>Ga0208242_100004_pt1 | contig 491678 bp, 474 predicted proteins | sample SubbioAug_CSW13A_FD_184825 | JGI IMG/M metagenome (GOLD analysis project Ga0208242, IMG submission 184825) | Serpentinite rock and fluid subsurface biosphere microbial communities from McLaughlin Reserve, California, USA - CR12Aug_CSW13A (SPAdes) | ecosystem: Environmental > Terrestrial > Deep...
GACACCACCAACGTTGTCACCAACGCTGGCCTTGGCGCGCTGTCCTACAAGGACGACCTCCACACTGTGAAGGTTGGCGTCAACTACCACTTCAACTGGGGTGGCCCGGTCGTCGCGAAGTACTAAGAAATACCAATAATTTCTCCAGACAACTTAAGGCCCCGGTTTCCCGGGGCCTTTTTGTTGGACTTCGAAAAGTATCGAACGCATCCGCTGCCTGGAAGCGGGAGCGATCAGGCCTTGTTCGGATTGATGAGAAACTTCTCACCCGTTGCACGCTTGCCGTAGGCCGCGATGTTCGAGAGCTGCAGCGCTTCCTGAAGCGACACGACTTGCGTGTAATGACTGGCAAATGTGGTCTTGAGTTCGGCGGCAACGCGTTCGCGCAGCTTCTGCGCCTCGGCTGGTCCGATTTTTTGCAGGAACGGAAACAGCAGCCAGCCGCCGATGCCCCAGGCCATTCCGAAATTTCGGTTGATCTCGGTCGGGCGCATGTCGAGGCCGCCGTAAATGTAGACCTGCTTGTGAACGGTCGATCCGTAGCGGCTGTAAACCTTCGCAGTCTTGTTGGCGGCAACTTCCATGCAGCTCAGAATCTGGCCTGCCAGTTTGCCGCCGCCGATGGCGTCGAATGCCAGCGTCGCGCCGGTTTCCACCAGCGCCTGGGTCAGATCGTCCATGAAGGTCGCGGCGGAGGAATTGCAGATGTGGGTCGCGCCGATCTTGCGGAGGATTTCCTCTTGCTCGGCATTGCGCACGATGTTGACGAGGCCGATGCCGTCCGCGATGCAAATCTTGTTCAGCATCTGGCCGAGATTAGACGCCGCGGCGGTATGCACGAGTGCCTTGTGTCCTTCCCGTCGCATGGTCTCGGTCATGCCCAGTGCCGTCAGCGGATTGACGAAACTCGACGCGCCTTCTGCTGCTGTCGTTCCGTCGGGAAGTACCATGCAGTCGGCAGCCTTGATGCAGCGGTATTGCGCGTACATGGCTCCGCCGATCATTGCGACCATCTTGCCCATCATCGCCTGCGCCCTGCTGGAGCTTCCAGCCGCGACAACGACACCGGCGCCTTCATTGCCGACAGGCATCGATTCATCGAGGCGTCCTGCCATCGCTTTCATCAGCGGTTCCGGAACCGATGCTGTGACAACGACGCTGTCGCCAGCGCCGGACGATTTAGCCGTTGTCATATCGGCGGTGCCCAGAAGCAGGCCAAGGTCGGATGGATTGATCGGCGAGCCTTCGACCCGGACGATAACTTCGTCGGCCGCCGGCTCCGGAATCTTGACCTTGGCCAGCGACAGTTCGAGTTCGCCGCTCTTCTTGATCAAGGAGCGAAGCTGAAGTCCCTCGAAACCCATGTTGATCTCCCGTGACAAATGACGTCTTGTTTAAAACGCGTACCATATCCTGCTGTGGCGGAGCGCACTTTGCGATGGATTGAAGCCCGCAGGCAATGAGGGGATTCAAATATAAAATGCTTGGCGGCCGCAGCCACACGAGCGCTTTCCGGCCGCGTTTTGCGGGGGTGAGATGCGTTTTCTGACGCTGAAATACTTCAACGCGGTTGCAAAGCTTGGTTCGATCCGCAAGGCAGCGGACCGGCTTCATGTCGCGCCATCGGCGGTTAGCAGGCAGATCGCGCAGCTTGAGCATGAGCTCGATGCGGTGCTTTTCGAACGTTCCAAAAGCGGTGTGCGGCTCACCGCGGCCGGCGAAGTCCTCGCCCGTCAAAGCCATCGTATTTTCCGCGACCTCGACCGCGCGCGTGCCGGGATCGACGATCTTCGCGGTCTTCGCCGCGGTGAAGTGAGCCTCTGGGTCATTGAGGGATTCGTTACGGGCTTGTTGCCGACTATTCTGGCCGAGTTTCAGCGTCGCTATCCTGCCGTTGCCTTCAAGGTTCAAACTGCGTCGACGGATCGGATCACCGAGGCACTGCTGGAAGACGAGGCCGATATCGGGATCACGTTCAATGCTTCGCCGCGCGCGGAGATCGAAACCATCGCTGAATTTCCGGAGCCTATTTCCTGCCTGGTTGCCGGCGATCACAAGTATGCAGGCCGCAAGAGTCTGACCCTCGAGGAAATCTGCAAGGAGCCCCTCGCGCTTCCCGACCACAGCTTCGGCATCAGACAATCGTTCGAGCGAACGGTTGCAAGACACAAGCTTGTTCCAAGGGTGCTGGTGACAACGAATTCGCTGGAGCTCACCAACACGATGGCCGTCACAGGCCAGTTCATTGCGTTCAAGCCGGCGCTCGCTGTGATCACCCAGCTCGGATCTGGTCAGCTGCGTGCCATTCCGGTGGCTGATGCCGAACTGGCTTCTGCGCGCTCCAGCATCAGCGTCCACCGGGACAGGCCGCTGTCGCATGCGGCGCAGGAATTTCTCAAGCTGCTGACCACGGCGATCAGGGCATCAAAGGCTAAAACCCGCAAATAGGGGGTGTTGCCTTTTTTGCAGGATCGCATGACAAATTCTCGACTTTTAACAACGATAAATGCTCCCTAGCCTTCACTTGCGGTGTTTGGGAGGAGGAATGACCTTCGTGCGGTGCGAATGGGGTGATTTCTTCTCTTCCCGGACGGCCCGTCGTGTCCGGTAACAGGCCATCTTGTCAGGAGACTACGTATGACCTTGCGCAAACCCGAAGGAGCGACGACTCGCCGCAGCCTCTTGATGGGCGCCGGTGCCCTCGGCATGTCCGCGGCATTTCCGATGCCGGGCATCGCGCAGGGCCGGACCAAAGTGATCGTGTCCGAGGCCATCCATATCGCGCTCTATACGCCGCTCTATGTCGCGATGCGCAAAGAGATGTTCGCGAAACAGGGCCTCGACGTTGAATTGTCCACCGCAGGCGGGATCGCTGTGCCTGTCTCGGTATTGCTTGCCAATCGGGCGCAGTTCGCGCTGACCGGCACCGGCATGTCAGTCAACTCCACCCTCGAAGGCGGCAAGATGAAATGCATCGCCAAGGTCGCGGGCGGTATTTCACTCTTCGCGATCGCGAAGCCCGGCCTCAAGATCAATTCGCTGGCTGATCTGAAGGGCAAGACCATTGCCACCCTGCGCTTCCCGTCCAACACGATTTCCACACCGACTTATCTGATGCGCAGCGTCGGCGGGTTCGATCCGAAGGAAGCCGGCGTGAATTTCCTCGAACTGCCGCCCGGTGCACAGGCGGCCGCCGTCAAAGACGGCCGCGCCGATCTCGCCATCGCATTCGACTGGGACGCCAGCATCGGCGTCACCCAGTTCGGGCTGGAGGTGGTTTACTCCTTCGCCGACATTCTCGGGCCTATCGCCTTCTCGTCCGTGTTCGTCACCGAGCCGTATCTCAAGAGCAACGGCGAAACGGTTCAGAAATTCACCAATGCTCTCGCGGAAGCGATGAAGCTGCTGCACTCCGACCCGAGCACTTTCGAGGAGGTCAGCCGGCAGGAATTTCCAACCGTCGCGCCGGATGTCGTCAAGCTCGGCGCGAAGAACTTCATGACCACGAAAAACGTGGTGCCACGCAACCCGGTCATCACCAGGGAAGACTGGGATGCGATCATGAAGCACGAAAGCGGCGCGGGCACGCTCAAGAAGACACTGCCCTACGAAGACATGGTTGATACGACGTTCGCCACCAAGGCGGCGTCCGACTTTGGACTGAAAAGCTGACCTCAAAACCGAACATCATCATGACCCTGCCTCAGACGTTGCCGCGTCACGACAACAGCCTTGTGCTCGGCGCCAAGCCGGACGAATTCCCTCTCTCGCCTGATGAGACCGCGCTCATCGTTGTCGACATGCAGAACGCCTACGCGTCGCCAGGCGGCTATCTCGACCTTGCCGGATTCGATGTGACAGGCGCCAAGCCGGTGATCGCTGCGGTGGCAGAGACCATCGAAATCTCGCGCAAACTCGGTTTTACGATTGTCTTTTTCCAGAACGGCTGGGATGCGGAAAAACAGGAGGCCGGCACACCGGACTCTCCGAACTGGTGGAAGTCGAACGCGCTGAAAACGATGCGTGCGCGGCCGGAACTCGACGGCAAGCTCATCACGCGCGGGACCTGGGATTACGAGCTGGTTGAAAAGATCAAGCCGCTGCCCGGCGAGATCGTTCTGCCGAAGCCGCGCTACAGCGGTTTCTCCGGTACCCAGCTCGACGGAATGCTGCGGGCGCGGCGGATTCGCAATCTGGTGGTGGTGGGCGTCGCCACCAATGTCTGTGTGGAATCCACCATCCGCGATGGCTATTTCCTGGAATACTTTCCGATCATGGTGAAGGACGCCACGCTCCAGGCCGGTCCGGCCTCCTTGCAGGAGGCCACGGTCTACAATGTCGAAACTTTTTTCGGCTGGACCACCACGGTCAGCGAGCTGCGAAGCTTGACCAACCGCTGACGTTTTCTGTCCCATCAGTCATAACGATTCGCCAAGAACCCAAGGAGCCCGATATGCCCCGTAAGCCAGTTGTTCCCGCCGGCTCGCCTCCTCCGATGGCGCCCTATTCGCCGGGTGTGTTGGCGGACAACGTCCTCTATGTCTCCGGCGTGCTGGCCATGGATGGCAGCGGCAAGACCGTGGGTGTCGGCGACGCAACGGCGCAGACCCGCGCCGTCCTCGAGTCCATCAAGAGCATCGTCGAAGCCGCAGGCGGCACGATGGCCGACGTCACCATGAATTCGATCTTCCTCAAGGACCTCGGCGACTACGCCGCCATGAACGCGGTCTATAAGGAATTCTTTCCGAACGAATTCCCGGCGCGCTATTGCATTCGCGCGGATCTCGTCAAACCCGAATTCCTCGTGGAAATCGCGTCCATCGCGCATCTGCCCAAGGCCCGCTGAGCATGGCGGAACAGGCACAACAGCGCGGCCTTCTCATTTCGCCGTGGCTGCTGATCCTGCTGGGACAGATCGCGCTGACGGTCGGCTTCCTTGGTTTGTGGGAAATCGCCATTCGGGCCGAATGGCTGCCGGTCTATCTCTATGGCCAGCCGAGCGGCATCGCGAAGAAGTTCGTCACGCTTCTGTCGGACGGAACGCTGTTGCAGTCCACCCTGGTCACCGGCCTCGAATCCCTGATCGGATTTGTGATCGGTTGCTTTTTCGGCAGTGTCGCCGGACTCGGACTGTGGTTGACCCCGCGGTTCGCACTCATGCTGCGGCCGTTCATCGTCGCCGCCAACGGTCTGCCCAAGATTGCGCTGGCGCCGCTGATCATCGTCTGGTTCGGCATCGGGATCGAATCCAAGATCGCCATCGCCGCGATCATCACATTCATCGTGTCGCTGATGACCGCCTATAGCGGCGCACAGGAGGTCGATCAGGATCTGATCCGGCTGATGCGCTCCCTCGGTGCGTCCCGGTGGCAGACGTTCAGAAAGATTGTGGCCCCCGCGACCATGCCGTGGATCATCTCAGGCCTGCGGCTGAATGTCGGGTTCGCCCTGATCGGCGCGGTGGTCGGCGAATACATCGCCGCCAAGCAGGGGCTCGGTTATCTCGTCTATTACGCCGGGACGCTCTACGACCTCAACGCGGTCTGGGTGGGCCTGTTCGCGCTGATGCTGCTGGCGCTGGTGCTCGACTACAGCGTCACGCTGCTCGAACGGTGGCTCAGCTACTGATGCCGCTCCCAACGACAAGACACTTGCAAGAACAACGGAGAGTTTGATGCCGGTAGCTCAGGTGAACGGAACCGAGATCGCTTACGAGGTGATCGGCAAGGGCGAGCCCGTCCTGCTGGTCGCCGGCATCGGCGGCGCGGGAAGCTATTTCAAGCCGAACATCGAGGCCATTGCCGCGAAACATCAGGTGGTGCTGCACGATCATCGCGGGACCGGCGGCTCGCGTCAGGATCGCATCACTTATTCAGTCCCGCAAATGACCGACGACATGGTCGCGCTGATGGACGAACTGAAAATCGAAGCCGCGCATATCGTCGGCCACTCGACCGGCGCGGCTATGGCGCACGACATGGCGCTGCGCTTTCCGTCGCGTATCAAGAGCGCGGTTCTGTACGCGGGATGGGCAACCTCCGACGCTTACTTCAGGCGGTGCTTCGAGGTCCGCAAGCGCGTTCTGCAGACAAGCGGTCCGCTGCATTACGTCAAGACCACGCCGCTGTTTCTCAATCCGCCCTGGTGGGTCAGCGCGAATATCGCGCGCCTTGAAGCCGAAGAGCCCGCCGCAGCGGCGGCGCTGGCGCCGACAGACATCATGCTGAGCCGCATCGACGCGATCTGTTCGTATTCGCCGGGCGAGGAGTTGCGGAAGATCACGTGTCCCTGTCTCATCACCTGTTCCAAGGACGATCATCTGACGCCGCTGTTCTACTCGGAGCGGATGGCGAAGCTGATGCCCAAGGCCGACACCTTCTATTTCGAGACCGGCGGCCACGCCATCTCGGTGGTGCTGCCGGATCAATTCAACGCCGTCGTGCTGTCGTATCTCGACGCGGTAATTGCCGGGCGCAAATGGCAGGCGCCAGAATTGACCTATCCGGAGATCGCCTGATGGCTGATGCAGCCGCTGCCACCGGAGACGTCCTGACCGCCCATGAGGTGGGCATGGTCTTCAACGCCGAGAGCGCGAATCCGGTTCGCGCGCTGGGCAACATCTCCTTCGGTCTGCGCAAACGCGAGGTGCTCGCCATCGTCGGACCGTCGGGCTGCGGCAAGACCACCCTGTTCAACATCATCGCGGGGCTGATTTCGCCGACGATGGGCAGCGTGTCGGTCAACGGCGTGCAGGTGGCGGGCGCCAAGGGCCACGTCGGCTACATGCTGCAAAAGGACATGCTGCTGCCCTGGCGCAGCGTGCTGGACAATGTGACGCTGGGTCTGGAAGTGCGCGGTGTGGCGCGCGCCGAGGCCGAGGAAATCGCGCATCGGCTGATCACATCCTATGGCCTCGGCGGTTTCGAGAAAGCCAAGCCTGCGACATTGTCCGGTGGCATGCGCCAGCGTGTGGCTTTCATGCGAACGCTGGCGTTCGATCCCGACGTGATCCTGCTGGACGAGCCGTTTTCAGCGCTGGATTTTCAGACCCGGCTCCTGCTGCAAGGTGAAGTGCAACGGATCATCCGCGAGCGCGGCAAGAGCGTGATTCTGGTGACGCATGACATCGGCGAAGCGATCACCATGGCCGACCGCATCGTTGTGATGACCAACCGGCCCGCGACGGTGCGCAGCCTGCACACCATCGAATTGTCCGACGCCGAGCGCGACCCGGTGACCATTCGCACCAACCCGCTCTACAACGAGTACTTCAACCGGATATGGTCGGAGCTCGAGATCAGGCGCGAGGTGTAAGCCGAGCAGGGTTTCACGCTCAGGCAGCCTCATGCCTTTGCCGCGCCGCTGAGCAGGACACGATCCGCCCGCGAGCGCTGGGTGACGAAATTAATCACCGCACGAACAGCCGGCAGATCGATCAGATCCGGATGCGCCAGCAGCCAGATGTCGGAAATCCCGGCGAGCTTGTCCGGCGCGACGCGGATCAGGTCGTCGTGGGCATCGGCGACGATGCAGGACATCGCGCAGATCCCGACGCCGGCGCGGACCGCCGCCAGCATGTCGGCCTGCGATGAGCAGCGCATCACCACGGTCGCTTCCCGCGCGACATGATCGCTCCAGCGTCCGAGTTCGGCGTTTGAGGCACGGTCCGCGAAGCCGACGATGTTGTGACGCTTCCAGTCGTCGCGATGCTGGGGGAGGGAATGGCGCGCGGCGTAGGTACGCGAGGCATAGAAGCCGACGCCCAGCCGCGCGATCTTGCGGCCGACCAGGTTCTCGTCGCCGCTTTGATAAATGCGCAGCACGATATCGGCCTCGCGCTTGCGGACGCTGACGGGGAACGGGTGCGTGACGAATTCGATCTGAACGTCGGGGTGGGTCTCGATGAAGGACGCCATGTGCGGCATCAGCCAGTAAGCCGCTAGCGTCGGGCCGATCGAGAACTTGACCAGACCCCGCGCTTTCGTTCCGGTAGCCGAGACCGCGGCTTCGGCCCGCAGCGCCGCTGCTTCCATAGCCATAGTGTGTTCGCGGAAGCGGCGGCCCTGCGCTGTCAGCGCCAGCCCGTCATTGGAGCGGACAAACAGCTTGGTCCCGAGCTGCGTTTCGAGCGCCGCGATTTCGCGGCCCACGGTCGGATGACTTGAGCGGAGGCGGCGCGCCGCGCCGAGATAGCTGCCGGATTCGGCAACGGCGATGAAGGTCCGGCAAAGATCCCAGTCCATCTGTTCAATCCTGAAGCTGAAACTGTTCAATATTGGACATTGGGGGCGCCGGTCAAGATGTTATCGTTGCTCACATTCAAACAGGACAAATCCGATGCCGCTTCCCGCCTCGCTTACCGGTACGCTTGAATTGCCCGTTCTCGGCTCGCCGCTCTTCATCGTGTCGGGTCCTGAGCTGGTGATCGCGCAGTGCAAGGCCGGCATCGTCGGCTCGTTCCCGGCGCTGAACGCGCGGCCCGCCGAGAAACTCGGCGAATGGCTGACCCAGATCGAGGACGAACTCGGCGAGTATCAGGCGAAGAATCCGGACAAGAAGGTCGCGCCCTACGCGGTCAACCAGATCTGCCACGCCTCCAACGACCGGCTCATGAAGGACATGGAAACCTGTGTGAAGCACAAGGTTCCGGTCATCATCACCTCGCTGCGTCCGCCGTCCGAAATCGTCGAGGCCGCGCACTCCTATGGTGGCGTGGTATTCCACGACGTCATCAACGTGAAACATGCGCGCAAGGCTGCCGAGCAGGGCGTCGATGGACTTATCCTCGTCTGCGCGGGTGCGGGCGGTCATGCCGGCACGCTGTCGCCCTTTGCTCTCGTGCGCGAAGTGAAGCAGTGGTTCAAGGGTACCATCCTGCTCTCCGGTGCGATCTCCGACGGCTGGGGTATCGCGTCGGCGCTCGCGCTCGGCGCGGACATGGCCTACATGGGCACGCGCTTCATCGCGACCGTCGAGGCCAACGCCGATCCCGCCTACAAGAAGGCGCTGACCGACTATGCCGCTCACGACACGGTCTACACCAACCTGTTCACCGGCGTTCATGGCAATTACCTCGGCCCGTCGATCGCCGCCGCCGGCCTCGATCCAGACAATCTGCCGGTTGCCGACAAGACCAAGATGAACTTCGGCTCCGGCGGGAACATGAAGGTCAAGGCCTGGCGCGATATCTGGGGCTCGGGACAGGGCATCGGCCAGATCACCGACATTCCGCCGGTCGCGGAACTGGTGGAACGCCTCAAGACCGAATTCGCCGAAGCGCGAGGAGATTTCCTGATGCGCGCAAGCGCCTGACGGAAAACGGGGCACGCGCGCATAAGCGCGGCCCACCACAAGAAAACAAACAAATCAGGGAGGAGACACCATGAAGGCCTTATCACGTCTTGCGACGGCCATGCTGACGCTTGCCGCGTGCGGAATCACGCAGGCACATGCGGATAACAAGGGTGAAATCCGCATCGGGCAGACCTTGCCTTACAGCGGCCCGCTGTCGGGCTTCGGTATGATCGGCCGGGTGCAGGAAGCGTACTTCGAGAAGATCAATGCCGAAGGTGGCATCAACGGCCGCAAGATCAAGTTCATCAGCATGGATGACGCGTACTCGCCGCCAAAGACGGTCGAGCACACGCGCAAGCTGGTCGAACAGGACGAAGTGCAGGTGATGTTCGCTTCGCTCGGCACCGCGACCAACAATGCGGTGCATCGTTATCTCAACGGCAAGAAAATTCCGCAGTTGTTCGTTCTCAGCGGCGCGACCAAGTGGGCCGATCCGAAGGGCTTCCCCTACACCATGCCAGGCATGGCGGCCTATGCCTCCGAGGGCGTGATCTACGCCAAGCATATCCTGGCGACGAAACCGAATGCGAAGATCGCCATTCTCGCGCAGAACGACGACTTCGGCCGCGACTATGTCAGCGGCTTCAAGCGCGCGCTCGGTGACAAGGCCGCGACCATGATCGTAGCCGAGGCGAGCTACGAGGTGACTGCGCCGACCATCAACTCGCAACTCGCGACACTGAAGGCATCCGGCGCCGACGTGCTGTTCGGCGTGGTGCTCGGCAAGTTCACCTCGCAGTTGATCAAGGGTATTGCCGAACTCGGCTGGAAGCCGGACATGACGTTCCTGCCGACATCGGCGGCCTCGATTTCGTTCCTCGCACCGGCGGGGTTGGAGAATGCCGTCGGCATGATCTCGTCCAGCAACCAGAAGGACGTTAACGATGTGCAATGGGCGAACGATCCCGGCGTGAAGGAGTTCTTCGCGTTCATGAAGCAGTACATGCCGAATGCGGATCTCAACAACTCCAACTATTCCGCCGGCTATCACTATGCGCAATTGATGGTCGCCGTGCTCAAGGCCTGCAAGGACGATTTCAGCCCCGAGAACATCAGGCACCAGGCTGCTTCGCTCAAGAACGTCGAGCTGCCGCTGCTGTTGCCGGGCATCACTGTGAACACCGGGCCCGACGATTACCTGCCGTTCCAGCAACTGTTGCTGCGCCGCTTCGACGGCAAGAGCTGGGTTGGATTCGGCAAGGTTCTCGACGATCAGTAAATGTAACGAGGGCGCGCTGCAGAGATGCGGCGCGCCCGGTCTCCCTCTTCAGCCGGAACGACGTCATGATTATCAGTGGTGACCGCCAGATCAGCACGCCTGAAATCCAGGAGCGTATCGCGCGCGCCGCCACCGGCTTCAAGGCTCTCGGCCTCCGCGACGGTGCGCCTGTCGGCTTGATGCTGCGTAACGATTTTGCGCTGTTCGAAGCGTCTGCCGCTGCGGCGATGCTGGGTTCGCCGGTGGTGCCGATCAACTGGCACCTGAAGGCGGAAGAGGTCGCCTATATTCTGGCCGACAGCGGCGCGCACAGCCTCGTGTGCCACGCGGATCTGTTGCCGCAGATCAAGGCCGGCCTGCCGAAGCGGTTGCCATTGCTGGTGGTGACAACGCCGCCGGAAATCGCCGAGGCTTTCGGTGTGCCGCCTGAACTGGCGCGCGTGCCCGAGGGCCGGGTGGATTGGGATGTTTGGCGCGACGGATTTGCGCCCTCCAGGGAAGCGCCGGGCCGCGCAACGCCGATGTTCTATACCTCCGGCACCACAGGCCGGCCGAAGGGCGTGCGGCGTCTGCCCATGCTGCCGGAACAGATGGCCGCGGCCGAACGGGTCAGCGCCATCACGTACGGCCTGAAGCCGAATGAAGATCAGGTCGTTCTGATGAACGGGCCGATGTATCATTCGGCCCCCAGTTCCTACGGCATGCTGGCGTTCCGTCACGGCTGCACCATCGTCCTGGAGCCGCGCTTCGATCCCGAGGATCTGCTGCAGCTTATCGAGCGGCACAAGGTCACCCACATGCACATGGTGCCGACCATGTTCGTGCGGCTGCTGCGGCTGCCGGACGAGGTGAAGGCAAAGTACGATCTTTCGTCGCTGCGATTTACGGTTCACGGTGCTGCGCCCTGTCCGGTTCCTGTCAAGCAGGCGATGATCGCGTGGTGGGGGCCGGTGGTTCACGAGTACTTCGGCTCGACCGAGACCGGGATTCCGATCTGGCACTCGGCACAGGAAGCGTTGGCGAAGCCCGGCACCGTCGGGCGCGCTATCGAAGGCGGCATCGTCAGGATTTTCGGCCCGAACGGCGAGCCCTGCGGTGTCAATGAGATCGGCGAGATCTTCATGCGGCAGACCGCGATCCCGGATTTCGATTATCACCGCAAAGCAGGTGCGCGCGAGGAAGCCGGCCGTGAGGGTCTGATCAGCGTCGGTGATGTCGGCTATCTGGATGAAGACGGCTATCTGTTTCTCTGCGACCGCAAGCGCGACATGGTGATTTCGGGCGGGGTCAACATCTATCCGGCGGAGATCGAGAACACACTGATCGGGATGGAGGGCGTGCGCGACTGCGCCGTGTTCGGCATTCCGGACGACGAATTCGGCGAACGGCTGTGCGCCTGCATCGAGCCTGATACCGGCGCCGCGCTGACGCCGAAGGACGTGCAGGATTATCTGCGGAAGCGGCTGGCGAACTTCAAGGTGCCGAAAGACATCAACTTCCTTGAAGCCCTGCCGCGCGAAGCCAGCGGCAAGATCTTCAAGCGCAAGCTGCGCGATCCGTACTGGGAAAATCGCCAGTCCGCTTAATCAAACCACCGGCGCGTCTTGCAGACTTGTTGAAAGCTGGCGAATCTTGCGGTTGCCGGTAGTCCCGCCCTGAAATCGTGTCATGCTGTCCTGAACGGAACAGCACGGCGGCGAACCGCCGGCGGGGGGCGACCGGTATGATCTCCTTGGCGCAGGGCTTGCTTGGAGCGGCATCGGGCTCGCTTGTCGGCTTTTCTCTCGGCGTCATCGGCGGCGGCGGGTCGATTCTTGCAGTGCCCCTGATGGTGTATCTGGTCGGCGTGCCGAATGCGCATGTGGCAATCGGCACCAGCTCGCTCGCCGTCGCAGCAAGCGCGGCCTTTGGTCTACTTATCCATGCGCGCACCGGCACGGTGAAGTGGGGGTGCGCGTCGGTGCTCGCCGGCGCAGGTGTGATTGGAGCGTTTCTCGGTTCACTGGTCGGCAAGATGGTCGACGGGCCGCGGCTGCTGACGATGTTCGCGCTTCTGATGCTCGTGGTTGCTGTCTTGATGCGGCGGCGCCGCGATTATGCCGGCAACAAGTCTGTTCAGTTGAGCCGGGCCAATGCCCCGTCGCTCATCGGGGTGGGGTTTGCCACCGGCATGCTTTCCGGCTTCTTCGGTATCGGCGGCGGCTTCCTGATTGTGCCGGCGCTGGTGTTCGCGACCGATATGCCGCTGGTGTACGCGGTGAGTTCCTCGCTGGTGGCCGTGCTGGCCTTCGGTCTCACCACTGCAACGAGCTACGCATTCTCCGGTCTGGTGAACTGGCCGCTGACGGCGGTCTTTATCGTCGGCGGTCTGGCTGGTGGATACATTGGTGTGAAATCAGCGCATCTGCTGGCGAGCAGGCGGACATTGCTCAACGACGTTTTTGTGGCGGTGATTTCCTGCGTCGCGATCTACATGCTGATCCGAGGCTGGATGTAACGACGAGCCTGCCTACGCCGCGCGCCTGATCCAGACGCGGTTGTCATGGAACGCCGCGCCGCCATAGGGCGCGATCGGATCGGCACCCGTCAGCGTATTGATGCCGCGGCCGTCTTCATAGGCATGGTTCGGCCAGATCGATTCGGCGATCAGCACGCCGCGCCGCATGCCATCGAAGGATTTGGCGTGAAGCCGGACTTCGCCGCGCTCGTTGCCGAGGATCACCTTGTCGCCGTCGGCGATCGATAGCGCCGCCGCATCGTCGGGATGGATCATCACCGTCGGCCGCTGCTCGCGGCTGAGCGAGGTCGGCGTTTCGTTGAAGGTGGTGTTGAGGAAGTTGCGCGCCGGTGACGTGGCAAGACGAAACTTGTGATGCTCGTCGGCTTCCTCGATCACCGTCCAGTGATCCGGCAATTGAGGGAGATCGTCCACCGGGCCAGAAAGCCCCGGACTGCGGAACGGCACCGTTGGCCAGTCCGGCTTGAAACGGAATTTTCCGTCAGGCCACGCAAAGCCCCTGGTGTAATGCGCGGTCTCGAAATCCGGCTGGCAGTCGATCCAGCGTTCGCGCTCGAGATTTTCCAGCGTGCCCCAGCCCGATTTTTGCAGCGTCCAATCGATGATCTCGCGCGGCGTCATGTCGAAGCCGCGATGTTCGGCACCGAGACGTTTGGCGAGGCTGACAATCACATCATGGTTGGAGCGGCATTCGCCCGGCGGCTCGATCAGTTTCGGGCCCGCGATAATGTATTGATGCCCGCCGCCCTGATAAACGTCGTCGTGCTCCATGAACATCGTGGCCGGCAGCACGAGGTCGGCGACCTTTGCCGTCTCGGTCATGAACTGTTCGTGCACGCAGACGAACAGGTCGTCGCGCGCGAAGCCCTGCTTGACGCGGGTCTGGTCCGGCGCGACCGACACCGGGTTGGTGTTCTGGATCAGCATCGCCGTTACCGGCGGCCCATTGAACAGCGCGTCGGCGTCGCCGCACAGGATTGCGCCGATGCGCGACTGGTCGAGCATGCGGATCGACGGATCGACCACATCGAGCCCCTCGATCAGCGAACGGTCCCAGTGATAGATCGCGCCGTTGTTGTGGAATGCGCCGCCGCCCTCATGACGCCACGCGCCGGTCACCGCTGCGATACAGCTTGCGGCATGCATGTTCGGCGCGCCGTTGCGTGAGCGGGAGAAACCGTAGCCGAGCCGGAAATAGGTGCGCGGCGTATTGCCCACCAGCGCCGCGAATTCCTCGATGGTTTCGACCGGGCAGCCGGCGATTTTCGAGGCCCATTCCGGGCCCCGGCTTTGCAGATGGTGCTCAAGCTCGCGCGGGGCATCGGTATGCTGCGCAAGAAAATCGCGATCCGCCTTGCCGTCGCGGAACAGGCAATGCATCACCGCGCAGGCGAGCGCGCCGTCGGTACCCGGCCGCACCAGCACCGCGAGATCGGCCTGCTCCATGGTGCCGTTCATGTAGACGTCGACCGCAACAATTTTCGCGCCGCGTTCCTTCCGCGCCCGCGTCGCGTGGGTCATGACGTTGACCTGGGTGCTGACCGCATTGGTGCCCCAGATCACGACGCAGTCGGACTGTGCGATTTCGCGCGGATCGGGACCGGCGAGCTTGCCGGTGCCGGCGACAAATCCGGTCCAGGCCGGATTGACGCAGATGGTGGAATGGAAGCCGGAGTACTTCTTGGCATGGCGCAGACGATGGATGCCGTCGCGCATCACAAGGCCCATGGTGCCTGCGTACTGATAGGGCCAGACCGCCTCGGAGCCGTACCGTGCTTCGGCCTCCAGGAATTTCCCGGCAACCAGATCCAGCGCATCGTCCCATGAAATCGGGGCGAAGGTGCCGGAGCCTTTTGCGCCGGTGCGGACCAGCGGGTTCGTCAGGCGGTCAGGATGATGAATCCGCTCGGCATAGCGGGCGACCTTGGCGCAGATTACCCCCGCCGTGTAGCCGTTGTCCCGCGCGCCGCGCACCCGGCCTATGGTGCGCTCGTCGAGCACGTCGACTTCAAGGGCGCAGGTCGAGGGGCAATCGTGCGGGCAGGCGGTCGCCGCGACCCGTCGAGGCACAGATCCTGGCGGCACGGATTTGGGGCGGAGCATTTCATTCATTGCAGCGACCTTAATCTGCGCGGGCGGACATGCAAGGTCAGGGCTGTCCTGCGGGACCATGAAAGCCCCACTTCCGGCGCATGGCGGAAAACCATTCCACGGACTCAACTCCCCATGCCGGATTGTGCTAAGCGGAACCCGCATCGGGACCGGGTGCCGCCTGTCCGGCGGCTTCGCTCGCGTCCAGTCTGGTTTGAAGGAACACCGATGAACATTCTGCCCTCCAACCTGCGCTTTGGCGCGGGCCAATCCGTCAAGCGCCTCGAAGATCAGCGGCTTCTCACAGGGCAAGGACATTTCATCGACGACAAGGCGCAGGACGGCGCGTTGTGGCTTTACGTGCTGCGCTCGCCGCACGCCCACGCCAGGATCACCGCGATCGACACCAGCGCAGCACTGGCCATGCCGGGCGTTGCCGCCGTCTATACCGGAGCCGATCTGGTCGCGGACGATATCGGCACCATCCCGACCCTGCCGATCTTCAAGCGGCCCGACGGTTCGCCGATGGCCGCGCCGCCGCGGCGTCTGCTGGCGCACGACGTTGTCCGCTTTGCCGGCGAGCCGGTCGCGGCTGTACTTGCCCCATCACGTGCCGATGCGCAGACGGCCGCCGAGGCGATCGTCGTCGATTACGAGATTTTGCCGGCGGTTGTCAGTCCGGCCGATGCGCTGGCGCCCGGTGCGCCTGTGGTCTGGCCGGATGCGCCGGACAATATCGCCGCCGCCATGAGCTACGGCGATGCGGCTGCAACGGAAGCCGCCTTCGCGAAGGCCAGGCACGTCGTCTCGCTCGACATCACCAGCCAGCGGCTGGTGCCGTCGGCGATGGAGCCGCGCAGCACCATGGCGGAGGTCGACAAGAAGACCGGCCGTCTCACGCTGCATGTCCAGAGCCAGACACCGACCGCAACGCGCGACATTCTTTCGGATGTTGTGCTCAAGCGTCCGAAAGACAGCGTTCATGTGATGGTCGGCGATATCGGCGGCGGCTTCGGCCACAAGGTCAATCTCTATCCCGAAGACGGCATCGTTGCTTATGCGGCCACGAAACTGAAGCGCACCGTGCGCTGGCGCGGCGACCGCATCGACGACTTTATCGGCGGATCGCATGGCCGCGATCTCACATCCACCGGTGAATTCGCGCTCGATGAAAAGGGCCGCGTGCTGGCGTTCCGTGTGCGCTCGCTCGGCGGCACCGGTGCCTATCTCACCGGCGCGGGCGTGATTATTCCGCTGGTGCTCGGACCGTTCGTTGCCACCGGCGTTTATGATCTCCCGCTGATTCACTTCGACATCAAGGCGGTGCTCACTCACACCGCGCCGACCGGCCCGTATCGCGGCGCCGGACGGCCGGAAGCGGTGTTCATCGTCGAGCGATTGATGGATGCCGCCGCGCGGCAGATCGGCATGGACCCGCGCCAGATCCGCAAGGTGAATTACATCAAGCCCTCGCAACTGCCCTACAAGAACGCGGTCGGCGAAGTCTACGACAGCGGTGCTTTCGCGCACATGATGGAGCGCGCCTCGAAGCTCGCGGACTGGGACGGGTTCAACGCGCGCAAGAAAGCCGCGAAGAAAAAGGGCCTGCTCTACGGACGTGGTCTCACCAGCTACATCGAATGGACCGGCGGCCGTGTGCACACCGAAAAGGTCACGTTGTCGGCGACCGCCGAGGGCCGCGTGGTGTTGCAGTCGGGCACCCAGGCGATGGGGCAGGGACTTCAGACCAGCTACTCACAGATGGTGGCGGGCGCGCTCGGCATTCCGCTCGACCGTATCGATGTTATCCAGGGCGACACGGACAAGGCGACGGGCGGCGGCAGCGTCGGTTCGCGCTCGCTGTTCGTCGGAGGCACCGCAACCGTCGTGTCGGCCGGCGATCTGATCCAGAAGGCGCGCGAGAAGGCGTCGCATGTGCTCGAAGCTTCTGTCGGCGACATCGAATACGGTGATGGCGTGCTGACGGTGGTCGGCACCGACCGCCGGGTCAGTCTGTTCGATCTCGCCAAGGACGAGAAGGACTCGCGCCTCAGCGTCGAGAGCAAGGGCGAGGTGGACGGGCCGACCTGGCCGAACGGCACGCATATCTGTGAAGTCGAGATTGATCCCGAAACCGGCGTGACCCGCGTGGTGCGTTACACCACGGTGGATGACGTCGGCGTCGCCATCAATCCGATGCTGGTCACCGGTCAGGTTCACGGCGGTGTCGCGCAGGGCATCGGACAGGCGCTTTATGAAGGCGTGGTGTACGATTCCTCGGGGCAGTTGCTCACGGCGAGCTATCAGGACTATTGCATCCCGCGCGCCAGCGACATGCCGGGCAGCATCGATGTGACGCTCGACGACTCTGCGCCGTGCAAGACCAATCCGCTCGGCGCGAAGGGCTGCGGCGAATCCGGCGCCATCGGCGGTCCGCCATGCATCGTCAACGGCGTGATGGATGCGCTCAGCGATCTCGGCATCACATCGCTGCAGACACCGCTGACGCCGGTGAAAATCTGGGATGCGATTCAGCAGGCCAAAGCCACGAAGGCGGCGTGAGGTAAGGGTTATCGTTCAGCCCACCTCTCCCGTGGGGAGAGGTCGACTTCGCGTCAGCGAAGTCGGGTGAGGGCGTAGAATCTCTCGATAGATTTAGATCTCCTCACCCCAACCCTCTCCCCGCAGGGGAGAGGGAGAGCACCGCGGATGCGCCGACATTTTTACCAAAGCTGCTCTAGCCCGGCCCTTCGCCGGCCGCGCGCAGCGCGCGCAAGCCCTCGCGATAGGTCGGATAGGCGAGCGTGACGCCAAGTTCGTTGCGCAGCAGATCGTTCCGCACGCGCTTGCTTTCGGCATAGAACGAGCGGCCCATCTCCGTCAGGCCGGCGTCTTCAAGACTGATCTCGCGCGGCGGCGCGACGCCGCAGAGCGAGGCCGCGAAGGTGACCACATCCTGCGGCGGCGCGGGCTCATTGTCGGTGACGTTGTAGATCGCGCCCGAACGCGGCCGGTCGAGTGAAGCGTCCACCGCGCGCGCGATGTCTTCGACATGGATGCGGTTGAACACCTGTCCGGGCTTGATGATCCGGCGTGCGGTGCCGCGCGCCAGTTGCACGAGCTGGCTCTGGCCCGGACCGTAAATGCCCGCAAGCCGGAAAATCTGCACCGCAATGCTGTTCGCGGCACCGAAGGCGAGCCACGCCTGTTCGGCGGCGGCGCGCTCGCGCGAGCGCGCATTGGTTGGCGTCGCAGGCGTCCGTTCATCGACCCATGCGCCGCCGTGATCGCCATAAACGCCGATGGTCGAGAGATAGCCAATCCAGCGCAGGTTGGGAGCCGAGGCGATTTGCCTGGCGTAAGCCGCAAGTACGGGATCTCCGCCGGTACCCGGTGGAACAGAAATCAGCAATGCCTCGCAGGCTGCGATATCGGAATCGATAACGTCATCGCGGCCATCATGTCCGAACACCCGCGCGGTCACGCCTGCGGCGGACAGCGTGCGCGCCTTGTCCTGCGATCGTACGGTGCCGGTCACGGTGTCACCGCGGGCGAGACGGCGCTCGGCGATGGTTCTGCCGCTGAAGCCCAGACCGAAGATAAACAGATTCACGAAAAACCCTGTTCAAGAGAGGCGATGCGACGTACCTATCGGCTCACTTATCTCTTTTCAATGATGGAGTCCCGCGTTTGGGCGACTACGATCCACTCCGCGAGTATCTCTCGCAGCAGACCAAGGACGAACTCGTGCTAACCTTCGAGGAGATCGAGGATCTGCTGGGGTTCGCGCTGCCGCGCGCGTCGCAGCGGGCGTCATGGTGGGAGAAAGAGCGCAACCCTGAAAACGCGCGCCCGCAGCGGGATGCAATCCGCGATGGAGGTTATGAGGCGACCCGGCTCGCGGACGGAAAGGGAGTGCGCTTCCGCAAACTTTCTGCCGGCCGGTTCAGGCGCTGATTCCTCGGTCTCAATTCCTTGTGCGCCGCAAAATCTTTGCGCGCGCTGCACAGAGCCGATGCGAAAGTTCAATGCCCCGCGCGAACCCGATGCCGCTATAAAGGCCTCTCAAACAAGAATAACTGGGAGCGCAATATGACATCGAAGTTTCTCGCCGCAGCGGTCGCGGCGTTCAGCCTGACGACGGCACTGCCGGCTTCCGCGCAGCAGGGCGTCAAGATCGGCATTCTCAACGATCAGTCCGGCGTCTATGCCGACTATGGCGGCAAGTGGTCCTTTGAAGCAGCCAAGATGGCGGTCGAGGAGTTCGGCGGCTCGGTGCTTGGTCAGAAGATTGAAGTTGTCTCCGCCGATCACCAGAACAAGCCGGACCTCGGCGTCAGCATTGCGCGCCGCTGGTATGAAGTCGAGAACGTCGACATGATCACCGAGCTGACCACGTCGTCGGTTGCGCTCGCAGTGCATGATCTCTCCAAGCAGATGAAGAAGATCGACATCGTTGTCGGTGCGGCGACCTCGCGTCTGAGCGGCGATGCCTGTCAGCCTTACGGTTTCCACTGGGCGTATGACACCCGCGCGCTCGCCTACGGCACTGGTGGCGCGCTGGTGAAGGCCGGCGGCGATACATGGTTCTTCATGACCGCCGATTACGCGTTCGGCCATGCGCTCGAAAAAGACACCGGCGACTTCGTCACACAGCAGGGCGGAAAAGTCGTGGGCGCGGTTCGCATTCCGCTGAACACCGCCGACTTCTCCTCGTTCCTGCTGCAGGCCCAAAGCTCGAAAGCGAAAATCATCGGGCTCGCCAATGCCGGTCTCGACACCACCAACTCGATCAAGCAGGCGGCGGAATTCGGCATCGTCAAGGGTGGCCAGAAGCTCGCGGGGCTTTTGCTGACGGCGGCAGAAGTCCACGGCCTGGGTCTCGAGGCCGCGCAGGGCCTGGTGCTGACGGAGGGTTACTACTGGGATCGCGACGCGCGCTCGCGCAACTTCGGTGAGAAGTTCTTCAAGCGCACCGGCCGGATGCCGAACATGATTCAGGCCGGCACCTACTCTGCGACCTTGTCGTATCTGAAGGCTGTCAAGGCGGCAGGCACCAAGGACACCGAAGCGGTGGCCAAGAAGCTGAAGGAACTGCCGGTCGATGACGACTTCGCGCAGGGCGGCAAGGTGCTCGAAAACGGCCGTATGGTTCACGACCTCTACCTGTTCGAGGTCAAGAAGCCGTCCGAGTCGAAGAAGCCCTGGGACTACTACAAGGAGCTGGCGGTGGTGCCGGGCGACAAGGCATTCCCAACCGCGAAGGAAAGCGGCTGTCCGCTGACCAAGTAAGGCGACCACGATATCCGGTCCGGCTTGTTGCCGGACCGGATACGATCCTTCAATTGGCGATATTTGAAGCTGTTTTCCTTAAGCATTTTCGTGGCGGTCGCCTTCTTTGCCGGGCCGCCCCGCGCTAAAGAGAGAGAAATGATCCGCATCCTCTCGCTTTGCCTTCTTGTCCTGCTCGGTGTGCCCGCAGCTGCGCAAACGCCGCCGGAGCAGAAGCCTGCGATCGAGCAAAAGAATACAGCCGAGCAAAAGATGCCGGCCGAGCCGAAGCCTGCCGCACTTCTGTGCGTTTACAACAACAGAAAATACAGTGAAGGCGCCAACGTCTGTGTGCAGAAGGCGATGATGCAGACCTGCACCATCGACGGCGCCAAGGCCGTCTGGGCCAACGTGACGGACGAAAAACTCAGCAGCGGCTGCGTGGCGCCCGGTCCCCGTTTGACCAAGTATCAGCGAGCGGCAATCGTGAACAGGCGGAACATTCGCCGCGAAATCACACCCGCCACGGACAGCTCACCGTTCTGCTTTTATACGAACGGAAAGCGGTTCTGCGAGTAGCGCGACCTCGCCAGCGCGATCAATTCACCTTGTAGATCGAGTTGGCCCAAGTGCCGCCGCAAATTTCGTCGCGGTTACCGGTGCACTTCGCATCGCAGTTCGTGGCAGGGCCGGCAGCGCCATACTTGTTGCCGCAAAAGCAGTGCCCGGCATATTGCGTGCCGGCATGGCTGAAGCCCTTCTCGCGGCATGTTGAGATGCAAAGCTGCGTGGTCATCTTGCCGTCGTAGAAGGTGTAGCCATCGAGATCGCGCTTGCCCTGATCCCTGAAGCATCCGAGATAGCCGTTCGCAGCGGCGGTCGCCGCCCCGGCTGATGGCGCGGTGGTCGGCGCGGTGACGATCGGCGCGGGATGCAGCGAGCGCTCATCCGACCTTGCCGCGACTTTTGTCTCCGATGCCTTCATGTCCTGCAAGCGAGCGCGGGCGAGGTCGCCATAGATACTGTCGCCGAAGCGGCGCACGAAGGCTTCCAGCACTGTGGGGCTTGTGGTCGTGGAGACGGCGCGCCAGGCTTCCGCGATTTCGTTGGATGATGGCGCAGGCGTGACCGCAATTGCGTGCGGCCCCACGGAAGCGGCGGGGTCAGCCGCCGCGACCTGCGCGGGTGCAGGCTTGGTTTCGGCTTTCGCCGCAGCAACAGTCGCATCGACAATCGCGACCGTGTTGCCGCCGAGCGAGCCGTAGACATAGGGTTCTTGTTTGCGGGCGGTGGAGGTCAGCACCGCGTCCCGCACCCGGCCGAACGCAATGCGCAGATCGACTCCCGGCGTTGCGATATGTTCAAGCAGTGCGGTGGTGAAGGGGCTGTTGCTGTTGTCGCCGTCGAGTGCCACCGAGCCCGCCTTCGCCGCGAACGCGATCAGGGTGTCCGAGACCGTTGGCTCGATCTTGGCGAGGCCGCGTCCGACCGAGCGCGACGCGACCGTGCGCTTCATCGTCTTGGCGAAGGGGTTGTCGCGGCAGGCGTCCAACATCACCAGCCGCAGACGCTTCGCCGGTTCGATTGCCTTCAGCAGCCGGTCGAGCGACAGCGCTTCGTCCTCGATGTCGAAATCGCGCGCGAGTTTTGCATCGGCGGGCACCAGATAGTTGGTGCCGTCGACCTCGATGCCGTGCCCGGCGAAGAATACCACGGCGACATCGGCGTCCTGCGCCTTGCCGGAGAAGTCGCCGACCGCACGGCGCAGATCGGCAATGCCGACGTCGCGCCTGGTCTCGACCACATCGAACCCGGATTTCCGGAATAGTGCTGCCATGGCATCGGCGTCATTCGATGGGTTCGGCAGCTTGGCGACATGCTGATACGCGGAGATGCCAAGCACCAGAGCCACGCGTCTGTCGGCCTGCGCGGCAGTCATGGAGAACTGCGCCGCAGTGAGAACTGCAAACAGGATCAGCAGAGAACGCAGCATGGCGCGCACGATAAGTCTCCGGGCTTTCGGCACATTCTCTACCACACGGGCGGAACCGCGGAAAAGAGCTCGGCTGTGGCAAAAAATCGCTGTTTCGCTTGAACTTTCTGCCTTGTGGCATAGACATCGCGCGAGAGTGAAGGAGCCAGTCGTCCATGCCCGTCCGTATCGTCGATGTTCGCGAAGTCACCAAGCCGATCTCGTCCCCGATCCGCAATGCCTACATCGACTTTACGAAGATGACGACCAGCCTCGTCGCTGTTGTCACCGATGCGGTTCGCGACGGCAAGCGCGTGGTCGGCTACGGGTTTAATTCCAACGGACGTTACGGGCAGGGCGGGCTGATCCGCGAACGTTTCGCGCCGCGGCTGCTGGAAGCCGATCCGAAGACGCTGCTGGATTCCAGCGGCGACAACATCGATCCCGACAAGGCGTGGGCGGCGCTGATGTCCAACGAGAAGCCCGGCGGCCACGGCGAGCGTTCGGTGGCGGTGGGCACTATCGACATGGCGATCTGGGATGCGGTGGCGAAGATCGCCGGCAAGCCGCTGTTTCGCCTGCTGGCCGAGCGCCACAATCGCACGGCCGATCCGCGCGTGTTCGTTTATGCGGCGGGCGGCTACTACTACCCCGGCAAGGATCTGTCGGCACTGCGCAGTGAAATGCGCGGCTATCTCGATCGCGGCTACAATGTCGTCAAGATGAAGATCGGCGGTGCATCCATTGCAGAAGATCAGGAGCGCATCGAAGCGGTTTTGAAGGAGATCGGCAGTCAGGCGCAGCTTGCGGTCGATGCCAACGGCCGCTTCGATCTGGAGACCGGAATCGCCTACGCCAAGATGCTGCGAGAGTATCCACTGTTCTGGTACGAGGAGGTTGGCGATCCGCTTGATTTCCAGTTGCAGGCGGCGCTCGCGGAATTCTATCCCGGCCCGATGGCCACCGGCGAGAATCTGTTCAGCCATCAGGACGCGCGCAATCTCATTCGCTACGGCGGCATGCGGCCGGATCGCGACTGGCTGCAGTTCGACTGTGCTTTGTCTTATGGGCTCTGCGAATACCTGCGCACGCTCGATGTGCTGAAGACCCACGGCTGGTCGCCGTCGCGCTGCATTCCGCATGGCGGGCATCAGATGTCATTGAACATCGCAGCGGGTCTCGGCCTTGGCGGCAACGAGAGTTATCCCGATCTGTTCCAGCCTTACGGCGGCTTCCCGGATGGCGTGCGGGTCGAGAACGGCCATATCACCATGCCGGATCTGCCGGGCATCGGCTTCGAGGGTAAATCCGATCTCTACAGGGAGATGAAGGCGCTGGCGGAGTAGCTTGGGCCTGCCACTCCGGCGAAGCCGTCACGCATTGACGTGGATGAAATCCCGCAGCAACGGATAGATTTCGCTATTCCACTTCCGGCCGCTGAAGACACCGTAATGGCCGACGCCGGCCTGCATGTGATGCACCTTGCGGTAGGCGCGCACGCCGGTGCAGAGATCCTGCGCCGCCAGCGTCTGCCCGATTGAACAGATGTCGTCCTTCTCGCCTTCCACCGTCATCAGGCCCATCTTCTTGATGGAGGCCGGGTTCACTGCGCGTCCCTTGTAGGTGAGCTTGCCCTGCGGCAGCAGGTGTTCCTGAAACACATCGCGGATGGTATCGATGTAGAAATCCGCCGGCAGATCCATCACCGCGAAATACTCGTCGTAGAAGGTCTTGATGGTGTCGGCCTTCTCGACTTCGCCCTTCGCCAGATGCTCGAGCAGGTCCTTGTGCGACTTGACGTGCCGTTCGAGATTCATCGACACGAATGCCGTGACCTGAATGAAGCCGGGATACACTTTACGGAAGGCGCCCTTGCACTGCATCGGCACGTAGTTGATCAGATTGTCCTCGAACCACTTCAGCGGCTTCGAGGTTGCGAATTCGTTGACCTTGGTTGGCGCAATGCGCGTATCGATCGGCCCCGCCATCAAAGTGAGGCTCGCCGGGCGCGCGCGATGATTGTCTTCCGACATGATGGCGCAGGCCGCCAGCGCCGATACCGACGGCTGGCACACCGCCACCATGTGAGACTTCGGGCCGAGCTGATCCATGAAGGTGATGAGATGCTCGGTATATTCGTCGAGGCCGAACTTGCCCTGATCGAGCGGAATGTCGCGCGGATTGTGCCAGTCGGTGATGTAGACGTCGTGATCCTGCAACAGTGTCTGCACCGTGCCGCGCAGCAGTGTCGCGAAATGACCCGACATCGGCGCGACCAGCAGAACTTTCGGCTGGTCCGGCGCGCCGTCCTTCTTGAAACGCAGCAGCGAGCCGAACGGCGTCGCGAACGGGACTTCCTCGATCACCGGCCATTCCCGGTTGCCGACCGCCACCGGCTTGATGTCGTAGTCCGGCCGCTTGTAGGTCAGCGAACTGCGCGACATCAGTTCGAGTGTTGCGGCGAGGCGGCCGAAGACCTTGTCCGAAAAACCTTCGGGCAGCATTTTTAGATAGGACAGCGCTGTTGAGGCCCCGTTTCGCCATGGAGCCGTCATGTCCATGGTGTTCTGATAGGTCTGGTACATCATTGGCGACATCCGGCACATTCCCTTGCTTTGTGCCATGCAAACTTGACGCCAAAGCCCCGTCAATCGGCCATTCGGACTGGCATGTCGTTTGCTGTGTGTAAAAGGAGCAAGCGCTTAAACAACAGGCAGGCGCGGGCATAACCGGGCGGAAAAGTGCGATCCGCCTCTTTGATGTGCAGGCGTTAGGAGAGCGACCATGGCCAAGGCCACGTTGACCATCAGCAGCAAGAACTACTCCTCATGGTCGCTGCGCGGCTGGCTGCTGACCAAGTTCTCGGGGCTCGAGTTCGACGAGATCGTCACGGCGGCGGACGATCCGTCGGCCCGGGCGGAAATTCTTTTGCTGTCGTCGTCGATTCTGGTGCCCTGCCTGCGCCATGAGGGCGCGGTCGTGTGGGACACCCTGGCAATCGGCGAATATCTCAACGATCTCATGCCCGAAGCGGGCCTGTTGCCGTCCGAGCGGATTCCGCGGGCGCACTGCCGCTCGATCTGCGGCGAGATTCATTCGGGCTTCACCACGCTGCGCTCGTCGTTGCCGGTCAACATCAAGGGGCATTTCCCAGGCTTCAAGGTCTGGTCGCGGGCGCAGGCGGACATCGACAGGGTCTGCGCGATCTGGAGCGACTGCCTTGAAAAATCCGGCGGCCCGTTCCTGTTCGGACATCGGTCGATGGCGGACGCCATGTATGCACCGGTGGTGACTCGCTTCCTGACCTACGACGTGCAGATCAGCCCGTCCTTGGCGAGCTATGCAAAGCGGGTGATGAGCCTTCCTGAAATGCAGGAGTGGGTCGAGGCCGCGCGGCAGGAGCCGGCCGAAATCGAAGAGCTTGAGGTGGAATATTAGGCAGCGGCGCTGCGCAATTGCCTGATCGCTGGGCCGGTTGCGGCTGCGTGTGCTTGCCTGAACGAGCGCTTTCCTGGGATGCCAGAGGCGGCGCGTAGCGCGACGGCCAGGCCCCAGATCGTCGTCAGGCTGAATCCCGCACGGACTCAGCCACATCTTTGATTGCGCAAAACTTCCTCACGCTGTGACCGCTCGCGATGCGGGTGCTGGCGTGGAATTCGCATGATGCATTGCAGAAGCAACTGCGCCGGCGCCGGTCGCCCGGATTGGAGGATGCTATGAATGTACATGCTGCGGTCGGTTCAAAATCGTCTGGTCTCACGCGCCCCAACGGCGCCCCCATTCGTCTGAACAGCCAGAGCTTCGTCGCCATCGATCGCCACAAGGATACGACATACGAGGCGACGTATCGCCCGCAGGCGCTCTACAGCCGCGCGGACGAAGGTTTTCATGCGAACAACGAAGCCTTCCTGCTCCATGAGGTCGCGACAAACCTGCCGATCTATCTCCCGGATACAGGTCCCACCGATTTCCATCTTCATCTTCCGCCGGGCGGCTTCCAACTCGTGCTGGTCACGTCGGGCATGTTCACCTTCGATTACGATGGGCGTTTTTACAACGTCGGCCCCGGCGCGGTGATGCTGCAAAGCGCGATCGTGCATCGTCAGCTCTTCTACACATGGTCGGGGTTGTCGACGGAGGAGAATCTGAAGACGCCGCAGACCGTGGCGCCCGATCCGATTTCGATGGGCTACTCGGGAAAATTTCTTGAAGCCTTCATTACCGATCCCACGACATTTCCCAACCCGACGATTGTGGGTCCGGATCAGATCAACGAAGATGAAACGCCGCGTGTGGCGTGGAGCCATCCGCTGCATGATCGCCCGGCCGATGCCGGCTTCTGGCTTCAGGACCCATTGGCGCTGGATGCGCTGTTCAAGCCGCTGGCGGCTGGCTCACCCGACAGTCTTATCAAGTCGGCCATGCCGGTTTATGTGCGCGATATTGGAATCGAGATTCCGAGCGGTCATCTTGTCACCGGCCACATCATCGCGACCGATCCGCGCGGCCACTCGCTCCTGCCCAAGAGCACGTCCGCAACAGCGGACGCAACCTCTCTCACGAAGGGCGAGGTCGTTATCCATCGCGTCATTCGCGGCACGGCCGAATTCAAGGACAGTGCAGGGAAGACTTTCGAGCTTACGGCCGGCGATGTGGTGACTGCGAGCAAGAACACGATCTCCCTCGTCGGTGTCGGCGAAAATACGCAAGTCCTGCGGCTTGGCCTGCTGAAGGGTATGGACAGTCTTCGCAGTTGGACGCCGACGCAGCGTGACGAGATCGATGGTCTGGCCGGTCAAATCATCACAGGGAGGGACGTCCGTCCTCTCCGCACCGAAGGCCAGCCGGTCGGGTATCTGTACAAGTAGGCCGTTGGCTGAGCGCGTGACTCGCCAGCGCCAGGCCTGTGCGTGTGATGCACACGAAACTGCAACAAACACGGAACGTCGCCCCGTCGCGTTCTGTACATTGCGTGCTTAAGTGTTTCCTGCTGATAAACCGGGGAACACAGATGCCGACACGTGCGCGCGTTGACGAATTCATTGCGGTGGTCGAGAGCGGCGATCACGCCGGCGCCATCGAGCGCTATTACACCGAAGATGCCAGCATGCAGGAGAACACCGCGCCGCCGCGCGTCGGCCGCGACGGACTGGTGGCGCATGAGCGCGGCATCCTTGCGCGAATGAAAGAGGTCCACTCCAAGGCGCTGGTATCTGTGGTGGAGGGCGATCACGTCATGATCCACTGGAACTTCGATCTTGTCGGCCTCGACGGCAGGACGCTCCATATCGATGAAATCGCCATGCAGGAATGGCGCGGCGACAGGATTTTCCGTGAGCGGTTTTTCTACAACGCAGCGAAAGCGTAAGCCCCACGCGTGACATGACGGGGCTTCATGCGGGCGATGACGATGTCTCGCTTGACGCCGCGATCCGCATCCTGACAGATGGCGTCATTGCTGCCGGAATCGGCAGAAAAGAAGAGCACCAAGCTCCTTCAGGGAACGCCGGACTATGAATGCACCTCACGCGGGTCCCACCGCGGACGGGAAGATCGTCGACGAGACATCGATCCGCTATGAAGGCTGGCCGGTCGTCGGGGTCTGCTTCCTTGTTGCGACATTCGCCTGGGCTGCGGGCTTTTACGGTCAGGGCGTCTACCTTGCCGAACTGCAACGCCTTCATGGGTGGCCGGCGTCACTGATTTCGACGGCGACCACCTGTTACTATCTGTTCAGCGCGGTTCTGGTGGTGTTCGTCAGCGAGGCGATCCGCACACTGGGTCCGCGCCGCCTGCTGATCGGCGGCATTGTGACCATCGCCGCAGGCACCGTGATGGTCGGGCAGATCACATCGCCGTGGCAATTATACGTTGCCTATGCGCTGATCGCGTTCGGCTGGGCCGGGACCAGCCTCGCTGCGATCAACAACACGCTGGGACTGTGGTTCGACAAGAAGCGCGGCATGGCGATCAGCCTGGCCCTGAATGGCGCGAGCTGTGGCGGTGTGCTTGGCGTGCCGCTGCTGGTCGGCGCCATCGGCAAGTTCGGCTTCCCTGCAACGTCGATCGGTGCGGCGCTGGTGATCATGGCGCTGGCGATACCGACGATTCTGATCTGGGTGGGCCGGCCGCCGAAACGTGCGATGCCCCCGGCCGATGTGTTTGCCGCCGAGCCTGCGCCTGCCGTGAGGTCGATTGCGCAGATACGCCAGGCGGCGTTCAGCAGTCTTTCGTTCTGGACCATCGCTGTGCCGTTCTCGCTGCTATTGATCGCGCAGGTCGGCTTTATCGTGCATCAGATCTCGTTTCTCGATCCGATCATGGGCCGCGAACGCGCCAGCATCGCGGTGGCGCTGATGACCGCGATGGCAGTGCTTGGGCGGGTTCTGTTCGGCCTCGTTGTCGACCGCATGGACCAGCGCAAGGCGGCGGCGGCCTCGGCGGTCAGTCAGGCGCTCGCGCTGATTGTGATGATCAACACCCGGAACGAAGCCGCACTTTTCGCGGCCAGTGCACTGTTCGGCTTTTCGGTGGGGAACATGATCACGCTACCGTCGATGATCGTACAGCGGGAATTCAGCGCGGTCGCTTTCGGCGTTCTTGTCAGCCTGGTGACGGCGATCTGCCAGTTCACCTATGCGTTCGGTCCGGGAATCGTGGGGCTGCTGCGCGATGCATTCGGCAGTTATGCTGTGCCGTTCTATGCCTGTGCGGCGCTGCAGCTGATTGCCGCGGCGATCGTGCTGGTTCGTGCAAAAACGCCGAAGGCGATTTGATCAGCCCTCGCGCTCGCGCAGCAACGCCTCAACGTCGAGGCGGTGCGTGAACATCGCCAGCGTTCCGTCGGGATGGCGCGGCCACTCGGCCTCGGGCCTGTCGCGGTAAAGCTCGACGCCGTTCTCGTCAGGATCACGCAGATAAAGCGCCTCGCTGACGCCGTGATCGCTCGCGCCGTCCAGCGTAATTCCGGCGGACAGCACCCGGTGCAGCGCATCGGCCAGCGCCGCGCGTGTCGGATAGAGGATCGCGGTGTGAAACAATCCGGTGGTGCCTTCCGGCGGCGGGCTTCCGCCCTTGCTGTGCCAGGTGTTGAGGCCGATGTGGTGGTGATAGCCGCCCGCGGAAATGAACGCGGCCTGATCGCCGTAGCGCTGCATCAGTTCGAACCCGAGCACGTCCTGGTAAAAGCCGAGCGCGCGGTCGAGGTCCGCGACCTTCAGATGCACATGGCCGATCCGCGTACCCGCCGCAATCGGTTTGAAAGACGTTGATACCGCCTTGGTTTCTCCGGACATACCAGGTCTCTCCGATTGTATCGATGCGCTGCTCTCATCGATGTATGAGTGCCTTCCTCATGGGACAAGGTCGGAGGTCTCTCCTTCGGGCAATTCGACCTCAAAGGTGTTGAGCGTCATCGACACCAGCGCGTAGTAGCCGAGCAGGCCGACCAGTTCGACCACGCCGGTTTCGCCGAGCATTTCGACGGCTTCCTTGTAAAGCAGCTTTGGCACGTTGTGATTTTCGTGCAGCGATTCGCTGAATTCGTAGACAAGCTGTGCCTTCCGGTCGTTGAAATCGGGAACGTGACGATGATTGATGGCGGCGATGATATTCGGATCGAGTCCCGCCGCGAGCGCCATCTTCTTGTGCGCATACCATTCGTACTGCGCGTTCCAGTGCCGTGCGGTCACGAGGATGGCCAACTCGGACAGACACGGACCGAGTGTGGTGTCGTAACGCAGGAACGCGCCGAGCCGGCTGGCGTGTCGCGCGACTTCAGGCGCGTAAATCCATGCGCGCAGCGGTGGCGTGACGGTGCCGCGTTTGCCTGAAACCGATTCTTCAAAGATGCTTTTCTGATCGTCGCTCATTTCGCTAGGCGAAAGCGTTTTCAGGCGCATGGCGGCTCCTCTGTTTTAAACGCGGCAGCGCCGAGGTATGGGCTGGGCTGTCGTGCATGGCTACCATATCGTACCGAGTGAAGCTTTCGCGCCAGCGAGATATTGAAATCCGCCAAGCGGACAGTAGAGTCCGGCCCGGAAAATAAACAAAGCCGCGCCCATTGCGCCGCGGCCCATCAGCCCGAGGAACGATCGAATGGCCGATATGGAAAAATTCCGCAGCGAGACGCGCGCTTGGCTGGAGGCCAATTGTCCGCCCGAGATGCGCAAGCCGGTGACGGGCGAAGCCGACGTGTTCTGGGGCGGCCGCAACACCACGTTCTCCTCAGAGCCGCAGCGCCTCTGGTTCGAGCGGATGCGCGACAAGGGCTGGACCGTGCCGGACTGGCCGAAGGAGTATGGCGGCGGCGGCCTCAATCCAGAGGAAACGAAAATCCTGCGTCAGGAAATGTCGGCGATCGGCGCGCGGCTTCCGCTGTCGAGCTTCGGCATCTGGATGCTTGGACCGGCGCTGCTGAAATACGGCACCGATGCGCAGAAGCGCGAGCATCTGCCGAAGATCGCCGCCGGTCTGATCCGGTGGTGCCAGGGCTATTCGGAGCCAAACGCGGGCTCCGACCTCGCATCGTTGCAGACGCGCGCGGATGTCGATGGCGACGATTACATCATCAACGGTCAGAAGATCTGGACCTCGATGGCGAATTTTGCCGACTGGATTTTCTGTCTGGTGCGGACCGACTTCAGCGCCAAAAAGCACGACGGCATCAGCTTCATCCTGTTCGATATGACCTCGAAGGGTGTCTCGACCAAGCCGATCCTGCTGATCTCGGGCAAGTCGCCGTTCTGCGAGACTTTCTTCGACAACGTTCGCGTGCCACGGTCGCATGTGGTGGGCACCGTCAATCGCGGCTGGGACGTCGCGAAATATCTGCTCCAGCACGAACGTTCCATGATCAGCGAGGTGGGTGAGCGCCGCGGCGCCCGGCCCCTGGGTCAGGTGGCGGCGAACTCCATCGGCGTCGATGAACGCGGGCAACTGGACGATCCCATGCTGCGTGGCCAGATCGCAGCCTTCGATATCGACGAGGCCGCAATGGCCTGCGCTGCCGAACGCGCGGTCGATCTTGCGAAAGCAGGACAGGGGCACCCCGCTTATTCGTCGGCGCTGAAGTACTACGGCACTGAACTCAACAAGCGCAGGTACGAGATTCTGATGTCGGCTGGCGGTATTGACGCGCTGGAATGGGAAAGCCCTCGTTCTCGCGAAGGACTGACGGCGCGGACGTGGCTGCGCACAAAGGCAAACTCGATCGAGGGCGGCACCAGCGAGGTGATGCTCGGCATCGTCGCCAAGCGCATCCTCGATCTGCCCGGCGCGTAAAACACTTCGTCATTGCAAGCGAAGCGAAGCAATCCATCCTTAAGTAAAGCTGGATTGCTTCGTCGCTTCGCTCCTCGCAATGACAGTCTACTTCAACTCAGGTTTATCTGTATCGATTGGAACACCTATGGCTCTCGTCCTCAACGAAGAACAGTCAATGCTGCGCGACAGCGCGCGCGGCCTCATCAGCGACAAGGCGCCCGTGGCGCATCTGCGCAAGCTGCGCGATGACAAGGATGCAATCGGATTTTCGCGCGATCTCTGGAAGACATTCGCCGAAATGGGTTTTGCAGGCCTGCTGGTGCCGGAAGAGTTCGGCGGCAGCGGACTGGGCTATGTCGAGGCTGGTGTGGTGATGGAGGAAATCGGCCATACGCTGATGCCGTCGCCGTTTCTGTCGACCGGTGTCGTCGCTGCGGCAGCGTTGACGCGCGGCGGCAACGGTGCGCAGAAATCCGAATATCTCACCAGGATCGCCAAGGGCGATCTGATCGCGTCGCTTGCCGTGGACGAGGGCGCCAAGCATCGTCCTTCCAAGGTGGCGATGAAAGCCGTGCGCTCCGGCAATGGCTTCAAACTCAAGGGTGCGAAGGCGCTCGTGGTCGATGGCCACGTTTCAGACCTGCTGATTGTCGCCGCCCGCACCGCGGGCGAGAGCGGCGACCGGGAAGGGTTGACGCTGTTTCTGGTCAATCCCAAGAGCAAGGGTATCGAGATCGAGCGCACCGCGATGGTCGATGCGCATAACGCCGCGCGCATCGTGTTCAACGATGCCGAGGTGACGGCGGATGGTGTGCTTGGTGAAGTCGATCAGGGCGGCGTGCTGCTGGAAGGCATTCTCAACGTCGGCCGCGCCGCCGTGGCATCGGAGATGGTTGGCCTCAGCGAGGAGGCTTTCGCGCGTACGGTGACGTATCTGAAAGAACGCAAGCAGTTCGGCAAGCTGATCGGCGAATTCCAGGCGCTGCAGCATCGCGCCGCGCATCTCTACACCGAGATCGAGATTACCAAGGCCGCGGTAATGAAGGCGTCGCAGATGCTGGACAGCGATTTCGACGCTGCGGGTGCGGCGGTGGCCGTCGCCAAGGCGAAAGCCGGGACAACCGCGACGCTGGCCGTTCAGGAGGCCGTGCAGATGCATGGCGGCGTCGGCATGACGGACGCCTTCGACATCGGCTTCTTCATGAAGCGTGCGCGTGTATGTCAGGAGTTGTTCGGCGACAGTGCCTATCACGCCGAGCAACTGGCGCGCATGAAGGGTTACTGAGCAGGCCGCTCAAAGAAAATGGCCGGGACAAACCCGGCCATCACAATCCAGATAAAATATAGAGACGCATTACCGGATCGGCGGCGCGTACTGGATGCCGCCGGCGCTCCACAACTGGTTGAGGCCGCGCGGAATCTTGAGTTTTGATCCCTCGCCGACGTTGCGGTCGTAGACCTCGCCGTAGTTGCCGACGTGGCGGATAATGCGCGCGGCCCAATCCTTCGTCAGATCCATTTCCTCACCGTAAGCGCCTTCGGTGCCGAGCAGACGCATGACGTCGGGCTTCTTCGACTTCAGTGCGTCGTCGATGTTCTTGGACGTGACGCCGAGTTCTTCGGCGTTCAGCATGGCGTAGATCGTCCACTTCACGATCAGAAGCCATTCGTCGTCGCGCTGCCGCACCACCGGCGCCAGCGGCTCCTTCGAGATTACATCCGGCAGGATGGCGTGTTCGGCTGGCTTGGTCAGGCGCAGCCGCAGCGCGTAGAGCTGCGACACGTCGGTGGTCAGCACGTCGCATTGTCCGGAATCATACGCCTTGAGAACCTCATCGAGATTCGGAAAATTCAGCTCCTGATACTTGATGTTGTTGGCGCGGAAGTAGTCGGCAAGATTGAGCTGAGTCGTGGTGCCGGTCTGCACGCACACCTTGCTGCCGTCGAGTTCGAGACCCGACGTAATGTTGCGTGACTGGCGCACCATGAAGCCTTCGCCGTCATAATAGGCAACCGCCGCGAAGTTCAGGCCGTATTCGGTTTCGCGCGACATGCTCCAGGTGGAATTGCGCGACAGGATGTCGACCTTGCGATTGCGCAATTCCTTGAAGCGTTCGCTGGCGTCAAGCGGAACGAACTTCACCTTGTTCGGATCGTTGAAGATCGCGGCGGCGACGGCGCGGCAGATATCGACGTCGAAGCCGGACCAGTTGCCCTTGTCGTCAGGAATGGAGAAACCCGGCAGACCGGTGTTCACACCGCACAGCACGGCGTCGCGTTTCACGGTCCGCTTCAGTGTCCGCGTATCGTATCGCTCGTAGGCGATCGCGGCGGCAGCAACGGCAACCGCGAGGACTGCTCCGAGCGTAAGACCCGAGGCAAAAGTACGGGGAAAAAGGGCCATGAATGAATCTCGCTTCCAAGTATGCGTGCAAAAAGGGATAGGGCGTTATTGGGAGATCAGATTTCGGGACGCTGGCGAATGATGACCTTGGTGCCGACAGGAACGCGTTCAAACAGATCGGTGACGTCGGCATTGACAAGACGGAAGCATCCCGAAGACACGGCGCTGCCGATGGTCTGCGGCTGGTTGGTGCCGTGAATGCGATACACCGTGGCGCCAAGGTAAAGCGCGCGTGCACCCATCGGATTGCCCGGTCCGCCTGCCATGAAGCGCGGCAGGTAAGGCTGGCGCGCGATCATTTCCGGCGGCGGCGTCCAGTCCGGCCATTCCTGCTTTCGGGAGATCTTCTGCAATCCCTGCCACTGAAATCCTTCGCGGCCAACGCCGATGCCGTAGCGAAGTGCGCGGCCGTTGCCCTGAATCAGATAAAGGAAGCGCTCGGACGTGCTGATGATGATAGTGCCCGGCGCTTCGGTGGTCCGATAGAGCACCGCGGTACGCTTGAACTCCGGCGCGAGCTCTTCGTCATCGGGAATGTATCCCGGCTGGTCACCGATGTTCATTTCGCGGCCCTGCGCGAAGGCGTGAGGCGCCGCAAACAACAGGCTGGCTGCGACCGCCGCCAGAGCCAGAGAGCGGATGATGTTCATGTCGAGAATCCCGCGTTAATTCGTGCCCCGCGCGCATCAAACCTGAGCCGTGCTCCGCTGGCAAGTGACACGCGCTCGAAGGCGGGCGACCATGCGTCGTAAATCCTTAAAATATATCTGAAAATCGGCGATCGTCCGCGATCAGTGCGGCGCGATCCAGAGCCGCAGGACATACGCAAACGCGGCGACAGTGCCGGTACCCAGCAGCCACAGCGCCGCGAACCACAGCAGACGCTGCGCCAGGGGGCGAGGCTGTTCGGGCGGCGAGGTCATGCTCACCTTAATGATAACCGCTGTCGGCGTGCACCTTGCCGCGGAACACCCAGTACGCCCACGCGGTGTAGGCAAGAATGGTCGGCACGAGGATCGCGATGCCGTAGATCATGAAGTTGAGACTGTTGGCGGGCGCCGCCGCCTGCCAGATGGTGACGCTCTGCGGCACGATATAGGGATACATGCTGACACCGAGGCCAGCATAGGTGATGCCGAACAGGACCAGTGAGAGAATAAACGGCCGGTAGTCCTGCTTGTTAGCGAGACTCTTCAGCAGCAACAGCGTGATCGCCGCCACCGCAATCGGAATCGGTGCCGCGAAGATGATGTTCGGCCATTCGAACCAGCGCCGCCAGTACTCCGCCTGAAGGAACGGCGTCGCCGCGCTGACGGCGACGATGGCGATGATCGTCGCGAGCAGCAGAATCCGGCTCAGGCGATAGGCATGGTCGCGCAGTTCACCCGCGGTTTTCATAAGCAGCCACGTCGCGCCGAGAAGGCCATAACCGGCGACGACCGCACAGCCTGTCAAAATGCTGAAGGGCGTCAGCCAATCCCACCAGCCGCCTGCGTAATGACGCCCTTCGACATGGACGCCTTGCAGGATCGCGCCGAGCGCAATGCCTTGCGCCATCGCCGCGACCAGCGAGCCGCCCGCGAAGGCGATATCCCAGCGGTTGCGCTCGCTCTTGGTCCGCCAGCGGAATTCAAAGGCGACACCGCGAAACACCAGGCCAATCAGCATGGCGATGATCGGCGTATAGAGCGCCGGCATCAGGATTGCGTAAGCCAGTGGGAACGCCGCCATCAGGCCACCGCCGCCGAGCACCAGCCAGGTCTCGTTGCCATCCCAAACCGGAGCGACCGTATTCATGATGACGTTGCGGTCTTCCTTCTTCGGGAAGAAAGGAAACAGCATACCCAGGCCGAGATCGAAACCGTCCATCACGATGTACATGAAGACGGCAAAGGCGATGATGAAGGCCCAGAGTGTTGCGATGTCGAATGTGAATCCGGCCATGACGTTCACCCCTGTCCTGCGTGAGCGGCCTGCGCGGGCGTGATGCCCGCGGCGCGTGCGGGCGCGTCCGCGCGGGGACCTTCTTCGCCATGATGCGGCGGCTCATGCATCAGTCGCAAAATGTAGAATACGCCCATGCCGAAGACGATGAAGTACACGACAATGAAGGCGAGCAGCGAGGTCGCAACCGCCGGCGCGTCCAGCGGGGAAGCCGAATCCACCGTGCGCAACAGGCCGTAAACCGTGAATGGCTGACGACCTGCTTCCGTCGTCACCCAGCCGGCAAGAACGGCGATAAAGCCCGCAGGTCCCATTGCCAACGCGAACGAATGTAACAGCTTCGAGTCATACAGAACGCCGCGCCAGCGTGCCCACAGGCTGAACAGGCCGATGCTCAGCATCAAGAAACCGATGCCGACCATGATGCGGAACGACCAGAACACCAGCCCGACCTTGGGCCAGTTCTCTCGCGGCACCGTGTCGAGTCCCTTTAGCGGTGCATCAAGTGAATGTTTCAGGATCAGCGACGAGGCCTTCGGGATTTCGATCGCGTATTTCACCTTCGCTTCGTCCTGATCGGGCCAGCCGAACAGGATCAATGGTGCGCCGTTCGGATGGCTTTGGAAGTGCCCTTCCATCGCCATCACCTTCACCGGCTGATGCTCGAGTGTGTTGAGGCCGTGCTGGTCTCCGGCGAAGATCTGGATCGGCGCCACCAAGGCCGCCATCCACATCGCCATCGAGAACATCACGCGTGCGCCTTCATGCCTTGAATTGCGCAACAGATGAAAAGCGCCAACTGCGCCGACCACGAAAGCAGTGGTGAGATAAGCGGCCAGCACCATATGGACAAGGCGATAGGGAAATGACGGATTGAAGATCACCTTCCACCAGTCGGCGGCGACGAACTGTCCCTGCGAGTTCATCGCAAAGCCGGTCGGCGTCTGCATCCACGAGTTGGCCGACAGGATCCAGAACGCGGAGATCAGCGTGCCGATGGCGACCATCATGGTCGCAAAGAAATGCAGCCTGTGGCCGACCCGTTTGAGCCCGAACAGCATGACGCCCAGAAAGCCCGCTTCAAGGAAAAACGCCGTCAGGACCTCATAGGCCATCAGCGGACCAATGATGGGGCCGGTCTTGTCGGAGAACACCGCCCAGTTGGTGCCGAACTGGTAGGACATCACGATGCCCGAGACGACGCCCATGCCGAAGGCGACGGCGAAAATTTTCAGCCAGTAATTGAAAAGGTTGATGAAGACTTCGCGGCCGGTCCAGAGCCACAGCGCTTCGAGGACCGCGAGATAGCTTGCAAGGCCGATGGAGAAGGCCGGAAACACGATGTGAAAGCTCATCGTGAACGAAAATTGCCAGCGCGCCAAAGTAATGGCGTCGAAACCATCAAGCATCGCGGACCTCCAGCATGTCCAATCTGGAAATCCTATAGCATACGCACCGCGACCTTGATATTCGCCGCGGTGCACAAAGTTGCATGGCTCAGACGCAATCGCGCCTGCGGCATTTAGCTGCTGGCGTTCAGCAGCTTGCCGACGGTGCGGTCGATGTCATCGTAGGCACCTTCGCCGGCGTGGCTGTAGACGATCCGGCCGGACTGATCGACAATATATTGCGCCGGCCAGTATTGATTGCGCCAGGCATTCCATGTCGCGGACCTGTTGTCCTGTGCAACAGGGTATGTGATGCCGTGCCGCTTTAACGCGGCCTGAACATTGTTCGATGAATGCTCGAACGGGAATTCCGGCGTGTGGATGCCGACCACGACGAAACCCTTGTCCTTGTATTTGGAATAGAGCTGCGTGACATGCGGCAGGGTGTTGACGCAGTTGACACAGCCATAGGTCCAGAAGTTCACCAGCACGACCTTGCCGCGCAGGCTCGCCAGCGTCAGCGGCTGCGAGTTGAACCAGTTGCCGAGGCCGGTGAATTCGGGCGCGGAGGCATTCACTTCCGCAACCTGGGTCGCATTGCCAGCGATCTCGTCGCTGCGGCCGGGTAGGGATGAAGCCGCCAGCGCGAGCGCGGCCGCTGAAAGCACTCTGGTGAGATGTCGCATGGGTCACTCCTCTTACAGGCCGGTCTGGCCGCTTGGATAAAACTGGGTCAGCCACGCCACGGCGAGTGTGTCGTACTGAAAGTAGGTTGCCGCCGCGAAGGCGATCACGATCACGCCGAACCCCTGCTGCAAGCGCGGTGCGATTTGCGCGAGGCTGCGTACGCGTGCGGTCACGGCCTGTCCGCCGTAGGCGATGAGCAGCATCGGGATTGCTGCGCCGATGGCGTAGGTCACCAGCAGCAACGAGGCCCATGCGGTGTCCTTCGACGTCGCGACAACGGTGAGGATTGAGCCGAGCACCGGACCGGCGCACGGTGTCCATACCAGTCCGAGAGTCGTGCCGAGGATGAATCCGCCGAGCAGACCCTGACGGTCGCGTGCTGCAGAGGTCTGTTGCGTCAGCCCGGTAAACCGGATCGAGAGCCATTCGAACGGTGCGGGCCAGATCATCAGGAGCCCGAAGATCGCAAGAAGAACGGCCGCGCCATCACGCAATACGCTCGGATCGAAATCGAAAATGCGCGTCAGCGCGGTGAGCGCCAGCGCGACGACGGAAAACGCGATCACGAATCCGGCGGCGATGAACGCCGGCCGGAGCACGCTGGTCTGTCCGACCGATGCGCCAAGCAGGATCGGCAGCACCGGCAACGTGCAGGGGGCCGCAATGGTGACGACGCCGGCCAGCGCCGCGAGAACAAGATTGAACACGATACCGTCCGCCGAATTCCTGGGCGGCGCGCTGAAGCGCCCGCCATCACTGGGTTCGGGGAAATCTTCGGGAGAAACGGCTGTGATGTTACGGGATGCGGCGTCACGTATTCGTGACGTCGGCGTGACCGTGCCGGTCGGGCATCAGCGCATGAAGAATCGCACCGGCACAGTGAAGCTTGCGGAGCTTTGGGTCATTTCAGGCGGGAACGACGGCAGCGGCTGGGCCCGGCGGATCATGGCCATGGTTTCTGCATCCAGCGCCGCAGAGCCCGATGATTTGGCAAGCCGCGCGCTGAGCACACCGCCAGTGCGGCTGACGGTGAAACTCAGCATCGCGACGCCTTGTTCGCCGGCCGCCCTCGCGCCGGAAGGATACTGCTTGTAGCGCTGCAGATGCGCCGAAAGGATGCCGTTATAGCTCGCGCGCGCGGCCTGCGCGGCGCGCGGCGTTGCCGTGGTCTGCGGCGCAGGATTTTCGGTCGGCTTCTTGGGCTTCTCGACAACGGGCTTGGGCTTTTTCTTCACCGGCTCCGGTGCGGGTTTCGGCTTCTCCGGAGGCGCGACGATTTCAGCCTTTTCCTGCAGCGGGGTCGGCGGAATCTGCTCTTCGACGACCTCCGGCTGCTTTTCCGGCTCCGGCGCAGGAGGTTCGGCTTCCTGCATCTGCGGACCCGGCGCGATGTCCTGCTGCACCGGCTCTGGCGTTTGCGGCGCGGATTCCAGATCGAGCATGATCGGCTCGGACGCCGTACCGATCGCATCGGGTGTCGATGGTGTGTACAGGATAAATCCCGCGACCAGCGCGACATGCGTCGCCACCACCAGCGCCGCCGCGAGACCCCAGCGGCGGACATCGGAAATGTCGGGTGGTCCGTGCAGGACGAGTGTGTTCATTGCAGCGTGGCTCTCTGCCGTTAGTTTCTTGCGTCGAGCCCGACGAGCGCCACCTTGAGGTAGCCCGCGTTGCGCAGCAGGTTCATTACGTCCATCAGGTCGCCGTAAGGAACGCTCTTGTCGGCGCGCAGATAGACAGGATCGGATTTCTTGCCGCTGGTGGCGGTGTCAAGCGCGCCGATCAGTGTGGTGCGCGGAACGATATCCTCGCCGACCGCGACCGAGAGATCGGGCTTCACGGTGATGAAGACCGGCTTGTCGGGCCGTGGTGGCGGTGTCGCCGTCGAGGCGGGGAGTTCGACTCCGAGATCGACAGTTGCCAGCGGCGCGGCAACCATGAAGATGATGAGAAGCACCAGCATCACGTCGATGAACGGCGTGACGTTGATTTCGTGGGTCTCGGACAGATCGTCATCTGCCCCGACTTTTCCACCCAGACGCGCTCCCATGACTTACTCCGCAGCGCGCGCGATGCGCAGTGAGCGGCGGCCCTGGTCGCGGCTGATGAGCAGCATGACCTGCGCGGTGGCGTCGCCGAGCAGCGCGCGATAGGCGGTAATCATGCGGACAAGGTGATTGTAGATCACGACCGCAGGGATGGCAGCGATCAGGCCCATCGCTGTGGCAAGCAGCGCTTCGGCAATGCCGGGTGCGACAACCGCGAGGTTGGTGGTGTGGGCTTCGGAAATGCCGATGAACGAATTCATGATGCCCCATACCGTGCCGAACAGGCCGACGAATGGTGCGGTTGCGCCGATGGTGGCGAGCATGCCGGTGCCGCGCGAAATCCGCCGCGACATCGCCGCCTCGACGCGGCTGAGCCGCAGTTCAACGCGCTCCTTGAAGCCTTCGTCGTTGACGGTATCCGACAGCTCCGCTTCCGCCGCGGCAGATTGCACCAGCCGGGATACGGCGTCCTTGCCGCTGCGGGCGTCACGCTCGGCTTCGGCCAGCGAGATGTCGTTGGCGAGAACCTTGATGCGTTTCTTCGCACGCCGAGTTTCATGACGCAGTTCAAGAAGTTTTGCGACGCAGATCGTCCAGGTGATGAGCGACGCGATTGCAAGGCCGATCATGACGAGTTTGACGACGATATCCGCACCCATGAACATGCCCCACGGGGACAGATTGTGCGGCAGGGCTGGATTTTTCGCGGTCTGGCCAACGACGGCGGGCTGCGACGCGGGGGTCTGAGCAGCAGGCGCCGGGGTCGCCGGTGCAGCGGCCACCGGAGCAGTTGGCGCAGCCGGCTGCGCGACGGGGGCTTGCGCAGCTGGCGTTTGTGCCGATGGCGTGGGCGAAGCGGGGGTTTGTGCAAAAGCCTGCGCAATCATCAACGAAGTTGCGGCGGCGAGCAGGACCAGAGATCCGGCAGCCTTCCTGGGGTTGGTCATATGCTCTCCGCTTCTTTCAAATCGCGTTTGCTGCCGACATCGGATGAACGTCGGGTTGATCGCTGTTTCGCAGTTTTCGCCGTCGTGCAGTTTTGGTCCAAAGCTCTCGTCGATGAACCCGCAGCGAGGCGCTGCGGCCATAGCCGTTTGACGGGAGGCGAGTTTCATTTTCAGAATAATGCACTGCGATGCCCTTGTCGCCACCAGGGACCTAGATTTTGCCGAAACTGGAACGATTCCAGATTGATCGGCCCTCAGAATTTCACATTCGTGAACAGCCGCACGCCGAGCCCGGGCTGCAAAACCTCTGCCTTCTTGAACGAAATATGGTTCCGAATCTGCTCATTAAGCAGGTTGTCGCCGGCCAGGCCGATGACCAGTTCGCGCGGCCCGCTATCGGTCCTGCTGAACGTATGCGTGTAGCTCACCTCTGCCTTGAGCAGATTGTAACCGTCGGTCGGGGTTTCGTTCACTGCCACGTCGTTCTGCGCGAAGGCGTGCAGCAGCCCCACCCGCGCGTACCATTCGGCGTTGCGCCACCACACGCCGCCGCCGAGCCGCATCGGTGCGATGCGCGGCACGTTGGTTCCATCGGTGAAGGTCGCGCGGACGATGTCGTACTGGCCGTCGACGCCAAACACGCCATTACCGAGCGGTGTCACATCAAGCTGGGCTGCGACTTCGGCGCCCCGGAAAACTGCATCGCGCTGGCCATAGGCCACCTGCGTCAGCGGCCCGGCGGCGCCGCAACTCGCAAAGGTGTCGGTGCAGAAATTGCCGGTCACCTGCTTGAAGATGAAGTCTTTGTAGAAGGTGTAGTAGATGCTGGTCTCGAACCGCAGTTGCCCCTTCGCGCGCTTGAGTCCGATCTCGGCAGTTTGCGCGGTTTCAATCTTGAGGTTCGGATTTCCGATCACGAACGTTCCTGACGCGCCATCCGAGCCGCGGGAGAACAGTTCGGGCGCTGCGGGCGCGCGCTGGACATATTGAGCGTTGAGTGTTGCCACCATGTCCCATGGCAGGTCCTTCAGCACGCCGAGGCTGGTGCTTTTCGGTGTGAAGGTGCGCCGCGCAGGTTCTTCCGAGAACGTGTCGGGAGGAGGAAGAAAATCCGCCGGGAAGGTCGGCGCCAGTCCCTTGACAATATGATTTTCAATGCGGCCCGCGGCCTGCATGCGCAGTGTGTCGGTGAACCTGATCTGCTCGAATGCGAAGACCGCTGCGGTGTTTGTATTTGTTTGGGCCAGAAGGCCGCCGAGGCTGCCGTCGGTGCCGAGTTCGCGATGACCGAACTGCGCGCCCCACGTTCCGGTGAGTGCGCCGATGCCGGTCGCAACCGCCGCATGGTCGAACTCGAAGCGGCCTTCCAGTTCACGGTTCTTGATGACGTTTTTCAAGGCGTCGACGCCGTTGGCGTCGAGACCGAGTTCATTGTGCTTGTAGTTGCTGGCGCCGAAGGTGAATCGAAATGCATCGATGCCGTCGACCGGCGCGCGCCATTCACCCTTGCTGGTCCATTTTGTCTGTTCCATGTCGATGCGAGAATTCTGCTGCGCATCGGCCACGCCGGGGATGTGATAGAGGCTGGTGATGTGCTGGATCGCGGTGCCGATATAGCCGCCGTCGAAAATGTAGGAACCGCCGACGGCTTGCCCTTCCGTATTCAGTCGCGTGTTGGCCTGCACGCCGCCGGGAATCCGGTAATCGCCCGCGCGTCGGCCGTAAGCATCGGCATGGATGGCTACATTGCTGCCGCTGGCATCGAGGCTGACCGCGCCGTCGAGCCCGTTATCGACTGACGATGCGCCGCCCTTGAAGCGTGCGCTGAAGCCGTCCTCCACCAGCTTTTCCGGAATGCGGTTGTTGGTGGCGCTCACCACACCGCCGATCGCCTGTGAGCCGTAGCGCAGCGTAGCGGGTCCGCGGATCACCTCGACCTTGTCGGCGGCGAGCGGATCGACCGGAACCACGTGATCCTGACTGAAGTCGGAGGCGTCCTGGGTGCCGATGCCGTTTTCCTGCACGCGCACGCGATAATCATCGAGGCCCCGGATGTTCGGGCGGCTTGCGCCCGGCGCGAACGTCGATGCCGAAACTCCCGGCAAGCCGGAAAGAAGATCGGCGAGCGAGGCAGCATTGCTGCGCTGGATTTCGCGACCGGTGATAGCGGTGGCTGACTGATAAGTATTGTCGATGACGTTGACTGGTCCGCGCTGCAAGCCGTCGTCAGATGTGTTTCCGGTGGGGGCTGGTGCCGATACCGCGATTTCGGGCAGCACCTCTTGGGCCAGACTGCTGCCAACATCCGCGGCTGTGACCGACACGCAGGCCATGCCCGCCGCAGAAACCCATGATTTCAAACGCATTTTTACCCCACGCAACGCCCTTCGCGGGAAGTTGATAATGCAAATGCGAACTATTCGCAATAAGAGATTTGCGATTGATTCTCAATAAGCGACTGCGCTGGATATCTGGAAAAGGGGCATGCGACGGCAACGCGCCGCAGACGCGTAAGCGCGTTCCGCTGCGGGTGAAACCGATATCGCTCGAATGGTTGTGATTACTCCGCGGGTGCGGCGCGTCCGACGGACTGCGGCGGAGTCTTCGCCGTCGTCTGCGGGCCACCTTTCTTGATCAGCGCGCGCTGACGGCGCTGGCGGAGCCAGATCAGGATGCCGGTGACGCCGAGCACCGCAGGCATGATGCCGCTCAGGAATACGACAAAGCGCCAGATTTCTCCGGAGTGGCTGCCTTCATGCAGCCAGCGGATCCATGATGCAGTCCGGTCTCCCGACAGTGGCTGGACGACACTGACATCGCCGCTGCGGTCGTTGATCAGGATCGTCACGGGCTCTGTCTTGCCGTCTTCACGCAGCCGGACGCGCCATGCACCGGTCTGCGGGTTCGGGTAGGAGATCGCATCGACCGCTGAATTCGGCCGCGCGGATGCGGTGGCGAAAATCTCGGCTGGCGAACGCGCGGTGTTGGCCATCACCTGAGCGCGCGGTCCGCCGCGCTGCTGCTCCGTCATCGGCGCGACCGACGACAGGAGTTCTCGTCCCTGTTGCGGCCAGGCCAGATAGATTCCGGTCAGCGAGATCAGCGTCAGCGGAAAACAGATCCAGAAGCCGGTCATGTAATGCAGGTTGGACGATGTGGCGGGGCTGCGCCGCCACACGAAAGCACGCGACCATTGACCATGCCGCGGCCACCAGAGGTAAAGACCGGTGAGCGACAGCGTCAGCATCGCTACGCCGGTCCATCCGACGATGCTGCGCCCGTAGTCGGGGATCGTCAGGTTCTCATGAAACACGTGCATGAAGCCGAAAAACGTCTGGCGGAAATCGACAATGCTGAGAACGCGCGCATCGTGGCGGTCGATGGTCGCGGTGAGGCGCACAGGGCGTTCGCCCTTCGCCGCGGGGCCGCGCAATGCGATCGTCAGCGGAACCCGGTTATCTTCGGGGAAGCTGATGGACATCGGCGTGAAGCCGTCACCCGCCGCCTTGCGGGCATTTGCGATGGCAAGCGTGAGGTCCGTCGGTTTCGATGGCACCACTGCGCCGCGCGGCGTGCTCAGATATTCACCGATGTCGTCGTGATAGACGAGAACCGCACCCGACAGCGCGACCGGCACGAGCAGAATGAATAGACCAATGCCGAGCCACAGATGGATATTGCGCCAGAGCCGCTTCAGCGATCCGCGCCGGTGATTTGAAATTGTGCTCGGCATTTAAATTGTTTCTAATTTCTGCTCTAGAGAGATTCTAGGGAAGCGCTTTGGGAATACGCGCGCTCCAGTTCTTCTAGTCACACAGCGCATATCGCCGCAATTGCCTAACGCGCTGGTTTTCGCAGTTTGCAGAGGTTCTAAGTTCAAAGGGTTGCCCTGTTCGCCTGCATTTTCCAAAAGCTGCCCTGAATTCGCCGTTCTGATGAACGCGCGGCAGATTGAGTTGCGGGGCAAGCGATGCGGAACAGATTCAACAGGGTTATCAAGTCAAAGAAGAAGAGTCAGAAGGGCGATACCGTCGCCGCCGCGCCGCAGGTTAACGCCGCATCGCCGTCATCGTCCCCCTTCATCCGCTCGTCGGTGCGTAAACCCGGCACCGCGATGCTTGGCCTTGCGTCGGTGATGATGGCGACCAACGCGATGGCGCAGGAAACGCTTCCAACCATCGACGTGCAGGAAACCGGCGGCAATGGTAGCGGTTATCAGGCTCCGGCAACATCCCAGCTTTCGCGCATGCCGGTTCCGCTGCGCGATACACCGCAGACAGTTAACGTCGTGACCCAGCAGGTGATGCAGGATCAGGCTTCAACCTCGGTGCAGGACGCGTTGCGCAACGTGCCGGGTATCACCTTCACGGCTGGTGAAGGCGGCGTCCAAGGCGATCAGATCAACATTCGTGGTTATACCGCACGTAACGATATCTACCGCGACGGCATTCGCGATCCAGGCTGGTATGCACGCGATGCCTTCAGCTTCGATCGGGTCGAGGTTTACAAGGGGCCGTCGTCGTTCGTGTTCGGTCGTGGTTCGACCGGCGGCGCAATCAACATCGTGTCCAAGCTGCCGCAGAATCGTGACTTTGCCGTCATCGAAGGAACGGGTACGTCGGCAGCCGGTGGCCGCGCCACCGTCGATGTGAACAAGACTTTCGGTGACATCGCGGTGCGACTCGCTGCACTTGGCTATGATACCGACATTGCAGGCCGCGACGCCGCGCATATCAGACGCTATGGCTTCGCGCCGTCGATCTCGTATCAGATCACCAACCAGACCAAGAACACGTTCAGTTATATTTACCAGAATGACGACAACATCGCGGATCGCGGCATTCCGATGCTGCCCGGCTCCTATTTCGGAACGTCGTACAGACAGCCCGCGCCGGTGCCGCGCAACACCTACTTTGGCGTGTTGACGCCGGGTCAGAACGACATCGAGCAGACTCAGGCCCATAACCTCATGAACAAGTTCGAGCATGAGTTTGCTCCGGGACTGAAGTTCACGAACACGACCGGCTTTTCCTACGTCGATCGCTTCAACCGGACGCGGCCGGTGCAGATCGCTGCAAATGGATCGAACCTGTTCCCCACGCCGTCCGGCGGTGTTGCCTACGGCACCAATCTTCCGCCCGGCACGCCTTTGAGCGACATCTGGATCGCGAATACCAATCACTTTCAGAACCAGACCACCAACCAGCTTGTCAGTAACGTCAGTGACCTGAATGCCAAGTTCAACACGGGCATACTGGAGCACAATGTGCTGGTCGGCATGGAAGTCAGCCGCGAGGATCGCGACCAGTATCGCACAAACTTCACCGATACCTATCGGATCAATGTCGCCAATCCAAATCCCTATGTGACGGGGACATTGTCTCCAACCACCGCGGCGACGATATCTTCGTCGAACACGATTGGTGTTTACGCGCAGGATCAGATCAAGATCACCAAATGGCTTGAACTTCTCGGCGGCGTTCGGTTTGATAATTATACGGCAAGCGCCCAGACCTACAGTTTCAATCGGTTCACCGGTGGTCCTGCGACGCCCGCAGTCACGCCGACCAATCTCAATGCCACCAACAATTTTACGACCTACCGCGCCGGCGTTGTGGTTCACCCGACCGAGAATTCGAGCGTGTACTACATGCACGGAACGTCGGCTAACCCGCCGGCGGAATTCACCACCATTACCAACGGTCAGCAATCGCTCGCTCCGGTCCTGTCGGAAACCGACGAGGTTGGCGTCAAGATTGGCTTGCTGAACAATCGTCTTGATGTGAACGCGGCGATTTTCCGCACCCAGAAAAAGAACGATTACGAAAACAGGGGCACCACAGCCGCGCCTGACTATGTCGCGATCGGTGATTCTCAGGTCGAGGGTTTCGAGATTGGAGCGCAGGGCAGGCTGACGAACGAGTGGGCCATCTACGGCGGCTACACCTATCTGAAGTCCAAGTTGACGAATTCTCTGACCCCGACGAATATCGGTCACGAGCTCGCCAATACGCCGCAGAGTTCGTTCTCGATCTGGTCGACATACGACATCACGCCACTGCTCACGGTCGGCGGTGGCGCTGTCTTCCTCGATTCGCGCTGGACCAGCGTGACCAACGACGGGCGCGTTCCAAGCTACTGGCGATTCGACGCGATGGCGGCCTACAAGGTGACAAAGAATTTCACCATGCAGCTCAACATCTACAACATCGCGAATGAGTATTACTACGACACGCTGGCCGGTGCGGGTTATGCAGTGCCCGGCCAGGGCCGATATGTCGCGCTGACGGGGCGTGCTTCGTTCTGAGCGCGATCCGGCGAGGCTACCAATCCGGCCGCCCTTCGGGCGGCCGTTTGTTTTCCGAACAGCAGGTCTCCATGAATGGGGCTTGGACGAAACGTGTTTCGGCGTTAACGAAGTCGCGTCAATGAAGGAGCCGACGCCATGATGCTGCACATCCCCAATGTGCTGACGCCCGAGCAGGTCGCGCGCTGCAAGGAGGTCATGACCAAGGCCGCGTGGGTCGACGGCAACATCACCGCCGGTCACCAGTCCGGCAAGGTCAAGTTCAACCTGCAACTGCCGGAGCAGTCAGCCGAGGCGCGGGATCTCGGCGACATGGTGCGCGGCGCGCTGCTGCGCAATCCGCTGTTCATGTCGGCGGTGCTGCCGCTGCAGGTCTTTCCTCCGTTGTTCAACCGTTACGATGCAGGCATGACCTTCGGCTCGCATATCGACAATGCGATCCGCACCCATTCGCAGCAGCCGGTGCGGATTCGGACCGACGTATCGACCACCCTGTTCATTTCGTCGCCTGAGGATTACGACGGCGGTGAGCTCGTCGTCGAAGACACCTACGGCAGCCACAGCGTCAAGCTTCCGGCAGGCGATGCCATCATCTATCCCGCGACCAGCGTCCATCATGTGACGCCGATCACGCGCGGCTCACGCATCGCCTCATTTTTCTGGACTCAGAGCATGATCCGCGACGTCAGCCATCGCGCGATGCTGTTCGATCTGGACATGGCGATTATCCGGCTGAATCAGGATGTGCCCAATCATCCGTCGCTGGTTTCACTGACGGGCTTCTATCACAACATGCTTCGCCAATGGGCGGAGATGTAGGGCGTGGTTTCCCGTTCATCGTCATTGCGAGCGAAGCGAAGCAATCCAGCTTTGAACAAGCAAGGACTGGATTGCTTCGTCGCAAGTGCTCCTCGCAATGACGAGATAGGATCGCTGCGTTCGCTGGTCGTGTTGGCGCTCTGACTTCGACGCGGCCTACGCCGACTTCGCCTGCGCGGCGATGAAGGCACGCCAGCCGCCGAACGATGTGATGTCCCGTGCGCCTTCGGTTGCGTTGGCCTCGACCAGAAAGCCTTTGACGCCGGAGCCGTCGGCAAGACGCACGGTGCCGATCGACAGCGGCGAGGGGATCGCGGCGACGAATGCGCCGAATGCCTTTGTCGGCAGCGCCCACACTTCGACAGCGATGGCGGAGCCGGTGCCGGCATCGACCCGCAGCATTCCCGGTTTGGGCGGCGCCGTGCCCTTCAGCGCGTAGAGCCTGTAGTCCGGTGTGGTCGATGTTGCCTCAAGCAGGCGTCCGCCGAGCGACAGCAGTTCGTGATTCAGCGCCATGCCGGACAGATGCGCGCCGACTGCAACGATGGCCACTTCATCCTTGCCGGGCTGCTTTGCGGCCGGCGCGAGCGGCGGTTGAGTGACACCCTTCGCACCGGCTTTAAGCTTCGTGTCGGCGTGAAACACGCGTCCGATGCTGGCGAGCTTGGCGTCCTGCCCCGCAGGCGCGAGCAGGGTGATGCCGAACGGAATGCCGTCGGCGCGCATCGCCGCAGGCACCGCGAGGCCGCACATATCGAGCAGATTGACGAAATTGGTATAGGTGCCGTTGCGGCTGTTGAGTTCGATCGGGTTCGCCAGCACGTCATCGACCGTATAGGCGGTCGGTGCAGTCGGCAGCACCATCGCGTCGATACTCTCGAAGGTCTTGCGACTGATCTGCCGCATCGCCTCGAGCTTGTAGAGCGCCGCGAACGTATCGGCGGCGGTGATTTTCTCGGCCTTGAGCGTAATCTCGCGAGTGACCGGATGCACAGCGTCGGGATCTTTTGCGAGCAGATCGCGGATCACAAGATAACGCTCCGCCACCCACGGGCCGTCATAGAGCAGCCGCGCGGTCTCATAGAATGGCGCGAGGTCGAACTCGACAGGCACCGCGCCGAGCGCGATCAGTCGTCCGACCGCAGCGTCGTAACTTTCCTCCGAGATGGCGTCCCCGAAGAATTTCAACTGGCCCTTGCGCGGAATACCGATCCGGATGCTGGGTGGAAAACCCGTCACCGGGCCGACAAAGCGGTCGCGCGAATAGGGATCGGCTTCGTCATATCCGGCCATGACGTTGAGCGCGATCATGGCGTCATCGACGTTGAGAGAGAAAATCGACACGCAATCCAGCGTGCGGCAGGCTGGCAGCACGCCGAAGGTCGACATCAGGCCGAGCGATGGCTTGAGGCCAACGATATTGTTGAGCATCGCGGGCACGCGGCCGGAGCCCGCAGTGTCGGTGCCAAGCGACAGCGGCACGAGACCGGCCGAGACGGCGACCGCCGAGCCTGAACTCGATCCGCCGGGGACGAGATCGCCATTCACCGGATTTTTCGGAATGCCATAAGGCGAGCGCACGCCGACAAGTCCTGTCGCGAACTGATCGAGGTTGGTCTTGCCGATCACGATGGCGCCTGCAGCGCGCAATCGCGCCACGGTGTTGGCGTCTTGTGCCGGCTTGTATGAAAACGCCGGGCAGGCGGCGGTGGTCGGAAGGCCCGCGACGTCAATGTTATCCTTCACCGCAACCGGAACGCCATAGAGCGGCAGCGAGATGTCACCTTTGGCGGACAGTGCTTCGGCTTCGGCAATCGCCTCGGCTTCATCGCGCAGGCTGATGAAAATAGCGGGATCGCCATGGTCGCGAATGCGCCGGAAGCTGCGCGCAACGGTCTTGGCAGGTGATGATGTTCGCGCGCGGTGCGCGGCAACGATCTCGGCAACAGTCTCGGTCACAAATCGCTTCCTGTCATTTTGTTGATTGATCTTATTCCGCAGGCACGACGGCAGGTCTCGGCATCGCTGCCATGGCTGCGCCGGATCTGGCGTAAGCGAAGAAACCCGCCGCGACCAGAGCGTAGGCCAGCGCCACGCCGGGTGTCACGGCGATGCCGACGGCGGGGCCATGCATGAAGCCGAAGAATGTCAGCACGGCACCGGCGGCGGCAAATGCGGAGGCTTTGACGAAATCGCGTTCGATCACGAACACAGCCATCGCCGCCAGCACCAGCCCTGAGAGGATCGAGCCTTCGCCGAGGATTTCGAGGCCGTGATAGAGCACGCCGGTCGCGCCGAGCTTGTCGATGCCGAGGGCTGCGGCGCTGGTGCCCGCTGCTGTGAGCGCGCCGTCCACGAGGGTCTTGCCCCATGCGGCCAGATGCGGCGTCAGCGCGAGCACAACGGCCGGTGCATGGCTGGCGGGCGTCGCCTGGAACGCCTGCGCGCCGACCAGCATGCCGATGTAAAGCAGGATCGGCAGGATCGCGACGACAGGCACCAGATTGAGCAGCAGCGAGATCACGCCCAGCCACGCCAGCACAATCACCATTGCACCGGTCGCGGCGGAATAGCCGATGCGCCCGCCCATCGCCTTCCAGCCGGGATGGCCGATGTACACCGCGTTGATGAACGGATTGCCCATCAACGCGCCGATCAGACTGACGACGCCATCAGCGGTCAGCACGCGTGTCGTGGGGTAGTGATCCCCGGCGGCTTCCGCGCTTTCCACATTGTCCATCGCCTCGACGAGGTCATAGACGCCGAACGGAATCGCGGTGACGAGAATGATGCCGATGAATTCAAATCCGGAGAACACGTGGCCGATGGCGGGGATCGGCAGCGAGAAGCCGACATTGCCGAATGCCGCACCCAGCTTGGCCAAGCTCATGCCGCCGATGTTGAGGCCGAAGAGGTTCGAGCCCCATGCGATTACGGTGCCGACGAAGATGGCGACAAGGCCGGCCGGAATGTTCTTCGGATATTTCACGCCGCCGAACCAGCTTGCGAGGATCACGGCGAAACATGTGAGGCCGATCACGGGCGTCATGAACATCTCGAACGCGGGGCGCATCGAGATGAACGCGACCGATACGCCCGCCAGCGTGCCGAGCAGCGCCGCGCGCGGGGTGATGCGCTGAATCCAGGGCGCGATGAAGCCGCCGAGCATCAGGATGAAACTCTGGATGAACACCCAGGTCAGCCCGGCTTCCCACGCCTTGATCGGATCACCTGTCTTGAGAAGGATCGGCAGCATGATCACGAAGGTGACGATGAACATGTGCGGAACGCTGACGCCGGAGGGCAGCGCGCAGACGTCGCTGCGGCCGGTTTTCTGCGCGAGACGATAGGCCAGCCATGCGTAGTACATGGTGGAGAGAAACATCATCAGCCCGAGCGCGGGCAGGATGCGGCCGAACACCAGCGAATCCGGCATCTTCAGCACGAAGCGCAGGAGCGCCGTCAGCGTTAGCATGTTGACAAGGATGTTGGTGCCAAAGCCGAAGAAGGCGTTCCAGTCGCCGGGCGCCCACAGGATCGGTTTGCCGGAAGTCACAGCCGTGTCTGATGTGCTCATCGCGCGCCCCTATGCAATCATTTTCGATGGTTCGGAATTCAGTGCCGCTAAAACCTCTGACGATGAACTGACCCAGCCGAAGATGCCGCCCTGTGCCTTGATCATGCGCAGGCCCATCTCGTGAAATTCTGGGAAGTACGATGCGCAGCAATCGGCCAGCACGACGCAGCGGTAACCGCGGTCGTTGGCTTCGCGCACCGTGGTGTTGACGCAGACCTCAGTGGTGACACCGCACACCAGCAGTGTTTCGATGCCGCGCTGTTTCAGAGTATCGCCGAGGTCAGTTGCGTAGAACGCGCCCTTGCCAGGCTTGTCGATGACAATCTCGCCTTTGACGGGATAAAGAGCCTCCACAATGTCGTGCCCGGCTTCGCCGCGAATGAGAATGCGGCCCATCGGACCGGGGTCGCCGATGCGCAATGAAGGCGCGCCGCGCGCGATCTTGGCGGGTGGCGCGTCGGAGAGGTCGGGCAAATGACCTTCGCGTGTGTGGATGACAAGCAGCCCGGCTTCCCGAAACGCGTCGAGCACGAGGCCGCACGGTCTCACGGCGCTCGCAAGCTGCGAGACATCGTTGCCGAGGGTTTCGCCGAAACCGCCGGGTTCAAGAAAATCGCGCTGCATGTCGATGATGACGAGTGCGGTCTTCGCCCAGGTCACATCGACCGGCGTCGGCTCGGCTGCGAGCAAATTTTTCGTCGGTGGCATCAGCGTCGCCTTCGTTAATCCCCGTTAACGAAGCAAGCGGTGTGCCATTGTGTACAAAGCGCGCAGCGACCGTACGGATGCCCGATTGCCGATCCGAAACAACAGGTTGATGTCAGCCAGAGGGACTCTCCGGGCTGGGAAAATCCTGCGCGGCTTTGGTCCTAAGACTAAATTTTAGGCGGCATGCTGCCGCAGCCGCTAAGGCCGGACGGCAATTGACACGCTCTAAGCAATCTGCATTATATTGCATTAGTCGCCGAAGAGCGGCATCAGAGCTGCATTATTATTCTAAAACATGCAGTCGCGGAGGGGAAGGAAGCCAATGCCTGCGTTCGCAGTACCTGCGGCGGAAGAAATGTCGGCTGGCGCGCTCCGGGCGCTGCCATGACAGCGGTCGTCGCCCAACGCCAGGCCAGTGCGCAGGCGCTGTTCGCTGATCCGAATATTGTCGCCGAGCGCAAAGCCGATGGCAGCATCTGGCTGAAATCGGCGGCGCCGTTGCAGCCGTTCGCGCGCTGTGTCGGCGACTGGCTGGAGCAGTGGGCGCGCGACACGCCGGATACAGTTTTTCTTGCAGAGCGCGGCAGCGCCGACGCGGCGTGGACCAAGCTGACCTACCGCGAAACGCTGCGGCGGGTGCGCGCGGCGGGCGCCTGGATTCTGGCGCAGGACATGAGCGTGGAACGGCCGCTTGCGATCCTGTCCGACAACTCGATCGACCATGCCGTTTTCATGCTCGCGGCCATGCATGTCGGTGTGCCAGCGGCATCGGTGTCGCCGGCCTATTCGCTGGTGTCGAAGGATTTCGACAAGCTGAAAAGCATGATTGCGCTGCTCGATCCCGGCGCGGTCTATGTCTCCAGCGCGAAAATGTTTGCGCCCGCACTGAGTGCCATCGCACCGCTGCATACGGCGGTCGTCGTTGCCGGCGATCCCGAGGGATTTGACGGGGCGATTGCATTCTCGTCTCTGACAGCTGCAGCGGAAACGCCGGAGGTCGCGCGTGTCTTCGCTGCCGTTGGCCACGACACCATTGCAAAGTTTCTGTTCACCTCCGGTTCGACTGGAACGCCAAAGGCCGTCATCAATACCCAGCGCATGCTGACCTCAAATCAGGCGGCAAAGGCTCAAACCTGGCCGTTTCTCACCCAACCCGGCCTCACCACGCTCGACTGGCTGCCGTGGAGCCATACCTTCGGCGCCAATCACAACTTCAACTGCGTGCTGCGCAACGGCGGCACGCTGTACATCGACAGCGGCAAGCCGGCCCCGGGCCTTTTTGCGTTGTCGCTCGCCAATTTGCGCGATGTGATCCCGACCGTGTATTTCAATGTACCGCGTGGTTACGACATGCTGATCTCTGCGCTGCGCGAAGACGACGACCTGCGTCGCCGGTTCTTTTCGGAAGTGAAACTCCTGTTCTATGCCGCGGCGGCGTTGCCGCAAAACCTCTGGGAGGCACTGGAAGCGCTGTCGATCGCAACCGTTGGCCATGCGGTGCCAATAGTGTCCGCCTGGGGTTCGACCGAAACCGCACCGCTTGCCACGGACTGTCATTTTCAGGCGCAACGCTCTGGCAATATCGGCGTGCCGATCCCGGGCACGGAAATCAAGCTTGTGCCGACCGGCGACAAGCTGGAAGCGCGCGTGCGCGGCCCCAACGTGACGCCCGGGTACTGGAAAGCACCGGAGCAAACCGCAAAGGCGTTCGATGCCGACGGTTTTTACATGATGGGCGACGCGATGACACTCGCGGACGCCGCGCGACCTGAACTCGGATTGTTTTTCGATGGCCGCGTGGCCGAAGATTTCAAGCTCACGTCCGGCACGTGGGTTAGCGTCGGCGCATTGCGCATCGCCGGTATCGCCGCGCTGGCGCCGCTGGCGCAGGACATCGTGGTCACCGGTCATGACAGGCATGAGGTTCGTTTCCTGGTGTTTCCGAACATCCCGGTCTGCCGTGCACTGACGAAACTGCCGGACGCTGATGTTGCCGAAGTGCTGCGTTCGCCTGCCGTGCGCGAGGCGGTGGCGCAGGGGCTCGCACGCCTGAAGGCGAACGGCGGCGGTTCGTCGAGTTTTGCCACGCGCGCGTTGTTGCTGACGGATTTGCCGTCAGTCGACGGCGGCGAAATCACCGACAAGGGCTACATCAATCAGCGCGCGGTGCTGACGCGCCGCGCGGCGGACCTCAAGCGGCTCGACGATGACGAATCCGGCGACTGGATCGGATGTCCAGTCTGATGGACACAAGGTCGATCTTGAAACCGGCAGGCCATGCGTGCTGCAATCGGATTCAAACATAAAAACGGGAGGGAGACGCCAATGTCGAAGATCATGAAGGTGAGCCGCAGGGCACTGTTATCCGGTGCTGCGGGAGCCGCAACGCTTGCCGTGACGCCGCGCCTGTTCAGTCCCGCGATTGCGCAGAATGCACCGCTGAAGGTCGGCCTGATGCTGCCCTATACCGGCACGTTCGCGAAGCTCGGCCAGTTCATCGACAATGGTTTTGAGCTTTACTATCAGCAGAAAGGCCTCAAGCTCGGCGGCCGTGAGGTGCAGTTCATCAAGGTGGACGACGAATCCAAGCCCGAGGCGGCGACCGACAACATGAATCGCCTGGTCGGGCGCGAGAAGGTCGATGTCGTGGTCGGCACGGTGCATTCCGGTGTTGCCATGGCGATGGTGAAGGTGGCCCGCGATACCAAAACCATGCTCATCATTCCGAACGCCGGCGCCAACGACGCCACCGGCGCATTGTGCTCGCCGAACGTATTCCGCACCTCGTTCTCGAACTGGCAGACGACCTATCCCGCCGGCAAGGTGCTGGTCGACGCAGGCATCAAGAACGTCGTCACCATCACCTGGCGCTACACCGCCGGCGCGGAAATGATCAGTGCGTTCTCGGAGAACTTCACCAAATCCGGCGGCAAGATCGTCGAGGATCTGACGCTGCCGTTCCCTGAGGTGGAATTCCAGGCGTTGATTACGCGCATCGCCACCCTGAAGCCGGACGCGGTGTTCTCGTTCTTCGCCGGCGGCGGCGCGGTGAAGTTCGTCAAGGACTACGCGGCAGCTGGTCTCAACAAGACCATTCCGCTTTACGGTGCGGGCTTCCTCACCGACGGCACGATTCAGGCGCAGGGCGAAGCGGCCAACGGCATCAAGACCACGCTGCACTACGCGGACAATCTCGATAATCCGGCGAACCTCGCGTTCCTGAAAGCGTTCAAGGCCAAAACGGGTCTCGATGGCGATATCTATGCGGTGCAGGGCTACGACGCGGCGGCGTTGTTTGATATCGGCCTCACGGCGGTTGGCGGCGATGCCAAGGCGCAGGACAAGATGATCGCAGCGATGGGCGCGGCGAAGATCGATTCCCCGCGCGGGCCGCTGTCTTTCAACAAGGCGCATAACCCGATCCAGAACATCTATCTGCGCGAGGTGCGTAACGGCCGCAATGAACTGGTGTCGATTGCGCAAAGCGCGGTAGATGATCCGGCACGTGGCTGCAAGATGGCGTGAGGCGCGAGCGGGTCGGCGCACATAAAAGAGCCACCGGGCTCCTCTCCCGATGTCGTCCCCGCGAAGGCGGGGACCCATAACCACTATGTTTGATATTTCGCACAGAATCCCCATCAGCATGTTTGCGGGAGGCTCGGATTCAGGGAGTATGGGTCCCCGCCTTCGCGGGGACGACATCGTGTGTGTAGTTCATGCCGCTTTTTCTGACGGGACATATTAAATGGACCTCGTAACCCTCGGCGTTCAGCTTCTGAATGCCATTCAGTATGGGATGGTCCTGTTTCTGGTCGCCAGCGGCCTGACGCTGGTGTTCGGCATTCTCGGCGTCATCAATCTCGCCCACGGCGCGTTCTACATGCTGGGCGCTTATCTCGCCTACTGGATCGCGGCCTATACCGGCAGCTTCTGGGTCGCTCTTGTTGCCGGTGTCGCCATCGCCTTCGTCGTGGGGCTGTTGCTCGAGAACGTTTTCATCCGCAGGCTTTACGGCCGCGATCATTTGGCCCAGGTGCTGCTCTCGTTCGGTCTGATTCTTGTCATCGACGAAGTCAGGCAACTGCTGTTTGGCAAGGACGTGCATTCGGTGCTGCCGCCGGAAGGGCTTCGCGGAGCGATCCAGCTCACTGATAACCTGTCATACCCGGTTTATCGTCTCGCGATCTGTGGCTTCTGTCTGGTTGCGGCCGCCATCATCTATCTTGTCATTACGCGCACCAAAATCGGCATGATCGTGCGGGCGGGCGCTGAGAACCGCGAGATGACGCGCACCCTTGGGATCAACTTCGACACTGTGAATCGCTACGTCTTCGCGGTGGGCATCGCGCTGGCGGCACTCGGCGGCATCGTCGTCGCCCCGGTTTCGACCGTCTATCCCGGCATGGGCGACAGCATGCTTATCCTTTCGTTCGTTGTCGTCGTGCTCGGCGGCATCGGCTCGATTGGGGGCGCTGCGATTGGCGCGCTCCTGATCGGCCTCACCGACACGTTCGGAAAAGTGTTCTTCCCGAGCGTGTCCAGCGTCCTGATCTATTTGCTGATGGCGGCGGTGTTGCTGTGGCGCCCGAACGGCATTCTCGGCCGGCGGGAGGTATGATCCGCATGGACGAGAAAGTGCGACGCAATCCGCGTGTGTGGCTGTTGCCGGGTGCGCTGCTCGCGCTGGCGATCGCGCTGCCGTTCGTCGCGCCAACCTATTACGTTCAGTTCGTCAGCAAGGCGCTGATCATGGGCATCCTGGCGATGTCGCTCAATCTCGTGGTCGGCTACGGAGGTCTTGTGAGCCTGTGCCACGCTGCGTTCTTCGGCATCGCAGGCTATGTGCTGGCGCTGGCCTCCCCGAAATACGATCCAGTCTCGCTGTGGTGGACGCTGCCGCTTGCGGTGGTAGCTTCCGCGGGTGCTGCCGCGGTAATCGGTTCGCTGGCGCTGCGCACGCGTGGCATCTACTTCATCATGGTGACGCTGGCATTCGGAGAAATGCTGTTCTTCCTGTTTCATGACAGCAAGTTCGCTGGCGGCTCTGACGGCGCGTTTATCTATAACAAGCCGTCGATGATGCTCGGCAACATCACCCTGCTCGATCTCGAAAAGCCGCTGACCTACTATTTCGTTATCCTCGCTGTTCTGGTGGCGGTGATCGCGCTCCTGACCATGATCGTGCGTTCGCCGTTCGGTCACGCGCTGGCGGCGGCCCGCGACAATGAGCGCCGCGCCCGTGCGCTCGGCTTTCCGGTGTTTCGTGTGCGGCTAACGGCATTCGTGATCTCGGGCGCGATTGCCGGTGTCGCCGGATACTTCGCTGCGGCGCAGTTCGGCTTTGTCGCGCCGCAGATGCTGGGCTGGCATCTGTCGGCCACGGTGCTGGTGATGGTGCTGATCGGTGGCCAACGCTCGGTCGTGGGGCCTCTGGTTGGCGCGCTGGTTCTGATCGGGCTTGAGGAAGTTCTCAAGGCGACGACGGAACACTGGAAGCTCGCCGAAGGACTGATCGTCATTCTGATCGTATTGGTGCTGCCCAACGGCGTGCGCGATGTGCTGAGGATGGTGCTACCGGAAAAGGAAGCATCTCCCGTCATTGCGAGGAGCGCAGCGACGAAGCAATCCAGCCCCATGTCAGATGTTTCTGGATTGCTTCGCTCCGCTCGCAATGACGACAAAGTGGGAGGCTGATCATGACTGATGCTTCCTCCGTCGCGCTGCGGGCCGTCGGCCTGAAGAAACATTTCGGCGGTCTCACCGCCGTGTCCGATGTGTCGCTCGACGTTCACACCGGTGAAATTCACGCCGTGATCGGGCCGAACGGTGCGGGCAAATCGACGCTGATCAATCTGTTGTCCGGTGACCTTTCCGTGAGCGCAGGCGAGATCATGCTGGGTCAGGACGACATTACGCGGCTTGCGCCAGACCGCCGCGCCCGTGCGGGTCTGGGCCGTTCGTATCAGAAGACCACGATCTTCCAGCAGTTCAGTGCGCAGGAAAACGTTCGGCTGGCGGCGCAGGCGCATGCCGCATCACCGTTGAAGATGTTTGGCGACGTGTTCTCCGATGCGGACGTCAACCGTCGCACCCGCGAGGCGCTGGAGCAGGCGGGGCTTTCGGCGCGCGCGCAGATGACGGCGATGCATTTGAGCCACGGCGAGCAGCGGCAGCTCGAGATCGCCATGGTGCTGGCGACGCAGCCGCGCATCATCCTGCTCGACGAGCCGCTGGCCGGCATGGGGCAGTCGGAAGCGCGCAAGGTGGTCGATCTGATTGCGTCGCTGAAGAGGGGGCGCGCCGTGCTGGTGGTCGAGCACGACATGGATGCGGTCTTTGAGCTGGCGGATCGATTGACTGTCATGGCGGACGGTCATGTCATCGCCAGCGGCCTGCCGCAGGATGTCCGCACCGATCCGGCGGTGCGGCTCGCCTATCTCGGCGTTGAGGAGGACGCGGCATGAGCGCGTTGCTTGATGTCCAGAAACTCGAAGCGTTTTACGGCGCGGGCCAGGTGCTGCACGGCGTCGGGTTGTCGATTGCGCGCGGCGAACAGGTGGCGCTGCTCGGCCGCAACGGCATGGGCAAGACCACGCTGCTGCGTTCGCTGATGGGACTCCTCGCTGACCGGCGCGGGCAGATCACGCTCAACGGCCGCGACATCATGCGGGCCGCGCCCGAGACAATCGCGCGCGCGGGCGTGGCGTTGGTGCCGGAAGGCCGCGGCGTGTTCGGCTCGCTGTCGGTGGTGGAGAATCTCGTGATGGCCGCGCGCCCCGGCGTCGACGGACGCAGGGTATGGACGCTGGAGAAAATCTACGAGCTGTTTCCGCGTCTGCATGCGCGCCGCACCAATGGCGGCCATCAACTGTCCGGCGGCGAGCAGCAGATGCTGACCATCGGACGCGCGCTGATGACCAATCCCGATCTGATCCTGATCGACGAAGCGACCGAAGGGCTCGCCCCGCTGGTGGCGAAAGACATCTGGAAGACGCTCGGCATCATTCGCAGTGAAGGCGTCGCGACCATTGTGGTCGATAAGGATTTCCGCTCGCTGTCGCGGATCGCCGACCGCATGGTGATGCTGTCGAAAGGCACGGTGGTGTTTGACGGCACGCCTGCCGAGCTGGCGCAGAAGCAGGATCTGCTGGAGCAGCATCTGGGGGTTTAGGACCGTCATTGCGAGGAGCGCTTGCGACGAAGCAATCCATCTTTCGAAAGTTAAGAGTGGATTGCTTCGCTTCGCTCGCAATGACGACGCTAAGTGACTACCACCAGTCCCGCATCACTCGCTTCGACAATGTCCCGCTCCAGCGGCTGCGGCCACTGCACCACAAGCGTGCCGATCAGATCGGTCAGCCCATCCTCATCGAACGCATCATAAAAAACAGGTGCATGAGCGCGCGCAATGAACGCGTGCAGCAAATGCGCGGCGTCGTAATCATAGACAATGTCCGTCGGCACGATGCCCTCGCGCCGCATCAGGAAGCGGCGGAAGCCGGTCAGCCGCGCGCGAGCATCATCTAGCGCAGCGAACGACAGCACCAATGCATTGTGCGGAATGCGCGGGCCATCCTGCATGCGGTCGAGCATCGGCAGCGCGTTGGCGTCAATCACATCGGCAAGGGTGCGGAAGTCGCTCGACATGTCGTCGATGTGCAGCGTGTTGCGGATCGCAACCATGTTCGCCGCGTCGAGTCCGCGGGCGCCGAGCAGATCCGCCAGTGTTTGTGCCGCCGCCGTTGCGACGGTCACAGGTGATGCAAGGTCGAGGACGCCGCTCATTGCGCGGCGACGGCGCGCGGCGCGAAGGTGATCGGTTCCTTGGCCAGCAGCGGCGCGACGGTGTCGGCGAGGCGTTTCGCGGCTTCCTCGACATCGAGCCCGGCGGTGTCGACCTGCGCCGAGGCGCGCGCATAGAGCGGCTCGCGGCTGAGCAGGATGGTGCGCAGCTCCTGCATGGCGGAGCGATCGTCCGCCATTGGCCGCAGATCGCCCTGCTTGCGCACGCGCCCCATATGCTCTTCCGGCTTGGCCTTCAGCCAGATCGTATAGAACGACGACAGCACCAGATCGAACGTGACCGGCTCGGAGACAATGCCGCCGCCGGTCGCCAGCACGATCGGCTCCTTGCGTGCGAGCAGTTGCGCCAGCGCCGCCTGCTCCATGCGGCGGAAACCTTCCTGGCCGTAGAGGGCGATGATCTCGGCGACCGAGAGGCCGTTCTGCTTCTCGATCTCCTTGTTCAGCTCGACAAAGGTCCAGCCGATTTTCTTCGCCAGCATTTTGCCGAGCGTCGATTTGCCTGCGCCGCGCAATCCGATCAGCGCGATGCCGGCGAAGGTGTTGCCGCGCGCCGCGCCGTTGCCGGACAGGGCTTCCTTGGCCTGCGCGATCTGCTGCGGCGTCGCCGTTCGCATCAGATCGCGGATCACCAGCCAGTCGGGCGTTGTGTCCGCGGTCGGGATCAGGTCCTCGACATGCGCGCCCATCGCCGCGGAGACCCGGCGCAGCAGCACGATGGAGACGTTGCCCTTGCCGCTTTCGAGCTGCGCGATGTAGCGCTCGGAGATTCCCGATACCTTGGCGAGCGTTTTCCGCGACATGCCGCGCAGCGCGCGCATGGTGCGGACGCGCTGTCCAAGCTGCTCAAGGAACTGGCTTTCCGGCTCTACCTGCGGGGTCATCTCGATTTCGACTCGTGGGCGCACCTGAAACATAATGCCGGAAAAGGTTGACAGCAAGCTCAGGGGGTGACTTTATATGAATTATAATTCTAAAACGATCCAAGGGAGAGCGTCGTGCGGGTGAGGGGTGGACTGGGCACCGGCCCAGCGTCGAAGTCATGAGCGATTCAGGCGGCGGATACAATGCCGTGGCCTACCTGCTCGACCGCAACGTCGACGCAGGGCGCGGGGCCAAGGTCGTGTTCAAGGACCCGGTGTCCGAGATCACCTATGGCCAGTTGCAGGCGCAGACGCGCCGGCTCGCGAATCTCCTGAAGCGGCTTGGTGTGCGGCGGGAAGAGCGCGTCGCGATGATGATGCTCGACACCATCGACTTCCCGATCGTGTTCCTGGGCGCGATCCGCGCGGGCATTGTGCCGGTGCCGCTCAACACCCTGCTGACGTCCGAACAGTATGCCTACGTGCTGGCGGATTGCCGCGCGCGCGTGCTGTTCATTTCGGAAGCGCTGCTGCCGGTGGTGAAGGACGTGCTCGGCCGCATGCCGGATTTGCAGCATGTCGTGGTGTCGGGTGCAAACGCGAACGGGCATCTGCTGCTCAAGGATGAACTCGCGAAGGAAAGCGATCAGTTCGTCACCGCCGCCACCCATCCGGATGAGCCCGCCTTCTGGCTCTATTCGTCAGGCTCGACCGGCATGCCGAAGGGCGTGCGTCATCTGCACTCCAATCTGGAGGCGACTGCGGAGACCTACGCCAAGCAGGTGCTCGGCATCCGCGAGGACGATGTTGGCCTGTCGGCGGCAAAACTGTTCTTCGCCTACGGCCTCGGCAATGCGCTGACCTTCCCGATGTCGGTCGGCGCGACCACGATCCTCAATCCCGAACGTCCGACGCCGCAGGTGATGTTCGAACTGATCCGCAAGCACGATCCCAGCATCTTCTTCGGCGTGCCGACGCTGTTCGCGGCTATGCTCAACGACGAGGGCTTCAAGAGCGAGCCGCGTACCAAACGTCTGCGTGTCTGCACCTCGGCGGGCGAAGCGCTGCCCGAACTGGTGGGCCAGAGCTGGAAGGATCGCTTCGGTGTCGACATTCTTGATGGTGTGGGCTCGACCGAACTGCTGCACATCTTCCTGTCCAACGCGCCGGGCGACATCAAGTACGGCACCTCGGGCAAACCGGTGCCGGGTTATACGGTGCGTCTTGTGAATGATGCGGGCGCGGATGTTGCGGATGGCGAGGTCGGCGAACTGATCGTCAACGCTCCCTCGGCCGGTGAAGGCTACTGGAATCAGCGCAGCAAGAGCCGCCAGACGTTCGAGGGCGGCTGGACCCGCACCGGCGACAAGTACACCCGCGATGCGGACGGGCGTTACACCTACTGCGGCCGTTCCGACGACATGTTCAAGGTCTCCGGCATCTGGGTGTCGCCGTTCGAAGTGGAGAGCGCGCTCATTACGCATCCGTCGGTGGCGGAGGCCGCCGTCGTGCCTGCCGAGGATTCCGAAGGTCTCCTGAAGCCGAAAGCGTTCGTTGTGCTGAAGCAGGGCGCGTCGGTCAGTGATCTCAACGGAGCACTGAAAGAGCACGTCAAGCAGAAGATCGGCCCGTGGAAATATCCGCGCTGGATCGAGGTGGTGGAGTCGTTGCCGAAAACTGCGACCGGAAAAATCCAGCGCTTCAAGCTGCGGGCCGGCGCGAGGCACTAGCCTGTCATTGCGAGCGGAGCGAAGCAATCCACTCTTAAGAAAAGAAAACGGGATTGCTTCGTCGCAAGTGCTCCTCGCAATGACGAACTGAAGTGGAACGACGAGGAAAACCAATGACTATCCTGCAACCCTCCGGCACACTCACCATCGGCGCCGCGCAGCTCGAGTATCGCATGATCGGGCCTATGCCCGACAAGGCGCCGACCATCGTGATGCTGCATGAAGGTCTCGGCTCGGTCGGGCTGTGGGGTGACTTTCCCGAAAAGCTGCAGGCTGCGACGGGCGCCGGTGTGTTCGTTTATTCACGCGCAGGTTACGGCAACTCATCACCGGCGAAACTGCCGCGGCCGCTGAACTTCATGGAGATCGAAGCGCTTGATGTGTTGCCGAAGGTGCTGGACGCCATCGGCTTCCGGCGCGGGCTGCTGCTCGGTCATTCCGACGGCGCGTCGATCGCGACGATCTATGCCGGCGGCATTCAGGATCATCGCGTGCGCGGCGTGATCCTGATCGCGCCGCATTTCATGGTCGAGGAGTTCGGTCTGGTTTCGATCAAGAAGACCAAACAGAACTACGACACCGGCGACCTCAAGCCGAAGCTCGCGCGCTGGCACAAGGATGCCGACAACGCGTTCAACGGCTGGGCCGATGTCTGGCTCGATCCGAAATTCCGCGAATGGGACATTTCGGAATCGCTCGCCTATGTGCGCGTGCCGGTGGAGATCATCCAGGGCTCCGACGATCAGTACGGCACGCTGCGCCACATCGAGATTGCGCAGGCCGAGTGCTACTGCCCGGTGGACGTGACGATCATTCCCGGCGCGGGCCATTCGCCCCATCGCGAGACTCCCGAACCCACCCTCCGGGCCGCGGCGGATTTCGCCAACCGACTGCTGTCCCTGCATGGGGAGGGTGCCGTGGGCCGGGCTGCCTGACATGCAAAAAAGTGCATGTTGAGTGCAATATAAAGCTGGACGCGTCCTTTAACCTGCACTATTGTGCATTATAATTCAGATTTCAGCTCGGATCGAGAGACAGCCATGGCCGCGGAAGACCGAAAACTCGCCAACAGCGCGACCTTCATCGATTTCCAGACCGAGCCATCGAAGTACCGGCACTGGAAACTCGATGTGGCGGGCGATGTCGCCACCCTGACCATGGATGTCGACGAGAACGGCGGCCTGTTCGAGGGCTACCTGCTCAAGCTGAATTCCTACGACCTCGGCGTCGACATTGAACTCGCCGACGCCGTGCAGCGGCTGCGCTTCGAGCACCCGGAAGTGAAGGTGGTGCTGCTGCGCTCGGGCAAGAACCGCGTGTTCTGCGCCGGCGCCAACATCCGCATGCTCGCGGGTTCGACCCACGCGCACAAGGTGAACTTCTGCAAGTTCACCAACGAGACCCGTAACGGCATCGAAGATTCGTCGGAGAATTCCGGCCAGCGTTTCATCTGCGTGGTCAACGGCACCGCGGCCGGCGGCGGTTATGAACTCGCGCTCGCCGCCGACCACATCATCATGGCGGACGACGGTTCGGCTGCCGTCGCGCTTCCCGAAGTGCCGCTGCTTGCGGTGCTGCCGGGCACCGGCGGGCTCACCCGCGTTGTCGACAAGCGCAAGGTCCGACGCGATCATGCCGACTTCTTCTGCACCATCGAGGAAGGCATCAAGGGCAAGCGCGCCGTGCAGTGGCGGCTGGTGGATGAAATCGTCTCCAACTCCAAGCTGGAAGCCAAGGTCGCGGAGCGCGCGAAGGAATTTGCCGACAAATCCAAACGCAACGGCGAAGGGCAGGGCATCGCGCTGACGCCGCTGAAGCGCAGCTTCACCGAAGATGGCATCCGCTATGGTTTCGTCAGCGTCGATCTCAATCGCACGGGACGCATCGCCACCATCACCATCAAGGCCCCCGAAAACGATCCGCCCGCCGATGTCGTCGGCATGACCGCGCAGGGTGCGGATTTCTGGCCGCTTCAGGTGGCGCGTGAACTAGACGACGCCATCCTGCATCTGCGCATCAATGAGCTTGAAACCGCGATGCTGGTGTTCAAGTCGGTCGGCGAACGCACGCGGGTGCTGGCCTATGACGCGTTCCTCGAAGCCAACAAGGCCAACTGGCTGGTCAACGAGATCCGTCATTACTGGAAGCGCGTGCTCAAGCGCATCGATGTCACCTCGCGCACGCTGGTGACGCTGGTCGAGCCCGGCTCTTGCTTCGTCGGCACGCTGGCGGAACTCGTGTTCGCATCCGACCGCTCCTACATGCTGATCGGCGAGAAGCAGGGCGACAATCGCGCGCCCGCGGAGATTGTTCTCTCGCCTGCGAACTTCGGTCCCTATCCGATGAGCCACGGCCTGACGCGGCTGGAATCGCGCTTCCAGGCCGATCCATCGGATGTCGAGACAGCGAAGGCGAAGATCGGCGAAGCGCTCGATGCCGAAACCGCCGAGGACCTGGGTCTCGTCACCTTCGCGCTCGACGACATCGACTGGGACGACGAAGTGCGCGTGTTCCTTGAAGAGCGCACGTCGTTCTCGCCTGACAGTCTTACCGGCATGGAAGCGAACCTGCGCTTCGTCGGGCCCGAGACCATGGAATCGAAAATCTTTTCGCGGCTCACTGCGTGGCAGAACTGGATCTTCCAGCGGCCGAATGCGGTGGGGGAAAACGGCGCACTGCAACGCTACGGCACCGGCGAGCGCGCGCAGTTCGACATGACGAGGGTTTGAGAAATTTAAATGCCGTCATTGCGAGCGAAGCGAAGCAATCCAGAGCCACATAAAGAAGCTGGATTGCTTCGTCGCTTCGCTCCTCGCAATGACAAAGCAACCTGACGGAGAGCACGCCATGAACATCATGAACGTCGACTACACCACCAAGATCCCGAACAACGTCAATCTCGCCGAAGACCGTCAGGTGCTGAAAGCGCTGGAGGGCTGGCATCCGGGATATCTGGACTGGTGGAACGACATGGGTCCGGACGGCTTCCAGGAATCGCTGGTCTATCTGCGCACCGCGATCAGTGTCGACCCGAAGGGCTGGGCCAAGTTCGATTACGTCCGCATGCCGGAATATCGCTGGGGCGTCCTGCTTGCGCCGCAGGATGAGCAGCGCCTTGTGAATTTCGGCCAGCACAAGGGCGAGAAGGCGTGGCAGGAAGTGCCCGGCGAATATCGCGCGATGCTGCGCCGCCTCGTCGTGATTCAGGGCGACACCGAACCGGCTTCCGTCGAGCAGCAGCGTCATCTGGGTAAAACTGCGCCGTCGCTCTATGACATGCGCAACCTGTTTCAGGTCAATGTCGAGGAAGGCCGCCATCTCTGGGCGATGGTCTATCTGTTGCAGAAGTATTTCGGGCGCGACGGCCGCGAAGAGGCGGACGATCTGCTGCGCCGCCGTTCCGGCGACGAGGACGCGCCGCGTATGCTCGGCGCGTTCAACGAAGCGACGCCGGACTGGCTGTCGTTCTTCATGTTCACCTTCTTCACCGACCGCGACGGCAAGATGCAGCTTGAGTCGCTGGCGCAGTCCGGCTTCGATCCGCTGTCGCGCACCTGCCGCTTCATGCTGACGGAAGAAGCCCATCACATGTTCGTCGGCGAGACCGGCGTCAGCCGCGTGCTCCAGCGCACCTGTGATGCGATGAAGGCCGCCGGCATCGATGATCCAAACGATATCGAGAAGGTCCGCGCGCTCGGCGTCATCGATCTGCCGACCATGCAGAAGAAGATGAACCTGCATTATTCGCTGTCGCTGGATCTGTTCGGTTCGGAGGTCTCGACCAACGCCGCGAACTTCTACAATGCTGGCCTCAAGGGCCGCTTTCAGGAAACCAAGATCGATGACGATCATCGTCTGACCAACGACATCTACAAGGTGCTCAAGATGGTCGATGGAAAGATCACGCTGGTGGACGAGCCCGCGCTCACCGCACTCAACATGCGGCTGCGCGACGACTACACCGAGGATTGCGCCAAGGGCGTCGAGCGCTGGAACAAGGTGATCGAGAAGGCCGGCGTGAATTTCCGTCTCGAATTGCCGCACACCGCGTTTCATCGCCAGATCGGCGAATTTGCCAATGTGCAGGCGACGCCGAAGGGCATCATTGTTTCCGATGCCGAGTGGGCGAAGGTGCGCGACGACTATCTGCCCTCGACGGCGGACGGCGATTTCATTTCCTCGCTGATGGAGCCGGTGTCCGAACCCGGCAAGTTCGCGAACTGGATTGCGCCTCCCAAGGTCGGTATCGACAACAAGCCCGGCGACTTCGAATATGTGAAGATCGCGGCGTAACGGACGAAGCCTATGAATGCGCCGACGCAGGAATTGCTGAAGCAACATCTCATCGATCCGGAAATCTGCATTCGCTGCAACACCTGCGAAGAGACATGTCCGGTCGATGCGGTGACGCATGACGGCAACAACTATGTCGTCGATGCGAGCATCTGCAATCACTGCATGGACTGCATCTCACCATGCCCCACCGGATCGATCGACAACTGGCGCGTGGTGACGCGGGCCTACTCCCTTGAGGAGCAATTCTCGTGGGAGGAATTGCCGAAGCAGGAAGAGGTCGCAGCAGCATCTAGCGAGGGCGGCACGGTCGAGGCACTTGAGGACGAGGTCTCAAGGCTTTTGGAAGAGGCCCGCAAGGGGCTCGGCGGCAAGCCGGTCGCGCCGCATTCCGCCAGCAAGCCGACGGTCAATCTCTACAACCGTGGCAAGCCGGCGACGGCGACGGTCACCGGAAATTTCCGTCTCACCGATGCCAACGCAGATTCCGACGTGCGTCACATCATTCTCGACTTCGGCGATCAGAAGTTTCCGGTGCTGGAGGGCCAGAGCATCGGCATCGTCGCGCCCGGCACCGATGAGAACGGCAAGCCGCATGTGGCACGGCTCTATTCGGTGGCAAGCCCACGCGGCGGCGAGAAGCCCAACACCAACAATCTCGCGCTCACAGTGAAGCGCGAGGACAACGGCGTCTGCTCGAATTATCTGTGCGATCTGCCGCGCGGCGCCAAGCTCGAAGTCACCGGTCCGTTCGGCGCCACCTTCCTGATGCCGGACGATCCCGCCGCAAACATCATCATGATCTGCACTGGCACAGGCTCCGCGCCATTTCGCGGCTTTACCGAGCGCCGTCGCCGCGCCATGCCGGATGCACCGGGACGGTTGCTGCTGTTCTTCGGCGCGCGGCGTCCTGAGGAATTGCCGTATTTCGGCCCACTGCAGAAAGTGCCTGAAAAGCTGCTCGGGAAATATTTCTGCTACTCGCGTGTGCCGGATCAGCCGCGCGTGTATGTGCAGGATCGGATTCGCAGCGAGATGGCGCAGATCGCCGCGCTGCTGCGTGACGACAAGACCCATGTCTACATCTGCGGGTTGAAGGGCATGGAGACCGGCGTTGATGAAGCGTTCGCCGATGCCTGCCGCTCGGCGTCGATCGACTGGTCAGCGTTGAAACCGAAGATGCGGGAGAGTGGCCGCTACCACGTTGAGACGTACTAGCGCGTTCGCGGCTCTCGCAAACAAACGCCCCCCAGATGTGCGGCGCATTTTCCAAAAAGGCTGCCCTAGAATAGCCGTGTCCGCTGGCCACGTTCCGTTTTTTGGAATGCCCAGTCCCGAGGTTCCAGGGTTGTGATCGTGATCTGCGTCATCAAGGCGCGGAATGGTCGCTTGGCGGCACCGGGTCAATTTGTTGGCACGCCCGGCGCTCGGGCCGGGGATCGAAGCACATTATGGCGTCTGTACTTCAACTGATTTCGTCGCTGAGTATGGGCGGCTCCGAACGGTTGCTCACCAGTTTCGCCGCCAGTTGCGCAGAAAGCCCCGGCCTGCCGCAGGTCTTTGTCGTCATCAACGACAAGATCAATGCCTATCTGGCCGAAAGCCTCGCTGCGACGGGTCATCCGGTCTATTTCCTGAAGCGCCCGCCCGGTCAGCGCAACCCGCGCATCGTTCTGACGCTGCTCAACATCATGCGCCGGCACGATGTCCGAATGATTCATGCCCACGACACCGGGGCAAAGCATTTCGCCATGCTGAGTAAACTGTATCGGCCGATGAGCGTCGGCTATACCATTCACAATACCGGCCTCGTTCCGGCGTGGGACGGCGTCAAGGTGCGGCTGCATCGGCGGTTCGTCGACTGGAACATCGCGATTTCCGCAGCGGTCGCGCGCGAATGCGAAGCAGCCCGGCTGCAACGAATCTTCAAGGTGCATAACGCGATCCCGCTGGCGTCGTTTTGCGCGCCGGTTCGCTTGCTCCAGCCCGATGCGCCGATCCGGTTGATCAACGTCGCCCGGCTTTATCCGCGTCAGAAGGGTCAGGACATTCTGATCGAGGCCATCGGCATTCTTCGGAAGCGCGGGCTCGACATCCATTGCGATTTTGTCGGCGATCCGCCTGAAGGCGATCGGGAGATGGTCCCGGCCTTGCAGCGCCTTGCCGCCGCGGAAGGCATATCGGATCGGATTCGCTTTCTCTGTGACCGCACCGATATCCCGGCTTTGCTCGGGAATGCCGATGTCTTCGTGCTGCCGTCACGTTTCGAAGGCTTCGGGCTGGTGCTGCTCGAAGCCATGGCGGCGGGCGTTCCGGTGGTCGCGGCCGATGTCGACGGGCCGGCGGAGCTTCTCGTCGATGGCTCGAACGGCATCAAGTTCAAGGCCTGCTCGGCAGAGGATCTTGCGGACAAGATTGCAGCGCTAGTGGCCAATCCCGAAGCTGCTGCGCGCATCGCGGCGACCGCGCAGCACTTCGTGACCGAATTCGACATCGCCAATATGCGCGAACAGTATTTCGCCATCTACCGGCAGATGATGAAGGCGGCCTAGCCTTCGCCCGATACCGGCAGGCTGAGATTCGCGTAGACGATGCCGCCGTCGACAGCGATCGAGTTGCCGATGACATAGTCCCCGGCCCGCGACGCGAGATAGATCGCGATACCCGCCATGTCCTCCGGACGGCCGATGCGCTTGGCCGGGATCGCCTTCGCAACCGAGTCTCCGTGATCGCGTGCCGCGATGTTCATGTCAGACTCGAACGCGCCGGGACAGATCGCCGTGACATTGATATTGTCCTTGATCAGCTTCGCAGCCATGCGGCGCGTCAGATGGATGACCGCCGCTTTGCTCGCTTGGTAGGAATAGGTTTCCATCGGATTGACCGACAGGCCGTCGATCGATGCGATGTTGATGACCTTGCCGGGCTTGTCCTTGGTTGCAGCGGCGCGCAGCGGCTTGGCCAGCGCCTTGGTGAGGAAGAACAGCGACTTGACGTTGAGGTTCATCACCTTGTCCCAGCCGGCTTCCGGGAATTCGTCGAAGTTCGCGCCCCAGGCCGCGCCTGCATTGTTCACAAGGATGTCGATCTTCGGTTCGCGCTTGATCAGTTCTTCGGCCAGCTTCTCGCATCCGGCAACGGTAGACATGTCGATCGGCAGCGCGATGCACTCGCCGTCATAGGCGGCGGTCAGTTCCTTGGCGGTTTCCTCGCAGGGACCGGCCTTGCGCGCGGTGATGTAGACTTTCGCGGCGCCCTGGGCGAGAAAGCCCGACGCGATCATCTTGCCGATGCCGCGCGAGCCGCCGGTGACGACCGCGATGCGGCCCTTCAGTGAAAACAGATCCTTGAACATGGTGCCTCCTGTTGCTTTGGCGGGATATAGCGCCAGCAACGAAGCCGAAGTCAAGGAATGGCGGAACTGCGAATTCTGTTTGAAACGCCCTACGCCGCGTCCACGCGGCGGAAGCCGTTCCACATCGCAGTTGCGGCGCCCGATGTCAGCACCGACAGGAAGCGCGTGGTTTGGTAGTTGCCGTTCAGCGAAATGCGGGGCAGCGCTGTGAGATGTTCGGCGTTCTCGGCGAAGATCATGCCGGGACGCGTGGTTACGGCCGTTGCGAAGCCGAGTTCTCTGGCGATTGCGAACTCGCGTGCGGCGGCGGCCGATTTGTCTCCATATGGATAGGCGAAGTGGCGCGCGGGCTTTTGCAGGTGGTCCTCGATCTGCATCCGGCTGTCGCGCATCTCGCGCAGTGCGCCTGCGTCGGCTTCGCGCGCCAGATTGCAGTGGCTGACGGTGTGCGCACCGATACTCACCAGCGGATCTGCGGAAAACGTCTTCAGTTCATCCCACGACATGCACAGTTCGCGTGCGATCGCGGCATTGTCAACGCCATGCCGGGCGCACAATGCGCTGACTTCGCGATTCACCTCGGTGTCGTTTGAGAGTGTGCGTAACCAGTCGTGAATCTGATTGAACGCGTTCTGCTTGGCACCGGCGTCGTGTGCATCGAGCTGCAGCGTCGCGCCGTCGCGGACGATCTCGATGGTCTCGGCCTTGGCGACAACGCGCTCCAGCGCCTCCCACCACAGCCGGCCGGTGCCCTCTGCGAAGTCGCTGGCGACATAGACCGTGAACGGTGCGTCGTGCTCCCGCATCACGGGAAGCGCATGATCGCGGTTGTTGCGATAGCCGTCGTCGAACGTGAAACAGGCGAAGCGGCGCGCAAAGTTGCGCTGTTCCATCCGGCGATGCGCTTCATCCAGTGAGACGATATCGACATCGAGCGCGCGGACATGCGTCAGCACCTCGCGCAGGAAATCCGGGGTGATCTCGAGGTGCCGGTTGGGCTGGAACAGACTGTCGCCCGCCGGGCGGACGTGATGCAGCATGAAGATCGTGCCGACACCCGCCAGGATCGGTCGCAGCACGTGGTGCGCGCCTGTGAAGTACAGCGCGTCGAGGCCGGCGCGGATGACGTTGTGGCGAAGCTGCTTCATGGCGGCGGGCGTTGGCCGATCGTTCCAGGGATCCGGCTCGAGATTGGGCAGAAACCGTTGAACAAACGGTTATACCGGTGCCCGAAACACCCTCCGGCAGGTACGGCAGGGGCGTGCGGCGGTGGCCCCAGCTTGGCGTTCATTTCCCGTTTGACACCCTGCCAAGGGTTTGTTTTGTCTCCATTCCGTCAGGTGAAGGTCCGGGATGAACCGAATATCCAGTTGGGCGCGAAAGTGGTGGCCGGGGTTGATTCCCTTGGTGTTCCTTTGGATCGGCGCGATCTGGACGAATACCTCGCCTCTCGAGACCGATATTGCTGCGCGCTCAACCGCCGCGCTCAAGGGCACCGTCCTCGACAAGACCCGTATTTCCGTGTCCGGCCGCGATGTTTCGCTGTCGGCGGAGGCTTTTTCGGAGGAGGGCCGGCGGAGCGCTGTCTCGCAGGTCGAAGCCGTCACCGGCGTCCGGCTGATTGACGACGATACCACCCTGATCCGCGAGGCCAGGCCGTTTGAATGGTCGATCGAGCGCGACGTGGTCAGGATCACCCTCGGTGGACATGCTCCGCTGCCTGCAAGCAAGGCGCGCCTGGCGGACGCTGCCCGGGCCGCGGCCGCGGGTACCGAAGTTTTGGATCAGATGATCCTGGCGCGGGGCGCCCCGCCGCGGTTCGACACGGCCGCGCTGTTGCTGATCGATCAGATCGGCAGGCTCAAGGACGGCAAGATCACGCTCAGCGACACCGCCGTCAGCCTGACCGGTATGGCGCGCGAGATCGGCAATCGCGAGGCGATCCTGGCGGCGCTGAAAAATCTGCCTGAAGGTTATTCGGTGAAAGAGAACGCCATCAAGGCACCGCCTTATGTCTTCCGCGCCAACAAGGATCCGGTCGCCAACACCGTTACGCTCGAAGGTTATGTGCCTGACAACAATGTGCATGCCGCCATCGTCGCGGCGGTCGGCCGCAAGTTCTTTGCCGAGAAGCTGGTCGACAATCTGAAGGCGAGCGCCGGTGCGCCGCAGGGATTTCAGAATGCGGTCGTGGCTGCGCTCGGCGCGTTGTCACGGGTCTCGACCGGCTCGCTGATGCTCTCGGACCGGGAGGTCAAGCTGTCGGGCGATGCGCTCTATGCAGTCGCGGCGGACCAGATTCGCGGTGGCATCGGCGGCGAGTTGCCGCAGGGCTGGAGCGTCAAGGCGGACGTCTCCGTCAAGCCGGTGGCCAGTGCGGTCGATCCGACCGTTTGCCAGCAGTTGTTTTTCGAGCTGCTCGGCAAGGCGAAGATCAGATTCGAGTCCGGCCGCGCCACCATCGACAAGGATTCGATGGGTCTGCTCGACAAGCTGATCGAAACCGCGTTGCGCTGTCCGACTGCCAACATCGAAGTGGCAGGTCACACCGATAGCGATGGCGACAACAACACCAATATGGCGCTGTCGGAAAAGCGCGCGCAGGCGGTGTCGGACTACCTGATCAAGGCTGGACTGCCGCCGGACCGGCTGAAGGCCGTGGGCTATGGCAGTTCGCAGCCGGTCGCCGCCAACGACACCGACGACGGCAAGGCCAAGAACCGGCGCATCGATTTCGTGGTGAAATGATCATGATCTATCTTGCGACATTCAACTGGGGTTGGCTGTTGGCATCGGGTCTCGTCGGTCTCGCGATGGGATGGATTGCCGTCGTCCATCGCGGCCGCGGCTGGTCCACGACGACACTGCGCAAGGTCGCCGTGCTGATCGTGGCGCTCATCCTGGCGGCCGTATTTCATCTGGCCCCCGGCCGGGCGGGGTACTGGCTCGATCTCGGTCTTGTCATGTTCGCGGCTTATGTCATCGGCTGCGCTGTTGGATCGTGGCTGCGCAGTCTCGTGGTCGCGCGGCACGCCGCCGCAGGCTGACGCGTATGGCGGCCGGCCTCACGTCGCATTTCCGGATGCTTGGCCACTATAATGCGTGGGCGAATGCGCGGCTGTACGACGCAGCCGGCCGTCTTGGCGAAGCCCAATACAGGGCCGATCGCGGCACCTTCTTCAAATCGGTCCACGGCACGCTCAATCATCTGCTGGCAACGGATCGAATCTGGATGAAGCGCTTTACCGGTGAGGGCGATGCTCCGGACCGACTTGATTCGATTCTGTTCGAGACGTTCGGCGCGCTCCGCGCGGCCCGCGTGGCGGAAGATGCCCGGATCGTGGCCTATGTCGACGGACTGGACGATACGCGTGTTGCCGGAACGATTTCCTATCGGCGTGTCTCCAGCCCCGAGCATTTCGTGCAGGAACTGGCTCCCGCACTGGCGCACTGGTTCAATCACCAGACCCATCATCGCGGTTAGACTCATGCGCTTTTGACAGGGCTCGGACAGCCTGCCACCGAGCTGGACCTGCTGTTTTTTCAGCGCGAGCAAGTCAAATCGGCGTCATCGTCATGACACGGTGTTGACACCGTCGCGGTGCGGCGGACGACCGCAATTCTTAATGTGATCCTTAACGTGACTTCCGCATTATAAATGGGCTCAGATTGGTGATACCGGCCCTCGCGGTTGCCGCGCCGGTCTGCTAGGAAACACGTGGGATAGTGCAATTTTGAGGTCTGGATGCTGGAGACACTGCGCGGGGCCATCGCGTACATGCGCGAGAAGCAAATCCTGCACAAGCTTGGTGTCGCGATCAGCATCGCGATCATCGCGACCGCTTGTTACATCCTCTATCACATGCTCGAGGGTCTCGATGTCGACGACCTCTATGAGGCGTTGCGCGGTACGGAAATCCGCACTGTCGTGCTCGCCGGGCTTTGCGTGGCCGCAGGCTATTTCACGCTGACGTTCTATGACCTGTTTGCATTGCGTGCCATCGGGCGCGATGCGGTGCCCTACCGGGTTGCCGCCTTTGCCGGATTCACCAGCTATTCGATCGGCCACAATGTCGGGGCCAGCGTCTTTACCGGCGGCGTGGTGCGATATCGGGTCTATTCGGCGTGGGGTCTGTCGGCGGTCGATGTCGCCAAGGTTTGCTTTCTCGCCGGACTGACCTTCTGGCTCGGCAATGCCGCTGTGCTGGGTCTTGGCGTCGCCTATCACCCGGAAGCGGCTGCCTCTATCGACAAGCTGCCGGTCTGGCTCAATCGCACGGCGGCGATCGGCATCCTGCTTTGTCTGTGCGCTTACGTGATCTGGGTCTGGATGAAGCCGCGCGAGGTCGGCCGCGGGAGCTGGAGCGTCTTTCTTCCCGGCGGGCCGCTGACGCTTTTGCAGATAGCGATCGGCATCGTCGATCTCGGCTTCTGTGCGCTGGCGATGTATATTCTGGTCCCGGATGAGCCTCATGTCGGGTTCATCGTGGTCGCGGTGATTTTTGTCTCGGCGACACTGCTCGGTTTCGCCAGCCACTCGCCGGGCGGCCTCGGCGTCTTCGATGCCGCGATGCTGGTGGGCCTGTTTCAGTTCGACCGGGAAGAGCTGCTGGCCGGGATGCTGCTGTTCCGGGTGCTGTATTATCTCGTCCCGTTCTTTATTTCTGTCATCTTGCTCTCGCTTCGGGAGCTTATTGTCGGTCTTCGGGCGAAGCGAGTCTCAGCGGCCCTGCGAAGGCTCGACGAAGCTGCGAAGTCTCCGTCGGCCAAGGGGTCGCAGTCTCCCGTATCGTAGGGGTGTGCTGCGTCAGTTCGTGCCTGCGGGTTTTCCGAAATTCGGAAAGGGATGCTGAAGCGGATCACAAACTTCGCGAAGTGGGTGTGAGCGCGAAACAGGTACGGCGCATGACGATAACGTCTTCCAATTCTGGTTTTGCTCCGTGGTCGGACCGGCTGCGGCGGTCGGCGATCATCCTGATTGCGACCGCCCTGGGTCTTGTCGCCTCGGTGGTGTTCGGAGGCCTGACGCTGCCGCAGGCCGGATTGATCTTTCTCGTGATCGCGGGCGCGGCGCTCGTGCCATGGCATCTGCATCAGTCCGTTCCGACAACCGAAGACATGATCGGTGCGCGGCCTGCGGAAACGCCGGTGGTGCAGGCGCTGGTTGGCGGCATGCCCGATGCGGCCGTGCTTCTCGACCGCGCCGGACGCGTGCTGCATTTCAACACCGCCGCGGCACAACTGGCGCCGGCGCTGCGCAGAAACGAACTGGCCCTGTTCGCGCTGCGCTCTCCCGAGATTATCGCCGCGCTGCGCGAAGCCATCGCGACCCGTCAACCGCAGCGCGCCAGCTATGTGGACCGCGTTCCTGTCGACCGCTGGATGGAACTGATCGTGACGCCGCTGTCGTTGCCGACCGCATTCGGCGGCAGCGAATATTGCATTCTGATGACATTCCAGGATCAGACGCCGCTGCGTCGGGTCGAGGAAATGCGCGCCGATTTCGTCGCCAATGCGAGCCATGAACTGCGAACGCCGCTGGCCGCGCTGTCCGGCTTCATCGACACGCTGCAGGGACCGGCGCGTGAGGACCCCAAGGCGCGCGAACGTTTTCTCGGCATCATGCACGCGCAGGCGACGCGCATGGCGCGGCTGATCGACGATCTGCTCTCGCTGTCGCGGGTTGAACTCAGCGCGCATGTGCGTCCCGAAAAGCTGGTCGATGTCGTGCCACTGGTGCGTCAGGTGGTCGATGGCCTCGAGCCGCTGGCGAGCGAGCGTCAGGTTGTGATCGATGTCGAGCTTCCGCAGGAGCCGGTTGTTGTCGCCGGCGACAGTGAGGAATTGCTGCGCCTGCTGGAAAACCTGATCGAGAACGGCCTCAAATACGGCGCATCCGGCGGACGCGTCGTCGTATCGCTGACCGATCCCGCGCCTGCGGACGCCGGTGAGGTCCGGCTCGCGGTGCGTGACTTCGGTCCCGGCATCGCACCGGAACATCTGCCGCGGCTGACCGAACGGTTCTATCGCGTCGACGTTGGCGACAGCCGCGCGCAGGGCGGTACGGGCTTGGGTCTGTCGCTGGTCAAGCACATCCTCAATCGCCATCGCGGGCGGCTATTGATCGAAAGTGTTCCCAATCACGGCGCAACCTTCACGGCCTGCTTTCCCTCAACGAAGACTCCGATAAGCGAGAAAATTTCGGCAAAGGAATAGGATGGTTCGATCCGGAGCATTTTCGCCGCTACTTCGCAACAAAAAAGCCTCATCGGATCGATGAGGCTTTTTCGCTATTGATGAAAGGATTTCCGCTTACTTCGTGCTCGGCCGCGAGGTGCGGCGGCGATCAGAGGCCGGCTGATAGGCAACGCGCGAATGATGCGCGCAGTATGGCAGGCTGGTCAGCGCCTTGCCGCCGCAGAAAAAGAAATCTGGGCTGCCCGGATCGCCGACAGGCCAGTGACAAGTGTTCTCGTTGAGCTCCAGCAGGCTAAGGCGCTGGCTCATCGGCACCACGTTGTCATAGGCGATCGGATCCGGCTCGGCTTCGACCTCAAAGGCGTGGGCCAGCGCGGTGTTACCGCGAGACACCGGACGGCTGATCCGCATCATGTGCTGCGCCGGACGCACCTTGCGCTGCCGGGGCGCGGCGGAAGACGGGCTCTTGGCCCGGCCGGAGAGACCCAGCCGATGCACCTTGCCGATTACGGCATTGCGGGTGATGTTTCCGAGCTCGGCAGCGATCTGGCTTGCCGAAAGCCCGGCTTCCCAAAGCTTTTTCAACTGTTCAACGCGATCGTCGGTCCAGCTTATTACCGTCATCGCACTCTTCCTTTTGATATCGCGCCGGCCATTTTTGACGCGGCGTCGCGATTGCAAACCGTCCAAAATCCCTGTCGGCAGAATCCCTTAGCCCTCGCCGGTTGCATGAAAAGCGACCGGGCGTTTACGCCGTACCGAAGACAATCGAGGATCAGAACCGCCGCACGAGATGTCGTACCCAACGACAGGAATGCTACAATATGCCGTGACTCACGCGCAAGAGTCGGGCATGGCGCGTCCACATGTTCCGGACAAAAAGCAAATAAATTCGATCTTTCTGCGACGTTGCAAATCGCGGTTTTCTTGCCTGCACGGGCGGTTTCATTGCTGGAACAGGTTCAAAACGCCGGATTGTGCTTCATTTGCAGTGATAAACGGGCTGTCGCCCGGCCTCGGGAAGGGCTCGCGTGGATTGACACAACAGGGGCCACCAATAGAATAACCGCCACGTGCCGCCTTTTCGGGCGGCACGTTTCGTTTCCGGGGCAGGCAATTGAGCGACGATCGCTGATGCGATCACGCCGCTGCCGGTCCTTCACCATCGATCAGGTCGCCATGAGCCAAAGTGTCAAACCGCATCTCGACTCTCACATGTTGCCGGTTTTTGCCCGCGCCGACGTTGCTTTCGAGCGCGGCGAGGGCCCATGGCTGATCGCGACCAATGGCGATCGTTATCTCGATTTCACCAGCGGCGTGGCTGTCAACGCGCTCGGTCATGCGCATCCGCATCTGGTCGCGGCGGTGCAGGAGCAGGCCGCGAAGCTCTGGCATGTCTCGAACCTGTTCACGATTCTGGAGGGCGAGCGGCTGGCGACGCGGCTGTGCGACGCGAGCTTCGCCGACGTGGCTTTCTTCTGCAATTCTGGTGCGGAAGCGATGGAAGCCTCCATCAAGATGGCGCGGAAATTTCAGGCAGTGAACGGCCACCCCGAGCGCTATCGGCTGATCACGTTTGAAGGTGCTTTCCACGGGCGCACGCTTGCGACGCTCGCCGCCGGCGGACAGCAGAAATATCTCGAAGGTTTCGGTCCCCGTGTTGAAGGTTTCGACCAGGTGCCGCTCGGCGATCTTGAAGCGGTAAAGAAAGCAATCGGCCCACACACCGCAGGGATCATCATCGAGCCATGGCAGGGTGAGGGCGGCGTGCGCGCGGCGGATCCCTCCTTCTTCCGCGCCCTGCGGCAGCTTTGCGATGACAACAAGCTCGTGCTGGTGTTCGATGAAGTGCAGACCGGCATGGGCCGCATCGGAACGCTGTTCGCGTACGAGAAGACCGGCGTGACGCCGGACATCATGGCGCTGGCGAAGGCGCTTGGCGGCGGTTTCCCGATGGGCGCATGTCTTGCCACGGTCGCCGCTGCAGCCGGCATGACCCCGGGTACGCATGGGTCGACCTTCGGCGGCAACCTGCTGGCGGCTGCTGCGGGCAACGCCACCCTCGACGTGATGCTCGCGCCAGGGTTCCTCGATCACGTTCAGAAAATGTCGCTGCTGCTCAAGCAGAAGCTGGCGTCCGTGGTCGATCGCTACAGCAGCGTCGTGAGCGAAGTGCGCGGCGACGGCCTTCTGATTGGCGTCAAAGCCGTGGTGCCTGCGGGAGACGTCATCAGCGCGCTGCGTGACGAAAAGCTGCTGACGGTTGCCGCGGGTGACAACGTGGTGCGCTTCCTGCCGCCGCTGATCGTCAATGAATCGGAGATCGATGATGCGGTAACGCGTCTCGAACGCGCCTGTGCGCGGCTTGCCAAGACGTCCGCGCAGAGCGAGGCCGTGTGATGACCAAGCTGTCCAATCAGTCTCCGCGGCATTTCCTCGATCTGTTCGACGTGTCGACGCAGGATCTGCGGACGATCCTCGACGCCAGCATCGCGATGAAAAAGCAGCGCAAGGCCGGCGATATGTCCAACAAGCCGCTGGCCGACAAGACGCTGGCGATGATTTTCGACAAGCCGTCCACGCGCACGCGCGTGTCGTTCGATGTCGGCATGCGCCAGCTCGGCGGCGAAGCCATCATGCTGACCGGCGCCGAAATGCAACTCGGGCGCGGCGAAACCATCGCGGACACCGCGCGGGTACTGTCGCGCTTCGTCGATGCGATCATGATCCGGATTCTCAATCATGAAGCGCTGGCCGAGCTGGCCGCGCATGCGACGGTCCCGGTCATCAACGGCCTGACCCGGCGCTCGCATCCCTGCCAGGTGATGGCGGACGTCATGACCTTTGAAGAGCATCTCGGCCCGATCAAGGGGCGCACGGTGGCGTGGACCGGCGACGACAACAACGTGCTGGCGTCGTGGGCGCATGCTGCGGACCGGTTCGGCTTCAACCTGCGCGTGGCGACCCCGCCGGAACTGGCGCCCAACAAGCTGCTGAAGGACTGGATCAAGTCGACGGGCGCGCCGATCGTGCTCGGCACCAAGCCCGAAGAGATGGTGCGCGGAGCCGATTGCGTTGTCACCGACACCTGGGTGTCGATGGGCGACAAGGACGGCGAGCACCGTCACAACCTGCTGAAGCCGTATCAGGTCAATGCCAAGCTGATGTCGCTGGCCAACCCCAACGCCATCTTCATGCACTGCCTGCCGGCGCATCGCGGCGACGAGGTCACCGATGAAGTGATCGATGGTCCGCAGTCGGTGGTGTTCGACGAGGCGGAAAATCGCCTGCACGCGCAGAAGGGCATTCTGGCCTGGTGTCTGCACGCCATCGGCTAAGGTCTCATCCCGGAAAAGAAACCCGGTTTTGAAAACATCGCGGCCGCCCAAAAGCGGGCGCGGTCGCGATGTTCCGGCCGTTCCTCCGCTGGCCTGTGTTCCCGATCCACTCCTTTTTTGCGGAACAAGGCACCCTATATTGTGCGGATACCTCGCTTGATCCATCATTGCCCTGGGGCCGGAAGTCAGACCGTCATGGTTTGAGCTTCTAACTGCGGCAATTCGTTTCTCCTGAAAAGAATGCGTCCGACATGACTCTCGAAAGCCAAATCCGTGCTCCCTCCGCAACGCCGGTGGAGGATGCCGTGCTGCCCTTTGAAGTCAGCGCGCTGGATGTGCGCGGCCGGCTGACGAAGATGGGCCCTGCGCTCGACGAGATTTTGACCAAGCACGACTATCCAGCCCCGGTCGGCAAGCTGCTTGGCGAAGCCATCGTACTCACGACACTGCTTGCTTCGACGCTCAAGTTCGATGGCCGTTTTATCCTGCAAACCAAAACCGGTGGTCCCGTGTCGATGATCGTGGTCGACTTTCAGGCGCCGAACCGGGTGCGCGCCTATGCGCGCTACGACGCAGGCAGGCTTGTGTCCGGCCAGGACTCAGCCGCGCTGCTCGGTCACGGGCATCTTGCCATGACCGTCGATCAGGGTGCCGAGATGAGCCGTTATCAGGGACTCGTCGCACTGGAAGGCGGCAACCTGGAAGACGCCGCGCATGAATATTTCCTGCGCTCGGAGCAAATCCCGACGCGGGTGCGGCTCGCGGTCGGCGAGGAATTCCGCAGTGGCGATGGCCCCAAGCACCGGTGGCGCGGCGGCGGCATGCTGATGCAGTTTCTGCCCAAGGCTCCCGAGCGCGCGCGTCAGCCCGACTTGCATCCCGGGGATGCTCCGGAGGGCGCGGTTAAGCATGACCTGCCGGAGGACGATGCGTGGGCCGAGAGCCGGTCGCTGTTCGGCACCATCGAAGATGTCGAGCTGATCGATCCCGATCTTTCGGGAGAGCGGTTGTTGTTCCGGCTGTTTCACGAACGCGGGGTCCGCGTGTTTCCGACGCAGGCGATGCGCGCGCAGTGTTCCTGCTCGCGTGACGCTGTGGCGGGGATGCTGAAAAGCTTTACGCCGCAGGATCGCGCCGACATGGTCGAGAACGGCAAGGTGGTCGTCACCTGCGAGTTCTGCAGTTCGGTGTACGAGTTCACACCGGATGAAGCGGGGGTTGAGCCGGTGTCCAGCCAGGGAACGGCCGACTAAGGGCGGCCCGCGACCCGTGCGGTCCGGCTTTGGCGTGCTAGTTCAACGTACGCTTGTAGGTGGGACTGTCGAGCGAGAAGGCCGGGATGTCGATGTCGAACGGTTCGCCGCTTTCGGTTACCATCTGATAGCTGCCGGTCATGAACCCGGAGGGTGTCTGAAGCGGTACGCCGCTGGTGTACTCGAACCGCTCGCCCGGCTCGAGCACCGGCTGCTCTCCGACCACGCCCTCGCCGCGGACTTCCTGGCTGCGGCCGACCCCGTCGGTAATGATCCAGTGCCGTGTCTTGAGCTGAACCGTCTCGTTCCCGGCATTGACGATGGCGATCGTGTAAGCCCAGAAAAAATGGCCATCTTCGGCCGACGAGCGCTCAGGCAGGAAGCTGGGCTCGACGATAACTTCGATCTGACGGGTCACGGCGCGGTACATGGTGTCCGTCCATATTCGGGTTACAGTATAGCAGACCTGTTGTTCTTTGCGTAGGCACCAATAATTGATGCTTGCGGCGTCTTGTCGTGGATACGGGATCGCGCCGATCATTGTTTCAACATCGTTGCCATCCAGCATTCTGCGAGGCGCCTGTCCATTGGAATGCGTGCAATTTGCGGGCCGCTTTGATCTTCCATAGGATTATGGCATGAGCTGCCGGCTTCCAGCGGAACCGACTGAACGGACTCGACCGGAATGACGCTCGTGACGACCCAGATGACCGAACAGGCTGTTGCGAAAGCGCCTGCGAAGGCGGTGGCTGTTCCGGCCGCCGCGGGCGAGCGCGAGTTGCGCCTCGATCTGTTTCGCGGCATCGCGCTCTGGCTGATCTTCATCGACCATCTGCCGCCGAATATCCTGACCTGGTTCACGATCCGCAACTACGGCTTCAGCGACGCCACCGAAATCTTCATCTTCATCTCGGGATATACGGCGGCATTCGTCTACAGTCGCGCGATGCTCGATCGCGGCTTGGTGGTCGCGAGCGCGCGCATCTTCAAGCGCGTCTGGCAAATCTACGTAGCGCACGTTTTTCTGTTTACGATCTACCTTGCCGAAATCTCCTACATCGCGGCGCGGTTCGACAACCCGCTCTACGCCGAAGAAATGGGCATCCTCGACTTTCTCAAGCAACCCGACGTCACGATCGTTCAGGCGCTGCTGCTGAAGTTCAGGCCCGTCAACATGGACGTCCTGCCGCTTTACATCGTGCTGATGATTTTCCTGCCGGGGATCATCTGGCTGATGCAGCGCAAGGCCGACCTAGCTTTGGCGTTGTCGGTCGTGCTCTACGCCATCACATGGGAGTTCGATCTTGCTCTGCCAGCTTATCCGAACGGCACATGGTTCTTCAATCCGTTCGCCTGGCAGTTGCTTTTTGTGTTCGGGGCGTGGTGCGCGCTGGGCGGCGCAAAGCGAATGGCCCGCATTCTGTCGTCACGCATTACACTGGGGCTATGCATTGCCTATCTTGTTTTTGCGTTCTGTGTGACGCTGACCTGGCATATGCCGCAACTGAATACCTACATGCCGCGCTGGCTGGAAAGCTGGATGTACCCGATCAACAAGACCGATCTCGACGTGCTGCGTTTCGCCCATTTCCTCGCGCTTGCGGCGATCACAGTACGCTTTATCCCGGCGAGCTGGCCGGGCCTGAAATCGCTCTGGCTGCGCCCGGTCATTCGATGCGGCCAGCACTCGCTGGAGATCTTTTGCCTCGGCGTCTTCCTTGCATTCGCCGGGCACTTCGTCCTCGCCGAAGTCTCCGGCGGAGCGTGGATGCATTTCTTCGTCAGCATGGCCGGGATCGTCATTATGTCAGCCGCGGCCTCGCTGTTTTCGTGGTACAAGATCGAGGCAAGCAAGACCGACAAACGTGCGAAGGGCGCGGAAAGCGACGCCGATCTCGCGGGAGGCGGATCATGAAAGCGCTGCTGGTGGCAGGGATAGCGATGGGTCTCCTGGCGGCGTCTCCGTCGCATGCGGAGAACACCCCCGGATGCGTCGTGCCGGCTTATCTCCTGACGACCGAAAGCGTGTTTCCGAAGGTCGCCGATGCGATCAAGACCAGGAAGCGTCTCGACATCCTCGTGGTCGGCAGCGGCTCTTCGGCTCTCGCCGGTGCCGACGGGGCGAGCGCGTCCTACCCGGCGCGGCTCGAAGCGACGTTGCGCGAGAACCTCGCGGGCGTGGCCGTCAACGTGCGGACCGATCTCCGGCCCAAGAAGACCGCAGCGGAGGCTGCCGCCGGGTTCGGTCAGCTGATCGAAAAGCTTCCTGCGGACCAGAAGCCGGATCTCGTGATCTGGCAGACGGGGACGGTCGATGCGATCCGCTCGATCGACACGGACGATTTCCGCGCGGCGCTGGACAATGGCATCGGTGCCTTGCAAAAGGCCGGCGTCGACGTGCTCTTGATCAATCTGCAATACAACCCACGTATGGAAACGATGCTCTCGGTCACGCCGTACAACGATACGATGCGGGTGGTCGCGCAGGAGCATGAAATTCCGGTGTTCGATCGGTTTGCGATCATGCGGCACTGGAGCGAGGCCGGCGACTTCGATCTGTTCGGCCCGGCACACGGATTTGGAATGGCGAAACGGGTTCATGACTGCATCGGCCGGTCGCTGTCGACGATGATCGTCGAGGCGTCGCGCATTAATCCGGCGGAGCTCAGGATTCAACGTTGATGAATTTTTACGGTCGTTTGGCGATTGCCGCCATGGCGGGCGCAATGATGTGCGGCTCGCCAGCCGTTTCTCCGGTTTTGGCACAGGCGCCTGAAGCGCCGCAGCAGAAAGGCCTCGGCACCAAGGCCATTGAAGCGGCGAAGAACGTGGCAAAGGGGGCGGGGGATATTCTCACCCGCGTGCCTTGCCTGCCTGCAAAGGGAGTGAAGGACATTCCCGGCTCGCTGCCGCGCGTTGCCCGGCGGATCGCTGCGGACGAGCCGGTGACCATTGTCGCATTCGGGTCGTCCACCACGGTCGGTTACGGTACGTCGGCGGCCTACAATTATCCAAGCCGGCTTGCGGATCAGTTGCGCCGCAAATTTCCAACCGCTGACATCAGTGTCATCAATCGTGGCATGGGCGGGCAGGACGCGCCCGAAATGATGAAGCGGTTCGATGTCGCCGTTCTCGATGCCGATCCGGATCTCGTGATCTGGCAACTCGGCACCAACGCTGTCGTCAAGGGCAACGCAAGCGATATCGCTGCGACGGCGGCGCTCGTGGAAGACGGCATCGCGCGCCTTCAGGCCCGCGGCATCGATGTCGTACTGATTGACCCGCAGTACGTTCCTGCTGTTGCAGCGAAGACCGAGAACGCAAGCAAGATGGTCAAATTGCTCGGCGATGTCGCCAAGCTAAAAAATGTCTCGGTGTTTCCGCGCTTCGAAGTTATGCGGCAGTGGCACGAGGACGAGAAAATGCCGTTCGAGAAGTTTGTGATCGGCGACGGCCTGCATATGAACGACTGGGGCTACGCATGTTTCGCCCAGTTGCTCGGCGACACCATCATCAGATCGGTCGGGCAGGTGAAGGCGGGCGTCAACATCCCGAGCAACGTGATGACCTTTCGTCCGATGTAGGGCTGCGTCAGACCGTCAGCTTGCCCTTGATGCATGTCAGCGTCTCGCCGCCGATCCAGATATCATCACCATCGCGCTCGACGTGAATGCGGCCCTCCCGCCCAAGTACGGTGCCCTGGCTCGCGACATAGGCAGCGGGGGCGAGTCCTGCGGACATCAGCCATTGGGCGAGACCTGCATTCAGGCTGCCCGTGACCGGGTCTTCTGTCGCGCGGTCGGACACGAACGCGCGAACCTCAAAAGAAATATCCCCGCCGTCGCGCGAGGGGTCCCACGGTGCGACCACGCCGAGTTTCAGAGTTCCGAGGGCGGGATAGTCTGGCCTCAGCCCAAGGATTTCCGGGCGTGATGCCAGCATCACGGCGACCCAGCCGGGGCCATTGTCGATCCATTGCGATGCCTTGATGGCGTCCCGGCGAATTTGCAGGCCGTGGGCGATCTGATCGAGAATATCGCTTTCGACATTTCCGGTGCGGCGCAGAGGAGGCGCGGCGAATGCCAGCCTGTTCCCGTCGCGTCTGATTTTAACGAGGCCAGCACCGCATTCCTGGACGACATGCGCCTGCCTGGCGGTATTCCCCAGGCTCAGCCAGACATGGCAACTGCCCAATGTCGGATGGCCGGCAAACGGGAGTTCGCCTGAAGGCGTAAAAATCCGCAGGCGATAGTCGGCTTCCGGCACTGTCGGTTTCAGAAGGAAGGTCGTCTCGCTGAGATTCGTCCAGTTCGCGAGCGCAGTCATGGCGCCGTCGGGAAGTCCGTCGGCGCCGATAACCACAGCAAGCGGATTTCCCTTCAGGCGCTTGCCGGTGAAGACATCGACCTGTTGGAAATCAAATGTCTGCATCCGGTTTCCTCACGCTGTCTCCAGCGCCGCATTCAGGTCCTCGATCAGATCATCCTTGTGTTCCAGGCCCGCCGAGAAGCGGATGAAGCCTTCACTGATGCCGAGTTCGGCGCGTGCTTCCGGTGTCAGGCGCTGATGCGTCGTGGTTGCGGGATGGGTGACGATGCTCTTGGAGTCGCCGAGGTTGTTGGAAATCCGCGCCAGCTTCAGCGCATTCAGTGTGCGGAATGCTGCCGCCTTGCCGCCCCTGACTTCGAAGCCGATCAGCGTCGAGCCTGCGCGCATCTGCTTCCTCACGATCGCGGCCTGCGGGTGGTCGGCACGGCCCGGATAGATCAGCCGTGAGATTTTCGGGTGTTTTGCCAGTGCATCGGCAATGGCGGCTGCCGTTTCGGTCTGTGCCTTGACGCGAATACTCAGTGTCTCGAGGCCCTTCAGCAGCACCCATGCGTTGAACGGTGACATTGCAGGTCCGGTCTGGCGCAGGAACGTGTGGATGTGCTCCTGAATGAACGCCTCCGACGACAGGATGACGCCGCCGAGACAGCGACCCTGGCCATCGATGTGCTTGGTCGCTGAATAAACCACGACGTCAGCGCCGAGCGTGAGCGGGCTCTGCCAGATCGGGGTTGCGAACACGTTGTCCACGATCAGCCTCGCACCGACGCTGTGAGCGATGTCCGCGACCGCTGCGATGTCCACCACATCGAGCGTCGGGTTGGTCGGGCTTTCGAGGAAGCACGATTTGGTGTTCGGCCGCACGGCCTTCTTCCATTGGTCGAGATCATGGCCATCGACCAGCGTGGACTCGATGCCGTAACGCGGCAGCAGATCTTCCACGACATAACGGCATGAGCCGAACAGCGCTTTCGCGGCGACGACGTGATCGCCGGATTTGAGCGGAGCAAGAATGGCGGTGGTCACCGCCGCCATTCCGGTCGCGGTCGCGCGCGCGGCTTCGGCGCCTTCGAGTTCGATCATGCGCTGCTCGAACATCGCAACCGTCGGATTCGAAAATCGCGAATACAGGAAGCCGGGGTCTGCGCCGGTGAAGCGCGCCTCGCACTGTTCGGCGGTGTCGTAGATGAACCCCTGCGTCAGGAACAGCGCTTCGGAAGTTTCGCCGTACTGCGAGCGCAGCGTGCCGGAATGCACGAGGCGGGTTTCGGGGCGATAATTGCGGGTCGGGGATAGCGGCTTGCTTGGGGACGTATTGGCCGCGGGCGTTTTGGTCTCGGACATGTGCACTCCATCGTGGCCACCTCGCGATGGACACAAAAAAACCGGCCTGGAAAATCTTTCCACAGGCCGGGATCACACTGTCCCCGGCCTGTTTAGCGAGTTATTTAACGTGGCTGCAAGCCGGCCGGCTCAAATGACCACGGGATAAGTTCTAGGCTTAATCCCGCATGCCCTTTCCGTCAAGCACCCCATCGGATAACCGATAAAATGCTTGTTTTGCTGGATCAGCCGATAGCCGAGGATTACCCCGTGGCCTTCACACTTGCCCCCGACGCGACAGGAATTCTGCCTGACCGCATGATCGCGGCGATGGCCGATGCCGGCCTGATCCTGCCGGAATATCCGTTCGTTGAAAGCCAGATCCAGCCGGCCAGTCTCGACCTGCGCCTCGGTGCGATCGCCTACCGCGTGCGCGCCAGCTTCCTTCCGGGGCCGGACATGACTGTGGCCCAGCGTATCGATGAACTGAAGCTGCACGAGATCGATCTGTCCGATGGCGCGGTGCTGGAAACCAACTGCGTCTACATCGTGCCGCTGCTGGAAAGCCTGGCGCTGCCGCCGACGATTCAGGCTGCGGCAAATCCGAAAAGCTCGACCGGCCGGCTTGACGTTTTCACCCGCGTGATCGCCGACGGCACGCGCCGCTTCGACATGATCGCGCCCGGCTATCATGGCCCGCTCTATGCGGAGATCAGCCCGAAGACATTCCCGGTCTTGCTGCGTGAAGGATCGCGGCTGTCGCAGATTCGTTTCCGCACCGGCCATCCGCTGCTCGATGGCGAAGAACTGGAGGCGCTGCATGAAGCCGAGCGTCTGGTCGACAGCGACGAAGCCGATCTCGCCGGCGGTGTGGCGTTGAGCGTCGATCTGTCCGGCGAGGGCTCCGATGGTTTTGTCGGCTACCGCGCCAAGCGCCATACCGGCGTGGTCGATGTCGATCGCCGTGCCGGATACACGGTGGGTGAATTCTGGGAGCCAATCCGCGCGCGGCCGGATCGCAGCCTGATCCTCGATCCCGGCGAGTTCTATATTCTCGCGTCGAAGGAAGCGGTGCAGGTGCCGCCGGATTTCGCCGCCGAGATGGTGCCGTTCGATCCGCTGGTTGGCGAATTCCGCGTCCACTATGCCGGCTTCTTCGATCCCGGTTTCGGCTATGCGGGCGCGGGCGGGCAGGGTTCGCGCGCAGTGCTGGAGGTGCGTTCGCGCGAAGTGCCGTTCATTCTCGAGCACGGCCAGATCGTCGGTCGTCTTGTGTATGAGAAAATGCTGTCGCGCCCCGATGCGCTGTATGGCCAGCGCATTGCATCGAATTATCAGGGGCAGGGCCTGAAGCTCTCGAAGCATTTTCGGACCTAGCGGCCGGGTTCCGCTCTGCGAATTACGTCCCCTCGCGGCACATTTCACCCATGCCGCCATTGGCTTCCGGCCAGCTTGCCGCGGGCATCCAAATACCGGATCATTCCTGAAAACAACGGGAGCGATCCCGGCAGGATGAAAACGCCATGGTTGCAGCCGCAAAAACTCCGCCCGCTGAGACATCAGCTTCGACATCCGGGTTCGGTCTGATCGCGCCCGACACCTCGGGCATGAATTTCTATCGCGCCGATCCGATCCTCGCCGATCTGCTGCGCATCCATCTTCCCGCCGTGTTGTTTCAACACATTGAGCCCCATCTCGACCGGCTCGGAGCGCTTGCGGGAGGGCATCTCGATGAATGCGCCCGCCTTGCCGACAAACACGGCCCGGTGCTGCATCAACGCGACCGCTTCGGCAACGACCGGCAATGGATCGAGTATCATCCGGCGTATCGTGAGCTTGAGCGCGCGGCTTATGGCGAGTTCGGCATTCACGCGATGTCGCATCGCAAGGGCATTCTTGGCTGGGCCGATACTTATCCGGCGGTGGCGAAACACGCCTTCACATTCCTGTTCAATCAGGCTGAGTTCGGTCTCGGGTGTCCGATCAATGTCACGGACGGCGCCGCGCGCCTGCTGTCACGGTTCGGAGATGAAGCGCTCAAGGCAAAGTATCTCGACGGCCTGACGCAGACCGACATGTCGAAGCTGACCCAGGGCGGCCAGTTCATGACCGAGAAGGAGGGCGGCTCCGATGTCGGCAAGCTGACCACCACGGCCGTGCAGGAAGGCGATCACTGGCGGCTCCATGGCGAGAAGTGGTTCTGCTCCAACGCCGATGCCAAGATGGTGATGCTGTTGGCGCGGCCGGAAGGCGCGGTTGGCGGCACGCAGGGCGTCGGCCTCTTCCTGATGCCGCGCGAACTCGACGATGGTTCGCCGAACCACTACCGGATTGTGCGTCTCAAGGACAAGCTCGGCACCCGCTCGATGGCGTCAGGCGAAATCAAGCTTGAAGGCGCGGTTGCTTACGCCGTTGGGCGGCTTGATCGCGGCTTCGTGCAGATGGCCGAAATGGTCAACTGGTCGCGGCTCTCCAACGGCGTGAAATCCGCTGCATTGATGCGCCGCGCACATCATGATGCGAACACCGTTGCCCACAACCGGGTGGTTTTTGGCCGCCGCATTGTCGACATGCCGCTCGCACGCCGTCAGCTGATGAAAATCATGCTCGCGACCGAACAGGCGGTGTCGATGAGTTTCATGACGGCCGATGCGCTGGATCGCGCCGAAGCCGGTAGTCAGGACGCGGCGGCATTGCTCCGCGTGCTGACGCCGACGCTGAAGTACCGCGCCACACGCGATGCTCGCAAGGTCTGTGGCGAGGCGATGGAGATGCGCGGCGGCATCGGCTACATCGAAGAATTCGCTACGCCGCGGCTCTTACGCGATGCGCATCTTGGTTCGATCTGGGAAGGCACCGGCAACATCGTAGCTATCGACACGCTCAAGCGGGCAGTTGGCCGTCACGGCGCCGAAGCCGCGCTCGGCGCTGATCTGCATGCGCGGATCGACGACATGCCCGGCGTTCCGCAGGGCTGGCGGGATCGGCTTTATGGCTTCACCGACAGGGCTATCGGTTTCGCGCGCGAGGTCGCGGGCCGGTCTGAGAATGAGGCCGAAGCCCGGCGCGCGACCAGCACGCTCTATCATGTCGCAAGCGCCGTGACGTTTGCCTGGGAGGGCAGCCGGATCCACGCCATGCGCGGCGATGCGCGCCGGCTATTGCTTTCAAGGCTCGTGGTCGATCACCGTCTGACCGCGCAGGACCCCTTTGCGGTCCTGCCGGGCGAAGGCGATGGCGCGGTCGCCGACAGGCTGCTCGGCGACCGGCCCATGTCGATGGCGGAGGCCGCCGACATGCTCGGTTCGGCCTGATATTCGGGCCGGTGACTGGGCGCCATGCGCAAGGCGCGCATTGCAGGCCACCGGTTTGATGGTAAGGGTCGGCGGAGGCGGCTGACATCAATGAGACCGCCACGCCGGGGAGTGCATGTCCGAACTGGGAGCTGCCGAAATTCCTGTGGTGCAGGCGGACGAGAAGCCGCCGCTCCCCCCTGTCAAAGGCCCGGCCAGAAATCCGCTGCTCGACGGTCCGATCCTTTCTACTCTGCTGAAGCTGGCTGCTCCCAATGTCGTCGCGCTGACTGCCGGCACCTGCGTCGCGATCGCGGAAACATCCTATATCGGCCGTCTGGGTGTCGAACCGTTGGCGGCGATGGCGCTGGTGTTTCCGTTTGTCATCCTGATGATGACCATGTCAGGCGGCGCGATGGGCGGCGGCGTCGCGTCAGCCATTGCGCGCGCGCTGGGCGCCAACGACACCGAGCGTGCATCCGCGCTTGCCGTGCACGCGCTGATGATCGGGATTTGCTTCGGTCTGACCTTCATGATCGGGATGCTGGTCTTCGGGCCGTATCTGTTTGCCGCACTGGGCGGCAGGGGCCGCGTCCTGGGTGAGGCGATCGGGTACGCGCAGATATTCTTCGGCGGCGCCGTGTTGCCATGGATCATGAACACTCTGGCGGCGCTGTTGCGCGGCACCGGCAACATGAAGCTGCCGTCGGCGATCATTCTCAACTCGGCGTTCTTTCAGGTTCTGTTTGGCGGTGTGCTCGGTCTTGGCCTTGGGCCAATTCCGCAGTTCGGCATGCGCGGCGTCGCGGCCGGCACGCTGATGGCGTTCTCGATCGGCGCGGGGATCATGGCGTGGTATCTGCTGTCGGGCCGCAGCCGCGTGAAACTGAATTTCAGGGGCTTCCGGTTTCAGCGCGCGATGTTCTACGACATTTTGCAGGTAGGTGCGATTGCCTGCTTTTCGCCGTTGCAGATCGTGCTCACGGTGACGATCTTCACGCACCTGCTGGCAACGTTTGGGACCGAGGTGCTGGCGGGTTACGGAATCGGCGCTCGCCTCGAGTTCATGCTGACATCGCTGGCGTTTGCGGTGGGCATTGCATCGGTGCCGATGATCGGAATGGCGATCGGCGCGGGCCGTATCGCCCGGGCCAGGCGAATTGCCTGGACCGCGGGTGGTGTGTCGTTTGCGGCGGTCGGCGTCTTCGGTAGCTTCTTTGCCCTCTATCCGGATATCTGGGTGAATATTTTCACCGATAACACCGCGGTGCGAGCTGCGAGCCGTCAGTATCTTTCCATCGTCGGCCCCTTTCTCGCTTTCGTCGGCCTCGCGATTTCTCTCTACTTCTCCTCGCAGGGCGCGGCGCGCGTCATCGGGCCTGTGCTTGCGCAAACCGCGCGGCTTGCATTCGTCATGGCAGGCGGATGGTGGCTGATGTCACATGGCGGGGACAGCACGCAGTTCTTCTGGCTGGCAGCGGTATCGATGATTTTGCTGGGTGTCCTCGCTGTCGCCGCAGTTCGTTTCACGAACTGGGGCGGGAGAGGCGCAGCCGTCAGGGCCGGATGAGAGCCGTCAAGCAAGAGCCGTCGGACGCGCGAGCGAGGCACGGGCGAATTTCTTCGCGTTGGCAGGTTTGCCGAACAGATAGCCCTGCGCCAGATCGAACCCCATTTCATGGGTTGCGACCAGATCGGATCGTGTCTCTACGCCCTTGGCGACGGTGCGCGCGCCGTTCCGGTTCGCAAGCTCGAGAATGCGGCGGCACACTGTCTGCTTGAGGCGGTTGTCGGCGGAGCCTGTGACGAATTCCCGGTCGACCTTGATTTCGACGAACGGAAAACTCTTCAGCTCCGTGAGCAGAGGCCAGTCGGTCCCGAGATCATCGATCGAGATTGCGATGTTGTGAAAACGCATACGCTTGGCGACGTCGATCGCCAGATCGAGGTTCCGAATCACTTCGGCCCCCTTGACCTCCACGATCAATCCACCGAACGCCGGGTGATCCGGAATCTGGCGGCAGAGGTTGCTGACTGACGCGGGGTCTTCGAGGAAGCTGATCGGCAGATTGATGGAAATATCGACGGGGCCGTGCTGGCCCATGAAATAATGCCAGTCGTCCAGCGCGCGGCTGACCACAAATTCCGACAGTCCCTTGAACTGGGGGTCATTGTCGTCGGGGATAAACGAAGCGGGAGGCACGACGCCCCAGGACGGATGGCGCATGCGGATCAGCGCCTCGGCGCCGCGCGGCGCGAGCGTATGCACGTCGATCTTCTGCTGATACCACAGTTCCAGCCAACCGGCCTTCAGCGCCTCCGCGACATCGACGGGCGGACTCGGCGGGGCCTGTTGCGGAAGCAGCGTGACCACGCTGGCCCGCAGGCCATCCGCACTGAACGGCGTCGCCAGCGGCGGCAGCATGGCGATGCCGAGTTCCTCTCCGAGCTGACGGAGTGCGCCTGCGATAATCGATTCTTTCGGGCCGATCAGCAGCACCTGGCCGTCGAATTTCTTGTCGACGAGGGTTTTCAGGATCTGCCCCGCCTGAACGCCGTCATTCGGCATTCCGACAAGAACGAGATCGGGTGCGTGCACGTCGAGCCGCAGCGGCAGTTCGTCCGCGCTCGCGCATTCGGAAGCAACGAAGCCGAGCTCCTCGAGAGCCTCCGCGAGAAACGTGCGGATGTGTCTTTTCGCGTCGACGATGCAAACGCGCGGCGTCATCTTGCGCTGGCCGAATGTCGCGACCGTATCCAATTCCGCGGGCTTGAAACCCCTCATGCGTCACCTCCGTGTCCCCAGAGACCGAAGTCTTAGCGTCATGGAGGGGTCGCAAATGTGGAATTGTTGAACCATCCACCTCTATAATTCGGTAAGGTTAAACGCGCGAGAGCGATTCAAATTTGAGAGAAATTTGTCGGAGTTCTGGTTGCATCGGGCGGCTCTGATGCGAATTCGACCATGCTACACTTCGGGAATGCAGCATGATCGTCTTGCAGGGCGCCTGCGGCGAAGTGGGCGACACATTCGTTCCGACATCTAGCCGTTTTCGAGTTGTTTTTTCATCGCGGCGATCGACAGATCCATTTGTCCGCTGATGTATGGCGCGATTTCGTTCGGCAGCACGTCCACGGTCCAGACAAATTTGCAGCGCTTGTCGCCATCTTCGTAAATCTGCACCGAGGCGCTGTGTTGCCTGATCCGTTCGCTGACGACGGCATAGACCAGACGCCGTTTCGCGTCGTTGCAATCGACAAGGATTTCTCGCGCGTTCGTGCCGTTCGAAAATGTCACGAGCCGAGCATCGCCATCCATGACGGCGGCGGTGACGAATCCGGGCGCAAGCCGTGTGTGGACTGCTCCGAAGTCGCGCACGGCATCCCAGACAGCGGGTGCGGACGATGCGACCACAAATTCCTTCTCGATGGATGCCATATTCAATCCTCCGCTCCAGCCGGGTCGTTACGTGCACACGGCTTCGACATTGTTGCCGTCCGGGTCGATCAGGAATGCCGCGTAGTAGGTCGGGCTATAATCCGCGCGCGGGCCTGCGCCGCCGTTATCGCGTCCGCCAGCCTTGAGTCCGGCTGTGTGAAACGCCTTGATGGCGTCTTGGCTGGCCGCACGGAACGCGACATGGGCGCCGGGCCCCACAGGCTCTTTCGACAGATGCAGCCAGAGCGCCGGTGCATCCTTTGGTCCAAAGCCCGCGCCGCTGTTGTCGCGCGAGCAGAGGACATGGCCGAGCGGTGCAAGCGCAGCGGTGTAGAACCTGATGCTGGCGTCGAGGTTTCTGACTTTCAGTCCGATATGGTCGTACATGGTGATCTCCCTGTGATGGAGGATCACCCTACGGTCGCAGCCTTGAGCCGTTCTTGGAAAATCTTGCGGTCGCCGCGCGCGGCGTCACGGAAACGCCGTGGTGACACACCGGCAGCCCGGTGGAAGGTCCGCACGAAATTCGACAGGTCGCCAAAACCGACATCGAAGGCAATCGACGTGATCGATCTTGCATCGTCGGCCAGCAGTCTCGCCGCATGACGCAGCCGCGCGCGCACCAGATACTGATGCGGCGTCACTCCGAGCACGTTGGAGAACATCCGCAGGAAGTGGAACGAGCTGACGCCCGCAGCTTTTGCGGTCGTCTCCAGATCGACAGATTTGTCGGCATGAGCGTCGATCCACAGCGCGCTTTCGACGGCGCGGCGGCGGTCGCGTGCGGTGGCGGGCGATGCCTTCCGGGTTTTTCCGGACATCGTTTCGGCGAAACGGCTCACAAACAACATCGCGGCTTCGTCGATCCCGATGTCGTTGTCGCCGCGCCCGGCGGCCTGCGCCAGTTCGCCATAAACCATCAGTTCGGGGAGCGGCGGCACGCTGCCGATCCACAACGCGTCCTTGCGTACGCCCATGTCGTCGGCGAGCGCTGGCGACAACTGGAATGACAGGCATTCGTCGCCACAAACATGATGCGGATGCGAGCAGGTGTATTCGTCACCGGCATGGCCCAGCATGACAGCGCCGGCAACGAGTTCGTGGGAACGTCCACGGGTGTCGTAACCGAAGCTGCCTTTGCGGACATACGAGAGCGAATGGTTGCGATGCTGCTCGGGAAACGGCTTGTCGTCCGGTCCCATGGTGCACCGGTAATCGAACACGGACAGCGATGCGCTTTCCATCAGCGTCGTCTTCATGGCCGGATGTTATCCCCGGCGGCGGCGCGGAGCAATCGACAGGCCCGGATCGAACAGCATCGGGGCGTCCTCGGCGTCGCGGCTGGATATCCGGGCGCGTTCGATCGCCAGCATGCGGAACTTCGTGGTCACACCCCCGTTGGCGGAAAATCCGCCGGTCTTGCCGTTCGCCGCCAGCACCCGATGGCACGGAATTATGATGGGGAGCGGATTTTCTCCAAGCGCCTTGCCCACGGCGCGCGACAGCAGCTTGTCGCCGAGCCTGCTGGCGATATCGCCATAGGTCAGGGTTTCGCCGGGTGCGATGGTCCGGGCGATGTCGTAGACACTGCGGTTGAAGGCGGGCAGGTGGCTGGTATCGAGGGCAATAAAGGACAGGTCGGTCGATGTGCCGTTCAGTAATTCCGTCATGGCGTCGCAGGCGCGCTGCACGTCCGCCGGCGGCATTGTTTCGTGGGCGCCCGGCGCCTTCTGAAGCAGCCGTGCACGGGTTTTCGCATCGTCAGCCTCCGGCAGTTGCACGCCCAGAAGGCCGCGCTCGCCCCAGGCGACGCCGCAACGTCCGATCGCCGTGTCGAACAATGCAAAACCAGCCGTCATGTCGCGTTCCAGTCTGCCTTAGGCGTCATTTTCGGGACTTGGAGAATCTTGCGCTTTTTCGTTTTGTCCGCCACCCGAAACCTGTGATGGCAGCCATCTTGCGGCGGGGTGCCGGGTATGGCTAAGGTCGGAACCGCGCGGGCGTAGTTCAATGGTAGAACGGCAGCTTCCCAAGCTGCATACGAGGGTTCGATTCCCTTCGCCCGCTCCAGTTTTCCCAACAAACCAAAAATCCACAGAGGTCTGATGTCACAGCCCCGCCTGTTCACGCCGATTTCTCTCCGCAATGTCACGGCCAGGAACCGGATCGTGATTTCGCCGATGTGCCAGTATTCGGCCACCGACGGCATGGCGGATGACTGGCATCTGGTTCATCTCGGCAAGTTCGCGCAGGGCGGCGCCGGGATCGTGATGACGGAGGCGACGGCGGTCAACGCGGAAGGCCGCATCACCCATGGCGATCTTGGCCTCTGGCACGATGGGCAGATCGCGCCGCTCAAGCGGATCGCGGCGTTTCTTCGCGCCAATGGGTCGGTGCCAGCGATCCAGCTCGCCCATGCCGGGCGCAAGGCCAGCATGCAGCGACCCTGGTACGGCAATGCGGCGCTGACTCCCGAAGACCACGCGCGTGGCGACAAGCCATGGACCATCGTTGCGCCCAGCGCGATTCCGATGGATGACGGCTGGCTGATGCCGCATGAACTCACGCAGCCTGATCTGAAAGCGCTGTGCGAGGACTGGCGTCTTGCGACATTGCGGGCGGTCGAGGCGGATTTCGACGTACTCGAGATTCATTGCGCCCACGGCTACCTGCTGCACGAATTTCTGTCGCCCCTGTCCAACCAACGCAACGACGCCTATGGCGGCGACCGCGCCGGGCGCATGAAGCATCCGCTCGAAGTTATCGAGACGGTGCGCGCAGTGTGGCCGTCGGACCGGCCGCTGTTCGTCCGTATTTCGTCCGTCGACGGAATCGATGGCGGGATCGACATCGCCGACTCGGTGGCTTTCGTGAATGAAGCCAAGGCGCGGGGCGCGGATGTGATCGATTGCTCGTCCGGCGGATTGATGGGATCGGCGACCGCGGCACGGATTCCGCGCGGCTACAGCTTTCAGGTGCCGTTTGCCGAGCAGATTCGCCGTGAGGCGAAGGTGACGACCATGGCGGTCGGTCTCATCCTGCATCCGCAACAGGCAGAGGATATTCTCGCCGAAGACAAGACCGATCTGATTGCAGTCGGCCGCGAGGCGCTGTTCGATCCCAACTGGCCGCTGCATGCCGAACTCGCGTTGAGCGAAACGAAGGGCGTGATCGGCGACGGTACGTTTGCATCCTGGCCGAAGCAGTATGGCTGGTGGCTGGAGCGCCGCGAGCCGGGCCTGCGCAAGCTCAACGGACCCGCACTGCCATTCCGCAAGGCATAAGTGAACAGACGCCAAAAGGCGCCTGTTCTTTTGGTGGTTACTGCGGCGCCACCACAATGGTGCCCTTCATGTTCGGATGGTGACGGCAGTAATAGTCGATCGATCCCGCTTTTCTCAAAACCAGAGGGACCGTCTTCTTCGGCGGCTGGGCGACATCCCAGTCGCCGTTCCGGGCCGTCGCCGTATGCGCGAAGATATCCTTGTTGATCCACACGATCGTATCACCGACGGTGGCCTTCGCATTGGCAGGAGAGAACACGAGATTCTCGATGGTGATCTCGATCGTCGCCGCATGTGCCGAGACCGACACCATCCCCAGCAAGGCAGTGAGCGACGCAAGAAGAACCCGTCTCGACCACATAGGCTGCTCCTACTTGAACGAAGCCGCGACGTGTTCGGCGTGCTGGAGATGGCCCTGGAAGATCTTGAGGCCAGTCTGCAACAGGCTCTTCAACTCCGCATTGTTGGCAGAAGGAATCAGAAGCGTTTCGAGCGCGCCGTTGACCGCCTTGTGATAGGCCACCTCATTAGCGGCATAGGCCTTGTCGAATTCGGCGCCCTTGAGTTTTTCCATCTCGGCGAGCTTGGCGGCGGCCTGCTTTGACAGCGCGCGGCTGGTGTCGTTGTCTTCCGGCGTGACGTTCAGCTTCCTGACCAGCGCGAGCGCCTGCTGGTTCACGGCTTCATGATCGCGCACCATGTCTTCCGCGAACGACTTGATGGTCTTGTTGGTGCTCTTCGCGAGAGCCTGTTTCGCGGCGGTCACGTCGATGACGCCGGCGGTATAGGCGATATGAGCGATCTGCGGATCGGTCGGTTTGGACGCGCCCTGCGCGAAGGCGGCGCCGCTCAAGAGGGAAAGGGCGGCGATGGCCGCGCTGATACGGACGAACATTTTATCGCTCCTGTGCATGGACTTCGACGAAGCCCTGGATCGTGCCGTTGAATGACACGATGCTTGGATGCAGCAGGACCAAAGAGGTTCCTGGAGAATCAGCTTGTAATGCCGAGCCGCTTGAGAACGGTTTCGGTCAGACGCTCGCATCGCTTGCCGGCGAACGGGAAGGCTTCCATCACCACAGGGCCGATCCGCTTTTCGACATTGCCGCGCAGCAGGCTTCTTGCGCGATACAGCCGGGTTTTAACTGTCTCCGGTTTCAGGTCGAGCAGTTCGGCTGTTTCTTCGATGCTCATGCCTTCCACCACACGGGTGATGAACACAATGCGGAAAGCTTCGGGCAGATCATCAATCGCCCGCTCAACGACATGCTGGATTTCGCGTTGCGCCATGGATTTTTCGGGATCGCCGAGGTTCAGGGATTGCGGAAACTGAATGATCTGCGCTTCCAGCACGCCGGGCTTGAGACTTGTCAGTTCGACCTGTGGCCGCTCGCGCCGCAGCCGGCCAAGGGCCTCGTTCATGGCGATACGGGTCAGCCAGGTCGCAAGGCTGGAGTCGCCCCGGAAGCCGTCCAGATGGGTGAACGCCCGGACGTAAGTCTCCTGGACGACGTCCTCGGCTTCTCCGTCGTTGCGCAGGATGCTTCGGGCCACCCGAAACAGCCGGCGGTTGTTGTGTTGCATGATAGCGCGAATGGCCGCTTCGTCGCGGTCACGGGCGCCTTGCACCAGCAGCGCGTCGTCGGCGGCCGTCATCTGCGGTATGGATGGTTGCTGCACGGCAGGTGCCCTCTTGGCCGGTTTCAGTCATACTTGGGCGTTGGATGCAGCAGAGGCAAACAAGTTCCTGGATTTCTGCGATCCCGGCACGAAAAATGACCGGACCTCTCCGGGACTGCAACAAGGAACGGCCAGCACCATGAGCACATTGAAGTCCGTTGCGGTCGCAGGCGCCGGCAGCATCGGCTGCTTCGTCGGGGGGATGCTGCGCGCCGGCGGGCACCCGGTCTCGCTTTTGGCGCGCCCGCGCCTGATTGAGGATATCAACCGGCACGGGCTGAAGGTCACGAGCTTTGAAGGTATCGAGCATCGCCTGACGCCGGCTGAGATCAGACTGTCCGACGATCCTGCGGCGATTTTTGCGGGCGCGGATATCATCCTTGTCACCGTCAAGAGCGATGACACCGCGGAGATCGCGGACCTGGTCGCGCGACATGCGCGGAAGGATGCGGTGATCGTCAGCCTTCAGAACGGCATCGGCAATGTCGCCGTGTTGCGCGAAGCGCTGCCGGATCACGATGTGCTGGCGGGCATGGTGCCGTTCAATGTGGTTTCAATGGGCGAGGGGCACTTTCATCGCGCTACCTCCGGCGACATCCTGCTGGAGAAGGACGATCCCGATATCGCAAAATTGCTCTCGCGGCCCGAACTCGTTTTCCGAAGCGTGAACGACATCGAGGCCGTGCAATGGGGCAAGCTGCTGGTCAACCTGAACAATGCGCTTAATGCGCTGTCCGGGCTGCCGCTGCGCGACCAGCTTGCACAACGGTCCTGGCGCGTGCTGTTCGCGGATCAGATGCGCGAGGCGCTGGCGGTGATCAAGGCCGAGGGCATTGCGCCGGTGTCGACAACGCCGCTGCCGGCGTCCTTTACACCGTTTATCCTGAAGCTGCCCGATGCGTTGTTCACCCGGATCGCGGCGTCGATGGTGAAGATCGACCCGAAGGCGCGTTCGTCGATGTGGGAGGATCTGCAACGCGGCCGACGCACCGAAATCGGTCACCTTCAGGGCCTGATTGTCGCACTCGCCGAGCGGCACGGTCTGAAAGCGCCGCTGTCCGCGCGCATCGCCGCGCTGATCCGGCACGCGGAAAAAGCCGGCAAGGGGTCACCGGGCCTGACGCCGGAGCAGATACGGCCTGTGGTTCAGGGCTGATTTTCCTGCCGGACGGGCTGGCGGCGCGGCGGCGGCGGCGTTACGTTATCTGTGTTGATGCAAGCGCCGGGTCACGCCCGCAATTGTCTTGCCCGCGAGCCCGGTTGACAGGCCTGCTCGGAAGAGCGGTCAGGTCGTGTGCCGCGGGCTTGCGCCGCGCGCCCATGGCGGACCAATCTGCAAGACAGGCTTCCACGTCTGGAGGCTCTCATGCATGCTGACACAATCAACGTAAAATCACATCGTCTTGTTGCCAGTGACAGGGTCGAGGGAACGCGGGTCTTCAATGCCGACGGCAGAAAAATTGGAAGCATCAAGCGATTGATGATCGACAAGACCAGCGGCAACGTCGCCTACGCGGTCTTGTGCTTCGGCGGTTTTCTCGGAGTTGGTGAGGACTATCGTCCGCTTCCGTGGGCGAGCATGAAGTACAATCCCGCCATCGAAGGCTACGAACTCCTGACATTGATGACGGAGGAGGAGCTGTCGAAAGCGCCGTCGTTCGAGGCTGACAAGGATTTCGATTGGGGCAATCGAGTCCGCGAGGTCGATGCGTACTGGATCGGGTTCTGACGAACGCCGCGAAATACTCGCGTGTTGCTATGGCCATTGCTCCCTGAAGCGCTTCCTTCAGGGAGCAGGCCAGCAGCAAGATGGTTCTGCATCCTTGACTCAGGTGCAGCTTTAACTAGAGGACAGCCTTCGCTGCCGCGCGTCCGGCATTGCGCCCGGAGAACAGGCAGCCGCCAAGGAATGTGCCTTCCAGCGCGCGATAGCCGTGCACACCGCCGCCGCCGAAGCCCGCCGCTTCGCCCGCCGCGTACAGTCCCTGAATGATCTGGCCGTCATTTCCGAATACCCGCGAGTCGAGATCAGTCTCGAACCCGCCGAGCGTTTTCCGCGTCAGGATGTTCAGCTTTACGGCGATCAGCGGACCATGGGCAGGATCGAGAATCTTGTGTGGCTTGGCGGTGCGGATCAGCTTGTCGCCGATATAACGACGCGCGTTGTGGATGCCCATGACCTGGGTATCCTTGACGTAAGGATTGTCGATCTCGCGGTCGCGCGCCTCGATCTGCGTTCTGATGAAGGCGGGATCGAGCAGGTTTGTGCCACCGAGCTTGTTCATAGCGGCGACGAGATCGTCGAGATTGTCGCGGACGATGAAGTCAGCCCCCTTGTTCTTGAAGGCTTCAACTGGTGCCGGACCGCCCTTGGCGCCGGCGCGGCGGATGACCTGCCGCCAACTCTTGCCGGTGAGGTCCGGATTCTGTTCGGAGCCGGAAAGACCGAACTCTTTCTTGATGATGCTCTGCGTCAGGATGAACCAGGAATAGTCGTACCCGGTGCGCATGATGTATTCGAGCTGACCAAGCGTGTCGTAACCCGGATAAAGCGGTGAGGGCAGGCGCTTGCCGGTTGCGTCGAACCACATCGAGGATGGACCCGGCAGGATGCGAATGCCGTGACCCGGCCAGATCGGCGCCCAGTTGTGTACGCCTTCGACGTAATGCCACATGCGGTCGCGGTTGATGAGGCGAGCCCCGGCTGCCTCGGTGATGCCGATCATGCGCCCGTCGACGTGCGCGGGAACACCGCTCACCATATGCTTCGGCGGCGTACCGAGACGCTTCGGCCAGTTCTGGCGCACGAGATCATGATTGCCGCCGATGCCGCCGGAGGCGACGATCACGGCCTGCGCCCTGAACATGAAATCACCGGTCTCGCTGCGTGAAGAACTGACGCCGCGCAGCTCGGATGACGGTTCCAGTATTTTACCGCTGACGCCGGTCACGGCCCCGCTCGTTATATCGAGCGCATCGACCCGATGACGGAACTTGAAGATGATGCGGCCGGTCTTGGCGTGCTCGCGCGCGCGCCGTTCAAACGGTTCCACGACACCCGGGCCGGTGCCCCATGTGATGTGAAACCGCGGCACCGAGTTACCGTGCCCCATGGCGTCATAGCCGCCCCGCTCGGCCCAGCCGACCACGGGAAAAATGCGGTGGCCCATGGCCTGAAGCCAGCCGCGCTTCTCGCCGACTGCGAAGGCGACGTAAGCTTCCGCCCACTTCTTCGGCCAGTGATCTTCATCGCGGTCGAATCCCGCAGTCCCCATCCAGTCCTGCAGAGCGAGGTCATGGGAATCCTTGATGCCAAGCCGCCGCTGTTCGGGTGTATCGACAAGAAATAACCCGCCGAGCGACCAGAACGCCTGCCCGCCGAGGTTTTGCTCGCCTTCCTGATCGACCACAATCACGCGCTTGCCCGCGTCGGCCAGTTCGGTCGCTGCCGTGAGGCCCGCCAGTCCTGCACCGACGACAACTACGTCCGCATCATTCGCCATTTTTGATGTCTCCCCCGCTTCCGGATTGAAGCGCGGCGCGTGAAGCCGGGTCAACGGAAATTGCGGCCAAAAATGGCAGCGCCCGCTCCCGGTCGTTCACTGGCCCACGCTGGTCATGTTCCAATTCGGGATCGGCCAGTGCAGGTGCAGCAAGCCAGCAACACTGCGGCAGAATCCGTCCGCGCATCGCAGCGCGATCTGGACAAAAAACCAGACTCGCAACACGCTGACAGTGCCCCGATCGACAGGCAGGGGGCGACGGGGCCGGCAATGAAGATTGTGACGGGGTTTCTTGCGGCAATCCTACTCCTGGGCGGAGTTGGTGCGAGTCAGGCTGTGGTCCGGATTTCCGATGACCGCGGCGGCCGCATCGGGACCTATGTCGACAAGTATCAAAGCCTCAAGGGGTCCGGCGAGACCGTTGTGATCGACGGTTTGTGTGCGTCGGCTTGCACGATCGTGCTTGGCGCCGTTCCGCATGACAAGATTTGCGTGACCTCGCGCGCCAGCCTCGGATTTCACGCTGCGTGGGACTTCGGGGCGAGCGGCCGGCCGGTGACGAACCGCGAAGCTACCCGGATGCTGTACGACATGTATCCGACATCGATCCGGACCTGGATTTCGCGGCGTGGCGGCTTGAAGCCGCGTATGATCTTCCTGCGTGGCCGCGAACTGACGAGCATGTATCGTCCGTGCTACATGGACGCGCAGGCTTCTGCGCACGTGCGCTAAACGCAAAAGCCCGGATCAGGCAGAAATTCGCTCCCGGTCATGTGATCGGGCATGCGCCTGCGACACTTGCCCGCCATAGCCCCGCGCTCTATCCCATGCCCGGCTTGGAACAGGCGGCAGGGCTGCCCCGCGAAGGATCAAGGACGGATGGCGATGGACAGGACGACCCGGCCGCTGGTGATTATCGCGGCGTTTGCTGGCAGCCTTGCAATCGGCCTGCTGGTGACGCTGTGGCTGCTCGGCGGTCTGCGCGGCGCCACCGCGCCGTCGGCAATCGGAGGGCCGTTCCGGCTGACCGATCAGGCCGGACAGGCGGTGACGGAGAAAAGCCTGATCGGGAAGCCCTCGATTGTCTTCTTCGGCTTCACCCATTGTCCCGACGTGTGTCCCACCGCGCTGTTCGAGATGTCCGAAGTCCTGCGCGCCATGGGTCCTGACGCAAGCAAGGTGAATGCGTATTTTGTGTCGGTCGATCCCGAGCGGGACACACCGGCTGTCATGAAGGACTATCTGTCGAGCTTTGATCCGCATCTCAAGGCGTTGACGGGCAGCCCGGACGAGGTGGCCAAAGTCATCTCGGCCTACAGGGTCTATGCCAAGAAGATTCCGCTGAAGGACGGCGACTACACGATGGATCACACCGCGCTGATCTATCTGATGGACCGCAACGGAAATTTCGTGCGTCCGTTCGATCTGAAGCGCAAGCCAGAGGAAGCTGCGGCCGATCTCAAGCGTTATCTCTGATCGCGCTTCCGGTCCGGCTTACTCCGCCGGAGGGATGTCATCCGCGACGTTCGCGCGAGACCGTGCTCGGTCTTTTCCCAGTGGTAGGGTTCGATCAGCAACTGACAGAGCGCGCGCCAGGCGGCGATGGAGAGGAAAATCCAGTAGATCGGAGTGAGGGCAAGCACCCATGCTTCGCGCAGCAAATTCCGCTTCGCCAGTCCGATCAGTCCGATCACGATCGTGGTGAGATAGCCCGCCGCAATCGTCGCCAGATAGAGTTCGATGAACGGCTTGGCGAAGAACGAGGAAACGCTGTCGTCGAATGCACTCAGGAAACTGCGAACGAACAGCTCGCCGAGCAGGAACGGATGCGCCAGTGCAGTCAGCACGTTTCCGCCGACGATGATGTTGAGAGCAAGGAAACCACCGGGCCCTGCATCGCGCCAGAGTTGTCGCGGTGAACGCATGTGGACGCTCCATGTTTGCATCCAGCCTTTCATCCAGCGGGAGCGCTGCCGCAGCCAGCTTCCGAACTGGGCCGGAGCCTCCTCATACGTTGTCGACGGGAACATGACGCAGCGATACCTGAAGCGCGAAAGTCGAAAGCCGAGATCTGCATCCTCGGTAACGTTGTAGGGATCCCAGCCGCCCACCTCGCGCAGCACGCTGGTGCGGAAGTGATTGGACGATCCGCCGAGCGGCAGCGGCATCTCGAAGTTGGAAAAGCCCTGCAGGAAGACATCGAATTGCCCGGCATACTCCGCGGTGAACATCCGCGGTATCCAGCCGTCCGCGGTGTTGTCGATACAAAGGCTGGCCTGCGCGCAGGCAATCTCCGGTCCATAGGTCCGGAAGACATCGAGCGCTTCGCGAAGCTGGCCGGGCTCGGGCCGGTCTTCGGCATCGAACACCGTGATGAATGTGCCGCGCGCGAAGTTCAGCGCGCAGTTGAGAGCCTTGGGTTTTGTGCGCGGTCCGACATCAGGTGCGATGATGACCTGAACGTGCGGCATCGGCCCGAGTCTGGCGATCGCTGCGCGGGTTGCGAGGTCGTCGGTTTCGATAACGAGCTTGATGTCGAGTTTCTCGCGGGGGTAGTCCAGAGCATTGATGTACTGCATCAAGGGCGCGACGGACGATGCCTCCCGGTAAAGCGCCGCGACCACGGTGTAGACGGGTAACTGGCTGTCGTGCAGCCGCGGTGGACGCGATCGCCGTGTCGGCTGCGAAAAACATCCTGCAAGCCGCAGACTCGTGAACAGCAGAAACCAGATTGCGAGGATCAGGCCGCATGTATCGAGCACCACGGTCGGCGCCAGCGTCAGCAGCGCAACGGGGGCTGCAAGCCGCAGAAGATGGCGACAGAAACGGAACAGGCGGCTGCTTGAAGCTGGAACCGGCGCGGCGGAGAGGTGAGGAAAGCGTCGTGCAAGGTTTTCAGCCGCGGTATCGGCCAGTGCATCGCCGGAATGATAGGCGAGAAACGCATTGAACTTCGCATCCGATGTGAGCCGGACGCGTGGAAGAAGCGACGGATACTCCGTGATCAGCCTGACGATGCGCCGCGTGGTGTACCCGTGCGGAGCGGACACGTAGGCGAGTTCTCCCTGTTTTCGGACAGGAAGGATGCCGTGCCGTGCACAGAGATGAAGGCCGTCGTCGGGCAGCAGGCAGTCCGCTCGGCTGATGTCCTCCAGTGTTTCGATCTGGAGGCCGGTATGAAGGGCGAGCTGGTCCAGATACGCGTCTTCGCCGATGACGCCCCACTGGATCAGGACCCGGTCGGCACCGACGCCGATCTCCTTGCTCCGTTGCTCTGCTGCGGCGAGCAGCGACGGAGCGAGCATATGGCGCAGGCAATCGAGTTCGACCGCGGGACCGGGCTCACCAGTTCCTGGCCGGTTGTCGTTCTGTGATTGCGGCGGCCCAAGCAGTCCGGCGATGAACGAGGTGAAATTCCGGGCGGACGCCGTCAGGCGCGCGAAACGCTGCGGCCTGGCTTCCTCAAACTCGCTTGTCCGCCCAGCCACGGCCATCAGACCGCTACCCCACGCCACAAACGCACTCGAATCCGCCCGTGGATGGTCTATAAGACCCCACACGCAGAACCCCGGGTCAATGCAACCACAGATGGTATTTTCCTTCAATGTCCGATTGCGTGGCGCTGTCCGTGCAGCCGCCGGGGTCGTTGTCTGGAGCGCTCTGGCGTGCTTCGCGCCCGGGACGCCGCCAGCACACGCGCAAGGCGCACCCGCAGCGTCTCAGTCATCGCCCCCGGCTGCTATTCCGCAGCCGGCCGCGCCTCAGGCTGTGCCGGGATTTTGGGATCCCCGGCGTCGCCCCGACCGGCCGGACCTCTCCCGGCTCACGGTCATCCGTTTCCTGACCGAGACGGATTATCCGCCCTTCAACTTCACGGGCCCCGACGGCAATCCGGCCGGCTTCAATGTCGATCTGGCCCGGATGATCTGCGACGAAATCAAGGTGGCTTGCACCATCCAGATGCGCCGGTTCGAGACGCTGGTCGATGCGATCAACGGCAACCGCGGCGATGCGATCATTGCGTCGCTGGCGGTGACGCCGCAGCTTCGCGCCAAGCTCGATTTCAGCGATCCCTATTATCGTTCGCCGGCGCGGTTCGTGTCGCGGCGGGATGCGGTGATGGCCGAAGTCCGGCCGGAATATCTCGAGGGCAAGAAGGTCGGCGCTATCGCGGGCTCGTCCCATGAGGCGTATCTGAAGACGCTGTTCACCGACGCGCAGATCGTCAGCTTTCCGAATGACGATGCCCTTCGCCTTGCGCTGCGCCGGGGTGAGGTCGATTTCATTTTCGGGGATGCGATTTCGCTGGCGTTCTGGATCAACGGAACCGATTCCGGCGATTGCTGTGCGTTCAGCGGGGGTCCATTCACGGAGAGCCGGTATTTCGGCGAGGGCGTCGGAATCGGGGTCAAGCGCGGCAACGATGTGCTGCGGCAGGCGCTGAACTGGGCGATGTTCCGGCTCTGGGAAAAGGGCCGCTACACCGATTTATGGCTGCGCTACTTCTCGGTCAGTCCGTTCTAACTTCTCGGATGCGGCAATGACTTTGACGCGAACGGCGAAACTCAAGCGAACCGCCGCGGCGCTTCTTGCGCTGCTGGGATGGGCGACGCTTCTGCTGCAGTATTGGCTTTTGATGCGAACCGCCGGCGTGATGGCGCTTTCGCCGCTTGAGGCCACTATCCGCTTTTTCTCCTACTTCACGATCCAGTCAAACATTCTGGCGGCCCTGGTGCTGACCGCATTTGCCATCAAGAGCGGCCCGGAGGAATGGCTGGTGCATCCGTTCGTGCGCTCTGCGGTGGCGGTTTACATCGCCATGGTTGGATTGGTTTATGCGGTACTGCTGCGGCAGCTCCGGTCGCCGGTGGGCGCGCAGTGGATTGCAGACGCGATGCTGCATTACGCCATGCCCGTCGCCTATCTGCTGTTCTGGCTGACCTGTGTGCGCAAGGCGGGGCTGCGCTGGTACGATCCGCTGCTGTGGCTGATCTACCCGCTGTTCTATCTCGGCTTCGTGCTGGTGCGCGGAAAGATGTTCGGCTTCTACCCGTACCCCTTTATTGACGCCAAGACCTTGGGTTATGCAGGGGTTGCGGCTAATACAGCCGGATTGCTGATCGTCTGCGCTGCGATCGGCATGTGTCTGGTGATGACCGGCTGGTGGCTTGCGCGCCGGCAGCCGGTTTGATTTTTGCGCGGAGATCCTTGATGTCGACTGAAATGCCTTCAACCGCGAGCGACCTGCGGGCGCTTGCCGAACAATCCAACGCCTGGCCGTTCGAACAGGCGAAGCAGATTGTCGCACGGCTGAAGAAAAAGCCGAAGGACGAAGTGCTGTTCGAGACCGGCTACGGTCCCTCGGGGCTGCCGCATATTGGCACCTTCGGCGAGGTGGCGCGCACCACCATGGTGCGCCATGCGTTTCGCGTGCTGACCGAGGACAAGATCAAGACCAAGCTGCTGGCATTCTCCGACGACATGGACGGCCTGCGCAAGGTGCCGGACAACGTGCCGAACAAGGAGATGCTGGAGCAGGATCTCGGCAAGCCGCTGACGCAGGTGCGCGATCCGTTCGGTACGCATCCGAGTTTCGGCGAACACAACAACGCGCGGCTGCGCGCGTTCCTCGATACGTTCGGGTTCGACTACGAATTCGCGTCATCGACGCAGTACTACAAGTCGGGCCGCTTCGACGCGACGCTGCTGAAGATGCTGGAGAACATCGACAAGGTGATGGCGATCATGCTGCCGTCGCTGCGCGAGGAGCGCGCCGCCACGTACTCGCCGTTCCTGCCGATTTCGCCGCGCTCCGGGGTCGTGCTGCAGGTGCCGATCGTTGAACACGATGCGAAGGCCGGTACGATTTCGTATGACGATCCGGACACCAGGGAGCGCGTCACTGTTCCGGTTACCGGCGGGCATTGCAAGCTGCAATGGAAGCCGGATTGGGCGATGCGCTGGGTTGCCCTCGGCGTCGATTATGAAATGGCGGGTAAGGACCTGATCGATTCGGTGAAGCTGTCGGGCAAGATCTGCTCGGCGCTCGGCGGCACGCCGCCGGAAGGCTTCAACTACGAGCTGTTTCTCGACGACAAGGGCCAGAAGATTTCCAAGTCGAAGGGCAATGGCCTGACCATCGACGAGTGGCTGCGCTACGCCTCGCCGGAATCGCTGTCGCTGTTCATGTACCGTGAGCCGAAGGCGGCGAAGCGGCTGTATTTCGATGTGATCCCGCGCAATGTCGATGACTATCAGCAGTTCATTGACGGCTATCCGCGTCAGGATGGCAAGCAGCGCCTGAGCAATCCGGTCTGGCACATCCACGCGGGCAATCCGCCGCTGGCCGATATGCCGGTGACCTTCCAGTTGCTGCTGACGCTGGTGTCGTCATCGAACGCGGAGAATGCCGAAACGCTGTGGGGCTTCATCGGCCGGTATCGTCCGGGTGTGACGCCGAAGACCCATCCGAAGCTCGACGACATGGTCGGTTACGCCATCAACTACTATCGCGACTTCGTGGCGCCGACGAAGACCTTCCGCCAACCGACCGAGAGCGAACGCGCGGCCCTGACCGACCTGCGTAATGCGCTGGCGCGACTGGATGCCGATGCTTCCGCTGAAGATATCCAGAACGTGGTCTATGAAATCGGCCGCCGCGAACCGTTCCTGGATCACAAGAAGGCCGGCAAGGACGGCCGTCCGGGTGTTTCGCTCGACTGGTTCAACATGCTCTATCAGGTGCTGCTCGGCCAGGAGAAAGGCCCGCGCTTCGGGTCGTTCGTCGCGGTCTATGGTGTGACGAACGCGATCGCGATGATCGATGCTGCGCTGAAGCGGGCGGCGGCCTAGCCGCCGCCTCGGAGTAACGCATGTCGAAAGTGACGCGCGCGACCAAGATGCTGGAACAGGCCGGCGTCGCCTTCACCGTTCACACCTATGATTACGATGGCGATGCCGACCGCATCGGATTGCAGGCCGCCGAGGCGCTCGGCGAAGCGCCGTCGCGCGTGCTCAAGTCGCTGATGGCGCTGGTCGACGGCAAGCCGGTCTGCGTCATCGTTCCGTCCGATCGCGAAGTCTCGATGAAAAAGCTTGCCGCTGGGTTCGGCGGAAAATCCGCACAGATGATGAAACCGGCCGATGCGGAACGCCTGTCAGGATACAAGGTCGGCGGTATCAGTCCGTTCGGACAATCGAGGCCGCCGCGCGCGGCCATCGAGGAGCAGGCGATGGCGCACGAGCTTGTCTACATCAATGGCGGACAGCGCGGGTTGCAGGTGCGGCTCGCTCCGCGCGACGCGGCCAAGATCCTGAACGCGATCGTTGCGCCGCTGGTGGCTTGAGGCGGAGTGTTACTGGCTCGCCCAGACGATGCGCGCGATCCATTCGACATTCTTGGCGTCGATGACGCGGTCCTTGTGCGCCGGATTGAGCGACTGCAACTCGATCACCTTGGCGGTGCGCCGCTTCAGTTCCTTGACGGTGACTTCGCCGTCCTTGGTTTTGACCACCACACGGTCGCCGCGGCGGATCGGTGAGCCGGGCGAGACGATGATGACGTCACCGTCGCGATAGGCGGGCTTCATCGAGTCGCCGGAAATTTCCAGCGCGTAGGCATGCTCATCGTTGACCGAGGGAAGTCCGACTTCGTCCCAGCCCTTGCCGACCGGAAAGCCGCCGTCGTCGAAATAGCCGCCGGTGCCGGCTTCGGCGAAGCCGAGCAGCGGCACCGCCTGCACCGAGCGTGCGGTGTCCTCGATGAATTGCACGAACGTGTCGACGGTGGTGCCGGTCGCGGCCAGCGCTTTCGCGACGGATTCGGTCGACGGCCAGCGCTCGCGCCCGTCCGGCGTGATCCGCTTCGATTTGTTGAAGGTGGTGGGGTCGAGGCCCGCACGTTTGGCCAATGCGGATGCCGATAAACCCGCGCGTTCGGCGAGGCGGTCGAGCGCATTCCAGATTTGATCGTGGGTCAACATGGGATGGCCGGATGTCTGGCCCAGCCGACCGGACCGGGCAGTGAATTTTATCAGGAACTAGGAATTATTACCTCGAAACCGGCGTCTCTGCAATGCATAGCGATCAGATGAACGCTGCCCTTGAAGTGGCCGGAGCGCGCCGATACGGTCTGCGGGGCGCTCGGCAGAGCTCCGAAAAATCCCAAATGAATTCAATAACTCACGAGAGTCCGCCCGCCGTGTCCACGATCTACAAGATTTGCCCCGCGTCGGCCTGGCGCGAGGCCGAGCGGCAGGGCGCCTTTCGCGGCAGTGCCGACGACAAGCGCGACGGCTTCATCCATTTTTCCACCGCGTCCCAGGTGGCGGGGACCGTCGCCAAGCATTTCGCGGGGCAGACGGGGCTGTTCCTGATTGCGGTCGATGCCGAGGCGCTGGGCCCGGCCTTGAAATGGGAACGCTCGCGCGGCGGCGAGTTGTTTCCGCATCTCTACGGCGAACTCGACACCGGCGCCGTGACAGAAATCCTCGACTTGCGTGCGCGCTCCGACGGTTCGCACGATATTCCGGAGCTTGCGTCGTGATCCGCGCCTTTGATGCCCTCACCCTGCCGCTGCTGCGCCGGCTCGACCCGGAGGACGCCCATCGGCTGGCAATCGGCGGGTTGCGGCTGCTGCCGCCGGCCAAGCCGCGCCCCAGCGATCCCAAGCTCGCGGTGCGTGCCTTTGGCCTGAACTTCCCCAATCCTGTCGGCATGGCCGCGGGTTTCGACAAGAATGCCGAAGCACCAGACGCGTTGCTGCGGCTGGGTTTCGGCTTTGTCGAGATCGGAACGGTGACACCGAAACCGCAGGACGGAAATCCGCGCCCGCGGCTGTTTCGCCTCGAACAGGATTTCGGCGTCATCAATAGGATGGGTTTCAACAATGACGGGGCGGAAGCCGTGCTTCGGCGGCTCGCCGCGCGATCGCGTCTCGGCGGCATCGTCGGCGTCAATGTCGGCGCCAACAAGGATTCGGTGGATCGCACGGCGGACTATGTCCGGCTGATCGAGCTGTTCGCACCGGTGGCGAGCTATTTCACGGTCAACATCTCTTCGCCCAACACACCGGGCCTGCGCAATCTGCAGCAGGCGGCGGCGCTGGACGATCTTCTGGCGCGGGTGGTCGATGCGCGCGAACGCGTGCGCAAGAACGCCGGCGATTCGCCGCTGCTTCTAAAGATTGCGCCCGATTTGACATTGCAGGAACTCGACGATGTCGTGCACATCGCGCGCTCCCGCCGGGTAGACGGCATGATCGTTGCCAATACGACGCTGGCGCGGCCCGCGACGCTGCGTGAACAGGCGAAAGCGAAAGAGCAGGGCGGGTTGTCCGGGCGTCCGCTGCTGCGGCTGTCCACGCGCATGGTGGCCGAGACTTACGTACGCACCGAGGGCGCGTTTCCTTTGATCGGCGTCGGCGGCATCGATTCCGGCGGTGCCGCGCTGATGAAGATCCGTGCCGGGGCCACTTTGATCCAGCTTTACTCCTCGCTGATCTACAAGGGCCTCGGGCTGGTTGAGGACATCAAGGCCGATCTGCTGTCGACATTGCGGCGGACCAGCCGCGACAGTCTCTCCGAAATTGTCGGCGCCGATGCGGCGACAATTACTGCAGAGCCCTGGCCGGAGTAAGCACTCCGTTGCCGAACGAGGCCTTGAACAGCGCCGGATAGCGCAGCGCCTGCAGACCGCCGCGCGCGACGTAGTGGATCAGAAGCGCGCTCCACAGGCCCGCATTGCCGAACGATCGCAGCAGAGCCCATGCCGTGAGGAAGATCACCAGCGACAGCAGCATGAGATTGCGCATGTCGCGGGCCCAGGTCGCGCCGATGAAAATGCCGTCATAGGCGAATGCGAAAAAGCCGACGATCGGCGCGAGAATGACAAAGACAAGATAATCGTTCGCGACGCGCTGAATGTCGGGGTTCGGCGTCATCAGCGCGATCAGGTTCGATCCGAAAAGCAAATACGCGGTGCTGACGGCGAGCGCGAACACGGACCCCCACAGCATCACGAGTTTGGTCGCAATCAGGAAACCGTCGCGGTCGCGATTGCCGTAGGTGCGGCCGCAGATCTGTTCGGCCGCATTCGCGATACCGTCGAGAAAGAATGCGCTGATCAGAAGGAAGTTGTTGAGGACGGCGTTGGCGGCCAGCACGGTGTCGCCGGCACGTGCGCCCTGCGATGTGAAGAACAGGAACGCGGCAATGAGGGCGGCGGTACGAATCAGAATGTCGCGGTTGACCGAGAACATGTGCAGCAGCCGCTCGCGGTCGAACAGCCGCTCGGCGCTGATGTCGAACACACCGCCAAGCAGACGCCATGCCAGGACAGCGCCAACGACAAATCCTGTGGTTTCCGCCAGCACCGCGGCAATCGCCGCTCCCGCAATACCCTTGTTGAGTGCAAGGACCAGCCACGCGGTCATCGCGATATTGACGACGTTGATCAGAATCTGCAGCGCAAGCGCGGTTTTCGCGCGTGCCTGACCGACGAACCAGCCGAGCAGGACATAGTTGCCGAGAGCCATCGGCGCGGACCACAGCCGGATCGCAAAGTATTCATGCGCCGCCGCCGTCACCGGCGCGCTGCCTCCCATCACGGAGAGGATGACGGTGCCGAGCGGCTTGCTGACTGCGATCAGAAGAAGGCCGATCGCCGCAGCGACGATAATTGCGCGAAACAGGGTTGCGCGGATTTCAACATCATCCCGGGCGCCGAGCGCCTGCGCGGTGAACGCGACCGTGCCCATGCGCAGGAAACCGAACAGCCAGAACAGGCAATCGAAAACCACCGAGGCGATTGCGACGCCGCCGAGCAGGGCGGGATCGCCCAGCCTGCCGATACAGGCTGTCGCAACAACGCCCAGCAGCGGCGTTGTCAGATTGGCCAGCATCGCCGGTCCGGCGATGCTGAAAACCTGTCCGGTCGTAACTCTGGCCGCGTCTCTCAATCAGCGCGGCCGTTGGGTGCTGAACAGCCGCGAGATCAGCCAGATCGGGATCACGATCACCGCGCCGAGCAGGAAGTAGCGCCACACGCCGTTGATGAAGTCGAAGCCGAGATTCCAGATCCAGTCGATCAGGCGGCGGATGCTGTAAATGATGTTCCACGGATCGAAGCCGATCGCGGCGAGCACGACACCGACCAGCAGCGACAGCAGCACCAGCCGCAGCAAGACCGACAATGGCGAACCGCCCAGGAAGCGCGACAGGGCGTCGTCGTTTCTGGCTGGCAATTCCTTCACATCGTCCGGCATTGTGGTCTCCCAAAGTGAGTGCGTCACCGCACACTAGTACAATATTTAGACAGTGTCCTTTCGAATCCGAAGTTCGTGGACGGTAGGCTCTGCGGGATTGCGCGAACTTCGGTTTCAGCACACTGGCACGCCAGATGGGGGACTGTCTTGCCGTCGTCAATGGCTATCCGCAGCGGCAGGAGAGAGAATTTTACTCTCGGAGATTAACATCCGTTCAAGTGTTTCCAGCCGGTCGGCATCGCGCGGTGGCTTGTCCCATCGCAATCGGCTGATGCGGGGAAAGCGCATGGCGACACCGGACTTGTGCCGCGCCGAGCGCGCCAGTCCCTCGAACGCGACCTCGAACACCAGTCCCTGGTCCGGCTCGTGCACCACATGACGCACCGGGCCGAACTTCTCGGTGGTGTGACGGCGGACGAAGCGGTCGATTTGAATCAACTCCTCGTCGGTGAAACCGAAATAAGCCTTGCCGACCGGCACGAGTTGATCCGCGCCGTCGACGCTGGTCCAGACGCCGAAGGTGTAGTCGGAATAATAAGACGAGCGCTTGCCGTGACCGCGCTGCGCATACATCAGGACCGCATCGATGATGTGCGGATCGCGTTTCCATTTCCACCATTGGCCTTTCGGCCGGCCAGGCAAATATGGCGCGTCGCGGCGTTTCAGCATCACGCCCTCGATGGCCTCCGAATCCTCCCCGGCTCCGGCACTCGCAGGGTCGGCTCGTGCAGCGGCGAGATCGTCCCACGTCTTGAACGAGACTTGCGGCGAAAGGTCGATGCGCGGATCATTGAGCTGCACCACAAAGTTCTCGAGTTTTGCGCGCCGCTCAGTGAAGGTCAGCATACGCAGGTCGTTGTCGCCATCGCTGAGCAGGTCGTAGACGCGCAGGTGGATCGGATAATCCTTCATCAATTTTGGCGTGACGGATTTTCGGTTGAGCCGTTGCTGCAAGACGTTGAACGTCTGAACGCGCCCGTCGCGCAGCACCAGCAGTTCACCGTCGAGCGCCCCGGGCAGTCTCAGGGATAGCACCAGATCGGGAAAGCTCCTGGTGATGTCCTCGCCGGTGCGTGAATAGAGCCGCGTGAGAAGATTTCCGCGCTCGTCCTTTCCATTTACCGCCTGCACACGGATGCCATCCCATTTCCATTCGGCGGTGAAGTCTTCCGGCGCGAGATTGGTAAAGTCTGAGTCCTCGATGGCATGTGCCAGCATCACGGGATGGAACGGCGCCGGGTCGCGGTTGACGGGCTTGTCGGCGCGGCCTTCCAGCCACGCGAACAGGTCGAGATAGGGCGGGGTCAGCCCCGGCCATATTAGTTCGACGTCATGGGCGTCCTTGTCGCCAAGGGCTGCGGCTGCTGTTTTTGCCAATCGTGCGGAGACGCCGATACGAAGACCGCCGGTGACCAGTTTCAGCAGCGCCCAGCGGCCGGTCTCATCCAGTTCGTCGAGCCAGCGCGCCAGTTGTGCGGGGATTTCGGTCTTACCCAGCGTGTTGAACGTGGTGACGACTTCCGTGAGCGTCGGTGGCGGCGGTGAATTCGTCGCCCGCCGGTCCGTCGGCCACATCAGCGCGACAGTTTCCGACAGGTCGCCGACATAGTCATATGATAGCGCGAACAGCGTCGGATCGGTGCGCGCGGCGATCAGATCACGAATGAGGCCAGCCTTGGCATGACGGAACGACAACGCGCCGGTCAGCGCCGCCAGCGCCCAGCCGCGATCGGGGTCCGGCACCTCGCGAAAGTAGTTTGTGATCAGCCGCAGCTTGTTGTTGCGGCCGGGCTCATAGGCAAGGCGGTCGAGCAGATGCGCGAATCGATTCATGGCGCCGCCTCTTCCGGCGCAGCGCCTTCGTCCTCGTCGCCATAGCCGACCAGATCCAGCGGCCGCGCTTTGAGGCCCCTCGACTGACACCAGTGAACCAGTGCGTCTTCCTGGCCATGGGTGACCCAGATTTCGCCTGCGCCGGTGGCGTCGATCGTCGCGCATAATCCGTCCCAGTCGGCGTGATCGGAGATCACCAGCGGCAGTTCGATGCCCTTTTGCCGCGCGCGGGCGCGCACCCGCATCCAGCCTGAGGCAAATGCGGCAACGGGATCGGGAAAACGCCTCGTCCAGATGTCAGTGATGGCGGACGGAGGAGCCAGTGTGATGGTCCCGGCGAGATCGGCTTTCTTCATCCCCTTTGCCAGCCGCAACTCGCCAAGATGGATACCGCGGCCTTCATAGTAGCGCGTGATCTTCTCCATCGCGCCGTGCATGTAGATCGGTGCATCGTAGCCCGCGGCGCGGATCATCGCGATGACGCGCTGGGCCTTGCCAAGCGAATAGGCGCCCACAAGATGCGCGCGCTCCGGAAACAACGCGACGGACGCGAGCAGTTTCGCAATTTCACCCTCGACATTGCTGTGGCGGAAGACCGGGAGCGCGAATGTCGCCTCGGTGATAAACACATCGCACGGCACAACCTCGAACGGCGGGCAGGTCGGATCGGGCGTGTCCTTGTAGTCGCCCGACGCGACGATTTTTGTCTTGCCGCCGGTGACGGCGATCTGCGCCGAGCCCAGCACATGACCGGCGGGATGAAACGTCACGCTAACATCGCCGAGCTTGAGGGTCTCGCCGTAGGGGATCGCCTGCGTGCTGCGGGCGAAATTGTCGCCATAGCGCAGCCTCATGATGTCGAGAGTTTCCTGCGTCGCCAGTACCGCGCCATGGCCGGGGCGGGCGTGATCGGAATGGCCATGGGTGATCAGCGCCCGCTCGACCGGCCGCACCGGATCGATATGAAAGCCGCCGGGCTTGCAGCAGAGGCCGGCGGCGACGGGCATCAGGATGTCTTGCGGGCGCATCTCTAGTGGTCCGATTCTAACATTCGCATCGCGTCTCGGCAGGCACCCTTGCGAATGTTAGAATCAAGGGACCACTAGCAAATATAGGTTTCTAGTGGAGTTTTGGATTTGACATTCGCTTGCGGACTCGTAGGAGCAGGGAGCGAATGTCAAATCCACTCCACTAGGTTATATAGTCGCTCCGAAAACGCATTGGAGTCTGGTAAATCCCGCTTGGCTCTGTTTGAGGTTCAGATCAAGTCCATGCCTGCCGTGTTGTTCCTGTCCTCCGGAAACCTGATCGCCGACCGGCGCTATGACTTCGGGCGCGACCTGCAATTGCGCGGCGATCTTGCCGCCGCCGCCGACCTGATGGCACAGGCAGCGGAGCTGGAACCCGGCTTTGCCTCGGCATGGTTTGCGCTTGGCGATCTGCGCGAACAGATGGGCCAGCGCGACGATGCGGTGACGGCGTATTTGCGCGCGCGCGATGCCGATCCGGACGACCGGCATGGCGCGAAGGTGCGGCTGATGCGCCTCGGCGTCGAAGATCTCTCCACCATGCCGCCGGGCTATGTACGAGCGCTGTTCGATCAATATGCGCCGCGGTTCGACAAGACGTTGGTCAATGATCTCGATTATTGCGGGCCCGCGGTTCTGCTGAAGGCGGTGCTGGCTGTGCGTCACGCGGCAAAGCTGCCGGTCCATTTCATGCGTGCGATTGATCTCGGATGCGGGACCGGCCTCGTCGCCCGCGAGTTCGCCTCACTGGCTGATGAGTTTATTGGCGTCGACCTGTCGTCCGGCATGATCGAGCGCGCGCGCGACACGGGTCTCTATGCGCGTCTGGATGTCACTGACATGCTGCAGGGTTTGCAGGCCGAGAGCGACGCCAGCGCAGACCTGGTCATCGCGGCGGACGCTTTCGTTTATGTTCCGGAACTGGATGCGTTGCTGCATGAAGCTGCGCGCGTGCTGAAGCCGCTGGGCCTCTTGGCATTCACAGTCGAGACGCATGTTGGTAAGAGCGTGATTCTCGGCCCCGGACTGCGCTATGCTCACAGCGAGGCTTATCTGCGCGGCGCCATTGCCGCTGCCGGACTGACGCGGTGCGCGATCACGCCGGCATCGACCCGCATCGAGGCCGGCGAGCCTGTGCCGGGTCTGGTCGTCACCGCAAGCAAGGCCTGACCGCTGCGATCAGTACCTGGCGGTCACCGGCGTATCGAAGTGGTAATTCACGCCGGTGCGGAAAATGTGATTGGTCTCTTCCGTCGTTAGGGTGTGCGGAATGCCGTTGAGGTTATAGCTGTTCGATGCGCTGCCGAGATCGATGTAGAGATACTCGGTCTTGACGCTCCACTGGCCGGGCTTGAACCAGTCGAACAATTCAAGTGGCGTCTCGACGCCGGCGCCCAGCGCCCAGCCGGCACGCACATCCTTGAAACCTGCTGTCCCGTTGATTCCAAGCGTGGTGATGGTCTCCGTCACGCGGGTCTTGACCTCGCCATAGGCGAGACCGCCGGTGGCGTAGAACAGCGTCGAGCCGACGCCATATCCGATGCGTCCGCGCACGGTGCCGAACCAGTCCAGCTTTTGACGGTACGTGGCAGTCGCGGTCGGCGTGCAGGTGAACAGGCAACTCCGATCGGTCTCCTGCGTCGAATACTGGATATCGCTCTCAAGGCCGTACACGACGTTGCCGCGTTGCCAACTGTAACCTGCCTGCAAACCGCCGTTGTAACCGCGCGGGGCGAGATCGAAATCGTTGTTGGCTGCTGTCAGGCCGGATATGACGCTGTGGGTTGTGGCGTCGCGCGCGAGGCCCGAGCCGCCGTTGCCGCCTGCGTAGAAACCGGTCCAGTTCGCGGCAGGTGTGACTGCAAACAGGCTGCCATTGCCGCCGATGCGGTAATTCACGCCCGCCCGGAAAATGCTCTCGCGGACCTCGGTGCCAATCACATGGGGCGTTCCACCAAGCACGAAGGCCTGGTTGATCGAACCGAGATCGACATAGAGATATTCGATCTTCGCGGTCCAGTTGCCGCCGACCGCCGCCTCGATGCCGCTGCCCAGAACGAACCCGGTTCTGGTCTGCTCAATGGCGAAAGTGCCGACGTTGACGCCGAACAGGCGCTGCGCGTCAGTCACCTTGACGCCGCCGTAAGCAAAGCCGCCGGTGAAGTAATTGAGAATGGGGCCGGATGCGTAGCCGACGCGCCCGCGCACCGTGCCGAACCATGTCATGTCCTGCTGAAGCATGGCGCTGTTGAGCGCGTTGCAGGTCAGAATGCAGTTGGCGTGATTCTGATTGCCGATGCCCTGAATATCGGCTTCCGCACCGATCACCCAGTTGCCGAACTGATAGTTGTATCCGGCCTGGCCGCCGCCAACGACGCCCAGCGAAGCGAGGTTGAATGTCTCGAATGAGCCGCCGAAGCCGAGCACATTGAGGCCGGAGCGGCCTTCGCCGCCAACAGCACCGCCGGCATTCACGCCCGCATACAAACCGGTCCAGTCATAGGTGGTCGATGCGACAGGCGCTTTCTTGAACGCGATTTTGGCAGGAAGGTCCGCAGCATGGGCACTTGCCGTCGTTGCGACGAGCGCGGCCGCGATCAGAAACTTCTGCATGGAATTCCACTTCAGATTGCTCTTCTGCTTAGCGGTTACCGGGCTGTTCGGCTGTACCTCGCGGGCCACACCTGAGCCAAATTGACGCAGGGTGACTTCAAGAAATTTTACTGGAATTAGAGGCGGTTACGGTGCGGTAGGACCGATGACCTGCGGCAACCGTGCAAAAAGACCGGCCGTGACGCCAAAACGCAAGACAGGGCGGCATCGCGCGGCAGGATGCCGTGATCTGCATCCGATCCACGAGGAATACGTCCGGAGAATCAAAGGCATCGCAGAATGCCGCTGAATCAATTCAGGGAGACAACAAGAAATGAAAAAGACGATGAAGTCGTTTGCCACCGGCGCTGCGTTCTCGGGGGCCGTTCTGATGGTGGCATCCGCCGCGCAGGCGCAGAAGAAATACGATCCGGGTGCGAGCGACATCGAAATCAAGCTCGGCCAGACCGTGCCGCATTCCGGGCCGGGTTCGCTCTATGGCGTGATCGGCCGCACCCAGGCGGCGTATTTCCAGATGCTGAATGAAAAGGGTGGCATCAACGGGCGCAAGGTCACGTTCCTGACGCTGGATGACTCTTACAGCGCGCCGAAGACGGTCGAGGCGACGCGGCGTCTGGTCGAGCAGGAGGAAGTGCTCGCGTTGTTTGGCTCGCTCGGCACCGGCCCCCAGACCGCCGTGCAGAAGTATCTCAACGGCAAGAACATCCCGCAGCTTCTTCTCAACACTGGCGCAGGGCGCTGGAACGATCCAAAGAATTTCAAATGGACCACGCCTGGCCTGCCGCTCTATCCGACCGAGGGCCGGATCCTTGCGCGCTATCTGTTGCAAAAGAAGCCGGACGCGAAGGTTGCCATCCTCTATCAGAACGACGAGTTCGGCCGCGACTATATGAATTCGTTCAAGGAGATTCTGACGGAAGCCGGCGGCAAGGTGAAGGTCGTCGCGGAGGCGTCCTACGATCTCACGGACCCGACCATCGATTCGCAGATGATCAATCTGTCGAAATCCGGCGCGGATGTTTTCTACAATATCTCCACCGGCAAGGCGACGTCGCAATCAATCCGCAAGGTCGCGGAGCTTAACTGGAAGCCGCTGCATCTGTTGGTCAGCACATCGAGCGGCCGGTCGATCTTGAATGCCGCCGGCGCGGATAATGCCATTGGCATCGTGGCCGCGAGCTACACCAAGGAAGTCGGCAGCTCGAAATGGGCGGATGATCCCGATGTGAAAGGATTTCAGGAACTGCGGACAAAATATCTGCCGAACGTCGATCAGGACAACACCATCGCGTTCCAGGGGTATTCGCAGGCGGTGACCATGGCCCGCATTCTCGAAAAGTGCGGCGATGAACTGACCCATGCCAATGTTCTGAAGCACGCCACGTCGCTGGCCGGCTACAAGGCGCCGATTTTCCTGCCCGGTATTACCTATTCAACCTCGCCCGATGATTATTCGCCGATCAAGACGTTGTTTATCGGAACATTCAACGGCAAGGACTGGGATCTCGATGCAAAGCCGGTCAGCCAATAGCGGATAAAATAATACGTGCGAGGGCAGGGCGGATTTCCGCGCTGCTCTCGACCGCGACCGCGTGACGCCTTACTTCTAGGCGGTGGACACCAAGACCCCGACATCGCCCGATTTGCTGCCCGGGATTTTCCAGCGCTGGTTCGCGGCGCGGGGCTGGTCGCCGCGCGCGCATCAGCTCGATCTGCTGGCAAAAGCGCAGGATAACAGGTCCGCCTTGCTGATCGCACCGACCGGCGCGGGCAAGACGCTGGCGGGATTTCTGCCGACACTCGTGGAACTCGGCTCGCCGCAACTGAAATCCGCGAAAACAATGTCGACGGGACGGAGCGTTGTGCGCAGCGGCGGCCTGCACACGCTCTATATCTCGCCGCTCAAGGCGCTGGCGGTCGACATCGCGCGCAATCTCGAACGGCCGATCGCCGACATGAAGCTGCCGGTTCGGGTCGAGACCCGCACCGGCGACACGCCGGTGTCGCGGCGGCAGCGGCAGCGCAAATACCCGCCGGACATTCTGCTGACCACGCCCGAACAGCTTGCGCTGCTGCTCTCGTCCGATGACGCGCCGTATCTGTTCTCGTCACTGAAGCGGATTGTGCTCGACGAGCTGCACGCGCTGGTAACGTCGAAGCGCGGCGATCTGCTGTCGCTCGGCCTCGCGCGGCTATGGCGGCTCGCGCCGCAGGCCACGACAGTGGGTCTGTCGGCGACGGTCGCGGAGCCGGATGATCTGCGCCGCTATCTGGTGCCGCAGCAATCGGGCATTGAGCGTATGGCCGATCTTGTCATCGCGGATGCGGGCGCGGCCCCCATTGTCGAAATGCTCGATACAAAGGAGCGACTGCCGTGGGCGGGACACATGGCGCGCCACGCGCTTGGTGAAATCTACGATCTGGTGAAGGCCAACAAGACGTCGCTGATGTTCGTCAATACGCGTGCACAGGCGGAGATGCTGTTTCAGGATCTGTGGCGGATCAATGACGACGGGCTGGCGATAGCCCTGCATCACGGCTCGCTCGATGTCGCGCAGCGTCGCAAGGTCGAGGACGCGATGGCGGCGGGCAAGCTGCGCGGCGTGGTCTGCACTTCGTCGCTCGATCTTGGCATCGACTGGGGCGATATCGATCTCGTCATTAATGTCGGGGCGCCGAAAGGTGCATCGCGGCTGATGCAGCGGATCGGCCGCGCCAACCACCGCCTCGATGAGCCGTCGCGCGCGGTTATGGTCCCGGCCAATCGTTTCGAGGTGCTGGAATGCCGTGCCGCCATCGATGCGGTCGCGGAGAACGCGCAGGACACGCCGCCGCAGCGGACCGGATCGCTCGATGTGCTCGCGCAGCATGTTCTTGGCTGCGCCTGCGGCGAGCCATTTTTCGCCGATGCTCTTTATGAGGAAGTGCGCAGTGCCGCGCCGTATCTCGATTTGCCGCGCAAGGACTTCGATGATGTGATCGACTTTGTGGCGACGGGGGGGTACGCGCTGAAAAGCTATGAGCGGTTTGCGCGCATCAAGCAGGACAAGGCCGGAAGGTGGCGGGTCGCCAATCCGCGCGTGCGCCAGAGCTACCGTCTCAATGTCGGTACTATCGTTGAAGAGCCGATGCTGAAAGTGAAGCTGGTGCGTGGCCGCAGCAAGGGGTCGGGCTCCACCGGCGCGATTGCGCGGGGCGGGCGGATGCTCGGCCAGATCGAAGAATACTTCATCGAGGGGCTCGTGCCCGGCGACACGTTTGTGTTCGGCGGCGAGGTGGTGCGTTACGAAGCGTTGATGGAGGATGAGGTTTATGTATCGCGCAGCAACGATGCCAATGCCAAGGTGCCTTCCTATATGGGCGGCAAGTTCCCGCTCTCGACCTATCTGGCCGAGCGCGTGCGCCTGCTGCTCGCGGACCAGCGTGCATGGAAAGGGCTGCCCGATCAGGTCCGCGAATGGCTGTCGCTGCAGGCAGCGTTTTCCCGCGTGCCGGGGCCGCGCGAGCTGATCGTCGAAACCTTTCCGCGCGCCGACAAGCACTATCTTGTCTGCTATCCGTTCGAAGGGCGTCTTGCACACCAGACGCTCGGCATGCTGCTGACACGGCGGCTGGAGCGGGCGCGCGCCAAGCCGCTCGGCTTTGTCGCTAATGAATACGCGCTCGCGGTGTGGTCGCTCGGCGATATGTCGTCGATGATCCAGAGCGATCGGCTCAATCTCGACGCGCTGTTCGATGCCGACATGCTCGGCGATGACCTCGAAGCGTGGCTCGCGGAATCTGCGCTGATGAAGCGCACGTTCCGCACCTGCGCCGTGATCTCGGGCCTGATCGCGCGGCGGTTCACCGGCGAAGAGAAATCGCGCCGGCAGGTGCTGTTCTCGACCGATCTCGTCTACGATGTTTTGCGCAAGCATCAGCCTGACCATGTGCTGTTGCGCGCGGCGCGAGCCGATGCCGCGACCGGTCTTTTGGATATTCGCCGTCTCAGCGATATGCTGATCCGGATCAAGGGCCGAATCACGCACAAGGAGCTCGACCGGGTATCGCCGCTGGCGGTGCCGGTGATGCTGGAAATCGGCCGCGAAGCGGTTTATGGCGAAGCGTCTGACGAGTTGCTGGCGGAAGCCGCCGAGGAACTCGTCAAAGAGGCGATGTCGCCCGATCAGGATTGACGAGAGATGCACGGCGCGCAGGCGGCAGATCGGGTTCCAGAAGTGACTGTCGCGGGCGTGACGTTCACCGCGGATATCGCCGGTGCGTTGTTCTGGGAAGATGAGCGCCTGCTGGTCGTTTCCGATCTGCATCTTGAAAAGGGTTCCAGCTTCGCGCAGCGCGGTGTGCTGCTGCCGCCGTTCGATACGGCGGCGACGTTGGCCCGGCTCGGTGCGGTGATCGCGCGCCACGATCCGCGCACGGTGATTGCGCTGGGTGACAGCTTCCATGATCGCGAAGCGCATGAACGGCTGTCGCCGGATGACCGCGAAGCACTATCCACCTTGCAGATGCGGCGCGACTGGATCTGGATTTCCGGCAATCACGATCCGGCGCTGCCGCGCGATCTTGGCGGTACGGTCGCGGACGAGGTCGCCATAGGGCCGATTGTGTTTCGCCATGAGCCGACCGGTGCGGTTGGCGAGATCGCAGGCCATCTTCATCCCAAGGCGCGTGTCTCAACGCGCGGCCGTTCGGTCGAGCGGCGATGCTTTGCCAGCGACGGGGAGCGGGCGGTGATGCCGGCATTCGGCGCCTACACCGGTGGCCTCAGCATTCGCGATGTGGCCTTTGCGGCAATCTTCCAGACCCTGGCCTTTACCGCGCATGTGCTCGGCGATCGCCGGGTGCACACCATCGCGGCCTCGCGCTGTTATTAGGCAGGATTCCGAAAGCCGGTACCGATTTTCGGGCGAGATCATGCCGCATCAATGTCAGGCGGCCTTCGCCTGCACCTCGCTGCAAAATTCCGCAAGGCGATCAGCAAGCCGCAGCGTGGCCGGGCTTGCCTCGGGTGACGCAACCAGCGCCACTTCGGTCTTGTCGATCGGGGCAAAGCCATCCTTGGCCGTCAGCACGCGATGATCGGACTGGATGGCAATTTGCGGAAGGATGCTCAGCCCCAGTCCCGCCGCGACCGCGGCCTGAATCCCGGACAGGCTCGAACTGGTATAGGCCATGTGCCAGTTGCGTCCCGCCGACTCGATGGCGTGGATCGCGCGTGTGCGATACAGACATCCGATTGCGAAAAACACCAGCGGCAGCGACTGCGCCTTCGCGTCGACGGGATTTTTCTTGCTTGTCACCCAGTGCACCCGCTCCGGCCACACCGCGATGCCGCCTTTTTCGCCCGCGTCGCGCTTGATCAGGGCGAGATCGATGTCGCCGCGTTCGAGATCGCGGCGCAGATAGGTGCTCTGGTCGGCGCGGACGTCGAGCCGCACGCCCGGCCGTGACCGCGCGAAACTTGCGAGCAGTTGCGTCAATCGATAGGCCGCGAAATCTTCCGGAATGCCAAGCCGCACCGCGCCTTCCGTCGCCGGCCGCGCGAGAACGTCGCGCGCCTCCTCCGCCAGCGACAGGATTCGCCGCGCATAGGAGAGCAGCCGCTCGCCGTCTTCGGTCGGCGTCACGGTCTTGCCGCTGCGATTGAGGAGGACGCGGCCGAAGTCGTCTTCGAGTCGCTTGATCTGCTGGCTCACTGTGGATTGGGTGCGGTGGACGCGCTCACCGGCGCGCGTGAAGCCGCCGGATTCCACCACAGAGACGAAGCTGCGCAGAAGCTCGAGATCCAGCATGGCCCAACCTATTTATTTTTCCACTGATCATGATTTTATCATTTAATTTTCAAATGACAATGAAGAGGCCTATTTCGGGAGGCGAAGGAGACAGCCATGTCCATCGCCGTTCCGGTCCCGGCTGCAAAGCTGGGAATCAATCCGTTTCCGTTCTATGTGGCGGCGTTCTGCCTGATCTGGAGTGCGTCGTTCGTCGCCGGCAAGATCGGTGTCACCGACTGTCCGCCGCTAATCCTGCTCACGGTGCGCTTTCTCGCGGCCGGAGTGTTGATCCTTGGCATCGCAGCTTTGCGCGGCGGCGAATGGAACCTGTCGCGACGCGATGTAATGGCGTTCGCGCTGATCGGCGTCGCCAACAACGCGCTTTATCTTGGGCTTGGATATATCGGCCTGCGCACCATCTCGGCGGGACTCAACGCGCTCATTGTCAGTGCTAATCCGGTGTTCACGACCATGCTGGCGGCGGCGCTGCTCGGCGAGCAGATCACCTGGCGCAAGGTCGCCGGGCTGTTGCTGGGCGTCGCCGGTGTCGCGCTGATCGTGGCGCACCGCATTTCAGCCGGCAGCGACGGTGCGATCGGAATCGCATTCTCGGTCGGCGCGCTGATCTCGATCGTCGCGGGCACCATTCTGTTCAAGGTGCTGGCACCGAAGGGCAGCCTGTGGGTCGGCAACGGTGTGCAGAATATCTCGGGCGGTCTCGCGCTGCTGCCGTTCGCAGTGTTGTTCTCGAATGTCGGCGACATCGTGCCGAGCGCGCGGCTGCTGTGGGCGCTGGCCTATCTGATTATGCTCGGGTCCATTGTCGCCTATATGCTGTGGTTTCATCTTTTGACTGTCGTTGGTGCGACCGCCGCCAGTGCCTATCACTTCCTGATGCCGCCGCTTGGCATGCTGTTCGGCTGGATGCTGCTCGGCGAACACGTCGCGGCATGGGACCTGCTCGGCATTGTTCCGGTCGCGCTTGGCATCTACCTTGTCACCCGATCAGTGGTCCCATCGGTCCCGGCATGATTTGATCTACCCCATGGACTTCGGGCCGCCGACACGACAGACCTCGTGGAACCCGGCCGCATGACGGCCGTTATCTGCGGCGGCTGGATATGGGCATGGCAAACCACAAGGTCGATCATCGGAAGACAGATCATCCGGGAAGGATGGCTCAGCACGCTAGCAAGCCTGAGCCGTTCAGCCTGCGCGGCTTTCTGAAGACGCTCGGCCCCGGCCTCATCACCGGTGCCTCGGATGACGATCCGTCCGGCATCGGGACTTATAGCCAGGCGGGTGCGCAGCTGGGTTACGGCATCGGCTGGACCATGCTGCTGACATTCCCGCTGATGGTGGCGATTCAGGAAATCTCTGCTCGGGTTGGTCGCGTCACAGGCCTTGGCATCGCCGGCAATGTCTGCCGCCATTACCCAGTCTGGGTGCTCAACATCATCGTGGCACTTCTCTTCATCGCCAACACGATCAATATCGCAGCGGATCTGGCGGCCATGGGCGATGCGCTCAAGCTTTTGATCGGTGGTCCCGGCTTTCTCTACGTGCTGGTGTTCGGTGTGGCCTCGACGGTTGCCCAGATTTTTCTCGACTACAAACGTTACAGCTCCGTGTTAAAATGGCTGACGCTCAGCCTGTTTGCTTACGTCGCCGCGCTTGCGGTGACGAAAGTATCGTGGGGCGATGCTTTGCGCGGCATCGCCATCCCGCAGGTGCAATGGACCTCGGCTTTCCTGACCACGCTGGTCGCCATCCTCGGCACGACCATCTCCCCCTATCTGTTTTTCTGGCAAGCCTCTCAGGAAGCGGAGGAGCAGCGTATCGACGCTAAAAAGCAGCCGCTGGCAGAGAAGCATTACGGCGCACAGAAGGAGTTTCACCGCATCCGCGCCGACACCATCGTGGGAATGGCGTTCTCGAACCTGATTGCGATCTCGATCATCATCACGGCAGCGGCGACACTGAATGCGGCGGGTAAAACCGACATCGAATCGTCCGCGCAGGCGGCGGAAGCACTCAAACCGATTGCCGGTGTTTTTGCCGAGTTCATTTTCGCGCTGGGAATCATCGGCACCGGGTTGCTGGCCGTTCCGGTGCTCGCGGGGTCCGCAGCCTACGCGATCGGTGAAGGCCGCCGCTGGCCGGTCGGTCTTGCCCGCAAGCCGCGTGAAGCGCGGGCGTTTTATTCGGTGCTGGCATTGTCGGCCGGTATCGGCATCGGTCTTAATTTTACGCCGATCAATCCGATCTCGGCATTGTACTGGAGCGCTGTGATCAACGGCGTGCTCGCGGTGCCCGTCATGGTTCTGTTGATGGTCATGGCGCGCCGCCGCGATGTGATGAGCAAGTTTGCGATCACCGGTCCGCTGCTCTGGCTGGGGTGGCTGTCGACGGCGGCAATGGCGGTCTGCGTAGTAGCGATGATCGCAGGTTTCTTCTTTTAGTCCCTGCGGAAGACCACAGACGCCAGCCATCCGGTCATGATCGCCATCATCGCGGTGGCCAGACCATAGAGCAGCCCATGATAGCGGGCTGAATTGGCGACGAACTGTTCGAAGCCGACCTTGACGATTTCAAACGCGGTTTCCGTTTTGGCGAGAGCCGCGCCGTCGGCGAACAGCTTGATGTCGACCGTGTAGGTTCCGGTCGGCACCTCCGCGGGCAGCGGAATTCCGGTCCGAAACAGCGTCGGCGTAAGGAATGTCACCGCATTGGTCTGCTCGCGGTAAAGCCCGTGGTCGGTGCGCAGCCGCACAAAGGCGGTTCGGAACGGGTCGCTCGCGACCGTGTTGGCGACATCCGGCCCCATGCGCTGCGGCAGCGGGAAACTGGCCATGCCGATCTGCTGTCGGCGCTGCACATCCGGCGCGGCGATGTTGTCGATCGGGCGGTTGGCGAAGATCCCGAGATAGGCCGGGACCTGAATGAACTCGCGTGAATCGACATTGATCCAGATGCCGAGCTTGCGTTCCTTGCGTCGGGTGACCATGTCGGCGCGCGGCCCGCTCACCGTCACGACGATGTCGTAGGCTGTGCCTAGCGGCCTGGATTTGCTGTCGCGTTCGATCGATCCGAACAGCACGAGTTCTTCGCCGGAATAATTCGGCGTCACCGTGATGCGGTGGTTGGAGACCGAGACGATCAGGTTCTCCGCGCTCGCAGTCGTGCTCGCGGCGAGGGTGAGCAATAGCGCGGCGAAGAAGGGGAGTGCGCGATGTTTCATCCGCCAATCCCCAGATCGCGAATGGAGTAGAGTTCATTCGGCCGGATCACCAGTTCGACCGCAAAGCGAACCCCGACCGACAGGATCAGAAGCCCGAGTAAGAGGCGCAGATGTTCACTGCGGATTCGCTGCCCGGCCCGCGCGCCGAACTGCGCGCCGATGACGCCGCCCACCATCAGCACCAGCGCCAGCACTGCGTCGACGAGGTGATTGGTTACGGCATGCAACACGGTCGCCATCACCATCGTCACCAGTGTCAGTGCCATCGAGGTGCCGATCACCGTCGCGGTGGGCACCCGCAGCACATAGATCATGATCGGGATCAGCAGGAAGCTGCCGCCGATGCCCATGATGGCGCCGAGAAAGCCGACCAGCAGTCCGACGGCGATCACCGGGATCACCGATAGATAAATCTTGGAGCGCTTGAAGCGCATCTTCAGCGGCAGGCCGAGAATCCAGCCCTGAGCCCGCGCGCGCCGGGTAATGACAGTGTTGCCGCGCCGCGCCCGCAAGATGGCGCGCAGGCCTTCAAGGAACATCAGGGTGCCGACCGCGGTCAGCAGCACCACGTACGACAGCGCGATGATCAGATCGAGTTGCCCGACCGATCGCAGCAGCGCGAAAATCCACACACCCAATGCCGTGCCGGTGACACCGCCGCAGAGCAGGATCATGGATAGCGCCGGGTCGATCGCGCGCTTGCGCCAATAGGACAGCGCGCCGGAGAACGACGAGGCCGCCATGTGGCTTGAGACCGAGGCGACGGCGACCGCCGGTGAAATTCCGACGAAGATCAGCAGCGGCGTCATCAGGAATCCGCCGCCGATGCCGAACATGCCGGACACAAATCCGACCGCCGCGCCCATCGCCAGGATGAGAAAGACATTGACCGGAATGTCGGCGATGGGGAGGAAAAGTTGCACGCGCGTTCGCTTGGATTTTGCGCGGGGCCGGGACCTCGCAGCAGTGAGTGTGCCGCGACGCGGGTCATGCGCCGCGCTTCTGCTTAGCCGAAATCGTTTGCGGGCGCGCTAGAGAATCCGGCTGGGGGGCCGAAAAATGCGCGGTGTGGTTTCGGGATTGTGCCGCGTTAATCTTAACGCGGCCGCTGTCCTCGGTGCGCTCGCTCAGCGGATCTGCGGGACTACCGGGTTGCGCTTTTCGCGGCCGTCTTGGCCGACTTCGCCGCAGGCGTTGCGGGTGCGGCGACGTCCCATCCGCCGGCCGGCGCGCCAACGGCGGTGGCTTCGTCGGGCTGTCCTTCGGGCGTGAAGGTCTGGACTGCGAGTTTTGCCGCGGCAAGCGACTGGGCATCGAGGCGCTTGGCGATATCGTCGCGCTTGCGGCCGGAATCCCCGTCGCCCTGGGCTGCGGCCAGACTGAACCATTTGAAGGATTCGGCGAGATTCTGCTCCACGCCAATGCCGCGGGCATAGAGAATGCCGAGATTGAACTGGCTGTCCGCGACGCCGCGTTCGGCCGCCTTGCGGAACCATTGCGACGCGCTCTTGTAGTTCGGTCCCGCGCCGCCGCCGTCAGCGTCGAGCACCGCGAGGTTATGCATCGCCTTGGCGCTGCCCTTCTCGGCGGCCTGCAGGTAGTAGCCGCGTGCGGTCTCGATGTCCTTCTTCAGGCCGAGCCCCTTCTCGTAAAGCGTACCAAGGCGGAATGTCGCCGGGACAATGCCGCCTGCTGAGGCGCGCTCATACCATTTCGCTGCGGTGGTATAGTCAGCCGCAACGCCGCGGCCTTCGGCGTAGCGCACGCCGATTTCAAAGGCTGCACCCGGCTCGCCCCGGTTGGCCGCGTTGCGAAGTGCGGCGCTGCCGATGGCTTCGGGCAATTTGTCCGCGACCGGGGTCAGCTTGATTTTCGCAGTGGTCTTTGCGCCCGATGGGATTGTCACGGACACCCGTTCCTGCGGCGTGAGGATCGAGCCGGTAATGTCGGGCGCAACGGGAGCGGCGGCCGGCGCCGCGACAGGTTCAGCGGGAGCTGCAGCAGGAATCGCAGGCATCTGAGGGACTGAAATGATCTGCGGCCCGCTCATCGGTGACTGTCGCGTGAGCAGTGTCGGCGAGGTCATCGACGGCGTGAGCGCAGGCGAAGCGTCGGAGCGCGGTCCGTTTTCCGGCGCAGGCGGCGGAGCCGGCGGCGTCACGCTGGATTCGGCAGGCAGCGACGAGTTCGAACTGTCGTGTCCGCTGAGCAGATTCATGCCCATCTTGACGGTGCCGAGCACAATCACGACGACGCTTGCGCCCACCAGAAGAGCGCGGATCTTTGAGGAGATGCCGGAATCTCCGATCGCCGCAGCCTTGGCGGCGTTGCGAGCGGCATCGTTGAGCGCGGTCACGCGGTTTGGTTTCGGCCCCGTTGCCGCGGGGGGTGCAGCAGCGGCGGCCTGCGCGGCGCGGCGTGCGGCCTGAATGAAATTGGTCGAGCTGACGGGTTCTTGCTTGCTCGCGGAAATCTCGTTCAGAACGACTTCCGACGCGGCAATGCGCTCGGACGGACTGGATCCGCCGCGCGACGGCTGCATGCGGGTTCCCGGCTCAAGCGGATGATCCGGCGGCAGGCTGGGATCGATGGGGCTGCGCGGGCTCGGCGGCGGGCGCACCGATGCGGGTGCGGCGGAAGGCGCTTCCACGCGGGAAGGCGGCGCGATGTCGAGCGCCTGCGCGGCGGATTGCGCGGCTTGCGGGCGTGCAATCGGAGCCTGCGCCGCAGCCGGATTCGGCATTTCGGGGCGCGGCACCGGCGCGAACGATGTGGCCGGGCGCGGCGGCTCCGGCGCATAGGCCTCGCGTGCGCGGGGGTCAGGCATGGCCTGCTCGCGCGGCATCTCGCGTGTTGCAGGAGCAGCAGTCCGTGCGTTGCGCAGATCGCCCTCGATCTGCGCCAGCCGGTCGACGACGTGGCTGAGCGTGTTGTGAACGGCTTCGAGCGAGTCCTGCGTATGCCGGTTGGTTTCCGACTGGCTGAAGCGGATGTCGGTTAGTTCGCGCTTGAGGGTGTCGACAAACTCGCTGTCCATCGGCGCAATGGCGCGCAGGCCCGGATCACCCGCTGCGCTGCTGGCGCGCTGGTTTTCGAGATGGCGGAGAATGTCGGAGAGCCCTTCTTCGACCCGTGCGAGGTTTCCGCCGCGCGTCTCCGACGCTTCAAGCCGTTCAAGAAGATGATGGACGCGCTGTTCGACATGGCTGAGCGACGCAGCGCTGCCATTGCCGACCTGAAGATTGTCGAGCCGGTCCGAAATCGTGCGGACCGCATTGTCGAAATAGACCGTGTCGCCCGCGGGCGGGCGCTCGCGCTGTTCAAGCGCCGTGGTCAGCACGGCGATACGTTGTTCGAGCGCCGACAGAATATCGCCGCTGCCGCTCGAACGCGCGAGCTGATCGACCTTTGCCGACAATGTCTGGACGTGTCCGGCGAGTTCGTTCAGCGCGTCATTCGAGGCGACATTCGAGACGATCACCTTGAGCGCGGCGATGGCGTCTTCAAGCTGACGGACCGTCGCCGGATCGTGACTCGATCGCACGATGGTGTCGATCTTGCCGCCGAGATTGCGGATCGCGTCGTCAAAGCCGGCGAGTTGTTCGGCGGGCTTGAGAGCGCGCAGTTCGCTGTAGATGTCAGACAGCGCACGTTCGATGCCGGACAGCGCCGTGCTGTCGATGCCGCTGGAGCGCGTCTCATCGATGCGCCGTCCCAATGATCGGATTTCGCCCTCGAGAGTTTCGATCGCGCGGCGCGGCAATGCCTCGGTGATCGCCTGCCGGATCTCACTCAGTTCGCTGCGGAACGCGGCGATCGACTGCTCGATGCCGTCCGGCCGGCGCAGCATCTCGATCTGGCTGGTGATCTGGGACAGCTGCCGCTCAAGACCGGAGAAGTCGGCCTGCGGCTGGATCGGCGGTGCGTGGTTCACGAATGACGGCGGCGGCATCCGCACGGACGGCTGCGGCATGGCGCGCGGCGCGCCGTCGAGTTCGCCCTGCCGCGCAACGATTTCCGCGATAGAGAAATCCATCGGAGACATGCTGGGCGACGTGACGGGGGCAGTGCGGGCAGCCGGAGCAGCCTGATACGGCGGGGGCGGGGGCTGGGTGCCGCTTGAGATCTGCGACAACCGGGCATCGAGCCGCGAAATGGCGTCGTTCAGTTGCCGGGCAACGGCGGGATCGTTTTTCGGGGCACCCGGAGCACGCGAAATATGCTCGACTTGGCGGCTGATCGAATCCAGCCGCTTATGGATTTCGGCGACATCCTGCGCTTCGCGGGGTGCGGCTGCGGGGCTGCCGATTGCCGAATTCAGCCAGTCTCCCAAGGACATACCGGCACGGCGCGCGGAAGCTTCGGCCCTTTCGCGGACCGATGGCTCGATTCCGTCAACACTCCACGATACGCGCGCTGTCATGCCTTGGTCCGGTCTTGGCGCTGGCTCCTGCCAGTGCGCTTCAGACCCCCGCGTCCCATTGAAGAGACAATCAAATTTCGACGCGAGACGTCTGTTTCCAGTCCCGACTTTTTCGCGTTACGGTAAATACCGGGTTAATGAAACGGCAGCGGCCCTATTAATAATTCTCGGGCCTGAGGCGTCAGCTGGAGGACGGCCGCGTAAACAGGCCGCTGAGATCGCCGAGATCCTGTTCCGTGATTGTGCAGTGAGCAGAATTCATGACCGACGACTGCCCGATATAGGCCCAGTAAATGAACTCTGCGCGAGGGATCGACGCCTTGGCATCAACGCCGGATTCGCGAAGAAGTTTGGCGATATAGGCGACACGCTTGGCATCGACCGTTGAGACGACCTTGGCGGCATCGGCATCCGTGGCAGCCCATGAGCGGAAGGCGCGATCGAGGCTTCTGTCTTCCTTGAAGGCCAATTTCATCAAATAAGTCAGCCGCGCAGGTCCCGTGATCGACGAATCGATCTCGCGGACCACGCCATCCGTCGCGCGTTCTTGCCAGGTCGCCAGAAGCTGGGTGCGAAAATCGGCAATGCTCTCGAAATGCCAGTAGAAACTGCCCCTTGAAACCTGCAGTCCCTCGGCCAGCATGCCGGTTTTCAGGGCGGCGGCGCCTTGGCGGGCAAGAGTCCGCAGCCCGTGGGCAATCCATTGCTCGCGGGTGAGGCGGTCTTTCGAGATTGAAGATTCGGCAGTTTCCACCATGCACAAGTGTATTGACACAAAACGGCGCCCCACGCTAGGCTCCGTACAGATGTGTACGGAGAAATGTGACACTGGAACTGGCGTCGGTATGAAGGGTGTCCGATATTCTCGCGCCTGCTGATGACGGCGCGTATCGCGCATTTCCATGTCATGGTGAGGTCATCGACGGCAGTCCATTTGCTCAAGCGACGCATCGCCAACAATTCGCGCAATCCACGTCCAATTGTGAGCCGAGAGACATTCCATGACGATCTACAAAGCGCCCGTCGAAGACGTGACCTTCCTTCTCAACGATGTCTTTCAGATCGATAAATACAACAACCTTCCAGGCTTCAGCGACGCGACGGCAGATGTCCGCGCCGCGATTTTCGACGAAGCCGCCAAGCTCGCCGAGCAGGTGCTTCATCCGCTGAACCATAGCGGCGATCAGGAAGGCTGCACGCGTCACGACGACGGCAGCGTCACGACGCCAAAAGGTTTCAAGGAAGCATTCAAGCAATTCGCCGATGGCGGCTGGATCGGCCTGGCGGCGCCGCAGGAATACGGCGGGCAGGGCCTGCCGGCGTCACTGTCGGAAACGGTCAGCGAATTCATGTCGTCAGCCAACATGGCCTTTGGCATGTACGGCGGCCTGACCCAGGGCGCCATGGCGGCGCTTCTCGTGCACGGCACACCGGAACAGAAGAACACCTTTGTGCCCAACATGGTCACCGGCAAATGGACCGGCACCATGAACCTGACCGAGCCGCAGTGCGGCACCGACCTCGGCCTGATGCGTACAAAGGCGGTCAAGCAGGCCGACGGCACCTACAAGATCACCGGCACCAAGATCTTCATTTCCGGCGGCGAGCAGGATCTCACCGAAAACATCGTGCATCTGGTGCTGGCGCGAATCGAAGGCGCGCCGGCCGGCATCAAGGGCGTCTCGCTGTTCGTCGTTCCGAAAAGAAAGATCAATCCCGACGGCTCGCTCGGCGGACCGAACGGCGTGTCATGCGGTTCGATCGAACACAAGATGGGCATTCACGGCAATTCGACCTGCGTGCTGAATTTCGACAACGCGGTCGGCAACCTTGTCGGCGCCGAGAACAAGGGCATGGAGGCGATGTTCGTGATGATGAACGAGGCGCGTCTCGGCGTCGGCGTTCAGGGCCTGTCGCAGTCCGAAGTTGCCTACCAGAACGCGGTCGCCTATGCGAAGGACCGCCTGCAGGGTCGCTCCATCAGCGGCGTGAAGGCTCCCGACAAGCCCGCCGATCCGATCATTGTTCATCCCGACGTGCGGCGTACGCTGATGTCGATCCGCGCGTTCAACGAGGGGGCGCGTGCGCTTGTGGTGTGGACATCGCTGAAAAGCGACGTGGCGCATCGCTCCGATGATCCGAAGGAGCGCGAGGCCGCCGACGACCACATGGGTCTTCTGACCCCGGTCATCAAAGGCGTGCTGACCGATCAGGGCTTTGCCAACGCGGTCGCCGCCCAGCAGATGTTCGGTGGTCACGGTTTCATCGTCGAGACCGGCGTGGAGCAATTCGTGCGCGATGCTCGCATCACGATGCTTTACGAAGGCGCCAATGGCATCCAGGCGCTGGATCTGGTCGGCCGCAAGCTCGGCCGTGCCGGTGGACGTGCGATCACTACGTTCTTCAACGAAGTCGCTGCCTTCTCCAAGGAGAACGCCGCCAATGAAGCGATGAAGCCCTACATCGCGCCGCTCAGCGCGGCGGTGAAGGACCTTCAGCAGGCCACCATGTGGCTGATGCAGAACGCGATGGCCAAGCCGGACAACGCGGGGGCGGCCTCCACCGACTACATGCATCTCTTCGGCCTGGTCGCGATCGGTTACATGTGGGCGCGCATGGCGAAAGTTGCGCAGGACAAGCTGGCGGAATCCGGCGAGCAGCCCTACCTGAAGTCCAAGCTTGTGACAGGCAGGTTCTTCATGGAACGGATGCTGCCGGAGACGGCGCTGCGCCTCGCGCGCATCCAGACCGGCGCGGACTCGATGATGGAACTGTCTGCCGAGGCGTTCTGAGCTTTTCAGTTTCCTTGCGCCGGACCCCGGCGCGAGCTCCTATGAAAATTAATCAATCACTTGGTCTCAAGGGAGGGCGTCATGCCTGAGGCATTTATCTACGATCATGTCCGCACGCCACGCGGCAAAGGCAAATCCGACGGCTCTCTGCACGAAGTCACGGCGCTGGCGCTGGCGACCGCGCCGCTGAAGGCGCTCAAGCAGCGCAACAATCTGCAAGAGGACACGGTGGACGACGTCATCCTTGGCGTTGTCGATCCGGTCGGCGAGGCTGGCGGCGATATCGCGCGCTTCGCCGCGCTGGGCGCCGGTCTCGGCGAGGCGGTGCCGGGCATCCAGATCAGCCGATTCTGTGCCTCCGGTCTCGACGCCGTCAACTTCGCTGCCGCACAGGTTATGTCGGGGCAGCACGAACTCACCATCGGCGGCGGCGCGGAATCCATGAGCCGCGTCGGCATTCTCTCGTCCGGTACGGCGTGGCCGGTGGACCCCTCCATGGCGGTGCCGAGCTACTTCATGCCGCAGGGCGTCGCCGCGGATCTGATCGCCACCAAGTACGGCTTCTCCCGCGATGACGTCGATGCCTACGCCGTGCAAAGCCAGGATCGCGCGGCCAAGGCGTGGAGCGAAGGGCGCTTCAAGAACTCCGTGGTTCCGGTGAAGGACATCAACGGCATCACCATTCTCGACAAGGACGAGCATATGCGTCCGGGCACGACGATGCAGTCGCTGGCGCAGTTGCAGCCGTCATTCGCCGCAATGGGCGCGATGGGTGGCTTCGACGCGGTGGCCGTGCAGTCGCATCCCGAAATCGAGGGCGTGAACTACGTGCATCACGCGGGCAATTCGTCGGGCATCGTCGATGGCGCCGCCGCGGTACTGCTCGGTAATGCCGAAGCCGGCAAGAAGCGCGATCTGAAGCCGCGCGCGAAAATCCGCGCGTTCGCGAACATCGGCTCCGAGCCCGCGATGATGCTGACCGGCCCGGTCGACGTCACCAAGAAGGTGCTGGAGCGTTCCGGCATGAAGCTGTCGGATATCGATCTGTTCGAACTCAACGAGGCCTTCGCCTCCGTGGTGCTGCGCTACATCCAGGCCTTCGGAATCGACAACGACAAGATCAACGTCAATGGCGGCGCGATTGCCATGGGCCATCCGCTCGGCGCGACCGGTGCGATGATTCTCGGCACCGTGCTCGATGAACTCGAGCGCACCAACAAATCCACTGCTCTTGTCACGCTGTGCATCGGCGGCGGCATGGGCACCGCGACCATCATCGAGCGCGTTTGAGGATCAATCACATGACCTACAAGAATTTCAAGGTTGAGACCGACGCCGACGGCATCGCGCTGGTGACGTGGGACATTCCCGGCAAGTCGATGAACGTGCTGGACGAAACCACCGGCACCGAACTCGCCGCGATCGTCGATGCGACCACCAAGGACGCAGCGATCAAGGGTGTCGTCATTACCTCCGGCAAGGAAGCGTTCTCCGGCGGCGCCGACCTGACCATGCTGGAAGGCATGAACCGCAATCACGCGGAGATGCTCAAGACCAAGGGTGAAGAAGCCGCCAACAAGTACGTGTTCGACGAAGTCTCGAGGCTTTCGCAGAACCTGCGCAAGATCGAGACATCGGGCAAGCCGTGGGTCGCGGCGATCAACGGCCTTGCCTTCGGCGGCGCATTCGAACTGGCGCTGGCCTGTCACTACCGTGTTGCGTCGGACAATCCGAAGACCCGTCTCGGCCTGCCGGAGATCAAGGTCGGTCTGTTCCCGGGCGGCGGCGGCACGCAGCGGCTCCCGCGCATGATCCAGCCGATGGAAGCGGTGCAGATGTTGCTCAAGGGCGACGCCATCGATCTGAAGAAGGCCACGGCACTCGGCATCGTCGGCGCGGTGGTGCCTGCGCCTGACCTTATCAAGACCGCGAAGGACTGGATCAAGGCCGGCGGCAAGGCCGTCGCGCCGTGGGACGAGAAGGGCTTCAAGCTGCCCGGCGGTGCAGTCTATTCCAAGGCCGGCATGCAGTTCTTCCCGCCGGCGAATGCGATCCTCCGCCGCGAGACCTACGACAACTATCCCGCCGCGCGCGCGATCATGCAGTGCGTCTATGAAGGCTTGCAGTTGCCGATGGATGCGGCGCTGCGCGTCGAGTCGCGTTACTTCTCGAAGATCCTGCGTTCGAAGGAAGCGGCGGCGATGATCCGTTCGCTGTTCGTCTCGATGCAGGAACTCAACAAGGGCGCGCGCCGTCCCGCCAACGTTCCGCCGACCAAGGTCAAGAAGCTTGCCGTAATCGGCGCAGGCTTCATGGGCGCCAGCGTCGGCTTCGTGTCGGCGCAGGCCGGCATCGACGTGGTGCTGATCGACCGCGATCAGGACAGCGCCGACAAGGGCAAGGGTCACGCCAAGACCATGCTCGACGGCATGATCGCAAAAGGCCGCATGAAACAGGACAAGGCCGACGCCATTCTCGCGCGCATCACCGCCACGCCGGATTACAATGCAATCAAGGATTGCGATCTGGTGATCGAGGCCGTGTTCGAGGACCGCAAGGTCAAGGCCGAGACCTATGCCAAGGCCCAGCCGCTGCTGCGCGATGGCGCGATCTTCGCGTCCAACACCTCCACGCTGCCGATCAATTCGCTGGCCGAGGAATGGAAGGACCAGTCGAAGTTCATCGGCATCCACTTCTTCTCGCCGGTCGAGAAGATGATGCTGGTGGAGATCATCGTCGGCAAGAACACCGGCGATCTGGCGCTCGCCACCGCGCTGGATTACGTGCGGCAGATCAACAAGACGCCGATCGTCGTCAACGACTCGCGCGGCTTCTTCGCCAACCGTTGCGTGCTGCGCTACATCTCGGAAGGCTACGAGATGTTCAAGGAAGGCGTGCCGCCGGCGATGATCGAGAATGTCGGCAAGATGGCCGGCATGCCGGTCGGCCCCCTCTCGCTCAACGACGAGGTCGCCATCGACCTGTCGCTGAAGATCCTCAAGGCCACCGAGGCCGACATGGGTCCGCAGTCCGTCGATCCGGAGCAGAAGGCGCTTCTGGTCGAGATGGTGGAGAAGCGCGGACGCTTCGGCCGCAAGAACGGCAAGGGCTTCTATGACTATCCCGAGAAGGGCAAGGGTCAGAAGAAGCTGTGGCCGGAATTGACCTCGCTACAATCCAAGCATCTCGATCCGGATACGCTGGATGTCGAGGAGTTGAAGCAGCGTTTCCTCGTGGTGCAGGCGGTGGAGGCCGCGCGGACCGTCGAGGATCACGTCATCACCGATCCGCGCGAAGCGGATGTCGGCTCGATCCTCGGGTTCGGCTTCGCGCCGTTCACCGGTGGCACGCTGTCCTACATCGACTTCATGGGCACCAAGACCTTCGTCGAGCTGTGTCACAGGCTCGAGAAGAAGTACGGCTCGCGCTTCACGCCGCCGAAGCTTCTGATCGACATGGCCGCCAAGGGCGAGACATTCTATGGCCGCTTCGCACCGAAGAAGGCCGCGGCGTAACCGTTCGCCGCCATCGGATAAAGAAAAAGGCGGGATCATCGATCCCGCCTTTGTCACGTTAGGTAATGTGATCGCGGTTACGACGCCTTCAGCAGTCCCTCGGCGGTGAGCGCTTCCTGCACTTTCGGCCGCGCTGCAACACGCGCTTTGTAGGCGGTCAGATTCGAAAGGCCGGAAATGTCGAGGCCGACGCGATCCGCCCAGGCGAGCATCGTGAAGAGATAGGCATCCGGCACGGTGAACTGGCTGCCCATCACGTAATCCCGGCCCTTCAGGGCCTGATCGATGTACTTGAACTTGCCCATCAGGCGGTCCTTGAAGAACGCCTTGGTGTCGTCGGACAGCACCGGCTGGAACAGCGGGCTGAAGTTCTTGTGCAGTTCACTGGCGATGAAATTCAGCCATTCCTGGAGCTTGTAACGTTCGCTGGAGCCTGCGGCGGGTGCCAGATTTTTCTGCGGCGCGGAATCGGCGATCATCTGGACGATAACGGCGCCTTCGGTCAGCAGGTCGCCATTGGTGAGGCCGAGCGCCGGCACCTGACCCTTGGGGTTTACCGCCGTGTAGTCGCTGCCGTCCTCGAGCTTCTTCGCTTTCAGGTCGACCCTGACCAGGTCGAACGGCAGACCGGCCTCTTTCAGGGCGATATGGGGGGAGAGCGAGCAGGCGCCGGGCGAATAATACAGTTTCATGGGAGGTATCCCTTTTTAAAATTTGAACATTGGGGCATTGGCAAGGCCTATGACCGTCTCCTAAATGCAGGTATGTCAAGATTGATGCAACTGCATTTATTAGGGTAAGCTTGGATAGCCCCACCGGCACGGACGACACCATGAAGCGCAAACCATCCACCGAGGCGACAGAGGTCTGGATTCGTCTGATGCGGGTTCAGGGCAAGGTGCTCGGCGCTGTCGAGCAGGATCTCAAGAAGGCCGGCTTTCCGCCGCTCGCCTGGTACGACGCGCTGCTCGAGCTCTCGCGCGCGCCAAGCGGCGAACTTCGCCCGGTCGAACTCGAAAAGCAGATGCTGTTGCCGCAGTATTCGACATCGCGTCTGATCGATCGCCTGGTCGAGGAAGGCCTTGCGGCGCGTCGCGAGTGCAAGATGGACAAGCGCGGCCTGTTCGTCGAGATCACCGATGCCGGACGCGAATTGCAGAAGAAGATGTGGAATTCCTATTCCGCCGCGATCGAGCGGCATATCGGCTCGAAACTCTCCGATGCCGATGCCGTCAAGCTGAGCGGTTTGCTCGATCGCCTCGGATGTTGTGCAGGCGCGCCGCAGGCTGTCACTGTCTCCAGGGAAGCCGTCAAAGAATCAGCCAAAGAAACCACGTCGGCGCGATGATCCTTTCTTTACCTCTCGCGGTTACGGATGCCCGCGTCCGTGGCATCCGCCTGCATCGTGCACTGACACTCAAACCGAAGCCTCTTACCTGGATGTCCCATGGCGCGTGATCAGATCGATATGACACCGCTGGATTCGCGGGACGAACTGGTCGCGTGGCTGGAGGCCGGCGTAAAGCCGAAGTCCGAATTCCGCATCGGCACCGAGCACGAAAAAACCCCGTTCACGCTGGAGGGCCACAGGCCCGTGCCTTATGAAGGCGCGCGCGGCATCGGCGCTCTGCTCGAAGGCATGCAACTCCTGCTCGGCTGGGAGCCGATCATGGAGAACGGCAACATCATCGGTCTGCATGACGTCACCGGCGGCGGCGCGATCTCGCTTGAGCCCGGCGGCCAGTTCGAACTGTCCGGCGCACCGGTCGAAACCGTGCACCAGACCTTGTCCGAACTGATGGCGCATCTGGCGCAGGTGCGCGAAGTCGCGACACCGCTCGGCATCGGCTTTCTCGGCCTCGGCATGACGCCGTCATGGTCGCGCAAGGAAATGCCGGTGATGCCGAAGGGCCGCTACCGGATCATGACCAACTACATGCCGAAGGTCGGCAAGTACGGTCTCGACATGATGTACCGGACCTGCACGGTGCAGACCAATCTCGATTTCTGTTCCGAAGCTGACATGGTCAAGAAGCTGCGCGTGTCGGTGGCGTTGCAGCCGGTGGCGACTGCGCTGTTCGCGAACTCGCCTTTCACGGAAGGCAAGCCGAACGGTTTCCTGTCATTCCGCTCCGAGATCTGGCGCGATACCGACAACGCACGCGCCGGCATGATTCCATGGGCGTTCGAGGACGGCATGGGCTTCGAGCGCTGGGTCGATTACGCGCTCGACGTGCCGATGTATTTCGTCAAGCGCGGCGACGATTACATCGATGTGTCCGGATCGTCGTTCCGTGATTTCTTCGACGGCAAGAACAAGATGATGCCTGGCGAGAAGCCGACATTGTCCGACTGGGCCAATCATCTCTCGACGATTTTCCCCGAGGTGCGTCTGAAGCGCTATCTCGAAATGCGCGGCTCCGATGGCGTGCCATGGCAGCAGCTGCCGTCACTGCCTGCGTTCTGGGTCGGCCTGCTGTATGACGACGAAAGCCTCGACGCCGCGTGGGAGATCGCCAGGCGCTGGACCGCGCATGAGCGGCAGGCTTTGCGCGACGACGTGCCGCGTCTCGGCTTCAAGGCGAAAATCGGCAACCGCTATCTGTTCGAGGTCGCACGGGATTGCATGGTGCTGGCCCATAAGGGGCTCGCGCGGCGCGGCAAGATCGACCACCTGGGCCGTGACGAAACACGGTATCTGGAGCCGCTCGATCACATTATGGATACGGGACTTACCCCTGCGGAGCGGCTGCTCGAGAAGTTCAACGGCGCCTGGCGGCATTCCGTCGATCCGGTATACAGCGAATACGCATTCTAACTCAGCAAGTTACCGTCTTCACGAGAATGTTGTTCCGGCATTTATCTGCCGTTCATCTGCCGTACATCCGCACGGCGATTGAATAGGCGGCATCTGTCCGGCCAATCACGCCCGTTCTCCGCTGAAAGCGATGGCATGCTTCCAATCTGCAATTTCAGATCATGCATCGGCGTTTGCGTCGCATTGATGGCTGCGCTGGCCCTGTCGTGTCTTGTCTCGGTCCAGCCGGTTCAAGCGCAGGCCAGTTTCGATCGCCCCGGCAACGACTATCTGCGAACGCCGATACCGTCGGGTGATCCGGCTTTATGCGCATTGCAATGTGAGCGCGACCGGCGCTGTCGTGCATGGAGCTTCAACTATCCAACCGTCAGCGATGAAAGTGCGATCTGCTGGCTCAAGAATGCGGTGCCGCCGCGCGTGCCGAGCAATTGCTGCGTTTCCGGCGTGCGGGGCGCGGGCGTTGTCGAGCCGCGCAACAGCGCGCTTGAGGTCGAGACGGACCGGCTCGGCGGCGATTATCGCAGTGTCGATGTGGACGTCGATCCGAAAGGCGAGACCTGCAAGGCGGTGTGCGACGAGGATCAGAAATGCCGCGCATGGACCTATGCGCGGCCCGGCTATATCGGAAAATCGGCGCGCTGCTTCCTGAAGGATCACGTCAAGCCGCCGCGCCGCAAGCCGGGGTTTATTTCCGGCGTCGTGCGGTAGCCGGTTCCATAGCCAAACAATACTCCGATTTGTGCGTTAGGGCTGGGACCGAACCACGTCAGGAGTGTCCCGATGATGCCTGTCCGCAGTGTATTCGCCATAGCCTCGATCGTCGCACTCACGAGCGCGGCTGCATTCGCGCAACGCGGCTGGGACAGCTACGATTCCGGCCATCCGGTCACAGTGGAAGGGCCGATACTGGTCAGCACGTTTGAGGACCCGCAGGCGACCATTTCTGTCAAGGGCGCTGACAAGATCTGGACCGTGACACTGGCGCCCATCTCGCAAATGATCGAGCGCGGCGTGAAGGCGGACGTCGTCGCCGTCGGCAAGAAGGTGTCGGCTTACGGATATCCGTCGAAAATCGAGATGAATGAAATGCGCGCCGAACGAATTTCGATGGACGGCAAGACCTATGAGCTGCGCTGATGACGAGAGTGCACTTGCTTGAGGTCAGCGGCGGGACGCAGGTTCAAATGCCTTGAGCGCTTTCTTTGACGCCAGTGTCCGCCAGTGCCGCAGCAGCAGTCCCTCGACATTTTGCCGCCGCGCTTTCGGTAGCCGCACTAAAACCATCGGCCAGTCGCGGTAATGGTCGGTGAAGTAGAAAACTTTCGGCTGCGTTTCGACCAGCATGGCGCGCTCGTCGGGTTCGACGCCGGGCACGACAAGGCTTTCGCCGTCTTCCTTCAGCCGTGTCAGAAGTTTGCCGCGCACTTTCAGGGCAGGGGTGCCGTATGACGTTCCGTCGGTGACCTCGGGCCATTTCAAAGCAGCAGTCCGGACATCATCGAAGGTCATCGCTGCGGCCCGGTGTCAATGCACGGAGGTGAACGACCGTGCGATCCGGAATCCCGACAGCCAGGTCCAGATCGGCTGGCTTTTCATCCCGAGATCCCATGAGCCGACGATGGCATCGACGCGCCCGACAAGATTTTCGACCGGCAGCAATCCGACGCCGCCATCGGCGACGGAGACGCGGCTGTCGGCGGAATTGTCGCGGTTGTCGCCCATCACAAACAGACGATCCGGCGGCACCGTCACCTCGCGCGTGTTGTCGAGGAAGCCGTGCTCCTTCAGTTTGAACAGGATGTGCTCGCGCCCGCCCGGCAGCGTTTCAGCAAAGCGGGCTGCGGGCGTGACCCGGCCGCTTTCATCTTCAGCGTCACCGCGGCCGTCGGCTCGCATTGCGACCGGCTCGCCGTTGATCCAAAGGCGGCCTTCGCGCATCTGCACGCGATCGCCCGGCAATCCGACCACGCGCTTGACCCAGACCTGCGATGTGTCGCCGGGCCAGCGGAATACCACGACATCGCCGCGATCGGGCAGAGCGCCGAACACACGTCCCGTCGCCGGCAAGGCGACGTTCACCGGCAGCGACGCTGCGCTGTAGCCATAGGGATACTTCGAGGCGAGCAGCGCATCGCCGATCAGCAGCGTCGGCTCCATTGAGCCGGACGGCACATAGAACGGCTCGGCCAGTGCGCCCTTGGCGGCCATCACAACCAGGAATGCGGCGATGATCTCGACCAGCGAGCGTGTCCACGGGCGCGATGGCTTTTGCGCCGCCGGGGCGATGTCTTGCTGATCGGACATGATCGTCTCCGTGTGCCGATTGCCGAGGTCGTACTAGCCCGTGCCGCCGACGGTGATGCGATCCATGCGCAGCGTCGGCTGGCCGACGCCCACGGGAACGCCCTGACCCTGCTTGCCGCAGGTGCCAATGCCATCATCGAGCTTGAGATCGTTGCCGACCATCGAGATACGATGCAAGTCGGTCGGACCATTGCCGATCAGCATCGCGCCTTTCAGCGGCGCGCCGAGCTTGCCGTTCTCGATCTTGTAAGCCTCGGTGCACTGGAACACGTATTTGCCGGATACGATGTCGACCTGACCGCCACCGAAATTCGCGGCGAAGATGCCGTTCTTCACGGATGCCAGGATTTCGGCGGGATCGCGTCCGCCCGCCAGCATGTAGGTGTTGGTCATGCGCGGCATCGGAACGTGTGCGTAGCTCTCGCGCCGTCCATTGCCGGTGGGCTTCATGTTCATTAGCCGCGCATTCTGCCGGTCCTGCATGTAGCCGACGAGGATGCCATCCTCGATCAGCACGGTGCGGTTGGTCGGCGTGCCTTCGTCGTCGATGGAGAGCGAGCCGCGCTTCGACGAAATGGTGCCGTCGTCCACGACAGTCACGCCCTTGGCCGCGACCTGCTGGCCCATCAGCCCTGAAAAGGCCGAGGTCTGCTTGCGGTTGAAGTCGCCTTCAAGCCCATGGCCCACAGCTTCGTGCAACATCACACCCGGCCAGCCGGGACCGAGCACCACATCCATTTCGCCCGCAGGTGCCGGCACCGATTCCAGATTGACCAGCGCCTGACGGATCGCGCCATCGGCGGCCGTGCGCCACGCCCTGGTTTCGATGAAGCGCGCATAGCCCTCGCGTCCGCCGTAACCGGCGCTGCCGCTTTCCTGCCGGTCGCCGTTGCCTGCGACCACGGAAATGTTCACGCGCACCAGTGGGCGGATGTCGCGATAACTCTCGCCATCGGGGCGCACGATTTCCACCACCTGCCATGTCGCGCCGAGCGACACGGAGACCTGCCGCACGCGAGGGTCCTTGTCGCGGACATAGGCATCGATCTCGGCGAGGAGTTTGACCTTGGTTTCGAAGCTCTGGCCGTCGAGCGGATTTTCGTCGCCATAGAGGCGGATGTTGGTGTGGCCGGGCGCAGCCGCAAATGTCCCCGAATATCCGCCGCGCACGGCGCTGACGGTATCGGCGGCGCGGATCAGTGCGGGCAGGGAGACATCGGAGGAGTGGGCGTAGCCGACCGCGTCATCTTTCACCGCGCGCAGGCCAAAACCCTGGGCGGTGTCGTAGGTCGCCTGCTTGAGGCGGCCGTTATCGAAACCGAGTCCTTCGGACTGGCGGTATTCAAGAAACAGTTCGCCGTCGTCGGCACCCGCCAGTCCGCGCACGATTTCCTTGCGGACGGCGTCGCGGTCGAGCCCGGCGCGATCGATCAAAGAAGTGGTCACGGGTACGACGTCGGACGGATGGCTCATGAAGGAACTCCGGGATCGCGGGATTGCAGCGAGGATCAGGCCTTCAAGATAGGGACGATCATGCCGGAGGGCGAGGGCCTGGAATATGGGCGGCTGACTACGGCAGCTTGTCGTAACCCTCGCCGAGCCCCTTCAGGCTGAGGGGGAAGCCGATCCCTTCTTCCGGCGTCTCGAAGATAATGAAGGTCGCGGTCTTGGCGGTTTTGAGCTGGTTCAGCAGGGTATCTTCCATCACGACCTCTGCGACGCAGCCGTTGGGGAGGCACCGCACGAATCCGGCCCGTCCCACGTCCTTGTCGTCGAGCTTGAGGCCGAGGCCGGACGGCAGCAGCACGCCCAGCGGGGCGACCACCCGCATCAGCTTGCTCTTCTGGTCGGCAGTCTTGAGGATAATGACGGTCAGCCCTGCATTGGAGCGGTCCTCGGCCACAACGCTCTGAATCAGGGCGCATTGTTCGGCCTGCGCACCAGCCGGGGTGTCGCAGCGGATCTGCCAGTCGCCGTGGACCGATTTGACGGCTCCCTGCGCCTGGGCGGCGGCTGGTGCGGTCAGAATGGATGCCCCTGCGACGATCGCGAGCCAGATCGGCGCAATCCCCCGGCTGCGGATGGAGAAAGGTTGGTTTCGCGCGCCCATCAGGCTCAATTCCCTGGCAATGATCTCGGCAATTCCCGGCGATTCGGCGGTTTCCCGCAGTGTGGCCCGCCCGATAGCTGGATTGACAGCGCAATGACGGCGTCTTGAGGGCAAACGCCTATTGCCGGGATGCACCATCTCAAAGCCGCGAATCGGGATTTCGCCGCATATCTGCCCGTGGGTACAACGGACAATCCAAGTGTCAAGCATTCTCCGGCTGCCGGACCGCCGGTTTTGGCCCATTTGCCAATGGGATTCAGGCTGTGCGTGCACCTTATTACGTGCATTGCGGTAGGCATAGAATTATGGTTTGAGAAGCGGGAAATTCGACGCGTTCTAACCTTTGGCCAACGGCCGAAATCATGACCGCGGCTGATAAACAGGCTTAAGGCAGATCTCGCCGCCCGGTGGGATCGCTGGGGTGACGAGAGCAGGAGCGATAGCGGCATGAAGATGTCGAAGGGCCAAAATGGCCGCCGAGTACTGGGTTTTGCGGTGGCTGCCGCCGTGCTTGCCGCGGCCGGGGCAGCTTTCGCGGCAGGTGGGACGCTGGGTCAGCCGTCGCCTTGGGAAATCACGCTCCAGCCGTCGGCATCGCCGGTGATGGATAACATCACCTGGTTCCATAACTTCCTGCTCTGGATCATCGCCGCGATCACGATTTTCGTCGCGATCCTGCTGGCCATCGTGGCGATCAAGTTCAACGCCCGGAAGAACCCCGTTCCCTCCAAGACCACGCACAACACGCTGATCGAGGTGGTCTGGACCATCGTGCCGGTCCTGATTCTGGTCGGTATCGCCGTGCCGTCGTTCCGCCTGCTGTTCCAGCAGCTCGATATTCCGAAGGCCGATCTCACCATCAAGGCCACCGGCAAGCAGTGGTACTGGACCTATAGCTATCCGGATAACGGCAAGTTCGAATTCGATTCGCTCCTGGTCGCCGACAAGGCGCCGCGCCTCCTGTCGGTGGACAACGAAGTGGTCGTGCCGGTGAACAAGGTGATCCGTGTTCAGACCACTGGCGCCGATGTCATCCATTCCTTCGCGGTTCCGGCCTTCGGCATCAAGATCGACTCCGTCCCGGGCCGCCTCAACGAGACGTGGTTCAAGGCGACCAAGGAAGGCATGTATTACGGCCAGTGCTCCGAGCTCTGCGGCAAGGATCACGCCTACATGCCGATCGCGATTCGCGTCGTAAGCGATCAGGAATTCACCACCTGGGTCGAAGCGGCGAAGAAGAAGTATGCGACCAACCCCGCGAACTCCTACGCGTCGATCGGGGCTGCTGCGCAGTAAGCGCATCGACGGGCGGGCCGGGCGCTTGGCGCCCGCACCGCAAGGCTGACGGGACTAGCTGACGGCACTACGAGGCTTAAAGGATTTGAAAATGGCCACCTCCGCTGCAACACATGATCACGCTCATGACGACCATGCGCACGATCACCCGACCGGGTGGCGGCGTTACGTCTATTCGACGAACCATAAGGACATCGGCACGATGTACCTTATCTTCGCGATCGTGGCGGGCGTCATCGGCGGCGCGATGTCGGTCGCGATCCGCATCGAGCTGATGTATCCGGGCGTGCAGCTCTTCCACGAAGCCCACACCTACAACGTGTTCGTCACTTCGCACGGCCTGATCATGATCTTCTTCATGGTAATGCCGGCGATGATCGGCGGGTTCGGCAACTGGTTCGTGCCCTTGATGATCGGCGCGCCGGACATGGCGTTCCCGCGCATGAACAACATTTCCTTCTGGTTGCTGCCTGCCTCGTTCGCGCTGCTCCTGATCTCGACCTTCGTCGAGGGCGAGCCGGGCGCCAACGGCGTCGGCGCGGGCTGGACGATGTATGCGCCGCTGTCGACCTCGGGTCATCCGGGCCCGGCGGTGGACTTCGCGATCCTGTCGCTGCACATCGCCGGCGCTTCGTCGATCCTCGGCGCCATCAACTTCATCACCACGATCTTCAACATGCGCGCGCCGGGCATGACCCTGCACAAGATGCCGCTGTTCGTGTGGTCGATCCTCGTGACCGTGTTCCTGCTGCTGCTGTCGCTGCCGGTTCTCGCCGGCGCCATCACCATGCTGCTGACCGACCGCAACTTCGGCACCACGTTCTTCTCGGCTGAAGGCGGCGGCGATCCGGTGCTGTTCCAGCATCTGTTCTGGTTCTTCGGTCACCCCGAAGTGTACATCCTGATTCTGCCGGGCTTCGGCATGATCTCGCAGATCGTCTCGACCTTCTCGCGCAAGCCCGTGTTCGGCTATCTCGGCATGGCCTACGCGATGGTTGCCATCGGCGGCATCGGCTTCGTGGTCTGGGCGCATCACATGTACACGGTGGGCATGTCCTCGGCGACGCAGGCCTATTTCGTCGCGGCCACCATGGTCATCGCGGTGCCGACCGGCGTGAAGATCTTCTCGTGGATCGCCACCATGTGGGGCGGTTCGATCGAATTCCGGGCCCCGATGATCTGGGCGATGGGCTTCATCTTCCTGTTCACGCTGGGCGGCGTGACCGGCGTGGTGCTGGCCAACGCCGGCGTCGACCGCGTCCTTCAGGACACCTACTACGTCGTCGCGCACTTCCACTACGTGCTGTCGCTGGGCGCCGTGTTCGCGATCTTCGCGGGCTGGTACTACTGGTTCCCGAAGATGTTCGGCTACATGTACTCGGAGACCATCGCCAAGCTGCACTTCTGGGTGACCTTCGTCGGCGTCAACCTGATCTTCTTCCCGCAGCACTTCCTCGGCCTGTCCGGCATGCCGCGCCGTTACATCGACTATCCGGATGCTTTCGCGGGCTGGAATTTGGTGTCGTCGATCGGTTCGTACATCTCGGCTTTCGGCGTGCTGATCTTCATCTACGGCGTGATCCAGGCGTTCGTCCGCAAGGAGCAGGCTGCTGACAATCCGTGGGGTGCCGGTGCAACGACGCTGGAATGGACGTTGTCCTCGCCACCGCCCTTCCACCAGTTCGAAGTTCTGCCGCGCGTTCAGTAACTGACGCGGCCAAGACCAAGACAATGCATCCGCCGCGGCCCTGTGGCCCCGGCGGATGAAACGATCAGGAAGTGAGTTAGATCTTGTCGATTGTCGACCATCACGCGATCGATCTGTCGCCTCGTATCTCCGAGGCGGGCGTCGCTGACTACATCGCGCTGCTGAAGCCGCGCGTGATGTCACTGGTGGTGTTTACCGCGCTGGTCGGCCTCGTCATCGCGCCCGGTCATTTCCATCCGGTGCTGGCCATCACGTCGATCCTGTGCATCGCCGTCGGTGGGGGCGCGGCGGGCGCGCTGAACATGTGGTACGAGCACGATATCGACGCCCTGATGTCGCGCACCGCCAACCGTCCGATTCCGCGCGGGCGCATTCTGCCTGGTGAGGCGCTGGCCTTCGGCCTGACGCTGGCATTCTTCTCGGTGATGACGCTCGGCATTCTGGTGAACTGGCTGGCCGGAGCGCTTCTGGCTTTCACCATCTTCTTTTATGTCGTGATCTACACGATGTGGCTGAAGCGGTGGACCGCACAGAACATCGTCATCGGTGGTGCCGCCGGTGCGCTGCCGCCGGTGGTGGCCTGGGCCGCCGCCACGGGTTCGCTGTCGCCTGAGCCGATTCTGCTGTTCCTGATCATCTTCCTGTGGACGCCTCCGCACTTCTGGGCGCTGGCGCTGTTCCGCACCGACGATTATCAGCGCGCCAACATCCCGATGCTGCCGAATGTCGCCGGTCCCGATGCGACGCGGCTGCAGATCTTGCTCTATACGATCGTGCTGGTGGCGGTTGCGCTCGCGCCGTGGCCGCTTGGGTATTTCTCCGCAGTCTATGGCGTAACCTCACTGGTGCTCGGCGCAGGAATGCTGTGGCTCGCCATTAGCGTCTATCGCAAGCGCACCGGCAGCGCCGCGCTGCGCGCCACGCGTGGGCTGTTCAAGTTCTCGATCCTGTATCTCTTCGGACTGTTCGCCGTGTTGCTGGCCGAAGTCGTGGTGTCCGCAGCCATGCGGATCTTCTGGTCATGAGCGCAGGCATCGTCATGGACAGCAACAAGAAGCCGCAGCAGGGTATCGTTCTCACGCCGGAGCAGAAGAAGCGCCAGCGCGAGCGCTCGATCGCCATTGCGGTCGCGTTGGGCATTCTGGTGATCCTGTTCTTTGCTGTCACCCTGGTGAAGGGCCCCGCCGTCCTTCATCGACCGATCTGAGGGATGCGAGCGATATGACGCAGCAGCCCGCCAGCAAGCCAAAGCCACGCATCAGCCGCGATGTCATGGTCGCGTCGATCTGCGGCTTTGTCGTCGCCTTCATGGTCGGCGCGTCCTACGCGGCCGTGCCGTTCTATGACTGGTTCTGCCGCGCAACCGGTTTCAACGGCACCACGCAGGTTGCGACATCCGCGCCGGAGAAGTCGCTGGAGCGCCGCATCAATGTGCGCTTCGACTCGAACGTGAGCGGCGGCCTGCCGTGGAAATTCCAGCCGGAGCAGAACGAGATCTCCGTCAAGATCGGTGAGGTCGTCACCGTCTACTACACCGTCACCAACCAGTCCGCGCGCGCGACCGCAGGCGTTGCCGCCTACAATGTCGCGCCGCTGACCGTCGGCGCGTTCTTCCAGAAAATCAATTGCTTCTGCTTCACCGAGCAGACCTTCGGTCCGGGCGAGAAGCGCGAGATGGCCGTGGTGTTCTATGTTGATCCGGCGCTTGCCGCCGATCGCGAATACGACGACCTCAACAGCATCACGCTGTCCTACACCTTCTACCCTGTGAAGGATCCGGCACCGAAGCCGCTCGCGGCGACGGAGACGGACAAGCGCAAGGGCAACCTTTGAGTTTTCGGCTTTAACTGCGACACGCGCCGGATAAGACCGGCATCACGGAGAGACCACATGGCAACGGGCCAAGCCAAACACCACGACTATCATCTCGTCGATCCGAGCCCGTGGCCGGTCGTCGGCTCGATCTCGGCCTTCATCATGGCCCTCGGCGCCGTCGCATGGATGCACAAGATGTTCGCTGGCGCGCCGATCGTGTTCGGCGTCGGCACCATCGGCGTTCTCTACACCATGGCGAGCTGGTGGGGCGACGTGATCCGCGAGGCGGAGCACAAGGGTGACCACACCCGCGTCGTGCAGTTGCATCACCGCTACGGCATGATCCTGTTCATCGCCTCCGAAGTGATGTTCTTTGTGGCTTGGTTCTGGGCTTACTTCAACGCTGCGCTGTTCCCGGCCGACTCGGTCCACTACGTCCGCGACGCCCTGTTCGGTTGCGGCGCCGGCGTTTCTCCGGCTGATTGCAAGGTGCCGGGCGTCTGGCCGCCGAAGGGCATCGAGACCTTCGATCCGTGGCACCTGCCGCTGCTCAACACGCTGATCCTGCTGACCTCCGGCACGACGGTCACTTGGGCGCATCACGCGCTGCTCGAAGGCGACCGCAAGGGCCTGAAGTGGGGTCTGATCCTGACCGTGCTGCTCGGCGCGCTGTTCACCTGCGTGCAGGCCTACGAATACAGCCACGCGGCGTTCAGCTTCGCCGGCAACGTGTACGGCGCGACCTTCTTCATGGCCACGGGTTTCCATGGCTTCCACGTGCTGGTCGGCACCATCTTCCTGCTGGTATGTCTGTTCCGCGCCTACGCGGGCCATTTCACGCCGAAGCAGCATCTCGGCTTCGAGTTTGCCGCCTGGTACTGGCACTTCGTCGACGTGGTCTGGCTGTTCCTGTTCATCGCCATCTATGTCTGGGGACATGGCGCATCGACCATGGCGCACGGCGCGCACTGATTGCGCACCGGGTTCACCCATCAGGGGCGGCCTCCGGGCCGCCCTTTTTTGTGATGCTTTCGCTCTTGCAGCGATGGGGCAGCGGGCGTAGCGAAGGCCGATGAAAGCACGCCATGACCGATGATCCTGCTTCCTCCAGTGTGTCACAGGCTGCGCTGCGCGGCCTTGCCTGCAAGTGCCCGCGCTGCGGAGAGGGCAAGCTCTATGCGGGATTCCTCACGCTGCGCCCGTCCTGCGACGCCTGCGGTCTCGACTACGCCTTCATCGATGCAGGCGATGGTCCCGCAGTGTTCATCATCATGATCGCGGGCTTCATCGTGGTCGGTGCCGCACTGGTTGTGGAGATGAAGTATCAGCCGCCGTTCTGGGTCCATGCCGCGCTGTGGGGGCCGCTGATCCTTGCAACGACCCTGCTGCCGCTGCGGTCGATGAAGGCGTTGCTGATCGCCTTGCAGTATCATCACAAGGCCGCCGAGGGGCAGTTGATTGGGCGTAAGCCGGAATGAATGCGCCACAAGCAGCCATGCCTCGCGGGCGAGGCATCTTCGGTCTTGCCGTGATCGCGCTGATCATGGTGTCGGTGCTCGTGAGCCTCGGCGTCTGGCAGCTTCGCCGCAAGGACGAGAAGCGCGCGCTGATTTCGGCTTTGACCGAGCGGCTCGCTGCTGCGCCAGGTGTATTGCCGGCAGCAACCGCGTGGCCCGCGCTGACACCGGCCCATGACGAATTTCGCCGCGTCAGTTTCAGCGCGACCTTTGAGTCGAAGCCCGACGTCATGGTCTACAGTTCCGGCTCCGCCGTGCGCGACGATATCAACGGGCCTGGCACCTGGGCTTTTATGCCAGCGCGTCTGGCCGACGGCCGCAGCGTCGTCATCAATGCGGGCTTTGTGCAGAACACGATGCAGGACCGCGCGCAGCAGGATCGTGCGGTGAAGCCGCTGGTTACCGGCGCCCCGGTGACGCTGACTGGCTATCTGCGCTTTCCCGAATCCGCCGGAACGCTGACACCGGCAGATGACGTTGTCAGACGCCTGTGGTTTGTGCGCGATCATCGGACCATGGCGAAGGCACTCGGCTGGGGTGAGGTCGCGCCATTTTATATCGACCTCGAATCGCCAGCGCCCCCCTCGGGCATTCCAAAGCCGGGTCCGTTGCACGTCCATCTCAAGGACGATCATTTGCAGTACGCCATCACCTGGTTTGGCCTGGCACTTGTGGTGGCGGGCGCCTTCGTCGCCTGGGTGATCCAGCGTCGCAGGGCTTAACCTGCACCGTTTGGCTTCCTTGTGAAGGCAAAGCTCAGCCGATATGGTGCGGCTTGATCCGGCTGTTTGTCGGATAATTTATCCATCATTATCAAAGGCTTGCTTCAGGCTTGAGCCTTTGGAGGATCGCTTGACGAGCTATATTTCGACACGGGGCGAAGCTCCCCGGCTGGGCTTCTGCGATGTGATGCTGACCGGGCTTGCCCGCGACGGCGGCCTCTATGTGCCGGAGGTCTGGCCGCAACTCAGCCCCGAGATCATCGCGGGTTTTTTCGGCCGCCCGTACTGGGAAGTCGCGGTCGAAGTGATTCGTCCGTTCGTTGCGGATGAAATCTCCGAAGCCGACCTCGGCCGCATGGCCGTTGAGGCCTATGCCACCTTCCGTCACCCTGCAGTGGTGCCGCTCAGCCAGATCGCGCCGGATCGTTTCGTGCTCGAACTGTTTCACGGCCCGACGCTGGCTTTCAAGGACGTGGCGATGCAGTTGCTGTCGCGGCTGATGGATCATGTGCTGGCGAAGCGCGGGCAGCGCACCACCATCGTGGTTGCGACGTCGGGCGATACCGGCGGTGCCGCAGTCGATGCCTTCGCCGGCCGCGACAACGCCGATCTCATTGTGCTGTTTCCGAACGGGCGCATTTCCGATGTGCAGCGGCGCATGATGACCACCAGCGGCGCGGCCAACGTTCATGCGCTGGCGATCGAAGGCACCTTCGATGACTGTCAGGGAATCGTGAAGGGCCTGTTCAACCATCACAAGTTCCGCGACTCAGTCTCGCTGTCCGGTGTGAACTCGATCAACTGGGCGCGCATCGTGGCGCAGGTCGTCTACTATTTCACGTCGGCGGTTGCCCTGGGTGCGCCTGCGCGCGAGGTGGACTTCACCGTGCCGACCGGAAATTTCGGCGACATCTTCGCCGGCTATGTCGCCAAGCGCATGGGCCTTCCGGTCCGGCGTCTGCGGATCGCCGCCAACGTCAACGACATTCTGGCGCGCACGCTCAAGACCGGCATCTATGAAGTGAAGCAGGTCCATGCGACCACGTCGCCATCGATGGACATCCAGATATCGTCAAACTTCGAACGGCTGCTGTTCGAAGCTACCGGCCGCGACAGTGCGATGATCCGCGCGCTGATGGGCTCGCTGGCGCAGTCGGGACGTTTCGTGCTGAGTGATGCGGTGTTGAAACAGGTCCGCGAGGACTTCGATGCGGGCCGCGCCGACGAGACCGAAACCAGCGCCGCGATCCGCGCCGCATGGAAGGAGGCTGGTGAACTGGTCGATCCGCATACCGCGGTGGCGCTCGCGGTCGCCGATCAGGACAAGCCGGTCTCGACCGTGCCGAACATCGTGCTCTCGACGGCGCATGCCGCCAAGTTCCCCGATGCCGTCGAAGCGGCGTGTGGTGTCCGTCCGGCGCTTCCGGCATGGCTCGACGGCCTGATGACAAGGTCCGAACACATCAAGGTCATGAAGAACGATCAGACCGAGGTCGAACGGTTCATTCTCTCGGTGAGCCGTGCTGCCAAGCAGGGAGTTGCCGGATGAGCGTCAACGTCACCAAGCTGCCTTCGGGTCTGACGGTTGTCACCGACACCATGGCGCACATCGAGACGGCGGCGCTTGGCGTATGGACCGGCGTCGGCGGCCGCGACGAGAAGCTAGACGAGCACGGCATGTCGCATCTCCTCGAGCACATGGCGTTCAAGGGGACGACGCGGCGGACCTCGCAGCAGATCGCTGAGGAAATCGAGGCGGTCGGCGGCGATCTCAATGCCGCCACCAGCAACGAGACGACCGCGTATTATGCGCGGGTGCTGAAGGCCGATGTGCCGCTGGCGCTCGATGTGCTGTCAGACATTCTTGCCAATCCATCGTTCGATGCCGAAGAACTGGAGCGCGAGAAGAGCGTGATCGAGCAGGAGATCGGCGCCGCGCAGGATACGCCGGACGATGTGATCTTCGAACACCTCAGCGAGCTGAGTTATCCGGACCAGCCGCTCGGCCGCTCGCTGCTTGGTACGCCGCAGACGCTTGCCGGTTTCAATCGTGACAATCTGCACAACTACCTGACCACGCATTATCGCGGTCCCGACATGGTGGTCGCCGCCGCCGGTGCGGTCGATCACAAACATGTCGTCGCCGAGGCCGAGCAGCGCTTTGCGAGTTTCGAGGGCACGCCGGCGCCGAAACCTGTGCCCGCGATGTTCGGCAAGGGCGGCTCGCGCGTCATTCACCGCGATCTCGAGCAGGCGCATCTGACACTGGCGCTTGAAGGTGTGCCGCAATCGGATCTGTCGCTGTTCAGCCTGCAGGTCTTCACCAACATTCTCGGCGGCGGCATGTCGTCGCGGCTGTTCCAGGAAGTGCGCGAGAAGCGCGGGCTCTGCTATTCGATCTACACCTTCCACGCCGCCTATTCCGACACCGGATTCTTTGGGCTCTATACCGGCACCGATCCCGCCGATGCGCCGGAGATGGTGGAAGTCATCGTCGATGAAATGAACAACGCGGTCGAGACGCTGACTGAAAAGGAGATCGCCCGCTCCAAGGCGCAGATGAAGGCTGGCCTCCTGATGGGCATGGAGAGCTGCAGTGCCCGCGCCGAGCAGATGGCGCGGCACATTCTGGCTTATGGACGCCCGCTGACCGTGGACGAACTGGTGGCACGGATCGATGCTGTCAGTGTGGAATCGGCCCGTAATGCCGCGCGCGGATTGCTCAGCCGCAGCCGTCCGGTCGTTGTCGCTCTGGGCGGCGGCCGCGGGCTCGACACCGCGGTCAGCCTTGCCGAGGGCCTGGCGCGGCCGAAGGCCAAGGCGCTGCTGCACTGAGCCGCCATGGAGAACGCGAGCGGTGATCCTGTAAAGGCTCCGCGCTCGTCGCGTCTTGCACGGGCCTTCTTCCTCGGTCTTGGGTTTGTCTTCGTCGCGCTTGGCGTGATCGGCGCCTTTTTGCCCGTGCTGCCGACAACGCCTTTCCTGATCCTGGCGGCGGCGTGTTTCGCCCGGTCCTCTCCGAGGTTCGAGACCTGGCTTTTGGAGCACGAGCGCTTCGGGCCGACGTTGCGCGAATGGCGTTTGCGCGGGGCCATTCCGCACAGGGCGAAGATGGCGGCGCTTGCCGGGATGATTGTGGGCTTTACCCTGTTCTGGATCGTCGCCGATCCCGGCCTGCCGCTGACACTTGCCGTCGCCGGACTGATGCTGACAGGCCTTGCTTACGTGTTTTCGAGGCCCTCGTAGTTTTTTGATCGCCCCGCCGGCCGGATCGGAATAGCCGGAAAACTGTGCTAGAAAAGGTACGTGGATGCAGAGTGAGCATCCGGATACGGGAAGGGTTCTGGATGGCCCTGTTTCGCTTGCCAACGTCGACGGCTCCCGCGCTTGCCCCGCGCGGACACGGGCTTTTGCTGCGCGCGCCGCAAATGCCGGATTACGTGCAGTGGAGCGAACTGCGCGAGACGAGCCGGCTGTTCCTGACGCCGTGGGAGCCGATCTGGCCATCCGATGACCTGACGCGCTCGGGATTCCGCCGCCGGCTCCGCCGCTACGCCGAGGATATTGCCGAGGACAGGGCCTATCCGTTCCTGGTGTTTCGCGAGAGCGATGGTGTGCTCCTCGGCGGCGTGACGCTGGCCAATGTGCGGCGCGGCATCGTGCAGGCGGGAACACTCGGCTACTGGGTGGGGCAGCCGTATGCCGGCAAGGGCTATATGACCGGGGCATTGCGGATCTTGCTGCCGACCCTGTTCGGCGAACTCAATCTGCACCGCATCGAGGCCGCCTGCATCCCCACCAACCAGTCCTCGATCCGGGTGCTGGAGAAGTGCGGCTTTGCCCGCGAAGGCTTGGCGCGGCGCTATCTGTGCATCAACGGGGTCTGGCAGGACCATTATCTGTACGGCCTGCTAGATGAGGATTTCCGCGGTTAACCAGCCCGTTTGTGGACTGTCTTGCGCCTTTGGTTCGCCGTCTTTGCCCTGCTATAAGGCCGTCTGATCCTTTCCTTTTCCGAACCTTTACGATCCTCGGGGCCGACTGGAAGCAATGATGGCGGGTGACAGGCGTTTGAAGTGCGCGGCAATGGCCGTGCTGGCTGTGGCAGCGACAACGGCGTTATCGGGCTGCGGTGGCGGCAGCATGTTCGGCGGCTCATCCGGCAGTTCATCCAGCGGCTCTTCCTCCATCGGCAGCAAGTTCAGCCAGCTGTTCGGCTCGAAATCGCAGGAGGCCACCACGTCGGCCACGCCGTCGTCACAGGCGACCGAGAACAGCGATCTATCCTGTCCAAGCGTTGCGATCCGTTTTGGTGCGTCCACGCTTGCGGTCGGGACGCCGGGCAAACCGGCTTCCGGCAACGATCTGCGCTATCAGGGGTCGATCACGCGCACCGCGCGCGACTGCAATCTGCAGGGCGGCCAGATCACCGCGCGAATCGGCGTGATGGGCCGGATCATCACCGGCCCCGCGGGGGCGCCGCCGACCGTCGATGTGCCGATGCGCGTTGCGCTCGTGCAGGAGGGCGCACCGGAGAAAGTCATTGTCACCAAGGCGTTCCGCACCTCGGTGGCGCTCGAGGGGGACAACACCGAGTTCAGTATCGTTGCCGAGGACCTTGTCTATCCGACGCCCACCGAGGCGGCGAACGACAAGTACATTTTCTATGTCGGCTTCGATCCCGCGGCGCTCAAGCCAGAACCTGCGGCGCGCAAGCGCAAGAAATAGCGCGCATCATTCATGCCTAAAGAAAAAGCCGGCCTCGAATCAACGAGGCCGGCTTTTTTTGATGATGTGAGCGCTTAGTTCAGCTTGCTGCGGACGTCCTGAATGCCCTTGGCGATCAGGTCGCCAGCGACCTGTCCCTTCACCGACTGCGTCATGATCGACGAGGCGGCGCTGACAGCGGCTTCGGCCGCGGCAGCGCGGACATCCGCGATGGCCTGGCTTTCGGCCTGGGCGATCTTGTTCTCCGCGGTCTTGGTGCGGCGGGCGACAAAATCTTCCATCTTCGCCTTGGCTTCGGCCGCGATGCGCTCGGCATCGGCCTTGGCGTTGGCAACGATATCCTGTGCCTCACGCTCGGCGCTGGCGCGGCGGGCGCGATATTCGGCGACCAGCTTGTTGGCCTCTTCCTTGAGGCGGCGGGCGTCGTCGAGTTCTTTCTGGATGCGATCGCGGCGATGATCCAGCGCTTGCAGGATCGTGCGGTGAACGCCGAAATAGCCGAACACACCCATCAGGATGACGAAAGCGACGGCAACCCAGAATTCTGCTTGGAACATCGTCGTTATCCCTTCAAGGACGCATCGACGGCGCTTTCGACAGCCTTGCTGTCGGGCGCAACGCCGGTGAGACGCTGAACGATGGCAGTCGCCGCATCGGATGCGATCGAGCGGACATTGCCCATCGCGGTTGCGCGCGTTGAGGCAATGGTCTTCTCGGCGTCGGCAAGCTTGGCCGCAAGGCTGGTTTCCAGCGCCTTGCGGTCGCTTTCGGCCTGTGCGTTCAGCTTGTCGCGCGTTTCCGAACCGATCGCCTGAGCCCGCGCCCGCGCATCGGCAAGCTCGGTCTCATAGGCCTTGAGAGCCTGATCGGATTCGTCCTTCAGCTTGTGCGCCTCGGCCAGATCGTTTTCGATCACGCCTTCGCGGTTCGCTATGATGCCGCCGACGCGCGGAAGCGCGAACTTCGACACGATGAAGTAAAGCAGCGCAAAGGCGATCGCGAACGACACCAGCTGCGAGGCAAACGTCTCCTTCTGGAAAGGCGGGAAACCCGCCTTGCCATGACCGTCTGCCTCGGTGTGGGCGGTCGTGCCCTTTGCAGTGCCCTGACCCGTCGCCATGAGCGTCTCCTGTTGGCGTCAGCCGCGGCTCAATGAGACCGCGGCAAACGCATCATCCGGTCTGACTTAGACGGCGAACAGCAGCAGCAGCGCGATCAGCAGCGAGAAGATGCCGAGCGCTTCCGTCACGGCGAAGCCGAAGATCAGGTTTGCGAACTGGCCCTGCGAAGCCGACGGGTTGCGAAGCGCACCGTTGAGGAACTGGCTGAAGATCATGCCGACGCCGATGCCTGCGCCGCCCATGCCGAGACAAGCGATGCCGGCGCCGATGTACTTTGCTGCAACTGGATCCATAGTGAAACTCCTTCTGGGATGTTGGTGTCAGTGGATAAGTGAAATCCGGCCAGTGTCCGAGGTCAGTGTCCGGGATGAAGTGCGTCGTTGAGGTAGATGCAGGTCAGGATGGTGAAGACGTAGGCCTGCAGGAAAGCCACGAGAATTTCGAGGCCGGTGAGCGCGGTCGTCATCGCCAGCGGCAATATCGAACCGAAGATGCCCACAGCGCCGAGCGCGCTCAGCGACGTTACGAATCCCGCAAACACCTTGAGGGTGATGTGACCTGCCAGCATGTTCGCGAACAGACGCACGGAGTGGGACACCGGCCGCGACAGGAACGAGATCACCTCGATCACCATGATCAGCGGCAGGATGTAGAGCGGAATGCCCGAAGGCACGAAAAGTTTGAAGAATTTAAAGCCGTTCTTGTAGATGCCGTAGAGCAGAACGGTGAGAAACACCATCAGCGCCAGCGCCAGCGTCACGATCAGATGGCTGGTGACGGTGAAGGTGTAGGGAATGATGCCGATCATGTTCGCGGTCAGGATGAACATGAACAGCGAGAACACGAAGGGGAAGAATTTCATGCCTTCGTCGCCGACGCTCTCTCTCAGAGTGTCGCCGACGAATTCGTAGGATAGTTCGGCAACGGACTGGAAGCGGCCCGGAACGAGGGCGCGCGCCGCGCTGCCGCCGATCATAAGCAGCGAGACGACGGCTACTGCGCCGAACATGTAGGCGGAGGAGTTGGTGAAAGCGATCTCCTGACCACCGATGTGGCCCAGCGAGAAGATCTTGTGGATCTCAAATTGATGGATCGGATCGGCCATCCACGTTCGTCTTTCATCTTTGCCGGCAAGCCGGACAGTCATACCCGCCAGAGAGCTGGCTTGAAATTCCAGGCGATTCCCAAGGACCGGTCGCGGGACCTGTCAGGAGCGGTCGGGCGCATCGCGGTTGGCGACGCCGGCTGCCCGCATCACGTTAATCACGCCGGCAGTGAAGCCGAGCAGAAAAAACACGATCAGACCCCAAGGGGACGTCGAAAACAGACGGTCGATGCCCCAGCCGATGACCGCTCCGACAAGGACACCTGCGATCAATTCGGAGGAGAGGCGAAACCCCTTTGCCATCGCTGACGCGTTGGCGGAGGCTGCCCCGCTTCCCGACTGATCTGTCTGGTTCTTGCGGCCATTCCGGACTTCGGAAAGCCGATGATTCAGACGTGCGAGCCTTGCGGAGAGCGCAGTTTCTTCGGCCGACGGTTTGTCTCGTCCATTGTCGCCGCGACCTTTGTTGTGTGCGCCCACCATGATGTCGACACCCACGCCCCGCCGCGCGATTTCAGAGAAAAACGCCCCGCCACCCACGAAAACCGCGCGGACCATACTGACGGCCTACGGTCAAGTCAAGATTGCCTGATTGACATGTATCGCTTTGAATTAACTTACGAAATCGGAGAAAAAATCCTGCCGCTGCGCGCACTCGCCGCACTGCGATAACCATGACACACAATGTCGCGTCTTCGGATGCCGTTCGGCCCGGTTATGATAAGACCGAAGTCTCCTGAAATCGTGCTGCCGGAGGATCGATGGCGCGCCAGATTAATTACTATTTTTCGCTGCAGTCGCCATGGGCTTACATCGGACATGCGCTCTTTGAGGATCTTGCCGCCGCGCATCGGCTGAAGGTCAATTACAAGCCAGTTCTCCTGACTGATGTCTTCTCCGAGACCGGCGGCCTGCCGCTGGCGAAACGTCACCCGGCGCGGCAGCGTTATCGGATGATGGAACTGCAGCGCTGGCGCGACAAGCGCGATCTGAAGTTCAATTTGAAGCCGCGGTTTTTTCCGGGCGACCCGCGGCTTGCCGATGGAGTGGCTGTTGCCGCAGTTGTTGCAGGACTTAATCCCGAGCCGTTCATGCGCCGCGCTTTCGCCGGTCTCTGGGAGCAGGAACTCGATCTTGCAGATCCGGCCACAGTGACGCGGCTGGCCGATGAGGCCGGTCTGCCGGGTGCAAGGCTTGCCGCTGAGGCGACCTCAGCCGAGATCGGCGCGGCCTATGAGCAGAACCGCCAGGATGCGATTGCGTCCGGCGTCTTCGGCTCGCCCTGCTGGGTGCTCGACGGCGAGGTTTTCTGGGGACAGGATCGGATCGAATTGCTGGCCGATGCGTTGAAATCAGGCCGCAAGGCCTACACCTCTGATGTTTGAGGCCAAGGCAGATGTTGGCCGCGATGAGGAGCCCATGGGTTCAGCCGGTATCGTAGTCGAGACATCATCGGCGGCGCTCCGCCGAATGGGGCTTGCCGCGATGGTGTTGGCGGCGGCGGTGATGACTGGTCACGAGGCGCGTGCGCAGGCGATGCCCGAGACCGAAAACGGCCGTTTCACGTTGTCACCTGTCACCGACGGATTCCTGCGGCTCGATACCCGCAACGGCGTGGTGTCGATCTGCACCAACAAGAGCGGCTGGACCTGCCGGCTGGTGCCGGACGAGCGCGCCGCGCTCGATACCGAGATCGGCCGGCTTCAGGCCGACAACAAGAAACTGCGCGAGCAACTGGCCCAGCGCGATACGGTCAGCGGCAAGACCGATGCGCCGCTGGCCAAGGAAGATTCGAAGAAAAGCGCACAGGCTGCGCCGGGCAGCAAGGCGTCGCCTGACGGAAAGATCGAACTGCAACTGCCGCCGGAGCACGAAAAGCTGATGGCGCTGATCGAGCGGGTCTGGGAGCGGCTGATCGATATGGCGAACCGGATGCAGAAAAAGCTGTCCGAGAAAATCTGAGATTTCGAAATCTGAAATCCAATGTTGCAAAAAAAGGCCGCGGATTGCTCCGCGGCCGTTGTGTTTGAAAGGTCCGGCGGAGCGAGCCGCCTGACCTTCAATCGTTACTTGCTGATATCGACGTCCTTGGTTTCCGGCAGGAAGAAGAAGCCGACCACCACGGTGATCAAGGCGAAGATCACCGGATACCAGAGGCCTGCGTAGATATCGCCGGTCGATGCCACGATCGCGAATGACGTCGCGGGCAACAGACCGCCGAACCAGCCGTTGCCGATATGGTAGGGCAGCGACATCGAGGTGTAGCGGATCTTGGTCGGGAACAGTTCGACCAGCATCGCGGCGATCGGGCCGTACACCATGGTGACGTAGATCACGAGGACGAACAGCAGTCCGATGATCGCGGCCACCTGCGGTTTGAAGATGTCGAACGGATGCGACATCTTCGCGAGCGTCGGGTTGGCGCCGCGCTTCGGATAACCTGCCGCCTGAAGGGCAGCCGTCGCGCTGGCATTCGAATCCGCCGGCTTGGTGTAAGGCACTTCGGTCCCATTGATCGAGATCTTCACCGGCGAGCCGGCAGGACCTGCAACGGTGTCATACTTGACCGAGGACTTCGCGAGGAAGTCGCGGGCAAGGTCGCAAGGCGCGGTGAACACGCGGGTGCCGACCGGATTGAACAGGTCGCCGCAGCCCTTCGGATCTGCGATCACCGAAACCTTCACCGTCTCGATGGCCTTTTCCAGCTGCGGGTTGGCGTTGCTGGAAATCATACGGAAGATCGGGAAGAAAGTCAGAGCCGCGATCAGACAGCCGGCGAGGATGATCGGCTTACGGCCGATCTTGTCCGACAGCGCACCGAACACGATGAAGAAGCCGGTGCCCAGCAGCAGCGACCACGCGATCAGCAGGTTCGCGGTGTAGCCGTCGACCTGCAGAATCGATTGCAGGAAGAACAGTGCGTAGAACTGGCCCGTGTACCAGACCACGCCCTGGCCCATCACGCCGCCGAGCAGCGCGATCAGCACGAGCTTGGCGTTGCTCCAGTTGCCGAAGGCTTCGGTCAAAGGCGCTTTCGAGCCCTTGCCTTCATCCTTCATCTTCTGGAACACCGGCGATTCATTCAGCTTCAGCCGGATGATGACGGAGACGCCGAGCAGAACCACCGAGAGCAGGAACGGAATGCGCCAGCCCCATGCCGCGAAGTCGGCTTCACCGAGAATGGTGCGGGTGAAGAGAATGACCAGCAGCGACAGGAACAGGCCGAGTGTCGCGGTCGTCTGAATGAACGAGGTGTAGTAGCCGCGCTTGCCGGGAGGCGAATGCTCCGCGACGTAGGTCGCCGCACCGCCGTACTCGCCGCCGAGCGCAAGGCCCTGCAACAGGCGCAGGGCGATCAGAATGATCGGAGCCGCGATGCCGATGGTGGCAGCGTTCGGGAGCAGGCCGACGATGAAGGTCGACAGACCCATGATGAGGATCGTGACAAGGAAGGTGTACTTGCGGCCGACGAGATCGCCGATGCGGCCGAACACGATGGCGCCGAACGGGCGCACCAGGAAGCCGGCGGCGAAAGCCAGCAGTGCGAAGATGTCACGGGTCGCCGGCGGATAGGCGCTGAAGAACTGCGCGCCGATGATCGCGGCGAGCGATCCGTAAAGATAGAAGTCGTACCACTCGAAGACGGTGCCGAGCGACGATGCGAAGATGACGAAACGTTCGTCCTTCGTCATGCCGCCCGCTCGTGGCGAGGTCGTAGTCATTGTGGCCATTTCAAAGCTCCCCAAACGTGTTGCTGAAAATTCGCTTCGCGCGCCGCTCTTTCGCCGGCTGAAAAAGTGCGAGAAGTTCGTAATCAAGGTAACATCGGCGTGAAACCCGGCCCTATAAGACTTTCGGCCAGCCAAATGGGTAGGAAGGGGCACCGTGCAGTGCACAATCGTTGCGATCAGCGACCGGTGAGCTTGTTGTTTTTGTTCCCGGGTTGCATGACTGAACAACGCGGTAAACACTCGAATTCAATATCGTTGCCGCGCCTAATCAGCTATTGCATGCGGAATAAATGACCATCGCCACCAGCACACATCTCGTTGTCGCCGACGATCATCCGCTTTTTCGTGACGCCCTGCGACAAGCAGTCGCGACTGTCGTCGCGTCGGCGCGGATCGATGAAGCGGGGTCGTTCGAGGAGTTAACGGCGCTGCTTGAGCGCGAATCCGACGTCGATCTGATCCTGCTCGATCTGTCGATGCCGGGAATCAGCGGGTTCTCGGGGCTGATCTATCTCCGCGCGCAATTCCCGGCGATCCCTGTCGTGATTGTCTCGGCCAGCGACGACGCCGGCACGATCCGCCGGTCGATGGACTTCGGCGCATCCGGTTTCATTCCCAAGCGCTTTGGCGTCGAGACGTTGCGTGAGGCGATCGGCAGGGTGATGAACGGTGACGTCTGGGTGCCGGCCGATGTCGATCTGTCCGCCGCGGCCGATCCCGACATGACCAGATTGCGGGACCGGCTGGTGACGCTGACGCCCCAGCAGGTCCGGGTGCTGATGATGCTGTCGGAAGGCCTGCTCAACAAGCAGATCGCCTACGAGCTTGGCGTGTCGGAAGCGACGATCAAGGCGCACGTATCCGCCATTCTGCAAAAACTCGGCGTTGAAAGCCGGACCCAGGCGGTGATCGCAGCGGCGAAGATCGCCGGTGGGGAGTGGAAACAGGCTGACCCCGCGAAATAGCCGTCAGCCGGGCGCGAACAGCTTCTGCAAAAGCGATGGATCAATGATTGAGGCAGTGATTTGGGATTTTGGCGGGGTCCTCACCACGTCGCCGTTCGAGGCCTTTGCGCGGTTTGAAAGGGAGCGCGGCCTTCCTCTCGATATTATCCGGCGGACCAACGCCGCGAACCATTTCGAGAATGCGTGGGCGAAGTTCGAGCGCGCCGAAGTGGATCTTGCGACCTTCGATGAACTGTTCGCGGCGGAATCGCTGGCGCTCGGCGCCGAAGTCCGGGGCCGCGATGTTGTGCCGCTGCTGTCGGGCGATCCGAGGCCGGAGATGGTCGAAGCACTGCGGCGGATCAAGCAGCGATTCAAAACCGGCTGCATCACCAACAATCTTCCCGCCAACGCCATCGGCAGTTCCGGCGGCCGCGCGCTCTACGTCGCGGAGACGATGGCGCTGTTCGATCACGTCATCGAGTCGGCGAAGATCGGCTTGCGCAAACCCGATCCGCGAATCTATCAAATGATGGTTGAGGCGCTGGGCGTCGATCCGAACAGGTGCGTCTATCTCGACGATCTCGGCGTCAACCTGAAGCCGGCGCGGGAGATGGGCATGACCACCATCAAGGTGATCGATGCGCCTCAGGCGATCCGTGATCTGCAAGCTGCGACGGGGCTTGCGCTGGGTGATCTCGTTCGCGCCTGAACCATTCCTCTATTCGGCGGCCACCATCTGCTGCGCCCGCCACTGCGCGAGCAGCGCGCGCAAAGCGGCAGGCTTGACCGGCTTGTTGAGCACGACGATTCCATCCTCGCGTGCGGCATCGCGCACATGCGGGCTGCGGTCGGCCGTGATCAGGATTGCAGGAATGCCATCGCCAAACCGCTGCCGGATGTCCCGGATCGCCGCGATGCCGTTGCCGCGGTCGAGATGATAGTCGACCAGCAGCCCGGTCACCCGCTCGTTGGCCGCCGCAATGGCGTCCGCGGCGGTCACCGGATCGACTGCGGCGATCACCTTGGCGTCCCAACCGGTCAGCAGCGTCTTCATGCCGTCGAGAATGGCGCGGTCGTTTTCGATGCAAACGATGAGAGTGCCGCTCATTGGCGCCTTGGACGAGACGCTGGTGCCGGACACCGTCGCGGTATGGGTGACGGTTTTTGCAATCGGCATCGTCACCGAGAAGCGCGATCCGCCGCTGCGGTTCGAATCGACCACGATGCGGTGGTTCAGAACCCGCGCCAGCCGCTCGACAATCGACAGGCCGAGGCCCAGCCCGCGCGCGATCCGGGCGCCCTGATCGAGCCGGTGGAATTCCTTGAAAATCTCGGCGCGCTTCGGAATCGGAATGCCGAGGCCAGTGTCATAGATTCCGATTTCGAGCGACTTGCCCCTGCGGCGGCATCCGACCAGAACCCGGCCCTTGGGCGTGTACTTGATGGCGTTCGAGATCAGGTTTTGCAGCAGCCGCCGCAGCAGCACACGATCCGAGGAAACTGCAAGCGAGCAGGGCACGAAGGTGAGTTTCAGCTTTCGCGCCTTTGCGATCGGCGCGAACTCCACTTCCAGCGACCGCATCAGGTCGCTCATGCGGAAGCTGGAGATCGACGGCGTCATGGCGCCGGAGTCGAGCCGCGAGATGTCGAGCAGCGCACCCAGGATTTCCTCGATGGCTTCCAGTGAGTCGTCGATGTTGCCGACAAGGCGGGCATCCTCGCCGCCGTCCTGCCGCTCGACAAGGCTGGTGACATAAAGCCGTGCCGCGTTGAGCGGCTGCAGAATGTCGTGGCTGGCGGCGGCAAGGAAGCGGGTCTTGGAGATGTTGGCTTCCTCGGCGGTGCTCTTGGCCCGCGCCAGTTCGCTGTTGAGGCGCGTCAGTTCCTCGGTGCGTTCGCGAACCCGCTTCTCCAGCGTGGCGTTGGCGCGCTCCAGCGCTTCCGCCGCTTCAAAGCTCGGTGTGATGTCGGAGAAGGTGATCACCAGCGCGCCGCCCGGCATCCGGTTGGCGCGAACCTCCACAACCATGTTGCGGTCGGTCAGCCGCTCCAGATAGGGCTCGCCCTCGGTGGTGTAGGCGGCGAGCCGGCGTTGCAGCATGGCAGGATCGGCATCCTCTGTCTGTCCGTTGCTGCCGATGAATTCAAGAATCTCGACCAGCGGAATCCCGATCTGTGAATACTGCGCGGGCAGGTCGAGAATCTCGCCGAATTGCTGGTTCGATGTGATGAGCTGCAATTCCGGATTGAACACCGCGATGCCCTGGCGGACGTGGTTGAGTGCCGTTTGCAGCATTTCGCGATTGAAATGCAGCGCGGTGTGCGCGTCGTCGAGCAGCTTGAGCGCGGCCTTGGCTGACACCGCGCGCTTGCGCAGCAGCAGCGACAGCACAAGCCGCGACGACGCCGCGCCGATCGACGATGCGATCAGATGTTCGGCATGGCGCAGCAGGCGGAAATCCGCAGGCGCCGCACGATCGATATTGACGTGGTGGCTGGCGGCGAAGGTTTCGAACGACTGCTGCGCGCGTTCCGGACCCAGATACTGCGCCACCGTGGTGAGCAGGTCCTGCACCGTCACCGTTGTACGCCAGCGCCTGAAATTCGGCGCGATCGGCGCCAGTTCGTTCGGCACGAACAGATCGGCCTGAACCCGCTCGATGGATGTCGGCTGGCGCAGCAGCGACAGCACGACATAGGTCAGAAGGTTGAGCGACAGGCTCCAGAACACGCCATGGATCAGCGGGGCCATCTCGGTGCCGAGCAATGCCCGGGGCCGCAGCGCCGCGATGCCGAACAGGCCTTCATTCAGCCAGATCACGCCGCGCGGATCGACATCGGCGAAGCTCGGCAGGAACAGCGTGTAGGCCCACACCGCAAAGCCGATCAGCATGCCGCCCATGGCGCCGCGCGCGGTCGCGCGCCGCCAGAACAGTCCGCCGAGAAAGGCCGGCGCCAGCTGGGCGACGGCGGCAAACGAGAGCAGGCCGATGGCAGCGAGCTGCGCGTTGCCGAGCGCGTGGTAGTAGAGATACGCCATCGCCATGATGGCGAAGATCGCGACCCGGCGCACCTTGAGCAGAAAGCCGCCGAAGTTCGCCTTCCCCGCCTGCGCGGCAGGCCGCCGTTTCAACACCAGCGGCACAACGATGTCATTCGACACCATGATCGCAAGCGCCACGCATTCCACGATCACCATGGCGGTGGCCGCGGACAGGCCGCCGATAAACACAATCACGCTGAGCCATGTGGCACCTGCCTGAATCGGCAGCGCCAGCACGTACATGTCGCTGTCCGACGCGCCGAACGGGAAGGTGACAAGACCGGCAATCGCGATCGGGATCACGAACAGGTTGATCGCGACCAGATAGAGCGGGAACAGCCAGCGTGCGCGGCGAACCTCGGCCTCGGTCGAGTTCTCGACGACGCTGACGTGGAATTGCCGCGGCAGCAGCATGATCGCCAGAAACGAGAGCAGCGTCATGGCGGCGAAATTGCCGATCGACGGCGCGGTCTCGATGGCACGCACCGCCTCCGGCGTCTTCATGGCGCGCTCCCACAGATCGGACGGCCCGAACATGACGAAGGTCACGAACACGCCTGCGGCGATGAAGGCGACCAGCTTGACGAGGGATTCCGTCGCGACCGCCAGCATCAGGCCGTGCTGGTGTTCGGTGGCATCGGTCTGACGCGTTCCGAACAGCACCGCGAAGGCAGCAAGCGTAATGGTGACGATAAAGGCGATGTCGCCGATATAGGGAATGCTGGAAACATCCTGATCCTGATTGAGGATCGTTTCCAGCGACGACGCGACGGCCTTCAGTTGAAGCGCGATGTAAGGCACCGAGCCGATGATGGCGATGGCGGCAGCGGTTGCCGCGACCGCCTGGCTCTTGCCGTAGCGTGCGGCAATGAAGTCGGCGATCGAGGTGATGTTCTGCGATTTCGCCAGCTGGATGACGCGCATCAGCAGCGGCGTGCAGAACGCGATCATCAGGATCGGTCCGACATAGATGGCAAGAAACTCGACGCTGGTTCGCGTGGCGAGGCCCACCGAGCCGAAGAACGTCCAGGACGTACAGTAGATCGCCAGCGACAGAGGATAGATGATCGTGCCGAGGCGGCCGCGCTGGACCTGCGTCAGCCGCTCGCCGTAACTTGCGACCACGAACAGCAGGCCGATGTAGCCGAAAGCGGCTGCGATCACGCCCCAGTCATGCAGCATCGAATTAATCCCTGACGTCAGGGCACGATCCTCTCCGAAAACCGGTTCCCGACTTTTCGGGACCGCGCTTGGCCAACGCCCGGTGTGACCTTAACCCGGTCCGATATCACGCGCATCTGAACTCGGGGTGTCCGCTGGGCGGACAAGAATATTGGCACACAGGCCCGAATCAGGTATTACACGTAATAGTTGCATTACCAGTGTAACGCACTTCGGGGGCGGGTCATGGGTCAGATGCTACCTGTCAGGGATGCCCCGATCGCTATCGTCGATGACGATGCATCGGTTCGTGATGCGCTGTCGCTGCTGCTGAAAATCGACGGCTTCATCCCGGAAACATTTGCAGACGGCGAGTCATTTCTGGGGTGGTTGCAATCATCTGCCCCGTCTTGCGTCATTCTCGATATTCAGCTTCCGGGCCGTTCCGGGCTCGCGGTGCTGAGGCAGCTCGCCGACATCCATTTTGCGCCACCGGTCTTCGTCATGTCCGGTCAATCGGACGTGGCGATGGCGGTGGAAGCCATGAAGCTCGGTGCGCTGGATTTTCTCGAAAAGCCATTTTCTGCCGGTGCCATGATCGAGCGTGTTCGCGAGGCCGTTGTGATCTATCGCCGCTCTGCTGCCGGGCATATCGATGGTCTGGCCGATTTTCCGGGGATCGAGCTTCTCACCCGGCGTGAGCGGGACGTGCTGGGTCAGGTCGCCCACGGCGCATCGAACAAGGAGGCAGGGCGGCGGCTGGGCATCAGCCCGCGGACCATCGAGGTCCACCGCGCGCGCATCATGGACAAACTCGGTGCACGAAATGCCGCCGACCTGATGCGGATCGTGTTGGGGAATGCGCCGTCACCGGTGCGGCAGATCGTCAGAGCCGGCTAAAGCCGGAACGATCGGTCAGCCGTCAGTTATTCAGCCGCCAGGGGCTTGGCGTGCAGCGGCAGATCGAGCTGCTCCCACACCTGGACCAGCGCCTCGGCAAGGGCATCGATCAGCGCATCCTCATGATACGGCGACGGCGTAATGCGCAGGCGCTCGGTGCCCTTGGGCACGGTCGGATAGTTGATCGGCTGAATATAGATGCCGTGCTGTTCGAGCAGAAGATCGCAAGCCTTCTTGCAGCGCTCGGGGTCGCCCACGAACAGCGGCACGATATGGGTGTCGCTCGACATTACCGGAAGACCGGCAGCGGTCAGAATGGCCTTGAGCCGCGCGGCGCGGTCCTGATGACGCTCGCGCTCCCAGCTCGATGATTTCAGATGCCTGATCGCAGCCGTCGCAGCGGCGCAGATCGCCGGCGGAAGTGCGGTGGTGAAAATAAAGCCCGGCGCATAGGACCGCACTGCATCCACGAGCTTTGCGCTGCCGGCGATGTAGCCGCCAAGGCAGCCGAACGCCTTGGCCAGCGTGCCCTCGAGAATGTCGATCCGGTGCATCACGCCATCGCGCTCGGCAATGCCGCCGCCGCGCGGGCCGTACATGCCGACCGCATGAACCTCGTCGACATAGGTCATCGCGCCATAGCGCTCGGCGAGATCGCAGATCTTCGCCAGCGGCGCCACGTCGCCGTCCATCGAATAAAGGCTTTCGCACACCACCAGCGTCGGGCGGCCCGCATTGGCGCGCAGCAGCTCTTCGAGATGCGCCACGTCGTTGTGGCGGAACACAAGATACTGCGTACCGGACTGGCGGATGCCCTCGATCATCGAGTTGTGATTCAGCGCGTCCGAGAGGATCAGGCAGTTCGGGATCAGCTTCGCCAGCGTTGCGATGCCGGTCTGGTTCGAGACGTAGCCCGAAGTGAACACCAGCGCCGCTTCCTTGCCGTGCAGATCGGCAAGCTCCTGCTCAAGCTGGATCAGGGAATGGTTGTTGCCCGCGATGTTGCGGGTGCCGCCGGCGCCGGTCCCGGTGCGGGTGGCGGTCTCGACCATTGCGCCCACCACCTTGGGATGCTGGCCCATGCCGAGGTAGTCGTTCGAGCACCACATCACGATGTTGCGCTGGCCCTTGGGTGAGTGCCAGACCGCATGCGGATAACGGCCGGCGATCCGCTCCAGATCGGCGAATACGCGATACCGCCGCTCGTCATGGAGGCGACCGAGGGCGTCATCGAAGAACTTGTTGTAATCCATCACAAAAACCCTGATGGGGACCCGGATTACGGCAGCCGGCCCAAGGATTTACCAAGCGGTCTTCTGTCGCGCGCAGGGTCTTTTTAGAGCTTTTCCAGCTTTGATGTCGAGGCTGTTTTCGCCGGTCATGTATGCGGCTGGCGAGGAGTTGATCGAGATCAATCCCGCCAATCAGCGTGCCGGTACCAAGATCAGGCTGCGGTGAAGCGCAGCACGCCATCCGTGCCGAGATTGGATTTCAGACGGCCATGGGCGAGCATGTGATTGACGTGCGCGATCAGTTCGCCGGCGGCAAAGCCAGTCTGGTGGGCGTCAAGCACATGCTTGTGGAACACCACCGGCACCAACTCCGCCGAAGTCTTCGGCGACGTGCGGCAGGCATCGGCGATCAACTTGCAGCGCTCTTCATGATGATCGGCCAGCTGCTTGATTCGGGTCTTCACCCCGTAGAACGGAACGCCGTGTCCCGGCAGCACCAGCACGTCGTCCGGCAGCAGGCCGGTGAGTTCGGCAAGTGACGTGAGGTATTCGCCGAGCGAGTTGGCCTCGGGTTCGACCGCCCACACGCTGACATTCGGCGAAATCTTGCTCAGCACCTGATCCGCCGACAGGAAAATGTTGTCGGCCTCGCAGTACATCATGACCTGATCGAGCGCGTGGCCGCCGCCGGTGATGATGCGGAATGTGCGCGACCCGATGGTGATCTCGTCACCCTTCGACAGGCGGTGAAAGGAAGCCGGAAGGATCGACACGCGCGCGAGATAATCCATACCCCGGCCGAGCAGCGCTTCGGTGATCTCCTCGTCCATGCCGTGGCGGCGGAAGAACAGACGCTGCGCCAGTTTGCGCTCGGGCGAGCCGCGGTGCTGGTGATACGCCGCCTGCAGATACTCCACCTGCGACATGTGAAGTTCGCAGTTGAAGCGCTCGACGACCCAGCCCGCCAGTCCGACGTGATCGGGATGCGCATGCGTCACGATCAGCTTTGTGATCTTGAAACCCTTCAGCGGCCCTTCGAACAGTGTCGTCCATGCGGCGATGGTGGCTTCGTTGCCGATGCCGGTATCGATCATGGTCCAGCCGTCGCCGTCGGCGAGCAGATAGATGTTCACATGGTTGAGACGGAACGGCAGCGTGAGCCGCACCCACATCAGGCCGGGCGCGATCTCGATCGCTTCATCCGGCTTGGGCGGCGTCTCGATCGGATAGCGAAGGCCATCCGGGGCTGCGGTCCTTGGGGCGGTTTTGGTGTGCATCGTCTCGCAATCTTGTTTTTCAGGGTCCGGCTTAACGCGGCAATCGGTGCCGCGCTAGTGTTCCGGCCCGCCAAAGCTCACGTTTTACGGGGCGCGCGGACATGGTTGCCATGCAGGCAGCCATGCCTCGGTGTTCCTTGGCGTTTCAAACAGCGTCAGGAAGCGGCTGCGCCGGACACCGTGGCCGCTGCTGGCTTCGCGTCCACATGCGTATGGTTGTGCGGCTTAGCGTCGTCGAGCTTCGATTTGATGCCGAGACGATCGAGCAGATCGGCGTCGCGCACGGTCTGCGGATTCTTGGTGGTCAGCAGCACGTCGCCGATGAAGATCGAGTTCGCGCCGGCCACGAAGCACAGCGCCTGCAATTCGTCGGTCATGTACTGGCGGCCGGCGGACAGGCGAACGACACTGCGCGGCATCATGATGCGCGCGACTGCGATCATACGCACCAGCGCGATCGGATCGGGGCGCTCGGCGGTGTCGTTGACCGGCACGCCCTTGACCTCGTTCCACATGTTGATCGGAACGCTCTCCGGATGTTCGGGAAGGTTCGCCAGCAGCGCCAGCATGCCGAGACGGTCATCGACCTGCTCGCCCATGCCGATGATTCCGCCGCAGCAGACCTTGAGGCCGGCTTCGCGCGCATGCGCCAGCGTGTCGATGCGGTCCTGCATTGTGCGCGTGGTGATGATCTTGCCGTAGAACTCCGGCGAGGTGTCGACGTTGTGATTGTAGAAGTCGAGGCCGGCGTCATGCAGACGCTTGGCCTGTGCATCGGTCAGCATGCCGAGCGTGACACAGGTCTCCATCCCGAGCCCCTTCACGGCGCTCACCATGTCGCAGACCTTGTCGAGATCCTTGTCCTTCGGATTGCGCCATGCCGCCGCCATGCAGAAGCGTTCCGCACCGGCTTCCTTGGCGCGCTTGGCGGTGGCCACGACATCGTCGTGATCCATCAGCTTCGAGGCCTTGAGGCCGGTGTCGTATTTGGCGCTCTGCGAGCAGTAGCCGCAATCCTCCGGGCAGCCGCCGGTCTTGATGCTGAGCAGGCTCGCGGTCTCGACGTGATTGGGATCGAAGTTGCGGCGGTGAATGCTCTGCGCCTGGAAGATCAGATCCGCGAAGGGGAGATCATAGAGCGTCTGCGCTTCAGCACGGGTCCAGTCGTTGCGTGGCTCGATCAGCGCGTCCCTGCCCATCGACGTTCCGCCCTTCACATCCGAACTCGGCACTATGCTCATGCGCTAACCCCTTACGTGTTTTAAGGCGTCGCCCTGAAGCGCCGCTGTCTTGGTTCGTCGGGCAGAAAGCGATGTCTCGACGGCACGCGCGATTTCCCCGGATCGAGACTAGCAAGGACCATGGAGGTCCAGAAGAGTCAATCAGGAGTGTAGTTCGGTGCGCGGACGTATGGCTAAAAGCAGTAGCAAATCATGCTGTTCCGCCAAGCGCAGGGTCTGCATTTTCGTTCTTGCGCGCGTCTTTAACGAATTGGGGCCCGAAGCAGAAAGCTCCGGGCCCCAAAACAGAATGCAGGCATGCCAGATGGCATAGCGTCTAGACGCAATATTACGCAGCCCGGATATTGAGCAGGAAGGCATCGACCTCTGCGCGAAGCGTGTCGGCTTCACGGCGAAGTTCGTTCGATGCGTTGAGCACTTCGCCGGCCGCGGTTCCTGCCTCGCTCGAGGCGCGGCTCACGCCGACGATGTTGCTCGACACTTCCGCAGTGCCGCTCGCGGCGTGCTGGATGTTGCGCGCGATCTCGCGGGTCGCTGCGCCCTGTTCCTCGACGGCGGCGGCGATGGCGGTGGTCACCTCGTTGATCTCGCCGATGGTCGAGCCGATGCTGCGGATGGCGCTGACCGCCGATGCCGTGACGTTCTGCATGCTGGCGATCTGGGTGCGGATCTCGTCGGTCGCCTTCGCCGTCTGTTCGGCGAGGCTTTTCACCTCCGACGCCACGACCGCGAAACCGCGCCCGGCTTCGCCGGCACGCGCGGCCTCGATGGTGGCGTTGAGTGCGAGCAGGTTGGTCTGCGACGCGATCTCCTGAATCAGGTCGACGACGCTGCTGATGCGGTTGGCGTTGTCGGCGAGACCCTGCATGGTCGTGTCGGTCTTGCCCGCCTCGGTCACCGCGTTGGCCGCGATCTTGGTCGAACTCGTGACCTGGCGGCTGATCTCCTGGATCGACGACGACAATTCCTCGGTCCCGGCCGAAACCGTCTGCACGTTGACCGAGGTTTCCTCGGCGGCCGAGGCGACGGTGTTCACCAGTGCGCTGGAATGCTCGGCGGATGTGGACATGCTCTCCGCCGTCGCCTGCATGACATTGGCGGAGGTCATCAGGCTGTCGAGCGCGGCGCGCACCTTGTCCTCGAAGCTGACGATCTGCTTTTCGATGCGCGACGCCCGTTCCGCCTTGGCGAGACGGTCCTGGTCCTGCTCGCTGCTGAGCGTGCGCGAACGGATCATGCTGTCGCGGAACACCTCCAGCGAATCGGCCATCACAGCGATCTCGTCCTGCTGACGGCCGCGCTTCACCTCGGCGTCGAGGTCGCCCTCGGACAGGCGCCGCATCACGTCCTGCAGGTTGCCGATACGGCCAAGGATGTTGCGACCGACATAGAGCCAGACGAACAGGGCCGATCCGATCAGCGTCAGCGCGCCGAGCGCGAGCATCACCAATGTTGCCACCTTGATCTTGCTGCCTGCCATGGTGGTGGCGTCGGTGGTGTGGGCCTGCACGTCCTCGACGAGCTTTTTGACGCTCATCTCAAGGCCGCGATTGAGCTTGCGCGTTTCATCAACGATCAGCTGGCCGTATTCGTTCGCGTCCATTTCCTTCTGGCGAACCTTGAAGGTGCCGGTCTTGCCGTCCGCCAGCGCAACGACCTTGAGCAGCGGCTCGCGGATGGTCTCGCCGGCGTCGCCCTTCTTCATGCTGTCGAGTTTGTAGAGTGCATTTTTCTTTTTGGAGTCAAACGACTCCTGAAGCGCGGACAAGGTATCGGTGCTTTGTGCGGCCAGCGCTGCGGTCATGTCGGACGCCATCAGGTTGCCGTCGGTAATGACATTGCCGAGTACGTCGACAGCCCGCGCTGCATCCAATGCGTCGTTTTGCGAGAAATTGGCGGACCCGAGAATGGCGTTCATCTGGGTCTGGGCGTCGAGCATGGCCAGCGACGCGGCAGAGAGAAAATCGCTATGTGCCTTGCGCAGCGCAGTGGCCTGCGCTTCGCGCATGGCCGCGACCTCGAGCCGTTCCTTTGCGGCGGCGCCAATGCTGCCGACCATGTCTCCGATGCTTTTGCTGATTTCGTTCATCGAGTCCATGACAGTCTTGTCGGCCCCGAGCTTCGCAATCTCCGCAAGTTTCTCCACAACGATCCGCTGCGTACCCTGCATTTCAGCGGTGCGTTCCTTCAGTGTTGCGTCGCTGTCGGACGCCAGCAGGGCCTGGCCCTGATTGGAGAGGCTGGCGCTTTGCGCCGAGAGCTGGAGGCTTGCGGCGAGCCGCGGAATATCGTTGCCGCTGAGGGCATTCATGATGCCGCCGAGTTGGCTGAGCAGGATGCTTGCGCTGGTGCTGATGACAATCGCCATCCCGGCGATGACTGCAAAAGCCAGGAAGAGGCTTCCCCGGACGCCGAGCTTCATGCTCGGCAGCTTGAAACGAAACAGATTTTTCGCGACCTTAAACCGCAAAGCCATAACCCGAATCCCCCGATTCCCCGTAAAATCACGCGCGGGCGGAGTATCCGGATGCCTGGTTAAAAATTTCAGGAACCAGGGGTGATTTCTGTCAAAAATTTCGCGCAGGGCTGCAATGCGAGGCTTTTGAGAGGGCTGGTGCTGCCAGACAGGATTGAACTGTCGACCTCTCCATTACCAATGGAGTGCTCTACCACTGAGCTACGGCAGCGAACGCCAGACAAGAAAGAGCCAGAACCGTACCAGGTACGTGAATCAGCTGAAAAGCCTCTAAAGGCGCGCGTTCCTTTGCCATAAGGCAACTGGCGGTGCAAGCACCGAGAGGCCCGTTCTTGCCCCCAGGCGGCGGAACTCAGGCTGAAGCAGCCTTGGCGGATTTATATTTCGCCAGCTCCGGGCCGATCCGGGCGCTCATCCGGGTGCTTAAGGCCTCCAAAGCCTTGAAGGGCCGGATCATCACCTCGAATTCGATGATTTTTCCGGCGGAATCGAATTTCACCAGATCGACCCCTTTGAGTTGCAGCTCGCCGATATTGGCGCTGAACTCCAGGGTCACATCGTGGGTCCCGGACACGAAGGTGCGGTGATAGCGGAAATTCTCGAAGATCTGCACGACCGCGCCGAGGATCAGCACGCTGGCGGGGCGTCCCGGGATCGGCAGATGCACGAACGGCGAACGGAACACGGTGGTTTCCGCAAGAAGCGGCCGCAGCACGTCCTCGCTCCTGGTTTCGACGAAGCGATGCCAGCCCCTGAGTGTCTCCTGCACAGAGGGCGCAAGTCCCGGTGCGTCAGCCGTCATTGCATTCTCCCCGCCACATTGCTTGCCGTATCCGATATAAAATAATTCGTCACACCGGCCATGGCCGGTCAAGGAAACGCGCGAGCAGGCCTGTTATGACGGACGACGTCGCAAATGAGCGCAACGCCAAATCGGCCCGCCACGAGCGGCTGAAATCAGCGCTGCGCGACAATTTGAAACGGCGGAAGTCGCAGGCGCGCGGCCGCGCCGGCATGGCAATCGTGACGCCGGATGACGACGCGCAGGCACGGGATGATGCATCGGGCAGGGCCGCTCACCGGCGCGACGATGACACCTGAATCGCCGTCTTGAACCATCGGTTGATTGTTTGGCTGGGAGACACAATCTAGCCTGATGGAAACGGTCTCCACCGAGGGAGATCGGCGATCCTCGGTGCGAATGTAAGGAATATACGTGATGGCGACGGACCAGGCAGCAGCAAATGGGCCGGGCGCCCCGGAATCGGACGCTGCACGTGCGGCATTTCCCCGGTTCGAGCAGACGTTTCCGACATTGACGGAGACGGAGATCGACCGCATGCGCCGGTTTGGCGAGGTGCGTCAGTACAAGGACGGCGAACGGCTGTTCGAGTCCGGCAAGGTCGGTCCCGGCATGTTCGTCATTCTGTCGGGCCACGTCTCCATTACCCAGCGCGACGGCATGGGCCACGTCACGCCGGTGATCGAGCAGGGGCCGGGCCAGTTTCTGGCCGAGGTCGGGCAATTGTCCGGCCGTCATGCGCTGGTGGACGGCACCGCTGAGGGCGACGTCGAAACGCTGCTAATTCCATCCCAGAGTCTGCGTGCGCTGCTTGTGGCCGAAGCCGATCTTGGCGAACGCATCATGCGCGCGCTGATTCTGCGCCGTGTTGCCCTGATTCAAGCCGGCGTCGGCGGTCCGGTGCTGATCGGGTCGCCGTCGCTGGGCGACGTTGTGCGGCTGCAAGGCTTTCTGTCCCGCAACGGCGTTCCCCATCACGTGCTCGATCCTGCTGACGACAAGGATGCGGCGGATCTGATTGCGCGCTATTCGCCGTCGCCCGCCGATTTGCCGCTGGTGGTCGCTCCGGACGGCACGGTGCTGCGCAATCCCAGCGAAACCGATCTCGCCTATGCAATGGGAATGATCGGCGGTCCGATCAAGGACAAGCTTTATGATGTCGCCGTCGTTGGCGGCGGCCCCGCCGGACTTGCGACAGCGGTCTACGCGGCGTCAGAAGGATTGTCGGTAGCTGTGCTCGATGCCCGGCATTTCGGCGGACAGGCCGGTGCCAGCGCTCGCATCGAGAACTATCTCGGTTTCCCGACAGGCATCTCCGGTCAGGCGCTTGCAGGACGCGCCTACAATCAGGCGCAGAAGTTTGGTGCCGATCTGATGATTCCGGTCGAGGCCAAATCGCTCGACTGCTCGAAAAGCGGCGGCGCATTCGGATTGACAACCGAATGCGGTCATTTCCTGAAGGCAAAATCCATCGTCGTCGCCAGCGGAGCACGCTACCGGCGTCCCGCCATCGAGAATCTCGACAAGTTCGAGGGGCGCGGCGTTTGGTACTGGGCGTCGCCGATCGAAGGAAAGCTCTGTGCGCAGCAGGAAATCATTCTGGTCGGCGGCGGCAATTCCGCAGGGCAAGCCGCGGTGTTTCTGTCAGGTCACGCCAGCAAGGTGCGGATGATGATCCGCAGCGGCGGTCTCGCCGACAGCATGTCGCGCTACCTGATCGACCGCATCATGGCGACGCCGAACATCGAACTGATGATCCACACCGAGATCGTCAGGCTGGAAGGCGCCGAAGGCGGGCTTGAGCGCGTCCACTGGCGCAATCGCCGGACAGGCATCGAGACGGCGGGCGACATCCGCAATGTATTTTTGTTTGTCGGCGCCGATCCTGCGACCGCATGGCTGAAGGGCTGCGGCGTCGAGCTCGATCGCACCGGTTTTGTGGTGACCGGTTCGCAGTGCGAGGAAGGCAAGCCGGTCTCGGGGCTGGAAACCTCGGTGCCGGGCGTCTTCGCCGTCGGCGATGTGCGCTCCGGCTCGGTCAAGCGGATGGGCGGGGCGATCGGCGAGGGCGCGCAGGTCGTGGCCGCGCTGCATGGTTTTCTTGGCGACAAACTCGCGCAGCCCCATTAGCCTGTGACAGCCGGACAATTCTCTGACCAAGAGACCATCACATGCCCTGCAAGCACATCGCGGAGATCAAGGATGTCACACCGAGCGCGCTGGGCTGCGAGGAATGCCTGAAGACCGGTAGCGTCTGGCTGCACTTACGAATTTGCCGGACCTGCGGCCATGTCGGCTGCTGCGACGATTCGCCGAACCGGCACGCCACCAAACATTTCCGCGCCACTCAGCATCCTGTCATCGAAGGGTATGATCCGCCGGAAGGATGGGGCTGGTGTTACGTCGACGAAATCATGTTCGACCTGTCCAAACGCAAGACCCCGCATAACGGTCCGATCCCGCGTTATGATTGAACGGCGTCTGCCGGTTATCTGAGCTTCCAAGCGCCCCTGCATTGTCAGAATCGTGCCGATCCTCAAAAGGAGTTTTTTAGCATGCTGTATTTCCGGCGAGCCATTCGCGGCGCGGCCTGCGCCGCGGCAATGGCGGCATCCATCTTTCTCGTGTCAGTCGGCTACGCGTCAGCGCAGTCGGCACCGCAAAGCCGGACCGCCGACGTCAACGGCGTCAAACTGAATTATCTGATCGCTGGCAAGGGCGACCCCGTCGTGCTGCTGCATGGCTATGCCGAGACCAGCCACATGTGGCGGCCGCTGTTTCCCGGACTCGTCAACAAGCACACCGTGATTGCGCCCGATCTGCGCGGGTTCGGCAAATCCGATGCGCCCGAGGACGGCTATACCAAGAAGCAAATGGCGCAGGACATCCACGCACTGGTGAAGAGCCTCGGATTTACCAAGGTCAAGATCGTCGGCCACGACATCGGACTGATGGTCGCCTATGCCTATGCGGCGCAGTATCCGGCCGAGGTCGATCGTATCGTGCTGATGGATGCCTTCCTGCCCGGCGTCGGCGACTGGAAGAGCGTCTGGCTGCTGCGTGATCTCTGGCACTTCCATTTCTACGGCAAAACGCCGCTGGCGCTGGTTCAGGGCCGCGAGCGCATTTATCTCGAGCACTTCTGGAATGATTTTGCCGCCGATCCGGCCAGGTCCATTTCACAGAAGGACCGGAAAATCTATGCCAAGGCCTATGCGCAGCGGGGCCACATGAAGGCGGGAATGGAGGTCTTCCGCGCCTTCGAGAAAGACGCCGACGACTTTTCGGATTTTGCAAAGACCAAGCTGCCGATGCCGATGCTCGTTCTCTCCGGCGAGAAGGCGGGAGGTGTCTTCCTGATCGAACAGGGCAAGCTGGTCGCGACCAGTGTCGAGGGGGTGATCGTCAAGGGCTCGGGGCACTGGCTGATGGAGGAAGCGCCCGGACAGGTGATTCCGAAGCTGGTGGATTTTCTCAATCGCTGATCGCGCGACTCACAAAAAAATTGCGGGAGCTGAGCGCGCGGAAACGGAACTTCTGTTGAACTGTCGTGCGTATCATGTAGCCTTGGATTCATTCCAAACAGGGGCGCATCATGATTTTAGGCATGTCGTTAGCGGGTTTTACGGTTCTTCATCTCATCATCAGCATGATCGCCATCGGCCTGGGCTTTGTGGTGGCGGGTGGGATGCTTGCATCGAACAGGCTGCCGGGCTGGACGCTGTGGTTTCTCGTGCTGACCATCCTCACCAGCGCGACCGGCTTTCTGTTTCCCTTCACCAAGCTGCTGCCGTCGCACATCGTCTCGCTCATCTCGCTGGCGCTGCTGGCGGTTGCAGTCTACGCGCTCTATGGCAAAGGCCTCGCCGGCATCTGGCGCACGGTCTATGTGGTCACCGCGCTGCTCGCGCTCTGGTTCAATGTGTTCGTTCTGATCGCTCAGTCGTTCCAGAAGGTCGCATTGCTGAATGTCTACGCGCCCACCGGCGCCGAGCCGCCGTTTGCGATCACCCAGGGCATCGTGCTGGTGTTTTTCATCGGCTTGATCCTCCTCGGCATCAGGCGATTCAAGACAGCCTGAGACCAACTGGAGAACGGGAGCGTCGATGAAAGTCATTGTCTTCGGCGCGACCGGCATGGTGGGGCAGGGCGTTCTGCGTGAATGCCTGCGCGATGGCGATGTGACGGAGGTTCTGACCGTCGGCCGCAGCGCCACCGGTCAGCCGCATCCGAAGCTGTGCGAACTCGTGCATAAGGACTTTCTCGACTTCTCGACTATCGAGAAAGACATCACAGGCTATGACGCCTGCTTCTTCTGTCTCGGTGTGTCCTCGATCGGAATGGACGCGGAGCGCTACCGCCATCTGACTTACGACATCACGCTGGCGGCGGCGCGGCCGCTGGCGCGGCTCAACCCCGGCATGACCTTCGTGTATGTCACCGGCGCAAGCACCGACAGCACCGAGCAGGGCCGTGTGATGTGGGCGCGGGTCAAGGGCAAGACCGAGAACGATCTCCTCAAGCTGCCGTTCAAGGCCGCTTACATGTTCCGTCCCGGTGCGATCCAGCCGCTGCACGGGGTGCGGTCGAAAACCGCCTGGGTCCAGGCGATCTATGTCATGACCGGGCCTTTGCTGAGTTTCCTGCATCAGGTCGCGCCGAACTTTGTCACCACCACCGAGGAGGTCGGCCGCGCCATGCTGAGCGTGGCCAAGCGCGGCTATCCCAGGCCGATCCTTGAAATGGAAGACATCCATAAGGCCGGGGCCTGAACGCCGGGGCCGGACAGCTGGAAAGTCCGCAGTCCCACGCCCAGCCGACACAATTCGAGCGATTTTTCGGGTATTAAGCTGGAGTACCGGGGCTTTGGGGCATCCGGCGCGCGGTTTCCTCCCCCTCTGAAACGCGCTAAAAGCCACTTTAATCCGCAACAGGGCAGGTTTGGCATGGATCGCATTCGCATTGTCGGCGGCAACAAGCTCAACGGCACCATTCCGATTTCCGGCGCGAAGAACGCGGCCTTGCCGCTGATGATCGCAAGCCTGCTGACCGACGAGACCCTGATTCTCGACAACGTGCCGCGTCTGGCGGACGTCGCGCAGCTGCAGCGTATTCTCGGCAATCATGGCCTCGACATCATGGCGGCGGGCAAGCGCCCGGGCGACCACGAGTATCAGGGCCAGACCTTGCATATTTCCGCAGCCAACATCATCGACACCACGGCGCCCTATGAGCTGGTCTCGAAGATGCGCGCCAGCTTCTGGGTGATCGCGCCGCTGCTCGCGCGCATGAAGGAAGCCAAGGTGTCGCTGCCCGGCGGCTGCGCCATCGGCACCCGCCCTGTCGATTTGTTGATCATGGCGCTGGAGAAACTCGGCGCGGAATTGCAGATCGACGGCGGCTACGTGATCGCGAAAGCTCCCGGCGGACTTGTCGGCGCGGAAATCGATTTCCCCAAGGTCACCGTCAGCGGCACCCACGTGGCGCTGATGGCCGCGACGCTCGCCAAAGGCACGACGGTCATCACCAATGCTGCGTGCGAGCCCGAGATCGTCGATGTCGCCGACTGTCTCAACAAGATGGGTGCAAAGATTTCCGGCGCCGGCACGACGCGCATCGTGATCGAGGGCGTTAAGAAGCTGCACGGCGCGCGTCACACGGTGTTGCCGGACCGGATCGAGACCGGCACCTATGCCATGGCCGTGGCGATGACCGGCGGTGATGTGCAACTCGCGGGTGCGCGGCCTGAACTGCTGCAATCGGCGCTTGACGTGCTGACCGAAGCCGGAGCCACCATCACGCCGAACAATGAAGGCATCCGCGTTGCGCGCAACGGCGCAGGTATCAGCCCGGTCAAGGTCACGACCGCGCCGTTCCCCGGCTTCCCGACCGACCTTCAGGCGCAACTGATGGCGCTGATGGCCTGCGCCAAAGGCTCGTCGCACATCACTGAAACAATTTTTGAAAACCGGTTCATGCACGTTCAGGAACTGGCGCGGTTCGGTGCGCGTATTTCCCTTGATGGCGAGACCGCGATCATCGACGGCATCTCCAAACTTAAAGGAGCTCCGGTGATGGCGACGGATTTGCGTGCCTCGGTGTCGCTGGTGATTGCGGCGCTGGCCGCGGAGGGCGAAACCACCGTCAATCGCGTGTATCATCTCGACCGCGGCTTCGAGCGTCTCGAGGAAAAGCTCTCGGCCTGCGGCGCGACCATCGAACGTATCAGCGGGTAACCGAGGGCATGATCCCGAAAAGTGGAAGCCGGTTTTTGGAAAAGATCATACCCAATTGAAATAACGGCGGGGGCCATGTCTCAGAACAAAGCGGCTCAGCAAAACTCATCCCGGCGCAAAATGGCCGCGCTGGATGAAGACGATCTCGCGGTGATTTCCGCCCACATCCAGGATGCGGCGGTGGTCGCGGGCGACATTCTCTGGCGGCAAAGCGAGAAGCGTCTGGTCGTCGCCATGCGGCGGATGGATTGCGAGGACATCCTCGCGGGCGATTGCGTTCCGCGCCGCCTGATCTCGGCGCTGCGCTTCGACCGCGTATTGTCGTGCCAGTCGCGCGAGATCGACATGACCGCCCCGGAACTCCCGCTGACCCTGCTCGGGCTGGAATTCCATCCCGGCAAGAAACCCGGCGGCCAGGTGCTGCTGCTGTTCGCCAGCGGCGGGGTGCTGCGGCTCGAGGTTGAGTGCCTCGAGTGCGAACTGGCCGATCTCGGTCCGGACAATCTGGACGCTGATCCGGCGGACCATGCCGCAGTCACCTAATCTGCCTGCGGACACAGACATTTAGCAACCAATCCGCGCGGTCCCCGCTCGCGGTTTCATTCCGGGAATGTTATGGGTTGACGGTGACGAGTGTGGCGGTTCGCAAGTCCGCAACATTTGTCAGCACGTCCATTTAGCGGACTTGCGAACCAAAGCCACACTAGAACTATAATTTCTAGTGTCCTTTTGAATCGGAAGTTCGCTATGGAGCGTGCTGCAAAATGAGGCGAACTTCGGATTCAGGACACTAGCATCGCGCCAATGACCACGCCTTCAATTGATCCCCTGCCGGACCCTGCAATGCCGATCCGTCTCACCAGTCACAGCGCAGATTTCACCGAGCGCTTCAACGCCTTTCTCGACATGAAGCGGGAGGTTTCCGCCGATATCGACGCGTCCGCGCGCGCCATCGTCGACGATGTGGCGAAGCATGGCGATGCGGCGCTGATCGCGGCGACGAAGAAGTTTGACCGGCTCGATGTGGCGGCAGGCGGATTGCGGATCACGCTTGCAGAACTCGAAGGTGCCGTGAAGGCTTGCGATACCGCGACGCTCGATGCCCTGAAGTTCGCGCGTGACCGCATCGAGGTTTTTCACAAGCGGCAGTTGCCGAAGGACGAGCGTTTCACGGACGCTGCGGGTGTTGAACTCGGCTGGCGCTGGAGCGCCATTGAGGCGGTCGGCCTGTATGTGCCGGGCGGCACCGCGGCCTATCCGTCGTCCGTGCTGATGAACGCGGTGCCGGCGAAGGTCGCCGGGGTGGGGCGCGTGGTGATGGTGGTGCCGTCTCCGGACGGCAAGCTCAATCCGCTGGTGCTGGCGGCAGCGCAGCTCGGCGGCGTGTCGGAAATCTACCGCGTCGGCGGCGCGCAGGCCGTTGCGGCGCTGGCCTATGGCACGGCGACTATCAAGCCTGTGGCGAAGATCGTCGGTCCCGGCAATGCTTACGTGGCTGCCGCCAAGCGTCTGGTGTTCGGCAAGGTCGGTATCGACATGATCGCCGGACCGTCCGAAGTGCTGGTGATCGCCGACCGCACCGCGAATCCCGACTGGATCGCGGCCGATCTTCTGGCGCAAGCCGAGCACGACGCCAACGCGCAGTCGATCCTGATCACCGATGACGAGACGCTGGCGAATGATGTCGCGCGTGCCGTCGAAGCACAGTTGACCACGCTGCCCCGTGCTGACATCGCGCGCGCGTCGTGGAACGATTTCGGTGCGATCATTCTGGTCAAGACTCTTGATGAGTCAGTCGCGCTCGCCGATGCCATTGCCGCCGAGCATCTGGAAATCATTACGGCCGATCCCGAGGCCTTGAGCGCGCGCATCCGCAACGCCGGCGCGATTTTTCTCGGCGGCCATACCCCGGAAGCAATCGGCGATTATGTCGGCGGCTCGAATCACGTCCTGCCGACGGCACGCTCGGCACGTTTTTCCTCGGGTCTCGGCGTGCTCGATTTCATGAAGCGGACCTCGATCCTCAAGTGCGGACCGGATCAGCTTCGTGCGCTGGGCCCGGCGGCGATGACTCTCGGCAAGGCCGAAGGGCTGGATGCCCATGCGCGCTCGGTCGGATTGCGGCTCAATCTCTCATGACAAAGCCGCCGCCAAACGAGGACCCGAACAACCGCGTTGTCGCGGTGACGCTCGATGAGGAATCGATCGGGCGCTCGGGGCCGGACATCGAGCACGAGCGCGCGATCGCGATCTACGATCTTGTCGAGCAGAACCTGTTCGCGCCGGAAGGCGGCCATACCGGACCGTTCACCCTGCACATCGGCATCACCGGCAATCGCCTGATGTTCGACATCAAGCGCGCGGACGGGACGCCCTGCGTGGTGCATCTGTTGTCGCTGACGCCGTTCCGCCGGATCGTGAAGGACTACTTCATGATCTGCGACAGCTACTATCAGGCGATCCGCACCGCGACGCCCGACAAGATCGAAGCCATCGACATGGGCCGTAAGGGTGTCCATGACGAAGGCTCGCGGACCTTGATGGAGCGCCTTGAAGGCAAGGTGCGTGTCGATTTCGAGACCTCGCGCCGGCTGTTCACGCTGATCTCGGTGCTGCACTGGAAGGGCGAGGGCAGCACATGATCCCGAAACGTGCTCTGTGCAAAATCAGCGGGCGAGCCTGACGCATGGCGCGTTCTCCGCAGGCTGTCTTGTTCATGTGCGGGCAGAACAGCGTTCGTTCTCCGACGGCGGCCTGTCTGCTGCGCCATCTCGTTCCGCGCGGGCTGTATGTGCAATCCGCCGGCGTCAGCAAGGCCGATCTCGATCCATTCGCGGTGGCGGTGATGAAGGAGATCGGTCTCGATATTTCCAATCACAAGCCGTGGACGGTCGCCGATCTGGAGGACTGGGAAGGCCTGAACTTCGATCTGATCGTCACGCTGTCGCCGGAGGCGCATCACAAGGCGCTTGAGTTGACCGCGACCTCGGCAACCGAAGTCGAATACTGGCCGACGCCTGATCCGGTGGGTGTCGAGGGCCGCCGCGAATTGCAGCTCGACGCCTACCGTCATGTCCGGGACAGCCTGCAGCGGCGTATTCGTGAACGGTTCGCGCCGGCGGCTATCAGGAACGAGTAGGAAAAATCGTTATAAATCGAGCCCGGACGCGCTGCCGCGCTGTTGTCGGGACCGCGCCCTTCGGATAGTTTCCGCGCCCATTGACCCCTGACCGAAATCGACAAGTCTCGCATGTTAGGCCGTCCCAAATTTGTCCTTGCCTCCGGTTCGCCGCGGCGACTCAGCCTGCTGAATCAGGCCGGTATCGAGCCTGACGCGTTGCGTCCCGCCGATGTCGACGAGACGCCCAAGCGCGGCGAGCTGCCGCGCGCCTGCGCCAACCGTCTGGCGCGCGCCAAGGCCGACGCGGCGCTCAAGTCCGTGCAGCTCGATGATGATCTCCGCGGGTCCTACATTCTCGCCGCCGACACCGTGGTCGCGGTCGGTCGCCGCATCCTGCCGAAGGCGGAACTGGTGGATGAGGCCTCGCAATGCCTGCGCCTGCTCTCGGGCCGCAATCATCGTGTCTACACCGCGATCTGCCTCGTGACGCCGAAGGAGACATTCCGTCAGCGGCTGGTGGAAACGCGTGTGCGGTTCAAGCGGCTGAGCGAGGACGATATCCAGGCCTATATCGGCTCCGGCGAATGGCGCGGCAAAGCCGGCGGCTATGCGGTGCAGGGCATCGCAGGTTCGTTCGTGGTGAAGATGGTCGGCTCTTACTCCAATGTGGTCGGGCTGCCGCTTTATGAAGCGACCACGCTGCTGGGCGGTGAAGGTTTCCCGGTCCGCTTCGGCTGGCTGAATGCCAGTTGATGGCGCGAAATCCGCGCCCCGCGCGAAGCCATGCCCCATCTGCGGCAAGCCGCCGGTCGAGGCCTCCAAGCCGTTCTGTTCGGAACGCTGCCGCGATGTCGACCTGAATCGCTGGCTGTCGGGGTCCTATGCCATCCCGGCGCGCGAGAGCGACGAGGACGACGATATGGACGAGCCGAAATAGGTCTTTCGGGCATTTTCCGGCCGCGCCGAAGTCCTTGAATTCGGTAGGATTTCGAGCCGCCGCCGGGCGGCGCGGCGGTCCTCGCAAAATTCGCACGGTGGCTGGACAGCGCCGCCGCGTCTCACTATAAACCGGCGCTCTCCCTCCAAGCTGTTTTGGCAGCGTTCGAGGCGGCGCCCAGGTAGCTCAGTTGGTAGAGCATGCGACTGAAAATCGCAGTGTCGGTGGTTCGATCCCGCCCCTGGGCACCATCGCTTTCCTAAGCGATTGTTTCCACAGAAGTAATGCAAAATCAGACGCTACGGCTACCGGCTTGATACAAGAGGCTGGTACGAATGCCGTTGGCAATGTCACGCCCCTGGAAACATCCTGATAGCGGCGTGTATTGGTTTCGCAGAGCTGTGCCTGCGGACCTCCGCGAGCCTGTTGGCAAGCGGAAAGAGAAAAAAGTCTGAAAACCAAAGACGCCGCGCTGGCGAAACAGCGCCACGCTCAATTGCTCTCCGAGGTCGGAGCTCGGTGGGCAAATCTGCGCCAAGGCCCTCGTTCATAAGCGAAGCTGCAGCGCATGCGATCGCCGCGGCTTGGCACGACCGTTGGATTCAGCTGCACCGGGATAATCCGAGCAAACCTGGCCGACCAGCTTAGGGGGGCGATGTGGATGGGATGGGCTGGGGAACGCAAACCTGTTCAGACGACGATCTATGAATGGACGCAGGTCACGCGCCAATTTACGGACTTTATTGGCCATGATGACGCATCAAGAATCTCGAGTGATGACACCGGAGATCTGGAGCCCGTTAGCTGTCGCTAACAGGGCAATCGACTACAGGCAGTTAGTCAAACCTGCCTGTAGTCTCTGATCTTAGATTTCACCTTCATTCGATTCGACGTGAAAGCCTTTCGATGTAATGAGCCAAGTGCCATCGATAAAATGCCACGTCAGATAGTCCACGAACACCATCGTATTGACCCTCACGCGAACCTTCGTGAAAGCCTGTGTTTGGGACGAAAAATCGATGAGCAATATCTCATCAGCGCGGGGTGAGTTCGCAGATTTAGGCGACTGGCGCTTATCCAGGATGTCCCGGTAGACCGGTGCAGGCCAAGCAACCATCTTTCCTTCACGGAATCCGTGCAGTTGGACGGTTGGCGCGAAAACCTGATTAAAGCGAGACGTGTCGCAGTCGTACATCAGATCAAAATACTTCTGAACAGCATCAAGCAGGTCGATGGCGTAAGCACGATCAATAAGCCCGTGCGCGGTTACAGCAGTAGACATGCACACTCCTTGTGGACGAAGAAACCCGACGTGGATTGTCTATGATCGTTATCATGCCATCCAAGGCCGGACTCATCAAAAGATTTGAAGTCTATCAATAGCGAAACCGGATCGAATGGTGACGTGTTCTTAAATTCGGATGGCCAGCTTGGCCTGGGTTATTCTGGGGTGCTTTTCCGTGATTCACTATCGGGCGAGTAGGTGGATGGGCGGGTAAGATACTGTAGACCTGTCTACAGGTAACAGTTTCTCCGCGAGAACATTGCAGATGCTCTGGCTTTGGCGTGCAAAGTACTGGTGATGCCATCATGGTAGCCGCCCGCGAAGCTGAGGTCTCAGCAGGCGCTCCATGCGTAGGCGTCCACTTGCATACTTCGCAAGTATCAGTTCAAGAATATGCGTTGTTTCTAGCGCAGCTAAGTAGGTACTCTGCAGGCAAACGTCACGGACAGGTTCGCCAATGCCATCTGGAGGGCAGGCGATTGCGTGCGAAGAGGCCATGTTGAAACTGTTTTATACCCCTCATACATCTGCGCTCGCGACGCACATCGTGCTAGAGGAAGTCGGAGCGACGTATGAGATCGCGCTCATTGATTTTGAGAAAAATGAGCAACGCAGTCCCGAATATCTGAAGATCAATCCAAGAGGCCGTGTCCCGTCGCTGGTCACTAATTCCGGTGTATTGACGGAGACGCCTGCTCTGCTGGTGTATCTTGCGCAACTGTTCCCGCAAAGTCGCCTTGCGCCGATTGATGATCCTTACCTTTTCGCAGAACTGCAGTCATTCAACAGCTTCATTTGCTCAAATCTCCATGTCGCTCATTCCCACAGGATGCGGGGCCATCGCTGGGCAGATGAACCGGCGGCGATCGAGGCGATGAAGCGCAAGGTGCCACAGACTGTGAAAGTTGCGTTCGAGCAGGTCGAGCGTCATCTGCTGCGAGGGCCTTGGGTGCTTGGTGAGCAATACACGGTTTCGGATGCGTATCTTTTCACCATGGCGCAATGGATGGAGGCCGACGGCGTTGATCCATCGAGCTTCCCGAAGGTGCTCGATCATCGCAATCGGATGTCTCTTCGTCCTGCGGTACGAAATGCTTTACGGCAGGAGTTGGGTGATCAGTGATGCAGTCTCTTCTAAGAGAAATCCCAATGCTCCTGACCTTCGACCCGCAGTTGGATATCTGCGTCGTTTTTCTCAGTATCGGTCGTTGCGACTATAGGTTTCGATGAAGGATATGATTCAGCCTATCGGCGAGCGTAACGACGGCTTACCGGAGAAGTCGCCCCTCGGCGTAATCGATGTGTGGGCGCAGATTATCACCGAGCGCATGGCAAGGAGGCCGTGGCTTGAGCCATTGATGCGGTGGACAGGAAGGGCACCCGGTCAGATATTCGAGACCAATATAGCCGAGACTCTAGCGGCGATGGACCAGGCAGGTATCGGCATCTCGCTTCTGTCCGCATGGCATGGACCCGAAGGTTCTCTAATCAGCAATGACGAAGTTGCAGCCCAATTAGAGGCCGCTCCATTGCGCTTCAGGGGGCTTGCAACTGTAAAGCTCGACACTCCAATGGAGGCTGTTAGGGAAATCCGCCGGTGGGTGGATGGTAAGCAGTTTGTTGGCGTGCGTGTTGTCCCTTGGCTTTGGGACTTGCCGCCCAACCACAGGCTTTATTATCCCGTCTATGCTGCTTGCATTGAGGCCAACGTACCGTTTTGTACTCAGATCGGTCATACGGGACCGTTGCGGCGCTCGGAGGTGGGGCGATTGATTCCCTATCTCGAAGACGTTCTGTTGGATTTTCCAGAGCTTACTGTTGTTGGCGGACACGTTGGCTATCCTTGGCTTGATGAGCTAACGACGCTTAGCATCAAGTTTCCGAACTTCTACGTCGACACATCCGCATATACATTGCGCCGTCTTCCGGCGTCCTTTGTTGAATGGATGAAGAGTGTCGGGCAGAAGCGCGTTATGTTCGGCACAAATTGGCCCATGCTGCACCCTAGCAACTGCCTGAAAGACATCGAGAGCTTGGGATTGTCCGAGGTGCAGAAGGCAGCGTTCTTATCTGATAACGCTCGTCGCGTGTTTCGGCTCGCATAACGGCGGTAGAGAATGCTTCCAGCCAGAAAGAGTGCACTTTTCGTCATTCGCGAGCGCCAACGTGATGTACCTTTCGGAATGTCGATGGTGAAAGGCCAAACTTGCGTTCGAATGCGAGGTTCAGATGGCTCGCAGAGCTCATGCCGGTTCGCCTGGCAATAACTTTCAGCGGCAGGTCTGTCGCTAGCAGGGTTCGCGCCTTTTCCAATCTCATTTGAAGAATGAACTGTGCGGGAGTTTGACCGATTGCGGCCACGAACTTTCGATAGAAAGATCGTTCTGAGAGCCCCGAGCGATTGGCCAGCGTTGTGATTCCGATGGGGTGAGAAATTCGAGATTCCATCCAGCTGATCAAGTCGGCAAATGGCTCCCCGGCGGAGATTTGCGCATTGAGCATCTCGCTAAACTGAGATTGATAACCCGGTCTTCGGGCATAGAGCACCATGAACTTTGCGACCTTGTCTGCAACTTGTCGGCTGGTGTCTTGCTCGACCATTGCCAAAGCCATGTCTATGCCGGTTGAAATTCCAGCGGATGTCCAGGCCTTGCCACTTACGATAAAAAGCGCATTTTTATCGACCGACAGACTTGGATAACGCATCCCAAGGTCAACGCAGTCGGCCCAATGCGTGGCCACGCGTAAACCATCCAATTTTCCAAGCTCGGCGAGTATGTAGGCGCCTGAGCACACCGAACCAAAGCGCAGTGCCGCTTCGAAACAGCGTTGCAGCCATGTTCGCGTCCTGGGCAGCGCTATGGCTTTGTGCATACTTGCCTGCCCTCCGCCTGCGACAAGCAAGGTCTTTACCCCTTTAGGTGCGAGAGAAGTCGGCGCTTCCGTTGCGATCGAGATACCGCAGGACGTTGCAACTAAGCCGCCGGACGGTGAGACCACTGAGACATTGTAGATCTGTTGGCCGGCAATGTTGTTGGCAATCCCGAATACAGAGGAGGGGCCGGCAATGTCGAGCAGTTGGCATCCGTCGAAAGCGAACAGCACGGTTTTCTGAATCTTGGGCATTGGCAGAAAATAGCATGAGATTGTCATCTCTGCCAACGTTGGGTCCGCTAATTTTTCGGAAAGCAGTCCAATAAGGTGATCAGCATGAAAGTTATGGTTTGTGAATTTCCGGATGAAGCGTTGCGAAAGAGGTCGGCATGGGAAAGCCTCGTCGCGCAAGCTGGGATTGATAGGCCTGACATCGTTGTTTTGCCGGAAATGCCGTTCTGCGAATGGATATTTGTCGGAGATCGGGTTGATGATGAGCTGTGGCGCAAGGCGCTTCGAGATCACGATCAGATGATCGATCAGTTCGGCGCACTTTCATGCAACACCGTGATGACCTCGAGGCCGATAGAGCGCGATGGCCATCGGTACAACGAGGCCTTTCTTTGGTCGAAGGCTTCAGGTTATCAGGCTGTTCGGCGCAAGTGGTATTTGCCAGATGTCCCGATAGCGCGCGAGACGCTGTGGTTTTCCCAGGGTGATCGAAAGTTCGCCCCTGTCACGAATGACACTTTGCGTGTTGGCTTCCAACTCTGCAGTGAGATCATGTTTCCAGAGCATGCGAGGGAAATCGGTATTGCTGGGGCTCATCTTATTTCTCATCCGCGGGCGGGAGGAGTAGGACGACGATGGCGTGCTGCTTGTGAGCTTTCTGCGGTGATTTCGGGGTGTTATCTCGCCTCTGCCAATCGCCGGTCGTATGACCGAGATCTGTTTTCCGGGGCTAGTTGGCTGTTCTCGCCCGAAGCGGCCTTGCTTGCTGAAACCTCTGTAGCTCGACCATTCGTCACGACAGAGATCGATCTCACCGTCGCGGAACGTGCCAAGGAGACATATCCGCGCGATATGCAGCGCGCTTACTTCGCGCCTTCATTGAACTGAGTGTTCGGAGTTCAAAATGGGTTTTAAGACTACGCTAACAGATCGATTGAATCTGAAGCATCCCGTCGTGGCGGCTCCCCTCGGCCGCGGATCGACTCCTGAATTCCTCGGAGCTCTCGCAAATGCGGGTGCTCTGGGGTTTGTCGCGCTGGGCCACATTCCTGAGGCTGAACTGCGTCAGACACTTTCCGGATACATCGCGTCTGCTGGCGGCGCCGATCGGTTTGGCATCAATTTTGTCTTGATTGCGGACCATATGCAGCGGCTTGAGACAGCCCTTGATGCTGGCTGCCGAGTTGTTTCGTTCTTGCGTGGCGATCCGGCACCGTATGTTCGGCGTGCAAAGGATGCGGGTGCCACAGTATTTTGGACTGTGTCGGGATCCGAAGAGGCCAAACGAGCCGCTGACTGCGGCGTGGACTTTATCGTGGCGCAAGGGCGAGAGGCCGGCGGTCATCTTACCGGCGAGGCGCCGCTTATGACCTTGTTGCCGACGATTGTTGATTCTGCGCGTGGTGTTCCAGTGGTGGCAGCTGGCGGCATAGCTGATGGACGAGGCCTTGCAGCCGCATTATCGCTCGGTGCATGTGGGGCATGGATGGGGACGCGTTTTGTTGCCTCGGCCGAGAGTGGGAGTCATCCTGGGCACAAACAAATGATCGTGGATTGCGGATTATCAGACCTGGTCGAGACAACGTTGTTCGATGGTGGATGGCCAAATTCACCTCATCGAGTAATTGCCAACTCGACCTACAAGAACTGGAAGGATGCGGGCTATCCATCAAATGGATCACGGCCGGGGGAAGGGGAAGCAATCGGGCAATTTTCGGAAGGTGTCCCAATGCTTCGTTACAATGTGGCGACGCCGTGGGCGACAATGGACGGCGATTGGGAAGCAGGACCGCTTTATGCTGGCTTGTCAGCGACGCTCATCCAGGCGGTTAAGCCTGTGGGAGAGTTGCTAGCTCAGATCGATGACGAAGCTGAAAATGCCTTGCGGAAAAATGTGAGCTACTTGCGCGTGTAACTGTAACTCGTCTTTGAGTGTTGCTCTTCTTAAGCGGTCCTGCCCTTTAGTGTATTTTGAGCATTAGCGTCGGACGCGACTTTATTCATCGGCACCTTGGAAAATTGACGGCGATAATCGCTGGGGCTGAGCCTGACGAGGCGACGGAAGTGATGACGAAGTGCATGTGAGCTTCCAAAGCCAACAGCCTCGGCGATTTTCTCCATGGGCTGATTTGTCTGAGCAAGTATTTCCTTTGCCGCTTCAAGTCTTTCGTTGATGAGCCATTGGCCTGGCCATTCGCCTGTGGCTTCCATGAAACGGCGTTCGAAAGTACGTTTGCTCATTCTCGCTTTGCTCGCCATCTCGCTGACGGACCATTGGTGATGAATGTGCTGTCTAATATATTCGAGTACCGGGGCTATACTGGCGCTTACCCGTAAAGCAACCGGGCGTTCCAGAAATTGCGCCTGACCGCCTCCGCGATGGGCAGGCATGACAATTCGGCGAGCAACAGAGTTGGCTGCCTGGGCACCGAAATCCTGCCGCACAATTTCTATCATCAAGTCTATGCCGGCCGCGCTGCCTGCCGACGTATAGATACCGTTGGCGCCACGATAGAGCGAGGTGTCATCGACTTCGATTGCCGGAAATCTTTCGCGCAAGGCGTCAGCGTAGCGCCAGTGGGTGGTGGCTATCGAACCGTCAAGAAATCCGGCCTCTGCCAGGACAAAAGCTCCGGAGCATATCGACGCTAATCTTGCGCCCTTTGATCTTGCACGTCTTAGAGCATCTGTCAGGCTTTGAGGGACAGGAATATCAGAGCCCTTCCAACCAGGGATGATAATAAGATCCGCTCGCTCAAGAAGATCGGCCCCGCCGTCTGGTAGAATGCTGAAGCCGCCATGTGCACGCAATGGTCCGGGTTCAATTGCGCAGCTTGCGAAGCGATACCAGCCTGAACCCATTTCCGGGCGCGGAAGACCGAAAATTTCCGCAGCGATTCCAAATTCGAACGTGCACAGTCCATCATAGAGTAGAGCGGCAACTAATGGACCTTGCATATTTGGCATGATGTTTACGTTGATTGTCATTTGCGCCAATGGCAAGTGAAACTGCGGCATAGCACTGTTGCAGGGAAAGGAGATTTCTCATGCCAAGTGCCGTTACTGCTGTAGCTCCGGCCGCAAGCGATCTTGCAAAGGAGCACTTTGCTGCTGAATTTGCATTCGAGACCGACTGTTGGGACGTTCACGACGCTCTGTCGAAGGGTGCGGACTTCGTTTTGCTCGATGTACGAAGTCCAGCTCTATTCGCGCAGGGGCATGTCGCTGGAGCTATTAATCTGCCGCATGGAAAGATCGTGGCATCGAGAATGGCACAATGGAGCGGTGAGACGATTTTTGTGACTTATTGCGCCGGGCCTCATTGCAACGGCGCGGCGCGTGGAGCCTTACGTTTGGCGGAGCTCGGCCGTCCCGTTAAGATCATGACCGGCGGGATCACCGGCTGGCTTGATGAGGGCTTTTCTCTCCAGTCCGATCAAAGTTGATGCCGATGGTCATCAGGCCAGCCGAGTCGTCCGATTGTGACGACTTGCTGGCCATGATCCGCGATCACGCTAACTACGAGAGAAACGAGGCAACTATTTCCAGACGGGGCCTATTATCTCTCGTGACCGGCGAAGGTGCCCGTGCGCATATCTTTGTCGCGTCCCGACAAGGAGAGCTTCTTGGATACTTCTCTCTGACGATCGACTACTCTCTCTGGCGAGACCATATCTGGGCGCATCTTGATTGTTTGTATGTGACAACCAACGAGCGAGGCAAAGGTGTCGGTGCAGGCCTATTGGCTGAGGCGATAGCCGTAGCTAGAAGGCTCGGTGCGGATCAACTTGAATGGCAGACACCGGAATGGAATGAACGAGGAGTTGCCTTTTACTTGCGCGAAGGCGCCCTTTCGCAAGTTAAGATGCGCTTCAACATCAACTTGTGAAATCTCTGCGCATTTTAATCGCTATTCTGGCTGCATTAGTAAAGCCAGAAACCTAGTCACGGATAGCAGTAAGACCGGATAATCTTTCCGATTGTCGTAACGGAATTTACGTTAACAACGCGGCTATCCCCAACGCGACTTTAGGCAATTGGTGATAGCAACGTCATGTCGGGCGAGTAACCGCTTGGAATTGGTTCAGCTCATGAGAATTCCATGAATCGACTCATTCCCCTAGCTCGCGATAGGTCCGCTTGCTGAATACTCAAATGAATTGTCCGAATCTGGTCCCTTGAGGCAGAGCAGCAAGGCGGATGAGGCGAGAATCCAGGGCTGCAGCTTTTCGGTGCGCCGCAGCTTCTCGATAAACGGGATCACGGAGAATTTCGTTAAAGGCTGCCAGGCTTGGGTACTCTGCAACAAAGCTTAGGTCCCAATTCTCCTCATCCGGGCCGATCAGCATGTTCTCGAAACGGCCTTCCCATACAATCTTTACGCCTAGTCGTGCGAGGACCGGCTCGCTGATACGTCCATAAGTTCGATAAGCCTCGACTCCGGTTGAGGCATGGCCGTCCGGATAGTTCGCATGTTCGCGTAGCCGAATGAGGTTAAGCAAGTGGACCTTGCCGTCGCGCTGGTTGTCTCGATGAGCGATGAAACGCTCTTTAGTCAGGTCAACATGTCCGGTCATTTCTTTTCCACGTATGTAAGTGCTGTAAATCCGCGTGATTCAAGGTTTCATTGCCCGTTGAAATGAGCAGGACGACGCTCAAGGAATGCATCGATGCCCTCTCGGATGTCGTGTGTGGGGACCATCTGCGCGAATTGATTTGCTTCTACTGCAAGCCCTTCATCGATCGACAGATTGATGCCGCGGGTGACGCTCGCAAGACTCGCTCTGACCGCAGCAGGCGGCTTCTCAATGATTCTTGCCGCAAGTTCGCGGGCGCGCATCATGAGCTGCGAGGCAGATACAACTTCATTGATCAGACCGATACGTGCGGCTTCCTGCGCTGAGATCGAGTCACCAGTCAGAATAAGCTGCAAGGCACGCTTACGCCCAATATGGCGCGGAAGGCGCTGTGTTCCACCGAACGGAGGAGGAAATCCCAAGTTGATCTCTGGTTTGGCGAAACGGGCTTCGTCACTTGAGATGGCTAGCGGACATGCCTCAACTACCTCGCATCCGCCGCCGAAGGCCAACCCGTTCACTGCAGCGATGATGGGCTTTGGGAAGTTTTCAACCCGCTTTGTGAACGCCTGGCCGCGTCCAACGAATTCGCGCATGGCAATGCTTACGCCGGCCGCGACACTCGACGAGAACCCAGCGATATCGGCACCTGCGCTGAATGCTTTACCAGATCCGGTAAGGATGACGACTCTGATCGAGTCGTCTCGCTCTATGGCATCCAGGTGCTGCTGGAAAGTGTCGATGAGAGCATAACTAAGTGCGTTCAGCTTCTCAGGGCGGTTGAGGGTGAGTGTCGCGATATTGCCTTCCACACTCATGAGCACGGGTTGGTCAACGGTCATAATAATCTCCTTGCTAGCAGGTCAGGAGAAAATTGCCGGTGTCGACTTAGTCAAACAAACTCATAATCCTCGCCAGCGCATGAAAATTCTTCATTTTGTGGCGAGGGCAGAGGGTCTGATGATCTTGACCGTCAGAATGCCTCAAGAAAATTGAAGTCCAGCTTTCGATTTTTCGGAGCAGTCAAAAGCCAATCGGTTACTTACACTGTCGATCTTGATCTAAGGATCCGGTAACGAAATGAACGAGACGTCAGAACGCAATCCTCTTGCGCTATTTGCAAGTGATGCAGAAGAGCGCAAGAAGCTATCATCTTACCCCGAGCCGTTTCGCTCGCGTATGTCCAAACGCGTAAAACGGCCGCTGGGGGATCTTTTTGGTATCAAAAATTTCGGCGTGAACCTAACGGAGCTTCTGCCTGGCGGGGAATCGTCAATCATGCACTGCCACAGTAAGCAGGATGAGTTTGTATATATTGTGAGCGGAAGACCGACTTTGGTTACTGACCGAGGGGAAATAGCGTTGGCGCCGGGAATGTGTGCAGGGTTTCCTGCGGTGGGCCTTGCTCATCATTTGGTCAATCGGTCAGACGAAAGGGTGGTCTATCTGGAGATCGGGGATAGAACGCCGGGCGACAGTGCGAGTTATCCTCACGATGACTTGGTTGCAAACCTCGGAGCCTCGGGTTGGTTGTTTACGCATAAGGACGGAAACCCGTACTGATGCTTTCACGTGTTTTTCTGGACACCAATGACCTCTTGTCCACCGGCGCATCTCGTTTTTGCAAAAATAGCCACTCGGAGATCGCTACTTGCGTGGCTGTCTGGAGGAGCGCGAAGGAAGACTAATAACAGTTTCAACGTCGTCTTTCCTCGCAGGTTTACCCTGTTCATCGACCAGGGCAACGGTTAGCTTTTGTCCCGTTGCTTTCGAGCGGAGAGACAAAGGCCCCGAGCCTTTCCCGATCCAGTGATCGCTCCACTCCGTCAGCGCTGTAAAAGACAGACCCAGCGACTGTCCCATCTTCGTCAGCGGGTATTCGATCCGCGTCCGCTGTCCCTCCTCGCGATACTCCCGCTGTTCCATCAGGCCGCTCTCGACCAGCCGGGCGAGGCGATTGCTCAGTACGCTGCGAGGGATATCCAATTCGTTGCGGAAGTCGTCGAAGCGTCGCACCCCATACAGGGCCGATCGCAAGATCACGAGAATCCAGCGATCCCCGATCACTTCGAATGCTTTCCAGAGGTTGCAATCGTTGGGCGGTACTGGGGAGCGGCGAATGGGAGGGGTGTTGGTCATTACGGCATTATACACATTATCTGAGTTGCTAAAATGGATTTAGCTTGCTATAGACCTAAGTCCAATAAATGGACTTAAAGGAAGTGCGATGCCGCTTATCTCTGTCAAGGCGCCGGCGGGCGTTCTGAATGATCAGTCCAAAGCTGCTCTTTCCAGAAATCTCGTGGATGTTGCGGTGGAGTGCGAGCAGATCCCGGATGAGCCGAGCAAGCGTGCTTTGTGCGTGGTCATGATCGAGGAGGGAGGCGCCGGAAACTGGACCTTCGGTGGCAATGATCTGTCCGGCATCGTGGCGTTGGTTATTGCGACAGTTACTGTCGCTAAGGGGGTTCTGGACGAGCAAAGCCGGGCTCGTTTTGCCGAGCTTGGCCACAAGGCTGTTGCCGAGGCGTTACCCGGAGAGACGCGCCGGATCTCAAGTTCCTTTCTGTTCAATGAAATCGAAGACGGCATGTGGGGTGTTAACGGACGTCTCTGGAGCCTGCGAGAGCACGCAACGGCGTCCGGCTACAGGCATCTGCAACATCTTGTCGTCGCCAGCTGAAACCGGTGACGTTCTCGCACTACGACGTACGGGAAGCCACGCTGGCAACCACATCGCCTGCGAACGATCCATTTAGCGCATCACAAGGAGCCAATCGATGCTGACACGGCCTGTAGACAGGGACGACGCACTTGAGGATTTTGTTGCCCGTGAGATCACGCTTATCGGCATCACAAAAAGAGTACTTGTGTCAGGAAGTGGACCGGCCGTGATCGTGATGACCGAAATGCCCGGCATCAGTCCTCACGTGGCGCGATTTAGCCGCTGGGTACGCGATGCCGGATTCACGGTTTACATGCCTTCGCTATTTGGGCGCGATGGAGCTCTTGTCAGTGCAGAAGAGGGAGTTGCGGTGATGCAGCGGGCATGTGTCAGCGCCGAGTTCCGTGCGTTTGCTGCCAATGAATCCAGTCCCGTGACCGTATGGCTTCGTGCACTGGCGAAATTCGCGCATGAGGAATGCGGTGGTGCTGGTGTGGGGGCGATCGGCATGTGCTTCACCGGAAATTTTGCGCTTTCGATGATGCTTGAACCGGCCATGCTAGCGCCGGTCGTATCGCAGCCATCGTTACCGCTTAACGATCCGGCCGGCATGGCGATGGCACCCGAAGAGCTTGCTGCTGTGCGCGAGCGTCTTGATCGGGAAGATCTTACGGTGATGGCCTACCGTTTCGCGGGCGACAAGTTCTGTAAGGCTCAACGGTTTGCCGCGTTTTCGGAGGCACTTGGCGACCGCTTTGTCGCGCGGGTACTGCCGGACAGTGCGGCCAGTATGAACCTCCCGCCATTCTTCGCAACCCATGTGACGACCCCCCATAGCGTGGTGACGGCTCATTTGATCGACGAAGCAGGGCAGCCGACGATTGCTGCGCGCGATGAGATCCTGGCATTCTTTAAGCATCGGCTGAAATGACCGGGAGCGTGTGTCTGGAATTCCAAACAAGCCAATGACGTTTAATAGCGCATGAAAATCGTTCAGCTTGATCGCTCACGACAGTTCCGCCGTGCTACAAGCGCGTTAAGGAAGGAGCACGTGATGCGCCATCGATTGCCCCCATTAAATTCGCTTCGCCTGTTTGAGGCATCGGCTCGACTTTTAAGCTTCAAGAATGCAGCAGAGGAGCTTCTGCTGACGCCGAGCGCGGTCAGCCATGGTATCCAGTCGCTGGAAGATTGGCTTGGTACACCATTATTCCTTCGCACGACCAAGGGGATTGTACTCTCCGAAGCAGGCACCGCTTACATTCCGGTGGTGCGGCAAGCGTTGGAGCTACTCGCCAACGGCAGTGCGAATATTGCCAACCAGCAGGGATTAGGGCAGCTCGCAATAAGTATGGCCCCTACGTTTGCAGCAAAATGGTTGCTTCCGCGGCTTCACAGGTTTCGTGAGCGTCATCCAGACATTCGCATCGTCATCGACACCTCGCACGAACGCAGCGAGTTGTCCGATGTCGGGGTGGATCTTGCCATTCGCATGGGACGTGGAAATTGGCACGGCTTCATTGCAGATAAGCTCTTAAATGAGGCCATGGTGCCTGTATGCGCCCCGGCTATTCTCGAGCGCGTGCGAGAGCTAAAGGATATCGAGCAATCGCCGCTGATTCATGTCACTACGGTGAGCGAGGATTGGGCCGCGTGGGCCCTCGGGTGCGGGCGCCCTGCACCGGACCTGGCGAAAGGATTGCACTTCGACACGATCCAAATGGCATTCGAAGCAGCCAGCCAGGGTCTCGGTGTTGCCATCGGGCGAAAGCCGCTGGTCAACTCCGAACTCGAGGCCGGTAGCTTGGTCGAGGTGTGGGAGACGGTAAACAGCAATACCTCGTATTGGCTGATAGGTGCGGAAAGCCGCGCAGATGATCCGCGCATCATTGCGTTTCGTTCCTGGATCCTCGACGAGGTTAAGGTCGATCTGGCTTGAGGTCTCTTCGGACGTGACCCCGATTCATGCGCGAAGTACTATTACTCATTTGCCGTGGTTGGCTACCTATTTCATTCTCGACCAGATTTTGACTTGCAGGTGGCGTGTCCTTTTCTTGCGGGCCTGATCGGATGCCGAGAAAGGGAGCAATATGGCTGGTCAATATGCGGAAAGACGTGTGGCTTTCCGCGCTCTGCATCAGAGCGGATGTTTCGTTATTCCAAACCCATGGGACGTTGGCAGCGCGCGCCGTCTTGAAAAGCTCGGCTTTAAGGCGCTGGCGTCCACAGGCGCGGGCTATGCTTGGTCGCTGGGACGTCAAGATCAGCAGCTAACCTTGGACGAAGCGTTGGCTCATTTGCGGACGCTATGCAGTGCCACATCTCTCCCAGTGAATGCGGATTTCGAAACCGGCTATGCCGACAATGCGGATGGTGTCTTTACAAACGTGTTGAAGGCGATCGATACGGGCGTCGCTGGTTTGTCCATCGAAGATCGCAAGGATAATGATCTTCTGGATTTTAGCGAAGCGGTGAAGCGTGTGCGTGCTGCACGCAACGCCATCGACCAGTCTGGCGAGAATGTTCTCTTGGTTGGACGATCAGAAGGGCACTTTATCGGGAAGCCGGATCTTGCGGCGACGATTGCCCGTCTGGTTGCCTATTCCGAAGCTGGCGCAGACTGTCTTTATGCTCCGGGCATCACCGATCTGTCGGAGATTGCGAGCATCGTGGCCGCGGTCCAGCCCAAACCTGTGAATGTGATGATCACTGGTCCTAGCCCTACCGTATCGGAGCTGGCTGCGATTGGGGTCCGCCGAGTCAGTATAGGTGCATCGCTCGCGGCTGCTGCATGGAAAGGTTTCGATGTTGCAGCAAAAATGCTTTTCCAAGAGGGTCGGCTTCCGCCGCGGGGTTAGTGAGGACGGTACTCCCCGGCGTCGATGCCCGGGATACCTCTGATAGACAGAATTGGATGAACAAAATGATTGCAGTTATCTTCGAGTCGTGGCCCGCACCGGGAAAGATGCAGACCTATCTCGATATGGGAGCAAGATTGGGTCCTCAGCTCGAAAAAATCGATGGATTCATTTCAATCGAGAGGTTTCAGAGCGTTACAGATCCAACCAAGCTTCTCGCTCTGTCCATCTGGCGTGATGAGGCTGCGGTCGATGCTTTCCGCAACTGGGATGTTCATCGCAACGTCCAATCGAATAGCCGCAAGGATGTGTTTCTCAATTATCGGCTGCGCGTCGCAGCGGTGATACGCGACTACGGCATGAACGAACGTGAGCAAGCGCCGGCAGACAGCCGCGCGGCTCACGCTTGATTTGGAAGAATCTCGTACGACTTGAGCATAGCATCGATGCCTTTGGCGATTGCGGGGATCACCAGATCAGCTCCGTCGTCATTGAATTGTCCGGGTGAAATGATTCCATCTTGTTTACGATAATCGGGGGAAATGTGTGGTGTGGTCTGATCGAAGATTGCTGGATCTCCTGAGAATTGAAATCCCGATAGTTCTGGCACCGATGGTCGCGGTGCAGGACGCAGAGATGGCAGCGGCTGTTTGTTTGGCAGGAGGTCTGGGATCGTTAGCTTGCGCAGCCCTTTCCGTAGAGCAGGTGCGTGAACAGGTTGCAAAAATTCGGTCTCGCGTTTCAGCTCCAATCAATCTCAATTTTTTCTGTCATGAAGCTGTCGATGCTGATCCACTCAGGGAGGCCGGCTGGAAGCGCCGGTTAGCGCCATACTATGCTGAACTTGGCTTAGACCCTGAGGCTCCTGTTCATTTTGCCAATCGTGCTCCGTTTGATAGCAAGATGTGCGATCTCATCGAGGAACTGCGACCTGAAGTCGTCAGCTTTCATTTCGGCCTTCCAACTGAACCTTTACTCAGGCGAGTGAAGTCGGCTGGGTGCGTTGTAATGGCGTCCGCCACGATCGTCAGAGAAGCGATTTGGCTGGAAAAGAATGGGGCGGATGTCATCATTGCCCAAGGGGCTGAAGCTGGAGGGCATCGCGGAATGTTCCTTACAGATGACATTTTCACTCAGCCAGGAACCTTTTCTTTGGTGCCGCAAGTGGCCGATGCGGTTGGCTTGCCTGTGATTGCTGCCGGAGGGATTGCGGATGGGCGTGGAATAGCGGCAGCGTTCGCTTTAGGGGCTTCTGGAGTTCAAGTTGGCAGTGCGTACCTGAGATGCCGCGAATCCAAGGCAATATCTGCTGCAAAAATAGCATTTGCCGATGCTACGGATGAATCGACCGTCATAACAAATGTCATGACCGGACGCCCCGCGCGCGGCGTATTCAATAGGATTATGAGAGAAGTCGGTCCCATGTCTGGGTTAGCGCCGGCTTTCCCACACTCAGCCAATGCTCTTGCTCCCTTGAAAACTGGAGCGGAGAAGCTTGGAAAGGTTGACTACACAAATCTTTGGGCGGGACAATCGATAAAGTTGGGACGAGAGTTGCCCGCCGGAGATCTAACGAGGGCCCTAGCGGATGAAGCGATACTTAGAATGAACCAGCTTGGGGCTTGTTCCTAATAACATCTTTAAGTTTAATTGGCGTGCCGATGCAAGTCGCTTTCAATAGTGAGAAGCGACTTGCATCGCAACGCTCGCGGTATTAATTGCCCGAGCGATTATCCCTAAAATGCGTTGAACCGATAAAGATTCCGCAATCTGAATATTCTCCCAAGTATTTGTCCGCCCGTGGTGCGAGGTGTTCTTGCCACGATCTCGCTTGCATCGCTGTTCGCCCTCGGTTCGCCACGTGCTGTCCACGACCTGGCGTGCATTACTGAGCAAATCTGGTAGCTGAAGAAGGTATAGAACTCTCTATAGCCGCGCCGTTTTGCGTCGACATGTTCGGGATGAGTCCGCCACCTCTCCAGTGCTTCTTCGGAGTCGAATTCGACAATGGTTATTCGTTCGCCATCCTCAGCGACAAATCCTTTGTGAGAAATGTAGCCTGCGATAGTTGGAGCGAGTTCGCTCATGCGCTTTGATAAAGGCGCATATTCATCTTGGATATTCGGCTTAAGCCGAGAACGAAGAACGGAAAGAATCATGAGTATTGTTCCTTGATTGTGCTCTACGCTTTTCAGCGCGTCATTAAGGTCGTGTCATACTGTTCGCGTCGCGCCGGGTTTTCAAATGCTTTTCATCTATGATCATTATGCAAAAAATTAAATCGCTGACTGCAATTCCTCGATCATGAGATTGAGGGCAGTATTGAATCGCCCCGGAATTGGGTGGCGCATCAAAGATATTGTGGCGCAAAGATCAAAGTCACTCACGTCGAGCACTTCTAGCGCCTCTCTATAGGGGCTGTTCTCGAATTGCCGCTGGGGCGCGAGAGCGAGCCCGCCGCTTTGAGCAAGCAAGGACAGTTGGAGATCTTCTCCAAAGACTTCTGCGGCAATCTGTATAGGTAACTCTAACCGATCAAATGTACTGAGAAGAGCGGCGCGACAGCCGCAACCTACTGGGTTTAGAAACCAGGGCTGATGGGAAAGATCACTAAGGCGATAAGATCTTTCGTCCGAAAGATTGTGTTGGTGCGCCTTGGCAACAACGAGTATTCGCTCGGTTCCGATTGGAGTCTGTAGCAAATGGAGCGAACCAGCTTGATCAGGCATTAGGAGCCCGATTGCACAGTCGAGCGCTCCTGTTTGTACATCTTCTATCAACTCCTTAGACCAATCCGAGGTGACTTCTAGTTTTATCCTGTTGAATGTTCGTCTAAGCATATTGAATGGAGAGCTCAACAATGTCTCTTCAAGTCCAAACGCGATTCCGGCTTTTAGAACGCCGGAAATATTCTCTCTTAAGCTTCCGCAAGTTTCTAGTTCAGCCACTGCAGCCAATACTCGGCGGCAATGCTCGAGAACATGAGCACCAAATGCGGTCAGTACTGCAGGTTTGACCGTTCGATCGAAAAGAGGGGTAGAACCCATAGCGGATTCAAAATTCTGAATTCGTCGCGTGGTCGCCGGCTGAGTCAAGTTCAGGCGAATGGCCGCTCGGTTTACGGATCCTGTTTCGGCCACTGCCACAAACGCTTCAATTTCGAGGAGATTTCTGGGGCCCATGTTCCGATCCTTGCCAGGACACCTATGGCAGCGATTGTTCCATGCTGAGTGCCGGTTGAGGGTCTGGTGTGCGGCCAGCCAATCGAGCTGGGACGCCGACTGCGGTACATCCAGATGGAATCGATGTTAGGACCAATGAGCCAGCGCCAATCTTGGCGAAGTCTCCAATCTCTACATTCCCGAGCACTGTCGCTCCTGCTGATAACAGTACGCCGCGACCTATTCGCGGAGCGCCGACTGAGCCGTCCAGCAAGCTGCCAAGCGTAACCTCCTGAAGCATCGATACGTCTTGTTCGATAACGACGTCTCTTCCCACTGTGACGCCCGTACCATGGTCGATAAATAGAGCGTCTCCAATGGTTGCAGACGGATGGATGCTGACATGCAAGGCGTGAGTGATGGAGTGGTGAAGTCTTTTGGCAAGTTCAAATTGTCTTCTTTGCCAGAGGCGATTGGAGATCCGATACGCCTCCAACGCGATATAACCCTTGAAGTGGAGAAGAACATGCAGTGGCCCAGAGCAAGCCGGATCGCGTTGCCGTGGTGCATTAAGATCGCGGATTGCTATGTCTATCAAAGAGGGATCATCGCAGTAGATGCGTTCCGCAGTTTGACGGATTAGTGCCTGGTCATTCCGGCTTCCTCTGGTTGCTTTGGCGATGAGATGCGACAGCGATTGTTCAAAATTGATGTGATTGAGTACTGCTTCATGCAACCAAGCAGCCAGTATTGGCTCGGCTTTCGCGGCCGCAACTGCTTGACGCTGAATCGTATCCCATATCGAGACGTCTGCAGTGGGTGGCCCTGAGCTCATACATAGCCTCCGCGGATTAAACAGGTGCCTGTCGTTGAATCATTTTCAGAAATCGGAATGTGGTCTTGGTCCCATTTGATCTTTAACGAGTGTCCTTGAGTAAGGATGTCCGGGACGTCTAACCCTGTATCTTCCGTGCCAGGTTCAATGAGGGCGCCCGTTGATGTGTTGTGTGGGCGTGAAATTGACATAGGAGTGTGAGTTCGGAGGCATGAGAAAATTTTCTCCGCGATTGAAAATAAATCACTCGCGTCAAATCTATCCACGTAGGCTCGACGTGTTTCTCTTTGATTTTGATCCCAGTGCGTCGCCTTGGCTATGTCGCTTATGGGCATGCCTCATTTGCAGATGATGCGTTTGCGTTAGGATGAAGCTTGGCGCATTGCTCTCTGCATCAGTCGCAGAAGGTGCGATGACCGTCTTATGCCACGGAGGTTTTATGCGCCCAAGTATGCTGGACACTCATCCCCTATCGCCGGTTCAGTCTGCCAGACACAGTAAATGGGGAAGTGCTTCACGATCTGGCGTGCGTTATGTCGAAACCGAATCTATTCACTTTCGGATTCGTGAGGGTGGACTAGGCGATCTGCCCGTTGTTTTTTTCGCGGACGGGCCGAACGCGCTCGAGCATCATGATCCGGTCTTCGATCGGCTTACGAAGTCGATGCGTGTTATTGTTGTTGATCCGCCAGGATTTGGCTTTTCGACGCCTAAGCCGAGCTTCGATTTTACACTTGAAGCGTTCACGGATGGTTATGTTGAATTGCTGTCATCGTTAGGCGGGCCGTTTGTGCTTTGCCCAACCTGTACCAACGTTTACCCCTCGGTGCTGATAGCCGCCAGGCGTCCCGAACTGGTAAGCCACCTGATACTGATGCAGGCGCTCAGCTGGGAGCAGGAGAAGATATGGACGAGTAAGATCGTTGATCCTGCTGGCGATTTGGCTAGGCCGTTTCTTGGGCAGGAGGTTAGCTATAAGATGCGCGCGAGTGCGCCGAAGACATGGTATCCTCATGCGCTTGGTTCGTCCGATCTCGCGGAGTCATTTCTAAATCAATCCTGCGAGTGTTTCGCTCATGGTGCGAATTTTTGCCTGGCTTCATTGATCCAGGCCTGGTTCGGGCGTGGTGTTGCCGATCCTGTTTTTCCTTCTTTCAGCCAGCCTGCTCTTGCGGTTTGGGGTGTAGGTGATTCTTCTCATCGGCGTAGCGATAAGCGCTCTCTGCTGGCCATTGCGCCGCACGCTCAATACGTTGAGCGTGAAGGCGTTGGTCACTTTCCAGAGATTGAGGATCCAGAATGGTTTGAAGAGCTGTTGACGCGGTTTCTCCGCGAGACAGCGTAATATACCTGCTAGCTTATTGCCTCTTACCTTGTACGCCTGTTCTTGTTGTCGCACGTCGGCGTATCGGCGTTATGTCGCGAATGTCGGTTAAAGTATGAGTATGTCGAAACATGTTGGGCTGACGTGGGCCGGCAATACGGGGTTTTGAAACCGTCTATTGGGGGACGTAAGCGGGCTCCAGAGTTTATTCAGCGTTTTCGCGGTTTGATTATCGCCCCGTTCACTCGCTTTTGCACAACGAGGTGAAGAATCTCCCGTAGATCGGATGCGGCAGGAGATAACTCAGCTGCATACAGCATCCGTAGCTCGATCGCTGGTAGGGATGGAAGGGCGAACTCTGTGCCCACATCTCGAATGCCCGAGGGCACGCAATGGGACGTTCTTGGCGATATACCGTATCCCGATTGCAAGGCAGCCCAGACACCAGGCAGGCTTGGGGTTGTGAGTGATAAGCGCCAGCGAAGCCTATTTCGTTCCAGGACTTGAAGTGCCGCCTGACGAAAGAGGCATGGATGATCGAAAACAACAAGTGGGATCCGGCCGCTTGCTTCTGATCCGTTCACTCCCTTTCCGCCGAACCACATCATTGGCAACGAGGCGATCAAAGTGCCGCGGTTGGAGGAATTAGGTTTAAAGAAAGCGAGAGCGACATCGAGGCGCCCAGAGTTTATATCTTCCTCGAGTGAATAATTACGGCCAGCACGGACTTCAACGTGGACTGCCGGGCGCTTTCGCGAAAATTGCTTAAGTGCATCGGGCATCACGTCTTCGAAGAAATCCTGAGGGAGTCCCATGCGAACAGACGCAGCAGCTGTCGTCGCGCCAACGGACGCGGCAGCTTCGTCATTTAGAGCGATAATGCGTCTGGCATACATGAGAAGGGAGTCGCCAGCTTCAGTCGGGACAAGGCCACGGCCGTTGCGACGAAACAGCGATTGTCCCGCTTGTTCCTCAAGCTTCTTCAGCTGCATGCTAATGGCGGATTGTGAACGGCCAAGTTGCGACGCAGCCCGGGCAAAACTTCCGAGCTCGAGTCCCAAGACCATCGTGCGCAAAGCGTCCATATCGAAATTAGGTTTCATACTTTCGAATTCCAGAATTGAGATTTCATAACTATATGATATTCGAAACTATCCTCCATTGCTAATGTCCAGTTTGAGCGACGGATTTCGCGGAATGCGATTTGGCGCGCTCCACCTATGCAATGGAGACTGAGATCTTGAGCCAGCTTTTGGTCGATCAGCTAAACAAACTTACGACGCCCTATCTGGCCGATGGTTGTCAGAGAACGGGTGTTCCGATTCGCTTCGCACCGGCGGGGTTGCGTCCACTTACCAATAATATGCGGTGCGCCGGACGCGCGCGGCCGATTCGGCATGTGGGGAGCATCGACATTTTCTTCGAAGCTCTTGAGGGCTCCTCGGTCGGCGATGTCTTCGTTATCGATAACGGCGCGCGTATGGATGAGGCGTGTATTGGCGATATCGTTGTGCTTGAGGCTAAGGCGGCCGGAATCTCAGGCATTGTCGTCTGGGGGTTGCATCGCGACAGTGCAGAACTCAGCGATATCGGTTTTCCAGTATTCAGTATGGGATCGTTACCAACCGGGCCACAGCGTTTGCATGTGCGACCGCCGGACATCCTCAGCCAGGCAATCATTGGCACGCACGTCATTACATTCAAAGATTTCGTCGTGGGCGATGCCAATGGCGTTCTCTTCCTGCCGGAAGATCGTCTTGAAGACATCGTTGCCGCGGCGATTACCTATCGGGAGACCGAGGCGCGCCAACTTAAAGGCATGAAGGAAGGCCGTGGCTATCGTTCCCAGACGCAGTTCAGCGCGTACCTCGCGCGGAGGCAGCGCGAGCCAAGTTACGGTTTTCGTCAGCATCTAAAGGATATCGAGGCTGCGGGCGAAGTCTGAAGACTGCGACAATTCAAACAAGCACGAAGAAGTGCATGCGTGGTCAGTCGTAAGCAGGTGGTCTGCGCGACGCGCCAGGCAGTTGTTGCTTGTAATTCTCCATCACATCAATCGAGACAAAAGTGACTAAAGCTATCGTTATTGACAAGACAGGCGGACCGGATGCGCTGCAGTGGAAAGACGTTCAGGTCGGTGAACCAGGTGAAGGGCAGGTTCGTATCCGGCATACGGCAATTGGCCTGAATTACATTGACGTCTATATGCGCTCTGGCTTGTATCCCATCCCGATGCCGGGCGGCCTTGGGCTTGAAGCTGCAGGCGTGATCGAGGCTGTCGGTTCAGGCGTAAGTCATGTCAAGATAGGCGATCGCGTTGCGTATGCCGGTGGTCCTCCCGGTGCTTACGCGGAAACGCGCGTGATGCCGGCAATTCCTCTGGTGAAGCTTCCAGACAACGTTTCCGATCAGCAGGCTGCGGCGCTGCTGCTGAAGGGCATGACCGTTCAATTCCTGATTCGCCGTACCTACAAGGTGAAGGCAGGTGAAACCGTTCTGCTGCATGCGGCAGCGGGTGGTGTTGGCCTCATTGCCTGCCAGTGGCTCAAAGCACTGGGCGTAACAGTCATCGGCACCGTGAGTAACGAAGAGAAGGCGGCCCTCGCCAAAGCGAACGGCTGCACTCATACGGTTCTTTATACCAGGGAGAATTTTGCGGAGCGCGTTCGTGAACTTACGAATGGAGCCGGTGTGCCGGTCGTCTATGACTCGGTTGGCAAAGTGACGTGGGAAGATTCTTTGTCGTGTTTGCAGCCTCTGGGTCTAATGGTGAGCTTCGGCAATACATCCGGGCCTGTTGCGCCAGTCAACATCGGCCAGCTCGCAGCCAAGGGCTCACTGTTTGTGACGCGGCCGGCCCTCGCAACTTACACCGCCAAGCCCGACGATCTTCAAGCCACCGCCGCTGATCTGTTTGACGTTATGGCCAGTGGCAAGGTTAAGGCGAAAATCGCACAGACTTTTCCGCTGAAGGATGCTGCGGATGCTCATCGTGCCCTCGAAGGCAGCAAGACGGTCGGTTCGACTGTTCTAATTCCTTGAGTTCGAAACAGCGATCACGGAGTGGAAGCCGTCGCTAAATGATATTTGGGATGAGATGCGTGCCCGGCGATTTAAGCTGGCATAAGACAAGCCGCTCTCGCACCAGATGAAGCCGAGCACGGTGAAGAGTCACAAGCGACTCTCACCCGGACAGGAATCCGGCAGGCAGCAAGACCAAACCGGCGTCGTCAACCGCCGCTATGCGTTACCTGCACTCGTCGATCGGATACTGCTGGCCGCCGCCGGAACCGCCGTAAACTCCGATGAAGACTTTGGTGCCCTTTTTGCAGCGGCTGATGCATGCGGAGACTTCGCGCGTGCATTTCGCAGCATAGGTGGCGGCCTGGGCGCCCTGGCCGTTGGCCCAGACTTTGCAAGATTCTCCCTGCTGGGTGCAGGACACGGCGAACGCCGACGAGGATGCCAGGAAAATGGATGCCCCCAGAGCCGCAGCGGTGAAAAGCTTTTTCATAGTGCCCCTCTGTTTGATGAGACGTACCAGAACAGACCGTGCGAGCAGATGTCTGTCGTCGCTATGTGACTTCACTTTGCCCGTATGCGTCAAATGGATAAATCAATCGATATCAAACTTCACGCCTTGCGCGAGCGGTAGGTCGTGGCCGAAATTGATGGTGCTGGTGACCCGGCGCATATAGGCCTTCCATGAATCCGATCCGGCCTCGCGCCCGCCGCCGGTTTCCTTTTCACCGCCGAATGCGCCGCCGATCTCCGCGCCGGACGGGCCGATGTTGACATTGGCGATCCCGCAGTCGGAGCCTCTGGCCGAGAGAAATTCTTCCACCTCGTGCATGTCGGTCGAGAAGATCGACGATGACAGCCCTTGCGGCACGCTGTTGTGCATCTCCATCGCTTCGCCGAATTCCGAATACTTCATGACATAGAGAATCGGTGCGAACGTCTCGCGCAGCACCGGCCCGGTCTGCGCCGGCATTTCGACGAGGGCGGGCGTGACGTAATACGCGGCAGGGTTTTGTTTGTCCTCGACGCGCGCGCCGCCAAAAACCTCACCGCCAGACGTCCGCGCCTCCGCCAACGCTTCCTGCATTTTCCGGAAGGCCATCTCGTCGATCAGCGGGCCGACGAGGACGTCATTCACCGCGAGAGGATTGCCGATCCGGACCGATCCATAGACCTGCTTCAGTCGTCCGACGAATGCATCGTAAACGCTGTGATGAACCAGCAGCCTGCGAAGCGACGTACAGCGCTGGCCGGCGGTGCCGATGGCCGCGAAGGCGATGGCGCGAACAGCGAGGTCGAGGTTCGCCGACGGGCACACGATCGAGGCGTTGTTGCCGCCAAGTTCCAGAATGCTCCGGGCAAAACGCGCGGCAAGACGTGGACCGACCATGCGCCCCATGGCGGTGGACCCGGTCGCCGAAACCAGCGGGATGCGCGGATCATCCACCAGCGACTCACCGATATCCCGCGCGCCGATCAGCAGCGTTGAGAGGTCCGCCGGGATGCCATCGATCTTCGCCGCCGCGCGCTCGAACAGCGCCTGAACGGCGAGTGCCGTCAACGGTGTTTTTTCCGATGGCTTCCAGATCACAGGGTTGCCGCAGACAAGGGCGAGGGCGGCGTTCCACGACCACACCGCGACGGGAAAATTGAAAGACGTGATGACGCCGACAGGGCCAAGCGGATGCCATTGCTCCATCATCCGGTGGTTGGGCCGTTCGCTCGCGATGGTGAGGCCGTAGAGCTGGCGCGAGAGACCGACTGCGAAATCGCAGATGTCGATCATCTCCTGAACCTCGCCTTGTCCCTCCGACTGGATTTTTCCGGCCTCGATGGTGACTAGGCGTCCGAGCTCAGCCTTGGCGCCGCGCAGTTCGTTGCCAAGAACGCGAACGAGTTCGCCGCGCTGCGGTGCGGGAACGGTTCTCCAAGCAAGGAATGCAGCTTGCGCCCGTGCGATCGCTTCGGTGGCGCTGCCAGTGTTTGCATCCTGCACGCTGGCGATCGTCTCGCCGGTGAGCGGCGAGCGCGCCGTGCGTGAGCCCTGAGTGTACAGATTGCGCGGAACGCCGAGCTTCTGAAGAAGCGAATCGACATCGGTTGCGAGAGTCATGCCGTGCTCCGGGAATCTTAGCTTTCGGGAGGCGGAACGAAGCAGAGGATGCCCGCCTCGGGCGTGTAGCACAACACGGCGCCGCCGGTCGGGTTGTGACGCTCAGCGAGAATTCTCTCGGCCGGGACCCGGAGCCAGAAGGCTGACGAGATGTGCCACTTGTGGTCAACCTTGACCTCATAGCCCTGGGCATCCCGCCGCACCTCGGCGGCGCGGCAATCGGCGATCGAGCAGCATTCCGCGCCTGTGCCCGGCTGTCTCAAACCCTTGAACCAGGGCGCCAGTGCCGGGTCCGCATTGTCGGGCGGAGCTGCATGGACCGGCGCAAGGGACAGAGCGATCGCCATTGCTTGCGTCACGAATGTTCGCATGCGGACCTCCGTCGGGACATCTGCGACCGCTGCTCAGGTGGCTTCCGTGAGGAGCATCCCGCTTCCGTTCCGGATCATCAACACAATAAGCCGTCATCCCGCGCCGCAGCGGACGGCCCGCAACCATTCCTTTTCAATACTGGCTGGTGAGGAGTGGTCTCGATGCATGCGGCTGACCGTTCTTCCCGACGTCAAGACATTCAAGGAGCAGGGGGCGACTGCTCCGTTGTTCGATCTCACGACGTATCAGTGCTGCGCCGTTCCCAAGGGAACGCCGCAAGAGGTCATTGAGCGCCTGTCCCAGATTCTCGTTCAGGGCGGAAAGAGCGAGAAGGCTCTCGAGATGTTCAAGATGTTTGGCATCGATGAAGGCGCGATGGACCTTGCGGCCACCCGTGCGCTGTATGCACGGGAATCGCCGGTCTGGATCGATCTGGCTTCGAAGATCAGCTGATTGATCGGCGCTTGGTCCCGTCCCGACCGGGATTGAGCGGTGTTGTCCGCCGATCGGAAGAACGGCATTTGCGCTTCTGCGCAAGCGCGGAGCGCGATAACGGTGAAATTACCGCGCTCCGATCCCGGCTTACGCCATGCTCAGTTCATGCCGGCCGACCACCATCCAGTGCACTTCATCGGGGCCGTCGGCGAAGCGCAGATGCCGAACGTCGGCGTACATGTCGGCGAGCGGCGTCCATTCCGAAATGCCGGTCGCGCCGTGGATCTGGATCGCCTGATCGATGATCTTGCAGGTGCGCTCCGGCACCATGGCCTTGACCATGCTGACCCAGACGCGGGCTTCCTTGTTCCCGAGCACATCCATCGCCTTGGCGGCCTTCAGCACCATCAGCCGCATCGCCTCGATCTCGCAGCGCGCCTGCGCGATGATCTGCATGTTGCCGCCGAGATGCGCGATCTGCTTGCCGAAGGCTTCCCGCGTCAGGCCGCGCGACACCATCAGGTCGAGCGCCTTTTCAGCCTTGCCGATCGTGCGCATGCAGTGATGGATGCGGCCCGGTCCGAGACGGACCTGAGAAATTTCGAAGCCGCGGCCTTCGCCGAGCAGGATATTCTCTTTCGGCACGCGGACGTTGTTGAACCGCATATGCATGTGGCCGCGCGGTGCGTGGTCGGCGCCGAACACATGCATCGGCCCGATGATTTCAACGCCGGGTGTGTCGACCGGCACCAGAATCTGGGATTGCTGCTTGCCCCGCGGTGCATCGGGATTGGTCTGCACCATGGCGATCATGATTTTACAACGCGGATCGCCCAGGCCGGAGATGTAATACTTTTCGCCATTGATGACCCATTCGTCGCCGACGAGCTTCGCCGTGGTCGCGATGTTCTTGGCGTCGGAAGACGCAACGTTCGGTTCGGTCATTGCGTAGGCCGAGCGGATTTCGCCGTTCAGCAGCGGCTTCAGCCACTTCTCCTTCTGCTCTTTCGTGCCGACGCGCTCCAGCACCTCCATGTTGCCGGTGTCCGGCGCAGAGCAGTTCATGGTTTCAGATGCCAGCGGATTCTTCGCGAGCTCCACCGCGATGTAGGCGTAATCGAGGTTCTTCAGGCCTTCGCCGGTTTCGCTGTCGGGAAGAAAGAAGTTCCAGAGGCCTTCTTGCTTGGCTTTCGCTTTCGCTTTCTCCAGCACCTCGATCTGTCCGGGTGTGAAGCTCCAGCGGTCCTTCTTGCCCTCGCCGTGCCGCGTGTATTCGACCAGCATCGGGTCGACGGTTTCCCGGATGAATTTCTTGACGTGTTCAAACAGCGGGCGGACCTGATCCGACATGCGCAGATCGTTCAGTTCATCGCCCGGGTTGAGGCTGTAGTTGGTGGTTCGCGGGACGTACGCGTGAGCCTGTTTCATACAAAGTTTCTCCCATAGGTGTTTCCTTGCTGAAACTCATAAAGCACGGGCGCACTCTTTGGTAGGGATGAGCTGAGTTGCGTCAGCGAAGATGCGGACCCTTATTCGATTTGACGGCTGAAAACCCCGCGCGACATCAGCTTTGCTGCTCCGGTGTACGTTACGCGTTTAAAACGCGCCGCGGGCGCGCATCGCCCAGCGAACATTTCTGCACAGCGGGTTGAGTTTTCTCGCGGTTGATGTGCCGGGACGCCTTCCGTACTGGAAGAAAATCTTCCGCAGGGGCATCCCGACGATGAACTGATAATGCACTGGCATGGCGACACCTTTGATCTTCCCGCAGGATCGGAACGGCTCGCGTCCACGCAGGTGTGCAGCAATCAGGCGTTCGCCATTGGCGCGAACGTGCTTCCCTTTCAGTTTCATCCGAGGCGGATGGCGGCAGTTTTGACGCTGGCTGATCGGCCATGCATCCGAACTGTCTCATGCCGGGTTGCTTCCTCAGGCGCTGCGCAGCGAAACGAAGCGCCTCGCGCCGGCGGCCAGCCGGCACGGACAGCGCTGTTTGCAGGCGTGGCTGGATGGCCTGGACGCATGACTTAAGCCGGCGTCGAAAGCTTCATCATCACGAGACCGGAAACAATCAGGACTGCGGCCGCAAGGCGCGTCACTGTCGCCGCCTCGCCGAGAACAGTAATTCCGACCAGGAACGCGCCGACGGCGCCGATCCCCGTCCAGATCGTATAGGCGGTGCCGAGCGGAAGCGTTCTCATGGCGATCGACAGGAGTGCGAAGCTGCCGATCATCATTACAACGGTGATCGCGCTCGGAACGGGCTTCGTGAATCCTTCCGACTGCTTCATCGCATAGGCCCAGACGATTTCAAGAATGCCGGCCGCTGCGAGATAGATCCATGCCATCTCCAACTCTCCATAGGGCCGGGCCGTCCCGGTCATTGCGCCCGAAAATGGGGAGGTCGTTCGTCTGGGACTTGAATGCGGTGCCTGCACCTAGTGCCCAGGATGCAGGGCGTCGTTGAGGTACATGCAGGTGAGCATGGTGAAGACGTAGGCCTGGATGACGGACATCAGCAGTTCCAGTGCGGTCAACGCAAGCACCATCAGAAACGGCATGGCCGCACCGAGAATGCCCAGTGTCCCGAGACCGCCGAGACCGACGACGAAACCCGCGAACACCTTCAGCGTGATATGCCCCGCGAGCATCACCGCGAACAGCCGCACCGAATGGCTCACAGGCCGCGACAGATATGAAATCACCTCGATCGGAACGATGAACACCGCGATGTACGGTGGAATGCCCGAGGGCAGGAACAGCCGCAGGAAACCGAACCCGTTGCGGGCAATGCCGTAAATGGTGACGGTCAGGAATACCATCATCGCCATCATGAAAGTCACGGCGAGATGGCTGGTGACCGTGAAGGCACAGGGGAACATGCCGAGCAGGTTCGCCACCAGGATGAAGCTGAACAGCGAAAACACCAGCGGAAAGAATCGCATGCCTTCTTCGCCCGTGTTTTCGCGCACGGTTCTGGCGACAAACTCGAATAGAAACTCCGAAGCCGACTGCCAGCGGCCCGGCACGAGGCTGCGTCGCCGCGCCGAAAGCAGCATGAAGAGGCTGATGATGCCGACCGCAACAAACATGTACACGGTCGAATTGGTGATATTGATCTGCTGCCCGGCGATCTCGCCGAGTTTCAGGATCGGCTTGATTTCGAACTGTTCAATCGGTCCGGCCATGATGCCGTCGCATGCAAAAGAATCGCGTCCGCTGGCACGGAGCGATCTGAACGGAGCATGATGAGGGGAAGGCTTCCCAACCGGAACGGCCATCCCGACATCTCTCCGGGAGATGTGGGGCCGTCCCCGACGAAGCTTCAGCAATACGGGTCGTCCCGCACGCAGCACCAGACTTAAACATCCATGACGGGATTTTCAAGTCACCGGCCGGTGTGTGTATACTCGATCGGTGGCGCATCGCGCGTCATTTCGACGGGAGCCTTTCGATGTTTCGATTGCGCCTGATTGTCGCACTGATCGGCATCATTCTGTCGGTCGATATCGCCACTGCGCAGGTCAAGGCGCCGCCGAGCGAGTGTCTTGCGATGGCGCAATCCATCCCCCGCGTCATGTTCGCGAGCCTGTCGGCCGTTGCGGCGGAGAAGGGCGAGGTAACGATCACCTATGCCGGACACTCGACCTATATCATCGAGACGCCCGGCAATGTCATCATCGCCACCGATTTCAGCGGCGCCTATACCGCGGGTAAATCGCCCAATGTCGTCACCATGAACCGGGCGCATTCGACCCACTACACGCTCAATCCCGATCCGCGCATCGCCCATGTGCTGCGCGGCTGGAACGACGGCGAAGGCCCGGCGCGTCATGCGCTGACCGTCGGCGATACCCTGATCCGCAACGTGCCGACAGATATTCGCGGCGGCTGGCGTTCCGGTCCCGACACCGTGATGCAGAAGGACGGCAATTCGATTTTCATCTTCGAGGTGGCGGGCCTCTGCATCGGCCATCTCGGCCATCTGCATCATCCGCTCGACGAGACGCATTATGCCGCGATCGGCCGTCTCGACATTGTCATGGTGCCGATCGACGGAACGTACACGCTGTCGCTCGACGGCATGTCGGAGATCACGCGGCGGCTGCGTTCGTCGATCGTGCTGCCGATGCACCGCTTCGCAACGCCGCTGAGCGATTTCATCGCGCGGATGAACGGGCAGTTCGAGATGGACATCCGCCCGGAGCGGTCGCTGTCGGTCTCGCGCGACACGCTGCCGAAGAAGCCGACGGTGATCATTCTGGATGGCGTTTAGGCGGCCGCATTCAAAATGCCGCGGCGAGATCCTTGGCGCCCTGAAGATTGACCTGGTTGTCCATCCGCGCATCCGTCGCCGCCAGCAGTTTTGCGACGGTGTTGTTGCGGATCGCCACTGGGTTGCGCTCATAGCCGTTGCGCTGGAAGAAGTTCGACGTCGGGACGACAGCGCGCATCGCCTGCGGCATCGACACCATGTCGAACCCGTTGCCATCGCCGGTCAGGTTCATCATTTCGAGCTCGGCGGCGGTGAGCGGCGCGGTGTAGCCCTTGCGCCTGGCGAAGTTGACTGAATCCATCAGCTTCAGCGTCTGCAACAGCGGCCCGACATCGATGTCGAGGTTGAGCGCATGTACGGCCATGCCGCGCGGCGTGACGCCGAGTTTTTCGTGGGCGCTCCATTCATTGGGCACGGTTTTGCAGAAGGCGATCATCTGCTGGACGATGGCGGTCTTGCGCTCCAGCGCGGCCTTCTGCGGTCCTGTTGCCTGACGGATCTTTTCGCCAAGCGATTTGAGGATCAGGCCGCCATGCTCTGCGAGCAGGTCGATGGTGTTGGTGGTGAGCAACTGGTTGTAACCGAGTGCCGTGGAGATCGCGCGGGCGCCCGGGCGAGGGCTCTCCAGTCCGGCCTGCACGTCGTACTTGCCGTTGCCGCCGGACTCGAAGCTGTAGATCCGCACCGCCTGATCCTTGGTCAGGCCGAAGCTCGACGCCACCTGCGCGTAGGCGCGTTTGTATTCGATCTCGGAGGCGGGTTTGCGCGGTGTGAACTGGAAGTGCTCCTGCGCATTGCTCAGAAAATCCGCCACCACGGGGATCGGCTTGCGTTCCGACGGCGGCTTGGCCGGCGCCGAGGGATCGATTGGCTTTGGCGGCCCGCTATAGACCGGCGGCTGGGTGAGCACATAGTCCTCGGCGACGATGGTCTCGCCGCTGCGCCGCTTGGCGTTCCGCGCCCGCCGCTTGTCGCTGATCGATGTCCAGTAGGCCGCGGCCTGTTCATCGAACGGCTGGCGCGCGGCGTTGTATTCGGCAAGCTTGCGGCGATACTCCGCCATCGCCTGCGGCGTCTGTGCGACGGAACCGGACGACAGCGTCGCCGCGAGCAGGGCGACGGAAATCCATGACATCGTCCGCCGGAGAGGTCTCACATAAACACCGCAACGTTCTGCCGGCTGACCAGCACCGGCTGTCGATCCGCATTCCACAGGGTCGTGGATTGACTGGAATATCCGCCGACCACGTTTTCGGCCTTGGTCTGGAGCAACCACCAGCCGTCTCTGGTCTCCGGCCTGTCGGTCAGCAGATCGATGGTCCAGGTCATGGTGCTCATCGGTCCTGGCCGCTCGAACAGCACCAGCGCCGCGGGCGGCGGCGCGTCGGTGAGCGCGACCAGAGCCGCGATCGACGCCGGTTTCGCTTCATCCTGATGCCGCAGCCAGATCGAAAAGTTCGGCTGCTGGCTCTGGCTGAACGGAGGGTTGCCTCCGGCGAAACGTCCCTCGAAGTGCTGGATGAAGTTCAATCCGGGAATCTTGCGGAAGAACGGCGGACACGTATCCGGTTCCGGCACCACAGGCGCTGCCAGGCTGCTGTATGCGGCGGCCGATGGACGGGCCGTGGCGTAGCAAAGCGTGGCCCGGGTCGCGAGGCCGGCTTCGCCGAAAAGGTCGACGCCGACGAAGATCGTCGACTTGCCCTTGCGCAGAACGGTCGGCTTGATCGTGACCGTGCCGGTTGCCGGGCCGACGAACCCGAATTGTGCAGAGCGCAGCGGCGGCAGTTCGCCGAACTGGCGCGCCACGCTTTCGAGGCAGAAGGCCGCGGACAGGCCGCCATAGATGGTGCGGCCCTGAAGCCAGTCCTCTGTCGCCGTGACTGAACAGGTCTCGCCGTTGACCGTTATGGTGTCCATCAATGCGGTGAAATCGATCATGGTGATGCACCTGCTCCTGAAATCCGTTTCCGCAGATATACCTGTGCGATGCACAATAACCACAATCATGGCAGCCATGATTGTGGATGATCGCCGATCGCGCGGCCCCGTGGAACTTGGCGCGGACTCACCGCAGACTCAATCAGTCAGTAAAGCTGACCGAATCAAGTTATCAACAGGCGTTTGAGCGACTCTTTCGAATCATTCTCGCTTCGCGATACGAGTTGGTTTCAACTATGACGCTTGCGTGACTGTGGCGTTCGCGTGCGGGGCGACGATCATGAACAAAATTGTTTCGCCGAAGGGTTTTATTTCGAACGAGTTGTCCAAGCTGTTCGGCGATGTACCCAAGCCGGATCGCGCTGAGTGGGAAAAGACACTCAAGGCGCTCAAGCCGTGGCTTAGCCCGGAAAAATTCGCAGAAACCGAAATCATTCACTGGCGCATGTTCGACCGCGCCAACCGATGGCATGAAGGCAAGCCATCGTCGTCCGACGACTGATATCTTCAGGATCATGCCGATCTGAAAGCGTTGCCGCGCCTACACGCCGCTGCTGGCGGGCGTTTCGATCGGCACGTCTGTTGTCTTTGTGCGATCCGGCGTTTCGTCCTTCCACCGCACCGACCCCAGCGGCCGCTCCAGCATGCGATGAACCTTGATCGGCTCCGGCCCCAGGTGAAACGCGATGGCCTTGAGCTGGATCTCGCGCTCGGACTGGGTCGAGCGGTTGCGCTGACGCAGATAGTCCAGCCAGGTGGGACAGTGATAACGTTCGATCCACAGTTCGGGATCGGCTATGTCGCGCGCGATCGACCAGTCATAGGCGCCGTTGCGCTGGCGGATGGCCTGGAGCTGCAGCATCGTGGTGTAGAACGCGCGGGCCTTCTGCTGGCTGACGCGATACTCGATTTCGACCACGATCGGTCCGCTCCGCTGCGAGATCGAAAGATTCACCTCCGGCTCTTCCAGCGCATCGACGGCGTCGTTGTTGGCGCCTTCGGTCGACGGCATGCGCAGCCAGATCGCGAGCACCGGCGAAACGAACATCACCGCGCCTGCAATCAGCAGCCCTTTGTCCACGCCGACGCCGTTGGCGACATAGCCCCACAGCCAGCTTCCGATCGCAACGCCGCCGGCGATTGCCGCCTGATACGCCGCCAGCGCGCGGCCCGCGACCCAGCGCGGCGTTGAGAGCTGCACTCCGATGTTGAACAGTGTGACAGCGATCATCCATGACGCGCCGGCCACCACAAGTGCGGCTCCGGTCAGTGCGGGCCAGCGGCTGAGCGCAAGGACGCCGATCGCAAGGCCCATGGTTAGCGCGCACAGGCGAACCGCGTATTCACCGCTCAGATGCGCGCGCACACTCGAGATGTTGAGCGCGCCGAGCACGCCGCCCATGCCGAAACAGCCAAGCATGATGCCGTAGGTCTGGGCGCCGCCATGCAGGATGTCGCGCGCGACCAGCGGCAGCAGCGCCAGCACCGAACCGCCCGCAATGCCCGTCACCAGTGTGCGGTAGAGCACGATGCGGATTGGCGGCGAGTGGATGATATAGCGCACGCCCGAAACCACGGCGCGGCGCAGCCGCTCCGGCGGCAGCCGAGATGGCTCCAGCGTGCGCTGCCAGAGATAGAGCACGACGATCAGCGGGATATAAAGCAGCACGTTGCAGATGAACGCGGCCACTGCGCCCGCCGCTGCGACGATGATGCCGCCCAGCGCCGGACCGAAACTACGGGCGATGTTGTAGCTGATGCCGTTCAGCGCGACCGCCGAGGGCAGCGTCTCTGCGGGCACCTGTTCGCTGACGGAGGCCTGCCACGCCGGGCCGAACAGCGCCATGCCGCTGCCGATCATGAAGCAGAACAGCAGCAGGCTGTTGGGCGTGATCGCATTGAGATAGGCGAGGACGGCCAGGGTCACGCCGCCGAGGAACCCAACCGACAGCGCGACAAGGCCGACGATGCGGCGGTCGTACATGTCGGCGATGGCGCCCGCCGCCAGTGACAGCAGCATGATCGGCAGCATCAGAGCGGTCTGGACCAGCGCCACCATGCTGGCCGACGAGGTCATCTGGGTCATGGCCCAGGCGGCGCCGACGCCGTTGATCATCAGGCCAAGGTTGGTGAGCAGGCTCGCCAGCCAGATCCGCCGGAACACCGCATGCTTCAACGGCGCTGCGATACCGTCGGCCGACAGCAGCGATCGTTTGGCGGGCTTGTCGGTCGTCGTATTCAAGACAGGAATCCCCGAAACAGCTGGATCATTAATGGACCGGCAGGCGCGCGATATGAAGCTGGAATGTGGTCCAATAAGGGGGCTTGAACAGGCATTTGCTACCAGCGCCACTGCCCGTCGGCGGTCCAGCGCGAGCGGTGGCCGGCGAGGCGCATCCAGCGGGTGACGATCTGATCGAACCCGGTCACATAGTCGCAGGCCTTGTCGCGCTTCCATTTCGCGTCGTCTCTGACGTCCGCGAAGGTCTTCTCGCTCGCGTAGGAATAGAGCTGGAGCGGCTTGGACGAGTCGCTGATTTCGGCGCGGTTGGCGATCAGTTCCCGGTCCAGGGTGTTGAACACCACACATGGCGTGCTGGCGTAGGTCATCCGCTGCTCGTCCACGATGACCTTGGCGTTGTCTGGAGGCGGCTCGATTTTATAGGACATCAGGATCGCGGCGGCTGCGAGCAGTGCGACAAGGACGATGCCGCTTAGAACCAGCCAGATCAGCCGGGGACGCCTGACAGCCTCTGTTCGGTCCGGTTGCGGCATGAATTCGATACCAGTGTCCCGTGATCCTTTGATTCTGACATTCGTAAAAGTGCCCGCGCTAAGTGTGATACGAATGTCAGACCGGATCACTCGCATCGCCGGCGGGATGTTCCCGGACGCCGCGGCGGATCAAATCCGCGGCAGCGTCCGGATAGAACGATTATTCAGGCTTGATCTTCGCGAACTCGGCGACCTTGCCCCACTTTTCGGTCTCCGCGATGACGAACGCCTGCATTTCCTCGGGCGTGTTGCCGATCGGCTCGCCGCCGAGCTTGCGGATACGCTCGATCCCTTCAGGCGACTTGATGTGCTTGATGATGCTGGCATTGAGCTTCATCACGATATCCTTCGACACCTTGGCCGGGGCCGCCACCGTGAACCATGATGCGGCGTCGTAGCCCTTCACGGTTTCACCGATGGTTGGGATGTTCGGCAGCAGCGGCCATTTCTCCGCGGTGCTTACTGCCAGCGCGCGCACATTGTTGTTCTCGGCGAAGGGCAGCACCGCCGGGAGGTTGTCGATCATGACATGGACGCGGCCTGCGACGAGATCCGTGAGCGCCGGTGCGCTGCCTTTATAGGGAACGTGCACGATATCGACGCCGGTCATCGACTTGAACAGTTCGGTGGACAGATGCGCGGTGCTGCCGAGACCCGGCGTGCCGTAGAACAATTGTCCCGGCTTCGATTTCGCCAGCGCAATGAATTCGGCAACCGACTTCGCGGGCACTTCAGGATTGACCGACATCAGATTCGGGACCCGCGCGATGATGGTCACCGGCTGGATGTCCTTGATCGGATCGTAAGGCATGTTCTTCTGAACATACTTGTTGATCGCGTGGGTGCCGGGTGTGCCGACGATGAAGGTGTATCCGTCGGGATCGGCCTTTGCGACGAAATCGGCGGCGATGTTGCCGCCTGCGCCCGGCTTGTTCTCGACAATGAACTGCTGGCCGTACTCTTCCGACAGCTTCTGCGCAACGAGACGTCCGAGAATGTCGGTGGTGCCGCCGGCGGCGAACGGGACGACGAACTTGACCGGGCGATCCGGCCACGCGGCGGCCTTCGAGGCGCCGCTCAGGAATGGGGTCGCTGCCAGTGCAGCGCCGCCTGCGAGAACGCTGCGGCGGGTGATCCGCGATGCTGAATGAGGCTGTGGTGACGTCGGTCGCTTGGTCATATCTTCAAAGTCTCCATCCCGCCCGCCTGTGCGGGCCTTGTTTGTGTCGCCGTATGCTTCGGCGCTATCAGCGTTCTAGAGCAAGCCGGGCCGCTTGACCATGTGAGCGGCCCGCGGCGGATATGGCTGCAACCCTGATGCGATGTTGCTTTGTTGGCAGATCGTATTGCGGCCGTGTGACGGTTCCTCATCGCAGTGCAGCAAAGGGCGTTTTCCCTAGACGAACGTCTATGCCGGGCGACGCCTTCGCGGCTGGTTCTTTGATGTCTCGCGGGTTGACCGCGACCGCTCATCCGTCCACTTTCCCGCTAATTCAAAAGAGGAATCCAATGAAAAAGAAACTCTTCGCTGTTGCCGCCGCTGCTGCGGTCTCGCTATCTGCGCCGGCTGCCCATGCCCAACAATTCATCAACATTCTGACCGGCGGGACCTCCGGCGTTTACTATCCGCTCGGTGTCGCGATCGGGAAGATCTACGGCGACAAAATTTCCGGTGTGAAGACACAGGTGCAGGCCACCAAGGCATCGGTCGAAAATCTCAACCTGATCGAGCAGGGCCGCGGCGAACTCGCCTTCACCCTGGGCGACTCGCTCAAGGCCGCGGTCGATGGCGACGAGGAAGCCGGCTTCAAGAAGCCGCTCGGCAAGCTGCGCACCCTCGGCGCGATCTATCCGAACTACATCCAGATCGTCGCCATTGCCGACAGCGGCATCAAGACGCTCGCCGATCTCAAGGGCAAGACGCTCTCCGTCGGCGCGCCGAAATCCGGAACCGAACTCAATGCGCGTGCGATCCTGAAGGCGGCGGGCATGGAGTACAAGGATCTCGGCAAGGTCGAGTATCTGCCGTTCGCCGAATCCGTCGACCTGATGAAGAACCGCCAGCTCAACGCGACGTTGCAGTCGGCGGGCCTCGGCGTCGCGTCGCTGAAGGACCTCTCCAGCTCGGCAGAGATCAATGTCGTCTCGGTGCCGAAGGCCACGGTGGAGAAGATCGGACCTCCGTTCGTTTCCGTTGTGATCCCGGCGGGAACCTATACCGGCCAGAAGGAAGACGTGCCGACCGCGGCGGTGGTGAACTATCTCGTCACCAGCTCGGCGGTGTCCGACGATCTCGCCTATCAGATGACCAAGCTGATCTTCGAGTCGCTGCCGGAAATCGCCAACGCGCATGTTGCCGGCAAGGACATCAAGCTGGAGACGGCTGCGACCGGAAGCCCGGCGCCGCTGCATCCGGGCGCGATCCGCTATTACAAGGAAAAGGGCCTGATCAAGTAAGCGATCAGGAACGGTTATTGGTGATTTGATAGAGACGTCATGCCCGGGCTTGTCCCGGGCATCCACGTCTTAAGAAGTCGATCAGCAAGGCGTAGATGGCCGGGACAAGCTGGCCATGACGAGTTGAGATAGGTGGGCTGAGACGCTGTAAGGCGCGGGGATTTGAGATGTTGCACGAGCACGGCACCGAAGAAAAAGTCAAAGTCGAACTCGACAATTTCGAGCACGGTTTTCCCGAAGGCTTCGGGCCGGGAATGTGGGGCCATCTGGCCTACGTCATCGGAATTGCCTTCGCGGTGTTTCAGCTCATTATCGCGGCGTGGAATTTCCTGCCGAGCCAGGCGGTGCGCGGAATCCATGTCGGCTTTCTGCTGCTGCTGACGTTCGGCCTGATCGCCAACTTCACCGCCAGGACCAATCTCCAGCGTGCCGTGGGCTGGATCATCGGCGGTGTCGGATTTTTCTGCGGCCTCTACCAGTATCTGTTCTACGCCGAACTGATCCAGCGCGACGGCGATCCGACCCGGCTCGATCTCGTGGTCGGCACTGTGCTCGCCGTCCTGATCTTCGAGGGCGTGCGGCGAATGATGGGCCTCGCGCTGCCGCTGATGTGCGGCGCGTGCTTGCTCTACTGGTTCTTCGGGCAGTATCTGCCGGCGCCGCTCAACCATCGCGGTTACGATTTCGACCAGGTTATCACCCATCTGTCCTACGGCACCGAAGGATTCTACGGCGTGCCGATCTACGTGTCGGCCACCTACATCTTCCTCTTCATCCTGTTCGGCTCGTTCCTCGAACGCGCCGGCATGATCAAGCTGTTCACCGATGTCTCGCTCGGCCTGTTCGGCGGCACGCGCGGCGGTCCGGCCAAGGTCGCCGTCGTCGCCTCCGGAATGATGGGCACGATCTCAGGCTCGGGCGTCGCCAACGTCGTCACCGTCGGCCAGTTCACGATTCCGCTGATGATCAAGTTCGGCTACCGCCGCGCGTTCGCTGCGGGCGTCGAGGCCACAGCCTCGATGGGCGGCCAGATCATGCCGCCGGTGATGGGCGCGGTCGCCTTCATCATGGCGGAGACGCTGGGTGTCGATTACTCGGTGATCGTGAAGGCCGCCGTCATTCCGGCGATCCTGTATTTCGCCTCGGCGTTCTGGATGGTGCACCTCGAAGCCGGCAAATACGGCCTCACCGGGATGAAGAAGGACGAGATTCCGAGCGCGATCAAGGCGCTGACCAACGGCTGGTATCTGGTGTTGCCGCTGGCCGCGCTGGTGTTCATGCTGTTCGAGGGATTCACGCCGCTCTATGCCGGTTCGATGGGCCTCGCGCTGACCGTCGCGCTGATCCTCGGCGCCAGCATCGTGCTCGGCTTCTCGAATGTCGCCCTGCGCTATGTATTCTGGATCGGCCTTGCATTGGTCGCGGGATCGCTGTTCCGCAACGGCAGTTCGGTGGACATTCGCTATGTCGCGGCCATCGTCGGCGTGCTCGTTCTCATCGCGGCGCTGACGCGGGGCGGACGCGTCACGCTGACCGCCTGCCGCGACTCGCTGGCGGACAGCGCCAAGTCGGCGCTCACCGTCGGCATGGCCTGCGCCATCGTCGGCACCATCATCGGCATGATGACGCAGACAGGCGTCGGCACCATCTTCGGAAGCTGGGTGATCGGCCTCGGTGAGAAGAGCCTCTTCCTCGCGCTGATTATGACCATGCTGCTGTCGATCCTGCTCGGCACCGGCATTCCGACGATCCCGACCTACATCATCGTTGCGGCGCTGGCGGCGCCTGCGCTCGCCAAGCTCGGGGTGCCGCTGATCATCAGCCACATGTTCGCATTCTACTACGGCATCATGGCCGACCTTTCGCCGCCGGTGGCTCTCGCCGCGCTGGCCGCCGCGCCGATTGCGAAAGAGAATCCCGACAAGATCGGCTGGGAAGCGATGCGCATTGCACTCGCCGGTTATGTGATCCCGTTCATCGCGGTCTATTCGCCCGCGCTGATGCTGCAGAACGGCGATCCGATGCAGGCGCAGTTCGGCTTCTACGGCGCGGTGGCCTATGCCTTCGTCAAGGCGGTTGTCGCCATCGGCCTGTTCGGGATGGTGGCCATCGGCTTCCTGTTCGCACGCATGACGGTGACCGAGCGCGTGGTGTCGTTCATTGCGGCCCTGTGTCTGCTCGGCGAATTCCAGTACAGCGACTGGATCGGCTTTATCGTCGCGGTTGGTGCGGTGATCTGGCAATGGCGCAAGAAGCCGGCGCCGGTTACGGTGGCAGCTTGAGCGTAAATCTCTGAGGTGTCGGTGTGAGTCTGTGTCTTGCCACCGCCGGCGTCGTGAAGTCGCTGGTGGTTGCAGCCTTCACGCTGTCATGGACCCATTCGGTCGAGAAGGTCGAATGGCAGGAGGACTGGCGCGTCACGCCGCAGGGACTCGAGATCATCGAAGCTCGCGTTAAAGGCTCGGGCGCGGGCATGGAGCCGCCGCCCGAAGCACTTCTCAGAAACGGCTGGTTTCGCTGGAAGCCGCAGCTTCCGGTACTGCCCGAGGTCGCGCTGGGAAATTCGGGACTGGCCGGCGAGTGGCGATTGTGCCGCGACGGCGCCTGCCAGGATCTGTCCGCCATTCTCGGCCGTCCGGTGGGCCCTGCCGTCACCACCATGAGCGTGTGCAAGACGGATCAGATCACAAAGGCGCTGGATGCGAAGACGCTGCTGGCGCGCGGCGACGACTTCAATATCAAGGGTGAACTCGACCGCGCCATCGCCGACTACGATGCGGCGCTGAAAGTTGAGCCGGCGCTGGCCGAGGCGCTCAACAGCCGCGGCATGGCCTGGCGCGCCAAGGGCGATCGCCGCCGCGCGCTGTCGGATTTCGATGCTGCGCTCAAGCTGAAGCCGGACTATGAAGCCGCGCGGGCCAACCGCAAAAGCCTGTTCAGCGAGATCGAGCGCCTCGGTGCGCAGATGCCGCTGACCGGAAAGGACAAGAAGCAATAGGGTTGGTGCCGCCATCCTTCGAGGCGCGCAAGTGCTCGCACCTCGGGATGACGGAGCATATCATCATAATGTCGCAGCCTTGGCTGCTTGAACTTGTGGCATCAGGCTGACAATGCTGGTGCCGACAACAAGAAAAGTCCGCTACAATTTGGCGTCCAGGAGTGATCGTAAATGAGTGCCATATCCAACAGCCGCTATGCCGAAGTCCATGCGCGTTCGCTGCGCGATCCTGAAGGATTCTGGGCCGAGGCGGCGCGCGAGATCGACTGGATCGAGCCGGCGAAGAAGGTCTTCGATCCCTCGATGGGGCTTTATGGCCGCTGGTTCGCGGGCGGCGTGGTCAACACCTGCTACAACGCACTGGATCGTCATGTCGCGGGCGGGCGCGCCAATCAGCTCGCGCTGATTCACGACTCGCCGCTGACCAATACCGTTACCAGGTTCACCTACGCTGAACTCCTGCACGAGGTGCAGACCCTCGCCGCCGTGATGCAGGACTTTGGCGTCGTGAAGGGCGACCGCGTCATTCTCTACATGCCGATGGTGCCGGAGGCGATGGTCGCGATGCTGGCCTGCGCGCGGATCGGCGCGATCCACTCCGTGGTGTTCGGCGGCTTCGCGGCGAAGGAACTTGCGACGCGCATCGAGGATGCCGAGCCGAAGCTCATTCTCTCCGCGAGCTGCGGCCTCGAGCCCGGCCGCATCGTCAAGTACAAGCCGCTGCTGGACGAGGCGATCAGTCTCTCAAGCGTGAAGCCGCAGGCCTGCATCATCCTGCAGCGCCCGCAGGAAACCTGCGATCTCGTCAAAGGCCGCGATCACGACTGGGACGAATTGCGCGGCGCCGCCATCAAGGCGAAGAAGTCGGCGGGCTGTGTGCCGGTGCTGGCGACCGATCCGCTGTACATTCTTTATACGTCAGGCACGACCGGAAAGCCGAAGGGCGTGGTGCGCGACAATGGCGGGCATCTCGTCGCGCTGAAATGGTCGATGTTCAATCTCTATGGCGTGAAGCCGGGAGAGGTGTGGTGGTGCGGCTCCGACATCGGCTGGGTGGTCGGCCACAGCTACATCATTTACGGTCCGCTGATCCACGGCGCGACCTCGATCATGTACGAGGGCAAGCCGGTCGGCACGCCGGACGCGGGCGCATTCTGGCGCGTGATCTCGCAGCATGGCGCCGTGGCGTTCTTCACCGCGCCGACCGCATTCCGCGCCATCAAGAAGGAAGATCCGAACGGCGAGTTCATCCGCAAGTACGACCTGTCGAAATTCCGCACGTTGTTTCTTGCCGGCGAGCGCGCCGATCCGCCGACGGTGGAATGGGCCGAGCAGCAGTTGAAGGTGCCGGTGATCGATCACTGGTGGCAGACGGAAACCGGCTGGTGCATCGCGGGCAATCCTGTCGGTCTCGGCACGCTGCCGGTGAAGCACGGCTCGCCCACGGTGCCGATGCCGGGCTATCAGGTCGATGTCGTGGATGAGGCCGCGAAGCCGCTGCCGCCGAATACCATGGGCTCGATCGTGATCAAGCTGCCGCTGCCGCCCGGCAATCTGCCGACGCTGTGGCAGCAGGACGAGCGCTGCAAGGAAGCTTACTTCACTGAGTTTCCCGGTTACTACAAAACCTCCGACGCCGGTTACAAGGACGAGGACGGCTATATCTTCGTGATGGGCCGCACCGACGACATCATCAATGTCGCGGGACATCGTCTCTCCACCGGCGGCATGGAAGAGGTGCTGGCCTCGCATCCCGATGTCGCCGAATGCGCCGTGCTTGGAATTAAGGATTCGGTGAAGGGCGAGGTGCCGTGCGGCTTCCTCGTGCTGAAAGCCGGTGTAACGCGCCCCGTCGCCGAGATCGAGAAGGAGATCGTCGCACTGGTGCGCGAGAAGATCGGCCCCGTCGCGGCATTCAAACTCGCGATCACTGTGGCGCGGCTGCCGAAAACCCGCTCGGGAAAAATCCTGCGCGGCACCATCAAGAAGATCGCCGACCACGAACCGTGGACCATGCCCGCGACCATCGAAGACCCGGCGGTGCTGGACGAAATCAAGACGGCGCTGCAGGGCCGAACCTAACAGGAGACGACAATGAACGAAGACGTCTTCAACACCAGCGTGCGGAAATTTCTCAAGCAGGTCGGCGTCACGTCACAGCGTGAGATCGAAAAGGCGGTCCGCGAGGCGGTCGCTGCCGGCCGCCTGAAGGGCGATGAAAAGCTGCCCGCCAAAATGGTGCTCACGGTGGGCGGGGTCGCGCTCTCCTTTACGGTCGATGGCGACATCGAGCTGGGATAGGCGAAGAACGGCATCGCTTCGCTCGCCTATCCCGGCGATCCATGCCTTGCTTTTGCCGACTGTGGCAGTCAAAGACGTGATGGCCGGGTCGAGTCCGGCCATGACGGAATAATGGCAAACTGGCGTCCACATGAAACTGACCGGACCAACTCTTTTTTTGGTGACTGCGGCCCTGCTGCTGGGAGGCTGCGCCCAGTTCGAACGCAATACCTCGCCGCAGACAACGGTGGATGACGACGCTCTCTGCCGGGCCGAGGGTGAACCCGGTTCGCCGGGTTATGTGGCCTGCCGCAAGAACCGCGACGTCCAGAGCAGCCGGGCTGCGGGCAGCAACTCGCGGATCGAGCGCTCGCACCGCAACCTCGCGGAAGACATGCTCAACAATCCGCGCTAAGGCATGCTGGTGATCACCGGCGCGCAGGATGCCGCGCTTTACCAAGGATACGTCATGGCAGTCAGGGACAGCAACGGCAACGAACTGAAAGAAGGCGATACCGTCGTCGTCATCAAGGATCTGAAGGTCAAGGGCTCGTCCAGCGGCATCAAGCGCGGCACCGTGGTGAAGAACATTCATCTCACCGACAACGAAGACGAGATCGAAGGCCGCACCGACAAGATCAAGGGTCTCGTGCTGCGCACGGAATTCCTCAAGAAGGCGTGATCCTGCGCGCCTCGAAAGCTGAACATGATGATTCTCGCGAAGCGCTATTTTCCCGGCCTCGTCGCTGCAATGCTCGTGCTGACGTTCCTGGCCTTCGAGTCCGCGCAAACCGCGCCGGCGCAGGAGCAGGGCGCTGCGTCGGATGTGCTGAGCAAGGATGCGGTGCTGCGCGACGCCGACAATCCGGTGCTCGGAAATCCGAAGGGCGACATCACCATCGTCGAGTATTTCGATTACCAGTGCCCCTACTGCAAAAAGATCTCGCCGGTCCTCGATCAGGTGATCAACGACGACAAGAATGTGCGGCTGGTGCTGAAGGACTGGCCGATTCTCGGCGATCCGTCGGGATATGCCGCGCGCCTGGTGCTGGCTGCGAAGTATCAGAACAAGTATGAGGCCGCGCACCGCGCGCTGATCGTCAAGGTCGGCCGCCTGACCGAGGCCGCCATCGACGACACGCTGACACAGGCCGGCGTCGATGTCGCCAAGGCCAAGGCCGATCTGGCGGCCAACAAGGCGTCGATCGATGCGCTGCTCAAGCGCAACAGCGAGCAGGCGCAGGCGTTCGGCTTCCGCGGCACGCCCGTCTTCATCGTCGGGACGTTCCGCATCCCCGGCGGCCTGACCGCGGAGCAGTTCAAGCTCGCGATCGCCGATGCGAGGAAGGCTGCGAAGGACGGAGCGGGGAAGTAGGAATGAAAGAATGCGGAAGGCCGCCTTTTAAGCCTTTTTAGGTGGATCGCTCAATTTATCCAGTGCTTTTTTTACCACTGGTTCGACAAGTTTTTGAAGAAAGCTACTGCCCTCATCGACCGGCGTAACGGGTTTCGTTTGATCGTGATTTTCCACCGGATTAGCCAGCAAATTTTGAAAGGCGGACGCCGTTATTGCGTCTGAAAAATTAGGAGCTTCAATTTTAAATCCTGGGAGCGATGCGGCTATCGTATATTTATAAGTATAAAGTGTTTTAAGTCTAAAGACTTCTGCGTACCGGCGAGCCGCGAAAGCGAGCAATAAAAGTGGCGGAACCAAAATAATCGCTTTGCCCAGAAAATTAACGAGATGGAATACACCGAGCGTCATCGCATCTGCCCCCGCTGGGGGGTCTATTCGGGTGGGCTTAATCCATGAATGCTGCTCCAACCAAGGAAAAGCATTGAGAACAATGCCCGCGGCGACAAATAGCAAGGCGATTGATAAAAAGAATAGAAATTGCATCCAGAGTAATTGACGTCCAGCCGCTTTCATTTCGCGAGCAAAACTCTCCGATAGCCCCGACATTGTGGCTTCGCCCAGCACTTCTCTTGATCTATCGCGTAACCTAGCGGCATCGTCCAACAACGAAGTCATTTCAGCGAATAAGCGCCCTTGTTCGTTTTGCCCCATAGTGAGCTGTTTGTTGCGGCTATCCAACTGAGTGCTGAAATCATCGAAGGTCGCTTGGTATTCCCCAACAGCTGTCTTTAATGTTTCAGCATTCGTGTTGATTTCGGTTACACGGCTAATTAGAGCTTCAGCTTGCTGCTTTTGTTCTTCTGCCCGTTGAAGCGCGGTAGTTGCTTCCACCTTCATGGATTCAATTTCCCGATTCTTGGATGCTGCTTCAGAAACAATTTTGTCCAATTGCTTTCTGCTCTCAGCTACGGCGTGGCGAAGTCGATTTAGTTCTCCATAGGCTCGTCGTTGCGCTGACCTAGCCGCATCGATGTAGGAAAATTCGATGCTGAAGCCCCTCTTTTCATTGATTCCAGCCATGGTGCGAATTTGGTAGAGAGCCAAAAGAAGAGATTGGATTGCAGGATAAAGCTCGATGAAAATGGGAGCCAAGTTTATCTGCTGACCTTTTTCGTTACTTGCGGTCATGGCGGCGGCATCTAACGACGCTATTGGATTATCGATCTCAAACGCTTTGATTTGATTGGTGAGCTTCTCTAAAATTCCAAAGACAGCGCTAACGCGCGCCGTGATTTCGTTGACAGTTGAGTCAGGAATCAGCTCGATCGATGCGATGCTTGAGAGATTGTGAGTTAAGCTAACAGCGCCCGTTAGCTTTGTTTCGATTTCTTTGATTGTTGCTGGTGGCGAAAGACTTGGAATCGTTTTCTCCAGATCAAACGCTTCTCTTTGTGGTCCCTCATAAGATGAAAGCGTTTCTACAAACGAATTCCATTCGGCTAGGATTTTTGACGCGCTATCAATACCGGCCTGTAATTGCGGGATGGCCATCTCTGCTCCTAAAATGGAATAGGTTTCAAGAAAGGTCAAAAGCATCCCTGTTTGATGGGGTAAAAGCATTCATAAACTTCTGTTTCTCCGAATCTTCCCACAGCCTTTGCTGAATCAACGAACTTGAATAACGCCTTAGTCTAGTCATGATTGGGTATATATTCCTATTATCTTCCGCCGTCTCATGAGCGGCGGAAGAGCGCAATATGACGACGGTGGAGCGCCGGGAGGCGCAGCGCCAAAGTCATTTGGCGCGCGCGGCCCTCGCAAGGCTGCGCAGGCGACCGATCGCAAGGTTCGCCTCACGGGTGTCTCGCAAGCACCCCGGCGCCTCCCGAGGCTCCATCGCCTTCGCGCATTGGCGCGGGGCACATCACACCTCGGACGCGTTCAATCGCGCCGCGAGATCGCGGCGGCTTGTGAAGAATGATTGCCCCAAACATTCGATGTCATCCCCGCGAAGGCGGGGATCCATAGCCCTGAATTTTCAGATTCTACGCGATGCAGCAACGACGCTCTTGTCGGCACCGATGCAAAGAAGAGTCTGGGTCCCCGCTTTCGCGGGGACGACGATGTAAACGCAGCTTGTTGGGAGCAATTGCTACGGCTTCTCAGCGGGCTTGTCGAAACACTCGGCGACGAACTGCGCCAGATCGCGCCGCTGAATCTTCGCGACCTTCGCGGCGTTGTTGCACTCGATCAGCTTGACCTGTTCGGCGCGGCGCTTCTCGGCGGCTTCGCGAAACTCCGGCGCAACCGTTTTGGGATCGACGATCTTGTCGGCGCGCGCCGATGCGCCGCCAAGTGCGGTCAGGGTTGCGACAAGAAAAAGGAGCGTGACGCGGCTGCGCATCACACTCCTGTACCACTCATCCGGCGGCTGCAACATGCCCCGTTTGGGGCATGGTTAAGCCTACTCGTCTTCGGCCTTCTTGCCGCCGATGGTCTTCAGCTTGGCGAACACGGCGTCGACATTGATGTCGTCACGCTGCTTGTCCGAGATCGGCGAGGCTTCGTGCTCGGCGTCCTTGCGGGTTGTCTCCGAAGCCGGCAGCAGGGTCGCGCCGCCGTATTGCTGGGCGGCGGGCTTTTCCTTGGCCGCGCGCTGAACCTCGAAATCGAGCTCGATCTGCGAGCACAGGCCGAGGGTCACCGGGTCCATCGGCGTCAGGGTCGAGGCGTTCCAGTGGGTGCGGTCGCGCACGCTGGCGATCGTCGTCTTGGTGGTGCCGACAAGGCGCATGATCTGGCTGTCCTTGAGCTCGGGATGATTGCGCACCAGCCACAGGATTGCGCTCGGCCGCTCATGGCGGCGCGAGACTGGCGTATAGCGCGGGCCCTTCTTCTTCTTGGCTTCCGGCAGAATGACCTTGGATTCGCCGAGCTTGAGGCGATAGTCCGGGTCGGCCTCGCCGCGCTCGATCTCCTCGCGGGAGAGCTGGCCGGTCGAAATCGGGTCCATGCCCTTGATGCCCTGCGCGGCGTCGCCGTCGGCGATGGCGCGAATTTCGAGCGGATGCATCTTGGTGAACTCGGCCACCTGGTCAAACGTCAGCGCGGTGTTATCAACCAGCCACACGGCAGTCGCCTTCGGCATCAGCGGTGCATTGCTCATGGCAAATCTCCTTTACGCTTCGCCCGCCAGATTTTTTGGGGGGTAAAGCCGTCTGGTCATCGGTGATGACGGGAATTCGTCCCTATATAGTCTGCCGAGGGCAGGCCGTTCAATGGTTTTGATCGCCCTTGACAGAACGGGGAAGGCAGCCCCAAGTCCCCTTTAACGGTTCCGAAAACCCTTGATTCCGGCTCAAAATGACCCCTGACGCTCAAAAACCGCAGCTTTCAGTCGTGCTTTGTTCCCCCCGAGGCTTCTGCGCCGGGGTGGTCCGGGCCATCGATACGGTGGAACGTGCGCTGAAGCTCTATGGCGCACCGGTCTATGTGCGTCACGAAATCGTGCATAACCGCTATGTGGTGGAAAGCCTGCGCGAAAAGGGCGCGATTTTCGTCGCGGAACTGGACGAAATTCCTCAGACCAGCGCGCCGGTGGTGTTTTCCGCCCATGGCGTGCCGAAGGCCATTCCAAACGAGGCCGACAAGCGCAATTTCTTCACCCTGGACGCGACCTGCCCGCTGGTGACCAAGGTTCACCGCGAGGCGGCGATCCATTTCAAGCGCGGCCGTGAAATCATCCTGATCGGCCATGCCGGGCATCCCGAAGTGGTCGGCACGCTGGGCCAGTTGCCGAAGGGCGCGGTCGTTCTGATCGAAACCATGGATGCGGCGCGCACCTTCCAGCCGAAGGATGCCTCCAAGCTCGCCTTCGTGACGCAGACCACGCTGTCGATCGACGACACCGCGGAAATCGTCGCCGTGCTGAAGGAGCGCTTCCCGGACATCGACGGCCCGCACAAGGAAGACATCTGCTACGCCACCACCAACCGCCAGCTCGCGGTGAAGAAGGTTGCGCCGCAGGTCGAAGCCATGATCGTGGTTGGCTCGCCGAACTCGTCGAACTCGCAGCGCCTGCGTGAGGTTGCCGAGCGCGAAGGCTGCAAGGTCTCCGTGCTGGTGCAGCGCGCGTCGGAACTCGACTGGTCGAAGTTCGAAGGCATCAAGACCCTCGGCATCACCGCCGGCGCATCGGCGCCGGAGGTCATCGTCGAGGAAATCATGGATGCGTTCGCGGCCCACTATCATCTGAAGGTGGAGACTGTGTCGGCGGCGATGGAAAACGAATTCTTCCCGCTGCCGCGCCCGCTGCGGAACGACGCGGCGGAATAGGCGTGACATGGCGGTTTACACCGACGTCACCGCCGAAGAGCTTGCGGATTTTCTCATCCCTTACGGAATAGGCGACCTGCTGTCCTACAAGGGCATCGCCGAAGGCGTGGAGAATTCCAACTATCTGGTTCATACCAGCGGCGGCTCCTACATCCTGACCCTGTACGAGAAGCGCGTCGCGAAAAACGACCTGCCGTTTTTCCTCGGACTGATGGGCCATCTGGCGGCCCATAACATCACCTGTCCGCAGCCGGTGCTGAACAGGAGCGGCGAGGCGCTGGGCACCCTTGCCGGGCGCCCGGCGGCGATTATCACCTTCCTTGAAGGGATGTGGCCGCGCCGCCCGAGTGCGACCCATTGCGCCGGCGTCGGCCAGGCGCTGGCGAAGATGCATCTGGCCGGTGCGGATTTTCCCATGACGCGCCCCAATGCGCTGTCGGTGAAGGACTGGCGGCCGCTGTTCGATCAGGCTGCTGATCGTGCGAACGATGTGCATCACGGCTTGCGCGCCTTGCTCGGCAATGAACTCGATCACCTCGAGAAACGTTGGCCAAGCGATCTTCCGAAGGGTGTGATCCATGCCGACCTGTTTCCGGACAACGTGTTCTTTCTTGGTGACAAGCTGTCGGGCCTGATCGACTTCTATTTCGCCTGCAACGACATGCTCGCATACGACGTCGCGATTTGCGTGAATGCGTGGTGTTTCGAGTCCGATCACTCCTTCAACGTCACCAAGGCGCGGGCTTTCCTCAATGCCTATGCCCGCGAGCGCAAGCTCTCCACCGAAGAGCAGGACGCGCTGCCGCTGCTGGCGCGGGGTGCGGCGATGCGTTTCCTGCTGACGCGCCTTGTCGACTGGCTCAACGTGCCGCCCGGCGCGCTGGTCAAGCCGAAGGACCCGCTGGAATATGTCCGCAAGCTGCGTTTCCACCAGAGTGTGAAGAGCATGCGCGATTACGGCGTCGAGCAATCCGGGATTGTCGCGTGAGCGAGTCCGGTCTTCCGCATGTCACGATCTTCACCGATGGCGCGTGCTCCGGAAATCCGGGGCCGGGCGGCTGGGGCGCGATCCTGCGTTTCGGCGATGTCGAGAAGGAATTGAAGGGCGGCGAGAATCCATCCACCAACAACCGCATGGAATTGATGGCGGCGATCTCGGCGCTTGAGGCATTGAAGAAGCCGGCGTCAGTGGATCTGACCACCGACAGCCAGTATGTCCGTCAGGGCATCACAAGCTGGATTCACAACTGGAAGCGCAACGGCTGGAAGACCGCCGACAAGAAGCCGGTGAAGAATGCCGATCTCTGGCAGCGGCTCGATGCCGCGCTGAAGGCCCACAAGGTCCGCTGGCACTGGATCAAGGGCCATGCCGGCCACGCCGAGAACGAGCGCGCGGACCAGTTGGCGCGGGAGGGGCTGGCGGAAAATCGTTGAGGGTCAAGGGAAGTGTAGTTTTTCCCGGCGTCGTCCCCGCTTTCGCGGGGACGACATCTCGTGTGTTTCGGCTCTCGCGGAAAGACGCTTGCCTCAAAGCTGCGACAGCAGGGTGTCGCCGCCGGATACTTCCACCTTGCCGGGGTTCGTCTCGAGATTGAAAATCTTCACCGTGCCGTCTTCCACCAGCATCGAATAGCGCTTGGAGCGGATGCCGAGTCCGTTGCCGGAAGCGTCGAGCTCCATTCCGATCGCCTTGGTGAAGTCGGCGTTGCCGTCGGCGAGGAAAATCGCCTCATCGCGCTGGTCGGTGTCGCGCTTCCAGGCGCTCATGACGAAGGCATCGTTGACCGATACGACGGCGATGGTGTCGACGCCCTTGTCCTTCAAGGCATAGGCGTTGAGGAAAATGCTCGGCATGTGCATCTTGTGGCAGGTGCCGGTGTAGGCGCCGGGGACGGCGAACAGCGCGACCTTCTTGCCCTTGAAAATATCGTCGGTGGTTTTGACCTGCGGGCCCTCCGCGGTCATGACACGAAACTTGGCCTCTGGCAGCTTGTCGCCAACTTTGATGGTCATCGGTGTTCTCCGTGAGATCGGTGCAGTGTCATAGCGCGGTTTCCGCAAGGGTGGGAACCGGTTTTGCGAATGGGAGACGCGCAATTTGTCGGTAAACTGCGCCTGCTGCGGTGCGCTCTCAGTCGGCCTTCGGTGGCAAGGGGGCATTGACCTCGTAAGCGCCGCTGGGTCCCGCGACCGTCAGCTTCAGGATCGCGCCTTCGGGCGTCGCACCCGGAGGAAGCCCCTCAAGTTCGAAGGCGAAACGCAGGAGGCCGTCCGCCTCGCGCCTGATCAGCTTCGGCACCGGCAACGCCCAGTCCGGCGTCGGACCTTCGGCAAAGAGCTGAACCTCCCTGTCCTTGTGGGTTGCGCTCTTCTCGTCCAGAGCCACATCGACCAGCACCAGCTTGCCGTCGCGCCGGATCTCGCGGATGGAGACCGGTGTCGTGTCACCGACCTTGGCGGGCTTCGGCACGGTTTCGAGCGCCGCGGCGATGGCGCTGTCTTCGGTGCTGGCGACGCTGACAAATCCAAGTTCGGCGTTGGCTTCGACCGGGATGCAAAGTTTTTCGCACACCGCGTAGCTGATCCTCGCGCGCAGCGTCACCGGCTTGTCAGGACTCTTTGCAATGATCCGCAGCGGCAGCAGCACCTGGTTGTTGTAGCCGAATGAAATTCCTCCGGCGCCGTCGGGGAATTTCATCGGAACGGGCCAGAGAATTTTGACGGAGTCGATGTTGTCGGACTTCGAAAAATCGATCCGCGGCGGCACGCCGGAATCTCCCGGCGTGCGCCAGTAGGTTTTCCAGCCCGGCTGGAGCTGGAAGCTGATGCCGCCGAGCAGCACGTTGCCGCTGCGCGAACCGGCGATCAGCCGGACGGACGAATACGTGTCTTTGATCCATGGCGAGGCGTCATCCGCGCGCGCGGATAATGGCGCGAGGCAGGCCATCGCAGTGAGAGCAATGCCGGAGGCTGTTCGAACGGGAACCAAGAGTGTCATCAGACGTCCTTACAGGGTGGTATCCCTGTGAACCATTGAATTGCCTGTGATCCGGTCTTTTTCGCGACCAAATGCTGCATGTTGCAGCCGCCCGGCGCGGCTTGATTGACAGAACTGGCACCCAATATCAGGATGGATGAACAGTACGAGAGTCGTTGCGATGAAGGCCACGCGCAAGAAGACCGAAAAGACTGCCGGTGGCCAGATCCTGGCCGAAGGCGAGATGTCGGGCGCCGGTTATCTCGACGGTCAGTTGCTGATCGCCATGCCTGTGATGGATGATGAGCGCTTTGCCCGCTCGGTGATCTACCTGTGTGCCCATTCGTCCGAAGGCGCCATGGGCATCATCGTCAATCGTCCGGCCGGAAGCATCGATTTTCCGCAGCTGCTGGTGCAGCTCGACATCATCAACAAGGCCGATCAGATCAAGCTGCCCGGCAGCGCCGAGGAGATGAAGGTCCTGAAAGGCGGGCCGGTCGATACCGGCCGTGGCTTCGTGCTTCATTCGAGCGACTTCTTCATCAAGGATGCGACGCTGCCGATCGATGACGGAATCTGCCTTACCGCCACGCTCGACATCTTGAAGGCCATCGCGGCCGGCGCCGGACCCAAACATGCCATTCTGGCGCTGGGTTATGCCGGCTGGGCGCCCGGCCAGTTAGAGAACGAGATCCAGCACAACGGCTGGCTGCATTGTCCCGCCGATCCCGATCTGATTTTCGGGCCGGACGCCGAGGACAAGTATCAACGCGCACTCGAAAAGATCGGCATCGATCTGGCGATGCTGTCGAACGAAGCTGGGCACGCTTAAGCGAGAAAACCTTTATGCCGTCTCGGGTCCGGGCATGGCAGCAGGCGCTGTCGTTGTCGCGGGCGGCGGTGTCGGCGTTGTGATGTTGCGGATGCTTTGCCGGCGGTTGCGCGGCTGCTGAACCTTTTCGCCGGTCAGCAGGCGGAGGCTGGCGTCGGCGTCCATCGGCTCGCCGAAGGCAAAGCCCTGCGCGTATTCGCAGCCGAGCTGGAACAGCTCGACGGCGTCGGAATCGGTTTCCGCGCCCTCGGCCACAACTTCCATGTCGAGATCGTGCGCCAGCGCGATGATCGACTTGAGCAACACCGGACGCGCGCCGCGGCTCGAGGTGCGCACGAACGACTGGTCGATCTTGATGGTGTCGAACGGGAAGCGTTGCAGATAGGCCAGCGATGAATGGCCGGTGCCGAAGTCGTCCAGCGACAGGCCGACGCCGAGCTCCTTGATCCGGTGCAGCATCTGCGCGGCGTGCTCGGGATTTTCCATCACGAGGGATTCGGTCAGCTCCAGCTTGAGCGAGCCGCGCGCCACGGCGGAGCGTGACATCACGCCGCGTACGTCGTGGATGAGGTCATGACGCAGCAACTGCCGCGACGAGACATTCACGCTGGCGAAGATCGGCTGGCGCGAGCGCACGGTGCGCTGCCAGATCGCAAGCTGCTTCGCCGTGGTGTCCATCACGAACAGCCCGAGCTCGACAATCAGGCCGATCTCCTCCGCGATGGAGATGAACTCCGACGGCGACATGCGGCCGAGCTTGGGGTGATCCCAGCGCGCCAGCGCCTCGAAGCCCGCGATGCTGCGGTCTTCCAGCCGGACGATGGGCTGGTAGAGAATGGTGATTTCCTGCCGCTCGATGGCGCGGCGCAGCTCGGATTCCAGCGCGAGGCGGTCGGTCTTGCGTGCGCGCATGGCCGGTTTGTAGACGTCGATGCGGTCGCCGCCGATGCGCTTGGAATGATACATCGCAAGCTCGGCGTCCTTGATGATCTCCTCGGTCAGCGGGACCTGCGGATCGCTCAATGCGAGGCCGATCGATGCGGTGAGGAAAATCTCGCGGCCGTCGAAAGCGATCGGCGCCCGGATCGTCTTGCGGAGGGTTTCTGCAAACGCCGTGATCCGCGCCGGTTCGTGCTCCGAGGTCAGGATCAGTCCGAACTGGTCGCCGGCCAGACGCGCCAGCGTGTCCTGGGGTTTAAGGATGCGGGCGAGACGGCGCGCCAGCGTCAGCAGGATCGAGTCGCCGACAGCGATGCCGACGGAGTCGTTGACCTGCTTGAAGCGGTCGAGATCGATCACCATCACGGTGGGGCGCAGGTTCGGCGTGGTCTTGGCGAACATCGACACCGCGCCGAGGCGATCGATGAAGAGCTGCCGGTTCGGAAGGCCGGTGAGATTGTCATGCACCGAATCGTGGAGCAGCCGTTCTTCGGAATTCTTGATTTCGGTGACGTCGGTCAGCGTGCCGACCACGCGCGAGACTTCGCCGTCCGAGCCGACCACCGGGCGCGCCTTGAGCGCGAACCACATGAAGTGCCCGTCGGGCGTGCGCAGCCGGAAGTCCTGTACGAGACGGCCGCGGCGCTGATCGAGCACGCTGTCGAGCGCGGCGCGGAAGCGGTCCTGATCCAACGGGTGAAGCACCTCGAGCCATTTGGCGGCGGGGCCTTCCAGCGTGCCGCGTTTGAGGCCGAGCAGCACTTCGGTTTCGGGACTGGTGAACACCTTGTCCGCCGATACATCCCAGTCCCAGATCAGATCGCCGGAGCCGGTCAGCGCCAGCGCGCGGCGCTCCACGTCGGAGACGACGCCGTTGGTGGCGCCGCCGCCTGCGAAGGCATGCTGCATCACCGTGAAGCCGATCAGCATCACGATCAGCACAAGGCCGCCGAGCAATGCAGGTCCGACGATATCGTTGGTGACCGCGCCGGCAATGGTCATGCCTGCGGCGGCGACCCAGACCATCAGCAGGAACCAGGTCGGGATCAGCAGCACCGCGCGGTCGAATCCGTGGGTCGAGAGGTAGACAATCAGTGCGAAGCCGAACACCGCAATCAGCGCCAGCGAGATGCGCGCGATGCCGGATGCGACGGCGGGATCGAACAGGGCGAGCGCGACCAGCGCGCCGAGGAACACCAGCCAGCCTATGGTGATGTGAGAGTAGCGCACATGCCAGCGCGACAGGTTGAGATAGGCAAACAGAAACACCAGCAGCGTCGCTGCCAGCATCGCCTCGCCGGACGCGCGCCATACGCGCTCCGCACCGGCGGACATGTCGAACACCTTGCCCCAGAATCCGAAGTCGACGCCGATGTAAACGAGAACCGCCCATGCGAGCGCCGCCGCAGCCGGGAACATGATGCTGCCCTTGACCACAAACAGGATGGTCAGCACCAGCGCGAGCAATCCGGAGATGCCGATGACGATGCCCTGATAGAGCGTGAATGAGTTGACCTTGTCCTTGAAGGCTTCCGGCTCCCACAGATAGAGCTGCGGAATCTTGTCGGTGCGCAGTTCCGCGACGAAGGTGATCACGGCGCCGGGATCGAGGGTGATGCGGAACACGTCCGCTGTCGGGTTCTCCTGGCGCTCGGGACGGTCGCCGGTCGAGGGCGTGATCGAAGCGACGCGCGACAGGCCGAGATCCGGCCACAGCAGTCCCGACGAGACGATGCGGTAATGCGGCACGACGATCAGGCGGTCGAGCTGATCGTCGGTGTTGTTGGTGAGCGCGAACACGACCCAGTTTTGGCCGCCTTCGCGCGCGCGCACTTCGATGCGCCGGACGATGCCGTCGGTGCCGGGCGCGGTGGAGACCTGGATGCGGTCGGTGTCGCTGCGCTGGAATTCAAGCACGCCGGTCAGGTCGATCGCGGGCGCGTCGCTGCGGACGCTGATCGCGTCGAGCGCATGCGCCGGCTGCGCGGCGGCGAACAGGGTCAAGCTCAGCAGTAATGAGAGCGCTGCGGCCCGAAGCGAACTTCGAATGTGAAACACTTGCAGCGCGAAGCCTCTGATCGAGCGCAAAGTCAGCTCTCCGCGTGGGGACCGGCGGGGTTAACAGGACCCGCCGGTAGGAACGCGATAAATGCCACGAATATGAAGCAAATCAAAGGGTTTCGATGGGTTCCCCGGCCTTAAACCGTGAGCACAATTTTGCCTATATGTTGACTGGATTCCATTCGTGCATGGGCTTTTGAGGCGTCTTTCAGCGGGAACGTGCTGTCCATCAGGGGTTTGACGCGTCCGTCCGCAAGCCAAGGCATTGCCTTGGCCTCAATTGCGCTGACCATCGCCGCCTTGTCCGCGACAGTGCGCGGGCGCAGCGTCGAGCCGGTATGGTGCAGCCGCTTCATCATCAGCTTGGCGAAGTTCGGCGTCGCCTTCGAGCCGCCGAGGAATGCGATCTGGACAATCCGGCCTTCGACGGCCGCGGCTTCATAGTTACGGTCGATGTAGTCGCCGCCGACCATGTCGAGGATGACGTCGACGCCGACGCCGTCGGTCAGCGCCTTCGTCCTGGCGACGAAATCGTCGGTCTTGTAGTTGATCGCGGCATCCGCGCCGAGCTTGAGGCACGCATCGACCTTGTCCTGTCCGCCGACGGTGACGAACACTTTCGCGCCGTGCGCCTTCGCCATCTGGATCGCCATGGTGCCGATGCCGGATGAGCCGCCGTGGATCAGCAGTGTCTCGCCGGGCTTCAATCCGCCGCGCTCGAACACATTGTGCCAGACCGTCATCAGCGTTTCGGCGACAGCGCCGGCTTCCGTCATCGAAAACCCTTTCGGCACCGACATCGCGTGGCTTTCATGGGTGAGACAGTATTCGGCGTAGCCGCCGCCTGCGACCAGCGACATCACCTTGTCGCCGATCTTGCGTTTGGTGACGCCTTCGCCGAGCGCGACCACTTCGCCGGCGACTTCAAGACCTGGAAGATCGCTCGCGCCGGGAGGCACGGGATACAGTCCCATGCGCTGCAACACGTCGGGACGATTGACGCCCGCGGCTTCCACCTTGATGAGGATTTCATTCGGTCCCGGCTTCGGCACCGGCCGCTGTTCCGGCACGAGCACTTCGGGTCCACCGGGCTTGGAAATCGCGATGGCGGTCATTTGTGCGGGCAGCTTGTCCATGATGTGTCCTTGCGGCGGATGGCGGGGAATGAAAGATGTCAGGCGATGACGCAGCTATAATCGGGCGAACGGGAGGAGGGAAGCATGGCCAGTGATGACGACGACAAGCCGCGAAAGAAAGTCACCCACGAACTGGGACAGGATCTGTCGCTGCTGTCGTTCGAGGACATCGAGGATCGCATCGCAGCACTCACGTCCGAGATCGAGCGGCTGAAAGCCGATGCCGCCAAGAAGCGCGCCAGCCGCGACGCCGCCAACGCCTTCTTCAAATCGTGAACTCTGGTCCGGTCGTTAAACGCAGGTTCCGCAATTGCAAAGGAACCGTAAAGGAAATCCTTCATTTACGGCGTATTAAGCTTTCGGGAGTATGACTGCAATTGTCCTTGTTTGGACACCGAGTGGCTCCTGTCACTCTGTTTGACGCCTCCCTGTTATCAACTTTCAAAAGCCGCCGGAAACGGCGGCTCTTTTTTGTTCAGGTTGATACTTTCGCCGGGGCCGTTTCCCCGCACCCGGCATCCGGCTGGAAACCATATCTCCTCATTGTTACGTGGCATGGCTGGACTCCCGGTCGCGGGCGCGCAATGATTTGTTCATCATAAAAAAATCAGCGAACCAACTGCGTGAGGCGTTAACCATGTCCGACCAGGGCGAAGCCGATCTCGTTCTCTTGAGCGAACGGATCACCAATTCACCGGCCTTCGGGACCCTGTTCAGGGAGGGCATGGATCTTGTCGAAGAGACCGCGGCCTATCTGGACGGACCGGGCCGCACCGAGGCCAAGGCGCTGGAGCGCTCGGTGAGCCTGAGCTACGCCACCGAAAGCATGCGGCTGACGACGCGCCTGATGCAACTCGCATCGTGGCTGTTGCTGCATCGCGCGGTCAAGGAAGGCGAGATGACGCTGCACCAGGCCAATCGCGAAAAGACCAAGGTCAAGCTGACCGCGGCCGATCCGGGTCCGGAAGATATCATCTCCAAGCTGCCGACGCGCCTGCAGGACCTTGTCGCGCGCTCGATGGCGCTGCAATCGAAGGTGCGCCGGCTCGATGCCACGATTCACACGCCGGCGTCCGAGCATCTGGCGATCGGCAATCCGCTGGTGCCGCAGATGAACATGCTGAAGGCGGCCTTCGAGCGCCGCTAGGCCGGTCAAGCCAGAAACAAAAAACGCCCCTGCGAAAGCGGGGGCGTTTTGGTATCGAACGGGACATTCCGGGAAGGATCAATCCTTCTTGAGGAACCCCGAAAACTTCTTCTGGAAGCGCGAAACGCGGCCGCCGCGATCGAGGATCTGCTGGGTGCCGCCGGTCCAGGCCGGGTGCGACTTCGAGTCAATATCGAGGTTCAGCGTGTCGCCTTCCTTGCCGTAGGTCGAGCGGGTCAGGTACTCGGTCCCGTCGGTCATGACGACCTTAATTGTATGATAATCCGGGTGAATTTCGGCTTTCATGGCAAATCCTCTGGCGCCGCGCGCCCACAGATCAATGATGTTCGGGACGAATTTGGGGGCTCTATATCGCAGGAACGGCCCGGAAACAAGCAGCGACGTCATTTGCCAGCCCCTGAATGGGGGCCTATTGGAGGGCCGGAAAGCAAGAGGCGGCCGCATAGATGAGTGCAGTGGAACGCGTTGAAGACAGGGGGCTGACATCCGCGCCGGCACGCGAGACCGATGCCGTCACGGGAGCTTCCGCGCCTGCTGCCGGATCGCCGCCGGAGACGCCAAAGAAGTCGCGCGGCGTAAAGCTGCGTCCGCTGCTCGCGCTGGCGCCTTACGTGGCGCGTTATCGCGGGCAGGCCTTCGCGGCGCTGGTGGCGCTGATCATTGCATCCGCCGCGACACTGGTGGTGCCGCTTGCCGTGCGGCGCATGATCGATTTCGGTTTCAGTCCCGAAGGCATCGCGCTGATCAACAGCTACTTCGCGGTGATGATCGCGGTGGTGGCGGTGCTCGCCGCAGCTAGCGCATCGCGTTATTACCTCGTCATCACCCTCGGCGAGCGCATCGTCGCTGATCTGCGCCGCGACGTGTTCAAGCATCTCACCTCGCTGTCGCCGTCGTTCTTCGATACTGCGCACAGCGGCGAACTGGTCTCGCGCCTGACCGCCGACACCACCCAGATCAAGTCGGCCGTCGGCGCCTCGGTTTCGATCGCGCTGCGCAACCTCGTGCTGTTCGTCGGTGCGTCCGCGATGATGGTTGTGACCAGTCCAAAGCTGTCCGGCATCGTGCTTGCGGTGATCCCGCTGATCGTGCTGCCGCTGGTGGCGTTCGGCCGCCGGGTACAGAAACTGTCGCGCGGCGCGCAGGACACGCTGGCGGACGCCTCGTCTTATGCGTCTGAATTGATCGGCGCGATCCGCACGCTGCAAGCCTTCACCAACGAACGCCTCGCGGAAGCGCGCTTCGGCGGCGAGGTCGAGCGCGCCTATGTTGCGGCACGTAATTCGACGCGCGCGCGGGCGTATCTCACCGCGACTGTGATCTTCCTGATTTTCGCCAGTGTCGTGGCGATCCTCTGGATCGGCTCGCACGATGTGCTGACCAACCAGATCAGCGCAGGGCGTCTCGGCCAGTTCATTCTCTATGCGGCGTTTGCGGCGGGCGCGCTCGGCGAACTCAGCCAGGTCTGGGGCGAAATCTCGCAGGCTTCCGGCGCATCGGAGCGGCTGTTCGAGATTCTCCGTATCAGGCCGGACATTGCTGCGCCAGCTAGTCCCCGCGCGCTGCCGGTGCCGCCGCGCGGGGATGTCGCTTTCGACAATGTGCGGTTCTCCTATCCGACACGGCCGGATCATCTTGCGGTCGATGGCGTCTCGTTCGCGGTGAAGGCCGGCGAGAAGGTCGCGGTGGTCGGGCCCTCGGGCGCGGGCAAGAGCACGCTGTTCCACCTGTTGCTGCGGTTCTACGATCCGGCCAGCGGCGTGATCTCGGTCGACGGCGTGCCGATCCGCGAGGCTGATCCATCCGCTGTGCGCTCGCGCATCGCGCTGGTGCCGCAAGATTCAGCGGTGTTCGCCACCAGCGCCCGCGAGAACATCCGCTTCGGCCGGCCCGATGCCAGCGACGCGGAAGTCGCACGCGCGGCCGATCTGGCTCATGCCACCGAGTTCATCACCCGTCTGCCGCAGGGTTTCGATACGCAGCTCGGCGAGCGCGGCGTCACGCTGTCCGGCGGACAGCGCCAGCGGATTGCGATTGCGCGCGCGATCCTGCGCGATGCGCCGCTGCTGCTGCTGGACGAGGCGACGTCGTCGCTCGACGCCGAGAGCGAGACGCTGGTGCAGACCGCACTGGAAGAACTGATGAGCCATCGCACGACGCTGGTGATCGCGCATCGGCTCGCGACCGTGCTGTCCTGCGACCGCATTCTGGTCATGGAGAATGGCCGCATCGTGGAGCAGGGCACGCATGCTTCTCTGGTCGCCGCTAACGGCCTCTATGCGCGCCTCGCACGCTTGCAGTTCGAGGGCGTTTAATTTCCCCGCAAGTTAGCCGCGCTTGAACACCGGCTTGCGCTTTTCCACGAAAGCCTTCACGGCTTCCTTGTGATCCGCAGTCCCTGCGGATCGCACCATGCGCTCGGCTTCGTGATCGAGCGAGGTCAGGAAATCGTTCATCAGCGCTTCGTCGAGATTGTCCTTCAGGAAACGCAGTGCGGTGGTTGGTCCCTCGGCCAGTTTCTTCGCCCAGGCAAACGCCTCTTCGCGCAGCTTGTCGTCCGGCACCACGCGGTTGACGATGCCGAGTGTCTCGCATCGTTTCGCGTCGATCTTCTCGCCGAAAAACATCAATTCGCGTGCGCGTGAGGTGCCGACAAGGCGCGTCAGCAGCCATGACATGCCGTAGTCGCCGCTCAGCCCGATCTTCACATAGGCTGTGGTGACGAAGGCCGACTCCGCTGCGATGCGCAGGTCGCAGGCGAGGGCCAGCGACAATCCTGCGCCTGCCGCGGGGCCGGGCAGCGCCGCGATGGTCGGCTTGCGGACATTGACCAGCGCGCCGGTCAGCGTGCGCTGGCGTTCCTGCAGCCGCGCGACCTTCTGGTCGAATGTCAGTTCCGGCGCGTTGCTGCTGCCGGGCTTGCCGCCCATGCCCTTGACGTCGCCGCCGGCGCAAAACGCATCGCCTGCGCCGGTAATGAGAAGAGCGCCGACATTCGGGTCTTCGCCGCAGAGCTTGATCATGCGGCGCAGTGCGGGCGTCAGATTGTCGGAAAGCGAATTGCGCGCCTGCGGGCGATTGAGCGTGATGACGGCGACGCGGTCGCGAATCTCGCAGAGAAGTTCGTCCGTGCCGGTGTCGATCACGGTTTCAGAAGAGGTCATCGCGGTGGCGGTCATGGTCGCTGTCCCGGTGTCGAGTTGGTTTCGAATTGGAACTGTGTACCTTGCCGCAGGCAATTTCCAGTGAAACCTCGCGCAACGCAGTCATGTTGCATGAGATTTTTGTGGCCATCAGACGAATATCCCTCATCCGTGCACAGCGGTTTCGTTCATCGATGGTTCAAGAGCAAAGTCGCTAAAAAGCGAACGAGCAAGGCAAGATGACCGGGGCAGACAGGGCGTGTATGCTCGCCGTCACACGGCCACGTTAGGGTCGTTCGCCTGCTCTCATTCTGCCGCCGTTCGGCGTTTTACTGGAGATATTCATGCGCAAGATTTTGACCGTCCTCGCAGCGCTCGCGTCGCTGAGCCTCACCAATTGCGGATACAATGCGATCCAGCAGAATGACGAGTCGGTGAAGTCGGCATGGTCCGAAGTTGTCAACCAGTATCAGCGCCGCGCCGATCTGGTGCCGAACCTCGTCAATTCCGTTAAGGGCTTTGCGCAGCAGGAAAAGGATGTGCTGCTCGGCGTGACCAATGCGCGCGCCAAGGTCGGCGGCGTGCAGGTGACTCCGGAAGTTCTCAACGATCCGGCGGCGCTGCAAAAATTCCAGGCGGCGCAGAGCGAGCTGACCGGTGCGCTGTCGCGGCTGCTGGTGGTGACGGAAAACTATCCGCAGCTGAAGTCCGATCAACTTTTCCGCGATCTCGTCGCGCAGCTTGAGGGCACCGAGAACCGCATCGCGGTGGCGCGCAACCGCTACATCAAGGCGGTGCAGGACTATAACGTCGGCATCCGCACCTTCCCAAACAACCTGACTGCGATGGCGTTCGGTTACAAGGAAAAGGCCAACTTCACCGTGGAGAACGAAAAGTCGATTTCGACCGCGCCGAAGGTCGATTTCAACGCGCCCGCGACGACCGCTCCCGCGCCTGCACCGGCAACACCTGCGCCCGCGAAATAAGCTGCGCGACGGGCGCGCGCGATGAAAGCGGTCAAAGCGGTCATTCTCGCGTTCATGCTGTGCTGGGCGTTTGCCGGCGCGTCGTTTGTCGCGTGGGCAGACGTCGCAGTGCCGCCGCTGACCGGGCGCGTTGTCGATCTGACGGGAACGCTGTCGGCCGATCAGACCGCCACCCTCGAACAGAAACTGAAGGCGTTCGAGGATCGCAAGGGCAGTCAGCTCGCGGTGCTGATCGTGCCGACCACCCAGCCGGAAACCATCGAGCAGTATTCGCTGCGTGTGGCCGAGCAATGGAAGCTCGGCCGCAAGAAGGTCGACGACGGCGCGCTGCTGATCATCGCCAAGAACGACCGCAAGCTGCGCATCGAAGTGGGTTACGGTCTTGAAGGCGCGCTGAACGACGCGACCTCGAAGCGGATCATCGACGAAATCATCACACCGAAGTTCAGGAGCGGCGACTTTGCCGGCGGTATTTCCGACGGCGCGGACCGGATCCTGAAAGTGATCGACGGTGAACCGCTGCCGCCGCCGAAGCCCGAAGGCGAGATGCCGGACCTGAGCGCAATCGGCGAGTACTTTCCGTTTCTCTTCATTGTCGTGCTGGTCGGCGGCGGGATTTTCAGGGCGATCTTCGGACGGCTGCTGGGCTCGCTGGTCGCGGGCGGCGGCGTCGCGCTCTTCATCTGGTTCTTCCTCGGCGTCTTGCCGATTGCAGCCATCGGAGGAATGATCGCCTTTGTCGTGACGCTGATCGGCGACACGCTGGTATCGTCCGGAGGCGGAGGAGGCCGTGGCGGCTACGGCGGCGGATTCAGTTCCGGCGGTTCGAGCAGTTCCAGCGGGGGATTCAGCGGAGGCGGCGGCAGCTTCGGCGGCGGCGGCGCGTCGGGCAGCTGGTAGCCGAGAGCAGAGCAATGGGCATCAAGCGCATCGGCAAACATCTTCTTCTCAATCGCTGGCGGGTCCGGCGCGCATTTCCGCGCCAGGCGCTGGCCAACATCGAGAAGGCCATCAAGGCCAGCGAAGCGACCCATGCCGGCCAGATCCGCTTCGTGGTGGAAGGCGCGCTCGATGGTGCACCGCTGTTCAAAGATCAGCCCGCGCGCGAGCGCGCCATCGATGTGTTCGCCCAGCTTCGGCTCTGGGATACCGTGAACAACAACGGCATTCTGATCTATCTGCTGCTCGCCGACCGCGATGTCGAGATCGTCGCCGACCGCGGTATCAGCCAGAAGGTCCAGCAGGCGGAATGGGAGAAAATCTGCCGCGTGATGGAAGCGGAGTTCCGCGCCAAGAATTTCGAGGGCGGGGTGCTGAAAGGCATTTCAGCCGTGACCAAGCTCCTTGCAAAGCATTTCCCGGCCAGCGGCCGACATGGCAATGAACTGCCCGACAGGCCGGTGGTGTTGTAGTATCGCATGGCGTCATTGCGAGGAGCGAAGCGACGAAGCAATCCATGATTCAGGGATGGATTGCTTCGCTTCGCTCGCAATGGCGAATAGCGGCGTCTGCGGCCTCACTCCTCCGTCATCAGCCCGGCATTGCCGCCCGCGGCCGCGGTGTTGATCGTGATTGTCTGCTCGGTGGCGAGACGCGGGAGATAGTGCGGTCCGCCTGCCTTCGGTCCCGTTCCCGACAGTCCATGACCGCCGAACGGCTGCACGCCGACCACCGCGCCGATCATGTTGCGGTTGACGTAGACATTGCCCACCGCCAGCCGCTCCACGGTTGTCTCGACGGTATCGTCGATGCGCGAGTGAATTCCGAGCGTCAGCCCGTAGCCGCTGGTGGCGATCGATTGCAGCACATGCTCGAAATCCGCCGCCTTGTAGCGCACCACATGCAGGATCGGGCCGAACACCTCTTCTGTGAGCTGCTCCGCGTTTTCCAACTCGAAGATATGCGGCGCGACGAAGTGGCCTGAGACAGGCGCTTCGCCCGCGAAGTGAACGCGTGCGGCGGTCTTCATCCGCGCGATATGCGCATCGAGACGCTGTTTCGCCTCGACGTCGATCACCGGCCCGACCTGGATCGCCGGATCGCGCGGATCGCCAACCTTCAGTTCAGCTGCGGCGCCAGCGATGATCTCAATCATGCGGTCCGCGACATCGTCCTGCACGAACAATAGCCGCAACGCCGAGCAGCGCTGACCGGCAGACCTGAACGCGGACGTCACAACGTCGTCGGAGACCTGTTCGGGCAGCGCGGTCGCGTCGACAATCATGGCATTGATGCCGCCGGTCTCAGCGATCAGCGGGACGATCGGGCCGTCCTTCGCGGCGAGCGTGCGGTTGATGGAGCGTGCGACTTCGGTGGAGCCGGTGAAGGCTACGCCGGCGATATTGTCATGTGCAACCAGCGCCGCGCCGATCTTGCCGTCGCCCTGTACAAGATGGAGCGCTGAATCCGGAATGCCGGCTTCATGCAGCAGCGCCACGGTTTCCGCGGCAATGCGCGGCGTCTGTTCGGCGGGCTTGGCCACGACGGCATTGCCTGCCATCAGGCACGCGGCCACCTGCCCCAAGAAAATTGCCAGCGGAAAATTCCATGGCGAGATCGCGACCATGACGCCGCGCCCGCGCAGGCGCAGCGTGTTGCTCTCTCCGGTGGGGCCGGGGAGCGGCAAGCCGTCACCGAACAGCTTGCGGCCTTCGATGGCGTAGTAGCGGCAGAAATCGATCGCCTCGCGTACCTCGGAGACCGCGTCGTCGATGGTCTTGCCGCCTTCGGTCTGCAGCAGCGCGATGAAGTGCGGCATCCGCTGTTCGAGGAGGTCGGCGGTGCGTTCCAGTGCCGTGGCGCGTGTGTCTGCCGTGGTCCGGCTCCAGAAGGCAAAGCCGGTGCGTGCCAGCGCGACGGCCACGGCGGCGTCGTTTTCGGTCGCATCCTTGTTGGTGCCGGCAGGGATTGCTGCACCGTCAACCGATATCAGCAACGCACTGAGCGCGGCGCGTTCTCCGAATTCGATGCCGTTTGAATTGATGCGTGGCAGATAGAGATCGTGCGGCAGCGGCAGTCGTGTGTTGCGGGCCTGATCCGGCGTTGCGACAACCTGCTCAGGCCTCTCCAGCAGCTTTGTGACCGGAACAGTGTCATCCGCAGCCAGCGCTACGAAGGACGAGTTGGCGCCGTTCTCCAGAAGCCGCCGCACCAGATAGGCCAGCAGATCGCGATGGCTGCCGACCGGTGCATAGATGCGGCACGCAAGCTCCGGGTTGTCGGTGTGGAGCTTTGCATAGAGCGCGTCGCCCATGCCATGCAGCCGCTGGAACTCGAAGTCGTCGCCGTTGCCTGCGAGTTCGGAAATGGTTGCCACCGAGAGCGCGTTGTGGGTGGCGAATTGCGGGAAGATCGTCGGGCGCAGGCCGAGCAGCTTCCTCGCGCAGGCGATGTAGTTGATGTCGGTCATCGCCTTGCGGGTGAACACGGGATAGCCGCTGAGTCCGCGCTCCTGCGCGCGCTTCACTTCCGTGTCCCAATAGGCGCCCTTCACAAGACGCAGCACCATCCGGCGGTCATGCCGCTTGGCAAGATCATGGATGTAATCGATCACGGCCTCGGCGCGCTTCTGATATGCCTGTACGGCGAGGCCGAATCCTTCCCAGCCCGCGAGCGAAGAATCCGCAAACACCGCACTGATCACATCCAGCGACAGCTCGAGCCGGTCGGCCTCCTCGGCGTCGATGGTGAAGTTCATGTCGTGCGCCCTAGCGCGGCGCGCGAGATCGAGGGTGAGCGGCACGAGTTCCGCCATCACCCGTGAGCGGCTGAGCGCTTCATAGCGCGGATGCAGGGCCGACAGTTTCACCGAGATTCCCGGCCGATCCAGAGGGGTCCTGTTGCCACCTGTGCGCCCGATGGCTTCGATGGCCGAGGCATAGGATTCGAAGTAGCGCGCAGCGTCGGCTGCGGTGCGCGCGCCTTCACCAAGCATGTCGAAGGAGTAGCGATGGTGGTGATCCGGGCCATCGTCGTCAGCCGCGCGCGCCAATGCGGCATCGATGGTCTCGCCCAGTACGAAGTGATTGCCCATCAGCCGCATCGCCTGCCGCGTCGCAGTGCGCACGGCGGGAAGGCCGATCCGCTTGGCAATCAGCCCGACGGTGCCGAGCGGCGTCTCGCCGGGCTGGATCACGCGCGCGGACAGGCCGAGGGCCCATACCGATGCGTTGACCAGCAGCGCGCTGGATTTGGTCCGGTGATGTGCGAAATCACCCTGACCGAGTTTGTCCTCGATGAAGCGGTCGGCGGTGGCGGCGTCCGGGACGCGCAGCAGCGCCTCGGCCATCACCATCAGGGCGAGGCCTTCCTTGGTTGAAAGTGCGAACTCGCGCAGCATGTCTTCCACGCCGCCGAAGCCGCCGTCCTCCGCGCGCACGGCCTCGATCAGGCGCGTGGCGGTGCGGTCGATGCGGGCATTCTGTTCGGCCGACAGCGGCGGCATCGCGAGCAGGCGTGCGGCGATCTCGCTGTCGTCAGGCGCGTAGGGTGCCGAGAAGGGGTTGGTCTGGCGATTCTGGTCGGGCATGGCGTCCTCTGGAGTTGCGCGATCCTACCTCCGCGGCCTGCCGTGGTTCGATAGACAAATTCGCAATTTTGACTTATGAACTACGGAAAAAGGCAGATAATTCTGGAAAAATGAGCGATATTGACAAAATAGACCGGAAAATCCTCGATATCCTGCAGGCGGACGGGCGGATCGCCAATGTCGAGCTGGCGGAGCGCATTGGCCTGTCGCCGACGTCCATCGGGGAGCGACTGAAGCGGCTACAGCGTGACGGTTTCATCGAGGGTTATGGCGCGCGGCTCAATCCGCATCGGCTCGGGCTCGGATTGCTGGTGTTCGTCGAGGTGTTGCTCGACAAGACCACGCCCGATGTATTCGAGCGCTTCGCGCAAGCCGTGAAACTCGCACCGGAAGTGCTGGAGTGTCACATGGTGGCGGGCGGCTTCGACTATCTCGTGAAGGCGCGTCTTCCTGACATGGCAGCGTATCGGCGGTTTCTCGGCGAGACGCTGCTCGCGTTGCCGGGCGTGCGCGAAACACGAACTTACGCGGTGATGGAAGAAGTGAAGCGCGACGCGCCGCTGCCGGTGTGACGGAACCGCCTCACGTTGCTGCGATTGCGGGTGCGCCCGCGATCCGGCTGTTGATTGAACGGGAAATCCGCCATAGTCCTGCGAAGCCAAACTTTCAGGGTTCCTGCGTTGTTCAAACCGGTTTTTCCGATCATCGTGATCGCGGCGTCGCTCGGCTTCATGTCGGCCGTGCCGTCGGCATCTGCCATGCAGCTCAGCCCGCAGCAGAACGAACTCTACACATCGGTCTCGATCAATCCGCCGTCATCGTCGGAAATGACGATCTGCTACGGCTTCGTCTGCCGCCGCCGCGCGACGCTTGATTTCACGGCCGCCGACCGCAAGGCGCTGACGCAGATTCTGACGGCGGGCAAGGCGACAGCGGTCGCCGAGCGCGCAGCCATCCAGAAAGCCGTGATCTGGTTCGACCGCCGGGTTGCGCCGATCGTCGGCACCGCCGGGCGGGTGTCTCGCGCTGATATCCGCAGCGGAGCGGACGCGAAGAATTTCGACTGCTGGGATTCGACCCGCAACGTGTCGAGCTTCCTGCTGGTGTTGCAGGATTGGGGACTTCTGAAGCATCACACCGTCGGCAATCCGCGTTATCGGGGAAACATCCTCGCGATGCAGCTGCCGCACAACACGGCGGTGATCGTGGAAAAGGAAAGCCGGATCGAGTGGTCCGTCGATATGTGGACCACGCGTTATCTCCAGCCGCCGGACGTCATGCTCGTGGAGCAATGGCTGAAGGAAGAGTGAGTCTGATCGATCCGGACTTGCTCACGCATTGCGAGGAACATGTCGACGAAGCAATCCATTTCTGATGTCTGGATTGCTTCGCTTCGCTCACAATGACGAATGTTTCACGCCTGTGCCGGCGTCTTGACCTTCGCCCAGTACTTGTCGCGCAGATGCCGCTTCACCAGCTTGCCGGTCGGCGTGCGCGGCAATTCGGCTTCGAAGTCGACGCTCCTCGGGCACTTGATCGGCGACAGACGCTTGCGGCAGAACAAAATCAGTTCCGCTTCCAGCTCCTTGCCCGCGCGCGACATGTCGTGCGGCTGCACCACGGCCTTGACCTCTTCGCCCATTTCCTCGTTTGGGACGCCGAACACCGCGACGTCCGCAACCGCCGGGTGTGAAATCAGCGCGTCCTCGGTTTCCTGCGGGTAGATATTCACGCCGCCGGAAATGATCATGTAGGCCTTGCGATCGGTGAGGTAGAGAAAGCCGTCATTGTCGAGATAACCGACATCGCCGAGCGTCGACCAGCCGCGATCGTTGTAAGCGCGCTGCGTCTTGTCGGTGTCGTTGTGATAGGCGAACTGGGGTCCGCCGGCGAAATACACCGTGCCGGTTTCACCGACAGGCAGCTCAACGCCATCATCGTCGAGAATTTTCACCTCGCCGACCACGGCGCGGCCGACAGTGCCGCGATGCGCCAGCCAGTCTTTCGACGTGGACACCGTGACGCCGTTGCCTTCGGAGCCGGCGTAATACTCGATCAGGATCGGGCCCCACCAGTCGATCATCTTCGCCTTGACGTCGGCGGGGCAGGGCGCCGCGGCATGGACCGCGCCTTTCAGCGAGGACGTGTCGTACTTCGCGCGCACGTCGTCCGGCAGCTTGAGCATGCGCACGAACATGGTCGGCACGAGTTGTGACTGCGTGACCTTGTGCTTCTCGACCAGCCGCAGAAATTCCTCGGCGTCGAACGACTCCATGATGATCGAGGTGCCGCCAAGGGCCACGCACATCATGTTGAAGCGCAGCGGGGCTGCGTGATAGAGCGGCGCCGGCGACAGGTAGATACTTTCGTCCGTCATGCCGCACATGTTGCCGCACAGCAATTTCAGCAGCGGATTAGGCACCAGGATCGATGGCTCGGTCAGCGGGCGCTTGATGCCTTTGGGCCGTCCCGTGGTGCCGGACGAATACAGCATGTCGTAACCGGCGGATTCGTCGGCGATCGGCGTCGTGGGTTGTGCTGCCAGCGCATCGTCCCACGAGCGAAATCCGGGATGCGAGCCGCCCGCAATAAAGAACACGGGCGCGTCAGCCGCATTGGTCACCAGCGGCGCGACCGAGTCGATGCATTTCGGCGTGGTGATGACGACCCTGGCGCCGCAATCCTTCACGATATAGGCGATCTCGTCGGCGGTGAGATAGCGGCTGATCGCGGTGTAATAGAGCCCGCTGCGCTGTGCGGCCCAGCAGATTTCCATGAAGGCAATGGTGTTTTCCATCAGAAGCGCGATGTGGTCGCCCTGTTTCAGCCCGAGCGAACGAAACAGCTGTGCGCCCTGGTTGGAGCGGCGGTCGAGATCGCGATAGGTGATGGCTTCGCCGCTCCTCGCCATCTGGTAGGCGATCTTGTCCGGGGTTTTTTGTGCGTGAATCGAAGGATGAGACATGACGTTTCCTCGGTGCTCCCGATGCATCGGCGGCTTTTGCCGCTCGTTCGTTGGGTTTTGAATGATCCGGTGCTGCGGCCGATCGCCATCAGCAAAAAGGGCGGGTCCTGAACCCGCCCTTTTCAAAGTCGCTGCTTACAGACGCTCGACGATGGTCACGTTGGCCATGCCGCCGCCTTCGCACATGGTCTGAAGGCCGTAGCGCTTGTTGCGCTGCTTGAGCGCGTTGACCAGCGTCGTCATCAGCTTGGTGCCGGAGCCGCCGAGCGGATGGCCGAGCGCGATCGCGCCGCCGTTGACGTTGAGTTTCGATGGGTCCGCGCCGGTGTCCTTGAGCCAGGCAGTCGGCACCGAAGCGAAGGCTTCGTTGACCTCGAACAGATCGATGTCGTCGATTTTCATGCCGGCCTTCTTCAGCGCACGGTGGGTCGCGGGGAGCGGCGCTTCCAGCATGATGACGGGGTCGCCGCCGATCATGGTCATGTGATGGATGCGCGCCAGCGGGGCGATGCCGAGCGCCTTCAGGCCTCTTTCGTTCACCACCATGACGCCGGATGCGCCGTCGCAGATCTGGCTGGCGCTGGCAGCGGTGAGCTTGCCGCCTTCCGCGATGGTCTTGACGCCGCGGATGCCTTCGATGGTCGCATCGAAGCGGATGCCTTCATCGATGCTGTGAATGTCGCTGGAGCCGTCCTCGCGCGTGAACTTCAGCGGAACGATCTCGTCCTTGAACGCGCCGGCCTGCGTGGCGGCAATCGCCTTCTGGTGGCTCTGGTAGGAGTACTGGTCGAGCTCTTCCTTTGCGAGGCCGTACTTCTCCGCCATCATTTCCGCGCCGGTGAACTGGCTGAACTGGATGTTCGGATATTTCTGCTGAATGTTCGGGCTGTAATAGTTGCCGAAGCCGTTCTTCGCAGCGAGTGTCGCCGGAAGTCCCATTGGCACGCGGGTCATGCCCTCGACACCCGCGGCAATCACGATGTCCATCGAGCCGGCCATCACCGCCTGCGCGGCGAAGTGCAGGGCCTGCTGCGACGAGCCGCACTGGCGGTCGACCGAGGTGCCCGGCACGCTTTCCGGGAGCTTGGACGCCATCACCGCATTGCGGGCGACGTTGTTCGACTGTTCGCCGGCCTGCATCACGCAGCCCATAATAACGTCTTCGATCTGGGCGGGATCGACGCCGGTGCGATCCACCAGCGAATCCAGCACTGAAGCTGCGAGATCGACCGGATGCCAGCCTGCGAGGCGGCCTCCCTTGCGTCCTCCTGCGGTGCGGGCGGTGGCGACGATATAGGCTTCAGCCATGGTGGTGCTCCCTGATGGATTGTTTTCGGTTGGGCGCGATTAAAGGCGCGGTGCGAGATTTAGTCAATCGGTCAATTAACTCTTGAGCGCGGCCCGATCATCGGGTTAGCTGGTGGCCCGTTATGTCCCGAGACCGCGCATGTCACCGACCCTGACCGCCAAAAAGCCGCGCCGGCCGCCATCGAAGCAGGTTCCCGAAAAGGAAGCCGCGCCGATGAATGCGACGGCTGCGAAATTGCTGGTGGCCGCCGGCGATCTGATGATCGAGCGGAACTCGACCGAGGTGTCGCTGAGCGAGATCGCGCAGAAGTCGGGCGTGAACGCGGCGCTGGTGAAGTATCACTTCGGCAACAAGGATGGTCTGCTGCTGGCGCTGCTCGCGCGCGATGCCGCCGCGGAAATGAAGAATCTCGCCTTCGTGCTCGATCAGCCGATTTCTCCGACCGAGAAAATGCGGCGGCATATCGCCGGCATCATCAATGCCTATTACCGGGTACCGTATCTGAGCCGGCTGATTCATCTGCTCCTGCATCAGGGCAGCGAGGCGACGTCAAAAGAGGTCCATCGCTTTTTCATCGATCCGCTGTTCGGCTTCGTGCGCGGGCTGCTCGAACAGGGCGTCGCCGCGGGCGAATTCCGCAAGGTCGATCCGGCGCTGTTCTACATCAGTCTCAACGGCGCCTGCGACAACCTGTTCTACGGGCGCCAGATGAATGCCCGATTCCTCGGGCCGACTGGCATCACCGACGACATCAGGCGTCAGTACATCAGGCACATGACAACGCTGTTTCTCGGCGGGCTACTAACGGACAAGGCAGGCATGTCTTTCGACACGGAAGGATCGCCGACCGGCAAGGCGTGATAGATTTCCACCAAAATAAGCAGTGTCGATAATCCGGCGCGCAAACAAGAAGACGTGAGTTCGGGAGAGAAACAGATGAAGGATCGTTCGGCGGCAACTGGTCCGCTGCGAGGCGTGCGCGTTATCGAGTTCGCAGGCATCGGGCCGGGTCCATTCGCATCGATGCTGTTGTCCGACATGGGTGCGGACGTGGTGTCGATCGCACGGCCCGGTCAGGGCAAGCGCGATGTGCGTGATTTTGTCAATCGCGGCCGCCGTGTCATCGAACTCGATCTGAAGAATCCGGCTGACATTGCCAAGGCACTTGATCTGATTGCCGCGGCGGATGTGCTGATCGAAGGTTTCCGGCCACAGGTGATGGAGCGGCTCGGCCTCGGCCCGGACGTCGTGCTCAAGCGCAATCCGAAACTGGTCTATGGCCGCATGACCGGCTGGGGCCAGGAAGGTCCGCTGGCGCAGGCTGCGGGTCATGACATCAATTACATCGCCATCACCGGCGCGCTGGATTCGTTCCGCGCCGCCAATGGTGAAACGGTTTCACCGCTCAATCTTGTCGGCGATTACGGCGGCGGTGCGCTGTATCTCGTCGTCGGCGTTTTGGCGGGCGTGATCGAAGCGCGAGCGTCGGGCAAGGGACAGGTGGTGGATGCCGCGATGTGCGACGGCGTCTCCAGCATGCTGACCATGTTCCACAGCATGAAGGCGACCGGGCGCTGGACCGATCAGCCGCGCACCAATCTGCTCGATGGCGGTGCGCCGTTCTACCGCACCTACGAGTGCAAGGACGGCGGCTTCATGGCCATCGGCGCGCTGGAGCCGCAGTTCTATGCGGAACTGCGCAAGCTCGCGGGGCTCAGCGAGGAGTGTTACGACGCGCAAATGGACCGCAAGGGCTGGCCAAATCTGCATGAGAAGATGACGGCTTTGTTCAAGACCAAAACGCGCGACGAATGGGCCGCGATCCTCGAAGGGTCCGACGCCTGCGCCGCCGCCGTGCGCGGGCTGTTCGATGCGCCAAAGCATCCGCATCTCGCTGCGCGCAAGACCTTCGTCACTGTCGATGGCCATGTGCAGCCGGCCCCCGCACCGCGTTTTTCGCGCACACCGTCAAACATTCAGGGATCGCCGGCGGTGTCGCCGGTCGATGCCGCCGAAATCCTTTCGCAGTGGTCGCAAACGGCTGCCGCGAAAGCATCCTGAAGTCATCAAGACTTAACAATCCGTCACACGAGGAAAACGACTTATGCAGCTCAAGGATGTTTCAGTACTCATCACCGGCGGCGGTTCGGGTTTGGGCGCGGCAACGGCGCGCGCGATGGCCGCGAAGGGCGCCAAGGTCGCCGTCATCGACATGAACAAGGAAGGCGCCGAGAAAGTCGCCGCCGAGATCAAGGGTCTCGCGCTGGTCGGCGACGTTTCCGAAGAAGCGCCGGTCAAGGAAGCCATCGCGAAGGCCGAAGCCGCCCACGGCGTTATCCGCGTGCTGGTGAACTGCGCCGGCATCGGCGGCGCGGTGAAGACCGTCGGCAAGAACGGCGCCTATCCGCTGGATCACTTCTCGCGCATCATCAAGGTCAACCTGATCGGTTCGTTCAACTGCATCCGTCTTGTCGCCGAGCGCATGCAGACCGCACCGCCGATCGGCGAAGAGCGCGGCGTCTGCATCAACACCGCCAGCGTCGCGGCGTTCGACGGCCAGATCGGTCAGGCGGCTTACTCGGCATCGAAGGGCGGCATTGTCGGCCTGACGCTGCCGGTGGCGCGCGATCTCGCTTCGCTCAATATCCGTGTCATGACGATCGCGCCGGGCCTGTTCCTGACGCCGCTGCTGATGGGCCTGTCGGAAGAAGCGCAGAAGAGCCTCGGCGCGCAGGTGCCGCATCCGGCACGTCTCGGCGATCCGAGCGAATACGCGCAGCTTGCCGTCGCCATCGTGGAGAACCCGATGCTGAACGGCGAAACCATCCGCCTTGACGGCGCGATCCGCATGGCGCCGCGGTAGAGACCACATCGTCATTGCGAGGAGCGTAAGCGACGAAGCAATCCATTCCTTTTTTGGTTGAAGCATTCTCTGGATTGCTTCGCTTCGCTCGCAATGACGGTTGATGGTTCAAAGCGAAATCGGCCGGCGAGGGGCGCATCACAAGAATGCCCCCGCCGTTTCTCTGAGGGAGAGGCTGCGATGAGCGCGAGTGTGACTTCAAGTCTGGCCGGGACAAGCGCGGACACCGTGCCGTCGAAGCCCGCATTCCGGAAGATCGACTGGTTGCCGCGCGACATCGCGGTGGAGCGTCGGGACGATGGCGTGATCGTCCTGAAGTCCCGGTTTCCGCTCGATCCGTATGAGCCGCATATTCCCGCCTCGGTGGCGAAATGGGCTGCGGCACGTCCCGATCACATCTGGCTGGCGCAGCGCAGGGGACCGGAGCGGCAATGGCACAAGGTTTCCTATGGTGACGCCAAGCGGACCATCGATGCGCTGACCCAGGCGCTGCTCGACATGAAGCTGCCCGCCGAACGCCCGGTCGCGATTCTGAGCGGCAATTCCATCGAGCACGCACTGATGACGCAGGCCGCGATGCAGGCGCGGATTCCCGCGGCGCCGGTGTCACCGGCCTATTCGCTGATGAGTCTGGATCACGCCAAGCTGAAATACCTGTTCGGTCTTGTGAAGCCTGCCGTGGTGATGGTGCAGGATGGCGCGATGTTCGAGAAGGCGCTGGCCGCGCTCGATCTGGATGGCATCACGGTGATCCATGTCGATCGCGCGCCCGCGAACATCAAAAGCGTCGCCTACGCGGATCTTGCTGCAACACCGGTCACATCGGCAGTTGAAGAATCCATCGCGCAGATCACGCCAGACACTGTCGGCAAGCTGCTGTTCACGTCGGGCTCTACCGGCATGCCCAAGGCCGTCATCAACACGCAGAAGATGATGTGCGCGAATGCCCGCATGATGATGCAGGTGCGGCCGCGCCCGGACGATGCGCCGGACGGTGTCTATCTCGACTGGATGCCGTGGAATCACACCATGGGCGGCAATGCGCTTTTCAATGTGGCGCTGACCGAAGGTGGCACGCTCTACATCGACGATGGTCGTCCGGTGCCGGGCCAGTTCGAGGAAACCCTGCGCAACCTGCGTGAGATTTCGCCGACATATTACGCCAATGTTCCGGCGGGCTACGCGGCGCTGGCGGCGGTGATGGAAAAGGACGACGCGCTGTGCCGCTCGTTCTTCAGGAATCTCGGATTGCTCGCCTACGGCGGCGCGCGGCTCCCGGATGATCTCTACGATCGCTTCCAGAGACTCGCGGTGCGTACCACTGGCGAGCGTTTTGTGTTCTACACCGGCTGGGGCTCGACCGAGACCGCGCCAACCTCCACCGGCACCTATTGGGACACCGAGCGCGTCGGCCTGATCGGTCTGCCGTTTCCAGGTGTCGAATTGAAGATGGTGCCGATTGGTGCGCAGTACGAATTGCGGCTGCGCGGCGTCAATGTGACGCCGGGATATTACGGCCAGCCTGAACTGACGCAGAAGGCCTTCGACGAGGAAGGCTTCTACTGCATCGGCGATGCCGGCGTGTTCGTCGATCCGCAGGACCCGGCGCAGGGCCTGATTTTTTCGGGCCGCGTGGTCGAGGACTTCAAACTCACCACGGGGACGTTCGTTCTTGTCGGCGCGCTGCGCACCGATGCGATCGCCGCTGCGTCGCCGGTTGTTCAGGATGCGCTGGTGGCGGGACAGGACCGCCCCTTCATCGGACTTTTGGCATGGCCCAATCTCGATTCCTGCCGCCGGCTGATCGGCGACATGAATGCGTCGATGGATACGGTGGTGAACCATCCCGAGGTCCGCGCGCATCTGCGTGACGGATTGCTGGCGCACAACAAGGCCTGCAACAACACCAGCAGCCGCCGCATTGTCCGCGCGATGCTGATGGCGGAGCCGCCGTCCATCGACGGCAACGAACTGACCGACAAGGGCTACATCAATCAGCGCGCGGGACTTGAGCGCCGCGCCGCGCTGGTCGAACAGCTTTACGCAGACCAGCCGGGGCCGGACGTGATCGTGCTGGATCGATAATCGTCATTGCGAGCGAAGCGAAGCAATCCATTTTTTTGGAGATAACAAGATGGATTGCTTCGTCGCTTCGCTCCTCGCAATGACGAATGTGTTGACTGAACATGAATGAGAAAAGGCGAAACTCATGAACTTTGAATTCTCGGACGACCAGAAGCAATTGCGCGATCAGGCGCGGCGCTATCTCGCGGAACATTCGCCGCCGAAAGCGGTGCGCGCCGTGCTGGAAGGCAAGGCGCCCTACGACAAGGCGCTGTGGAAAGGCCTCGCCGAGATGGGCTTTCTCGGTGTCGCCATTCCGGAAGAATTCGGCGGAGCGGGCGCGGGCCATCTCGAGCTGTGCGTGATCGCCGAGGAAATGGGCCGCGCGCTGGCGCCGGTGCCGTTCTCGTCCACGATCTATCTTGCCGCCGAAGCCATCATGCTCGCGGGCAACGCCGAACAGAAGGCGAAGTGGCTGCCGAAGATCGCCTCGGGCGAAGCGATCGGCACGCTGGCGCTGTTCGAGGGCGTCGGCAATCCGTCGCACAAGGCGATCAAGGTCTCGGCATCGCAGGGTGCGCTCTCCGGCACCAAGACGCCGGTGGCGGACGGCGCGATTGCGGATTTTGCGATCGTCGCCGCGCGCACCGGATCGACCGGCCGCGAGACCGACATCGGACTGTTCATTGTCGATCTGAACGGCGAGGGCGTGACGCGCAAGGCGCTCGCCAATCTCGATCAGGCGCATGGCCAGGCCGCGATCACGTTCGACCGCGCCAAGGCGGAGCCGCTCGGTGCGGCGAACGAAGGCTGGAGCATCCTGACCCGCGTGCTGGATCGCGCAGCCGTGCTGATGGCGTTCGAGCAGGTTGGCGGCGCCGACCGCGCGCTGGAAATGGGCCGCGACTATGCGCTCGACCGCATCGCCTTCGGCCGCCAGATCGGATCGTTCCAGGCGGTGAAGCACATCCTTGCCGACATGTATGTCTCGGCGACGCTGGCGCGCTCCAATTGCTACTACGGCGCATGGGCACTCTCGACCGACGCAGCGGAGCTGCCGGAGGCGGCGGCAACGGCCCGCATCAGCGCGACGCAGGCATTCCAGCATTGTTCGAAGAACAACATCCAGGTGCACGGCGGCATGGGCTTCACCTGGGAGTTCGACTGCCATCTGTATTACCGGCGCGCCAACGTGCTCGCGCTGTCGCTCGGAAGCGCGACCTACTGGGAAAACCAGTTGATCGACCGCCTGCGCTTCCGCAACGCTTCTTAAGAAGGATCATTCCCATGAATTTCGATGACACCCCGCAGGAAGCTGCGTTCCGCGCCGAAGCCCGCGCCTGGATTCAGGCCAACGCACCGAAGGAACTGGAAGCCGAACTCTCGCAGCCGACCGTCGGCCGCATCAAGCTGAAGAACCGCGACATCCTGGAGGAATCCAAGAAGTGGCAGAAGAAGAAGGCCGCGGCTGGCTGGGCCTGCCTGCACTGGCCGAAGGAATTCGGCGGTCGCGGCGCATCGCCGATCGAGCGTGTGATCTGGCAGCAGGAAGAAGGTTTCTACGGCAAGCTGGAGGGCGTGTTCCTGATCGGGCAGGGCATGTGTGGTCCGACGCTGATGGCATTCGGCAGTGACGCCGACAAGAAAAAGTATCTGCCGCCGCTTGCCTCGGGCGAGCACGTCTGGTGCCAGTTGTTCTCCGAACCGTCGGCGGGCTCCGACGTCGCCGGTCTGCGCACTCGCGCGGAAAAGAAGGGCGACGACTGGATCATCAACGGCCAGAAGGTCTGGACCACCGGCGCGCATTTTTCCGATTACGGCATCGTCATCACCCGCACCGATCCGACCCAGCCCAAGCACAAGGGCCTGACCATGTTCTGGCTCGACATGAAGTCGCCCGGCGTCGTGGTCAAGCCGATCAAGCAGGCCAATGGCCAGTCGGAATTCAACGAGGTGTATTTCACCGATGTGAAGATCCCGGACTCGCAGCGGCTCGGCAAGGTCGGCGATGGCTGGAACGTGTCGCTGACCACGCTGATGAACGAGCGCATGTCGATCGGCGCGCGGCAGTCGACCGGCTTCCCGGAACTGTTCGCGTTCTGCAACGACCTGATGCTGGAGGATGGTCCTGCGATCGAGGACAAGAATGTCCGCTCCAGGCTCGCGAACTGGGCGGTCAAGGCCAGCGGCCTCAAGTACACCAGCTACCGTTCGATCTCGGCGCTGTCGCGCGGCGAGCGTCCGGGCCCGGAAAACTCCATCGGCAAGTTGGTGGCCGGCACCATGCTGCAGGACATCGCGATGTTTGCGATGGACCTTCAGGGCGCGTCCGGCGCACTGACCGATGCCGACAGCCCGTCGGTCGGCGGTCAGTTCCAGTCGATCCTGCTGCGCTCGCCATCGGATCGCATAGCAGGTGGTACCGATGAAATCCTGCGCAACATCATCGCGGAGCGCGTGCTAGGCTTGCCGGGCGACATCCGCGTCGACAAGGATGTTCCCTTCAATGCCATTCCGACCAAGGGACGCTGAGCACCATGCTTGCACAACCCGACAGCCGCGACATCGAGGTCGTGGAGAAGCTGCTGGCCGCGCGGTACTCCTGCCGCGCGTTCAAGCCGGACCCGGTGCCACGCGAGATTATCGAGCGAGTGCTGGCAGCGGCACAGAAAACTGCCTCGTGGTGCAACAGCCAGCCGTGGCAGGTAGCGATCTTCTCGGGCAATGCCGTAAAGACATTCGGCGAGGCGATGTACAAGGCGGCGAGCGAGCGCGCGCCGCCTGTCACCGATTTCGACTTCCCGCGCGAATACAGGGGCGTTTATATGGATCGCCGCCGCGAAAGCGGTTTCCAGCTTTACAATGCGCTGGGCATCCAGCGCGGCGATAAGGCCGCCTACAACAAGCAGATGCTGGAGAACTTCCGCTTCTTCGGCGCGCCGCATGTGGCGATCATCACCAGCGACGAAGCGCTCGGCACTTACGGCGCAATCGACTGCGGCGGCTATGTCGGAAATTTCATGCTCGCCGCGCAGGCTGCGGGCCTTGCAACGATTCCGCAGGCGGCGCTGGCCGGGCATGCCGATGTGGTGCGCAAGCATCTCGGTGTCGGGGAAGATCGCCGCGTGGTGTGCGGTATTTCGTTCGGCTATGCCGACACAACGCATCCTGCCAACAGCTACCGCACCAACCGCGCGACGATCCCCGAGGCAGTCACCTTCATCGGCGGCTAAATTCGTGAGGGACGAAGAAATCCTGTTTCCAAAGGTGGATTGCCTCGCGGAGCCTGTCATCAGGCGGCGCTTGCGCCGACCCGTTGACTCGCAGTGACGTTGAATAGTGAGTCCCTAGGGCCGGAGAACACCAAAGCCATGACCGAACAGCCGCTGTCGAAAAAGTTTGTCGATGTCCTCGGCCGCCGCATGGCCTATCACGAGCGCGGCGAGGGCGCGCCAATCCTGTTCCTGCATGGCAACCCGACGTCGTCCTATCTCTGGCGCGATGTGATTCCCGAGCTTGAAGGACAGGGCCGCCTGATCGCGCCGGATCTGATCGGCATGGGCGATTCCGACAAGCTGCCCGATGTGAAGCCGGATACCTATCGCTTTACCACGCACCGCGATCATCTTTGGGCTTTCATCGACGCGGTGATCGGCGGAAGCGAAAAAGTCCTGCTGGTGATTCACGACTGGGGCTCGGCGCTCGGCTTCGACTGGGCCAACCAGCATCGCGATCGCGTGCGCGGCATCGCCTACATGGAAGGCATCGTGCGGCCTGTGGCGGGCTGGGACGAGTGGAGCGAGGCGGCAACGCCGGTGTTCCAGGGTTTCCGTTCCGACAAGGGCGAGCAGATGATTCTGGAGCGCAATCTGTTCATCGAGCGTGTGTTGCCCGGCTCGGTGCTGCGCAAGCTGACCGACGCCGAGATGACGGTCTATCGCAAGCCGTTTCTTAAGTCAGAGGACCGCTGGCCGACACTGACCTGGCCGCGCCAGATTCCGATCGGCGGCGAGCCTGCCGATGTGGTCGCCATCGTCGATGCCTACGCCAAGTGGATGGCGCAGAACGATCTGCCGAAACTGTTCGTCAATGCCGAGCCCGGTGCGATCCTGATCGGCAAGGTGCGGGAGTTCTGCCGCGGCTGGAAGAACCAGACCGAGGTCACCGTTCCCGGCAGCCATTTCATTCAGGAAGATTCCGGGCCGGCGATCGGCCGCGCCATCGCTAGCTGGATCAAGGACAACCGCGTCTAGCCTTCGCCGTCACATATGCTGGTCGTATTGCGGGAGGTCGTCGGTGATGGTGAACCACGGCGCCTTCGAGCCGACGAAGATGTGTGCGGTGGGACGGATAGCAGGATCGTCGGTGAGAGTCCCCAGGGCGACATGGACGAAGGTGCCCTCACGGACGACTGAGTAGAGCAGCGAGCCGCACGTCTTGCAGTGCGCGTTGTGGCCGTTGTCCTCGCCGAAGATCAGAAGACTGTCGGCGCCTTTGGTGACGCTGAGCTTGCCGCGTTCGATCCCGGCCATCGGCTTGAACGCCGATCCCGTGGTCCGGCGGCAGTTCGCGCAGTGGCAGTTCATGGCATAGCGGAATTCGTCGGCGACGGTGTAGTGAACCGCGCCGCAGAAGCATTGTCCGGCAAGCCTGCGCTCGTTCTTGGTGTCCGTCACCTCCGTCTCCTCCTGTGCCCCGCCGAATCACCGGTTGATTCGCGCCGCGCGCGGTCCGGTTCCATCTCTCTAACATTCAATGAACGTCCGCACGAACCCGAGCGCGTGGTTAACCTTGCGTTAGGAAATTGCATTGCATCTTCCGAATATGAAGTGGCGCATGATTTTTCCGCCAAGCCGCCCATACTGGCGGGTCATGTAGCTGGGGAGAATTTCAATGTGGTCCAGCCGCGAAGCCTTTGAGAACGACGTCTGCCCGGTGGGCGACGAGATGCTCGGAAGCCTGTACCGAGCCAGCGAACACGGTCTTCCTCAACTTGTGGAATCGGTATCGGCAGACGTCAGGGCGATGCTCGCTCTGTTCTGCTACCGCCGCGCCCACCTGCACGGAATGAGCCTCGCCATCGCGGCGACCTGTACCGAACGCGATCTTGTCGAGCAGGGCGGTATCGTCGGGTCGACCTTGTTCGCGATGTCGCGGGAAGCGCCATCGGCAGGACCGGCAGCGTCAGCCTATGGCAGCCGCCGCAACATCACCCTCTCGACCAAGCCGCTGAGCACCTTCGCTCCGATCGCCGACGAGATCGAAGATGAACCGGATCTTGCGGCGATGCCGGCATAGCAAGCTTTCGCCGGCTGCGTTCCGGCGCAGCCACGATGGCGATTGGCCGGTCCGCAGACCGGCCGCGCGGATGAATCATTTCAGCTTTGATGTGGTCCGCGCATCATTTTCAGCGCGTCCTCGACATGCCGCCAGTCCCTGGCCTGCTCGGACTTGCCTTCCGCTTCGCACTCGGTCGCGCGTTGGGCCGCCTCTGCAATTGCCCGGGGACCATGCGCCTCCATCAATTGCCGCGCATAGTCATGAATTTCCATTTCCCGCATGGCGTCGTGCTCCCGTTCTTCGAGGTGCTGACGTATTGACGCCTGACGGTGCGGCTTGGTTCCCGGCTTACTGATCGCCGGATATGGAACCGGCAAGTTCCGGTAACCCGAAGCGCCGCCGCGCCATACCGCATTCCGGGTCGCCCGGCATGCAGGTGCGGCACACTTCGGGCCGCACCTCGTATATGCCACAAGCGGTTGCGGTTCCGATCTTGCCGGTCAGCGCCGAGCACCGGTCGCCGTCACAGCGCATACCTGACAGCCGATCGTTGACGAGCTTCTCGGGAATGAGATCGAGCGCGGCGTCGTCTTCCACCGTGAAGCGCGGCCAGTTGCTCGAATAGGAGCAACAGGCGCCGCAGCTCTGGCAGGGGCTGTCGGTTGCGGTCATGGCGTCAGCGCTCGCGCATTCTGTGGTTGAGCGAGAAAGTCTTCATCCATGTCGTCCGCAGGGTTGCGCGGCGCTCGGGATACTTCTCATCCAGAAATACGGCGTCGGTCATGCGGTCGATCCGGAAGCTGCGAAAGTCTTTTCGCAGTTCGCACCAGGCGGCCAGCATCCGCACGGTTTCCAGATAGCCCACCGCGATCGGCCACACCGTGCGCCGCGTATTGCGGCCCTGTTCGTCGCGGTAGTGCAGCAGAACCTTCTTGCTGGCGTAGATATGCGCCCGTAATTGCGTCATGTCGATGCTGTCGGGCGGCGCGTCCCATTTCGGCGGTGTCCGGCTGGCGGGCTCCAGCGCCAGCGGTTGCAGCCGCTCGGGAATCGTCTCGACGATCTTGGCGATCAGGTCCTGCGCCGCCTTCGCGAGCACCGGATCGGCCCGTCCGGCCACCCATTGCGCGCCGAGAACCGCAGCTTCGATCTCGTCCGGCGTCAGCATCAAGGGCGGCATGTCGAAGCCCTTTTCCAGCACATAGCCGGTGCCGGCCTCGCCCCGGATCGGCACGCGCTGGCCAATGAGCGTGGCGATGTCGCGGTAGATGGTGCGTTTCGAGGTTTCCAGCTCCGCCGCAATCGCCTCGGCGGTCAGCGGTTTGCGGGTGCGCCGGAGCACCTGGATGATCTGAAACAGCCGGTCGGCGCGCCTCATTCGGGTCTCGCTGGTCGCTTGCTGCTGACAGTATGGTGGCAGCAGGGGGTACCTACAAACGGGCATCTTTTCAACGCAGAAGGATGCGCCCCATGATCACCCTCTATGGCATCGGCCCGGGCTTCGGCCTCCCGGAAATCAGCCCCTATGTCACCAAGACCGAGGTCCAGCTCAGGATGGCGGGCCTGACATACGTCAAGCAGAAGGCGATGCCGGACACATCGCCCAAGGGGCAGTTGCCCTATATCGACGACGGCGATGAGCGGATCGCGGACTCCACCTTCATCCGCTTCCATCTGGAAAAGAAACACGGCTTTAATTTCGACGCGGTGCTCGACGAGCGCCAGCGCGCCGAAGCCTGGGCGATCGAGCGGATGATCGAGAATCATTTTAACTGGGCTTCGGGCTATACGCGCTGGATGATCCCCGACAATTTCGCCAAGGGACCTGCGCATTTCCTCGACGGCGCGCCTGAGCACCTCCGCGACGCGATCCGCGAGGACGTGCTCGGCCGGGTTGCGGAGAACATGCGGATAGCGGGTCTCGCGCGCCATACGCCTGACGAGATTACCGAGCTCGGCGCCCGCACGCTCTCCGCGCTGTCGATGCTGCTCGGATGGAAGCCTTATCTGATGGGCGACCAGCCATGCGGTACGGACGCCACGGCCTTTGCATCACTGGCCGGCCTGATGACGCCGTTCTTCGATTCACCGCTGCGCGAGCGTGCCTTGGAATTCTCCAATCTCGTCGCTTACGTGGACCGGATGATGGCGCGTTATTATCCGGAGCATCAATGGCAGCGGTTGCTGATGGCGGCATAACTCCAATCGTCATTGCGAGGAGCGAAGCGACGAAGCAATCCATACTTTTTTCAAGAGTGGATGGCTTCGCTTCGCTCGCAATGACGAGCTTTAACTCGCCGATTTCTGCTTCAACTGCGCTACTTCCGCCTCAAGCTCGGCAATTCGCGCGTCGCGCTCGGCAATCGCCGCCGCAACATCGGCGGCGTCGAACTTCATCGGAATGTGCTGCGGACAGTTGCTGTCCCATGCGGTGATCTTGAACAGGATAGCCTGCTCGGGCTTCGCCTTGTAATCCTTCGGCATCAGTGCGGCGATCAGCGCCGGATCGTCCTCGACCACCCGCGCCTCGCCCCAGATCTTGATCCGGCGGCGATTGACGTAATCGATCAGGAAAATATGGGCCTTCGGATTCTCGCTGAGATTGCCCTGCGTGATGTACTGCCGGTTGCCGCGAAAATCCGCGAAGGCCAGCGTGGTCTTGTCGAGAATCTTGATGAAGCCCGCCGGGCCGCCGCGATGCTGGATATAGGGCTGTCCCTCGGCATTCGCGGTCCCCAGAAAGAAACTGGTCTGCTCGCTGATGAAGGCGGCCAGCGCTTCATCGATCTCGGTGCGAAAGCCGCCGCCGTCTTCCATATGCGCGTAGCCGCCGCGCGATCCCTTGCGGGCCTGAATGGCTTTCACGGCAGGCGTAAAGGCAACGTCGCTCGAATAGGATTGGGTGGTTGTCATCTCACACCTCGTTGATTGGGCCGGCGTTCGATTGCCCGCCGGATGAGACGTAGTCCCACCCGGCGGTCTCTGTGCACACTAAGCCGCGGCGCGGCGCGACACGACCGGAAAGTCGATCTCGGTCTTCAGCGACTCGTTGACGTAATTCGTGAATGTGTTGATCGCGACATGTGCAATGATCTCGATGATCTGCGCATCGGTGTAACCCGCTTGCCGGACTGCCTGCACGGCATCGTCGCCGACCTGACCACGCGCGTTCGCCAACTGCGCTGCAAAGCGCACTGCGGCGTCGGCCTTGACGTCGGCCGAGCCGCCGTTCCGGTTGGCGAGAATCTCATCGTCACTCAGCTTGGCCAGATTCTTGCCGAAATAGGAATGCGCGGACAGGCAGTAGCCGCAGTCATTGATCTCTGCGACAGCGAGGGCGATCCGCTCGCGCGTTCTGACATCCAGTGTGCCCTTGCCGAGCGCGCCGTTCATGCCAAGGTAAGCTTCAAGGCTGGCGGGACTGACGCCGACAAGGCGAAACAGGTTAGGCACTCTGCCGATCTGCTTGTTCACCGCCTCCAGCAGGGGGCGCGATTCTGCCGGGGCAGCTTCGATCGAGGTGGGGGTTGGGATCAGGGACATCAACATCATCCTTTTCGTGCGAGCCGGCCCGTTGCCGTTCGTCCTGTGAAAGGTGTGTCGTTTCCTGTTCCGAGACAATTAATGCAATTGACAGTACATAATTGCACGATATGAAATAATACCATGGACCGGATCGACGCCATGCGCGCCTTTGTTTCGGTGGCAGACCTTGAGGGGTTTGCTCCCGCTGCGCGCAAGCTTGGCCTGTCGGCGTCTGCGGTGACGCGCCTGATCGCGAGTCTGGAAAATCATCTCGGGGCCCGGCTGCTCCAGCGCACCACGCGCTCGGTGACGCTCACCGATGTCGGTGCGCGTTATCTGGAGCGGGTACGGCGGATTCTCGGCGATCTTGAGGAGGCCGAAAGTTCAGTCCAGGCCGAACGCAGCAAGCCATCGGGCCGGCTGATTGTCTCAGCGCCGCTGATGTTCGGACGGTTGCATGTCGGCCCGGTGATGTCGGCCTATCTGAAACAGTATCCTGATGTCAGCGCCGAACTGCGGCTGTCGGACCGGACGGTAAGTCTCGTGGACGAAGGGATCGACCTTGCCGTGCGCATCGGCCATCTGGCGGATTCCAGTGTGATCGCGCGTGCGGTGGGTGACATGCGGCGGGTTGTGGTGGCATCGCCGCGCTATCTCAAGGCGCACGGTACGCCGCAGAAACTGTCTGACCTCGCCGATCATGAGGTGATCCAGTTCTCGGGCAGCAGTGCGCTGGTGGAGTGGCGCTTTCTCGAAGACGGGCGCGAAATCCGCGTGCCGAATACGTCGCGCTTTGCAACCAACAGCACCGATGCCGCCGTGCTCCATGCCGAGCAGGGCGGAGGCCTCATCAGTGTCCTGGCCTATCAGGTGGCGGAATCGCTCAAGGCAGGACGGCTCAAGATCGTGCTGGCGAAATACGAGCTGCCCCCGATGCCGATCCATCTGGTGTATCCGACCTCGCGGCTGCTCTCCGCGAAGGTCCGTGCGTTCATCGATCTCGTGGTCGCGCAGACGGACTGGCGGTTTGGTACGAAGTAGCGGCGAAGAGCCGTGCCAGATTGCATGAGTTGTCATTCCGAGGAACGCCGCGGCGAAGCAATCCAGTTTTTCTATGGATTGCTTCGCGGAGTTTATCATCGGGGCCGGCGAAGCCGGACCCGTCGGCTCGCAATGACGGTCGTTATTTTTTCCGGGCAATCTTGAAGGTTGCGTTGGCGCGCGCGCAAGGTTCACCGTCGGCGGTGACCAGGCATTGCGCGAAGCAGATCGAACCGCCGATCTTCATAAAGTTGGTGTCGATCTCAAGCCACTGCCCGATATTAGCCGAGCCGAGATAATCGACCGAGAGGTTGATGGTGACCAACCCGAGAAGATTGCCAGCCTTGAGGCTGCAGCTCAGTCCCATTGCATTATCGGCAAGCGCCGCGATCAACCCGCCATGGATCAGCCCGCGTGAATTGGTGTGTGCCTCGGAGAGGCGAAGCCCGAGAATGTAGGCTTCCGGCGTCGCCTTGAAATAGATCGGCTCCCAGGGCTCGGTGAGCGGACTGCGCCGCGGGTGACGTGCGAAGCCTTCGGGGACGGCGGCATCTGATGTTTCTGGCGTTGTCATCTCAGCTCTTTCGAATGAGCGCTGTGTGGCTCTCTCGCATCATAAAGCCGGCGTCGCGCGCGATCATGCGAAATCAAGTTTGAAACATCATGACATCGGCTGTTTGAAACGGCTCGCCGTCCACCTGTCATTGCGAGGAGCGGAGCGACGAAGCAATCCAGCTCTCCAGATCAAGAATGGATTGCTTCGCTTCGCTCGCAATGACGAAATTCCAACACGCCCTCAGGTGCGCTAGTACGGCAATCCGACATAGTTTTCCGATAACGACATTTTCGCGGCGTCGGATTCGATCAGGTAATTCAGCTCCGCGATCTGGATGCGCGAGCTGAATGCATCGGTGTCGGGAAAACGATGCAGCATCGATGTCATCCACCAGGAGAAGCGCTCGGCCTTCCACACCCGGCTCAAAGCGCGCCGCGAGTAGTCGTCGATGCCGGCGGCAGATTTCTCGGCATAGAACTCGCGCAAGGCGATGGCGAGATAGTGCACGTCGCTGGCGGCGAGGTTGAGCCCCTTGGCGCCGGTCGGCGGCACGATATGCGCGGCGTCGCCGGCCAGGAACAGCCGGCCGAACCGCATCGGCTCGGCGACGAAGCTTCTCAGGGGTGCGATGCTCTTTTCAATCGACGGCCCGGTGACCAGATGGTCGACGGCCTCGCGGTCCAGCCGGCGCTTCAGCTCATCCCAGAACTTATCGTCGGGCCAGTTGTCGACATGGTCGTCGAGCTTGCATTGCAGATAGTAGCGACTGCGATGCGCCGAGCGCATCGAGCAGAGCGCGAAGCCGCGCTCGTGGTTGTTGTAGATCAGCTCCGGCGAGACTGGCGTCGTCTCCGACAGCAGGCCGAGCCAGCCGAACGGATAGACGCGCTCGAACGTCTTGAGCGCGTCCGGCTTGATGCTCTGCCGGCTGACACCGTGGAAGCCGTCGCAGCCCGCGATGAAATCGCACGCCATCTCGTGGGTGGTGCCGTCCTTGACGTAACGCACCCGCGGCTGGCCGCTCTCGAAGTCATGCAGGCTGACATCGGCGGCGTCGTAAATGGTGGCGAGCCCGGCCTTGAGGCGCGCATCCATCAGGTCGCGGGTGACTTCGGTCTGCCCGTAGACGGTTACCGTCTTGCCGGTCGCCTGCGTCATATCGATGCGGTGGCGTGAGCCGCCGAAGGCCAGTTCGATGCCATGATGGATCAGGCCGTCATGGTGCAGCCGCTCTGCGACACCGACCTCTTCCAGCAGGCCGACGGTGCCCTGTTCGAGCACGCCCGCCCGGATTCGCGCCAGGATGTAGTCGCGATCCTTGCGCTCGAAGATGACATTGTCGATGCCGTAGCGGTGCAGCAACTGCCCGAGCAGCAAACCTGCCGGGCCTCCGCCGATGATGGCAACCTGTGTCCGCAACGTCTGTCACTCCCGGCGTCCTGCGAATAGGGTTTTGCGCGCCGTTTAAATTGATTATACCAGATAACAATATCCGGAAAGGCCGTTCGAGACCTCGCGCATCATACCAATGTACATGCGGAAAGCATTGCAAATGGCCGCTAACTTGTATCTGAATGGCGGCAATCGAGACCGGATGGTGCACCGCAAATAGCCTTGTCTCGCCAATCGTTAACGACTGTCAGAAACGTCAAAAGAGACCTTCAAGGGAGGATGACATGAAGACTTTCACCTGGACCGCAGTGGTCCTTGCCGCCGCGATGGCTTTGCCGGGCGCTGCGCTCGCGCAGGACATCACTATCGGCATCAGCATCAGCACCACCGGCCCGGCGGCTGCGCTCGGTATTCCCGAGAAGAACGCGCTCGAATTCGTGCCGACTGAAATCGGCGGCGCCAAGATCAAGACCATCCTGCTGGACGACGCCGGCGATCCGACCGCGGCGACCACCAATGCGCGCCGGTTCGTCACCGAATCCAACGCCGATATCATGATCGGATCGTCGACCACGCCGCCGTCGATCGCGATCTCGACGGTCGCCAATGAAGTCGGCGTGCCGCAGCTCAGCCTTGCGCCGCTTCCGATCACCCCGGCCCGCGAAAAGTGGACCGCCGTGCTGCCGCAGCCGGTGCCGACCATGGGCAAGGTGCTCTACGAGCACATGAAGAAGAACAACATCAAGACCGTCGGCTACATCGGCTTCTCGGATTCCTACGGCGATCTGTGGCTCAACGATCTCAAGACCCAGACCGGCGCCATGGGCGGCATCACTGTTGTTGCCGAAGAGCGTTACGCGCGCCCCGATACCTCGGTGGCGGGTCAGGTGCTGAAACTCGTCGCGGCAAATCCCGACGCGATCCTGATCGGCGCATCGGGCACCGGCGCGGCGCTGCCGCAGTCGGCGCTTCGCGAGCGCGGCTATAAGGGCCTGATCTATCAGACCCACGGCGCGGCTTCGATGGACTTCATCCGCATCGCGGGTCCGTCGGCGGAAGGCGTCATCATGGCCGCAGGTCCGGTGATGGCTCCGGAAGGCCAGGCCGACAGCGCGCTGACCAAGAAGCCGGGTCTCGCCCTGAACGAAGTGTATGAAAAGAAGTACGGCCCCAATACCCGCAGCCAGTTCGCGGGCCATATGTACGACGCCTTTGAAGTGCTGAAACGCGTCGTGCCGGTGGCGTTGAAGACCGCCAAGCCGGGCACCCCGGAATTCCGCGAGGCGATCCGCAAGGCGTTGCTGAGCGAGAAGGAAATTGCCGCCAGCCATGGCGTCTACAATTTCACCGAGACGAACCGTTTCGGCACCGACGACCGCTCGCGCATCATCCTGACCGTCAAGAACGGCAAGTATGAACTCGTGAAGTAACGTCTCTAAGAGCGATTGCTCGATGAAATGCCCGGCCTCGCGCCGGGCATTTTGTTGAGCGGTGCGGGCACCGTGTTATGCGAGGCCCATGACGGCGAGTCCGTCGGACTTGCCGCGAATGTCGCGGACCCCGAGATCTCGCAGTGGGGCCGGCAGAGCGGATTTGAACTGATTGATCGCTGCGCGCGAGGCGACAAACCCGCCTTCGACATTGCGGCTGAGTTCCTCAAGCCGCGCTGCGGTGTTCATCACGTCGCCGTTGAAGACGATGGCGCGCTTGATATCGCCGATTTCGCCGACAATGACCGGTCCGAAATGCAGGCTGCCGCGAATGCGCGGCGCAACGCCGAATTCTTTCTCAAAACGGCTTTGAAGTTTTTGCAAGGTGTCGCGCATGGCCAGAAAGCAGCGCAGCGGCCGGCAATCGATCGCGCCCGAGGCTTCTGACCAGGTCACGATGATCTCGTCGCCGACATAGTTCAGCACCTCGCCCCGGCAATCGATGATCGGTCCGGTCAGGCTCCGGAATGTCTTGTCCAGAAAACTATGGATTCCAAGGCCGCCGAGGCGTTCGGCGAGAGCCGTCGAACCTGCAATGTCGACGAACAGGACAAACCGGCTTTCCTCGACCGGTGTGTGGTATCGTCCGGTGACCAGATGGAGGAAGGCGCGCGGTCCGATGATGTTGGTGATGGCGAACAGCAGGTTCAGCGCGATTGCAAACACGGCCGAGAAGATAATGGGCGTCCAGACATTCTGATTGGGATCCGGCGTCAGGCCGGCGATCAGAACGCCGAGATCGAAATACTGCACGGGAATGATCACAGCCGCATAGAACGCGCTGCGGACGGCCAGGCTTGCAGTGAGCGGAAGGCTTCCCAGCCAGTCTCGCAGCGGCCCCGACGAGGCGAGAAGCTCGAATGTGCCGATCGCGCCGCTGATCAGAACACCGTAAATGATGCCGATGGCAAGTTGCGACGGCGAAAAGCCGACGCGGGCGACAACAAAGATGATTCCGCCAAGCGCCCCGGTTCCGAGAATTGCCGTTAAGAAACGCAGCTTTCGCTGTGACCGCGCGTCCATGACCGAAGTGCCCCCGCACCAGGATGTTGCCGGGGCCAGTATCGGGCAGAACGGAGCAGATTGTTAGATGGTTTTGGCAGACAACGCTGGGTGACCCTGAGGATCGTTGGAGCTGAAACAAACACGATGTCGTCCCCGCGTAGGCGGGGACCCATACTCCCTGTCGGTGTTATTTGTGCAAGGGGCCAACACAGCGGCTCTAAAAGCTCACTTAGAGGTTATGGGTCCCCGCTTTCGCGGGGACGACCCACGTTGATAAAGCGGCCTTGGTGTTCTTACAGCCTGCTCTGTTCGTCGTGTTGGAATCCGAGATAGCTTGCCACCACGCGCTGGTCGCCGCTGATTTCCTTCGCTGAGCCGCTCATGATGAACTCTCCAAGCTCCATGACATAGGCGCGGTCGGCGATCTCAAGTGCGGCGCGGGCGTTCTGTTCCACCAGCAGCACGGACACGCCGGCCTGCCGCAGTTCGCCGATGGTGCGGAAAATGTCCGCCACAATCAGCGGCGCGAGGCCGAGCGACGGCTCGTCCAGCATCAGCAGTCGCGGCTGGCTCATCAGCGCGCGGCCCATGGCCAGCATCTGCTGCTCGCCGCCGGAGAGCGTGCCCGCAAGCTGGGTGCGGCGCTCCTTCAGGCGCGGGAATAGCGCAAAGACACGCTCCTGTTCGCTGGCGGCCTTTGCGCGCGGCACACGGAAGCCGCCGAGTTGCAGGTTTTCCTCCACGGTCATGGTGCCGAACAGCTCGCGATGCTCAGGCACGATGCAGAGGCCAGCCGCGACCCGGTCCTCGATATCGAGACGCGAGATCTGCTGGCCGGAGAAAACCACGCTACCGGAGAGCGGCAGAATTCCCATGATGGCGTTGAGCAGGGTGGTCTTGCCCGCGCCGTTGGCGCCGACAATGGTCACGATCTCGTCGGCGTTGACATCGAGCGAGACGCCGCGCACGGCTTCGACCTTGCCGTAGGCGATGTGCGCATTCTCGACGGACAGCAGCCTGGTCATGATGCCGTCCCCAGATAGGCCTTGATCACATCGGGATTGGCGCGAATGGCCATTGGCGTGCCCTCGGCGATCTTGGTGCCGAATTCCAGCACGACGATGCGGTCCGCGATGTCCATCACAAAGCCCATGTCATGTTCGACCAGAAGCACCGACATGCCTTCGGCGCGCAACTGGCGCAGCAGCGACGCCAGCTTCTGCTTCTCCATATGGCGCAGGCCTGCGGCGGGCTCGTCGAGCAGCAGCAGGATCGGATCGACGCAGAGCGCGCGGGCGATTTCAACGATACGCTGCTGGCCGAGCGACAGGCTGCCCGCAAGCTGGTGGATTTGGCTGGCGAGGCCAACGCGCTCGATCCGTCGTGCGGCTTCGGCGAGCAGCGCGGCCTCGTCCTTGCGGTCGAGGCGCAGCATGCTGGCGATGGCGCCGGCATGGCCGCGCAGATGCGTGCCGATCGCGACGTTCTCCAGTACGCTCATGTCGGGAACGAGTTTGACATGCTGGAAGGTGCGGGCGACGCCGAGCTTTGCAATCTCCTGCGGTGGCGCGTTGTCGACGTTGCGGCCGAGAACGGAAATCGTGCCGCCCGACGAGCGCAGCACGCCGGTGATGAGGTTGAATGTGGTGCTCTTGCCCGCGCCATTGGGGCCGATCAGCGCGACGATCTCGCCGGCCTTCACGTTAAAGGACACATCATTGACCGCGATCACGCCGCCGAACTGTTTGCGCGCGGCCTGAACGTCCAGCAGCGTTTCGGACGCCGGAACCGCCTTGCTCCGCGGCGGCAGTGCCTGTGCATTCTTCGGCAGAGGCAGTTTTCCGGTGTCCAGTTTGAGCAGGGCGGCGAGGCGTGGCCACATGCCGCCAGGCGCGACCTGCAGCAGTGCTACCAGCAGGATGCCGAAGATCACGGTTTCGAGCTGTGCCGAGCCGTGAAAAACCAAAGGCAGATAACTCTGCAGGATTTCCTTGAGCACGACCACAATGCCGGCGCCGAGCACGGCGCCCCAGACGTAGCCCGCGCCGCCGACCACCGCGATGAACAGATATTCGATGCCGGCATTGAGGCCGAACGGCGTCGGATTCACCGCGCGCTGGAAATGTGCGTACAGCCAGCCGGACAGCCCGGCGAGCACCGCGGCGTAGATGAAGACCAGCAGCTTCGCCCGCGCGGTCTGTACGCCGAAAGCTTCCGCCGCGATATGGCCGCGGCGCAGTGCGCGGATCGCGCGGCCGGTCCGCGAGTCGAGCAGGTTCACCGTCAGCAGCGCGCAGACGATCACCGCGAACCAGATCGCGAAATAAATCCTGCCGGGGTCGGTCAGTTGCAGGCCGCCGATCGCCAGCGGCGGAATGCCCGAGATGCCGTCGTTGCGCCCGACCAGCTCCAGCTTGCTGAACAGATAAAAGAGACTGATTCCCCAGGCGATGGTGCCGAGCGGAAGATAATGACCGGACAGGCGCACCGTGATCAGACCGAGGATCACCGCCGCCACGCCGCTGACAATCAGCGACAGCGGCAATGTCAGCCACGGTGACAGGCCATAGGACGTTGTCAGGACCGCTGTGGTGTAAGCGCCGAAACCGCAGAACGCAGCCTGACCGAATGATGTGAGGCCGCCGACACCGGTCAGCAGCACAAGGCCCATCGCCACCAGCGCGGCCAGCCCGATATTGTCGAGCAGCACGATCCAGAACGGCGGCATGCCGGGAACGAACGGAATCACCGCCATCACCAGCGCGAAAATCATCATGCCCCAGCGTTGTGCCATCGCTTAATCCTCTTCCTCTTCGACTTCTGGCGAAGCCAGCGAGCGCAGGATCAGGACCGGCAGCAGCAGCGTGAAGACGATGACCTCCTTGAAGTTGCTGGCGTAGAACGACGAGAACGCTTCGACGATGCCGACCACGAGCGCGGCGGTGGCGGTGAGGGGATAGCTGACGAGGCCGCCGATGATCGCGGCGACGAAGCCTTTCAGGCCGATCAGGAATCCGGTGTCGTAGTAGATCGTGGTGATCGGGACGATCAGGATTCCCGAGATGGTTCCGATCACGGCGGCGAGCAGAAACGCGACCTGTCCCGACAGCGTGGTGCGGATGCCGACAATGCGCGCGCCAAGGCGGTTGACCGCGGTGGCGCGCAGCGCCTTGCCGTACAGCGTGTAGCCGAACAGCAGCCACAGCCCGACGATCAGCAGAATGGTGATGGCGTAGATCGCGATGCTCTGGCCGGTGAAGCGCAACGGCCCGATGGTGAAGGCGGCGGTGGAGATCGCCGGCGCGCGCAGGCCTTCCGCGCCGAAGAAGGCGAGGCCCAGTCCCTGCAGCGCCAGATGCATGCCGACCGATGCGATCAGCAGCACCAGCACCGACGCATGGGCGATGGGCTGGTAGGCGATGCGGTAGAGATAGAGGCCGATCGGAGCGACGATGACGATCGACAGCAGGAAGTTGACGGCGACATTGTTCTGCCGTCCCGCCAGCGCGGTCGCGAGGGCCCAGATTGCCAGCGGCAGCACAATGTTGAGCGCCAGCGAGCGAACGAACTTGCCGGCGCTCATCGTGTTGCGTCCGGCGATCATGTCGAAGGCGAAAGCAACCACGCCCATGCCCAAGGCGAGCAGGGTAGTGCCCGGCACCTTGCCGGTGGCCAGCATGGCATAGGTCAGCGCGCCGAAGGTGACGAATTCGCCCTGCGGGATCAGGATGACGCGGGTCACCGCGAACACCAGAACGAGCGCGAGCCCGAGCAGCGCATAGATCGCGCCGCTGGTTATTCCGTCCTGCAACAGGAACAGAAGGATCGTGCTATCCAAGGCGTCCCCTCAAGCGTCGCGCGCATACGGAGTGAAGGGTCCGCTGCACCCAGCGCGGCGGTTGAATTCCGCCATCGCTATTTGATATGATTTATAACGATTATGGAGTATAATCACAAGTCTTGGCCGCCTTGGGAAGTCGAGGCGCCCTTATAGCAAGAGCAGACCGACGACAGGAAGCGCACGATGGCTGTTTCCAGGACCGCGAGCACCGCTGCCGCCAAAGCCAAGAAGCGGACACCTGCGGCGCGCGCGCGGATGGTATCTCCTGCCGCCCCGATCCGGATAGGGGATCTTGCGGACTTCCTCGGCTATTCGCTCAAGCGCGCGCAACTGCGGATTTTCGACGACTTCATCGGTTGCGTCGCGGCGCTGCAACTGACACCGGCGCAGTTCTCGGTCCTGATGCTGGTGGACGCCAATCCCGGACGGAACCAGACCGAGATCGCCTCGACGCTCGGCATTCTGCGGCCGAATTTCGTCGCCATGCTGGATGAACTGGAAAGCCGGGATCTCTGTGTCCGGGTTCGCTCCAGCAGCGACCGCCGCTCCCATATCCTGAAGCTGACGGACAAGGGCCGTGCGGCCCTGGCCCGCGCCAGGAAGCTGATCGAAACCCGGCACGAAGCGCGGCTTAAGGAACTGCTGGGAGAGGATAACCGCATCCTGCTGCTGGCGATGCTCGGCAAAATCGCGCAGGAGTTTTAGCGGGCATTGCGTCCAGCGCGATCTTTCCCCGCGTCGTCCCCGCTTTCGCGGGGACGACATCGGACGTGAAGCGATGGCGTGATGCCGATGCGAGCTTACGGGTCCACCAGAATGATGCGGATGTCGTTGACGTTGGTCAGCGTCGGCCCGGTCATGAGAAGATCGCCGGTGGCCTCAAAGAACGCGGTGGCATCGTTGTTGGCGAGATAGGCTGTCGGATCGAGCTTGAGTTCGCGCATCTTCGCGAACGTGCGCTGATCGAGGATCGCGCCGGCCGGGTCGGTCGGATGACCGGCGCCGCCGTCCGCGCCGTCGGTGTCACCCGCGAGCACGGAAATGCCCGCCGTCTCAGCGAACAGGCTTGCGAGTGCGAGCACGTATTCCTGGTTGGGCCCCCCGCGTCCATTGCCGCGCACCGTGACGGTGAGTTCGCCGCCGGACAGGACCGCAAGCTTCTTTCCCTCGGCGTGCGCCTTCAGTGCGAGCTGCGCATGGGCCGCCGCGACGTCGCGGGCTTCGCCTTCGAGATCCGCTCCAAGCGCAACGACTTCGTAGCCCGCGTTGCGCGCAACAGTCACGGCAGCGTCGAGCGATTCCTGCGGCCGTGCGATGATCTTGAATGTGGAGCGCGCGAAAGCGGCGTCGCCGGGTTTGCAGCTCTCGTTGCGCGGATCGTTCAGCGCCGCGGTCACGGCGTCATCCGTCTTGATTGCGTAGCGCGCAACGATCTCGCGTGCGTCGGCCAGCGTCGTGGTGTCCGGCACCGTCGGCCCCGATGCGATGGTGGCCGGATCGTCGAACGGCACATCCGAAATCGCCAGTGTCAGAACCTGTGCAGGTGCAGCGGCGCGCGCAAGCCGCCCGCCCTTGATGCGCGACAGATGCTTGCGGACGGTGTTCATTTCGCCGATCGGCGCACCCGATCGCAGCAGGCTCTTGTTCATCGCCTGCTTCTGCGCGAATGAAATTCCATCCGCCGGCGCGACCCAGTTCGCCGAACCGCCGCCAGACAGCAGCACCAGAACGAGATCGTCGGCTCCGGCGGCTTCAGCCAGTTCAAGCGTCCGCGCCGCAGCCTTCATGCCTGCTTCGTCCGGCACGGGATGTCCGGCTTCCACGATCTCGATGCGCCGTGTCGGCTTGCCGTATCCATGCCGTGTGGTGGCCAGCCCCGACAACTGCGCCGGATCGATGCGTCCACCGTCGAGGTAGTGCCGTTCCGCCGCATGCGCCATTGCACCGGCAGCCTTGCCCGCGGCCAGGCAAAGAATGCGGCCGCGCGGCGGCGGCGGCAGATGCTCGGCCAGAATGCGGTCTGGATGGGCTGCGGCGACAGCGGCATCGAAGATGGCACGCAGCAAAGGGCGTTTGTCGGTCATCAGGTCATCGCTTGGCGCTATACGGATTCAAAGACATGACATGATCGGTCGTGCGATAAAAGGCCCTCCGCAAGGTTATTGCGGAGGGCGGAAATGTTTTCAGAAGTGCCTGTCTGGAGCGGGAAAGTCGGATTTCCGGGCTGGAAATCCGGATCCTTCCGGCTGATTGTCAGCCGCCGATCTCGCCGCTGATGATCGGGCCGAACAGCTGCCAGCGTTCGCCGGTGAACTTCATCAGCTGCAACTGGCTGATCGGCGCGAAGTCGGTGGGACTGGTGTTCAGCTTGATTCCGGGCAGGCCCATTTCAAGCTGAAGGTCCTTGATGCTGGCGGCCTGTTTCATCACGTTCTCGCGCGTGAGATTGTCGCCGCACATCTTCAATACATGCACCATGGTCTGCGCGGAGCTGTAACCGAACGCGACCGACGAGTCGGCGCGGTTGGCTTCGGGGAAGTACTTCGCAAGGAACGCATCGAAGTTCTTCACGCCCGGATCGTCCTTCCACTGCGGGTCGGTCGGATCCTTGCCGTAGGTGGCCGAGATCACGCCCTGCGCATTTTCAAAACCGGCAGGCTTGATCACCGATCCGGTGGAGGAGGCGACGTTGTTCAGGATGAACAGCGGCTTCCATCCGAGTTCGGCAACCTTCTTGATCGACTGCGCGCCGAATTTCGGCGTGGTGATGCTGACGAACACATCGGCACCCTTCGATTTCAGCGCGACGATCTGCGAGTCCACCGTGGGCACCGATGTCTCGTAAGGCTCTTCGGCCACGATCATCGAAGCGCCCTTGGAGCCGAGGCCATCCTTCAGGCCTTTCAACACGTCTTTGCCGAAGTCGTCGTTCTGGTAGAGGATGCCGATCTTGCCGTCCGGCTTTTCCTTCATCAGGTACTTCGCATAGATCACGCCTTCGCTCTGGTAGTTGGGCTGCCAGCCCATGGTCCAGGGGAAGTTCTTCGGGTCGTTCCATTTGGTCGCGCCGGTGGCGACGAACAGCTGCGGCACCTTCTTGGTGTTCATATACTTCTGGATCGCCGAATTCGATGGCGTGCCGAGCGAGTTGAAGATCAGCAGGACTTCATCGCTCTCGACCAGCTTGCGGGCCTGCTCCACCGCCTTGGGCGGGCTATAGCCGTCGTCATAGGAGATGAAATTGATCTTGCGGCCATTGATGCCGCCTTCGGCGTTGATCTTGTTGAAGTAGGCGGCCTGGGTCTTGCCGATGATGCCGTAGGCGGAAGCCGGTCCGCTGTAGGGCATGATGTTGCCGATCTTGATCTCGGTGTCGGTTGCGCCGGAATCGTATTTCTTTTGCGCGAGCGCACTGCCCGTCGACGCGGCGAAAGCCGCGGCGGTCGCGAGCAGCAGCATGCGATTCAGTTTTTTGAAAGCCATTTCTGTTGTTTCCCTAACCTAGTTTTTTGCTGTTTGTTTAGGCGTTCTGCCTTGGAAGCCTTTTTGGCTTCTCGTGTATTCAATACCGTTCGCTCTTTTGTTTCAACAAACCGTATTGAAATCGAAAGTCCCCTGCGAAATGTCGCAGGGGGCAATTGTTGTGCGAGGGCGAACTAACCGCCGACATCACCATTCAGGATTTCTCCGAACCGGACCCACGTTTCGCCCTTGAAACGCATCAGCTGCATCTGGCTGATCGGGGCGAAGTCGGTGGCGCTGGTGTTGATCTTGACGCCCGGCAGCAGGCCGCCGAGTTCAAGATTCTTGATGCTTGCTGCCTGCTTCATGACGTTCTCGCGGGTGAGATTGTCGCCGCAGGCTTTGAGCACATGGACCAGGGTCTGGGCCGAGTTGTAGCCATAGATCACCGAACCGTCGCTCCGGTTCGCATCGGGGAAATACTTGAGGAGGAAGGCGTCGAAGTCCTTCATTCCCTTGTCGTCCTTCCACTGCGGATCGGTCGGGTCCTTGGCATAGGCTGCCGAGATGATGTCCTGCGAATTCTCGAATCCGGCGGGCTTGATCACGGAGCCGACCGAGGCCGAGACGTTGTTCAGGATGAACAGCGGCTTCCACTGCAGCTCCGCGACCTTCTTGATCGACTGGGCCGCGAACTTCGGCGTGGTGATGCTGATGAAAACGTCCACGCCCTTCGACTTCAGGGCGACGACCTGCGAGTCGATGGTGGGCACACTGGTTTCATACGGCTCTTCCGCGACGATCATGGTCGCGGCCTTCTTGCCGAGGCCGTCCTTGATGCCCTTGAGGTAGTCTTTGCCGTAGTCGTCGTTCTGATAAAGGATGCCGATCTTGCCGTTCGGCTTCTCCTTCATGAGGTAGCTCGCGTAGATGCGGCCCTCGCTCTGGTAGTTGGGCTGCCAGCCCATCGTCCAGGGGAATTCCTTCGGATCGTTCCACTTGGTCGCGCCGGTGGCGACGAACAGTTGCGGCACTTTCTTGGCGTTCAGGTATTTCTGGATTGCCGAGTTGGATGGCGTGCCGAGCGCACCATAGACGATCAGAACCTCGTCGCTTTCGACCAGCTTGCGCGCCTGCTCGACGGCCTTCGGCGGCGAGTAGCCGTCATCGTAGGTGACGAAGGTGATCTTGCGGCCGTTGATGCCGCCTTCCGCATTGATTTTGTTGAAGTAGGCCTGTTCGGATTTTCCGATGACGCCGTAGGCGGAGGCCGGTCCGCTGTAGGGCATGATGTTTCCGATTTTGATCTCGGTATCGGATGCGCCGGTATCGTACTTCTTCTGGGCCAGTGCGCCGGTGCTTGTTGCGGCGAGTATCGTGAACGCAGCCGAGACTGTCGCGAGTCGAGATGCTGCAATAACCATATGTCTCTCCCTGGGTCGTGTTTGTGTCCTCGTACTGTTCTTGATTTCGAGCTCTTTGCGGCTCGACGATATTCAATACCCTTTGCAGGCCGGGTTCAATGAAAAGCCCTCCGCGACGGGGTCGCGGAGGGCTCGTTTTTGCGGCAGCCCGTTTCGCAGGGCGAAAGGTTAACTTCCGCCCATGCCGCCGGTGATGATCGGTCCCTGCAGCTCGTACTTGTCACCCTTGAACTGCATGATCTGCAGCTGGTCGATCGGGTAGAAGTCGGTGGGGCTGGTGTTGATCTTCACGCCCGGTAGCAGGGTGTCGGGGGTGAAGTCCTTCAGGTTCGCCGCCTGCTTCATGATGTTCTCGCGGGTCAGGTTGTCGCCGGCCTGCTTCAGGACCTGGACCAGCGTCTGCGCCTGGCCGTAGCCGTAAACGACAGAGCCGTCGGTCTTGTTCATGTCCGGGGCGTACTTGGCGAGGAAGGCGTAGAATTTCTTCATGCCTTCGTCGTTGTCCCACTGCGGATCAGCGCCGTCCTTGGCGTAGGCCGCCGAGAGAATGCCTTGCGCGTTCTCGAAGCCCGCCGGTTTCAGCACGCTGCCGACGGACGCGCCGACATTGCTCTGGATGTAGGTCGGCTTCCAGCCAAGTTCCGCCACCTTCTTGATGGCCTGGGCGGCGAACTTCGGCGTGGTGAAGCTGACGAACACGTCGGCGCCGGAGGCCTTCAGCTTGATGATGTGCGAGTCGATGGTCGGCTCGGACACTTCATAGCTGTCCTCCGCGACGATCTGCGACGCCTTCGCGCCGAGGCCGTCCTTCAGGCCCTTCAGCATGTCCTTACCGAAGTCGTCGTTCTGGTAGAGGATCGCGATCTTGGCGTCCGGCTTGGTTGCAAGCAGATGCTTGGCGTAAACGCGGCTTTCGCTCTGGTAGGCCGGTTGCCAGCCCATGGTCCAGGGGAATTCCTTCGGCTCGCCGAACTTGGTGGCGCCGGTCGCCACGAACAGCTGCGGCACCTTCTTCGCGTTCAGATACTTCTGGATCGCGGAATTCGACGGCGTGCCGAGCGGCCCGAACACCAGCAGCACTTCGTCGCTCTCGACCAGCTTGCGGGCCTGTTCAACGGCCTTCGGCGGGGAGTAGCCGTCGTCATAGGTGATGAAGTTGATCTTGCGGCCGTTGATGCCGCCCTGATCGTTGATCATCTTGAAGTAGGCTTCTTCCATCTTCCCGATGACGCCGTACGCGGAGGCGGGTCCGCTGTAGGGCATGATGTTGCCGATCTTGATTTCGGTATCGGTCGCGCCGGTGTCGTATTTTTTTTGCGCGAGCGCATGGCCGCTCGTCATCGCGAGCGCGGCGACGGCCGACACTGCTGCTACGTTGAGCTTGAGTTTGGATAGCATTGTAGTCTCTCCCTGAGATGCGGTTTTCCGCCTGGTGTGGAGAACCAAAACCACACCAGAATTATGGTTTCCAGTGTCCTTTTGAATCCGAAGTTCGCTCCTGAGCGCGCTGCAAAAAGAAGCGGAATTCGGATTCAGGACATTGGCGGAAACGGATCCGGAAAGAGATTATACCCCGAGGGCTAAAATGAGGGGCCCGATTCAGCAAAACTGAATCAGGCCCCCTGTCACTTGGTCCGGAAACCGATTTTCCGGAAACACCATGCGCAAACAATCAGATGCCGACAAGTCTCATTTGACGTCCCGGAATCAGACTTACGACTTACCCTTAGGATTTGCTCTTTTTTCGGAACAAGGCCTCGATGGCGTAGGCGACCTGCCGGGCGCCGTGCGGCAGCAGGAAGATGACGGCGAACAGGAACACGCCGAACACCGCGCCGGACAGTCCCTTCGAGATGTGTTCCGCCACGTTGGGCACGAACACGATGAACGCCGAACCGACCAGCGACCCGGGCAGCCAGCCGACGCCGCCGACCACCATGCCTACGAAGATCGCGATCGCAAGCTGAATGGTGAAGCTGTCGGGAGCCACGAACTGCACCACGATGGCGCCGAGCGCTCCGGCGATGCCGGTGAAGGCGGCCGAGACGCCGAATGCCAGGGTCTTGTACAGCGGCAGGTCGACGCCCATCGCCGAGGCGGCAATCGGATTGTCACGGATCGCCATCAGCGCCCGTCCGGACCGGCTTCGCAGCAGGTTGACGGAGAGGACGTAGATGACGCCCGAGACAAACAGCGTGAAGTAGTACAGCCACATGTCCTGTGACATCTTCAGGCCGAACGGCGCGTCCGGCTTGGTGATGACGAGGCCCTGCACGCCGCCGGTCCAGTGCTCGAACAGGTTCAGCTTGAGAATCTGTGGCATCGCGACCGCCAGTGCGAAGGTCGCGAGCGCCAGATACACGCCCGAGAGCCGCAGCGCCGGGAACCCGAACAAGAACCCGAAGATGAAGCAGATGAGGCCCGCGGCGGGAATCGTCAGGGCGTAATTAACGCCCAGATGCTCCATCAGAATGCCGGCGGTATAGGCGCCGACCGCATAGAAGGCGCTTTGGCCGAGCGAGAACTGCCCGCTGCCGCCGGTGAGCAGGTTGAGGGCCAGGATGGCGATGGCGTAAATCAGCACCATCGTCATCTGGAAGATGATGAAGTTCTTCACGAACAGCGGCGTGATGACCAGCAGTGCGAGCATCACGAGGGTCGCGGTGGTGCCGACCGTCATCGATTTTTTCGACGGGGCGGTGACCGCTGGGGCTTGCGAAACGGAGTCCTGAACGGTGCTCATGATTAAACTCGCTGTACGATGGCGCGGCCGAACAGACCGGACGGTTTGATGACAAGCACGACGATAATCAGTGCCAGCGCGATCGGAAGTTTCAGTTCGTTGCCGACGCCCGGAATGTAGGTGCCGACGAGGTTCTCGAAGACACCGACCAGGAAGCCGCCGACCACCGCGCCGAACGGCGAAGTGAGGCCGCCGAGCACCGCCGCCGCGAAGCCGTACAGCAGGATGCCGCCCATCATGTTGGGCTCGAGGAACACGACCGGAGCGATCAGGAGACCGGCGATGGCGCCGATGGCGGAGGCCATGCCCCAGCCGAGCGCGATCATCCAGCTCGTGTTGATGCCGACCAGACGTGCCGATTCAGGCAGCGACGCCGCTGCCCGCATCGCGAGGCCAACCCGCGTGAAGCGGAAGAAGATGTAGAGCAGCAGAAGCAGGACCAGCGTAACGCCGATCATGCCGGCCTGGTGGGTCGAGATCAGCTGGCTGCCCAGGAAGCCGGACGAACCGAACGGCGAGGGGAACTGCTTGATCGTGAAGTCCCAGGTCAGGCCCGCGACGCTGTTGAGGATCGCGAACAGTGCGATGAAGCCGGCGACATGCACCAGCACCGGCGCATTGGTCAGCGGCTTGAACAGCGCGCGTTCGATGACGATGCCGCCGATGAACGAGATGACCAGCGTCAGCAGGAAGGCCGGCCAGAACGACAGGCCCCACTGCATCAGCTGCCAGGCGATGAAGGTCGAGAACATCGCCATTTCGCCCTGGGCGAAGTTCAGGTGGTCGATGGCCTGATAGATCATGACCACGGCCAGCGCCATGCAGGCGTAGATCGCGCCTGTGGCAATGCCAGCCAGGACTTGGTTGGTGAACAGTTCCATGGCTGCGTCCTCAGTATCCGAGATAGGATTTGCGGATGTCTTCGTTGTTCGCGATTTCCTTCGCGCTTCCCGACATCACGATACGCCCGGTTTCGATCACGTAGGCCTGCTCCGCCAGCTCGAGCGCGAGCTGGGCGTTCTGCTCGACCACCAGGATCGTCACTTTGTGCTCGCGGTTGATGCGGCCGAGGATTCCGAACAGGTCGCGGACGACGAGCGGCGCGAGACCGAACGAGGGCTCGTCCAGCAGCATCAGCCGGGGACGCAGCATCAGCGCGCGGGCGACCGCGAGCATCTGCTGTTCACCGCCCGAAAGCGTTCCCGCCTGCTGGGTATGACGCTGCTTGAGCACGGGGAAGAACCCGTACATCTGCTCGATGTCGCTTTCGATCGCCTTCTTGTCGCCGCGCGAGATGGCGCCGAGCTGAAGGTTTTCCTCGACCGTCATGTTGGTGAAGGTGCCGCGGCCCTGCGGCACATGGGCAATGCCCAGCCGCACCACGTTCTCGGTCGATACGCCGGCGAGCGACTTGCCGTCGAACTCGATGTTGCCGGTGGAGCGGATCATGTTGCAGATCGCCCGCAGCGTCGTGGTCTTGCCGGCGCCGTTGGCGCCGAGCAGGGTGGTGACGCTGCCCTCGTTGAGGGAGAATTCCAGTCCGTGCAGCGCCTGCACCTGGCCGTAATAGGCGCGCAGGTCCCTGATCGTCAGCATTGTGCTCATTGGTCCTTGCTCCCCAGATAGGCCTTGATGACGTCGGGGTCGGACTGCACCTGAGACGGGGTGCCTTCAGCGAGCTTCTTGCCGAAATTCAGTGCGACGACGTGATCGGCGATCTTCATCACCAATCCCATGTGATGTTCGACGAGCAGAACCGTGATGTTGCGCTGGTCGCGGATGCGGCAGATCAGGTCGCCGAGAACGTAGACCTCCTCGTGATTGAGGCCGCCTGCGGGCTCATCCAGCAGCAGGATCTTCGGTTCGGCGGCGAGCGCGCGGCCAAGTTCGACCCGCTTCTGCGTGCCGAACGGAAGACCCGAGACTTCGCGGTCGGCGACGTCGTGCAGGTCGAGATAATCGAGGATTTCATGGACCTTCGCGTTGAGCTTGCGCTCTTCCTCGCGAACCCATGGCAGCTTGATCGAGTCGCTGACGAAATCGCTCTTGGTGCGGCAATGTCCGCCGATGCGGATGTTGTCGCGCACCGTCAGGCGCGGGAACAGCGCGACGTTCTGGAACGTGCGGCCGATGCCGACCTCGGCGATCTTTTGCGGCTGATGGACCAGAATGCTCTGGCCTTCCATCAGGATCTCGCCCTTGCTCGGCTGATAAAGCCTGCTGAGACAATTGAAGAGCGTCGTTTTACCGGCGCCGTTCGGACCGATCAGGCCGAGAATCTGGCCCTTCTTCATGTCGAACGAAACACCGTTCAACGCAATGATGCCGCCGAACACGACGGAAACGTCGCGGACCGCGAGCAAGGGGGCATGCCCCTGCGCAACCTGTGCCTGCATCATGTGTTGATGTCCACGCGAGGCCGGGAAGTTCCCGCCTGCATGTAACCGCAACGCGCGCGGCTATCCGATCCCCTCAATACGTGCAACTTTTCCTCCTGGCGGTTTCATTTTCTTGGTGTCGGCAGTTTCTTTGTTTTGCGATCCGCGCGCAACGCCGTGGGCGGGCGCGATCTCGAGTTTTCCCTTAGCACTGTCGCCGGACAGAATCCAACAAAGTTCTTTTTTTGAACTTGAAAGGATTCCAGTTTCAGGGCCGGGACGGTGTCGCCAGGCCCGGGTCATCTGGCATGCCACCGCGACGGTGGCGGCTAGCGGATTCCCTCGGCAACACGTGTTACTTTTCCCCCTGCGGTTTTCATTTTTTTGATGCTTGTATTTTCTTTGGTTTGCGGACCGCGTCCGACACTGCCGGTCATCGCGATCTCGATATTTCTTACCATCGCGACCAGGCGCGGACCAATATCGTTCTTTAATAGAACTTCGCTGAATTTGAAGGCCGGCGCGCCGCAGTTGAAGGCATAGGGGCCGGTTCCATCGTTCAGCTTCAGCGCAACGCCGACCGCATGGATATCGCTGTGCCATTCACCGGCGGACATGGCGAAGCCGTGCTTCGCCACGCATTCGCCGGCGCGCTCGATGCCGTCGCGGACCTTCGGCCAGTTGGCGCCGGTGTGTTCCTTGATCTCGCGCATCAGGTTGGCGCGCTCATCCTCCGGCAGTGCCCACAGATAGGCGCGGCCCATGGCGGTGGTGGCGATCGGAACCTTGGAGCCGACATCGAGCAGCACGCCGACAGTCAGTTCGCTGCGGCTCTGGCCGAAGTAGATCATGCTGAGACGGTCGCGCGCGCCGATGGCGACGGCGCCTCCGGTCTCGCGCATCAGCTGATCGCGATAGGGATCTGACACATGACGCACGCCCATGTTGGCGAGTGCGGAATATCCGAGCGCCATCGCAGCGGGCGCGAGCTGGTATTTCTCGAAACGCGGAACGGGCGTGAGATAACCGAGCTTTGTCAGCGTGTAGGTAAGGCGCGAAATTGTCGGCTTCGGCAAATTCGTGCGCGCGGCGATTTCCTGATTTCCGAGAAGGCCATCGCTCGGACGAAATGCGCGCAACACATCGAGCCCGCGCGATAACGCGATGACAAAGCTGCGATCCGTCGCAGATTTCTTCGGCGGGCGTTTCATTCATCAAACCGCATATGTGGTCTTCGTTGACAAAGGACGTGCTTCAAAATATCCCTCCGTGTCAAGATGTGGAATTTAATTCCGCACTGCGAAATATTCAAAAAACAGCGCTACAAGGAGAGTTGTGTGAGCGAAGTGGTCAAGGTGGAACGTCGCGACGCGGTTGCAATCGTCATTGTCAACAGCCCTCCCGTGAATGCGCTCAGTGCTGCGGTGCGCAAGGGTATCGCCGACGGCGTGAAGAGCGCCGAAGCTGATGCATCGGTCAAAGCGATTGTCATTGCATGCGCCGGCCGCACATTTATCGCAGGCGCCGACATCACCGAATTCGGCAAGCCGCCACAGTCGCCCAGCCTTCATGAAGTGATCGAGGTCATCGAGAATTCCTCCAAGCCGGTGGTCGCCGCAATTCACGGCACCGCGCTCGGCGGCGGCCTTGAACTCGCGCTCGGAGCGCATTTCCGCGTCGCCACCAAGGATGCAAAGCTCGGTCTTCCCGAAGTGAAGCTCGGCCTGCTGCCGGGCGCAGGCGGCACGCAGCGCCTGCCGCGTGCAGTCGGTCCTGAGCTTGCCGTGAAGATGATTGTCGGCGGCGATCCGATCGGTGCCGCCGACGCGCTCAAGAACGGCCTGATCGACGAGGTCGTCGATGGCGAACCCGCCGTCGGCGGTGAAGCTTTCGCGCGCAAGGTGCTCGCCGAGAAGCGTCCGCTGCGCAAGCTGCGCGACGACGATTCCAAGCTCGCTGCCGCCAAGGCGGACAAGTCGATCTTCACAAACGCGGCTGCTGCGGCAAATAAGCGCAACCGGGGTCTGGAAGCTCCGCTCGCCGCCGCCGAGGCTGTCAGTCACTCGCTCGACCAGCCGTTCGATCAGGCGCTGAAGTCCGAGCGCGACCTGTTCCTGAAGCTGATGAATGGCGAACAGTCGAAGGCGCAGCGCTATGCGTTCTTCGCGGAGCGCGAGGCGGCCAAGGTTGCCGGCGTGCCGGACGGCACCAAGGCGCGTGACGTGAAGCAGGTTGCGATCATCGGCGCCGGCACCATGGGCGGCGGCATCGCGATGTCGTTCGCCAATGCCGGCATTCCGGTTACGCTGATCGAGACCGGTGACGAGCAGCTCAAGCGCGGCCTCGGCATCATGCAGAAGAACTATGAAGCCACCGCTGCTCGCGGCGGCATTCCCGCCGACGCCCCGGCCAAGCGCATGGGCCTGATCAAGGGTGTGGTCGGCATCGAAAACGTCAAGGATGCTGACCTCATCATTGAGGCCGTGTTCGAGACCATGGCCATCAAGAAGGACGTGTTCGGCAAGCTCGACCAGTTTGCCAAGCCTGGCGCGGTTCTGGCCACCAACACCTCGTATCTCGATATCAACCAGATCGCCGCCATGACCAAGCGTCCGCAGGACGTGCTGGGCATGCACTTCTTCTCGCCGGCCAACGTCATGAAGCTGTGCGAAATCGTCCGCGGCGAAAAGACCGCGCCTGACGCGCTGATGACCGCAGTGGCTGTCGCCAAGCGCATCGCCAAGGTGCCGGTCGTTGTCGGCGTCTGCGACGGCTTCGTCGGCAACCGCATGCTCGCCGCCCGCGGCAAGCAGGCCGAGAAGTTCCTGTTCGAAGGCGCGCTGCCGCAGCAGGTCGACGCCGTGCTGACCAAGTTCGGCATGCCGATGGGGCCGTTCGCGATGGGCGATCTCGCTGGTCTCGATATCGGCTGGCGTTCGCGTCAGGACCGCGGCATCAAGTCGGAAATCGCCGACGCGATCTGCGAGGCGGGCCGCTTCGGCCAGAAAACCGGCAAAGGCTATTACAAGTACGAAGCCGGTTCGCGCGCGCCGCTGCCGGATCCGGAAATCGAAAAGCTGATCGAGGAAACCACCGCCAAGCTCGGCATCAAGCGCCGCCAGATCGACGATCAGGAAATCCTCGAGCGCCTGATGTATCCGATGATCAACGAGGGTGCGCGCATCCTTGAAGAGAAGATCGCGGCGCGTCCGAGCGACATCGATGTGGTCTGGCTGTACGGTTACGGCTGGCCGATCTACCGCGGCGGCCCGATGTTCTACGCCGACAGCGTCGGCCTCAAGAAGATCGCGGAGCGCTTGTCGTTCTACGCCAAGCAGACCAACGATCCGTCGCTCGAGCCGACCCCGCTGCTCAAGCGCCTGGCAGACGAAGGCAAGACATTCGCGTCCCTCGCCAAGGGCGGATAAGTCTTGTGATGACAACGGTGCATGCTCCGTTGCAGAATCCCACCTCTCCCATGGGGAGAGGTCGGCGCGTAGCGCCGGGTGAGGGGGTACGCTCTCACGATGGATTCTACGCCCTCACCCCAACCCTCTCCCCACGGGAGAGGGAGCGCTTCTGTCTCGTGGCTACGTGGCGGCTCAATCCATGACCCATCCGGGCGAACAGTTCTATCCGCAGGGTGTCCGCTGGGATTCTCCGATCCCGCGCGGCACGCTGCCGGATTTATTGTCAAAGGCGGCCGCGGATTTCGGTTCGCGGACGGCGATCGAATTCCGCGACCGGCCCATTTCCTTCACTGAGCTGCAAGGAATGGTGGATGTCGCCGCGTCGGCGTTTCTTCGCGCCGGCTATGGCAAGGGATCGTCGATTGCGCTGTTCCTGGGAAATTCGCCGGATCATCCGGTGAATTTCTTCGGTGCGCTCAAGGCCGGCGCACGTGTGGTTCATCTGTCACCGCTCGACGGCGAAATCGCGCTGACTCACAAGCTGAAAGACTCCGGCGCGCGCATTCTGGTCACCAGCAGTCTGGCGACCCTGCTGCCGACGGCGCTGAAATTCCTCGAGAAGGGCCTGCTCGACAAGCTCATCGTTTGCGAGGACCAGACCTGGGGCGACGTCGGCAACCCGCAGGCCGCGATCCCGTCCAGCCCGGCGGTCGTGACATTCAAGGACTTCGTCAGGGACGCGCGGCCGCCGGCAAGCTGGCCGCAGGTCAGCGCCGACGACATCGCGCTGCTGCAATATACCGGCGGCACCACCGGCTTGCCCAAGGGCGCGATGCTGACCCACGGCAACCTGACGTCGGCGGTCTCTATCTATGACGTGTGGGGCTCGAACCAGAAGGCCGAGCGCAACACCACCGAGCGCGTCATCCTCGTGCTGCCGCTGTTTCATATCTATGCGCTCACCGTCGTCCTGCTGCGCACCCTGAAGAACGGCGACCTGATCTCGCTGCACCAGCGGTTCGATCTCGAGGCGGTGATGCGCGACATCGAAGTGAAACGCGCAACGGCTTTCCCCGGCGTGCCGACCATGTGGATCGCCATCGCCAGCCTGCCCGATCTCGACAAGCGCGACCTGTCGTCGCTGGCGTTTGCCGGCTCCGGCGGCGCGCCGCTTCCGGTGGAAGTGGCGAAGGTGTTCGAGCGCAAGACCAAGCTCGCATTGAAGAGCGGATGGGGCATGACAGAGACCTGCTCACCCGGCACCGGCCATCCGCCCGACGGCCCGGAGAAGCCCGGCTCGATCGGCCTGATGCTGCCGGGCATCGAGATGGATGTGGTCTCGCTGGACGATCCGAAGCAGGTGATGCCGGTCGGCGAGACCGGCGAAATCCGCATTCGCGGCCCGAATGTCACCAGGGGCTATTGGAATCGCGAGGCGGAAACCGCCGAGGCCTTTGTCGGCGACCGCTTCCTGACCGGCGATATTGGCTATATGGATAGCGACGGATATTTCTATCTGGTCGACCGCAAGAAGGACATGATCATCTCCGGCGGCTTCAACGTCTATCCGCAGATGATCGAGCAGGCGATCTACACCCACCCGTCGGTTCAGGAAGTCATTGTGATCGGCATTCCCGACGATTATCGCGGCGAAGCGTCCAAGGCGTTCGTGACGCTGCGCGCGGGCGCCGAGCCGTTCACCATCGAGGAACTGCGCGCGTTCCTCGCCGGCAAGCTCGGCAAGCACGAATTGCCGGTCGCGGTCGAGTTCATGAAGGAACTGCCGCGCACCAGCGTCGGAAAACTCTCTCGCCACGAATTACGCAACCAGCAACGCAACCAATCTCAACAACCAAAACTTGCAACAGGAGGTCGTTCATGACCGAAGCCGTTATCGTTTCCACCGCCCGCACCCCGATCGGCAAGGCCTATCGCGGCGCGCTCAACAACACCGAAGGCGCGACGCTGCTCGGCCATGCCATCGAACAGGCGGTCAAGCGCGCCGGTGTCGATCCTGCGGAGATCGAGGATGTGGTGATGGGCGCCGCCATGCAGCAGGGCGCCACCGCTGGCAACATTGCCCGCAAGGCCGCGCTGCGCGCTGGTCTCCCGGTGACGGTCGGCGGCACCACCATCGACCGCCAGTGCGCCTCGGGCCTTCAGGCCATCGCGCTCGCTGCGCGCTCGGTGATCTTTGACGGCGTTCAGGTCGCGGTCGGCGGCGGCGGCGAGTCGATCAGCCTCGTGCAGAACGAGCATATGAACATGTTCCATGCGGTCGATCCCGCGCTGAAGGCGATCAAGGGCGACGTCTACATGGCGATGCTCGACACCGCCGAAGTCGTCTCCAAGCGCTACGGCATTTCGCGCGAGAAGCAGGACGAATACTCGCTGGAGAGCCAGCGCCGCACCGCTGCCGCGCAGCAGGGCGGCCGTTTCAAGGACGAAATCGCGCCGATCACCACCAAGATGGCTGTTGTCGACAAGAACACCAAGGAAGTCTCCTACAAGGACATCACCCTGTCGCAGGATGAAGGTCCGCGTCCCGAGACCACCGCGGAAGGTCTGGCAAGCCTGAAGCCGGTGCGCGAAGGCGGCTCCATCACCGCCGGCAATGCCAGCCAGTTGTCGGACGGCGCCAGCGCCACCGTCATCATGAGCGACAAGGAAGCCGCCAAGCGTGGTCTCAAGCCGCTCGGCATTTTCCGTGGCTTCGTCGCCGCCGGTTGCGAGCCCGACGAAATGGGCATCGGTCCGGTGTTCGCGATTCCGCGTCTGCTCCAGCGTCATGGCCTCAAGATTGATGACATCGACATGTGGGAACTGAACGAAGCCTTTGCCGTGCAGGTGATCTATTGCCGCGACAAGCTCGGCATCGATCCGGAGAAGCTCAATGTCAGCGGCGGTTCGGTTGCCGTCGGTCATCCTTATGGCATGACCGGCGCGCGTCTCGCTGGCCATGTCCTGATCGAAGGCCGTCGCCGCAAGGCCAAGTACGGTGTGGTCACCATGTGCATCGGTGGCGGTCAGGGCGCTGCCGGCCTGTTCGAAATCCTGCAGTAAGTATCGCGCGACCGGCCCGTTCTCTCTCCGCATGGGGAGGAGCGGGCCGGAGAGCGTCCGGACGTAAGAGCACTCAAATCTTTTGATTGCCGAATTGCCTCCCGCCTGCGCCGGTCTACAATCGCCGGACAGAACAAGAGGCCGAAAATCCCGGACTGTTATTTCCAGTCAGACTTCAAGGAGGACCCCCGTGGATCTCAATTTCACCCAGGAAGAAAACGCATTTCGCGACGAAGTGAGGAAGTTCTTCCGCGAAAATATTCCGCCCGCGATGCACAAGAAGCTGATCGACGGCGGTCATCCGAGCAAGGAAGACATCATCACGTGGACGCGGATCCTGAACAAGAAGGGTTGGGGCGTTCCGCATTGGCCGAAGGAATTCGGCGGCACCGGCTGGTCGCCGGCCAAACAGCACATCTTCCTTGAAGAGCTGCAGGCAACTCCGGCGCCGTCGCCGCTGCCGTTCGGTGTCAACATGGTTGGGCCGGTGATCTACACCTTCGGCAACGACGAGCAGAAGAAGTATTACCTGCCGCGCATCGCCAATCTGGACGACTGGTGGTGTCAGGGTTTCTCGGAGCCCGGCTCCGGGTCCGACCTCGCCTCGCTCAAGACCACGGCGAAGCGCAAGGGCGACGTCTACGTCGTCAACGGCCAGAAGACCTGGACCACGCTCGGCCAGCACGCCGACTGGATCTTCTGCCTCTGCCGCACCAATCCGGAAGCGAAGAAGCAGGAAGGCATCTCGTTCATCCTGATCGACATGAAGTCGCGCGGCATCACCGTGCGGCCGATCCAGACCATCGACGGCGGTCACGAAGTCAACGAAGTGTTCTTCGACGACGTCGAAGTGCCGGTCGCCAATCTCGTCGGCCAGGAAAACAAGGGCTGGGATTACGCCAAGTTCCTGCTCGGCAACGAGCGCACCAACATCGCCCGTGTCGGCATGTCCAAGGAACGCATCCGCCGCGTCCGTGAACTGGCGTCGAAGGTCGAGGCCAACGGCAAGCCGCTGATCGAGGACGATCGTTTCCGCGAGAAGCTTGCAGCCACCGAGATCGAGCTCAAGGCGCTGGAACTGTCGGTGATGCGCGTCATCGCCAACGAGACCAAGAACGGCAAGGGCAAGCCGGACCCGGCATCCTCGATCCTGAAGATCAAGGGCTCCGACATCCAGCAGACCATTTCCGAACTGCTGGTCGAGGTCGCCGGTCCCTTCGCCACGCCGTACATTCCGGAAGAGGGCATCGGCAACGAGGAAGCAGGCTGGGAGTCGCACGCCGCTCCGCACTACTTCAACTACCGCAAGGTCTCGATCTACGGCGGGTCCAACGAGATCCAGCGCGGCATCATCGCGAAGGCGGTGCTGGGACTTTAATGACGCCTCCATCTCCCTGCGCTTGCGGGGAGGGGACTTGTTTGCACGTTCTCACGTTCCGTCATTGCGAGCGTAGCGAAGCAATCCAGCTTTGGATCTTTCAACTGGATTGCTTCGTCGCTTCGCTCCTCGCAATGACGATGTAATTTGGTTTAGCCGAGGAACACATTATGGATTTCGATCTCTCCGAGGAGCAGCGTCTCCTGAAAGACAGCGTCGACGGGCTGCTGGCTGACTCGTATGACTTCGAGCAGCGCAAGAAATACGCTGCCGAAAAGGATGGCTGGAGCCGTCAGGTCTGGGGCAAGCTTGCCGAGCAGGGCCTGCTGGGCCTGCCGTTTTCGGAAGAAGACGGCGGCTTCGGCGGCGGCGCGGTGGAAACCGCGATCGTGATGGAATCGCTTGGCCGGTCGCTGGTGCTCGAGCCATATCTGACCACGGTGGTGATCGGCGGCGGTTTCCTCCGTCACGGTGCCTCCGCCGAGCAGAAGGCGGCGCATATTCCGTCGGTCATCGACGGCAGCAAGACGCTGGCGTTTGCCCAGCTTGAGAAGAATTCGCGTTACGACCTCGCTGATGTCTCCACCACCGCCAAGAAGAAGGGCGATGGCTGGGTGATTGAAGGCGAGAAGTTCGTTGTGCTGCACGGGGACAGCGCCAATACGCTGATCGTGACGGCCCGCACCTCCGGAGGCCAGCGCGACCGTAACGGCATCGGCGTGTTCCTCGTGCCGGCCAACGCCAAGGGCGTCCACATCAAGGGCTACGCAACGCAGGACAACATGCGCGCGGCCGACATCCGGTTCGAGGGCGTCGAGGTCGGCAAGGACGCCGTGCTTGGCGATCCGGCCAAGGGTCTCGCGCTGGTCGAACGCGTGGTGGACGAAGCGCGCATCGCCATGTGCTCCGAGGCCATCGGCGCGATGGAAGTGTCGCTCAAGATGACGGTCGAGTATCTCAAGACCCGCAAGCAGTTCGGCGTCGCTATCGGCACCTTCCAGGCGCTGCAGCACCGCGCGTCGGATATGTTCGTGAACCTCGAGCAGGCGCGTAGCATGGCGCTGTTTGCGGTGGTGGCGACCGATCTTCCGGAAGACGAACGCTCATCGGCGGTTGCTGCTGCCAAGGTGCAGGTCGGCAAGTCGGCGAAGTTCGTCGGCCAGCAGGCGATCCAGCTCCATGGCGGCATCGGCATGACCATGGAAGCGGCGATCGGCCACTACTTCAAGCGGCTGTCGATGATCGAGACCTCGTACGGCGACACCGACTATCACCTGCGCCGCGTTGCGGCGGCAGGCCCGCTGGTGTGATTATTTCACCGTCATCGCGAGGAGCGTAGCGACGAAGCGATCCATCTGTTAAAAGGGTGGATTGCTTCGCTTCGCTCGCAATGACGAAACAACTGTCCAACGAAAAAAGTGGACGTCATGCCAACTTCACCCTTCGATCTCACCGGAAAAGTCGCTGTCGTCACCGGGTCGAGCCGCGGCATCGGCCGCGCCTCGGCGGAAATGCTGGCGCAGATGGGGGCGAAGGTTGTCGTTTCCAGCCGCAAGGCCGACGCCTGCGAAACTGTTGCGGACGGCATCCGCAAGGCGGGCGGGGATGCCCATGTCATTCCCTGCAACATCTCGCGGCGTGAAGACGTCGACGCGCTGATCGCCGGCACCATCAGGCATTATGGAAAGATCGATATCCTCGTCTGCAACGCCGCTGTGAATCCCTATTACGGCCCGCTGCTCGACATCACCGACGAGGCCTTTGACAAGATCATGGGCGCCAACATCAAGAGCAATATCTGGCTCTGCAAGCAGGCGATGCCGCACATGGCCGAGCGCGGCGGCGGCTCGGTGGTCATCATCTCAAGCATCGGCGGCCTGCGCGGCTCGACCGTGATCGGCGCCTACGGCATCTCGAAAGCGGCGGATTTCTCGCTGGCGCGCAGCCTGGCCGGCGAGTGGGGCCCGAAGAACGTGCGGGTCAACTGTATCGCGCCGGGTCTGGTTAAAACCGATTTCGCCCGTGCGCTGTGGGAGGATCAGGAGAACCTGAAGCGCCGCACCGCGACCACGCCGCTGCGCCGGATCGGCGAACCGCACGAGATCGCCGGCGCAGTGGTCTATCTCGCGTCCGATGCCTCGACCTTCATGACCGGCCAGACCATCGTCATCGACGGCGGTGTCACCACGGCGGCGGTGTAATTTGCTTTATCCCTCCCCCTTGTGGGGAGGGTGGCGCGTGTGAGCGGAGCGAATGACGCGCCGGGGTGGGGGATATTACTGCGTTGCGTTTCCCCCACCCCGGCCTCCGCTTCGCTCGGCCGACCCTCCCCACAAGGGGGAGGGAAATCGCAAACATCCCTGTTGATCTTCACGACGGCGCTCGCCTTGACGCGCGCACCCGTAATCGCTTTGTTTGCGTTTCGAAACCAAAACGAAAAGCATTCGAGGAAACGGCATGGCGTCCCATATTCTCGCGATCGATCAAGGCACGACATCATCGCGCGCCATCGTCTTCCGCTCGGACATTTCCATCGCCGCCCAGGCCCAGCAGGAATTCCAGCAGCATTTCCCGGCCTCCGGCTGGGTCGAGCACGAGCCGGAGGATATCTGGACCTCGACGCTTGCGACCTGCCGCGAGGCCATGAGCAAGGCGAACGTGCAGGCGTCCGACATTGCCGCCATCGGCATCACCAACCAGCGCGAGACCACGGTGGTCTGGGACCGCGCCACCGGGCAGGCCGTGCATCGCGCCATCGTCTGGCAGGATAGGCGCACCGCGGAGATCTGCGCCAGGCTGAAAGCCGACGGCCATGAACCGCTCGTCACCGCGCGGACCGGTCTCATCATCGATCCGTATTTCTCCGGTACCAAGGTGGCGTGGATTCTGGATCACGTTCCGGGTGCGCGTGAACGCGCCGAGCGCGGCGAACTGATGTTCGGCACGGTGGATTCGTATCTGCTGTGGCGGCTGACCGGAGGCAAGGTCCACGCCACCGACGCCACCAATGCCTCGCGCACGCTGCTGTTCAACATTCACAAGGGCGAGTGGGACGACGATCTCCTGAAGCTGTTGCGCGTGCCGCGCTCGATGCTGCCGGATGTGCGCGATTCCTCCGCGAGCTATGGCACCACCGTGCCCGAGCTGCTCGGCGGCTCCATCGCGGTGCGCGGCATCGCCGGTGATCAGCAGGCCGCGACCATCGGGCAGGCGTGCTTCACACCGGGCATGATGAAATCCACTTACGGCACCGGCTGCTTCGCGCTGCTCAACACCGGCACCACGGCGGTGGCCTCGAAGAACAAGCTGCTCACGACCATCGCCTATCAGCTCAACGGCCAGCGCACCTATGCGCTGGAAGGATCGATCTTTGTCGCAGGCTCCGCGGTGCAGTGGCTGCGCGACGGGCTCGGCCTGATCAAGCAGGCGAGCGAAACCGGATCGCTGGCGGATGAAAACGATACCATGCAGTCGGTTTATCTGGTACCGGCGTTCGTCGGCCTCGGCGCGCCGTACTGGAATCCGCGGGTGCGCGGCGCGCTGTTCGGCCTGACCCGCAACACCGGCCCCGCCGAACTGGCGCATGCCGTGCTGGAAAGCGTCTGCTACCAGACCTACGACCTGTGGGCGGCGATGCGTGCCGACTGGCCGGAGGCGAAGGAGACCAACACCGTGCTGCGCGTCGATGGTGGCATGACCGCATCGGACTGGACCATGCAGCGCCTCGCCGACCTGCTCAACGCGCCGGTGGACCGGCCGATGATTCAGGAAACCACGGCGCTCGGCGCGGCGTATCTCGCCGGCCTTGGCGCCGGCGTTTATCCGGAGCCCGCGCGGTTTGCGGATTCCTGGCGGCTGGAGCGGCGATTCAAGCCGAACATGTCGGAAGCGACTCGCACGCGCAAACTCAAGGGCTGGTCACAGGCGGTGAAGGGCGTGCTGGCATCCGATACGGGTGAAGACTGAGTTCAGATTTTTGAAAGCTGAGCTTGTTTTTAAAAGCAGAACTTGGCTCTTCACCTCTCCCGTGGGGAGAGGTCGACGCGCGGAGCGCGGCGGGTGAGGGCGTAGAATCTCGATAGATTGAAACCCCCTCACCCCAACCCTCTCCCCGCTGGGGAGAGGGAGCATATCGGCTTTGTGGCGACATGCGAGTAAGGTTGCGAACATGCTTGCCAGCCGGGTGCGTTGCCGGGTGTAATCGCGGCCGCAATCTCGCGGCGGAGATCACCTGATGAACCTGATCGGCCAATACGATTCTCCCTTTGTGCGGCGGGTCGCACTCGCGCTGCGGTTCTATGGACTGCCGTTCGAGCACACACCGTGGTCGACCTTCGGCGACGCGGAGAAGATCGCGCTGTACAATCCGCTGATGCGGGTGCCGACCCTGGTGCTGGACGACGGCGAGGTGCTGATCGAGAGCACGGCCATCCTGGATTATCTCGACGAGATTTCCGGGCCGTCGCGGGCATTGATCCCCGATTGCGGTCACGTCCGGCGCGAGGTGCTGCATATCTGCGCGCTGGCCACCGGCCTCGCCGACAAGGCGGTGAGCCTGCTGTATGAGCGCGTGCTGCGCGGAGAAGAATCGAAGCGCTGGGTCGAGCGTTGCCGCTCGCAGATCGCGGGCGTGTTGGCTGTTCTTGAAGAAGATCGTGCGCGGCACAAGACGCGATACTGGTTCGGCGACAACATCACCCATGCCGACATTGCGGTGGCCTGCGTGATCCGTTTCACGCGGGAAGCTCATGCCGGATTGTTCGACGCGGCGCGCTATCCCGCACTCGACCGCCATGCGGAGACCTGCGAAGCGTTGCAGCCATTTCAGGATATCGTGCAGCCTCTGGTGCCGCCGAGCTGACATCGCCAATGCGGTGGCCGGATTGATTCCGCCCACCGCTTGTTTGTTCAATTTAAATCGCAATCAAAACGTTACTGGCAGATGTTCCGCGTGCCCTTGATAAAGGTGCCCGGCTGACACATGAAGCCATTTCGCGCCGCATAATTCGCCGACTGCGGAATCGCTACGCCGTTGTAAGTGTAGGTGGTGTCCACATAGCCCGGACCATAGGCGTAAGTGTCACGATAGGCGTAGCCCTCGCGATAAGGCCCGCCGAACGGCGCGGTTGCGATGGCGCCTGCAGTATTTACGGCACCGGCTGCGACAGCGCCCGCGGTTCCCACTGCGCCGGCCACAACATTCCCCGGCCAGAAGCCGCGGTTATCCCAGCCGCGATCCCAATCACTCCGATTGTCCACGGCGGCGGAGCGCATGTAGGCCTCGTGACGGCTGTGCATACGGGCGCTGTGCTTCATATGCTTGGTGTGCTTTGCACTGTGCTTCATAGGCTTGATCTGTTTGGCTTTGTCACTCTTGCCCTGCATCGCGGCGCGCGGCTTTGCCGTGTCCTGCGCGAGTGCCGGAGTGGCGACCAAAGCGGTTACAGCCGCAGCGGCGGCGAAAAAGCTCACCTTGCTCATGATCTCTCCTTTTGTGAGGTTGAAGCTTGCGACGCACCAACGCCTTATGCGGGAGGGGGTTCCAGGTTCCACAACAGTTGATGTCACACGCGCGTGAGTTCACGCGCGTGCCGGGAACACATCAATATAACGCGATCAAAGATCGCGCGGCATCAATCTGTAGATTCAGTGAAATTGAATCAACTTCAGCGCGCGTCGGCATCCGCCACTGGCTTGCCGTTCATGCGCAGATGCATCGCGCAGCCGCACCCCGGCGGATGCTTCGCCAGCGGCAGCGTCGCGACATCCGGCTCATCGGTGTCGGGCCGCGCGTCGCGCGAGGGAATGTAGTTGAGGATCGGCGCAAGCCAGCGTTCGATCTCCTCGGGCTTCATTCCCTTGCGTTCGGCATAGTCCTCAACCTGATCGCGCTCGATCTTGCCGACGCCAAAGTAATAGCTCTCCGGATGGCTGAAATAGAGGCCGGACACCGACGAGCCGGGCCACATCGCAAAGCTTTCGGTCAGCGTCACGCCCGCGGTGCGCTCCGCATCGAGCAGGCGGAACAGCGTCGCCTTCTCGGTGTGATCGGGCTGTGCTGGATAACCCGGCGCCGGGCGAATGCCCTGATACTCTTCGAGGATCATCTGATCCGACGACAGATTTTCATCCGGCGCATAGCCCCAGAACTCCTTGCGCACGCGCTGATGCATCCGCTCGGCAAAGGCTTCCGCGAGGCGATCCGCCAGTGCCTTCACCAGAATCGACGAGTAGTCGTCGTTGGCGTTCTTGAAGCGGTCCGCGATCACATCCTCGCCGATGCCCGCGGTGACCACGAACATGCCGATGTAGTCCGGCACGCCGGTTGAGATCGGCGCAATGAAGTCCGACAGGGCGGCGTTGTACCGGCCCTCGCGTTTTTCGAGTTGCTGCCGCAGGGTGTGCAGCGTGGTCAGCGGTTTGGTGCGGGCTTCATCGCTGTAGAGAACGATGTCGTCGCCTTCCGCATTCGCCGGCCAGAAACCGATGGTGGCGCTGGCCTTGAACCAGTTTTCCGAGACGATGCGGTCGAGCATCTTGCGGGCGTCGTCATAGAGCGCGCGCGCGGCCTCGCCGACCTTCGGATCGTCGAGAATGGCTGGGAAGCGCCCGGTCAGTTCCCAGGTCTGGAAGAACGGCGTCCAGTCGATGTACTCCGCCAGCTCCTTGAGTGAATAATCGCTGAAGCTCTTGAGGCCGATGAAGGCCGGCTTCTTCGGCTGGGTCTTGCTCCAGTCGATCTTGTGGGCGTTGGCACGCGCCGCTTCCAGCGAGAGACGCTTCTTGTCCTGCTGCGCCTTGAAGTGCGCATTGGAAATCTTCGCGTAGTCGGCGCGGACCTCGCGGGCGTAGTCCGCCTTCTTCTCCGGCGACAGCAGCGAGGAGGCGACGCCGACCGCGCGGCTGGCGTCGTTGACATGCACCACCGGCCCGCGCCTGTAGGCGGGATCGATCTTCACGGCGGTATGCACGCGGCTGGTGGTCGCGCCGCCGATCAGCAACGGAAGGTCGAGGCCCTGACGTTCCAGTTCGGACGCGAGGAATACCATCTCGTCCAGCGACGGGGTGATCAGGCCGGAGAGGCCGATGATGTCGGCGTTCTCGGCCTTCGCCGTTTCGATGATCTTGGCAGCGGGCACCATGACGCCGAGATCGACCACCTCGAAGTTGTTGCACTGAAGCACGATGCCGACGATGTTCTTGCCGATGTCGTGGACGTCGCCCTTCACGGTGGCGAGCACGATCTTGCCGGCGGAGCTGCGTCCGCTGCCTTCGATGCCGGCGGCCTGATTGCGCGCCTTCTCTTCTTCCATGAACGGCATCAGATAGGCGACCGCCTGCTTCATCACGCGTGCGGACTTCACCACCTGCGGCAGGAACATCTTGCCGGCGCCGAACAGGTCGCCGACGATGTTCATGCCGTCCATCAGCGGCCCTTCGATCACATTCAGCGGCCGCTCGACCGTGAGGCGCGCGGCTTCGGTGTCGGCGTCGATATATTCGGTGATGCCGTTGACCAGCGCGTGGCTCAGGCGCTTCTCCACCGGCCATTCGCGCCAGGCGAGATCCTGTTCCTTGACCTGCTTTTCCTGGCCGCGGAATTTCTCGGCGAGTTCAAGCAGCCGCTCCGATGCGCCGGGATCGCGGTTGAGAATGGTGTCTTCGCAGACCTGACGCAGTTCGGGATCGATGTCGTCATAGATCACCATCTGCCCGGCATTGACGATGCCCATGTCCATGCCCGCCTTGATGGCGTGATACAGGAACACCGAATGCATCGCCTCGCGCACCGGCTCGTTGCCGCGGAACGAGAACGACAGGTTCGAGACGCCGCCGGAAATATGCGCATGCGGCAGATTCTGCCTGATCCAGCGGGTGGCTTCGATGAAATCGACGCCGTAGTTGTTGTGTTCTTCGAGGCCGGTGGCGATGGCGAAGATATTCGGATCGAAGATGATGTCCTGCGGCGGGAAGTCGAGTTTCTCCACCAGCAGCTTGTAGGCGCGTGCGCAAATCTCGGTCTTGCGCTCGAACGTATCCGCCTGTCCGACTTCGTCGAACGCCATCACGACCACCGCCGCGCCGTGGCGGCGTGCGATCCCCGCTTCATGCAGGAACTTTTCCTCGCCTTCCTTCATGGAGATCGAGTTGACGATGGGCTTGCCCTGAACGCATTTCAGGCCCGCCTCGATCACGTCGAACTTCGACGAGTCGATCATCACCGGCACGCGGGCGATATCCGGCTCCGAAGCGACCAGATTGAGGAACTCGATCATCGCCTGCTTGGAGTCCAGCAGGCCTTCATCCATGTTGATGTCGATAACCTGAGCGCCGTTCTCGACCTGATCGCGCGCCACCTGAAGCGCGGCGGTGTAGTCGCCGTTCTTGATCAGCTTGCGGAAGCGGGCCGAGCCGGTGACGTTGGTGCGTTCGCCGACGTTGACGAACGGAATGTCGGAGGTGAGGTTGAATGGCTCCAGTCCCGACAATCGCAGCAGCGGCGGAATTTCGGGAACGATGCGCGGCTTGTGCGGCGCGCAGGCCTCCGCAATCGCCTTGATGTGTGCGGGCGTGGTGCCGCAGCAGCCGCCGACGACGTTGACCAGACCGGCCTGGGCGAATTCGCCGACCAGCCGCGCCATGTAGTCCGGGCTTTCGTCATACTGGCCGAATTCGTTCGGCAGGCCCGCGTTGGGATAAGCACAAACAAGCGTGTCCGCGACGCGGCCGATATCGGCGATATGCGCGCGCAGGTCTTCGGCGCCGAGCGCGCAGTTGAAACCGATGGTGATCGGATTGGCGTGCTGGACCGAATACCAGAATGCTTCCGGCAACTGGCCTGAGAGCAGGCGGCCTGATTTATCGGTGATGGTGCCGGAGACCATCACCGGCACATGGATGCCGCGCGCTTCGGTGATCTCTGCGATGGCGTACAGCGCGGCCTTGGCATTCAGCGTGTCGAAAATGGTTTCGACCAGCAGAATATCTGCGCCGCCGTCGAGCAATCCATTGATCTGTTCGCTGTAGGCGATGCGCAGGTCGTCGAAGGTCACGGCGCGGTAGCCGGGATTGGCGACGTCGGGCGAAATCGACGCGGTGCGGTTGGTCGGGCCAAGGGCGCCCGCGACGAAGCGCGGCTTGCCGTCCTTCGCGGTGGCGCGATTGGCGGCGTTGCGCGCCAGCCTGGCTCCGTCGCGATTCAGTTCATAGGCGAGGTCGACCATGTCGTAGTCGGCCTGCGCGATGGAGGTCGACGAGAAGGTGTTGGTCGCGACGATGTCCGCGCCGGCGTCGAGGTAGGCGAAATGGATATCTTCGATCGCCCGCGGCTGGGTGAGGATGAGAAGATCGTTGTTGCCTTTGACGTCGCGATGGAAGTCCTTGAAGCGCTCGCCGCGGAAGGCCGCTTCGTCGAACTGAAGCCCCTGGATCATGGTGCCCATCGCGCCGTCGAGCACGAGGATTTTCTCGCGGGCAAGCGCGCGGAATTGTTCGGCGACCGGAGATGTTTTTTCCGTCATGGGATCACGCGGCTTTCTGCGCACCGTTGGGACGAATTCCCAGAAGGTGGCTGATGGCGAACACAAGATCCGCACGGTTCATCGTATAAAAGTGAAAATTCTCGACGCCATGCTTGGCGAGCTTCTGCACTTGACCGGCGGCGACAGTCGCCGCGACCAGACGGCGCGTGTCGGCATCGTCGTCGAGTCCTTCGAATTTTGCCGACAGCCATTCCGGCATTGTTGCGCCGGCGCGCTTGGCGAAATTGGACGCCATCTTGAAGTTCTGCACCGGCAGGATTCCGGGAACGATCGGAATCGTGATGCCGGCGGCGCGGACGCGGTCGAGATAACGGAAGTAGAGATCGTTATCGAAAAAGAACTGGGTGATGGCGCGGGTCGCGCCGGCGTCGACCTTGGCTTTCAGCGCGTCGATGTCGGCATCGAGCGTGGGGCTTTCGGGATGCTTCTCGGGATACGCCGAGACGCTGACTTCCATATCGGGATGATTGCGCTTGATGCTGGCGACGAGGTCGGCGGAGCTTTGATAGCCCTCGGGATGCGCGGTGTAGGCATTGCCGATACCGCTCACCGGATCGCCGCGCAGCGCCACGATGTGACGCACGCCGACGTCATGATAGCGCGCGACAACATCATCGATGTCCGCCTTGGTGGCGTCGACACAGGTCAGATGCGCGGCCGGCGTGAGTTTGGTCTCGGAGAGGATGCGCGCGATGGTTGAATGGGTGCGTTCGCGGGTCGAGCCGCCGGCGCCGTAGGTCACCGACACGAAGTTCGGCGTCAGCGGTGCAAGCCGGTTGATGACTTCCCAGAGATTGCGCTCCATCTCTTCCGTCTTGGGCGGGAAGAACTCGAAGGAAATCGCCGGACGTTTTTGCCCCTGCGATCCAGCCGGGGCGGTTGCTTCGCTCGTCACGCTTCTCAACTCCACATCTCGATGGCGGTGCGCGGGCCGGATTGGGCAGCGGCCTCCGCGGTCTCGGTGCGCCTTGATTCCGCCCTTTGGGCCGGACTTCGTCACCGTTTCGCCTTTACCGACCAAAATAAGCGAAACCGGGTGTTTCCGACAGCCCATTCGCCAGGCTTTCGCTGTGGGAAATTGCCCAATGTGCCCCGTTTTTCGAAATGGAAGGCGTGCCGGATAGGAATTGCTGAGGCCGAATTGGTGCGTTTTTGCCAATAAAATCGGATATTTCAGAATATATCCGACGAATTCGATCATTGAGAAGTGGGCAGTTCCTGACCCATAAAATCTAGCTGTCATATAGCTGCCCACAAACATTTAGCAACCCGGCTGGGTGGAATGCTTTGTCAGGCGCCGGCGAGTGACTAATTTGGCCCCATGACCCCGCTTTCCGTTCTCGACCTTTCGGTCGTCACCACCGGCACCAAGCCTTCCCAGTCGCTGCGCAACAGCATCGATCTGGCGAAGCATGCCGACCGCCTCGGCTACACGCGCTACTGGCTGGCCGAGCATCACAGCCTCGCCTCTGTGGCATCTCCCGCACCCGAAATCATGATCGGACAGATCGCAGCAGCGACGCAGCGCATCCGTGTCGGCTCCGGCGGCGTGATGCTGCCGAACCACGCGCCGCTGATGGTCGCCGAACGGTTCAAGATGCTGGAAGCGCTGTTTCCAGGCCGCATCGATCTCGGCCTTGGCCGTGCGCCCGGCACCGATCAAACCACGATGCATGCGCTACGCCAGCGGTTCGATCCACGCGGCGGCGACGACTTCATCGAACGCCTGATCGAATTGACGTTATGGGAGACGCGCAACTTCCCCGAAGGCCATCCCTATCACAACGTGATTGCGATGCCCGAGGATGCGCCGCTGCCGCCGATCTGGCTGCTGGGGTCGAGCGATTACAGCGCGCAGCTCGCAGCACAGGTCGGCATGGGCTTCGCGTTCGCGCATCACTTCGCCTCGCACGATGCGGCTGATGCGATGATTCATTATCGCGCCCATTTCAAGCCGTCGCACTGGCGCGAAACGCCGTATGCCATTCTGGCGATTGCGGTGATCATGGCCGAGACCGATGAAGAGGCGGACCGGCTGGCATCGTCGGCCGATCTCAATCGTCTGCTGCGCGATCGCGGGCAGTATCGCCCGCTGCCGAGCATCGAGGAGGCGCAGGCCTATCCCTACTCAGACGCCGAGCGCGCAAGCATTGCGCGCAACCGCTCGCGGCTGTTCGTCGGCTCACCGCAGACAGTGATGGAGAAAATCACGCCGCTGATCGAGACCTGCAAGGCCGACGAGGTGATGGTTATCACTGCGACCTACGATCACGAGGCACGCAAACGTTCGTACAGCCTGCTGGCTGACGCGTTCGGCATCGGCAAGCAGGCGGCGGCCTAGTTAGCCTTATTCGGCCGCCTTTTCCGTGAACGCGACGCGGAACGGATGCGCCGGATAGACGCCGACGATCCGCAATTCCTTTGAGAAGAACTTCAGTTCTTCCAGCGCATAGGCGAGGTTGCGGTCGTCAGGATGGCCATCGACATCGGCGTAAAACTGCGTGGCGAAAAAGTTGCCTTCCACCATGTAGCTCTCGAGCTTGGTCATGTTGACGCCGTTGGTGGCAAAGCCGCCCATCGCCTTGTAGAGCGCCGCCGGAAGGTTGCGCACCCGGAAAACAAAAGTCGTCACCAGCGGGCCGGAGCCCTGCGCGGCCCAAAGCTGCTCGCGCGCGAGGATCACGAAGCGCGTGGTGTTGTGGGCTTCGTCCTCGATGTCCTCGGCCAGAATGTCGAGACCATAGATATCCGCAGCGAGACGGGACGCAATTGCCGCGCAGCTTTTATCGCCGCGCTCCGCGATCAGGCGCGCTGCGCCCGCCGTGTCGCTTGCGACGATCGGCTTGATGCCGAGCTTGCGGATGATGTTGCGGCACTGCCCGATGGCGTGGACATGGCTTTCGACCGTCTTGATGTCGCTCAGCTTCGCCCCGCGCGGCCCCATCAGTTGATGGCGGATCGGCAGAAACCATTCGCCGACGATGAAAAGCCCGGACTGCGGCAACAGGTGGTGAATGTCGGCGACACGGCCGGCCAGCGTATTCTCGATCGGAATCATGCCGAGGCTGGCTTCGCCTGACGAGATCGCAGCCAGCGCATCCTCGAAGGTCGCGCATGGCAGCGGCGTCGCGTCCGGAAAGGCTTCCTGGATCGCGATGTGCGAGTTGGCTCCGGGCTCGCCCTGGAAGGCGATTTTCATCGATTTGGTCATTGTGCTTTGCCTGCCAGCATCTGCCGCGCGGTCTCGAGATCGTGAGGCGTATCGACGCCTAGCGGCACGGTGTCAACCACCGTCACGTCGATCCGCATGCCGGCCTCGAGGGCGCGAAGCTGTTCGAGCTTTTCCCGGGTCTCCAGCGGCGAGGGCGGCAGGGCGACGAACCGCGCCAGCGCGCCCCGGCGATAGGCGTAAAGCCCAATGTGGTGATAGCGCGGGCCGTCTCCATAGGGAGCCGTCGCCCGCGTGAAATAAAGCGCGCGCAGCCGGGTCGCGCTCAGCGGCGATCCGATGACCTTCACCACGTTCGGATTGGTGTGTTCCTCATCCTTGGCGATCACGGCGGCCAGCGTGGCGATATCGACTTCGGGATCGGCAAGCGGCGCCAGCACGGCGCGAATGTCCTCCGGCGCTATGGTGGGCAGATCGCCCTGCACATTGATGATGGTGTCGATCTGCCCTGCGCCATCGAGGGTCTGAAGCGCCTCGAAAATCCGGTCGGACCCGGACGGATGATCTGCGCGGGTCATGACGGCCTCGCCGCCATGCGCCGTGACAATTTCGGCGATGTCCGGTGCGTCGGTCGCCACAACCACGCGGCCGATTCGCGCGGCGTCCGCACGGCGCACGACATGGACGATCATGGGCAGACCGGAAATGTCCAGCAAGGGCTTTCCCGGCAGCCTGGTCGCAGCCATGCGGGCGGGAATCAGCACCAGGGCGCGGGTTTCTTTCATGGGGGACGCTGGGCTCGGGACCGCCGGGTTGGCGAGGAAAATGACGGTGTTTTCAAGGGGTCGGCGCGTTTATACGGGTTGCCAGAAGGCAGGCAAACCGTTATCTCGATCCCGCTGCCTGTATTGCGCTGCACGCCTGTTCCCGGTAGCAATCCAAGGTCGCTCTGCGCGGCTAAATGTATCGACTTTCCGGCTCGGGGCCTGATCGAAAATGGACTCCTTCGAACTCAACAAGATCATGGGTGCGGTGCTCGCCACCTGCCTCGTTCTGCTCTCCATGAATATGGCTGCCAACGCGATTTTTTCGCCGAAGAAGCCCGAAAAGCCCGGCTTTGAAATCGCGATCAAGGAAGCTGAAGGCGCGGGTCCCGCTGCCGCGGCAGCGCCGAGCGAGCCGATCGAGAAGCTGCTCCAGACCGCCTCTGTCGAGAAGGGTTCTGCCGCGGCCAAGAAGTGCGCGGCCTGCCACACCTTCGAGAAGAACGGCCCGAACAAGGTCGGTCCGAATCTCTATGGCGTGATCGACGACGAGATCGGCCATGGCCGTAACGGCTTCAACTTCTCCGCTGCCATGAAGGGCAAGGGCGGCAAGTGGACCTACGATGCCATCAACAAGTTCATCGCCAGCCCGAAGGGCTTTATCCCCGGCACCGCGATGGGCTTCGCCGGCATCAGCAAGGACAGCGAGCGCGCGGATCTGATCGCCTACCTGCGCACGCTGGCCGACACCCCGGTGCCGCTGCCGACCGCCAGCAAATAAGCTCGGCGCGTGACAGAAATTTAATCCTAAAACGGCCAGGTTCGCCTGGCCGTTTTGCGTTGCAATTGCTGCTGTTTTCGCGCCGGACATTTCGCCGCAAAGAACGCGCCGCAACGGGCTGGCGTCATATCCAAAAACCGACATAATCGGCCAAGACGTTGCCTCGGCATCTGTTTTTCGATCAGCAACAGGAACATTCAATTTGAGCATTTCCCGACGCGATCTTCTTCAGAGCGGTGCGTTTGTTGCCACGGTTCCGATGCTGAAAGCGGCGGGGCTGGACGTGATCGCTTCCGCGCAAGCCCAGACCGCTCCGGAATGGAAACATGCTTTGTCGCTGTTCGGCGACATCAAATATCCCGCCGACTTCAAGCGTTTCGACTACGTCAATCCGGATGCGCCGAAGGGCGGCCTCGCCCGGCAGATTTCGATCGGCACGTTCGACAACTTCAATCTCGCTGTCGCAGGCGTGAAAGGAACGATCGCGCCCGCAGTCGGCCTGATCTACGAGACGCTGATGGCGCGGTCCCTGGATGAGGCGACCACGCAATATGGTCTGCTGGCGGAGTCGGTATCGCATCCCGACGATCATTCGTGGGTGATCTATCGTCTTCGCAAGGACGCGAAGTGGCATGACGGCAAGCCGGTGACTCCGGAAGACGTGCTGTTCTCGCTGGAGTCGCTGAAGAAATACAGTCCGATGTATTCGTCCTACTACAAGCATGTGGTGAAGGCGGAGAAGGTCGGCTCGCACGACATCAAGTTCACGTTCGATGCGCCCGGCAATCGCGAGCTTCCGACCATCGTCGGTGAACTGACAGTGCTTCCGAAGCACTGGTGGGAAGGCAAGGACAGCGAGGGCCGCAAACGTGACATCGGCGCGACGACGCTAGAGAAGCCGCTCGGCTCCGGGCCCTATGCCATCAAGGATTTTGTCGCGGGCCGCGCCGTCACCTTGGAGCGGGTGAAGAATTACTGGGGCGAGAAGGCGCCGACGCGCGTTGGCCAGAACAATTTCGACGAGATGCGGTTTGAGTTCTTCCGCGACACGACGGTATCGCTGGAAGCGTTCAAGGCCGACCAGGCGGACTGGATCATCGAGTCCTCCGCCAAGAGCTGGGCAACGGCCTATAATTTTCCCGCCGTGACCGAGAAGCGCGTCGTCCTTGAAGAATTTCCGATCAATGACTCCGGACGGATGCAGGGCTTTGCGTTCAACATCCGCCGTGAACTGTTTGCGGACAAGCGCGTGCGCCGCGCCTTCAATTATGCGTTCGACTTCGAGGAAATGAACAAGCAATTGTTCTACGGCCAGTACAAACGCATCAACAGCTACTTCGAAGGCACTGAACTCGCCAGCTCGGGCGTTCCGGTTCAGAGAGAATTCGAAATTCTCAAGGAGGTTTACGGCGACATTCCGCCGGAAGTGATCGCCAAGCCTTACGAAAATCCGGTTGGCGGCGATCCGGAGAAGGTGCGCGATAATCTTCGCAACGCTACAAGGCTTCTGCGCGAAGCCGGCTATGAAGTCCGCGAGGGCAAGCTGGTCAAAAAAGACGGTACGCCGGTTGCGGTCGAATTTCTGCTGGATAATCCATCGTTCGAGCGCATCGTGCTGTTCTACAAGCCGTCGCTGGAACGGCTCGGCATCACCGTGAATGTGCGTACAGTCGATGACGCGCAGTATCAGAACCGCGTGCGGAATTTCGATTACGACATCATCTCGGACATCTGGGGGCAATCGCTCTCGCCGGGCAACGAGCAGCGCGATTTCTGGGGCTCGCAGGCGGCCGACATTCCCGGCTCGCGCAACACCATCGGTATCAAGAATCCCGTCGTCGACAAGCTGATCGACAAGATCATTTTCGCAAAGGATCGCGAGACGCTGGTGGCCGCAACCAAGGCGCTCGATCGTGTGCTGCTCTGGCACTATTACGTCGTGCCGCAATTCACCTACGGATTCTCGCGCTACGCGCGCTGGGATCGCTTCAGCCACGCGCCGCTTCCGAAATACGGCCGCTCCGGTCTGCCGGCGCTTTGGTGGTTCGACAAAGAGAAGGCCGACAAGATCGGCAAGCGTTCTTGACCGGCCTTTCGCGGCGGCGGGTTCTTGTCCTTGGCGGCAGCGCGATGGCTGCGGCATGGTCGCCGCTGTCGGCCATGGCTCAATCCGGCATCGAGGCCGCTCCCGATAGCCATGGCATGTCGGCCTTCGGCGATCTGAAATATCCGGCGGACTTCAAGAATTTCGATTACGTCAATGTCGGCGCACCGAAAGGCGGCGTGTTCTCGACCGTTCCGTCGACGCGCGCCTACAACCAGTCGTTCTTTACGTTCAATTCGCTGAACAGCTTTATTCTGAAAGGTGACGGCGCGAAGGGAATGGAGCTGACCTTTTCATCCTTGATGGCTCGCGCGGACGATGAGCCGGATGCGATGTACGGTCTGATTGCCCGCTCGGTGCGGATTTCGCCTGACAAGCTGACATACCGGTTCACGCTGCGGCCCGAAGCGCGTTTCCACGACGGCAGCAGGATCACGGCTAAGGATGCAGCGTTCTCGCTGACCGTTCTCAAGGAGAAGGGGCATCCGATCATCCAGCAGCAGCTGCGCGACATGATCAAGGCGGAAGCCAATGACGACGCCACGCTGACGGTGACGTTCGCGGCCAAGCGCGGCCGCGATGTGCCGCTATATGTGGCCGGGCTGCCGATCTTCTCGAAGGCTTATTACGACAAGAAACCGTTCGACGAATCCACGCTCGACATTCCGCTCGGCTCTGGCCCCTACAAGGTCGGCCGTTTCGAGGCCGGACGGTATATCGAGTTCGATCGCGTCAAGGACTGGTGGGCAAAGGATCTGCCGGTGTCGCGCGGCGCCTTCAACTTCGACACCGTGCGCTATGAGTTTTATCGCGACCGCGATGTTGCGTTCGAAGGCTTCACCGGCCGCAATTATCTCTATCGCGAGGAATTCACCGCGCGCATCTGGAACACGCGCTACGATTTCCCCGCCATCAAGGATGGGCGCGTCAAACAGGAATTGCTGCCGGACGATACGCCGTCGGGGGCGCAAGGCTGGTTCCTGAATACACGCCGCGCGCAGTTCAAGGACCCGCGCGTCCGCGAGGCGATGATCCAGGCGTTCGATTTCGAGTGGACCAACAAGACCATCATGTACGGCGCCTATGCGCGCACGGTCTCGCCGTTCCAGAACTCCGATCTGATGGCCGAAGGCCCGCCGCCGCCGGAAGAACTCAAACTACTGGAGCCGTTCCGCGGCCAGGTGCCCGACGAGGTCTTTGGTGCGCCGTTCCTGCCGCCGGTCACCGATGGATCGGGACAGGATCGCACCTTGCTCCGCAAGGCGTCGCAATTGTTGCAGGATGCCGGATGCGTCATCAAGGACGGCAAGCGCCGGCTGCCGAATGGGGATGCATTCCGGGTCGAGTTCCTGCTCGAAGAGCCCGCATTTCAGGCGCACCATGCGCCCTACATCAAGAATCTCGGTGTGCTTGGTATCGACGCCAGCGTGCGGCTGGTCGATCCGGTGCAATTCCGCGCGCGGGTCGACGATTTCGATTTCGATGTCGCGATTCAGCGCTTCAGCATGTCCTCGACCCCGGGCGACGCGATGCGCACGTTCTTTTCGTCGCAGGTTGCCGACATCAAGGGATCGCAGAATCTGTCTGGAATCAAGAACCCCGCCATCGATGCGCTGATCGAACGCATTATCGCGGCCGACAACCGCGATGAACTGCGGACCGCCTGCCGGGCGTTCGACCGTGTGTTCCGCGCGGGACGTTACTGGGTGCCGCAATGGTATTCGGCCAGCCATCGCATTGCGTATTGGGATGTGTTCGCTCATCCTCCGAACATTCCGCGTTATTCCAATGGCGTCGGCACGCCCGACCTGTGGTGGTACGATGAAGCAAAGGCCAGAAAGCCCGAGCAGACCAAGCCCGTGCAGGCGAAGTAGTCCATGACCGCGTATATCGCCCGCCGCATCCTGCTGATGGTTCCCACGCTGCTGGGCATCCTGTTCGTGTCCTTTGTTGTGGTGCAGTTCGCGCCCGGCGGCCCGGTCGAACGGGTGATTGCGCAATTGTCCGGCTCCGACACCGGCGCAAGTTCGCGCATTTCCGGATCGTCCGGCGGCGATTTCGCCTCACGGCCGCAGGCGGGCGCATCGGCTGACGCTGTCAGCTCGAAGTATCGCGGCGCGCAGGGGCTCGATCCGGATTTCGTCAAGAGCCTTGAAAAGCAGTTCGGATTCGACAAGCCCGCGCCCGAGCGTTTCGCGCTGATGCTGTGGAATTTCGCGCGCTTCGATTTCGGCAAGAGCTACTTTCGAGACGTCAGCGTGATCCAGCTCATCAAGGAGAAGCTGCCGGTGTCGATGTCGCTCGGCATCTGGATGACGCTGCTGACCTATCTGATCTCGATCCCGCTCGGGATCCGCAAGGCCATCCGGGACGGCTCGAAATTCGACACCTGGACGTCGGGCATCATTATCATCGGTTTCGCGATCCCGGGCTTCCTGTTCGCAATTCTGCTGATCATTCTGTTCGCGGGAGGATCATTCTTCGACATCTTCCCGCTACGCGGGCTGACCTCGGACGGCTGGGCGCAATTCCCGTGGTACCAGAAGATCACCGATTATTTCTGGCACATCACGTTGCCGCTGGTTTCGATGGCGCTCGGCGCCTTCGCGACCATGACGCTGCTGACCAAAAACTCGTTTCTCGATGAAATCCGCAAGCAGTATGTGATGACCGCGCGCGCCAAGGGATGCAGCGAGCGGCAGGTGCTCTACGGACATATTTTTCGTAACGCCATGCTGATCGTGATTGCCGGCTTCCCGAGCGCATTCATTCACGCGTTCTTCTCCGGCTCGCTGCTGATCGAGACGATCTTCTCGCTCGATGGCCTCGGGTTGCTTGGTTTCGAGAGCGTGCTGAACCGCGATTATCCAGTGGTGTTCGGCACGCTGTTCATTTTCTCTCTGGTCGGTCTTGTGGTGAATCTGATCTCGGATCTTGCCTATATGTGGATCGATCCGCGGATCGATTTCGAGGCGCGCGAGGTATGACCATCGCTCCTGCACCGCCGGTCGAAACCGCCGCCCCGTCCCCGATGGGCGAAGCCGTGCCGCCTTCGCGTCACCCGCTCGGCATATCGCCGCTCAATCAGCGGCGCTGGCGGAACTTCAAGTCCAACCGGCGCGGCTACTGGTCGTTCTGGATTTTCGCGCTGCTGTTTTTTGTCTCGCTGTTCGCGGAATTGATCGCCAACGATCGCCCGTTCCTGATCAAGTTCGACGGCAAACTGTATTTCCCGGCCTTCGTGACCTATCCCGAAACTGCCTTTGGCGGGGACTTTGAGACGGCTGCCGACTACCGCGATCCGTATCTGCAGAAACTGATCAAGGAAAAGAACGGCACGGTGATCTGGCCGTTGATCCGCTATTCCTACAGCACGCATAATCTCGATCTGCCGACGCCGGCGCCGTCGAAGCCGACATGGATGCTCACCGAGGCGCAATGCAAGGCGGTGGTCGAGAAGAAGGGCGTGCGCGGCTGCCGCGATCTCGAATACAACTGGCTCGGCACCGACGATCAGGGCCGCGATGTGGTTGCACGCCTGATCTACGGCTTCCGGATATCGGTGCTGTTCGGTCTCACGCTGACGATCATCTCGTCGGTGATCGGCATCGCGGCCGGCGGTGTGCAGGGTTATTTCGGCGGATGGGTCGATCTTGGCTTCCAGCGGTTCATCGAAGTGTGGACCGCGATTCCGTCGCTCTATCTTCTGCTGATCCTGTCTTCGGTGCTGGTGCCCGGATTCTTTGTGCTGCTTGGAATCCTTTTGTTGTTCTCATGGGTGTCGCTGGTTGGCCTGGTTCGCGCGGAATTCCTGCGCGGTCGTAACTTCGAGTACATTCAGGCGGCGCGGGCGCTGGGCGTATCGAACGGCACCATTATGTTCCGCCACCTGCTGCCCAACGCCATGGTCGCGACCATGACGTTCCTGCCGTTTATTGTGTCGTCATCAGTGATGACGCTGACAGCGCTTGACTTCCTCGGCTTCGGCCTGCCGCCGGGCTCGCCATCCCTCGGCGAGTTGCTGTCGCAGGGCAAGGCCAACGTGCAGGCGCCGTGGCTTGGATTCACCGGCTTTTTCTCGGTTGCCATCATGCTGTCGCTTCTGATTTTCATCGGCGAGGGCGTGCGCGACGCCTTCGATCCGCGCAAGACGTTCAGGTGAGATCATGCTGGATTCCATCAACCAGCCTTTGCTCGATGTCCGCGATCTGTCGGTGGCGTTCCGTCAGGGCGGAACCGAGAGTGTCGCGGTCGACAAGATCTCGTTCTCGATCGAGCGCGGACAATGCGTGGCGCTGGTCGGCGAATCCGGTTCGGGCAAGTCGGTCAGTGCGCTGTCCGTCCTGAAGCTTCTGCCATATCCAACGGCGCATCATCCGACCGGCAGCATCCGCTTCAAGGGGCAGGATCTGCTCGACATGAGCGAGAACGAGATTCGCGGCATTCGCGGCAACGACATCTCGATCATTTTTCAGGAGCCGATGACCTCGCTCAATCCGCTGCACACCATCGAGGCGCAGATCGGCGAGGTGATCTATCTCCACAGCGGCGTGCGCGGCGCGGCGGCACGGGCGCGGACACTTGAGCTTCTAACGCAGGTCGGCATCCCTGAACCGGAAACGCGCCTCGCCAGCTATCCGCATCAGTTGTCCGGCGGACAGCGCCAGCGCGTGATGATCGCCATGGCGCTTGCAAACGAGCCTGACCTTTTGATTGCGGACGAGCCGACCACGGCGCTCGACGTTACGGTGCAGGCGCAAATCCTCAAGCTGCTGGCCGACATTCGCGAACGTCTCGGCATGAGCATGCTGTTCATCACCCACGACCTCGGCATCGTGCGGCGCATCGCCGACGTGGTCTGCGTGATGAACAACGGCAAGATCGTCGAGCAAGGACCGGTGGAGCAGGTGTTCACTGCGGCCCAGCATCCTTACACCAAGGCGCTGCTGGCGGCGGAGCCGAAGCCGGATCCCGCGCCGCCGCGGCCGGAATCGCCGGTTGTGATGTCGTCCGACGACCTGAAGGTCTGGTTTCCCATCAAGCGCGGGCTGCTGCGCAAGACGGTCGGGCACATCAAGGCGGTCGATGGCGTGAGCGTGTCCGTGCGCAAGGGGGAAACGCTCGGCGTTGTCGGCGAATCCGGTTCAGGAAAGACCACGCTCGGGCTGGCGCTGCTGCGCCTGATTTCGTCGAACGGACCGATCGTGTTCCTCGGCAAGAATATCCAGGGCCTGAAGTTCAAGGAGATGCGCCCGGTCCGGCGTGACATGCAGATCGTGTTTCAGGACCCGTTCGGGGCGCTCAGCCCGCGCATGTCGGTCGGCGACATTGTTGCGGAAGGCCTCGGCGTGCATCAGCCGTCGCTGAGGGAGACCGAACGCGAAGCGCGGGTGATCAAGGCGCTGAAGGATGTCGGGCTCGATCCGGCGACACGCTTCCGTTATCCGCACGAGTTCTCCGGCGGCCAGCGTCAGCGCATCAGCATTGCGCGGGCCGTGGTGCTGGAGCCGAATTTCGTCGTGCTGGACGAGCCCACCAGCGCGCTCGACATGTTGTTCCAGGCCCAGATGGTCGATTTGCTCCGCGATCTGCAGCGCAAGCGGGACCTGACTTACATGTTCATCTCGCACGACTTGCGCGTTGTGGCCTCCCTCGCAAGCAATCTGATTGTGATGCGTCACGGCAAGGTGGTGGAGGAGGGCGCAGCGGCGGATATCTTCAAGAATCCGAAGACCGACTACACCCGCGCGCTGTTCGCCGCCGCCTTCAACATCGAGGCCGCTCCGAATATTGTTCCGGAGATGTAACCTTTCAGCCTAGCCGCTTGATGCTGGTGACGTCGTTTCCTGCGGCCTTGATGCGCGCGATCGCCGCCTGCGTCGGCTCGATGGCGGTTGCCATGTGGTGCGCATTGGCGTGAACAATGGTGCTGCCGTCGCGCACGATCGCGACATGGCCCTTCCAGAAGATCAGATCTCCGCGTTTGAGATCATGCCACTGCGAGGACGGCAGCGCCGTCCCCAGCGTGGTTTCCTGCATGTCGCTGTCGCGTGGAGCGATGATGCCCGCGGCTGCAAGCGAGGTTTGAACCAGCCCGGAGCAGTCGATGCCGAGGCTTGTCCGGCCGCCCCAGAGGTATGGCGTACCGACAAAGCGTTCTGCAACGCCGACAAAATCGGTCTCATTCGTCTCGAGCAAAGCCACATGCTGCGCGGGCAGATAATGCCGCTGGCCGGTGATGGCGAAGTCGCCCTCGAACTTTACGATTTCGACACGCGCGCCGAGCGGCAGGACTTCCACCGGCGGCAGTTTGATGGATGGTCCCGGAAACGCGAAGGTTCGCAATGCCGTCACTTTATGCGTCGGCGTGGAGCGTGGCTGGACCAGCGCGACATCGGGGAACCATCCGACATATCCGTCAGCCTTGAGCTGACCCCATGCCCATCCTTCCGCGTCACGGTCGTATATCGTCACGCGTTCGCCCTTCAGCGCCTCGGTATCCAGCGCGGCATCGTGCGAGGGTTCGCGCCGGACCGGCGCAATGGGATCAAACACCTCGAATTCTGTTCCTTCGATAAATCGCGCGGCGTTCACCCTGCCTTCAAGGTGTTTCGCCGCGAGATCTGGCCGCGCGGGCGTGATCCTCGGATCGAAGGCGGATTTTGAATCAGCCATACCGCTCGCTCAGCAGCTTGTAGATCGCGCGCGCGGCCTGGCATTCCCCGCCTTCGGGACGCGCAGGCTTTGCCGATGGCGTCCAGCCGTAGATGTCCACATGAAGCCAGCTTTTCGCGCTTTCGACAAAGCGCTTCAGGAACAGCGCGCAGGTGATCGACCCTGCGAACGGACCGCCCGGAGCGTTGTTGAGATTTGCGGTCTTGGAATCCAGCCAGGAATCGTAGGGCATCCACAGCGGCATGCGCCACAGCGGATCGTTCTCTGTGCGGGCATGGCGCGCGACGTCTGCTGCCAGTGTTTCGTCATTGGTGTAGAACGGCGGCAGATCAGGCCCCAGCGCGACGCGCGCCGCACCCGTCAGGGTACCGAGGTCGATCAGGAGATCTGGTTTTTCCTCATCGGCGAGCGCCAGCGCGTCCGCCAGCACGAGACGTCCTTCCGCATCGGTGTTGCCGATCTCCACATTGACGCCCTTGCGTGACGGAAAAATATCGAGTGGCCGGAACGCATTTCCTGCCACTGAATTTTCGACGGCGGGAATCAGAACGCGCAGGCGAACTCTGAGCTTTGCATCCATGATCATCTGCGCGAGCGCAAGCACGTTGGCCGCGCCGCCCATGTCCTTCTTCATGATCAGCATGCCGCTCGACGGCTTGAGATCCAGCCCGCCGGTGTCGAAGCAGACGCCTTTGCCGACCAGCGTCACTTTCGGATGCGATGCGTCGCCCCACGTGATGTCGATCAGCCGCGGCGTGCGGGTCGATGCCATGCCGACCGCATGGATCAGCGGGAAATTTTGTTTCAGCAGGTCGTCGCCGATAATGCAGCTATAGGCCGCGCCGAACTTTTCGGCGAGCGCCTGTGCGGCCTGCGCGAGTTCGTCCGGCCCCATGTCGTTGGCGGGTGTGTTGATGAGATCGCGCGCCAGTGCCGCGGCGTCCGCCATGCGCGTCAGCTCAACCATGTCGAGGCCGTCGGGCGGGACGAGCCGTGCGCTGGGCGCGTCGTTCTTACGGTAGCGATTAAACCGGTAACTGCCGAGCGCAAAGGCAAGCGCTGCAAGCCGGGTGTCGTGCGGCTGATTCGTAAAACTGTAGGTGCCCGCCGGCAGCAGGCCGGGCAATTGTCCCGGCCGGAAAAGATCGCGCCACTCGCTGGAGGCATCCTCGATGCCGAACAGGACATGGGCGAGTGATCCATCCTCCGCCGGCAGCGCGAGATACTGGCCGGGCTTTGCGGTGAAGGCATTGGCCGATGCGAACCGCCGGGCCGCGGCGGGAAGGGTAGCGCTGACGGCGTCCCAGGTCGATTTGGTGGCAAAGGTAATGGGGACGGCGGATGAGGCGTTCTGGAAGGCTGGATGCATGGAGTTCCCGGACAGGGTGTGTGACAGGCCCTCACTATAGCAGTGCGGGCGCGCCGCGCAGCAGGCTCAAGATCGTGTTTTTACGGGTCTTTCCAACCGGAAGGCACGCGGTCGGGCGCCGCCGCCCCTCAACGAATTAACCAGACATTAGGGTTAACACTCTATTGCTGGCGTCATCCGGCTTCGCCAACCTCGATAGCGAGTCCAAGCGTCATGCGTAATCCATCCCGTTTCGCCAGGTTCTTTGGGTCCGTCGCGGTCGCGGCGCTCATCGCAACCAGCCTTGGCGGCTGCCAGACCGCGCGTTCGCCCGACATCACCGGATCGCTCAATAGCCGTGCCGAAGCAGGACCGCCCGTTGCGTCGCGCGATGAGATCGAAGCCTATGGCGAACGCTACCGTGCCAATCCACGCGACGCCGCGGCCGCGCTTCAATACGGCCAGTCCCTGCGTTTGAACGGGCAGCGCCAGCAGGCCGTCGCCGTGCTGGAGCAGGCGACGATCGCCAATCCCGGCAACAAGGCGCTGCTGGCGGCCTATGGCCGCGCGCTGGCGGACAACGGAAACTTTCAGCAGGCCTTCGATATCCTGGCCCGCGCCCATACGCCGGCAAATCCCGACTGGCGCATTCTGTCGGTGCAGGGCACGACACTCGACCAGCTCGGCAATCACGACGAGGCACGCCGCTATTATGCGAGCGCCCTGAAGATTGCGCCGGAAGAGCCGTCCGTGCTGTCGAACCTCGGCATGTCCTATGTTCTGTCCAAGGATCTGCCCAAGGCCGAGTCGGTGCTGCGCAGGGCCTATAATCGTGGTTCGGCAGACGCTCGCGTTCGCCAGAATCTCGGCCTCGTGGTCGGGCTTCAGGGGCGCTTCGCGGAGGCCGAAACCATCGTGAAGGCGGACCTGCCGGCCGAAGAGGCGGAAGCCAACGTCGCCTATCTGAAGCAGATGCTCAGCCGCGATGGTGGCCGTGGTCCGCGCACGACGGCCGTGGCAGAGCCCAGCCGCTCATAGGCCGCGCTTCATTTTCCATGTCTTGAGGTTGAATAACGCAGCGGCGCCTGACCGGCGCCGCCTGCATTACTTCATATACTCAGCGACTTTGATGCCGGTGGGGCCGAGAATGACCACGAACAGCACCGGCAGGAAGAAAACAATCATCGGCACGGTGAGTTTCGGGGGCAGAGCGGCGGCTTTCTTCTCGGCCTCGTTCATGCGCATGTCGCGGTTTTCCTGAGCCATCACGCGCAGGGTCTGCCCCAGCGGCGTGCCATAGCGCTCCGACTGTTGCAGGGCCAGACAGACGGACTTCACGCCCTCGGTTCCGGTGCGCTTGGCCAGATTTTCGTAAGCCATCTTGCGGTCCTGCAGATAGGAAAGTTCCGCGGTCGTCAGCGAGAATTCTTCCGCAAGCGCGATCGACTGGCTGCCGATCTCCTGGCTTACCTTGCGAAACGCCGCCTCGATCGACATGCCGGACTCGATGCAGATCAACAGCAGGTCGAGTGCGTCCGGAAACGCGCGCCGAATCTGCAATTGACGCTTGGTAATTGCGTTCTTCAGGAACAGCATCGGCGCCTGCATGCCGAGCCATGTAGCTCCGAGGCACATGCCGATTTTCATCGCAGTCGGCTGCTGCATGTTCGAGATCACGAACACGTAGAGAATGGCAGCGATCAGGAACACAATCGGCATGACCAGGCGGAAGAATAGGAAGGTCACGTAGGGCGCCTGGCCGCGATAGCCGGCCATGACCAGCTTTTCGCGGGCTTCTTCCTGCGCCACCCACTTGCCGAGGTTGAAATCGTCGACGACTTTCTGCACCAGTTGTTTGGGTGTCTGGCGCAACGAAACCTTCTCGGAACGGTTCAGGCGGTCGCGTTCGCGCTGGCGCAGCCGCTCGCGCTCGCTGGCAACAGCTCTCATGCGTTTGGCCAGCCCGTCGCCGGCGAACATCGGAGACACCACCGCGTAGGCGGCTGCCGCGGCGGCGATTGCCGCCATCAGCATCGTCATGAACCTGACGTCGTGGAACTTTTCGATGAGAAGATCGACCATGGTTCCTCGTCAGAAATCGAAGTTGATCATTTTCTTCATGACAAGGATGCCGGTCGACATCCAGAGCACGCAGCCCGCCAGCATCAGCCGCCCGGTCGGGTGGGTCCAGAGCAGGGAGATGTATTCGGGTGTCATGATATAGACCATGAGCATCACGAGCGGCGGCAGCGCGCCGATGATGCCGGCCGAGGCCTTGGCTTCCATCGACATCGCCTGAATCTTGGCCTTCATCTTCTTGCGGTCGCGAAGCACCTTCGAGAGATTGCCGAGAGCCTCCGACAGGTTACCGCCGGATTTGGTCTGGATCGCAATCACGATGCCGAAGAAGTTGGCTTCCGGCAGCGGCATCCTGTCGTAAAGACGCTGACAGGCGTCGCCGAGCGGCATGCCGATGGTCTGGGTTTCGATGATCGCGTTGAACTCGCTGCGCAGCGGCTCCGGCGCATCGGCGGCAACGACCTTGAGCGAGTCGAACAAAGGAAGGCCCGCCTTGATGCCACGGACGATGACGTCGACGGCATCCGGCAAGGCGTCGAGAAACTTGGTTTCGCGGCGCGTCTTGAGAAAGCCCAGCACCCAGCGCGGCAATCCGAAGCCTGCGCCGATGGCAAAGCCAAGCGTGGCCAGGAGAGGCGCGCCGGCCATATAGGAGCCGATCAGCGCGATCGCGCCGAGAATTCCGGAGCCGATCATGAATTGCTGCTTGGTCCAGTTCATGCCCGCCTGGGCGATGCGGGTCTCGATCGAAACCTTCTTGGACTCGGCCAGCTTCTGTTCAAGCTCTTTCAGCGTGTCTTCGACTTGGACGCGGCGCGTCCGCGAGCGGTCGTCGATACGCAATGCAGGTTCGGTACGCGCAAAGGACTGAACGCGCTTCTCGGTCTGCTTCTCGCCGGAGAGTAGCGGATAGATGAAAACCCAGGCGAGTCCGCCCACCGTGACGGCGGAGAGGAAAGCCAGTGCCAGCGCCTGCATGTTCATGGGGCGCTCCCTATACCTCGGCCACTTCGGCAGCGTCGAGCGCCGCGGCGAGCCGCTTCTCCTCGCCGTAGTACCGTGCGCGTTCCCAGAACTTCGGACGTCCGATGCCGGTCGAGCGATGCCGACCGATAATGTTGCCGTTCAGATCTTCGCCCATCAGGTCGTAGAGGAAGATGTCCTGGGTGATGATGGTGTCGCCTTCCATCCCCATCACTTCGGTGATGTGGGTGATGCGGCGCGAGCCGTCGCGCAGGCGGGCGGCCTGCACGATGACATCGATCGAAGCGCAGATCATTTCGCGAATGGTGCGCGACGGCAGCGAATAGCCGCCCATGGTGATCATGGATTCGCAACGCGACAGCGCTTCGCGGGGATTGTTGGCATGCAGCGTTCCCATCGATCCGTCGTGGCCGGTGTTCATCGCCTGCAACAGATCGAATGCCTCGGGTCCGCGGACTTCGCCGACGATGATCCGTTCCGGCCGCATACGCAGGCAGTTCTTGACCAGATCGCGCATGGTCACCTGGCCCTCGCCCTCGATGTTCGGCGGGCGTGTTTCGAGGCGCACGACATGCGGCTGCTGCAATTGCAATTCCGCGGCGTCTTCGCAGGTGATGATGCGTTCGTCTTCGTCGATGTAGTTGGTCAGGCAGTTCAGCAGGGTGGTCTTGCCGGAGCCCGTGCCGCCGGAAATCAGGACGTTGGCGCGGCAACGGCCGATGATTTGCAGGATCTGGGCGCCCTCGGGCGTGATCGCGCCGAATTTGACAAGCTGATCCAGCGTCAGCTTGTCCTTCTTGAACTTGCGGATGGTGAGCGCCGGGCCGTCAATGGCCAGCGGAGGAACGATCGCGTTGACGCGCGAACCGTCGGCGAGGCGGGCGTCGCAGATCGGCGAGGATTCATCGACACGCCGGCCGACCTGGCTGACAATGCGCTGGCAGATATTGAGAAGCTGCTGGTTGTCGCGGAAGCGAATGCCGGTCTTCTGGATCTTGCCGCCGACTTCGATGAACACCGTGCCGGCGCCATTCACCATGATGTCGGCGATGTCGTCGCGGGCAAGCAGCGGTTCAAGCGGTCCGTAACCGAGCACGTCGTTGCAAATGTCGTCGAGCAGCTCTTCCTGCTCGGCGATCGACATCACGATGTTCTTGATCGCGATGATCTCGTTGACGATGTCGCGAATTTCCTCGCGCGCGGACTCGACGTCAAGCTTCGCAAGCTGGGCGAGGTCGATCGCCTCGATCAGCGCGCCGAAGATCGTCGCCTTGACCTGATAGTAGGTATCGGAGCGCCGGGCTTCGACAACGGGTGCGGGCGCAGGAGGGCGTGCGGGCGCGAGCGGCGGCGATGCGACGCTCACGGCCGGCCTTGCAGCGGCGGGCGCTGTCACGTGGCCGCGATCCGCGGGCTGAATGCCCCGGACGTCGGCCTCTGATCCGCTACGCTTACCAAACACGACGGTACTCCACGCGAAAGTCTATTTGGCCCGGAGCTTTCCGAGCAAAGGCGCCAGAAACGAATTGCGCGGCTTCTTGGCCTCGCCACGGCCAGTCAGGCGCTGCGCGATCTGCAGGAACATCTCGGAGGTGCGGTGATTGGCTGCGATTTCCGCGATCATCTGCCCGTTGTTCGCCGCCGCCCCGAAGATCTGCGGCTCGAACGGGATTGTCACGATCGGCGGGCTTTCGATGGCCTTGGCAAACTCGCTGGTGCTGATCTCGGGCCGCTTCGGCACGCCAGCCTGGTTGATGCAGTAAAGTGGCGCCCTGTCGTTGGGCCGGGCAGCCTTCAGTGTGTCGAACATGTTCTTGGTGTTACGCAGATTGGCGAGGTCAGGCGTTGCGACGATCAGGATATCGTCGGCGCCGACCAGCGCGCGCTTGGTCCATCCGGACCATTGATGCGGAACGTCAAGGACGATGCAGGGCATCGTCGTTCGTAGCGTATCGAAGATCGAATCGAACGCCTCCGCACCGAAATCGTAGACGCGGTCGAGCGTTGCGGGCGCGGCGAGCAGGCTGAGATGATCGGTGCACTTGGAGAGCAAGCGGTCCACGAAAGCCGTGTCGATACGATCGGGAGAGAACACCGCGTCCGCAATGCCCTGCGGCGGGTCCTGGTTGTAATCGAGACCGGCGGTTCCGAACGCGAGATCGAGATCGGCGACCACCGAATCCAGCGCGAGATCGCGCGCGATCGCCCAGGCGACGTTATGCGCGACGGTGGACGCGCCGACACCGCCTTTTGCGCCAACGACGGCAATGATCCGGCCGACGGCCTTGGCTTCGGGAACCGAAAACAGGCCACAGATGGAGCGGACAACGTCGAGCGGCGCAACCGGAGCGATCACGTAGTCGCTGATGCCGCGGCGTACGAGTTCGCGGTACAGCACGACATCGTTGACACGGCCGATCACGATCACGCGCGTGCCCGCGTCGCAAACCGTTGCCAGTTGATCAAGACCCGAAAGGATGTCGTTGCGGCCCTCGGTTTCGAGCAGGATGACGTTCGGGGTCGGCGCTGTCCGGTATGCCTCGATGGCGGCCGTCATGCCGCCCATCTGAATCTTGAGATGCGCCTTGTCCAGCCGGCGGTCCTCGCCGGCGGCCTGCACGGCTGCTGCGGTTTCGACGGTTTCGCAGAACGCCTGGACGGAAACGCGCGGCGCCGGTGCAATATGCTCCTCGGCGGCGGTCGAGGCCGTCCCGTCCTCCTGATCCTGACGCGCGTAACTGATCATTTGCCCACTTCGCTCAGTTTGGCCTTGTCGGCTTCCGGATATGCAGTCGTCGTGGTCGTGCCCTTGCGATACTTGTCGAAGGCTACGCTGCGGCGAGGCGTGTAGGCCGGGGTTTCGGCGCGCGGCTGGACGAGATCGGACGGATTGTCGACCATCGCGGCCAGATTGCGCTGGCTCGCACAGCCGAGGTTGTAATACGGCCGGTTATCGTAATAGCCCTTGTTCTTGATTGAAGGGCCGAGGTCTTCCGGCCAAACACCGCATGGACCGGCATCCGCCACGATGCGCGGATAGTTGACGCGGATGGTTGCAAACAGCCGGGGATCCGTGGGGCGATAATTCCTGACGGTGATGCCGCGCGACGGCACGCCGGCGGCAGCCAGGATAGCTTGAATCTCACGCAGCGAGTCGTTTGCCACGCGCGCGTTCGGCGTATTGGTCGGCATGTCGATGATGATGCCGCCGGTGCCTTCGCGCAGCCAGGTCTCGGCGAGACCGGTGATATCCGAACGCTGCGCGGCAGTGAGACCGCCCCGGCCGGTGCCGACAAAGACCTCGGTGGTGCGGTTCGCTTCCTGAACCACGATGGGATGACGCTGGCGGTAGTCGAGCGGGATGCTACTGGTGGGCGTGTCCTGATCGGTATGCGTGCAGGCCCCTAACGCGGCAGACGCCCCGAGAAGGGCGACTGCGATCCGCAGGCTGCGCTTGAGATTGGGTACTCTCGTCGTCATTGCTACTGTCCTTGTCCCATCTCAGTCGGTGATGAAGCCGTAGGTGCCGCGGTACTTGCGGCCGGGCTCAACGCGTCCGGGAACGCCATAGATGCGGTTGATGTTGCCGAGCAGATCCGATTGCGGATCGGCAGCGTCGGCGAAGCCGTCGTCAGGACGCGACAGGTCCTTCTGCGCGACCGCGCGGACCACGAATGGGGTCACCAGCACCATGAGCTCGGTGTTGCGATTGACGTAGTCGCGGCTGCGGAACAGCGTTCCGAGCACCGGCACCTGCGAGAGTCCGGGCAGACCGTTGATGGCCTGCTTGGTTTGCTCCTGAATCAGTCCGGCCATCGCCATAGAACCGCCCGAGGGAATTTCGAGGGTGGTTTCGGCGCGACGGGTCTTGATCGAAGGAATCGTAAGGGTGTTTCCCGACTGATCGAGTGTGATCGAGTTGTCGGGCGAAAGTTCGGAGACTTCGGTCAGCACGCGCAGGCTGATCCGTCCTTCGGTCAGGACGATGGGCGTGAAGTTCAGGGTGATGCCGAACTTCTTGAAATCGATCTGGGTGGTACACGCACGCGAGACGGGGTCGCAGGTGTATCCCTTGGGCAGCGGGAATTCGCCGCCTGCGACAAAGGTTGCGGATTCGCCTGAAATCGCCGTGAGGTTCGGTTCGGCGAGCGTGCGGACGACCCCGGCGGTTTCCATTGCGCGTAGCGTTGCAGTGACCGCGGGGACGCGCTGACCGAGCAGGTTTGTTGCCTGACCCGCCGCACCGACCAGGCTATTGCCGGCGACAAGCGGGCGGCCATATGCAGTGAACGGATTCGTGTTGTTGAAGTTCACCACTGCGGTGCCGTAGTTCATCGTGGCGCTGAGATCGACGCCCAATTGCTTGATGATGTCGCGCTGAACTTCCGCCACGGTGACTTTCAGCATCACCTGATCGCGGCCACGGACCGCGATGCTGTTCACGACCTTTTCGGGGCCGCCGGCCAGACGCGCGGCCATTTCCTGGGCCTGCTGCGCCTCGATAGGGCTGGCGGCAAAGCCCGACAGCACGACGCCGTCGCCGACACCTTCAATCCGGATGTCGGACAGCGGGAACGACTGCTTCAGCGCGGCGCGCACGCCGTTAAGGTCGCGCGTCACTGCGATATCGTAAGCGGCGATCTGCTGGCCCGATGTGTCGAAGAAAACGATGTTGGTCTGGCCGACTGCGGCGCCGATAATGTAGGCGCGCTGCGCGGAGCGCACCACGGCATTGGCGATCTTGGGGTCCGCAACCAGAACGTCCTTGATGTCGCGCGGCAGGTCGATGACAACGGACTTGCCGATGCCGAGCGGCAGGAAGCGTGCATTCAACTGGCCAGCATTCGATGCGACGGCCGCAGCCGCGGGGGCGCGGTAATCGCTCGCGATCACCGGCGACATGACCGGGTTCAGCGTCAGCGCGGAAACCGCGGCAAACGACAGGGCACGCACCATGAAGGTCCGCACAGGTGCCTGATGTCCCTCTCGCCTCGTCATGCCGGTCCTCTCGATCACTTCCGTGTCGTCATTTGCGTGGAAACGCCGTAGCGAACGACATTGACGCTGTCGCTCTTGCTGCCGTCGTCGATATTGATGTCGTTGCGGTTGGCGTCGACCAGACTGCGCAATGCGAGCGACAAGGTGCCTGACTGCCGCGCACGCGCGAGCGATTCCGCCTGCTCAGGCTTCAATTCGAGTGTCGCAGTCTTGCCGACCACGACCTTCTGCCCGTCCTTTTCTCCGACTGTCTGGTCGATGGCGAGAACGCGGATGTTGGTCAGGATGATTTCGGAGTTGATGACGTCATTCGTGCCGGTGCGGCTGGCGACTCTCTCGCGCTTGGTGAGAATGACGTCGACCTTGTCGTTGGGCAGGATGAAACCACCGGCGCCGGTTTCCGGCGAGATTTCCGTCGAGATCGCGCGCATGCCGGTCGGCAGGATAGCGGCCATAAAGCCGGAACCGTTGCCCTTGACGAGCTTTGTCTCGCGGATCGGTTCGCCCGCGAGAAACGGCGAACGCGCGATCGACCCAACGATCTGGGTCATGGCTTCGGGCTGATCGTTGCGGCGGATGAAGTTGGAGCTTGCGGTCGACGACGGCCAGTTCTGCCACGCAATATCATCGGGCGTAACGGTCTGGCCGAGCGGGATGTCGGTGCGGGCAACTAGTACGTCGGTGGTGTCCATTGTCGTTGGCGCCGCAACCGGCTTCGGATCGGAGCCGCTTGCAAGATAGGCAGCCGCGCCGCCGGCGCAGACGGCAATGGCCAGGACGACAATCCGCGCGGTATTCATACGCTTTCACTTTCCACATCACGCCGCGACGGACCTGTCGCTGTGGTCGGATTTGACCAGCTAAACGTCAAAGCATGGTTAATGAGGCGTATCTAAATCGCGTTAATGAGATGTTGCCATCGTGCGGCGGCCCGCAAGTCCGCGAGCTTCTCCAGCATGTTGCCAGTGAGCACTGTGACTGAAGCAGGTTTCTAGTTCAGAGCGGCGACGGGTTCAGTGGCCGATGAAGCGGGTGAGATCGACGGCCTTCATCCATTCGGTCTCGGGATAGATCATCAGCGCACCGAGAGCGAGGGCGATACCGTACGGAATGCCGCTGTCCTTGCGGTGCAGCCGTTGCAGCCATTCCTGCGAAATTAGTGAGTACGGCAGCGGCCACTGCCGGAACTGAAGCATCAAAAGTGTCAGCGCACCGCCGAACAGGGACGCATAGACAAGGTAGCTGGCGAGAGGCGGAAACCCGAACCAGAGCCCGGCAGCGGCCGCCACCTTGGCATCGCCGCCGCCCATCCATCCGAAGGCGAAGCAGGCAAACGCGATGACCAGCACCGTCAGACCGGCCGCCACATGCATCCCGATCTCGGACAGGGGCATGCCGCTGAACCCGGCCAGCACGAAGAAACCCGCCACCAGCAGCAGCGAGATCCGGTTGGGAATCGTCATCGTGAAGAGATCGCTCGCGGCGGCGAAGGCCATCAAGGCGGGAAACAGGAAGACGCGCGCGAGATCGAGGATCATGGGGTTGCCGGGTCTGACAGATTGAGCCGCAGGAACTCGGTCCGGTTGAGCGAACGGCAGGCTACCCGGCAGAAATGAACAATACTAAAACGCGCCGGGCCAGATGCTGACGATCCGGAACAAGGCCGCGAGGCAGGCGAGGACAAGACCCGCGCAGACCAGCCGGATCGGCTCTTCGCGGGAAAGCGATACAAACAAGTGCCCGAAATTCGGACGTTTCTCGGCAGAAGACGGCTTCATACGCTTTACACAGTTCCGTCGGAGTGGCGCGGACACAGAAAAGGGCTCCGGTTTCCCGAAGCCCTTTTCTTCATCGAAACCCGACCGATTACTTGATCGAAGCGTTGATGTTGGTGAACTTGCTGTTCAGCGTGGTGCCGAGGCCGTTCACGGCAGCGATGATCGCGAGCGCAATGCCCGCGGCAATCAGGCCGTACTCAATCGCGGTGGCGCCGGATTCGTCCTTGACGAAGCGAGCAACGAGCTTGGTCATCTATAACTCCATTTGTACACGTGGCTGTAGAACTCTGGCCGTTGCGGGGGCGGAAACCACCGTGACCATAGGGTCAACCTACGCAGCAGGAATTGCAGCGCAGTTAATTCGATTGCCGAAAGACTGAGGTATCCGCTTCTTCTTGCGGACGGTAAATGCTGGTTTAACGGCATTGTACGAATAGGACGGGTTTCGCTGGCACAGTCCAGGAGCCGGCTCGAACAGCCGGATGAAACAAAGGCCCCGGTTTCCCGAGGCCTTTATGAACCCACGTGCTCCCCGTTAGTTGATCGAAGCGTTGATATTGGTGAACTTGGTGTTGAGGGTGGTGCCGAGACCGTTCACTGCGGCAATGATCGCGAGCGCAATGCCGGCTGCGATCAGGCCATACTCGATTGCAGTCGCGCCGGACTCATTCTTGAGGAAGCGGACAACGAGCGTCATATCCAATTCTCCATCTATGCGTTGAATGTCGAAACGAGCATTCTGAAAAGAGAACCGATTGAGTTCCCGGCGAGGAACCTAGAGCCGGTAAAAGTTCCAGTTCCTTAACATGATTGCAAAAAGGTGAAAGAGGGGTGAGTTCCCGCTTAACAGACAACCTGTAATTGCAAGTACTCAGCGATCCGTTCCGGCCGATGTCTGCAAGCCGTTTGCAGTTCGTTCATCAATTAACGGCAGATTTGCCATGTCGGGCGCCGGCACCGCTGCGTATCGCTTTTGCCGGCTTGTACACGCCCCGGAGTAGAGTATGTCGATCAATGTCTCGCGCCGTTACGTGCATAAAGCCGTAGCGCTGCGCTTTCTTGTTGCTGGCTTCCTGATGGTCCCGATCGCGACATTCGCCGGTACCGGCGATGAATCCGTTGCGGTTTTTGTGGATCAGGCAAAGGTGGTCAAACTGCCCGAGAAAGTCGCGACCATCGTGGTCGGAAACCCCCTAATCGCAGACGTTAACCTTCAGCCCGGCGGGATGGTGGTTGTCACCGGCAAGGGCTACGGCTCGACCAACATGATCGCCATGGATCGCGCCGGCGAGGTTCTGGCCAGCCGCTCCATTCAGGTTGAAGGTCCGGCGGACAAGATGGTCACCGTGTATCGCGGCCTGGAGCGCGAATCCTATAGCTGCACACCCGATTGCCAGCGGCGTGTGACTCTCGGTGACGGGCGGACCTACTTCGAAACCGCCCTCGGCCAGACCAACGTGCTGAACAGCCAGGCCAGTGCCGCTGGCGCGCGGCCCTGAGACCGGCTTGATTCCTTAACAACCGGTTAATTCCGCGCCGGATGTTGTTCGTATCCGGCGCAAGCATTCAACAATCTCTGTCGGCTATTCTCGGCGGTAGTTATTTCCGCTGCATGCTGAGGATAGCCCGATGCGTCACCCCGCGACATCCATGACCGCGATCAACAAGGCGCTGCGCCGGTTTCGCCGCGATAGGCGCGCTTCGGCCGCCACCGAATTCGCGTTTGTCGCTCCGATCTTCTTCGTGCTGCTTTTCGCCGTCATGGAAACGGCGATGGTATTTTTCGCCGCGCAGATCCTTGAGACCGGTACACAGAATTCAGCGCGCCTGATGCTGACGCACCAGGCGCAGGATGCCGGCATGACGCAGGCCCAGTTCAAGCAGGATCTCTGCGACCGCATCAGCGTGATGTTCAGCTGCGACGGCATCTATGTCGATGTGAAGTCATTCGCCGAGGGAGCGACGGTCAACATCACCGACCCGATCGATGGATCTGGAAACTTCGTCAACAACTTCAGCTACCAGACGACGCCCGCCGGTAGCGCCGCCACCGTGGTCGTCCGCGCTTTTTATCAGTGGCCGATGTTCGTCACCGGCCTTGGCTACAACATCGCAAACATCGGACGCAACACGTCGAACAGCAAGCGCCTCCTCGCGGCGACCGCTGCGTTCCGCGTCGAGCCTTGAGGACGAACAATCATGAAACTGGTTTCGCTTTTCAGGCATGTTCTCCGCGGCCTCCGGCTCGCAGTCCGGTTCGGTAACGACAGGCGCGGCGTGGCCGCCGTTGAGTTCGCGTTCATCTTGCCGTTGATGCTGACGCTCATGCTCGGAATGATCGACGTTTCGAGCGGGGTCGCCATCGACCGCAAGGTGACGCTGACCGCGCGCACGCTGTCCGATCTTGTATCGCAGGGCACGAAGGTATCGTCCACGGACATCTCGAACTTCTTCAAGATGGGCAGCGCCATCATGACACCGTACTCCGTCACGCCGGCGACGATGACGCAGAAGATATCCGCGGTCAGCATCGATGCATCGAAGAAGGCGAAGGTGGTCTGGAGCTATTCCGGCGCGGTCAACGGCGCCAGCTCTGTCACGGTCACGACCGGCTATGCCAAGGATACAGTCATCACAACGATCCCGGCCGATCTTCTTGTCGCGAACACGCAGTTGATCTGGAGCGAGGTGACTTACACCTTCACGCCGATCACCGGATACATCATCAAGACCAACGTGCCGCTGTCTGAGGACTGCTACACCCGGCCTCGCCAGTCCGACACGGTGACTTATACAAGCTGATCGCAAGGCAGCTTTTCAGGCGCCAAAACAAAAAGGCCGTGCGATCCGCACGGCCTTTTCAATATCTGGTTCTCGGTTCCGAATGTCCTGCGGCGTGAGCCGCAAGAATTTCAGTTAGCCGGCGGCGCGAAGATTATCGGCCGACGACTTGCCCGAACGGCGATCGGCAACGATTTCGTAGCTGATCTTCTGGCCTTCACGCAGCGTGCCCAGACCAGCGCGCTCGACGGCGCTGATATGAACGAACACGTCGTTTCCGCCATCGTCAGGCTGAATGAAACCGTAACCCTTAGTCGCGTTGAACCACTTCACTGTTCCCATGCTCACGCAGGTAGTCCTTCTCAAGATAGATATCGTCAAAGCCCACGTCTAAATGGGCTGGTGAGATCGAAATTTGGATGAGGTCGTCAGCGTCTAAACCGGCTGTACCGGTGGATAGCTATGTCGTCCGGCCGAAGATCGATATCTCAATATTACGTGAAAATGGCCCCCGAAACAATCCTGACGGGTGCGGATTTTTGATGCCCGTCCAGCGTGCTCCGGAAGCAGGAGATCGCGCATGACGCGTGCCATGCGCGATCCGTATGATGCGGAGAAACCCGCTTATCTGCGGCGAAACTGGCCGCGCGGCGGGGTGCCGCGGGGAGGTCCGCCGGCCCCACCGGGGCGCTCGTCCTTGTGCCGGAAAATCAGGCGGCCTTTCTCGAGATCGTAGGGTGACATTTCGATGGTCACCCGGTCGCCTGCCAGCGTCTTGATGCGGTTCTTCTTCATCTTCCCGGCGGTGTAGGCCACGATCTCATGTCCGGCGTCGAGCTGGACGCGATAGCGTGCGTCGGGAAGAATTTCGGTCACCAGTCCTTCGAACTGGATCAACTCTTCTTTGGCCATAGGGGTCTCCAAGTCCTTCTAATCAAGTTCGCTAATTCTGTCCGCGGGTCCGGTTCAGGACCGCTGCGGGCGCTGATTCCGATTGGGCTGATTTTGCGCCGGACGGCTTTCACGATGCAAGAAGGCGACGCCCTGAATACCCTCGCTCTTGCCACCCTGTGACGGCCGGGATTGCTCATGGCGATTGCCCTCGAAGCGGTTCGCTTGCGCGGGAGCGCCTCCACCCGGACGACGGCGGCGGCGCGGACCCTTCGATCCGGGGGCGCCGTCATTCGCACGTGGGCTGTGTCCGTTGTGGCCGTGACCACCTGACCGTGCCGGACGGTGATGCTGCGCGGGCGCGGCTGCGGCGGGACGCTGTTGATGTCCCGGCGTCCGGCGGTCTTCCTTCGGCAGGGTGACCTTGATCAGCCTTTCGATGTCGCGCAGATAGCCAAGCTCCTCGCCGCCGGCCACCAGCGAAATCGCGGTGCCGTCAGCGCCGGCGCGCGCGGTGCGGCCGATGCGGTGAACGTAGGTTTCCGGCACGTTGGTCAGGTCGAAGTTGATGACATGGCTGATACCGTCGACGTCGATGCCGCGGGCCGCGATATCGGTTGCGACCAGCGTGCGGATGTCGCCGGTGCGGAATGCCGCCAGCACGCGCTCGCGATGGTTCTGCGACTTGTTGCCGTGGATGGCTTCAGCAGGAATCCCCGCTTTTACAAGGCCTTTCACGACCTTGTCGGCGCCGTGCTTTGTGCGGGTGAACACCAGGGCGCGGTTGACCTGCTCGGTCTTGAGGATCTGCGCCAGAACGGCGGGCTTCGCGGAATGATCGACCTGGAGGACCTTCTGCGTGATGCGCTCGACGGTGGAAGACACCGGGGTCACAGCGACGCGCGCTGGATTGTTCAGCATCTGGTCGGCGAGATCGGCGATGTCCTTCGGCATGGTCGCCGAGAAGAACAGCGTCTGGCGCCGGGTCGGCAGCTTGGCGACGATTTTGCGGATGTCGTTGATGAAGCCCATGTCGAGCATGCGGTCGGCTTCGTCGAGCACAAGGAATTCGACCTGATTGAGCTTGAGGGCATTGCCCTGGACCATGTCGAGCAGCCGGCCCGGTGTTGCCACCATGACCTCAATGCCGGGCATCACGGAGCGGACCTGGCGGCCCATCGGAACGCCGCCGATCGCCAGCGCCGAGGTCAGGCGCATATGTCGCCCGTAAGCGTTGAAGCTGTCGAGGATCTGACCGGAGAGTTCGCGGGTGGGGCTGAGCACCAGCACGCGGCAGGTCTTGGGCTGCGGCTTGATACGGTTTTCCAGCAGGCGGTGCAGGATCGGAAGCGCGAAGGACGCGGTCTTGCCGGTGCCGGTCTGCGCGATGCCGATAACGTCGCGTCCGGTGATCGCGATTGGAATGGTCTGGGCCTGAATGGGGGTGGGCGTGACGTAATTTTCTTCTTTAAGAGCACGCGAGATGGGATCGGCGAGGCCGAAATCCTGGAAGGAGGTCAAAAGGGTATCTTTCTATGAGTCGCAACGCGCGCCCGGCGGAGTGCCAGGTGCGGGCGGGTGTCGGAGACACCCGCGTGTCTGGGGCGTCGGTTTCGGTTAGCTGAAGGGGCAAGCCAGAAACCGTTGAACGGGATCAGTACACGCGGCTCGCAAGGACCCGATGATTCTCAAGGTCGTGGCGCTCATATGGAACAGGAACACGGCGCTTTCAAGGTGAAATCGACCGCATGGCGGTAACCGGAGCCGGGAAGCTCAACAAAGCTGAACATGCGGCAACGTTTCGTGCTCGAATTGTAGACAATGAGGATTATATGATGAATTTTTATGCAATTGCCAAAAGCAAGGTCAGTTCAGCTGGGTGAAAAATGAGCAGGCAAAATACACGTCAAACTGAAATTCGATTTATCCATTAGAAATCAAATAATTAGGCAAATCTGTCCCATGGCATAGTTCTTGCGATTCCCTTAACGCCGCCGGCCGAGGGCCGTCGCACAGCGTTTCACGTCTGCGTCAGGGAGATGACATCGCATGACTACGCATTTCAGCAGCGCTGCAGTTGCACCGTTCAGCCGCCGTAAATGGCTGGCCGCAACTGCGGGTCTTTTTTTGGGTCTTGCCACGATCGGCGGGGCCAAGGCGCAGGAGACCATCAAGGTCGGCGTCCTTCATTCGCTTTCCGGAACAATGGCCATCAGCGAAACCACGCTGAAGGATACGGTGCTTTTCCTTATCGATGAGCAGAACAAGAAGGGCGGCGTTCTCGGCAAGAAGCTCGAGGCCGTCGTGGTCGATCCGGCGTCGAACTGGCCGCTGTTCGCGGAAAAGGCCCGCGAACTGATCACCAAGGACAAGGTGTCCGTGGTGTTCGGCTGCTGGACCTCGGTGTCGCGCAAGTCTGTGCTGCCGGTGTTCAAGGAACTGAACTCGATCCTGTTCTACCCGGTGCAGTACGAGGGTGAAGAGAGCGAGCGCAACGTGTTCTACACCGGTGCGGCGCCGAACCAGCAGGCGATCCCTGCGGTCGACTATCTCGCCAAGGAAGAGAAGGTGCAGCGCTGGGTTCTGGCCGGTACCGATTACGTCTATCCGCGCACCACCAACAAGATCCTCGAGGCCTATCTGAAGTCGAAGGGCGTCAAGGCCGAAGACATCATGATCAACTACACGCCGTTTGGTCATAGTGACTGGCAGACCATTGTGGCCGACATCAAGAAGTTCGGCTCGACCGGCAAGAAGACGGCGGTGGTTTCGACCATCAACGGCGACGCCAACGTTCCGTTCTACAAGGAGCTCGGCAACCAGGGCATCAAGGCGACCGACATTCCGGTCGTTGCGTTCTCGGTCGGTGAGGAAGAACTCGCCGGCATCGACACCAAGCCGCTGCTCGGCCATCTCGCCGCCTGGAACTACTTCCAGTCGATCAAGACGCCGGAGAACGAGGCTTTCATCAAGTCGTGGCAGGCCTACACCAAGAATCCGAAGCGTGTGACCAACGATCCGATGGAAGCGCATGTGATCGGTTTCGACATGTGGGTGAAGGCAGTCGAGAAGGCCGGTTCGGTTGACGCCGACAAGGTGATCGACGCTCTTCCTGGCACCAAGGCCAAGAATCTCACCGGTGGCGTGTCGGAAATGCTGCCGAACCATCACATCACCAAGCCTGTGTTCATCGGCGAAATCAAAGCCGATGGCCAGTTCGACGTGGTGTGGAAGACCCCTGGCCTCGTCGCCGGCGACGCCTGGTCGAAGGAGCTCGACGGCTCCAAGGACCTGATCGGCGACTGGGTCGGCAAGAAGTGCGGCAACTTCAACACCAAGACCAACAAGTGCGGTGGTCAGGGTTCCTGAGCAACGTCACGCAGCGTGATGCATCCAAGGCGCATCGCGCTCTGACCTGAAACGACCGGAAGGCGGCGGCAGTCGCCGCCTTCCTCTCACCTCTGCCGGGGTTGTCACGTGTTTTTCTCATGTCTTCATCGCTGCCGTGCGGCAGCCATTGCGCTGATATTGATGATCGTCTCGGGCGTACCGGTGCTGGCTGGTCCCTTTGAAGATGCCGTCGCGCAATTCGCCAACGATTCCTTTTCCGATACCGAAGCCGCCGTCGGCGCGCTCGCGACCAGCGGCAATCCGCGCGCATTTCCGATCATCGACGCACTTCAGGACGGTCGCCTGCTGGCCGATCCGCAGAGCAGGAAGGTTTTCGTCAAGGACAAGAGCGGCAAGGTTACCGACGCCGCGACCGGAGAGGCTGCGACCGCGCCATCGGGCGCTGTAGCGGTACGACTCAACAATCGCCTGCGCCGCACCGTTGAGGCTGCGCTCGGCGGATTGACGCTGCTGTCTCCCGATCCCGCCAGGCGTATTCAGGCGGCGCAATCCGTTTTCAAGACACATGACGCCGCATTCCTGCCGGTCATCGAAGGCGCGCTGCAGAAGGAAACCAACAGCGGCGCGAAGCGGGCCTTTGCCGAGGCCAAGGCCGCGATCGTGCTGTTCGATGCGAAGGCCTCCGAAGCCGACAAGCTCGATGCGATCTCGGTGATCCGGGATCGCGGTGATCAGGAAGCGCTGGCGCTGTTGACGGGCCTGTCGTTCGATCCGGCGTCCGCGCTTGGACGCGTCTCGGCGTCCGCGATCAGTTCGATCCAGAGCAACCTCGCGATCTGGGCCACCGCGCAGAACGCATGGTATGGCCTGTCGCTCGGCTCGGTGCTGCTGCTCGCCGCCATCGGTCTCGCCATCACCTTCGGCGTGATGGGTGTCATCAACATGGCGCACGGCGAGATGGTGATGATCGGCGCTTACGTCACCTTCGTGGTCCAGGAACTGATCCGCACCACCAATCCCGCCCTGTTCGATTACTCGCTGCTGATCGCCGTGCCGCTCGCCTTCCTTGTAGCGGGACTCATTGGCGTGATCATCGAGCGGACCATCATCCGCTTTCTCTATGGACGCCCGCTGGAGACCCTGCTCGCGACCTGGGGATTGTCGCTGGTGCTGCAGCAGGCGGTCCGCACCATGTTCGGTCCGACCAACCGCGAAGTCGGCAACCCGTCGTGGATGAGCGGCGCGTTCGAGATCGGCCAGATGACGATTACTTACAACCGGCTCTGGATTGTTGTGTTCACCATGGTCGTGTTCTTCCTGCTGCTCGGCATGCTGCGCTTCACCAGCCTCGGGCTTGAAATGCGCGCGGTCACGCAGAACCGCCGGATGGCGGCGTCGATGGGCATCGCCACCTCGCGCGTCGATGCGCTCACCTTCGGTCTCGGTTCCGGCATCGCAGGTATCGCGGGCGTGGCGCTGTCGCAGATCGACAACGTCAGCCCCAATCTCGGCCAGAGCTACATCATCGACTCGTTCATGGTGGTGGTGTTCGGCGGCGTCGGAAATCTCTGGGGCACCCTGGTCGGCGCCCTGACGCTCGGCATGGCCAACAAGTTCCTCGAGCCGGTGGCGGGGGCGGTGCTCGGCAAGATTGCCATTCTGGTGCTCATCATTCTGTTCATCCAGAAGCGGCCGCGCGGCCTGTTCGCGCTCAAGGGCCGATCGGTGGAAGCATGATGCCGTACCTGCTCACACGCTCGCTCAACAAGAGCGCGACGGTCTTTCTGCTGATCGTCGCCGCTGTCGGCATTCTCGTGCCGCTGTCGAACCTGCTGTTGCCGGTGTCCTCGCCGCTTCAGGTGCCGACCTATCTGATGGCGCTGTTCGGAAAGTATCTTTGCTACGCCATCCTCGCGCTCTCGATCGACCTGATCTGGGGCTATTGCGGCATTCTCTCGCTCGGCCACGGCGCGTTCTTCGCGCTCGGCGGCTATGCGATGGGCATGTACCTGATGCGGCAAATCGGTTCGCGCGGCGTCTATGGCAACCCGGTGCTGCCGGACTTCATGGTGTTCCTGAATTACAAGGCGCTGCCGTGGTACTGGTACGGCTTCGACATGTTCTGGTTCGCGGCGCTGATGGTGCTGCTGGTGCCGGGACTGCTCGCCTTCTGCTTCGGCTGGCTGGCGTTCCGTTCCCGCGTCACCGGTGTGTATCTGTCGATCATTACCCAGGCGATGACCTATGCGCTGCTGCTGGCGTTCTTCCGCAACGACTTCGGCTTTGGCGGCAATAACGGCCTGACCGATTTCAAGGACATTCTCGGCTTCAACGTCCAGGCGCAGGGGACCCGCGCCGTGCTGTTCATCCTGTCGTGTATCGCGCTGGCGCTTGCGTTCCTGATCTGCCGCGCCGTCGTCACATCCAAGCTGGGCAAGGTGCTGATCGCGATCCGCGATGCGGAATCCCGCACCCGCTTTCTCGGTTACCGCGTCGAGAATTACAAACTGTTCGTGTTCACCCTTTCCGCCTGCATGGCGGGCGTCGCGGGGGCGCTGTATGTGCCGCAGGTCGGCATCATCAATCCCGGCGAATTCGCCCCCGGCAACTCGATCGAGGCCGTCATCTGGGTGGCGGTCGGCGGCCGTGGCACGCTGACTGGCGCTGCGCTCGGCGCTATCGTCGTGAACTATGCGAAGACGGTGTTCACGTCCGGCGTGCTCGCGCCGTACTGGCTGTTCATGCTGGGCGCACTGTTCATTCTGGTGACGCTGCTGCTGCCGAAAGGTATCGTCGGCACCGTCAAGGACTGGTGGGCGGGCCGGCGGGAGCAACTCGCCGCGGACGAAATCAGCGCAGCAGCGGAAGACGGCGTCACCAAACCGGGTCTCACCAAACCAAGTCTGGCGGAGTAAGGCGCATGAACGTCATGGACACCCGCGCGACGTCGGCCATGCTCTACCTCGACGGCGTGCACGTCTCGTTCGATGGCTTTCACGCCATCAACAACCTGTCGCTGGTCATTGCGCCGGGTGAGATGCGGGCCATCATCGGCCCCAACGGCGCCGGCAAGACCACGATGATGGACATCATCACCGGCAAGACCAAGCCGGACGAAGGCGACGTGCTGTTCGACGGTAAGACCGATCTGACGCGACTCGACGAGACGCAGATCGCCGAGCTTGGCATCGGCCGTAAATTCCAGAAGCCGACAGTGTTCGAGAGCCAGACTATCGAGGACAATCTGCTGCTGGCGTTGAATGTCGATCACAAGGTGCGTGGCACGCTTTTCTGGCGCGAAACGCCGGATGAAAGCGAGCGGATCGAGCGCGTGCTTGAGACCATCCGCCTGAAGGATTCACGCGATCGCCTCGCGGGTGCGCTGTCGCACGGGCAAAAGCAATGGCTCGAGATCGGCATGCTGCTGGCGCAGGACCCGAAACTGTTGCTGGTCGACGAGCCGGTGGCGGGCATGACGGATGTGGAGACGCATCAGACCGCCGAACTGCTGAAAGAGATCAACAAGGAAAAGACCGTCGTTGTCGTCGAGCACGACATGACATTCGTGCGCGAACTCGGCGTCCGCGTCACCTGTCTGCACGAAGGTTCGGTTCTCGCGGAAGGCACGCTCGATCAGGTTTCGAACAACGAACGCGTCATTGAAGTGTATCTGGGGCGTTAGCGCATGATCCCGAAAAGTGGGTACCGGTTTTCGGGCAAGATCATGCGCAGAAAGTAAAGCCATGCTCGATGTAAAGAACATCACCCTCTACTACGGCGCAGCGCAGGCCTTGCGCGGCGTGTCGCTGACGGCAGAGCCCGGCAAGGTGACCTGTGTGCTCGGTCGCAACGGGGTCGGCAAGACCAGTTTGCTGCGCGCCATGGTCGGGCAGTATCCGATCAAGGACGGCTCGATCACCTTCGATGGAGCCGATATTGCCGGCCTCAGGCCGTATGAGCGTGCGCGCAAGGGGATGTCGTTCGTTCCACAGGGCCGGGAAATCTTTCCGTTGCTGACAGTGGAAGAAAACCTCAAGACCGGATTTGCGCCGCTGAAGCGCAACGACCGCACCATTCCCGACGACGTGTTTTCGCTGTTTCCAGTTCTGCAAACCATGCTGGGGCGGCGCGGCGGCGATCTCTCGGGTGGGCAGCAGCAGCAGCTCGCCATCGGCCGTGCGCTGGTGATGCGGCCCAAGCTCCTGCTGCTGGATGAGCCGACCGAAGGCATCCAACCGTCGATCATCAAGGACATCGGCCGTGCCATTTCCTATCTGCGCAGCCTTGGCACCATGGCCATTGTTCTGGTCGAACAGTATCTCGACTTTGCCTGCGAGCTCGGCGACAATTTCGCGGTCATGGATCGCGGTGCGGTGAAGTTCACCTGCGACCGCAGCAATCTGGATCCCGCCGAGATCAGCCGCCAGATGGCGCTGTAACGCGCGGGATTTTGCAGGGACTGGCGGGCGGATGCGGGGCGATATCACACCAACGGTGTCCGAGACATTCGCGGCTAACCGTGCGGTCGGCGCGGTGAAGTTCGATGTGCATCTGAAAGACGGCGCGACGCGCCGCCGCCAGTTGCATGAAGAAGGCTCGCTGCGGGTGCGGTTTCCCTCGCCCGAACAGCAGGGGCTTTCCGCAGTGTTTGTGAACACGGCCGGCGGGGTCGCAGGCGGCGACCGCTTCGATATCGACATCGCCGCCGGGGATGGCGCCCATCTCACCGTGACCACGGCCGCTGCGGAAAAGGTCTACCGTTCTCACGGGCCCGAAGCCCAGGTGAACATTGCGCTGCGCGCCGCGGCCGATGCGCGGCTGTGCTGGCTGCCTCAGGAAACCATTGTGTTCGATCAGGCCCGGGTCCTGCGCCGGATCGACATCGACCTGGCGCAGAGCGCGTCGCTTCTGCTGTGCGAAATCGTTGTGTTCGGGCGCGCCGCCATGGGCGAGATCATGGCGCACGGCAGTTTCACCGATCGCTGGCGGATGCGGATCGGCGGCAAGCTTGCCTTTGCCGAAACCATCCGGCTCGAAGGCGACATTGCGGCCAAGCTGGCCCGCCGCGCTGTCGCGAACGGCGGCGTCGCCGTCGGTACGGCGTTGATCGTGCCGGGCGATGAATCCATCGTCGAGCGCATCCGTGAAGTCTCCGATGCATTCGGCGCCGAGGCCGGGGTCTCGGCGTGGAACGGATTTGCAATGGCGCGTTTCTGCGCCCAGGATGCGGCGCGGCTTCGCGCCGATATGATGAAAGTGCTGGAACGTGTGAGCCCTTCGGGCTTGCCGCGACTTTGGCTTAACTAGAATTCAGATAAACCGGATACTGCCCGCATGAATTTGTCTCCTCGCGAAAAAGACAAGCTCCTGGTTTCCATGGCCGCCATCGTCGCGCGGCGGCGCCTCGAACGGGGCGTGAAGCTCAATCATCCTGAAGCGATTGCGATCATCTCGGATTTCATCATTGAAGGCGCGCGTGACGGCCGCACCGTCGCCGACCTGATGAAGGCTGGCGCGGAGGTCATCACCCGCGAGCAGTGCATGGATGGCATCGCCGAGATGATTCACGACATTCAGGTCGAAGCGACGTTCCCCGACGGGACGAAGCTGGTCACCGTTCACGAACCCATTCGTTGAGGACTTCAGGATGATCCCCGGTGAACTCTTCATCAAGGACGGCGATATCGAACTCAATGCCGGCCGCAAGACGGTGACGCTGACGGTGGCCAACACCGGCGACCGGCCCATTCAGGTTGGTTCGCACTATCATTTCTTCGAGACCAATCCGGCGCTGAAGTTCGACCGCAAGAAAGCGCGCGGCATGCGGCTCGACATCGCGGCGGGGACAGCCGTTCGCTTCGAGCCGGGCCAGACGCGCGAGGTCAATCTCGTCGCGGTGGCTGGTAAACGTACGATCTACGGTTTCCGCGGCGATGTGAGCGGCAAGTTGTGAGCGGCATCAATTTCAGGACAGGGGCATACTAATGGCCACCAGAATTTCTCGCTCCGTCTATGCGGACATGTTCGGTCCCACGACAGGGGACAAGGTCCGGCTGGCCGATACGGATTTGATCATCGAGGTCGAGAAGGATTTCACCGTCTACGGCGAAGAAGTGAAGTTCGGCGGCGGCAAGGTGATTCGCGATGGCATGGGCCAGTCGCAGATCACCAACAAGCAGGGCGCGGCCGATACCGTCATCACCAACGCACTGATCGTGGACCACTGGGGCATCGTCAAGGCCGATGTCGCCATCAAGGACGGCTACATCTCGGCCATCGGCAAGGCGGGTAACCCTGACATTCAGCCCGGCGTCACCATCATCATCGGTCCCGGCACCGACATCATCGCGGGTGAAGGCAAGATCCTCACCGCCGGCGGCTTCGATTCGCACATCCATTTCATCTGTCCGCAGCAGATCGAACATGCGCTGATGAGTGGCGTCACGTCGATGCTTGGCGGAGGCACAGGTCCATCGCACGGCACCTTCGCGACCACCTGCACGCCGGGACCGTGGCACATGGCGCGGATGATCCAGTCGTTCGACGCGTTTCCGGTCAATCTCGGCATTTCAGGAAAGGGTAACGCTTCACGACCCGCCGCGCTGGTCGAGATGATCAAGGCGGGCGCCTGCGCGCTGAAACTGCACGAGGACTGGGGCACCACACCAGCCGCCATCGACAACTGCCTTTCAATCGCCGACGACTACGACATTCAGGTCATGCTGCATTCGGACACGTTGAACGAATCCGGCTTTGTCGAAGACACCGTCAAGGCTTTCAAGGGCCGCACCATCCATGCCTTCCACACCGAAGGCGCGGGCGGCGGCCACGCGCCGGATATCATCAAGGTCGCAGGTCTGAAGAACGTCTTGCCGTCGTCGACCAACCCGACCCGGCCGTTCACGCGCAACACCATCGACGAGCATCTCGACATGCTGATGGTCTGTCACCATCTCGATCCGTCGATTGCGGAAGATCTGGCCTTTGCCGAAAGCCGCATCCGCAAGGAGACCATCGCGGCAGAGGACATCCTTCACGATCTCGGCGCGCTGTCGATGCTGTCGTCGGACAGTCAGGCGATGGGCCGTCTCGGCGAAGTCATCATCCGCACCTGGCAGACCGCCGACAAGATGAAGAAGCAGCGCGGCTCGCTGCCGGAGGACAAGGGCAACGACAACGACAATTTCCGCGTGAAGCGCTACATCGCCAAATACACCATCAATCCGGCAATAGCCCACGGTGTGTCCAAGCTGATCGGCTCCGTCGAGAAGGGCAAGATGGCCGATCTTGTGCTGTGGTCGCCGGCGTTCTTTGGCGTCAAGCCCGATCTGATCGTCAAGGGCGGCTCCATTGTCGCAGCTCCGATGGGCGATCCGAATGCGTCGATCCCGACGCCGCAGCCGGTGCATTATCAGCCGATGTTCGCCGCCTACGGCAAGTCCCTCACCGCGTCGTCGGTGGTTTTCACGTCGAAAGCGGCGATTGCAGGCGGGCTCGCCAAGAAACTCGGCATCGACAAGAAGCTCTACGGTGTTTCAAACACGCGTGGCCGGATATCGAAGAAAAGCATGATTCACAACGGTGCGACCCCGAATATCGAGGTCGATCCCGAGACCTACGAGGTGCGCGCCGACGGCGAATTGCTGACCTGCGCGCCCGCGGAGGTCCTTCCCATGGCGCAGCGCTATTTCATGTACTAGGGTCCCGGCCTTAACAGTAAAAGCCGGGAGGATTACCGTGATCTACGTTGTTGCGACTTTGACCATCAAGCCTGAGACACGTGCGGACATGATTGCCGCCGCGAAAGCCTGCATCGCCGAGACCCGCAAGGAAGCCGGGAACATCGCCTACGATCTGCATGAGAGCGTGACCGATCCCACCAAGCTGGTCTTCGTCGAGCAGTGGGAAAATGCCGAGGCGCTGGTGCCGCATCGCAAGGCCGAGCACATGAAGACGTTCGGACGCGTGGTCGTGAATTGCCTCGCAGCGCCGCCGAAGATCGAAGTCATTACGCCGGCGAACGTGGAGGTTCGATGATCTACGTCGTCGCCACCACCAAGGTAAAACCGGAAGGCCGCGAGGCCTTCATCGCCGGTGCGAAAACCTGCATCGCCGAAACCCACAAGGAGAAGGGCTGCATCTCCTATGAGCTCCACTCCAGCGTGAATGATCCGAACACCCTGGTCTTCGTCGAGCGCTGGGAAACGCGCGATGATCTCACCGCGCACAGCCGCGCGCCGCATCTGAAGGCGTGGCGCGAACTGTCCGCGCCGTTGAAAGCCTCGCCGACCGAGATCGAGATCATCAGCGGAGGCGAAGTCCAGAAACTATGAGCACGCCGTCATGATCCGCGCGACGCAGGTTCGCCCGCCCGGCAGTTGGACCGGGGCCGCCGACACGGTGGTCCTCGGTTTCGACGACCGGCACCGGCGACGCATGGCCATGACCGGTACGCGAGGGCTGGAATTCCTGCTGGACCTGAAGGAAGCCGTCGCCCTGCGCGGCGGCGATGCCCTGGTGCTGGAAGACGGGCGACTTATCGAGGTGGTCGCCGCGCCCGAACCGCTGGTGGAGATCCGCGGCACCGATCCGCATCATCTGGTGCGGGTCGCCTGGCATCTTGGGAATCGTCACTTGCCGACACAGATCATCGGCAAGGGCCTTCGCATCCGCCGCGATCATGTGATCGAGGACATGGTGCGCGGCCTCGGCGCGCGTGTGATCATCATTGAAGCGCCGTTCGATCCCGAGGGTGGAGCGTATTCCGGTGGCGGTCATGGATCGCATGGTCATGATCATCACGGTCACGGCCATCATGATCACGGCCACCACGATCATGCGCGCCATGACCATAATCACGCGCACGATCATGGTCACGGCGGGCATGACCATGATCATCACCACGGTCATTCCCATGCTCATGACCATAAATGAGCGCGATCAGGATGGCGTCGAATCCGGGGCGGAGGAGTCGGCTGCGCTCTTTCGCCTGATGACATGGCTGTCGCCGTCGTTTCCGGTGGGATCGTTCTCCTATTCCAGCGGCATCGAGTGGGCGGTCGAAGCTGGCGACATCAAGGACAGGGCGACATTGCAGGGCTGGCTTGCCGCGATGCTGCTGGAGGGCGCCGGTTTCTGCGACGGCCTGTTTCTGTGCCACGCATGGCGCGCCGCCGAGGCGGGTGACGGTGGGACGCTGGGCGCGATTGCCGAACTTGCCGCGGCTTTCACACCGTCGCGCGAACGGCATCTGGAAACCACGGCGCAGGGGCGCGCCTTTGTCGAGATTGCCCGCTCGGCCTGGAATTGCGAGGCGCTGGATTTGCTATCCGCGCATGTGACCGGCCCCATCACCTATCCGGTTGCCGTGGGCGTCCTCGCGGCGGGACACCGCATTTCGCTCAGCTCGACGCTGCATGCGTTTCTCCACGCCACGACGTCGAACTGGATATCGGCTGGCGTGCGTCTCATCCCGCTCGGGCAAACCGACAGCCAGCATGTGCTCGCCGCACTTGAGAGCGCGATCGCCGCGACGGCGGAGAAATCCTTGCAGGGTTCGCTGGACGATCTCGGCAGCGCGACGTTCCGCGCCGATCTCGCCAGCATGCGCCATGAAACGCAGTACACGAGGCTGTTTCGATCTTGAGAAAGATGTCCCTATGAGCACCAGCATGAATGGACCGTTGCGCGTCGGCATCGGCGGACCTGTCGGATCGGGGAAGACCGCCCTGATGGACCTGCTCTGCAAGTCGATGCGCGAGCGTTACGAGATCGCGGCCATCACCAACGATATCTATACAAAGTGGGACGCGGAGTTTCTGGTTCGCTCAGGTTCGCTGACGCCGGATCGCATTGCGGGCGTGGAGACCGGTGGCTGTCCGCATACGGCGATCCGCGAAGATGCCTCGATGAATCTCGCGGCAGTGGCCGACATGCGGGTCAAGTTTCCCGATCTCGATCTTGTGCTGATCGAATCCGGCGGCGACAATCTGGCGGCGACCTTTTCGCCGGAACTGGCCGACCTGACCATCTATGTGATCGACGTCGCGGCGGGCGACAAGATTCCGTCCAAGGGCGGCCCCGGCATCACCCGCTCCGATCTGCTGGTGATCAACAAGATCGATCTCGCCCCCCATGTCGGCGCCTCGCTCGAGAAGATGGACACCGATGCGAAGCGGATGCGGGGCGAGCGCCCCTTCGTCATGACCAACCTGAAAAAGAGCGAAGGGCTGGATCGCATCATCCGCTTCATCGAGGCAAAGGGCGGCCTTCAGGTTTCGGTTCCGGAGAAGGTTAACTGAGGCAACGCCTGCCTTTCTGCCCAGGGGGTGCGTCCTTCCGCATCGGTATTTTCTGGAACGCCTGGGTGGCCGGAGTGTTAGTCATGCATGAAGCATTCTGTTTTCGCAGCAGCATCCGGCAGAGACTATAGCGGCGTCTTTCTTGGCGCGGTTCTGCTTGGAATTGTCGCCGTCGTCGTCGGGCTGGCCCTGGTTGTCGCCTAGCCTGCCGTTCGTGCGGCTCCGGGGGCGCTGCGCCGGATTTACCATGAGCGCTGAGAGGTATATTTTCCCGTCGCTGGAACCATCTGTCAGCGCTTACATTAATCCATTCGCGACCCATTCAAGCCGTGCCGGTTCGTTTGCCCGAACGATCCGTCAGTTCAGAGCACTCATGACCTGCAGTTCGGTATCTGCATACAACGTCGATTTTTGCCAGGCCGGCCTCGCCGGCCGGTGTCATTTTTCATCCCTTCTCCTTTTCGAGTAATTGCGTGCTCCGTCTCGGTTTCATCATCGGACTGATGGCGATCATCGGACTGGTCCTTTCCGGTCTCGCTGCCATGAAGGTTTACGACCAGGAACTGTCCATCGGACAGACCACGCTGGCGCGCGCGGTCGATACCCACGCAAGTCTGGTTCAGGAGCGGCTGAGTGAGCGGGAACTGCTCGCCCGTGTCGCGGTCGGATTGTTCCGCTCGCCGGCGGTCAACATGGCCAATGCACTGCAGCCGTTGCGGTCGTCGATTTATGCCTTCAAGACCGATTTTCTTGTCGCAAGCTGGGTGGCCCGTATTCCGCGTGCCGATTTCGGCCGGGCGCAGAACGACCTGAAGGCTGCCGGTTTTCCGAACCCGACAATCCGGAACTTCAACGACACGCCGTTGAATCCGGTGGCGGTACCCGATCCGGCGACCGTCGTGATGGATGTCGAGCCGCAGAACGATGAAACCAAGACCTTTGTCGGTCGCATGCTGAATAATCATCCGGTGATCGCGGAGATGTTCAATCGTGCGGTGGAGGAGGACAGGCCGGTATCTTCCGATCCCTTCGTGCTGCTGCGTACCGGTGGTCCCATGGGCATCGTGCTGGCCTCGCCGGTACGGGCGGATACGGGCCCCACCGTTGCAGGCTTTCTGACCATATCCTATCGGCTGGCGCCGCTGATGCTCACCAATGACGAGTTGTCGTTGTTCTCGGTGGCGCTGCGCGATCCGCGCAATGCTTCGGACAATCTGACCTCCGACGCCGACGGCAACGTCACATCCGTTCCGCTGCAACTGGATGCCGACAATCCGCCGCTGCTGCGTGTCGTGTCCTTCGGCGCGCGGGACTGGACCCTGATCTACTACGCAAAAACCAATGTGGCGACGCGGGCGCAGGAACTGGCAGCGATCGTGTCGCTGATCGGCGCGGCGCTGACCCTCATTTTCTGCGGCCTGTTCGGATACGTGTCCTACAACAACGTCCGGCTCAGCCGGGAGATCCAGACCCGCATCGACTTCGAGCGGCGGCTGACCGCCGTGATCGATGAACTCAATCATCGCGTAAAGAACATTCTTGCGGTGATCCAGTCGATCGTGACCCGCACGATGCGTCATGGCGCCGACGTCGATATTGCGCGCGATCTCCTGATCGGCCGGATTCACGCGATGTCGCATGTCGTGTCGTTGCTCAGCGAAAGCCAGTGGCAGGGCGTCAAGCTCAAAGGACTGTTCGAGTCGCGTGCGATTCCGCACGCGGATCGCATTGCGCTCACCGGGCCGGACATCACTGTCAGTGCGCGCGCGGCGCAAAGCCTGTCGCTGCTGTTCTTCGAACTGGCATCGCATGCGGATGAAGGTTTATCGCTGGTCGGCAAGCATCCGCATATCGTCGCCGGCTGGACGGTGTCCGATGGACCTGATGCGGTTTTCCATTTCCGCTGGGAGGAATTCAACACCAGCGCAGCCACCCGCCGTGCGGACAGCGAATTCGGTCTCGTGCTTCTGGACCGCGTTGCGCCCGAGGCGCTGGGCGGTGCGTCGAAGCGTTACTTCACGGATGTCAGCTACGTTTATGAACTCACCGCTCCGATGGAGACCGTGGTGGACGAGGCTGAAATGGATCGCACCGAGCGCATCGGCAAGCCGGTGAAGAAGCGTTGATCCAGGCCGGCGCAGGAACAAACTTTCGCGCGAAGAATTAGGCAGCAGGTGTCACGCGAAGGAAAGTTCCATGGGACGATACCTGCTGTTGTGGTTTCTCGGAATTCCTATTCCCGTTCTGATCCTGATCTGGGCCTTTGGCGGCCTCAACTGATCGCAAAAGCGGCCACCTGCGGGTGGCCGCTTTTTCATTTGCAGTGAGGTGGCAGGCTAGCCGCCGCCTCCGCCGATCACGGCGCGAATGGTGTTATCCGGTCCGAAGTCTTCCGCACCCTCGACATAGAGCAAGGCGCTCAGCTTCGACCGCGCGCGATTGACGCGGCTCTTGATGGTGCCGACTGCGCATCCGCAGATCGCCGCGGCATCCTCATAGGAGAATCCGGATGCGCCCACGAGAATGAGCGCCTCGCGTTGATCCTGCGGAAGCTTGTCGAGTGCGGTCCGGAATTCCTCGAACTCGAGGTGCGAGCCCTGGGCTGGCTGTGACTTGAGCGTCTTGGCATAGCTGCCATCGGCATCCTCGACCTCACGCCGCCGCTTGCGATAGTCCGAGCGAAACAGATTGCGCAGGATTGTGAACAGCCACGCTGGAAGATTTGATCCCGGCTGGAACGAGTCGATATGCGCAAGCGCACGCAGCAGCGTTTCCTGCACGAGGTCGTCGGCGCGGTCAGCATTGCCGCTCAGCGAAATAGCGAACGCACGCAGACTAGGAACAGTGGCGAGGATATCATCGCGAAGTGAATCAGTGAGAGGCATTAGTCCCTCCCATCTTTTGTCGGTTCTCCGGATATCTGTGAAGCCGCCTCTTGTGAATCAAGCTGACGAATCAGATCGGCAAACCGATCCGGTACTCCTTGACGCACGACATCGTCGTACATGGCGCGCAACTGATGTCCGATCCTGGATTGAATTTCGGAATTCAGCCCTCCCGGCTTGCCCGGTGGCCTGCTTGACGGCGGCTTTTGATCTTTCATTGGCTTTATCCGTTTTTCCCCATGAGCTAACTCGCTAAAAACACGGGAGTTTTTGTCCCCCCGGCGAAGGGTTAGCCCGCCTGATCCAGTCATAAACGGGAGGGTGAGCGGAAAGTTCCGACCGGGAGGAACTTTTCTCCGATTTATGCGTAGATAGTCCGAAGCGGGGGAACCGGCGGTCAATCGCGCTGTCGGGCCGAACCTGAATTGATGACCGATTGGAGGGGGTATGTCTCGTTCTCAGCTCGTAGCTGAACATTTGCCACTGTTGCGGCGGTATGCCCGCGCTTTGACCGGAAGCCAGGCATCGGGAGATGCCTATGTCGCAGCCATGCTTGAAGCCCTGCTGCAAGACCCCTCGCTGCTGGAAGAAAAATTCGGGCCGCGCGTCGGGCTGTTCAGATTATTCACGCAGATCTGGAATTCGGTGTCCCTGAATGAGAACACCGACAAGGGTCCTGCGCAGGCGTCCGAGCAGCGGCTGTCGAATCTGACGGCGCTTCCGCGTCAGGCCTTCCTGCTGTTGTCGCTCGAAGGTTTCTCGGAAGAGGAAGTCGCCCACATCCTCAACACCGAAATCACACATGTTCGTGAACTGGCGGATTCCGCCGGCCGCGAACTGGCCGCCGAAATCGCGACTGATGTGCTGATCATCGAAGACGAAACATTCATCGCGATGGATCTCGAGAGTCTGGTCAAGAATCTCGGACACAATGTCATTGGCGTCGCCCGGACCCATACCGACGCCATTACGCTGGCGAAGTCTAAGAAGCCCGGTCTGATCCTGGCGGATATTCAGCTGGCCGATGGCAGTTCGGGGCTCGATGCAGTGAATGAACTGCTGAAGACGTTCGAGGTGCCGGTGGTCTTCATCACCGCATATCCCGAGCGGTTTTTGACCGGCGAACGGCCTGAACCGGCCTTCCTGATCTCGAAGCCGTTCCAGCCGGCCATGGTGTCCGCCGTGGCGAGCCAGGCCCTTTTCTTTCAGCGCAACTCCCGTAGCCGTCCCAAGGCGGCGGCTTCCTGAGGCATCAGGCATTGCACAAAAAGCCGGAACGCGGGTTTGCCGTGTTCCGGCTTTTTCTATTCGCAGTCCAAAGCAAACAAAGAAAAGGGGTGCGGTCGGCATCACCACGACCACACCCCCGTACGCCGGTCGATTAGGGGCAGGGGGATTGACCGGCTCTGGAAAAGACGCCGGTCTCACGAAAGTGTTCCCAGCCAGCGGCGCTTTTTTTCTCCAGCCGCTTGCCCGTGAGCCCGGAACGAAAGCCGGGCGGCCCACGTTGAATCCGAAAGCCGCAATCATGCGGCATGGCAGCGTAGGGGCGTCAGATGTCGTACATGGCTTCTGGAAGTCTTGGAGTGGTGGCCGCGGTGCTGGCACTGGGTGCCGTGCATCTCGAAGTGTCGGCAGGAAATGATCTGCTCGGTCCGGTCCAGCGTGGCGATGCCAGCACAGCGATGCCGGCTGCTTCGGCTCGCGAAGCCATCACAATCAACGTCGATCGTTCGGCCAAGGGTGATCGTGCCCCGGTGGTGGCTGCCGCTGGCGGCGTGACGATTTCCTTCAAGGTGCCGGGCGTGGCCGATGCGTCGGTGATGGTCCGGATGCCTGCGGGTGAGGGCGCAGATGCCCTGCGCAAGGCCCCGGCATCGACCGTGGGCTCCGGCAAGGGATCATCGGCAGGAACACGCCCCGTGGCGTGCGAACCGGTTGTGAGTGTTCTCACGGACGTCGCCAGGCAGCTTGCCCCCGGCCGTTGCATCACCTGATCTGCGGCTTCCAGCGAACAACAAAAAAGAGCGCCAGGCGGCGCTCTTTTTCGTTTTGTTGCTGTTGCGAAAACTTATTCTTCTTCGTCGGGTTGGTCGCCGGCCGCCGGACGGCGGCTGGCCAACAGGCCCAGTGCAATGCCGCCGACCGCGACCAGTGGAATGATGCGCTTGAGCCCGATCGTACGGACGATCTGCAGTCCGGCCGCGAGCACCATGGGATCGCTCAGCGCGGCCTGCATGGTGGATTTCGCCGCTTCAACGGGCTTCTTTTTGACCTGCCGTTTGCGGACGGCGTAACAGATCGCCGCCAGCACGGTTGCCACGAAGAATACGCCTGCTCCCGCGAAGCAGGCCTGCAGCAATCCGTATTTCTGGAGGACGAACACGAAGGCGGCTGCGCACAGAAACGAGGTCGTGATAAAGAGGCAGACCGCAACCGCAATCGCCAGCGAGGTGAGCCGCAATGCGCTGCCGGTGCTCTCCCGGAAGTCATCGATGAACTTCTGAAACATTGAAAACCCGATCAGTATTCGTCGAAAAATGGCAGGGCGTTACCGCTGGCGCGGATGCCGGCGGTGGCCGGGAAAAAATCCGGCTATTAACGGCGCCATGTCACACCGATCAGAAAGCCAAGCCCGATGGCGAGGCCGACCGCAGCCAGCGGGCGCTGCGTGATGGCGTCTTCAAGGGACTCCTCGAGCGTGCCGGCATAATCCTGCGCCGCGTCGAGCGCTTCGCTGCCGCGCTTGCTCATGTCCGACATCACGGAATCCACGTCGGAACGGGCCTGTTTGTAGGCCCGCCTGGCCTGCTTGCGGGCGTCGCCCTTGAATGCTTCGATCACGTCCGAGAGCTGCTCTGCGAGTGCGGAAATATCGTTTTTCACGGCGTCTAAATCCTTCTGAAGGCGTTCGGATGTTGCTTTGTCCGTCATGGTCTTCATCGCGTCTTCACCATCGGTGCTCGACATCTAAAACTCCTGATAGCCACGGGGCGCGGTGCGAAAACGCGCGGTTCTCGTGAAGGTTCCATCGCTTTACGGGTCTGGTAACTGGGTGTCTTTGACCGGCATCAAGTGCTCCTTGAGGACCAGTCCGACGATCAGGATGGGCGACGACAGAAACGCACCCATCGGTCCCCACAGCCATGTCCAGAAAGCGAGTGCGATAAAGACCGCGAGCGCATTCAGTGCCAGCCGCCGGCCGATAATCGATGGGGTCACGAAATGCCCCTCGACGAAGGCGACAATGGCAAAGCCGCCCGCGGCGGCCACCCCGCCGGCGAGCGTGCTTGACGTAATGACGCCCACGGCGGCGAGCACGACGAATGTCACAATCGGACCGATGATCGGAATGTAATTCAGTGTCGCGGCGAGCGCGCCGAGGCCTGCGGGATTCGGCATCCCGGTGACGGCGCAGATCAGTCCGGTCGCGATGCCGAGGCCCATGTTGATCAGTGTCACGGTGAGAAGATAGCCGCCCAGGCTGCTTTCGATCTCGTTCAGAATGCGTAGGACGCGCAGCCGCTCGTCACGATCGGTAAAGTTCAGGACCAGCGCCCGGCGCAGGTCCGGCCAGCTTGCAATGAAAAGCACGAGGACCGCGAAGAACAGCAGGATCTCGGTAAACGTGGGAGACAGGAATTCCAGCGTGGGCTGGACCCATTCGATCTTCGGCAGTGAAAAGGCCGGCTCGCCGGGTGCAGGGGTTGCCCCAAACAGCGCCTGCAACTGATGCCAGAATGCGAGAGGCCGATCGAAGACATGAAACTTGTCCTTCAGCGACGGACCGAGCTCCGGAAGCCGCGTCGACCATTCCATTACCGGCGCGGAGATGAGCGCGATCATGAAAACGAGCGCGGCGAAGGTGGCGGAAACAATGAGCACCGCCGACGCCGATCGGGGAATTCCGTATTTCTCGAGAAATTTTGCAGCCGGCGAGAGCATCGTTCCGATCACCAGTGCGGTGACCGTGGGCAGGAAGAATGCCCGCGCGACATAGAGAACGGCGATGACGCTGATGATCAGCAATGCGACCAGCGAAAACGAAATGATGTCCGCACGGCTCATGGTCAGAGGCCGCTGTTCTTTCCGCTCGTCCGGCGGTTCTGTTACCGCCGGACTTTTTGACTCGCGCACCTCCCGGCGCACGCTGGGCATCGTCAGATTCTGCCTAGCAGCAGAAGGATGACCACGATCACCAGGATGGTGCCGACGATACCTGACGGGCCGTAACCCCAGTTCGCGCTATGGCCCCAGCTTGGAATGACGCCGAGCAGGATCAGGATCAAAATAATGACGAGAATGGTGCCAAGAGACATGACTAAAGTCCTCGATTTGCGCCGGGGCCCACTGTCATGCACCGGCTTCAGGGACCGCTAACCGGCAGGCAGTCCCAATGTTCCGCCGCCGCGGCTTGAACCTGCCGGCTGCGGATTCTCACAAATCATTTCGGGCGAGGCGCGTTCGGAACCAAAAGCAGCAGGCCCGCGTTCGCTCTGTATCCGCATCACACGATGCCATCGCAGAACCCGAGGGCAGGTCATGACACATTCGGCACAGGCGAATTCAGTGTCTCGAAATTCCATTTCCCGGATCTTCACCACGTCCCTTCGATCCGCCCGCGGCCTCACCGTCGCGGCGCTGGCTTTCCCGATCTTTGCGGCGACCCCGGCGATGTCGCAAACGCTTGGATATGCAGGTGTTTACCAGGGAGCGCCGGAAAGGACCTTCTGGTCGGACCAGCAGTCGCTGCCCTCGCCGGGCGTGACCGAAGACGATGGCGCTACGGTTCTTCCCGAACGGCTTCAGCGCAAGATCGTCTCGTTCGAAAGCCGCGAAGCGCCGGGCACGATCGTGATCGATACCGGCAACACCACGCTCTACTACGTGCTGGGCCAGGGCCGCGCCATTCGCTATGGCGTGGGCGTCGGCCGAGAGGGCTTCACGTGGTCGGGCGTGCAGACCGTCTCGCGCAAGGCGGCGTGGCCCGACTGGCATCCGCCGGCGGAGATGATCGCACGCCAGCCGTATCTGCCGCGGTTCGTTGCGGGCGGTCCGGGAAATCCGCTGGGCGCTGCTGCGATGTATCTCGGCACCAGCTCCTATCGCATTCATGGCACCAACGATCCCTCGACCATCGGAAAGTTTGTCTCCAGCGGCTGCATCCGCCTGACCAATGAGGACGTGCAGGATCTGGCCAGCCGCGTCACCGTCGGCACCAAGGTGATCGTGCTGCCGAAGAGCAGCCGTCTCGAAGCGGGTGTGAGCAAGGAACGAGTGGTGCCGAGGGCAGGCGCGCCGAAGCCGCTTCGCGTCAGCGACACGGTGCCGCACACGTCACATAACGTCAAATTGTCCGGATTGTATTGAGCGAAAATTTGAGCATGCAGTGTAGCGGATGGACCGAGGCTGAAGGGGGCATGATGCGTCAGGGAAAGTTGTATTACCGATCGATGGCGGCTGCCGTCGCGATTGGGCTTGTCGCGTTAGCCGGTGCACCCTCAGCGCATGCCCGCGATTTTTTCTCGTCCTTCTTCGGCGGCGCCTTCAATGATAACGCGCATCCAAGCCCGCCGCCGGAGTCGATGCCGTTCGCTTCTCCGTTCGGTGACGGCCAGCAGCCAAACCGGCGCGTCAACATCTATGGCGGCAGCTACAGCGGCGGATCGACGACGTACTGCGTGCGGACTTGCGATGGCCGTTACTTCCCCGTCACCGCATCCGACGGGCAGAGCAAAGCGGAGGCCTGCAAGAGCTTCTGTCCTGCGACCGAGACGAAAATCTATCACGGCGGCTCGATCGACAACGCGTCGAGCGATACCGGCCGATCCTATTCGGATCTGCCGAACGCGTTCCGCTATCGCAAGGAGCTTGTCGCCGGCTGTACCTGTAACGGCAAGGATTCCGTCGGACTGGCACCGGTGAAGATCGAAGACGATCCGACCCTGCGCAGTGGCGACATCGTCGCCGGCGCGGATGGCCTGATGGTTGCGGGCTATAGCCGCCGCAGCGCTGCGCTGAATTTTACGCCGGCACCGAAATCCGTTCGCGCGAAATTCGAACGGCTGCCTGTCGTCGCTGCGCAGTAAGCATGACCATGATCGTTGTTCCCTAAAGGGAACCAAACCTCAGCGGAATTGTTGACGTGCCGGGATACGGGACATGGCTCTCGCACCCAGCCGAACCGATCATGAGGGGTTACCATGTCTCTGCTTATCAGTATCCTGATCACGTTTCTTGTCGTTATTCTCGTTCTTTATCTCGTCAATCTCCTGCCGATCGACGGCCGCGCCAAGCAGATCGTGCGTGCCATTGTCATTATCATCGGCATTATCTCGATCCTGAAATATCTCGCGGTGTTCTAGAGCGCGGTTCGTCCTTGCAACGAGCGCAGCGACTTGTTGCTCTGGATTGCTTCGCTCTGCTCGCAATGACGCAAATCTCGAGGCAAACAAAAACCCCGGCATCGCGCCGGGGCTTTTCCTTTAGGAGGCTAACCTTGCTTACTTCAGCGTCTTGAACCAGTCGTCCACGTCCTTGTGAATCTGGTCCTTGGCGAAGCCGTAACGCTGCTGGAGCTTGCCTTCGAGCTGCTCGCGGCGGCCCTCGATGACGTCGAGATCGTCGTCGGTGAGCTTGCCCCATTTTTCCTTGGCGGCGCCCTTGAACTGCTTCCAGTTACCTTCAACGCGGTTCCAATCCATCGTTATCCTCCAGTGTTGGAAAGACGGATAACGATGCGATGGCGCGAACGTTCCTGCGGGAACTGCGGCGAAGTGGCGTCATTCCGCCGCGAGAAGAACGATACGCATTTGAGTCGGCCTGAATCAAAAACCCCGGCGCGAGCGCCGGGGTTCTCGTCTTCATATCAATGGTCCGTGGGTCAGCCTGCCGCTTTCGCTTCCTTGCGGCGCGCATGCAGGATGAACTCGGTGTAGCCGTTCGGCTGCTCGCGGCCCTTGAAGATCAGGTCGCAGGCGGCCTGGAATGCCACGCCGTCGAACTTCGGCGCCATCGGCTTGTAGAGCGCATCGCCTGCGTTCTGCTTGTCCACGATCGCGGCCATCCGCTTCAGGGATTCCATCACCTGATCCTTGGTAACGACGCCCTGATGCAGCCAGTTGGCGAGATGCTGTGCGGAGATGCGCAGCGTGGCGCGGTCTTCCATCAGGCCGACATCGTGAATGTCCGGCACCTTGGAGCAGCCGACGCCCTGATCGATCCAGCGCACCACATAACCGAGGATGCCCTGGCAGTTGTTGTCGATCTCCTGCTTGACGTCGTCCGGCGCCCAGTTCGACTGCGAGACCGGAATGGTCAGGATGTCCGACAGCTTCGCCTTCGGACGGCTCTTCAGTTCCTTCTGGCGCGCGCCGACGTCGACCTGATGATAGTGCAGGGCGTGCAGCGTCGCGGCGGTCGGCGAGGGCACCCACGCGGTGGAAGCACCGGCCTGCGGATGCGCGATCTTCTGCGCCAGCATGTCGGCCATCTTGTCCGGTGCCGCCCACATGCCCTTGCCGACCTGGGCGTGACCCGGCAGGCCGTTGGCCAGACCGGTGTCCACGTTCCAGTCCTCGTAGGCCTTGATCCAGGGCTGCGCCTTCATGTCGTTCTTGCGGATCATCGGGCCCGCTTCCATCGACGTATGGATTTCGTCGCCGGTGCGATCGAGGAATCCTGTGTTGATGAAGCAGATGCGCTGCGCGGCATTCTGGATACACGCCTGGAGGTTCACCGTGGTGCGGCGCTCCTCGTCCATGATGCCGACCTTCATGGTGTTGGCCGGAAGGCCGAGCATCTTCTCGACGCGGCCGAACAGATCGACGGTCAGCGCGACTTCGTCCGGACCATGCATCTTCGGCTTGACGATATAGACCGAGCCCTTGCGGCTGTTCTTCAGCTTGGTCTTGCCCTTCAGGTCGTGAAGCGCGAGCAGACCGGTGACGGCGGCATCGAGAATGCCTTCCGGAATTTCCTCACCCGAACTATCGAGCACGGCATCGGTGAACATGTGATGGCCGACGTTGCGGATCAGCATCATGCTGCGGCCGTGCAGCTTCACTTCGCCCTTGCCGTCTGCCGCGGTGTAGACACGGTCGGCATTGAGCGCGCGGGTCAGGGTCTTGCCGCCCTTCTCGAAATCGGCTGACAGCGTGCCGTCCATCAGGCCGAGCACGTTGCGATAGACCAGAACCTTGTCCTCGGCATCGACGGCGGCAACCGAGTCTTCCATGTCGAGAATGGTCGAGACGGCCGATTCCAGAATCATGTCGGCGACGCCGGCCGGATCGTCCTTGCCGATGGTGTTGTTGCGGTTGATCTGCACATCGATGTGCATGCCGTTGTTGACCAGCAGGATCGAGGTCGGCGAGGCGGCATCGCCCTGATAGCCGACGAGCTGGGCCTTGTTCTTGAGCGCGGTGGCGTTGCCGCTCTTGAGCTTGGCGGCGAGCTGGCCGTGCTCGATGTGATAGCCGGTGACGTCGCTGTGGTTGCCGGTTGCGAGCGGCACGGCGGAATCGAGAAACGCCTTGGCTTTGGCGATGACCTTGTCGCCGCGTGCCTTGTTGTAGCCCTTGCCGCCTTCGCTTGGATCGTGCGGGATCGCATCGGTGCCGTAGAGCGCATCATAGAGGCTGCCCCAGCGGGCGTTCGCCGCATTCAGCGAATAGCGCGCATTGGTGAGCGGCACCACAAGCTGCGGCCCGAACATCGAGGCGAGTTCTTCATCGACATTCGCGGTCTGCACTTCCTTGGCGGCGGGCTCCGGCAGCAGGTAGCCGATCTCCTTGAGGAAGGCGGTGTAGGCATTCATGTCGAACGCCTTGCCCTTGTTCGCCTTGTGCCAGCCGTCGATCTTGGCCTGCAGCGCATCGCGGGTGGCGAGCAGCTCGCGGGTCCGGGGGGCCAGATCCTTGACGATTCCGGCAAGGCCCGCCCAGAAGGCGTCGGCCGATACGCCGGTACCGGTGGTTGCTTCCTTGGCAATGAAGTCGAACAGAACAGGAGCGATCTTCAGACCGCTGGCGTCGATACGTTTCATGATAAATCTCGCGGAACACGGCGAAAACGGTGCCGTCCTGGGCTTCAGGATGAGGTGATGGGATACCGCTTAAGGCGGAAAGACTGGCCACTTTTAACGCCAAATCCAAGCAAAAGAGAAGTCCCTTCCCCGGCCCGAACGGCGCACGCCGTGACCGCCGGTTTAGGCAGCCGCGACGGGTCTTGCTGCGGGATACAGCCTGGGTTGGCGGTAATTTCGCTCTGCGAGACAGGCGAGGCAAAGCGGCCGTGGTGACGGCCGCGGCCTTGGCGGTTGTGCCTCGGACGTCAGATATTGGCGGCGAGATCGACGAGTTCGCCGAACAGGACGCCGGTATTCGCCAGCAGCCGTTCGATTTCGTCGGCCGCGTCCGCCACCGAACGTGCCGACGTGTCGATGGTCAGTTCGGCGTTGGCAGGCGGCTGATAATCGTTGGCGATGCCGGTGAAGCTCGGCAGGTTGCCGGCGCGTGCCTTTGCGTAGTGGCCCTTCGGATCGCGGCTTTCGCAAACCTCGGCCGGTGTCGCGACATAGACCTCCCGGAACAGGTCGTCGGCGATGTGCCGCGCCTGTGCCCGGTCGTCGCTGGAGGGAGAAACGGCGGCGACAATGGCGATATGGCCGTTGCGCGCCAGATGCGTCGCCACCTCGGCAAGGCGGCGGATGTTTTCCGTGCGGTCGGCGTGCGAGAATCCGAGGTCGCGGTTGAGGCCTGCGCGCACGGTGTCGCCGTCGAGCAGGACCGGCGAGCCGCCGCGCGTGAACAGCTTGCGTTCGAGCGCGCGCGCCAGCGTTGATTTTCCCGAACCCGGCAATCCGGTCAGCCAGACCACGGCGCCGCCATGGCCGAAGCGTGCGGAGCGCTCATCCGGCCGCAGCGCGGATTCGACCGGCACGATATCGACCGGCTCGGCGCGCTGTCCGGAATCGACGCTGAGCACCAGGCCGCCACCGGCGATCCGGCCGTTCACCTCAATCACAAGGCGTCCGGTGCGCGGATTGTCCGTGTAGGGGTCGGCCGCAACGGGCTTCGCCAGCGCGATGTCGATCTCGCCGACATGATTGCGCGCAATCGCAGAGGTCTCGACGCTGGCGAGTTCGCCGGGATCGACAGCCTTGTTGATCTCGACGATGGTGGCGCGGGTCTCCATGGTGCCGAGGCGGACCAGCACCGACATGCCCGCTTTCAGCGGCGTGTCGTGCAGCCAGAAAATGCGTGCGTGAAGCCGACGGGTGTCGCGGGGCGTGGCATGCGAATGCGCGATGATATCGCCGCGCTCGAGAAACAGTTCGCGGTCCAGCGTGATGCCGACCGAGCGGCCTGCACCTTGCCGTGCGAGCAGCGGGGTCTGCGGCCAGCTCTCGACCGACTTGACCTTGGCCACCTTGCCTGCGGGCATGATGACGATTTCATCACCGGTGCCGATGTTGCCGGATTCGACGCGGCCGGCGACGATGCGGCGGTCGTCGAACTTGTAGATCGCCTGCACCGGAAACCGCAGCGTCAGTTCGTCGAGCGGGCGCGCCGGGGTCAGCGCATCGAGCGCTTCGACCACCGTGGGTCCGCTGTACCACTTGATGTTGGGCGTTCGTTCGGCAACGCCGTCACCGTCGCGTGCCGAAATCGGCACAATGGCGGTCGGTGTGACGCCGAGGCCGGTGAGATGCGCGGAAATCTCGTCGCTGATCTCCTTGAAGCGCGCCGCGCTGTAATCGACCCGGTCCATCTTGTTGACGACGATGGCAACCTGTTTGACGCCGAGCAGATGCAGCAGATAGCCGTGACGGCGGGTCTGGTCGCGCACGCCTTCGAGCGCGTCGATGATGAGCACTGCTGCATCGGCCTGCGAGGCACCGGTGATCATGTTGCGCAGGAATTCGGCGTGGCCCGGCGCGTCGATCAGCACGACATCGCGCGAGGGCGTGCGGAAACGGATCTGTGTGGTGTCGATGGTGATGCCCTGGTCGCGCTCGGTCTGCAATGCGTCAAGCAGGAACGACCATTCGAACGGCATGCCGCGCCGCGCGCTGACGGCTTTCAGCATCTCGAGCTTGCCGTCGGGCAGGCTGCCTGTTTCATGCAGCAGGCGTCCGACCAGCGTTGACTTGCCGTGATCGACATGTCCGACGATGACGATGCGGACCTGAGGACGGGTCGCACTATGCGGCGCGGGGGCAATTGAAGCCTTGGATACAGCGATGTTCATCGGGGCGCTCATCTAACGTCAGAGATAACCGGCGACACGAAGCCGCTCGAAGGCATCTTCGGTTTCGTGGTCGAGCGCGCGTCCGGCGCGCTCCGGCACTTTCGTGGCTTTCAGTTCGGCCAGGATTTCGTCGATGTTCGAGGCGTTCGATACAACTGGATTGGTGATGTCCTGATCGCCGAGCGAGCGGTAGCGCTTGCCGTTATTCGACAGATAGAGCGGGATGATCGGAATGTTTTCGCGCTGGGTGTAGGCCCAGATGTCTTCCTCGGTCCAGTGCAGGATCGGATGGATGCGCAGATGCGCGCCCTGCGGCGGCGAGGCATTGAAATGGTCCCAGAATTCCGGGGGCTGATCGCGCACGTCCCAGCCGCCCTCAAGCCCGCGCGGCGAGAACACGCGCTCCTTGGCGCGCGTCGCTTCTTCGTCGCGGCGGATGCCGGCGATCAGTCCGTCGAAGCCATATTTGGCGAGGGCCAGCTTCAGGCCTTCGGTCTTGCGCGCGGCGGAGCGGGCGGCTGGCGGCAGTGTCGGATCGATCTCTTCGATCGGCGGGCAGTAATCCACCTTGAGATCGAGGCCCCATTCCTTCGCGTACTGATCGCGAAAGGCGTACATCTCGGGAAATTTCTTTTGCGTGTCGACGTGCAGCGCCGGGAACGGCACCTTGCCGAAGAACGCCTTGCGCGCCAGCCAGATCATCACATTGGAGTCTTTGCCGAGCGACCAGAGCAGCGCGAGCTTCTTCAGCCGCGCGAAGGCTTCCCGGAAAATGTAGATGCTCTGTGCTTCGAGCTCATCGAGATGGTCCATGGAAGGCACGGACAATTTCGAAGGTGTGGAAGAAGTCGCCATGACGTTACTCCATCCCGGACGCGAACGGCGTCCATAGGCCATCGGTTTCGCGGGATACAGCGGCCCTCAGACGCGACGGATCGCCATCCAGATGTGTCATGAGAAGATGCATCTCTTTTGCGCGCTGTTTGTGGTACCAAATTCTAATTTTGCGGCGCAGCGTAGAAGAAATAATTTTCTCTTTATGCCGCTTGCAAGATACATAAATAGAAAATAATTTCAGTCAACCCTGTAAATGGGGAAGCGGAGTTTCGCATGCGGTTTCTGCCGGTATTCCTTGATCTGCAAGCCGGTCCCATCGTTCTGGTGGGGGAAGGCGAGCCTGCACAGGCAAAATTACGCCTGTTGCTGGCGGCGGATGCACGCGTGCGCTGGTACGCGACCGACGGCCATCATGATGTCTCGCGGCTCGATGCCGCGTCGGCTGAGCGCATTGAGCGCGCCGCCGGCGATCCGCTCGCCGCCGATCTCTCCAATGTCATTGCAATTCTCTGCGCAGGCGCGGGCGACACTGGCCATGCCATGGCGGTGCGTGCGCGCTCGCTCGGCATTCCCGTCAATGTGATGGATGAAGCCGCGCATTCCACCTTTATTGTCCCTGCCATCGTCGATCGCGGCGATGTCGTCGTCGCTGTCGGCACCGGCGGCGCATCGCCTGTGGTCGCGCGCCGCGTGCGCGAGCGCATCGAGGCGCTGCTGCCTGCGCGCATCGGCGATCTCGCGTCGTTTGCCGGACGCTGGCGTGACTCGATCAAGTCGCGGCTCCCCGATCTCGCCATGCGCCGGCTGTTCTGGGAGCGCGTGATCGACGGACCGATCGGGGCGGACGTTCTTGCAGGACGCACGCAGGACGCCGAGCGCAAGCTGATCTCGATTCATGATCCGGTGGCATTCGCGGCGAGCGGCGGCGAAGGTTTTGTCACGCTGGTCGGCGCAGGACCGGGCGATCCGGATTTGCTGACGGTCAAGGCGCTGCGCGCGCTGCAGGATGCCGACGTGGTGTTCTACGACGATCTGGTGACTCCCGAGATTCTCGATCGTGTGCGCCGCGACGCCGCGCGGGTGCCGGTGGGCCGCCGTGTCGGCAAGCCCGGCATCGGACAGGACAAGATCCATCGCCTGCTCATCGAAGCGGCGCAGTCCGGCAAGCGCGCTGTGCGTCTCAAGGGCGGCGATCCCTTCATCTTCGGGCGCGGCGGCGAAGAGATCGCGGCGCTGCGTGCGGCAGGTGTGGCTTACTCTGTTATTCCCGGCATCACAGCCGGTCTGGGCGCCGCAGCCCAGTCCGAAGTGCCGCTCACCTATCGCCAGGAAGCGCTGCGCATCACGTTCCTTACCGCCCACAAGGCGGAGGACGCCGGCAACGTCGACTGGTCCGCGCTGACCGACACCAAGATGACCGTCGTGGTCTACATGGGCATGACGGCCGCACCGACCATTCGCGAAGGCCTGCTGGCTGCTGGACGCTCGCCCGAAACGCCGGTGGGTGTGTTCGCGCGCGCGACGCGGCCGGACGCCAAGGCCGTGGTTGGCAAGCTTCGCGATCTGCCTGCGCTCGCCGAACAGGTCGAGCGCGGTCCTGCAATCCTGATTATCGGCGACGTCGTCGCTCGATCCGCCCCGTGGCGCAATGCGAACCCGGATGACCTCATCTCTGACCTATTAATGGCTGCCGAATGACCTCACCTCTGCAACAGAAAATCAAAATCACCGGCCCGTCCATCGTCACCGCCAACCGCACCGGCGATGGAGCCGTGATCTATCGCACCGTTTCTCATGGCTGGTCGGTCAGGCTGTCCGACGCCGCCATCGTCCGGAACGCAGATGATGCGCGCGCCCTGCTCGCTGAATCGGTCGCCGACGATGTCGGCGCCGTAGGCGCCTACATTGCGCCGGTGGAAATCGGCGAGGATGGCATCCAGCCGGGCAATCTGCGCGAGAAAATCCGCCAGCAAGGCGTCACCATCGATCTTCTCGTTTCGGCCTGAGCCGCGACCCTTCAAGGCAATCGTTATGTACGCTTACGACGAACTCGACCGGACCATCGTCAACGAACGCGTCCTGGAATTCCGTGACCAGGTGGCGCGCCGTCTGTCCGGCGAACTGACGGAAGACGAATTCAAGTCGTTGCGCCTGATGAACGGCGTCTATCTGCAACTGCACGCCTACATGCTGCGGATCGCGATCCCGTACGGGACCCTGTCGTCGAAGCAGATGCGCGCGCTGGCGCATGTCGCGCGCAAGTATGACCGCGGCTACGGCCATTTCACCACCCGGCAGAATATCCAGTACAACTGGATCAAGCTCGCTGAACTCCCCGACGCGCTGGCGGATCTCGCCGAGGTCGGCATTCACGGCATGCAGACCTCGGGCAACTGCATCCGCAACGTGACCTCCGACCAGTGGGCGGGCGTGGCGCCGGGCGAAGTCGAGGACCCGCGCATCTGGGCGGAAATCCTGCGGCAGTATTCGACGCTGCATCCGGAGTTCTCGTTCCTGCCGCGCAAGTTCAAGTTCGCCATCACCGCAAGCGAACACGATCGCGCCGCGATCAAGGTTCACGACATCGGCCTGCGCATTCACAGGAATGCCGCGGGCGAAACCGGCTTCGAGGTGCTGGTCGGCGGCGGTCTTGGCCGCACGCCGTTCATCGGCAAGACCATCAACGAATTCGTCAGCCACCGCGACATCCTGAGCTATGTCGAGGCGATCCTGCGCGTCTACAACCAGTATGGCCGCCGCGACAATATCTACAAGGCGCGCATCAAAATCCTGGTCCACGAGCTTGGAATCGAGAAATTCAAGCGGGAGGTCGAGGAGGAGTGGGTGCAGATGCGCGACGGCGCGCTGGCGCTCGACGAGGCCGAAATCGAGGATATCCGCTCGCGCTTCTTCTATCCGAAGTACGAAAAGCTCTCAGACACGCCGGACGAGTTGAAGAAGGCGCTGCAAAATCCGAATTTCGAGGCCTGGTACAAGAACTCCGTCGCTGAGCACAAGCAGCCCGGTTACGGCATTGTCACGCTGTCATTGAAGCCGGTCGGCGGTCCTCCGGGCGATGCGACCGCCGAGCAGCTCGATGAGATCGCCGATCTCGCCGACAAATATTCGTTCGGCGAAATCCGCGTCGGTCACGAGCAGAATCTGGCGCTGCCGCATGTCGCCAAGCGCGATCTGCCGGCGCTGTGGCGTGCGCTCGACAGGATCGGCGTCGCGACGCCGAACGTGAATCTCGTCACCGATATCATTGCCTGCCCCGGTCTCGATTACTGCTCGCTCGCCAACGCGCGTTCGATTCCGATCGCACAGGAGATCACCCGTCGGTTCGCCAACCACGACACGGCGAACCTGATCGGCCGGCTGCACATCAATATCTCCGGCTGCATCAATGCCTGCGGTCATCACCACGTCGGCCATATCGGCATTCTCGGCGTCGAAAAGAACGGCGAGGAATTCTACCAGATCACCATCGGCGGCCGCGCCGACGAGAATGCCGTGCTCGGCAACCTCGTGGGGCCTGCGGTGCCGTTCGATCAGGTGGCCGATGTGATCGAGGACATTGTCGAAGCCTATCTGGCGCTGCGCCAGCGTCCTCAAGAGCTGTTCGTCGATGCGGTGAAGCGTCTGGGCGTCGAGCCTTTCAAGGAGCGGGTCTATGCCACTCGTTAAGGGCAACGCCATCGTCACCGACGAATTCGTGCATCTTGCCGACGACGCGGAGATTCCCGCGGACGGCGCGGTGCTGGTTCCCGCCGAGCGCTTCCTGAAAGATCCGGAAGCCGCGCTGTCGCGCAGCGGCAAGACTGGCGTGATCTGGCCGAACAACCGCGACGTCGACGATCTCTTGCCATATCTCGGCAGACTGGCGGCGGTGGCGCTGGTGTTTCCGGTGTTCCGGGACGGCCGCGCCTACACGCAGGCGCGCCTGCTGCGGGAGCGTTACAAGTTTCGCGGCGAGCTGCGCGCCACCGGTCAGGTGCTGCGCGATCAGTTCGTGTTCATGCTGCGCGCCGGGTTCGATGCGTTCGAAGTGAAGAAGCAGAGCGACGCCGAAGCTTTCGCCATCGTCGCGAAGCGTTACTCGGTGTTCTATCAGCCGACTGGCGACGGCCGCGTCACGGCGTTTCATCGCCGGCTGATGCATCTGCCGGAAGGAGTACGCTCATGACCGTTGCCGCACCGTCCTTCCTGTCGCCGTCATCCGCGACGCCGTCGTCATCGCTGATTGTTGCGGAGGCGGCCGAACTCGACCGCGCGCTCGCCAAGGCATCGCCGGGAGAGATCATCGCGGCTGCCATCAAGGCTGTCGGCCGCGATAAGCTGGCGGTGGTGTCGTCATTCGGCACCGAGTCGGCGGCGCTGCTGAAGATCGCAGCGGATGTCGATCCGGCGATCCCGGTAGTATTTCTCGACACCGGCTGGCTGTTCGAGGAAACGCTGGCCTATCGCGAGACGCTCACGAAGCTGCTTGGGCTGACCGATGTGCGCACGATTCATCCGCTGACGGAGACGCTCGATCGGGAGGACAAGGATCGCGACCTGTGGTTCTCAAACCCCGATCAGTGCTGCTTCATCCGCAAGGTTGAACCGCTGGCGCGTGCGCTGTCGTCGTTCGACGGATGGATCAACGGCCGCAAGCGGTTCCAGGGCGGCGACCGCGCCACAATTCCGGTGGTCGAGGCCGACGGCGCGCGGTTGAAGTTCAATCCGCTTGCGAATGCGACGCTGGATGAACTGAAAGCGCTGTATGCAACAATGAATCTGCCGCCGCATCCTTTGGTCGCATCCGGCTTCACCTCGATCGGGTGTATGCCTTGCACCAGCCGAACGCTTCCCGGCGAGGATCCGCGCGCGGGCCGCTGGCGCGACCGAGGCAAGACGGAGTGCGGGATTCACGTCACCAAAACTTCGTAAAATTTTGCCTTCTTGAAAATCGCGATTTCTTGGAACGTTTGTCCAGCATCCTTGCTAAGAATGAAATCCGGTTTCGTTGACATAACCACGCGAGTTCCAGAGTTTCACGCCTTCCCTGATGGCGATGATGTCGTCAGTTCGAATGGAGTTTGAAATGGTTCGCCCCAATTCAGTGATTAGCCGTCTTCTGGTGATCGGAAGTCTGGTCTGGGCAGGCTCGGCGCTTGCCGCGGATGTGTCGCTGCTCAATGTGTCGTACGATCCGACGCGCGAGCTCTATGGTGATTTCAACAAGGCGTTCGCTGCCGCGTATCAGAAGGACACCGGCAAGAGCATCGAGATCAAGCAGTCGCATGGCGGCTCGGGCTCGCAGGCCCGTTCGGTGATCGACGGTTTGCAGGCCGATGTGGTGACGCTGGCGCTCGCCTATGACATCGATGCGATCGCGGGCAAGGGGCTGCTGAAGAAGGACTGGCAGAAGAGCCTGCCGCAGAATTCGTCGCCGTACACCTCGACCATCGTGTTCCTGGTGCGCAAGGGTAATCCGAAGGGCATCAAGGACTGGGACGATCTGATCAAGAGCGGCGTGCAGGTCATCACGCCGAACCCGAAGACCTCCGGTGGCGCGCGCTGGAATTATCTCGCGGCGTGGGGCTACGCACTGAAGAAGTACGGCTCCGAGGACAAGGCAAAGAAATTCGTCGGCGATATCTTCAAGAACGTGCCGGTGCTCGATACCGGTGCTCGCGGCTCGACCGTGACGTTCGTCGAGCGCGGCGTCGGTGACGTGCTGCTGGCCTGGGAAAACGAAGCGTTCCTCGCGGTGAAGGAATTCGGCAAGGACAAGTTCGAGATCGTGGCGCCGCCGCTGTCGATCCTGGCCGAGCCGCCGATCGCGGTGGTGGACACTGTTGCTGACAAGAAGGGCACCCGCGCCGCTGCTGAAGCCTACCTGAAATACTGGTACACCAAGGAAGGCCAGGAAATTGCGGCGCGGAATTTCTATCGCCCGCGCGACGCAGCGGTCGGCGAGAAATATGCGGACGCCTTTGCAAAGGTTGACCTTTTTACCATCGACGACGTGTTCGGCGGCTGGACCAAGGCGCAAAAGGAGCACTTCGGTGAAGGCGGTGTTTTCGATCAGATCTACAAGAACTGATCTGATCGCGGAGTGATGGGGGCATCGTGAGCGGAGGAGCAGGACGACGACGGACATTGCCGGGTTTTGGCCTTACCATGGGGCTGACGCTGACGTGGCTGTCGATCATTGTGCTGATTCCGCTCGCGGGCCTTTTCCTCAAGACCTCCGAACTGAGCCTGTTCCAGTTCTGGGACATTCTCACGGCCCGCCGCACGCTCAACGCGCTGAAGATTTCGTTCGGCCTCGCGTTCCTTGCCGCGCTCGTCAATCTCGTGATGGGCATGGTCATCGTCTGGGTGCTGGTGCGTTACAGGTTTCCCGGCCGCCGCATCTTCGATGCCATCGTCGATATTCCCTTCGCGCTGCCGACCGCGGTGGCCGGTGTCGCGCTGACGGCGCTGTTCGCGCAGAAGGGCTGGCTCGGTGCGCCACTGGCGGAGTGGGGCATCAAGGTCGCCTTCACGCCGATCGGCATTTTCGTCGCGATGATCTTCATCGGGTTTCCGTTCGTGGTCCGCACGGTGCAGCCGGTGCTGCTCGATCTCGAGGTTGAGGTCGAGGAAGCCGCCGCAAGTCTCGGCGCGTCGCGCTGGGACATCATCCGCCGCGTCATCCTGCCAAGCCTGACGCCGGCGATCCTGACCGGCTTCGCGCTCGCGTTCGCTCGCGCCGTTGGAGAATACGGCTCCGTGATCTTCATCGCCGGCAATCTGCCGAACGTCTCGGAGATCGCGCCGCTCTTGATCGTGATCCGGCTGTCGGAATTTCGTTATGCGGATGCGACGGCGATCGCCGTGATCATGCTGATCGTCTCGTTCCTGATCATCTTCACCATCAACCGCATTCAACGCTGGGCGCAAACCCGCGGCGTTGCGGTTTCGGTCTGAGCGGCGTCATGGTCAGCAAACACCGCACGTCTGCGCCCGCGCGTCAGGTTGGAACCGAGCCCGCTTGGGTGCGCTGGTTTCTCATCACCATTGCCGTCGGCTTCCTGACGATCTTTGTGGTGCTGCCGCTGGTCGTGGTGTTCACCGAAGCGTTCTCGAAAGGCATCGGCGCCTATCTCGCAGCGCTGTCCGATCCTGAAGCATTGTCGGCAATCCGGCTGACGCTGACCGTCGCCGCCATCTCGGTGGGGCTCAATCTCGTGTTCGGCGTGATCGCGGCCTGGGCCATCGCGAAGTTCGAATTCCGCGGCAAGGTCTTCCTGATCACCCTGATCGATCTGCCGTTCTCGGTCAGTCCGGTGATCTCGGGTCTGGTGTTCGTATTGCTGTTCGGCGCGCAGGGCTACTTCGGCACCTGGCTGATGGCGCATGGCGTCCAGATCCTGTTCGCGGTGCCTGGCATCGCGCTGGCGACGACCTTCGTGACGTTTCCGTTCGTGGCGCGCGAACTGATCCCGCTGATGCAGGAGCAGGGCACCCAGGAGGAGGAGGCGGCGATTTCGCTCGGCGCGTCCGGCCTGCGCACCTTCCTGCGGGTCACCATCCCCAACATCAAATGGGGCATCCTTTACGGCGTTTTGCTCTGCAATGCCCGCGCCATGGGCGAATTCGGCGCGGTTTCGGTGGTCTCGGGCCATATCCGCGGCGAGACCAACACCATGCCGCTGCTCGTCGAAATCCTGTACAATGAGTACCAGTTTGTGGCTTCGTTCGCGATCGCCTCGCTGCTCGCATTCCTGGCGCTCGTCACGCTGATCGTGAAAACGGTCCTCGAAAGCCATCTCGAAGAAGGACAGACCGCAAGTGACGATTGAAGTCCGCAACATCGTGAAGAAGTTCGGCACCTTTGCCGCACTCGATCATGTCGATCTCAAGGTTGCCACCGGCGAGCTGGTGGCGCTGCTCGGGCCGTCGGGATCGGGCAAGACCTCGTTGCTGCGTATCATCGCGGGTCTCGACTGGCCGGATGAGGGCTCGGTGATCTTCGACGGCGAGGATGCGCTGTCGCGCGGCGCGGGCGAGCGCCACGTCGGGTTCGTGTTCCAGCATTACGCGCTGTTCCGCCACATGAGCGTGTTCGAGAACGTCGCGTTCGGTCTTCGCGTGCAGCCGCGATCGGTCCGCAAGGACGAGGCGCACATCAAGAAGCGCGTAAAGGAGTTGCTCGATCTGGTGCAGCTCGACTGGCTGGCGGACCGCTATCCGAGCCAGTTGTCCGGCGGTCAGCGACAGCGCATCGCGCTGGCGCGTGCGCTCGCCATCGAGCCGCGCATCCTGCTGCTCGACGAACCATTCGGCGCGCTCGATGCCAAGGTGCGCAAGGAACTGCGCCGCTGGCTGCGCCAGCTCCATGACGAGATTCACGTCACGTCGATTTTCGTCACCCACGATCAGGAAGAGGCGCTGGAAGTCGCCAACCGCGTGGTGGTGATGGACAAGGGCAAGATCGAGCAGATCGGCACGCCCGGTGACGTTTACGACAATCCGGCCACCGCCTTCGTGCACGGCTTCATCGGTGAATCCATCGTGCTGCCGGTGCAGGTGGCGGACGGCAAGGTCCGCCTCGGCGATAAGGTGCTGAACCTCGAGCCGCGAGACGCCGCGTCCGGCCCGTCGAACCTCTTTATCCGCCGTCATGACGTGTCGATCGTGCCGAACGGCAGCGGCATCCTTGAGGGTGACGTCAAGTATGTGCGTGCGTTCGGCCCGACCCAGCGCGCGGATGTGGTGCTGCATAACGGCGCCAACGAGACCCTGATCGAGATCGATGCGCCGCGCGACCGCGACCTCAAGCCCGGCGATGTGGTCAGCCTGCAGCCGCGCCGCTACCGGCTGTTCCCGGCCGCCTCCTGAGCCTGGAAACTCACCCCGCGTTCACCTTTCAGCCACGGTTGGTGTGCAACAAACGCCGACCAATGGGTTGGGGGCTTCAGATGATACGCGTGGCGGGGGCCATTCTGGCGCTGGCGATTCTGGGGGGATGTTCGTCCGATAACGGGCCGTCCACCGAGCAGCCGGCGTTCTATCTCAGCATGGCCAATGCCGGTGCGAAGCTCGATCCCAACGTCGCGGCCTCGATGATCTCCGGCTACCGGCAGAACAACGGCCTCGGCGCGGTTCAGGTCGATCCCCTGCTGATGAAGGCCGCCGAGGCGCAGTCGAACGCCATGGGCGCCCGCAACAAACTCGATCACAACGTGGCGGGACCGCTCGACAAGCGCATCAAGGCCTCGGGTTTCGATGCCACCAAGGCGGTCGAAAACGTCTCGGCCGGTTATCACACCCTCGCGGAAGCCTTCTCGGGATGGCGCGACTCGCCGCCGCACAAGGCCAACATGCTAGCCAGCGGTGTCACAAAAATGGGCATTGCGGCGACTTATGTCCCGAACACCAAATACAAGGTGTTCTGGACATTGATCCTGGCCGCGCCGGATTCCAGATAGGCAGCCAGATAAAACTTCTGTGACGTTCCTCGCATTTTCGCCAATTGACGCGGCTGCGAACTGAGGCCACCGTGCTGCAACATCGGTTCCCTGCCGGTGTCGTCGAGTGATGGCCTATGGATCAGCTTTCCCCCCACAGAGAGACAGCCGTATCGATCCCCGCAGAGGCGCAGCGCGTGCTGGTCCTGCAAGGCGGGGGCGCGCTCGGCTCCTATCAGGCCGGGGCCTATCAGGCGCTCTGTCATCACGATTTCGAGCCGAAATGGATTGCGGGTATTTCGATCGGTGCGATCAACGCTGCGATCATTGCCGGCAATCCGAGAGAAAAACGGGTCGGAAAGCTCAAGGAGTTCTGGGAACTGGTGTCGTCGGGTTCGCCGATGCCCTGGGCTCCGCTCGTGCAGAGCGATCATGTGCGCTCGGTGTTCAACGAGACCAGCGCCGCGCTGATCGCGACCTTCGGCGTGCCGGGCTTTTTCACGCCGCGTTTTCCGCCGGCGCCGGTCTGGCCGCCGGGCAGCCCGCAGTCGCAGAGCTATTACGACACCACGCCGCTGCGCGGAACGCTGGAGCGGCTGGTGGATTTCGATCGCATCAACAATGACGGCGTGCGCCTGAGTGTCGGTGCGGTCAATATCAGGACGGGGAATTTCGAATACTTCGACAATCACGAGTTCAAGAAACGCGGCAAGAAAATCGGGCCGGAGCACATCATGGCCTCCGGCGCGTTGCCGCCGGGTTTCCCGCCCATCGAAATCGAGGGCGAGCATTACTGGGATGGCGGCATCGCTTCCAACACGCCGCTGGACTATGTGCTGGATGCCGAGACCAAGACCGATCTCCTGATTTTTCAGGTCGATCTGTTCAGCGCGCGCGGGCCGTTGCCGCAGTCGCTGGTCGAGGCGGCCGAGCGTGAAAAGGATATCCGGTATTCCAGCCGAACGCGCATGAATACCGACAAAGCCAAGCAGATTCACGATGCCAAGAAGGCCGTGCGCGAACTGATCGCCAAGCTGCCGGAGAGTTTCAAGGACGACCCGCTGGTTGCCACGCTCAACGAGGCGGCGAAGGAGAACACCGTGACGGTGGTTCACCTGATCTATCGCAGCAAGACGCATGAAGCCTCGTCGAAGGATTACGATTTCTCGCGGATCGGAATGGTCGAGCACTGGGCGGCGGGCGAGCGCGACGTCTATACCTCCATGTCTCATCCGGAATGGCTGAACCGGCCGCAATCCGGCGAGACCATGGTGACTTACGATCTTTGCGAAAACGGTTTGCAATACATCAAGCGGTAAACAGGAGCGAATAAATGGGTACTCTTTCCGGCAAGACGGCAGTGGTGACGGGTTCGACCAGCGGCATCGGCCTCGCATATGCGCGCGCCTTTGCCAGCGCGGGCGCGAATATCGTGATCAACGGCTTCGGTGTGCCGGCCGACATCGAGAAAGAGCGCTCGGCCATCGAGAAGGAGTTCGGCGTCAAGGCGGTTCATTCGCCCGCCGACATGACCAAGCCCGCGGAAATCGCCGAAATGATTGCGCTTGGCGAAAAGACGTTCGGCTCGGTGGACATTCTGGTCAATAACGCGGGCGTCCAGTTCGTCTCGCCGATCGAGGATTTTCCCATCGAGAAATGGGACATGATCATCGCGATCAACCTGTCGTCGGCGTTCCACGCCATTCGCGCCGCAGTGCCCGGCATGAAGAAGCGCGGCTGGGGCCGCATCATCAACACCGCGTCGGCGCACTCGCTGGTCGCTTCGCCGTTCAAGTCGGCCTATGTCTCCGCCAAGCACGGCATCGTCGGCCTGACCAAGACCGTGGCACTCGAAGTGGCGACCCACAAGATCACGGCCAACTGTATTTCGCCGGGCTATGTCTGGACGCCGCTGGTGGAAAAGCAGATTCCCGACACCATGAAGGCGCGCGGATTGACCAAGGAGCAGGTCATCAATGACGTTCTGCTCGACGCCCAGCCGACCAAGGAGTTCGTCACCGTCGATCAGGTTGCGGCGCTGGCGCTGTTTCTCACCAGCGACGCTGCGGCGCAGATCACCGGCGCGAACCTGTCGATCGATGGCGGCTGGACGGCGGAGTAATTATCGCCGTCGTTCCGGGGCGCGAGCATAGCGAGCGAGCCCGGAATCCAGATGCTATAAGTTCTGATGTCAGACTGATCGAGATTCCGGGCCCGCGCGAAGAGTGCGTCGCGGAATGACGGTTATGTTGAGAGCGCCTTCTTCCCGAACGCGAGAACGTGAAAGCCAAGGCGGTTTCTGGTGATCCAGAACAGCAGGATCGTCTCGAACACCAGTGCGATGGAGGTTGCGGCGGCAGCGCCGTAACCGCCGAAGCGCGGCACCAGCAAGACGCACAGCACGAGATTGACCAGGAACGCCAGCGCGTAGGCCAGCGCGCACATGTTCTGGTGCCCCAGCATGTTGAGCAGCCGTTCCACCGGACCGATGGCGGAACGTACGATCAGGCCGATGGCGGCGACGAACATGATGCCGTAGCCGGCGGTGAACTGCGGCCCGAACAGCCAGAGCAGCGGCTTGCCGAGCGCCAGCAGAACTGCGGTCGCCGCGAGCGACGGCCAGAAGGTCCACTTGATCGCATGGGCGATATAGGCCGACAGGCGTTCCTTGTCGCCGGATGCGTGATACTCGCTGAAACGGTGGGCCGTGGTCGCGGACATTGCGTAGTGAATGAACGACACCAGCGCGAGAGTCTTCACCACTGCGAAGTAGACGCCGACTTCCTCCGATGAGCGGAACTGCTGCAGCACCAGCACGTCGGTATAGGACAGCAGCAGGTAGAAGCCTTCGACCATCATGATCGGCAGCGACACCTTCAGCCAGCTCCGGACCTCATAGGCCTTCGGTCCGGCCTCGACGCTGGCAGTCAGGCGTCGGTTGAGAACGATCAACTGGCCGATCATCGCGATCCACACCGCTGCGGCGCTGGCGATCATCGCATCGGTCGCGTTGAGTTTCATGCCGAGCGCGACCGCGCCTGCGGTGAATCCGATAATCAGCGTCTGCCGTATGATGAACTGCGGCATCAGGCCGAGGCGCATCCAGTCGTAGGAGCGCGCGAGACCGTCCTGTGTGTTGGCGACGACGAAGGCGGGCAGGATAAGACAGCCGATGTAGAGCGGGATCTGGGTATGCGCATCGATCCAGGGCGACAGGATTTTCACCAGTCCCCCAAGCAACAGCGCGACGGTGGTGGAGGCCGCCAGCGTCATCCAGCGGCTGCCTGACAGGAATCCGCGCAGCAATGCGAGCTGTCCGCTGGCGCGATATTCGGGAATGATCTTCTGCGCGGACACCGCGATGCCAAAGTCCAGCACGCTGCCGAGCAGCAGAACCCAGGTCCAGACATAGACATAGATGCCGTAGTCCGAGCCGCCCATCCAGCGGGCGAGCAGCACCTGCGAGAAATAGGCGAGGCCGGCGCTCAGCACGCGAATGAGGAAGACAGTGCCGGCGAGGCGCTTGGTCAGCGAAGCTTCCGAGGTACCGGTGAGCACGTCGCGCAGCCTTGCGATGACACCCGCGGGTTTCGCTCCAGACGCGCGCTCAGCTTCCATGATGGCCACGGCATTCGATCCTGAGCCGCCAACTGGGCGGCAGGATGCGCCTTAGCAAGGATTCGTTAAGATTTGGTTGGATCGGGTAACCGGATGGTCAGCCTGAAAAGCCGCCGTCCTTCAGAAACGCCGCTTCTTCCGGCGTCGTGGTCCGTCCCAGCACCGTATTGCGATGAGGGAAGCGGCCGAACTTGCGGATGATGTCGGCGTGCAGCACCGCCCACTTCAGGCTGTCTGCGCCGAGCGGCGCGAACAGTTCGATGCTGCGCTCCTGATCGGCCATGTCCTCGGAATGCTCGAACGGCAGATAGATGAAGGCCCGCAAGCCCGTCTCGATGCGCTGGTCGCGCCCCTCCGCGATGGCGCGCGACGCAATGGTGCGGGCGAGAGCATCTGTCGAGAAGGCGCGCGGATCGTTGCGGAACATGTTGCGCGGAAACTGGTCGAGCACGATCAGCAGCGCCAGCGTGCCGTCATCGCTATCCTGCCACGCGCTGAGCTTGCCGTCGCGCGCCGCTTCCCATGTGCCCATGAAGCGGTCGCGCAGTTCCTGATCGAACGCATCGTCCTTGCCGTACCAGCGCTCGTATCCGGCATCGCGCCAGAAGGAGACGATGTCAGAGGGGGAGGAGATCATGAAGTATCTTTCGTCATTGCGAGCGAAGCGAAGCAATCCACGCTTTAACAAACATGGATTGCTTCGTCGCTATCGCTCCTCGCAATGACGGCAGTCGATCTCAGCTTGCCGCGGCCGCCGCCGCCTTCGGCTTCTCGTCGCGCAGCTCGCGGCGCAGGATCTTGCCGACATTGGTCTTCGGCAATTCCGTCCGGAACTCCACGTGCTTGGGCACCTTGTAGCCGGTGAGCTCGGTTGACGCGAACTTGATGATGTCCTGGGCGGTGAGGTTTGGATCCTTCTTGACCACGAAGGCCTTCACGGCCTCGGTCGACTTCGCATCCGGAACGCCGATCACCGCGCATTCGAGCACGCCCGGATGGCTCGCGATCACTTCCTCGACCTCGTTCGGATAGACGTTGAAGCCCGAGACCAGGATCATGTCCTTCTTGCGGTCCACGATCTTGGTGTAGCCGTCCGGCGACATGATGCCGATATCGCCGGTGCGGAAATAGCCGTCGGCGGTCATCACCTTCGCGGTTTCTTCCGGCCGGTTCCAGTAGCCCGCCATCACCTGCGGACCCTTGGCGCAGATCTCGCCGGGCTCGCCGAGCGGCACTTCGTTGCCGTCGTCGTCGCGGATCGACAGCCAGGTCGAGGGCACCGGAATGCCGATCGAGCCCGAGAACTTGTCGGTGTCAGCCGGGTTGCAGGTCAGCGTCGGCGAGGTCTCGGACAGGCCGTAACCTTCCGACAGCGCGACGCCGGTCACCTGCGTCCACTTGTCGGCCACCGGCTTCTGCACCGCCATGCCGCCGCCGAAGCAGCTCTTCAGCTTGGAGAAGTCGAGCTTGTCGAAGCCGGGCGTGTTGAGCAGGCCGTTGTAGAGCGTGTTCACCGCCGGGAAGCTGTTGACCTGATACTTCGACAGCTCCTTGACGAAGCCCGCCATGTCGCGCGGGTTCGGGATCAAAAGGTTCACGCCGCCGGCACGCACCGCCAGCAGGTAACACGCGGTCAGCGCGAAGATGTGATAGAGCGGCAGCGCGCAGACGATGAAGAGCTGATCGACAATCGGCGGCTTCTTGAGCGCGGGTTGCAGCCACGCATCGTTCTGCAACACGTTGGCGAGAATGTTGCGGTGGAGCAGTGTCGCGCCCTTGGACACGCCGGTGGTGCCGCCGGTGTATTGCAGGAACGCAACGTCATCGCCGGTCAGTGTCGGCTTGTTCAGCTTCAGCTTGCGGCCTTGCGCCAGCGCATCGTTGAACGACACCGCGCTCGGGATCGAGTAGGCCGGAACCATCTTCTTCACGTTGCGCACGACGAAGTTGACGATGACGCCCTTGAAGCCGAGCAGGTCGCCCATCGAGCCGATGATGACGGTTTTGACGCTGGTGTTCGGCAACACCTTCTCCAGTGTGGTCGCGAAGTTTTCCAGCAGCAGGATGGCTTCGGCGCCGGAGTCCTTGAGCTGGTGCTCGAGTTCGCGCGGCGTGTAGAGCGGGTTGACGTTCACCACGGTGTAGCCGGCGCGCAGGACCGCCGCCGTGCTGACGGGATTCTGCAGCACGTTCGGCATCATGATGGCGACGCGTGCGCCCTTCTTCAGGCCCTTGCTCTGCAGGTAGGCGCCGAGCGCCGCCGACATCTCGTCGAGGTCGCGGTAGGTGATCGACTTGTCCATGCAGATGAAGGACTTGCGATCGGCGAACTTCTTGAAACTCTCTTCGAGCAATTCCACCAGCGACGGATACTGGTTAACGTCGATATCGGCGGGCACGCCGGCCGGATATTGCTTGAGCCAGATACGTTCCATGATTTCTCCCCTCGGCTTGTTTCCTGACGGCCCCCGTCTTGTGGCGGGGTGCGCGGACTATGTTTCAAGTATTGAAATAAGTATTGAGCGAAGCCGCAGGCCATAGCAAGCCTGTGCGTGGTAACGACGCACTTTAGGGGCTCTAAACGCGGGCGTGCGCCCGCTCACGTATGCGATTTCGCAAGGCACAAATCACAGCCGGGTGAGTGCGTTAACCGCGCGGCGCGGCGTCTGGCTTTTGCTGGGCGGCAGGCTTGGCCGCCGGTTTGGCAGCGGGAGCGGCCGCAGGTTTGGCTGCTGAACTGGCCGCAGCCGGCTTTGCTGCCGCGGGCTTGGCCGCTGCAGGTTTTGCTGCCGCCGGTTTGGCTGCCGTGTCCGGCTTCTTGTCGGCTTTCGGCGCGCCGGCCGGTTTGGCGGCAGGAGCCACCGCAGCGGCCTTCGGCTTTGCGGCCGCAGCCGCCGGCTTCGCGGCGGGTTTGGCGTCCTTTTTGTCCGGCTTGGCGGCCTCGGCCTCCGGCTTGGCAGCCAGCTTGGCCGCCTTGGCGCCCTTCTTCCGCTTTGCCACGGAGGCCGCCTGATTGGCGGCTTCGGCGGCGTCGGCCTCCAGAATGGCGGCGCCGGTGCGGGCCGGGCCGGTATAGACGATCACGGGCGTTGCCGCGGCCGCGGGCATCGCGAGCAGGTCGGACACCTTCATGGTGGGCCCCTGAAGGCCGGCGGTGAACATCGATACGCCGGAGTCATTGCCGCCGTTGTTGTCCGCCACAATATCCGGATCGTCTTCCTCGTTCTCGGCGGCCGGACGCTTGCGCTTCGGTCCGCACATCTCGTCGCGCAGGTTCGGCGGCGAAGCGTCGATCGGGGCCAGCGCGTCGACGGTGCCGAGCGACGGCTTCAGCCAGGACAGCTTGTTGCCGCCGAAGCCGCGTTCGAGCAGTTGCGCCGCTTTCGCCGCACGCTGCGCGGACGACTGCGCGCCCAGCACCACGGCGATCAGCCGCTTGTTGTTGCGTGTCGCGGTCGCGACAAGGTTGAAGCCCGAGGCGCAGATGAAACCGGTCTTCATGCCGTCGGCGCCGGGATAACGGCCGATCAGCTTGTTGAAGTTCGCGGTCACGCGGCGACCGAACTTGATGGCCGGAATGTGCATGAAATATTCGTACTCGGGCAGATCGCGGATGATCGCGCGGGCCAGAATGCCGAGGTCGCGGGCCGAAGTGATCTGTCCTTCCGCCGGAAGGCCGTTCGGATTGACGTAGCTGGTCTGCGTCATGCCGAGCCGCTGCGCGGTCTTGTTCATTTCGGCGGAGAAGCCGTCGATCGATCCGCCGACGCCTTCGGCGATGACAACGGCAATGTCGTTGGCCGACTTCACCATCATCATCTTGAGCGCATTATCGAGCGTCACCTGCGTGCCGGGCCGGAAGCCCATTTTCGAGGGCGCTTGCGCAGCCGCCGTCGGTGACACGGTCAGCAGCGTGTCGAGCGTCATGCGGCCGTCCTTGACCGCCTTGAGCGCGACATAGGCCGTCATGATCTTGGTGACGGATGCGGGATACCACGGATAGGTCGCGTTCTCTGCCTGAAGCACCTTGCCGGTGTCGGCCTCGATGAGCAGCAACGCTTCCGCCTGCGCGACGCGCGGCGCGATCACCGCGAGCAGCATCGTTGCGATGAGCGCAGACGATCGCAATGGCGGCAGCCGGAACAGGGCAGAGAACAACGCCACTACCGGATTCCGATGTTCGAGAGCACGCCTGCGGCGAATGAAACCATGGTCTCCTCGGCGTGTTGCATGCGGGTTCAGAGCAATCGAAATCGCCAAATCAGATGCGCCCACTACTTATACCGGAGCGCGCCCGTCGGAACAGGGGTTTTGAGGCTCAATCAAGCATGAAATGGGCCAAAATTCGGCGATGCCCACACTTCTTGAGGGCTCCGGTTCCTTCCCGGGTTATGTCCGTGACGTCGTGGCTGCGGTGAGTGCGGGCGAATGGGCACGGGTATCTTCCTGGACCATGAACTGTGCCCTTGCGAGCCTGGCGAAATAGCCGCCATTGGCCACCAGTTCATCGAACGTTCCGCTTTCGATCACCTTGCCCTTGTCGAACACCAGAATCCGCGTCGCATTGCGGATGGTCGAGAGCCGGTGGGCGATCACGAATGTGGTGCGGCCTTTCATCACGGTATCGAGAGCTTCGTTGACCTTGGCCTCGGTGACCGCATCGAGCGCGCTGGTGGCTTCATCCAGGATCAGGATTGGCGGATTCTTCAGCAACGCACGCGCAATCGACAGGCGCTGGCGTTCACCGCCGGACAGCATGCGGCCGCGCTCGCCCGCATTGGTCTCGAATTTCAGATCGCTGCGCTCGATGAAGTCGAGCGCCTGCGCGCCCGCGGCGGCCGCACGCAATTCCTCGTCGGTGGCGTCGGGTTTGCCGACGCGCAGGTTTTCGGCGATGGTTCGATTGAACAGCAGCGCTTCCTGGAACACGACGCCGATGTTCCGGCGCAGCGCCGCGAGCGTCATGCCGCGGATGTCCATGCCGTCGATCTTGATGAAGCCCGATTGCGGATCGAACGCGCGGTGCAGGAGCGCAATCGCAGTGGATTTTCCGGCGCCGGTTTCGCCGACCAGCGCGAAGGTCTGCCCCGGCAGCGCGGTGAACGACAGGTCCTCGATCGCGGGCCGCTTGCCGTCATAGGAAAACGAGACATCGTTGAATTCCACGAGGCCGGTGAGGCGGCCGGGATCGATGGCGTCGGGCCGGTCGCGCACGGCAGGCACCGCGTCGAGCACGTCGAAGAATTCGCGTAAGCGCGGCGCTTCCATGAAGACGTTGTTGATGAAGCTGACCACCTGTTCGAGTTTCTGGATCAGCATGGTGGCGAAGGAGACGAACATGACGATCTCGCCGACGCTGGCCTGACCCTGACTGTTCAGAATGATGCCGACCACGAAGATCGCCAGAATCGTGATGGTGGTGGAGGCGCGGGTCATGACCGCCACCAGCGCCCACCATGACAGCACCGGCAATTGCGCCGACAGCAGTTTGTCGGCGACGCCGCGCAGGCCCTGCACCTCGGCCTCGACACGCACGAAGCTTTGCACCAGCGCCACGTTGCCGAGCGCGTCCGACGCGCGGGCGGCGAGATCGCCGTAATGCTCCTCGACCTCCATCTGCAGGCCGTAGGTCTTGCGCACCACGAGCGTGGTCAGGATGGTGAAAACGACGCACAGGACGAACAGCAGGATCGCGAGCCGCCAGTTGATGTAGAGCGACAGCGGCAGCAGCACGACCAGCGAGACGATCGCCGCGAAATGCTCGCGGAAGAAACTCAGCCACAGCCGCCACAAGGCATCGGTGCCCTGCAGCATCACCTTCATCAGGCGGCCGGAATGGGTGCCGGTGTGAAAGGTCAGCGGCAGCTGCATGATATGTTCGAAATAACCGGTGAGAACCGCCTGACGCTGGCGATGCGCGAGGCGGTCCGCCTGCAGGGCGACGAACGCGCTGCAGATGATCGTGAACAGTCCGAACGCCACCCATGCGCCGAGCAGCGGCCAGGGCGATGTGATGACGCCGAACAGCGTGTCGGGACTTGGCTTGCCGGACAGCACGTCGATGATGCGGCCGAACAGCACCGGCTCGGCGAACTGCGCCACGGCAAGCAGCAGATTGGCGACGGCGAGAAACCAGCCGAGCCGGGCTTCCTTGCCGAGCAGTTCAAGAACGCGAACATAAAGACGGATCAAAGGGACAGTCCTGCAAGTCTGACGTCAACGGAAAGGGCGGTCATCCTAGCCGGGGATCGCCGCCGAATACAGGGCGGGAGAGACAGGGGCAGACCCGTTATGCACTCAATTGATATTGCGGGCATTTGGCGGTGGCAGACCTCTCGGGCCGTTGATGGTTTCAGGACGAGGGTGAGTTTTCGCGCCGGACGAAGTAAGACTTCGCGATGCCGAAAGTTCCCTGTCGGCTCAAGATGTTTGGACGTGACAACGATGGCCCGGCAGTCAGAACGATCAGCAGCGACAATCGATGGAATCCTGAGCGCGGCCCGAAAGCTCTTCATGAGCCGCGGGTTCGAGGCCGTGAGCATCGATGACATCGCCGCCGCCGCCGGCATCGCGAAGGGCGGCGTTTATCATCACTTCTCGTCCAAGCAGTCGATCTTCGAGGTGGTGCTCGATCGCGCGCAGGCCGAACTGGCCGCTCAGCTCAATTCGCGGCTTGCAGCCAACAAGGGTCCGCGCACGCCCGAAACCGTCGCGATGAACACCTACGCTTATCTGAAGGCTGCGAGCGAACCGGGACTGCGCCGGCTGATCCTGATCGACGGGCCGGTCGTCATGGGTTTGCAGCGATGGCGCGAGATGGACGATCGGCACTTCTTTGAATCGATTCACAGCGGGATCGTGGAGATCATGGGGCCGAAAGCATCCCGCAAGCAGATCGATTCCGCGGCGCGGCTTGTCACAGGCGCGATTATCGAAGCCGCGCTGGCGACGGGTGCGTCCGACAATCCGGTCAAGGTCGCGCGCGTTTACTGCGCGACTCTGAGGAGCATGCTGTACGGTCTTCAGAAAACCACATAGGCGAAAGCAAACGGCGTCACGATGCCGCATTTCTGCAGCTCTCTTGACTTACCGACTTAAAGTCGGTAAATGATCCCCCATAACAAGAGCACAATGGGAGGACTGAATGTCGAGAGCGCAGCTTGCTGAAAAGAGCCTTGATACAGAGGCGTTGTTCGAGCGTTACCATGTGGGATGGAAGACCCGGAATCCGGATCTGATCGCGTCGCTTCATTCCGAGGACACCATCTTCTGGGTGCATGACGGGGCGGGGCCGATCAATGGACGCGAACCGCTCCGGCAGTATTCTGCTGAATTATTCGCCAGGGCTCCGTTCGGTTTCGAAGAAGGGCGAATGTTCTTCGGTGCCGATTATTGGGTCATGGAATGGTCCATGGTCATGGACCTGATCGACAAGGCCGGTAAGCCCTTCACGGCCAAGGTCGAAATGCTCGATGTGGTCACTGTGAATCCCGCCGGCGAAGTCACCCGCAAGGACGTCTACGTGAACGGCACGCAACGGGTCGATGCCCTCAATCGTGCAGGCCTGAGTGCCAGCCGAAATTAAGACTGCTGGGCTGACCGTCATCAGCTTCGCCAGCGCGGGTTCGTTGGCGCTCATTTAGAACACCATCATCGCAGAACGCGGATCACGCGGCGAATGCGCCTTGGGACGGTCTCGTCCCCGAGGCGCATGGCGTGAGCTCGTGCGCGAAAGAACATCGGGGAGTTTCTTATGCTTGGTTTGATGCAGGACTGGCCGCTGCTGTGCAATCGGATCATCGATCACGCCGCCGCCATCCACGGCGACAGTGAAGTCGTGACGCGTTCAGTCGAGGGACCGATCCACCGCACCAACTATCGCCAGATACGCGCCCGCGCGCTGAAGGTCGCGCAGCGATTGGACAGGGACGGGATCAGGATCGGTGACCGCGTCGCCACACTCGGCTGGAACACCTGGCGGCATCTGGAATCCTGGTACGGCATCATGGGCATCGGCGCCATCTGCCACACGGTGAATCCTCGCCTGTTTCCGGAGCAGATTGCATGGATCATGAATCACGCCGGCGACCGGGTGGTGATGATCGATCTCACCTTCGTGCCGTTGCTCGAAGCCATCGCTCCGATGCTGCCGAATATCGAGCGCTACATCATCTATACCGACCGGGCGCACATGCCGGAGACCAAACTGAAGAATGCGATTTGTTATGAAGAATGGATCGGCACGGTCGACGGCGACTTTGCATGGAAGACATTCGACGAGAACACCGCGGCGGCGATGTGCTACACCTCCGGTACCACAGGCAATCCGAAGGGTGTGCTCTATTCGCACCGCTCCAACGTCTTGCACGCGCTGATCGCCAATGCGGGCGACTCGCTCGGCACCGGCGCCGCCGACACCGTGATGCCGGTGGTGCCGATGTTTCACGCCAACAGCTGGGGCGCCGCTTTCTCTGCGCCATCGATGGGCGCCAAACTGGTGATGCCTGGCGCCAAGCTCGACGGCGCCTCGGTCTACGAACTGCTCTCGAGCGAGAAAGTCACATTCACCGTGGGCGTTCCGACGGTGTGGCAGATGCTTCTCAATTATATCGCTGCCGAGGGATTGAAGCTTCCCGATCTGAAAACGGTGGCGTGCGGCGGCTCCGCGATGCCGCGCTCCATGATCAAGTCGTTTGTCGATATGGGCATCCGGGTGCGCCATGGATGGGGCATGACGGAAATGTCGCCGCTCGGCACGGTGGCTGCGCTGAAGCCGCCGTTCACAGGCCTCACGGGCGAAGAGCGGCTCGATATCCTGCAGACCCAGGGCTTTCCGCCGTTCGGCGTCCAGATGAAAATCACCGACGATGACGGACAAGCGTTGCCGTGGGACGGCAAGACATTCGGACGGCTCAAGGTCAGCGGGCCGGCGGTGTCGAAGGCCTATTACCGCGTCGATACGGATATCCTCGACGAGGAGGGATATTTCGACACCGGCGACGTCGCCACCATCGACCGGCACGGCTACATGCGGATCACCGACCGCTCGAAGGATGTGATCAAGTCCGGCGGCGAATGGATCTCATCGATCGATCTGGAGAATCTCGCCGCAGGGCATCCCGCCGTCGCGGAGGCTGCCGTCATCGGCGTTTATCATCCGAAGTGGAACGAGCGTCCGCTCCTGATCGTGCGTCTCAAGCAGGACAACGCGGCGACCCGCGACGACATCCTTGGTTTCATGGACGGCAGGATCGCCAAGTGGTGGATGCCGGAGGACGTCGCCTTCGTGGATGACATTCCGCATACGGCAACCGGCAAGATCCACAAGATGACGCTGCGCGACCGGTTCAAGGATTATCGTTTCCCGAGCGCAGCATCGTGAACGTTCGCATGTCCCGGCGGGCGCGCTGCCTGCCGGGATGTGGGGTGGTTGTCTTACCGGCTTGATGCAGCGGAGTAAGCGGCGCACCAAATGGCGGCACAATCGCCGAGGCTGGAAACGGCCTCGGCGAAAACCTGTATCGCCGACGCGACGGAGCGCCTGCCTTCATCGTGCTTCCGGAACGAATTTCAGCGAGGCGCTCAGCGGCCTGCCGCGCGCGATCTTGCGTTTCGGCAATCTGACGTTCCCTCGCGGCACTTTCTTGTAGGGAATACGCGAGAGCAGGTGCGCTATGATATTGAGCCGCGCCTGCCTTTTGTTGTCGGATCGGGCGATGAACCATGGCGCCCACGCGGAACTGCTCGCCTTGAACATCTCATCACGCGCCCGCGTGTAGTCGTCCCATCGCTTGTAGGAATCCAGGTCCATCTGGGTCAGCTTCCAGATCTTTCGCCTGTCGTCGATCCGCGCGGTGAGCCGGTTGGTCTGTTCCTCCGGGCTGACCTCGAGCCAGTACTTGAGAAGTACAATTCCGGATTCGACCATGGCCTTTTCGACCAGAGGGACCACTTTCAGGAAACGCTTGACCTGATCCGGCGTACAAAAGCCCATGACTCGTTCGACCCCGGCGCGATTGTACCAGCTGCGGTCGAAGATCACGATCTCTCCCCCTGCGGGAAAGTGCTGCATGTATCGCTGAACATACATCTGCGACTTCTCGCGTTCCGTCGGGGCGGCGAGGGCAACGACGCGGAAAACGCGCGGGCTGACTCTTTCGGTGATGGCCTTGATGACACCCCCCTTGCCAGCGCCGTCTCGCCCCTCGAACACCACACATATCTTTTTGCCCTCGCGCTTCACCCATTCCTGAAGCTTGACGAGTTCGATGTGCAGTTTGCGGAGCTTCTGTTCGTAGTCCTTGCGCTTGAGTGCCGGGACGTCGGTGTTGCGTTTCTTCCTGGCGGCCTGCTTCATCTTCCAGTCCCCGCTGGCTGTCAGTGCGTGGTGTCGCCCCAGGTCACGAAAAGCCCGACGTCTCCCGGAAAGCCCTCCGGCCAATCCAGGATCATCGCCTTCAGGCCGTAGCCCTGGGGCTGCAGGTGGTCGCGCCAGAACTCGAAGGCCTGAAGGGGTCTCCCAATCAGTGTTTCCGGCCAATCCTTTTCCATGTTGTTGAGCGCGCGCCCTTTGTCCGTGCACAACGCGTTCGGGAAGCGCATGACCAGAGCTTCCTTGTCGCCCTTTGCCGCAGCGGTTCGCAGTTGGCCGAGCACCCGACGCTTTACCTCGGCAATCTTTTCGGGCGTGACCGCAACGGGCTGCGACAACGATCGGATCAGGTCCTGTCGCGCCTTCTCGGCATTCGAGCCGGAGTCTTTCGAGGCCTTGGCCATCACGGTTTCCACCATGTAGTTGCGCAGCTCACTCGCCGACATGAAGGTCTCGTCTCCGAGCTTTTGTGCGGAATCCGAGCTGCGCTGCTGGATATTTGGCTGTGACATGACTGGCTCCCTTTGGTTTGAGGAGCAGGACGGTGTCCTGCATGCAGTACGTTTCTCTATCCTAGGCCCTTCATCAGTGTTGGCGACTCAGTCCGATGGGTTAGGCAATCTTCAATCGTGCGGTGCGCGAAAATTGGGCCCAGATCCTGTTCGGCCCCAACTGCCGTCAGGTTTTCCCGAACGTCGTCGCGCAGTCCGGCAAGCTCGATCGCGATGCCGCGCTCCCTGAGTGACCGCGCCAGTCCGCGCAATACTCCCCCCGCGGTGACGTCGACGGCAGGCACGAGTGAAAAATCAATGACAACTTTCTTGATCCCTGAGGTTGCGTGATTCAGCAGCTCGAGGGTCTGGCGGCGGATATGGTCCGCATTGAAGTAGAACCACGCGCCCGCGCTGCGTATCACGAGCGCCCCCGGTGTTTCGGCGGCTTCCGGATATCTGGCCCGGCTCACGAAATGCCCCGCGACCGGATCGCGCCCGAGGACCACGACGGGTGGGCGCGATGCGTACGCGATGACCATGATCAGCGACCCGGCCGCGGCCAGCAGCAGGCCGTCGAGCAATCCGAAGAGCAGTACGCCGAACAGTGCGACCAGCGAAATGCGAAACTCCCTGCGAGATGAAAAACGCAACTGGCGGAGGTCGTCAAATCGCACCATGTGCGATGCCGCCATCAGTACGACGGCGGCCAGCACGGGCTCGGGCAGGTTGTGAAAGAATTTCGCAAAAAACATCAGCGTGAGAGCGATGGCGCCCGAGGTCACCAGCAGGGAAAACGGAGACGAGGCTCCTCCCATATCGTTGACGGCGGTCTGCGACATCCCGCCTGCGACAGGAAACCCGTGAGCGAATCCCGTTGCGAGGTTTGCAGCGCCGAGAGCCGTAAGCTCCTGCTCGGGGCTGATGTCGTAGCCATGCTTTTGCGCAAAACTGCGCGCGACCGAAATCGTCTCCCCATAGGCAAGCAGCACGCAGGCCAGTGCGATCGGCACGAGCGCCGAAATATCGGATAGATGGATAGTCGGCACGCTGATTGCGGGCAGACCGGCAGGGATGTCGCCGACGATCTTGATGCCGGTATCGGCCAGCCCGAACATGCTCATCATGGCAATGGCCAGGACGACGACAAACAATGTCGTCGGTCGGCCGGGAAAAATCCGCTCCAGCGTCACGAACAGGGCGATTGCGGCAAGGCCGACAGCAAGCGAAATGCTGTGTGTCTCGTGCAGCGACATCGCGACATGGCCGAAGCGCTCGAACACGTTGCCGGTGATGCCCTCGATACCGAACAGCTTGGGGAGTTGCGTCGAGGCGATGTAGAGCGCGGCCCCCGTTTTGAACCCGATCAGGATCGCATCCGAGATGAAGTACGCGATGTTGGCGAGACCGATAAACCGGCCGGCGATGCAGATCGCGCCGACAATCACAGCCAGGGCTGATGCGAGCGCGAGGGCCCGTGACGGATCGCCTCCGGCCATCACGACGACACTCGTCGCGACGGTTATCGCCAGCGCCGATGTAGGGCCGACTGCAAGCTGGCGGCTGGTCCCGAACACCGCGTAGGCGATCCCTGCAACGAGATAGCAGTAAAGGCCGGTGACAGGCGGCAGTTGCGCAAGCGATGCGTATGCGAGCGATTCCGGAATGACAAACGCTGCAAGCGACAGGCCGGCGATGAGGTCTCTTGGAAATCCCTTTGCCTTGTAGGCGCGAATCCAGCCGACCGCCGGGATGAACGGCAGAACCATTCCCAGAAACGGTTTGTCGCCCATAGCGTCCTCGCCAATCGGTCGTCCTTTGCAGGAGGTGGCGCTCGCTCAAGCCATTTATGATGGCAGGGCCGAGCAGCCCGGTCAACGCCGGCAGGGCTCCGCAGTCACTCCGGTTCTGCGGCTTGATTGATTTTGCGTGCGTTCAAGGACGGCAGTCACGCGTCGTGGAAAATCTCCACGGTCGCAGGTGCACAAATGGCTCGCAGCGGGACCATTTGTCTCGCATGCCTTGAGGAACCAATCGGGCCACCATGGCTTGTCCGGCATATCCTGAAAACCGGAGACTGCCATGAAAATCGCAAACATCGTTTTCGCTGGTACGGTGCTCCTCACCGTCATCAGCCCGGCAGCCTTGGCCCAACAAACCTACACAGGAATGATCACAAAGATTGACCGGACCAGGGGCACGGTTGCGATTCAACGGGACGAAAGCGGCACCGTTGGATCGAGCACCGGCGGTGCTGCGGAAGAATTCAGGGCGCAGGACCGATCATGGCTGGATGCCGTGCACGCCGGCGACAAGGTGAATTACTCCATCACCGAAAAAGGTGGAATGAAGACAATCACCAGGCTTCAGAAACAATAGATCCGCGAACCGTGCTGGCTCAATTGAGCTTCCGCGCGCTCACCGGCGGCAGAAACGAACTGTCGAAAATGTCGCCCGCTGAGGGGCGCTTACGGAATTCAAAAGTGTCGGCGATCTGGCCGACACCGGCGTCGAAACGGCTGTCCTCAATGCCGCCGAGACCGTTCCGCTTCACCTCGTCGGTGACGATGTTGTCCTGAAGGACAGCGCGCAGGCGCTCGAGTTCGAGTTCGCGCGAACCGCTGCTCATTTGCGTCACGACCTCGTCGGCTGCGCGCGCGGGGTCCTTGAGCGCAAGACGGATGCCCGCAATCGTGGCGCGCACGAATGCCTTCACCGCATCGGGACTGGCAGCCGCGAATTTCGGGTTGACGATCAGCGCGTGTCCGTAAACCTCGCTGCCGAATTCGGAGAAGCGCAGCACTGCGAGATCGTTCGCCGGCACGCCGCGGTCACGCAGATTGATCGCGGACAGAAAGGAAAAGCCGGTGACCGCATCGACCTGACCAGCCGAGAGCATCGGTTCGCGCACCGCAGCGCTGATCCTCTCCGTTTTGATTTTGCCAAGCTTGATATGGTTCTTGCGTGCGATGGTCGGCCACAGCAACGCTGCGAGGTCGCCCTCGACAACGCCGATGGTCTTGCCTTCGATGTCCGGCAGGGTTGCGATACCGCGGCTCTTGCGCGCGATGATCGCATAAGGCGCCTTGTTGTAGAGGACGAACACCGCCTTGATCGGAAGGCTGCCTTCCTTGTCGCGGTAGCGGATCAACGCATTGATGTCCGCCAGCGCCATGTCGCTGCTGCCCGATGCGACGCGGGCGATGGCATCCAGCGAGCTGGTCGCGGAATCGGTGGTGACGGTGAGGCCCTCGGCACGAAACAGACCCCTGCCGGACGCCAGCACGAACGGCGCCGCCACGCCGTCGATCGGCCGATCGTATGAGAAGTGCAGGGCCGATGCCGCCGCGCCGGGCGCCGAACCCAGGCAGGCGGCACACAGCAGCGCGATCAGCGGCAGGAGTGTTTTGCGGAGAATGCGGTCGGGACTTTTGGGCATGCGCGGTACTTGGACGTAGGAGGCCTGAGGCGGCTTTTGGGTATCGGCTGTGTTGGTATGATGACAACCACACTGTGCGGCGTCCGTCACCTTTTTGCCTTTTCCGCTTCGGTTTGCCGCAGTTTCGCCTTTTGCCCTTCAGCTTGCATTCAGGTCAGGGAACCCAATGTATTAGAAAGGGTTATCCTCGACTGGTCATTCAGGCCAGGGATGGCCTGTGAGGACGTTGAAATGCTTGTTCGGAAGACTTTGCCTTCACCCTTCAGCCGAGCTGTGGTTCTGGCGACGGCTGCCGCGCTGGTCTCGACATTGGCTGTTGCACCTGCCGCGCAGGCATATCCGCTGGCCTCATCGGCGGCCAAAACCTCGTCTGCCGAGCCGGCGAACGCCAGTGAGGCCACCGATTTCAGCTCCCGGGCTCGTCGTCGCTACGCGCGCCGCGGCTACAACAACAACGCCGCAGGCCTCGCTTTCATGGGTCTGGCGCTGGGCACCGTGGGCGCGATCGTCGCTGAGCAGCGCCGCCGCGACTACTATCGCGACAACTACTATTACGGCGGTGGCCCGTATTACGGCGGCCACTACTACGGCGGGCCGGCCTATTACGGCGGCAATCCGTATATCGGCGGCGGCTATTATGCCGTCCCGCGCTACTGAGCGGCTGACCGGTCACGTCGCTGACATCTGCCGATCGCCGGGATCATCCCGGCGATTTGCTTTTTTGGAGCATTTTCAGCCGGTTGGGGCAGGCGTTAACACGCTGGCGAGGGTTTTGATCTAGGTTTGAGGGATGAGTGATTCGCTAGAACGGCTTTATCACGCAATTATTGCGGCCAAGGATCTCGATCCGGCAACGTCGCGCACCGCGCGGCTGTTTCAGCGCGGCCCGGCTAAAATGGCCAAGAAACTTGCCGAAGAAGCCATCGAAGTCGTGATCGATGCGGTGAATGGCGACTCCGACGCCGTGGTCCGGGAAAGCGCCGATTTGCTCTACAACCTGTCAGTTCTCTGGGTGGCGGCAGGTGTTCGCCCGGAAGACGTGTGGGCCGAAATGGATCGCCGTGAGCGGGTCCAGGGCATCGCCGAGAAGCTGCCCAAGATCTATGCGGACAAGCCGGTGCAAAAGGTTGTTGCCGACAAGCCTCGCCCTGCGGCCAAGGCAGCGCCAAAAATTGCCCCGGCAGCCCCGGAAAAGGTGGCTCGGCGACCAATTGTCGCGCTCCAGGGCGGCCGGCTCAAGAAACGGCGCTAATTAGCCGCTGACATTCCACATTTCCGTACATGGACAAATCGGCTGGACGGTGGTTCATCGCGCCATGCTGAAACGAATGTATGACTGGTGCATAGCCGCCGCAGACAAACCTTATGCCCTCTGGCTGATGGGGGCAGTGTCCTTCGCGGAAAGCTCGTTCTTTCCGATTCCACCGGATGTCATGCTGATCCCGATGTCGCTGGCGCGGCCGCAGAAGGCGTGGCTCTACGCGCTGGTCTGTACGGTGACGTCGGTCGCAGGCGGCGTTGTCGGCTACGCCATCGGCGCATTGCTCTATGATTCCGTCGGACAGTGGCTGATCAATCTCTATGGCTACGGCGACAAGGTGGAGGCGTTCCGCGCGTCCTACGCCGAATACGGCGCCTGGATCATCCTGCTGAAGGGCCTGACGCCGATCCCCTACAAGCTGGTCACCATCACATCCGGTTTCGCCAACTACAATTTGCTGCTGTTTATTGTTTTTTCGATCATCGCACGTGGCGGCCGGTTCTTCATCGTCGCAATCGTGCTGAATCGTTATGGCGCCTGGATTCGCGAAGTCATCGAGAAGCGCCTCGGGCTTTGGGTTGCGATATTGGCCGGCGGTCTGGTGCTCGGTTTCATTGTCGCGTTCCGGCTGTTCTAGAAATTTGTTTGCGGACACTCGTTCGCGTGACGAAAACATACCGAACATAAAGCCTTTTCCCCGCGGCAACGGCGGGCTACGCTCAAGTCATGTTCAATCACTCCAGCGATTTTTTTGTGGACATGCGGGGACGCATTGTCCTGATCGCTGTGCTGACGACCGTGTTTGGAACGACGGCGGCCTGGTCGCAGCAGGCGCAGCCGCAGCTTCAGGTCGCGCCGTCGCAGCAGGCCGCGCCGCCAACGCCTCCCGCAACTCCGCCGAGCAATCCGGGACTGGTCGAGGAGATCGGCAAATTGCTGAAGGATTCGGCGTCGGGTCTGACATCCACGTTGCCCAGTCCTGGTCGCGCGCTCGAGGGGCTGAATTCCAGCGCCAAGGATGCGACCGACAGCCTCAAGCGGCTCGCGCCTCCATCCGGCCAAACCATGGCCAGTGGGCGGACCCTTTGCCCGCCCGCGGCCAACGGCGCGCCGGACTGCAAGCGCGGGGCAGACCTGCTCTGCAAGGAGAAAGGCTACGCCGAGGGTCGGAGTGTGGATATCGAATCCACCCAGAAATGCTCGGCAAAATCATACTTTTCGGGCCAGGGTGCGTGCCGGACAGAAAATTTCGTCACCCGGGCCGTCTGCCAGTAAACGCAAGCCTCTTTCAAGAAATGGCTATAGCCCCTAAGACCGTGACAATTGCCGCGGCACCGATGTTCGCGCGCGTTTCATTCTGCGGAAGAGGATTTTTTTGATGTCGATGCCTGCCTTGTTCAAGGGTCGCCTTTCAATTCCGGTGATCGGATCGCCGCTGTTCATCGTGTCGGGCCCCGATCTCGTCATCGCCCAGTGCAAGGCGGGAATCGTCGGATCGTTCCCCGCGTTGAATGCGCGACCCGCCGCGCTGCTGGACGAATGGCTCCACCGGATCAAGGAAGAACTTGCCGCGCACGACAAGGCGCATCCGGACCGTCCGTCCGCGCCGTTCGCGGTCAACCAGATCGTGCACAAATCCAACAACCGTCTCGATCAGGACATGGCGGTCTGCGAGAAGCACAAGGTACCGATGGTCATCACGTCGCTCGGCGCGCGTGAAGAACTCAATCAGGCGGTGCATGCCTGGGGCGGCATCACCTTTCACGATGTCATCAACCAGAAGTTCGCGCGCAAGGCGATCGAGAAGGGTGCCGACGGCCTCGTTCTTGTTGCCGCGGGTGCCGGCGGTCATGCCGGTGCGATTTCGCCGTTCGCCTTCGTGGCCGAGACGCGGCAGTGGTTCGACGGCCCGATCGCGCTTTCGGGCGCGATGGGCACCGGCCGCGCCATCCGCGCGGCCCGCGTGCTCGGTGCCGACTTTGCCTATATCGGCTCGGCATTCATCGCGACGCAGGAAGCCAATGCTCCGGAAAACTACAAGGAGATGATCGCGTCATCGTCCGCCGACGACATCGTCTATTCCAACCTGTTCACGGGCGTGCACGGCAATTACCTCAAGCCGTCGATCGTGGCGGCCGGCATGGACCCGGATAATCTGCCGGTGTCCGATCCGTCGAAGATGAACTTCGGAACCGATGCCAGCGGCGAACGCAACAAGCCGAAGGCCTGGAAGGAAATCTGGGGCAGCGGACAAGGCATCGGAAGCGTCGACAAGGTGCAGCCGGTGGCCGAACTGGTGGCCCGTCTCAAGAAGGAATACGAGGCGGCCGTCGACGCGCCGCTCTAGACGGCAGGCGCCGCGTTGTCCGGATCAGCCCCACCGATGGAAGCGGTCTTTCGTGTCGACGGCGATCGCGTGTTCACGAGCGAGCATGCCGGGGGACCTTGGGACCCCAGCATGCAGCATGGCGGCGCACCGTCCTCTCTCGTTGTTTGGGCAGCGGAGCGCATTCCGTCGCCGCAGCCGATGCAGGTCGCACGGCTGACCATAGACTTGATGCGTCCGGTGCCGGTGGCGCCGCTGACGATCGAGACGAAGGTGGTTCGCGAGGGCCGCAAGATTCAGCTCTGCGAGGTTCGTCTTTTCGCCGAGGGCGTCGAGGTCGTGCGGGCCACGGTCCTCAAGGTCAGGGTGCAGCCGGTCGACCTGCCTGACACGGTGGCGCACTCGCCGCTCGACGTGCCCGGCCCGGAAGCGGGCCGGGATGAGCCGCAGGCTCTGAACAAGTTCCTGGCCGGTGTTTCCATGCGCGCGGTGAAGGGCGGGTTTCTCAGACTAGGGCCTGGTGCGATCTGGTTTCGTCCTAATCGTCCGATCGTCGAAGGATCGCCGATATCGCAGGCGATGCGCACGGCCCTTGCCGCCGACTGCAGCAACGGCGTGGGATCGGTGCTCGATTTCAAGAAATGGATATTCATCAACGCCGACCTCACGGTGACTCTCGCGCGTCAGCCGGTGGGCGACTGGATTTTGCTGAACTCGGAAATGATGTTGGGCGCGGATGGCGCGGGGCTTGCGGTCTCCCGCCTCGGCGATGCCCGGGGTTACTTCGGCGCGGCGATTCAGTGCCTTGTGGTCGAGCCACGCTAGGCGGCGGAGCCGGCAGATGAGATCGTGCATCGTTTCAGGATTGAAGATTGCCTTGGTCTGTCTGCCGCTTGCGGCGCAAAGCGCCTTCGCCACCGGCAACCTCGACTGTGCGATCAATGACAAGCAGTTGAGTTTTGAATTGTTCGCCCTCACCGGCGGTGCAGGCGGCATCGTCCAGATCAACCAGGCGTCCATCGAGATCAAGGTCGTGACGACAAGGCTCTCTGGTCCAGGCGCACCCTTGAGTTGAAGAATATCGAGCAGCAGTGGATCTATGGCAAGGAACTGCGGGTCCGCTTCGGAATTCCCGACGCCAAGGATGAACCTGTCGCCAGCCTGATCCTGATCGGCACGTACAAGGCCGACGATGACAGCTATTCCGGGCAATATGTCCTGTCGCTGCCTCAGTCCGGCAGCGAGAAGCACTTCAAGGGCAAGATGAAATGCGGCTGAGGCGCGGGCTCGCCTGCTCGAGCCTGATCGGCCGGCAGGCGCTGGTGCTTCGAGGTGCGGTTAATCGGCCACCCGCGTCAGCACGGCTTTGAACGCGAGGCTCGGAAATTCGGTCGCAGTTCCTTCGCAGATCGCAAAGTTGCCCTTGACCGTTCCGTTGAAATTGATCCTGACCTCGTCGAAACCGAACACCGAGGGATGGCTGGAATCCGGCGTGTGACGAAGGCTGGACACATTGCCTGTGAACGATTGGCCCTCCTGGGTATAGGACCCCATATACGCGAACGCCGAGCTTCCGCCCCGAAGTTTTCCATTCTCGGCGTGAATGACGCCCAACGCCTTTCCGCGCGGGGTTTCAAACTCGACCTTGTACAGGCCGCGGAGCATGGCCGTTTCGGGGATCGGGGATTTATCAGAGGTTGCCGTCTGTTGCGGGCTGGTCTGGTGTTGCATGCGCTGTCATTCCGGTATTGCCGCTGAAGCTGGTCTTCAAGCGTGACGCCTGTATCGTCGGTAGTCTGTGTTCGCGCAGTCAGAAAAGAATATAGCATCACCGGAGATGTCTCGCCGATGGTTCGGACTTTAGACAAAAGCCTAGTACAGAAGTCTTGGTGCCCCTGGCCGTCATCGCATCCGCCTCGTATCGTGTTGATTTCATGAGGATTTTTAACATGAAAAAACTATGATACCAACGGTCATACCCACATTCTTTCTGGATGTGGGGAGACACCAATGGACGGCCTTTTAGCGGGTCTGTGCCGATCTTCCAATCGAACAAAAGTTTACCGGGGCAACAGTTCATAACAGTCGTTGCGGTGCCGTGAGCCGATGAGCTCCGCACCCTTGCTGCAGTACTGAATCATGGTCTCCAGCGAGCCTTTGCCTGGATCATAAGACTCCACTTTGACTTCACCGAAATGACGAAGCTGATGTGCTGAACCAGCGACGAGCAGGGGTCTGCGGAAAGCCTGGCCCTCTGGACGTAATGCGACGACCGCGTGAACGTGAAGCAAACCGAACTTCAAGAATTCGCCAGCTTCACGAGCCGACATTGTTCCCTTTGAGCCTGGAAAGTCGACATACGAAACACTCAATGGCTGCTGATAACGCTTTCGGCCCATGTTGTTGCCGCATGCTTCAATGACCAGCCGAGTGAACCAATCACGATACTTCGTCAGGTAGTTCGCAGGATCTTTCTTTGATTCGTTCCGGTCGAAGTAAGCTGACTCAAATTTCATCGTGACGGCGAACACGTTGTCGACGATAGCTTGGTTCAACTCTGCTTCGTTTGAACCGACATGATCTCGATAGATCGACTTGATTACGTAGGCGATAGCATCTGGATTGATGAAGTTGCTCAAGGTTATGACCTCTTATTATTGGTTGTTATGGGTCATGATAAGAAGCGCATCACGATAGTTTCGTGCGAACGCTTTGAACCGTTACATCGTGTAAGCAGTCATCAGCCATCAAACGTCAGCATCGCTGGCGTTGTGTAGGTTGGTGACGCTTCTCAGCGCATCTGGCGAGCACAATCATCGTCCAGAGTGCGAAACATGATGAGTTAGAAGCGTCGATGTGACGGTGGTCCACTTCTATATATAAGAGCGCCGCTTTCATTCGGGTCGCATCACACAAAATTACTTATGTGACGCACGCGCTCGCACGTTACGTATGATGATTTTTGGTGATCACATACTGGAATTTTGGGCGGCGATTTCACCCGGTGAAACTGGCCCGTTAAAAAGCCCATTATTTAGCCGGTAGGCTCTGGAAGGGCGGCTCGATCTTGTCGGTAAACTGGCTCGATAGAAGCCCCGGAATCTTACGTTGACATTCCGCCGAGAAAATACGGATAGAGATTTGCGTCCGATCAGGAGACGCACGTGCCATCAAATCCCACGAGACGAAGTTTTATCGCAGCTTCGCTAGTTGCCTAAGCATCAGTGTCGACAATTGATGCGTTTGCGGAGGTCGATCACGAAAGACTTCGATTGATGGAACGTCGCAAACATCTTCAATCCGCAATTGCGAAATTAGATCGGGATTGGGCTGCGGCCTATGCGAAGCTGCCGACTTGGTGTCGACCTGGACCGAAGTATCGGGATGAGTTCGGTGTCGTGTCCGGGCCGATTGTAGGATGGCCCGAGGTGAGACTTTGGATTCAGATCGACGAAGGCCAATGGTTGGTTAGGCCATCGCTTGGCGACTTGCGCGAACTGATCAATCAGGAAACCGCCAGCGTAGGAAGAGAAGTTGCTTTTGAAAATTACCGACTGCGAATTCAGGAGATGCGAGATCGACTGCGGTTGCGACGACAGATTTATCGGTCGGCAGAACTGCCTACGTCTCGCGACTGGCTGCCGCTTGATGTTCTGCTTGAAGAGGTAGAAGGCGCCATCGCCAATGCTTACCGGTGAGCATTCTTTAATCTATCGATATAGTGCTCAGCATAGCCATAATTCGAAGCCTATTCTTACTCGAAGACGTAATGCTAATCGACATTAAGGATAGGTTTCTTGATCTCCCTGAATTTGAGGGCGCGTTCCTCTCAATATTCTAGCGAGCACCCTACGAGGTGATTTTAGCTTCCGCAGTACGCTCAAGCACTCAAGACAGGTAGCTGCGATAAATAACGGTCGCAGGTTGCAAGCCTTTAGTATCAAGGTAAGGCGATCGGCAGCGCAGCAGGAGGGCGCCTCGCTTAAAAACGCCTTATAGTTCAGGTTAATTGGCTTTTAAGCTTGTGGTTGTGGGCCCAGCATGGCATTCCTTGACTAAGTTCCGCTTCATTTCGCCAATAGATGCCGATTACCTGAATATAATCCTATAGACGGATGGGCTTCGCTAAGGATTATTCGAATTAGATTGCGCCTGCGAGAGAGTTGATGCTGTCACTCAAGTATTTTTTGAGAGCTTCAAAGCAAATGGCTTCGTACGGTGAAACGGGGACAGGTGCGCTTGACCACCTTCCTTCAAGAGTTGCGGGACATCGGCAGTCAGCAAAAAGGCAGAAACTTCGTCAGCCCTCCGAAGATCAGTCTCCGGCCCGGAAGTGGGACGATAAACGTAAGATGTTTGTCTATCCTGACTAATTCGCATGCAGGCCGAAGCGCGAGCTCAATACCTCGTTCTGCACAACCTTTCCGAGGCAAAAAGATCTGTCGAGATTTTGCCGGATCTCTCCACCGCTTTGCTCGGATGGGGGGTCGGGACTCGTTTGTCTCCAATTTGGAGACTTCGTGGAGATAATAAATCCGCGCCGCCCGTTTCAAAGTTTACAGGGGCTTCGGATTTAATTTTCTTGGGGCCTGTCCGGGTCGCTAGGCTGTCTTCGGAGGTTCGAGCGCTCGCTGATCCAGATAAAATTAGCATCTGGGTCACGATGGGTTGCTTCAATGTGGTTGTAAGAAGTCCAAACAGTAAAATTACCGCTGAAATAAAGACATGGGCTGAGACGGAAAAGGTACCCTTCGAGATTTGGCATCTTAAAGGGACAAAGATAGCTGCTGTCGCTCACACAGTCTTCAGTAATTCCGATCTGCAAGCTACTATGAGTGAGCTAGCAACGATTGGAAAACTTACGGTCGACGCAGCTCTTCGGGTAACCCTTCAAGAGCACTTGGCTGTAACGGCCACAGTGCTTGCGCGGTCTGCTGCAATATATCCTTTGGCGTATAGTGATTTTAGAAGCACGTTGACTGTTACAAAGGCGTTGGTTCAGGCTGCGGAACGCAGCGAGCTTCACACGCTCAGTCTTCAATCTCGTCTTGTTAGCGCTAACGCGGCAATCTCGCGCTTCTCTTCACAAGCCTTTTCCGGGATCCCGCCAATACTTAGTACGGAGTGCCATTTCTGGATTCATTCGCTACTTGGGACGGGAAGCGCGAATATTGCTTTAGCTCGACTGGTTGGTTGGGTTCAGAAAATTCTCGGAGAAGCGGATCTTCCTGAAAGAATCTCAAACTTGGAGAGGCAAACTGAGAACGTTCCCACTCTAGCGGAACTGACCGAGAATCCAAATTATCTAGAGCGGGATCCCCTTTCCGAGAAAATCACTAAATCCGACAGCCCGCCTGTACCGCTGATAACATATTTCAGCGGTAGAGATGGTTTCAGTAGCCATCTTCAAACATTAAGTGCTCCACTTACTGCGATCGCTGAATGCAATTCGTATAGATCGAATCTTCTTACGGTTACACACGAAATCGCACATATTCTTGTCGCTGTATTGATGACGGATCTTTATCCCGACTTCAACGACTCACAGCAACTAGAGATGGCCGCTGAAATAGCGCGCAGTCGTTTCAAATCCCGCAATTGGCTAGAAGCCGCTAAGCAGCTGCTGCTTGAGGGCGTAATTGGAATGAGCCAAGCCGAAACGGGTGTTGAAGTTAGGCAGAGCGAGCTCAAGGAACGTCTGCCAGAAATCCTGAGAGACTGCCGTCGCGAAGCCCAAGAGATAATTGTTCATACGCTTGATTTTTGGTACTTTTATCGAAGCGATCCTGACTTTTATGTGAAAAGTATCTGGCATTCGTGGTGCACGATCCCAGAAATTCAAGATAGAGTTCCTGAGTATCTGATGCGGACACTCTGTGCTGTATCCGTAACATTACTCCGAGAAACTCCAGAAAATCGCTTCCCGGCCGCTCTTCGAGACATCAAGCGGATTCTGGGGGCTCTTCGGGCGGAAGGGGGGGCCACGCGTGATTACATAGCGGTAGCTCTTGATTACATCCAGCAGCTCGAATGCGATGCTGAATATCGTCGAGTGTTTGAACAGCAATACAGCGCGCGGCTACTGTTAGTTCGTATGGTCGTGATTTTTATGACGTCTGAGCAACTATCGGCTCAGTTGTATGCCGATGCATATGAAGGCGGAGGTAGCGGATATGAGAGAAAGCCAACACTTTCATACGATTTGATACCGGTTGGAAATCCACTTACCTTCTTCCGGGCACACTTGAAGGATGATCCAGGGGAGGGTGAATCGCTCTGGGTGTTGCATAGTTTGGCATTCGACTTAATGGCCGATGGATGACACAGTTTAGCGGGTATCTCATGGCTCGAGCGGAGGCGACGGACGTCCCGCGCGATCTGCTTGAGTTATCCGCTCCACTTGCACGCGGAGGTCCAACACTAAAGTTCGTGAGCACTGCGTACGCTACCTCTCGTTGGGATGAGTTTGTTCTAAGCAGTCCCATACGACTTGCCGATGAATCTGAAGCAACAGTAGCTCCGTTCGAATATCAGATCTTTATTGTTAGAGGCCTGGGTAAGTTCGTAATTTTAGCTCAGCGAAGGAAAGTCGCCGACTACGTCATTCAACAGATTCTTGATCGGAAAATATTTCCAAATTTTCGCCGCGCCCCAATCAATATTCAGAAATTGATCCAACGTTGCGAGACGCCTGATGCTGAATTTCTAATCACCTCACTTCACGGGCGTTTTTCTGCTGCGGGTCCCTCGCTCAGAATAATGTCGCTGTACGGGGATGATGTGACGGATTCTCCTGTGTTCAAACAGCATGGAAAATTGTTCAATTTTTTCGCGTGCGGCCTAGGGCGGCGATTGTTCGAAGGCCTTCCTCGGCTTCGACCCAATGAAGAAGGTGAAATCTCGCGATTGGCAAACGACGGATTTCTAACAATGAATTTGACTGATAGGCGACGAGCTACAGAATTCATGGTCGCCATAAATTTTGTGTTGCGCAACCGATGCGTGGATTCATGGGTTCCAATTGCAGAAATGTCGGATTGATTAGATGACCATGAATCTTCCAGAAAATTGGAAAAGTCGAGATAACCTTATTCAGCATCTTGCGGACCAGCTTGTTCAAGGGCGACTTGGGATATTTCTAGGGGCGGGTGTTTCTTCTTTCTATGGTTTGCCTGAGTGGCGAGAACTGGTGGATCGTATTTCAATAGCTTGCGGCGATTCAAAGCTGGATCCGAGTGATGACCCGATAGTTCGCGTTGGCGCACTCCGAGCAACCCACTTCAGGAACGATGTGCCCGGTTTTCTGAGCGCGGTGAAAAGGCAGCTTTATGATAATTTGAGTTTGGATTTCGAGCAGATTAGGAAAAATGACACGCTCGCCGCAATTGGCTCACTCGTGATGTCTTCGAAACGTGGTAGCGCGGCGAAAGTTATATCTCTGAACTATGATGATCTTTTGGAGAATTACTTAGAGTTCCACGGTTTTGTTACGACCCCAGTTTGGAAACTGGCGCACTGGGCTAATACGTCTGATGTGACGGTCTATCATCCGCACGGATTTTTGCCGCTTGCGCCAGACCGCAGCGATAGCGAAGATATTGTCTTAGGTACTCAACAATACCACGACGTGATGACGTCAAAGTGGCGACCTTTACTTGAAAGCTTTTTAAGAACGCACACGTTCTTGTACATAGGCCTATCCGGCTCAGACGTTCATCTACAAAGTTTGGTGCACGGCATAAGTCAAGTGCATGCAATAACAAACGAACGAATTTGCTATCACACCGTTCGTTTCTCGCGTTCCGGACAGAGAGACGATATAGGTGCTACGTTAGAGCCGTTAGGGGTTTTTACGCACGGGATTAAAGACTATTCGGAGTTGCCAAAACTGCTATTTGCGATCAGTCAAGCAGCCAGAAAGGCACGCGCTTTGACCATATAGGTGAAATTGAGCCAACACCTTGCTCATCGGTGAGCAAAATCGGGGTGAGAAGCGGAAGAGAATTGTCTAGCCATCTGCCGCGCGCTGCTAAACTTTATTTCTTCCATGCACCCCCTCCGCTAAAGTCTACTTGCTCTCGCCTCCCGGTTGCGCTTGGATAGTGCCGGGTCTGGGGAGGCTCCAAAATGCGTATTGTGAGTTTAGTCGTGCTTTGCACGATGGTGGGCGGTTGCGTCACTACCGAAACGGTTCAATTCAAAGCTTCAAATCCACAACAACAAGCGATGGTGCGCGACGGGCAACCTGCCATCGTCTCACGTCAAAAATCGTCAGTTGTCTTGGTTCGACCAGCAGCACGCCAACTTCAAGCCGGTGGTCGCCCTGTATTTGTGGTCGGCATCAACAATCTCGGCAGGGCACCACTTGAATTCCGCGTCGCACAAGTCGAGGCAAACCAGGTTGTCGCCGGTCAGGAATTCCAGATGACGGTCGTGACCTATGAGATGCTGGCGCAGGAAGAAAAGAATCGCCAGGTCGCCGCCGCCATTTTGACGGGCCTCGCAGCTGGGGCAAATGCTTATAGCGCATCGCGCGCTGGTTATGGCAGTTACACAACGCCGAGCGGGCGAAGCGGCACTTTCTACAGCCCGACAGCCGCAGCAATCGCGCATAACACCGCCGCCGCCCAGAACGAGGCCATGATTGTTGGAACGATCGAGCGCGGGCAAGCAAACATGGCGGCGCTTGAGCAGACCGTTCTGAAGGACAACACTCTTATGCCGGGAGAGTGGGTTGGTGGGCAATTGCATCTGTCACCTCCAACCAATCCTCCGTCTGGGAGCAGCAAAAATTACTCGATCATTATCAATGTTGGTGGCGATCGCCACGTCATTGAGGTTGCTCAAGCACCTGCCGGAGCCTGAGCAAATGCGGAGCCAAATTGCGTTCTCGCTGCTAGCCGGAATTTCGGCTCTAGCATTTTCGTCTAGCTCGTGGGCTTATTGTTCGGCACCATCGGCTCCTTACTGTGCAACGCGGTACGGAGCGTTCGACGATCAAGATGACTTCGACAGATGCAAGCGTCAGATGCAGTCATATCAGAGTGAAGTCGAAAGTTTTCTCTCGTGCTCGCAACGAAAGATCGATGACCTACGACAGAAATCTAAGTCAGAGCTGGACGAATACAATAATGCGGTTGACAGCTTCAATCGTCGAGCGCGGGGCTGATCCGTCGAGGATAATCATCCACGGTCTGATCGGCCGATTCATCCTCGCTGCTCACCGGTGAGCAACTGGTATCGCAGTTCGGACATCGATCGTCACAGGTCGCGGACCATTCATCGGTCCACCTCGTGCCGCACGGACATTCATAGAAATTGCGAAAGAGCATCTTGCCGACCGTGACGGTAATTTCGGGGACAAGTTTCCTCGCCCCCGAAGTTTGATCAGTTAGCTTGCCTTCTTGCGGGCCGGCGGCGTTCGGGAAGCCTGGGCCAACTGCGTATCGAGTTCACCAGATCGCGTTGCCGCAATCAGCGTATCGATGACGGCGGGCAGCTTATCGAGCGAAGGCACAGCAATGGCTGCCTTGCCCTTCTCGAATTCGATTGCCTTTGAACCCGACCGGATTGCAAACAGGTACGAACCGTCGATGTTCTTACGCCACCAAGGCGAGACACGCTGATCGCCTTCGACAGATTTTCGGACGCCATCGACAGTTGCAAAGGATCGTACTTTGCGGACGTAGCTCGGATTGCTGAGCAGCACTTTCTGCTCTTCCAAGCGCGTGATCGTTCGCGTCCGACGCTCCAGTTTGGGATCGGTCTCGGTCTTCGGCAGCGCAGTAAAACTCAGCGATTTCAGAGAAGTCATCATGTCCTCCATCAAAGAGATGTTGAGGACGACCAAGTATAATGCCGATTGGTGTGATCACATACCGATAAATGTTGCTCGTTACCGCAATGAACAGCACACGTAGAATGGCTAATCGGGCAGACTCACGATTCGGGCGACTTCGTGTCGAAGCAATAGGGGCTATAAAAATTGATGACTCGCGAATCCTGCGAATCGGTATCTATCTTAGTCGCGTCCGTTTCGGAACATTTGAACGAACTATGACTAGATGCACAGCCCCAGTCGAAGGTCATCGCTCGGCAAACGCCGAAGCAAACTGTCCTGCGTGCCGCGGGCGTGGCCGCTGGAGTGGTCGCTATAGCAGCTACGGGAGCAGCTATAGCTCGTACCCGTCTTATTCGTCCTCATCTTACTCATCGGGAAGTAGCGGCGGTGGTCGCGGCGGTGGCGGCTCTGGCAGGAGCATCAAGCCGCGCTGGTCACGACCTGGTTCGTTGATGTTGTACACTCCAGCCGAGGTGCGGGCACTCACGCCAGTTCGTGAGAATGTCGAAAAGCGAGCGGCACTAGACCTTCGTGATGTTTTTCTCTGCCATGCGTGGGATGATCGGCATGGCGCCGCCAAAGAGCTTCACGATTATCTCGAATCTCGTGGCGTAAAGGTTTGGTTCAGTGAGAAAGACGTCGGCCTTGGCGTGCCTCTCCTACGTGCGATTGACAAAGGCTTGGCGAATTCGCGGATTGGTATCGTGTTGGTCACCCCCGCACTTATTAGCGGACTCCCAAAAGAGGGAATCGCTGACAAAGAACTTTCAGCGTTGCTGGCTGGCGAGCGACTCGTTCCCGTCGTACACCAGACGACATTTGAAGCTCTTCGCGAAGTCAGCCCTCTGCTCGCTTCACGGACTGGCTTGAGTACGGCTGAAGAGTCACTGTCTGACGTCGCCGCAAAACTCGCCGACCTGGTGGCGCTCTAGCTTGCTGAAACGTTGCGAAGTCTCAGATTGCCGCTGAGGTATCGCGGGTCTGACGCCGCGCATGACTGAGTATTTCGCCGTCCCACCCGACAATCGGCAACTGATACGTCGGAGGATCTTGTGTTGGACAAGAAAGGCTCTGGAGGTTCTTCGGTAAGTAAGTCGATTTCTTTCCTGTGATCTCTATCTCGCGGTTTATTCGCTCCACCGCCGAGATATGGAGCATTTCGTTGGTCGGTTCGGCATGACGGTCGCGTCCCACATTGACCTCGGAAAACGGACGTAAGAACGGTAGCCGTTTGCATTTTATGTAAACGTTGTTGATCGAACGAAGCGCCCTCGGCCAAATAAAGTAAGGACCTGTTCGGGACTGATGTTGCTTCGCGAGGCTGCGATCTTTCAGCATATTCAGGGAAAGAGGTGGCCAGCCCGCATCGGAGACTGGGAAATCGGGAAAATACTTCTTTACACGTTTCAACATCCAGTCGAGCGTAAGGTCATCAAGTCCTGCAATTTCCTTCCTGACTCTAAGTTCTTCGGGAATGTATCCACCGCCAATATCTGCGTGAGCTCCGGGAAACCATACCTGCTCAACTACCGTGTTGAATGTCTTAAACTTGCTTTTGCGCCAAGGTGCTGCCTCGAAGGGCTTTCGCTGCTCATCGATAGCAAGAGCGTGCAGATTTACATCGACAGCCGCACATAGCTCAACATCATGAAACTCGTTGTTGTCCCTGTTGAAGACTTTGAACTGTTTGAAGGGCACACCGAGAGCGCCGACAGTGTCAAAAACACCTAGGCACGATATTCTAAGCTTCTCGCGCTCATGTACAAATGGTGTCAAAGCTGCCCACGCGCCAGGCGAGCGATCATTCGGAGACGTACGGTAGAATTCCCACGCTCTTTGCTCGAGTTCTTGGGTGCAATTGTCGCGCTTAAGTAGCCCTGCCGCATGCACGTAACCAACGAGGGATCTCGCTGTGAAGGCGCCGCGCGAAAACCCAAATACAAAAACTTGGTCGCCAGGCTCATAGTGGAACGAGAGAAATTTATAGGCGCGTCGAATATTCTGACTCAGCCCTTGTCCGAGAGCTCCACCAAAGAATCTATTGAGAAATGCACCCGTTCCCACACCTCGCTCATAAAAGACGATGTTTCGGACATTCGCATACGACTTTGATACAACGGAACCGTCCTGAGATTGAGTAGGAGTGGTTTCGTCGGCCGCCCATAATGTGCGAGCGATCACTTCGCGAAGTCTAACGATGTTCGTATCCGTTTGACCAAAATCGGCATCATTCCAGGTGCCGTCTAGCAAAAGAATAATGCGCTTCGCCATCTTCGGGTATTATCCTCTAGTCGGTGCGATGGGTGGTTTCCAAAGCCGTTCTTCATACTTCTCCGGCTGGTCAGCGAATGCAGCAAATCGATTCTCAAGCGGTGAAATTCTCAGTACTCGGTGAAAAAGTCTGACGTAATCAAGATCGCTCAAGACGCCTTTACCAATTTTCTCTTCGTCAAATTGCAGCTCCGAAGTCGCGCCGCCCGTAGAAATAATTGGCAAAATAGGAACCCCGGGCTGAAGTTTAGCAAGTAAATCCCTCTCTTCGATAATGCCGTCCATCCCACCAATGAAAACTGCAGCCGAAAACTTGTTCTCTCGAAACATTCGCTCCCGCATAATGCGAAGGCTCGCACCCTGATCGGGTGCCCGCTCTGTGAAAATGACGTTACGGAACTTCGCGTTCTCGACCGGGAAGAAGTCTCTAAAGTGCTCGGATTGGTAAAGCTTAACCCAGTCCCCGTACTGAACGCCCACATCAGACGCGACAACCCAAACCATCGGTGTAATAGCCGGATGTCCTCCCCACACGAGTTTTCGTCTGCCAAGTGTCACATACACGAGTGCGGAGACAGCCGCCTGAATTGCTACTGGGTCGGCTGTCTCCGCGTATTTTGGGCTTCTTGATGGATCAGGAACGCTGGCGGACAGGAAGATTGTTTCTGTCATATCAGCATCCAAGATTCACAAAATCATAGGCTGCATCAGACACTTTAACGGCCCGGACGCACTGAATCTGGGCATCAAGCCACTTGAGATGGGTCGCCCAAGCGTCGTGGATTCCGACGTGATCATAGACAAGTATAGGAAGCCCAGACTGTTCGGACATGGAGGCTTTTTCTGCGACATCATGCAGAGTTTCAGCGGTCGGAATGCCAACGACTGGATATGCCCAAACCTTCTTTTGATTCATCATCTCGATCGCTATTGCCCCGTGAGCACCTCGACCTTCAACTTTCGCATTGATGCGAGCCATATCTGCTCGAAGTTTCCCTGCAATCGATCTGTAGCGGACCGCGATGCTGCGACTACGGATGCGCTCGACCGCAAGCAGAATTTGGTCGAGGGCGCCCGAGTTAATTTCACCCGTGGCGCTACTAATGTCGCCGCCTGCAAGGAACAGTGTTTGAGACATACTGGTTAACGGGCTTGGAGTGTGGTCTGGCCAAACGACGCGAAGTATGTGGATTTCCTTAGCTAACGCTCGTCCCAGTTCCAGCTGGGTCCACCTGCTGGCGGCATAAGAGGGAGTATCGAGCATAACCATGACGTCTGAGTCACATAGCCTATGAAACAGAACATCTTGGAACGGCTCCGCCGGCCTAATGTCATGAGTATCAAGAAAGACATCGAAACCTTTAGCCGCGAGTTCGTCATGCAGCTGTTGTGCTGCTCTTCGCGCCTCAGTTCGGCGATAGCTTATGAACACACGGCGCTGTCGTCTTAGGAGGCCTACACACTCGAGAAGAGCGGTTGAAAGCTCCACCAGCTGTGGGTCCTTGGAGTGAACTTTCACGCCATTCAGGGGCCGAAGACTTTCGGGAATATCCGCATCGAACGTCTGCCCGTCACAGATAACTGGAATGACCGGATGTCCGTCGTAGATTAACCGTTCGACGATAGCGATATCGTTTCCGGGAGCGCCGCCAAAATAAACGCAACCCGTCGCCGCCTTGTTGTCGCGATTTTGAACGTCAGCATGCTCTCTGAAAGTCACTTCTCTGCCAAGCTGAAGGTCGAGGTCCTGTAGCATTTCGACGAGAGTCGTTTTCAAGCGAGCTCGCTCGCTGTGGCGATCATCTCCGAGGATAACGATTTCGTAGAGGCTCATGTGAAATTCGGCTTTCAAGCGTTGTTACGAATCTTAATCGCCTCTTCTATCCATTGCTCGATGTTATTGGCGATCGAAGCGTACGCAGCCTTGCTGTCAGCCCCGCTGGGCGTTTTTAGCTGAGCGATATCAGCAAGTGTGCCTTGCTTGTAGGTAAGTTTGGTGAACGGGTTTACCCCCGCCGTACCTGGCTTGCTGTTTCGATCAAGCAGTTTGTCTATGCGAATCGCTACAACGCCCTTGCCGTCATTCCATCCCTTGACGATTTCATGGCGAACCCAGGGACGCTGCGCAGTCTCAGAGCCCACCAGTACAACGACGCAGCTCTTTCCGTGCATATTCTCTTCGATCCATTTTTCAACAGCTGCGTCACCCTTGGCCTTTATTTCTTCCCACTTATTGGCAGCGCATACAGCCTGTCCTTCGAGCGCGCCGATATTCCGCACTTGCTGAGTTCGCCAAAAATCGTTGTCGAAATGAAAGCTGAAAAAAACATTCCTTGCCATCGAGGATCCCTATATTTTGTTGCTACAAAAAAATGCACTGCAATCTGGCAGCGCCAAATCTCAAGAGTTTACCGATTCTGGTTTGCTGGCAACAGCGCCAAGCATTTTATTCAGGGGCCTGGAGGGCAGCGCATGACGATTTCTCAAACAACGCTTCTTTTCGCATCTGCGAACAGAGAAACGCGCGCATCACTGACGGAGGCCAAAGGGCACGGAATTCCGACCGCCTTCCTGTCGCATAGTCATAAGGACGCGAAACTTGCGTTAGGTCTTTCGAACCATCTGCATTCGAAGGGTTGGGACATTTATATCGATTGGCGCGATACGGCGATGCCGGATCCTCCTAACCGGGAGACCGCCGCACGAATTCGAGGCAAGATTGTCGAGATGAACTATTTTCTTTTTCTAGCCACTGAAAATTCAATGACTAGCCGATGGTGCCCTTGGGAATTAGGTTACGCGGACGGAAAAAGGACAATAAGAACATTTTGATCGTCCCGACGAGCAGCCAATCCGGGAGAACCTTTGGCTCAGAATATCTCGAGCTGTATCGACGCATTGATATAGTCAACGAAAGTGTTGCTGCTATCGCGCCTAACGGAGCCTCGACCATTCTTCGTGGCGCTGCTCGACTTTAATTGGTTGTCTATAATTCGTTCGTTTTTCGGAGACACCGGACGCTGCACTAGCTGCCGGAATTTCACCGGTGAAATTGCTCTTAAAACACTATCTGGAAAATAGTCCTATCAAATGTTATGATAGGAACGTTTTTCGGAGTTGGTCATGGGCCTCATCGGATATGCGCGGGTGTCGACGATTGACCAGGCTCCTGATCTGCAACTCGATGCGCTGCGCTCGGCAGGGGCTACGAGAATTTTTGTCGAAACTGCATCGGGGGCAAAGGCCGATCGCCCGGAGCTTAAAGCTGCGTTGGATTACGTTCGTCCAGGGGACGCACTTGTTGTCTGGAAACTTGATCGGCTTGCAAGGTCAATCACCCAGTTGATTGCAACTGTCGAGTTGCTCGATAGAAGCGGGTGCGGATTTCGGTCGCTGACCGAAGCAATTGACACAACCACCCCAACAGGCCGCTTGGTATTTCACATCTTCAGCGCGCTGACTGAGTTCGAGCGAAACATTATCCGGGAAAGGACGGTTGCGGGACTTGATGCGGCGAAGATAAGGGGGCGGGTAGGTGGGCGGCCTAAGGCGATGTCGGAGCAAGACATTGTCGCTGCCAAGGCGCTCATTCGCGATGGCAATCTCACGATAAAACAAGTTGCAGATCGAATGGGTGTCTCGGATGCAACTCTATACAAATATATACCCAATCCTCGCTCTACCTCTGAATTGGAGTGCAAGCCGTCATGAAGGCCATCGAACTAATTCAGCTTATCATTAATCTTTGCTCGGTGATTTGCGCGATGCTTGCCGCATTGAAGTGGTTTGAGGCTTCGCGTAGCAAAATTCCGCCTCATACACATGACTCTTGGGATGGAAATGGACCATTTTCAGAAGCATTAAAGAGGCAGGCTTCGCAGAACGCAATTGCAGCTGCGTGGGCCGCCGGAGCAGCCCTCCTGCAGTGTGCTGCTCTATCGATTCAGGCTGTGGGTCATTTGTGGGGCAAAATCATAAGCTGAGGCTCCAGACAACCGGACTCAAGGCTTCTAATTGTCAGGGAAGTGGAAATGGCGCGAGCTGATTCTGTTGAGGTTCCATCAATAGGATGGCGAAGCGCGTAGCAAGCGCTGCTAAAATCTTGATTGTAGAGCGACGACATCGGGACGAGTAGGAAATTCGAACAGTGTTACGAATATAGATGTGGCTGCGCACACCCTGTTCGTCAATTCATCGAGGCGAGCGTAAAGCCGAAGATCTTCGTGGATGATCAGCCCAATCCCTGAGCCAAAAGCGTATAAGGAAGCGCCATGCTGAGCGTTCTCGCTAATCGCACGTACCGTCATCTATTCGTCGCGCAGTTTGTTGCTCTGCTCGGAACAGGGTTGGCGACAGTCGCACTGGGATTGCTGGCCTACGACTTGGCTGGAGTGAATGCCGGTGCCGTCTTGGGTACAGCGTTCGCAATCAAAATGGTCGCATACGTTCTGGTTGCCCCGATAGCCGCTGCTTTTGCTGATCGCTTCAATCGACGGAAAATGCTGGTCACGCTCGATCTGGTACGGGCCGCAGTAGCGATCTTCCTCCCGTTCGCGACTCAAATCTGGCAAATTTACGTACTGATCTTTGTTCTCCAGTCCTCTTCCGCAGCGTTCACCCCGCTATTTCAGGCAACGATACCGGATGTGCTGCCCGATGAGCGGGATTACACTCAGGCACTTTCATTGTCGCGATTGGCTTACGACCTTGAAAGTGTGGCCAGCCCTATGCTCGCTGCGATGCTTCTGGCGGTTCTGAATTTTCACGAGTTGTTCACCGGAACAATGTTGGGATTTCTGGCGTCCGCCTTGCTTGTTGTCTCAGTCATCATTCCAAGCCCAAAACCGTCCAAGCCGCGCGGAATCTATGATCGCACGACACGAGGGATTCGTATTTTTCTTGCGACGCCTCGCCTGCGAGGCCTTCTCTGTCTGAACATAGCTGCTGCTGCGGCTGGTGCGATGGTTATCGTCAACACAGTGGTCTTGGTACAATCGGGATTTGCTTTGGGGCAGCGTTCCACGGCTATGGCTCTGGCGGCATTTGGATGCGGATCAATGCTGGCCGCCTTTGCTTTGCCCAAATTGCTGGATCGCCTTCCTGATCGAGGTGCGATGTTGGGTGGTGCGACAGCGCTCGTCTTCGGCTTGCTCTGCAGCGCAATAATTACGAATTATTTCGCGCTGCTCGCGTTGTGGTTCTTTATCGGACTCGGCTATTCACTCGTGATAACGCCCTCTGGGCGGCTGCTGAGGCGATCTTCCCAGGCCGAGGACCGTCCCGCGCTGTTTGCCGCTCAGTTTGCGCTATCCCACGTATGCTGGCTTCTCGCCTATCCCGTTGCCGGATGGGTCGGAGCAAAGCTTGGGTTATCGATGACATTTGTGCTGCTCGCGGCGATTGCCGCGATCGCGATCGCGGCGGCATTAAGTTTGTGGCCATCGCAGGATATTGCCGAACTGGAACATATCCACCAGGAGCTACCGGAAGGTCATCAGCATCTGGCCGGCGCAATGTCGGTTGATGGCGGATTTCGTCATGTCCATGAATTTGTGATCGATGACTATCATTCCGAATGGCCGGGTAGGGCAATCTGACAGATGTATGATCGGTAAGTCCGTTGCTAGTCAAAGATAGCGTGAGCAGGTTAGAATATGGTCAAAATGGTTAAGTGGCTGGTCTGCATTGCAACGTTGTTGGCGACAGACGTTGCTATTGGCGGGCCCCGTAAGAAGGTCCAAGATATATTTCTTAGTATCGATGCTGGAGAGCCTGGGAGGCTAACGGCTAAAACGGTGGCAGTTACCGTTAAGCTTTCAGGACATGGAAGCGAATTTAGTTTCTTACCTAGAGAACTTCGCTTTGTGCGTCGAGAAAGCGTGAAATTCATTATCGACAACGATACAGACGAAACGCATGAGTTCGTTCTCGGTAGTCATCTTGAAAATCTCGCACACGCTCAAACTATGAAGTTGATCAAAGATTTAGACCATCATTATCAAAGTGGCCGGGTTATCGCACCAAGATCAACCGCGTCATTTGTCTGGGTATTTTCAAAGGTGGGAAAATTTGAGTTTGCTTGCCTGATTCCTGATCATCAACAAGTCAGCGAAATAAAGCACGGTACGATCGTGGTGGATTAGGAGATTTGAAGAATCTCGATCTCTCTGTCTCCCGCGCCGACAACATCCCTCATAGATTTTCCCATTAGGGACCTTGCAATAGGTGACGCAAATGAAATGGATCCCGCCTTTGGATCGGCTTCATCTTCGCCAACTATTCGATATTCTTCTACGCGCCCGTCACTTCGGCTAAATCTAACAGTGCTTCCGAACGCAACAACATCCGTTGTCGTTTGGTTCGGCATGACCTGTGCGGTGCGAATTCGCTCAGTGAAGTATCGAACATCTCGCAAAGGAACTGCTCCAAGGCGTCTGCGCTCGTTCACATCCTCAACCTGCTGTGCGGATTCATACGCAGCTTTCGCTTCGCGTAGATCGTGTTCCAACCTGTTCAATCCATTACTGGTAACAAGATTAGGATGTTCGGAAATGGCTCGATCAGGCAGCTGAGTTTCTGACGCGGTCTCAGCGCTTTCTTCCTTGGTGAACGCAACGCTCAAATCCAATTCCCCACGGGTTTGTTTACCTCTGCCGAGTACTAGGCAGCATATTGCGTAACGCTAAGTTGAGAAAGGCGATTTGTCGCGGGACGGTGAAAAGCTGATTCGGCTAATACTCGCGGTCAGGAGAATCGTAGCAGTGCAGAACTTCCGGTTTACAATTGGCACAAGAGCTACACTTGCCCGCGCCATCGGCGTGGTCGTTCTTCTTATCGCGTATTTCGTCAGTGGATTGCAGCAGCACCGGGCGTATGAATTTCGGGGTGCGGCATCGGCTGTTACTGTTCAGATGGATTCGCCCAATGAGGGCGATCTCGAACTGAATCGTGACCATTGCCACGATTGCTTTCCGATAGCTCTTAGCCCTCTAAATATTGCGTCTGCAAAGAAAATACCCGTGACCATCCACGTATGGATCGCAATCTCGTTTCGAGATTTCTCGCCAATCTTGAATACACCCCCTCCGAAAGAATTCGGTTTAGCGTTCGCGTGAAAATTGGTCAGATCTGAGGTCGCACAAATTTAAGGTGCGTTCTTCGGATTGATCCTCTCCGCAAAGTCGCAGCCGGTATCACTTCTCATCCGCAGCCTCGAATCTTAGCGTCGGCTCACGGCGCGAAGGCAATTGACCGTGGGTTGGATGCAGAGGCTTGCGGCTTTGCGTGAGAGGAGCGCGCGAGGGAATTGAATGGCGGCGAGATCACAGGTTGTGGCGCGCTGCCTCATTAAACTGGAGATTCGTATGGCGATTGATAGGCGACCAAGTGCAAAGAAATCCACGAGGCGGGATCAAGGACCGCATTCCTTCAAACCCGCGCGTCACTCCGTCAGTTCGTCGGCGCGGATACCTGAGCTACGAAAGGCCGACGATAAACTGCTTAATCAGATATGCCGAGATATCTCGGCCATCAGCATTTACATGATGCGGGTAGCTGAGCATTTAGGCCAACGCATTGGTATCAGCGGGCCTCAGTGGATGATCTTAACAACGATCGAAGAGCTGAGCGACAGTCGAGGGCTGTCGGTTAAGGCCGTTGCTGCACTACTTCATGTCGATGCGTCATTTGTCTCGGCTCAGTCGAAAATGCTTGAAAGCCGAAATTTAATCCGACGGCGGAGGCTTCTGGACGATCGACGTGTTACGCGGCTTTTTCTTACGGAGAGCGCGAGTACCCATCTTCTGCGGCTGTCTCGTACTCGGGCTCGTATGCGTGAATGCATTTGCGCCGACTTCGATCACGAAGCCTTCTCGGAACTATCAAGTGCGCTATCAGGCTTGCGAGATCGAGTACGCTGCGAAATGTTGAAGATTGCAGTTGGAGAGTAGGGTCCGGTCCTTGCGGCCCAAATAAAGTTGGCGCCGCTGGTGGAACTTTGGGGAACCAGTCTCAATGAGCCATGTTTAGGGCGGGCGGTAAGAATGTAATAATGTTGCGGATCGACATCTGGTCGTCACGCATGCTATGTAAACGACTTAAGCAACCGGATTCGTCATTTGTCACGTAAACTGACCATCAATTCAGCTCAAAACCTGCGCACCGTTCGCGGGTTAGCGGTTGTGTTCTTGATGCTCGTGTACGCATTTGGCGGGCTGGTTCACAGCCTTACAGACGTAGGTTTTTTCGTTTCACCTGCTCAGACCGTCATGCTATCGGCTTCTGACACGAGCGATGGCCACTCCGATAAGGGTGGTTTAGCCGAGAATCACTGTCATGGCTGCTTTTCCGTAACTATCGCAGCACCTCCGCTGGTAGCTGCGGCGATTAAGCAGGGGGCGGCTACTATTGCCCCTCCGCAGCTGGGGTTTCCGGATAGCGTGCCGGAGCTGGATACACCTCCACCAAAATTCCTGACCTGAACATATTCACCAGGCGCTTCTGCGCCTGAATTTGGCTGTTCTTCAGGTTTCAAATATTATGTCCGTAAGAAGCGTTGCCACGCGAGTTGCGTGCGCATCGGCATTGTTGGTGAGCCCTTGGCTCGCTGGCGTGTCGCACTCCCAAACGTTGTCACTCCAGACCGCGTTGCAGCGTGCCTTGGCTGCAAATCCACGATTGACGGCTGCTGAGCGCGACGTCGGCATTGCCTCAGGGCAACGCATACAAGCAGGCGCTTTGATTAATCCCGAGGTGTCCTTTGAGTTAGACAATTCGTTGGGCTCAGGCGCTTATCGTGGCACTCGGTCAGCGGAAAGCACCCTGCAGATCAGTCAGTTGTTCGAGTTGTTCGGTAAACGGGCAGCGCGGATTGCTGTGGGCCAGGCGGGAGTCGAGACTGCCGAAATTCAACGCAAGGCCGTTCGTCTTGAAGTCCTTTCAGAAACGGCTGTTGCTTTCCTCTCCGTCCTGGGCGCGCAACGCAGAATCCAAATTCTCGACGAGCAAGTCGCGCAAATAGACAAGATTACTCCGCTGTTGCAGCGTCGGGTCGAGGCTGGTGCATCATCGCTCGCGGAAACGGGCAGGGCAGAAGTCGCATCTTCGTTTGTGAAGGCCGACCGGGAGCGGGTGCGATCGCTTCTTGCGAGCGCAAGGCGTGAACTTGCTGTGCTTATGGGAGATATTACTCCAAAATTCTCGTCGGTTGCTGGCCGACTCGATGTCCACGGTCGTCCACCATCTTTCAATTCCGTGGTCTCGGCTATCGATGCCAATCCTCAGTTAATACGATGGACCGCCGTATATGCGCAGCGGAATGCCGAACTCTTGCAAGCACGCCTTCGACCGTATCCCGATTTGCGCGTCGGTGCGGGATGGCGGCATTACAATGAAACAGCAGACAATGCTGTTAGACTGAGTATATCCGCAGCGATACCGGTATTCGATCAGAACCAAGGTAATATCGTATCAGCTCAAGAGGCCCTTGCGAAAACTCGTGCGGAGCGTGAGGCCAACCGAAACGCACTGATAATAATTGCTGGGCGTGCCTATGACTCTCTACAGGGGGCGTTGCGGGAATTGGCAGCCCTTCGCGAGATCGCCATTCCAAAGTCGAAGCAGGCCGCTGACGCTATACTTGAAGGCTATGGGCAGGGTCGCTTTTCGCTTCTCGAAGTTCTCGATGCGCAGTCGTCGGTAGCTCAGGCGCGGTTGCGCGAGCAAGAAGCCCAGCAGAATTTTCATATTGCCGTCGCCACTATCGAAGGGCTGGTCGGTAACCCGTTTGCATTGGCTCGGGAGAGCGCAAGATGAGCAGAGTTTCTAAAGTAGCGATGGCCGCTGGCGTGATCATCGCAGCAGCCGTCGGAGTCTATGCGTTTTCTTCCTCTAAGGCTGTGCCGCCTACCGCGAAGGGGTCAGTAGCCGAAAAAGGTCACGGCTCAGAAGGCGTCGAGATGAGCGATGTGAAGGTGGCTGCTGCGGGTATAGAGATCGCAGCTGCATCGAAGGGTACGTTGCGCGATTCAATTCAATTGAACGGCATTTTGCAGCCGAATCAAGAAACGTTGGTTCAGGTCACACCCCGCTTTCCCGGTGTTGTGCGCGAGATACGAAAGCGAATCGGCGACCGCGTAGAAAAAGGTGATCTTCTCGCCAAAGTCGAAAGTAACCAAAGTCTGAGTGTTTACGAAATGCTGGCACCTATCTCTGGCACTGTTATCGACCGTCAGATCTCATTGGGTGAATATGCATCGGAACAGAAGCCAGCCTTCACTGTTGCAGACATATCAACTGTCTGGGTCGACTTTTCCGTCAATCGACGCGATTTGCCGCGAGTTAAGCTAGGCGAGACTGTCCTCATTGATGTCGGTGATGGCGGAAAACCCATTGAAGCGAAACTTTCCTACATCTCGCCCATAGGAAGCAGCGACACCCAAAGTGCGCTCGCTAGGACGGTTATTCCGAACGACGATCTTAGGCTGAAAACGGGCTTGTTCGTGTCTGCTCGACTTATCCTTACGGCAAAGGAGGTTCCTGTGGCCGTGAAGTCCGAGGCGCTTCAGACGGTAGAGAATCGTACCGTGGTATTTGTGCGTAACGGAACCAAGTTTGAAGTACGCGATGTGGAGATCGGAGCGCGAGATCCAGAGCAGGTAGAGATCGTGTTTGGTCTCATGGAGGGCGACAAGTACGCCACCAAAAATAGTTTTGTTGTTAAGGCCGAGTTGGCGAAGGGGTCGGCATCCCATGACCACTAATTGCAGTGCCAATAACGCATTAGTCGATCTTGCGATCTCCGTTGATGCTCTCATGCGGCAGACTTTGCCTTCACCATTCTATGCCGGGTCCTTTGGCTCGCTTGTCGGAGCCCACTAATGATCGACGCCATTCTCTCCTTTTCCATTCGCCAGCGCTGGCTGGTAATGATCGGCGTTCTGCTCATGGCGGGACTCGGCGTGTGGAATTTCACGCGTCTGCCGATAGACGCTGTGCCGGACATCACCAATGTCCAAGTTCAAATCAACACTAATGCACCCGGGTACTCTCCACTGGAAGTCGAACAACGGATCACGTTTCCGATTGAGACGGCTATGGGTGGACTTCCCAATCTCGTAAATACGCGGTCGCTATCGCGCTATGGTCTCAGTCAAGTAACAGTCGTCTTCAAAGACGGCACGGATATCTATTTCGCTCGGCAGCTCGTTAACGAGCGGATTCAACGGGTAAAAGATATTCTTCCAAACGGAATCGAGACCGCGATGGGGCCCGTCTCGACCGGCCTCGGAGAGATTTATCTATTCACGGTCGAGGCGAAGTCGGGAGCAAAGAAGGCTAACGGTGAGGCTTTCAGTCCAACCGATCTCCGAACCATTCAAGATTGGATTATTAAGCCTCAGTTGCGGAACGTGCCAGGTGTCATAGAAGTCAACACGATCGGTGGCTTCGAAAAGCAATTTCACGTGCTTCCCAATCCAGCGCAATTGATGGCTTACAAGCTCAGTTTCCGCGAAGTAATGGCGGCTCTGGCGGCCAACAACGCGAACGTTGGCGCTGGCTATATCGAGCGCAACGGCGAACAGTATCTTGTGCGAACGCCGGGACAGGTCGCCAATACCGATCAGATCAAACAGATTGTCATCGGAACTCGCAACGGGGTGCCTGTTCGGATTTCCGATGTTGCAGAAGTAAAGGAAGGAAAGGATCTCCGTACCGGAGCGGCCACTCTCAATGGAAACGAGATGGTGCTTGGGACTGCGATGTTGCTCATCGGAGAGAACAGCCGATCAGTTGCTCAGCGCGTAGGTGCCAAGCTCGATCAAATCGGGCGCTCTCTTCCGGATGGTGTTATCGCGCGTGCAATCTACGACCGGACACATCTCGTAGATGCAACGATCGCAACTGTGGAAAAAAATCTGGTAGAAGGCGCGCTGCTGGTTATCGTAATTCTTTTTCTGATCCTAGGAAACTTCAAAGCAGCGATCGCAACGGCTTTGGTAATTCCATTGTCGATGCTGTTCACGATTACCGGCATGTTTCAGAACAAAGTCAGCGCCAACTTGATGAGTCTCGGCGCAATCGATTTCGGCATTATCATTGATGGTGCGGTCATTATTGTCGAGAACTGTCTACGCTTGCTTGCACACGAACAAGAAAAGCGCGGGCGCATTCTCAGCCGAGAGGAACGGTTTGACGCGATTCTCGCCGGGTCACGCGAGGTCATTAAGCCGAGTCTCTTCGGAACTCTAATCATCGCCGTCGTATATCTTCCAGTCCTCACTCTGACGGGGGTTGAGGGTAAGATGTTTACGCCGATGGCGCTAACAGTCTTGATAGCGCTCTTGGGTGCTAGCATTTTGTCTATGACCTTCGTGCCGGCAGCGGTTGCGCTTCTTGTGACCGGGCGTGTCTCTGAGAAGGAAAACTGGTTCATGCGTGGGGCGCGGCACGTCTACGTTCCACTTCTTGAGAAATCAATAAAGTATCGTAAGTCGGTCGCTGCACTCGCTGGCGTTCTTATCGTGGTCAGCGGGTTTGCAGCATCGCGTATGGGTGGTGAATTCATCCCAAGTCTAGATGAAGGTGACATTGCTATTCAGGCGTTACGTGTTCCGGGTACAAGCCTGACGCAATCTCTGGAGATGCAGAAACTTCTAGAGCAGCGGCTTCTAAAAATACCCGAGGTTAAGGAGACGTTTGCCCGCACTGGCACTGCTGAGGTCGCTACAGATCCAATGCCGCCATCTATTTCTGACGGCTACGTCATGCTGAAGCCGCGCGATCAATGGCCAAATCCGAAGAAGCCAAAATCGGAAGTCGTCAAGGAAGTTGAGGAAGCCGCAGAGGAGATAGCCGGAAGTAGTTACGAAATATCTCAGCCGATCCAGCTCCGCTTCAATGAGCTGATCTCGGGAGTTCGAAGTGACGTAGGCGTGAAAATTTTCGGCGATGATTTGGAGGTATTAGCCCAAGTCGCCGGACAGGTGCAGAACGTACTTCAAACAGTCCAGGGCGCGGCAGACGTAAAGACAGAACAAGTCTCGGGTCTTCCGGTGCTGACCGTCAGCCTCGATCGTCAGGCTCTTGCTCGCTACGGCATCAGCGTTGCTGATGTGCAGAACCTTGTTGAGATTGCAGTCGGTGGCAAAACGGCTGGCCTAGTTTTTGAGGGAGACCGGCGTTTCGATCTTGTTGTGCGGTTACCCGAACATCTCCGGTCTAACGTCGAGGCTATTAGAGCATTGCCGATTCCATTGCCTCCACTTGAGAACCAGTCGAAGGCGACTCCAGCGCTTTGGGGCAACTCACCACTTGCTCAGATTCGCTACGCACCACTGTCGGAGCTTGCTTCGATCGACCTTGCTCCGGGTCCCAATCAAATTAGCAGAGAAGACGGGAAGCGCCGTATTGTTGTATCGGCAAACGTCCGCGGACGCGATCTTGGTTCGTTTGTTGCGGACGCGCAGCGGCAAGTAGGGGAGAAAGTCAAACTTCCAGAAGGTTACTGGATCGGATGGGGCGGTCAATTCGAACAACTCGTATCGGCTACGCAGCGCTTAACCATTGTGGTCCCGATCGCGCTTCTTCTCATCTTTATACTCCTGTTTGTGAGTCTCGGATCGGCGGCCGATGCGTTACTCGTCTTCAGCGGCGTTCCTCTTGCGCTGACTGGAGGAATATTTGCGCTCATCCTAAGGGACATTCCGCTTTCCATCAGCGCAGGCATCGGCTTTATCGCGCTCTCTGGCGTCGCGGTCCTTAATGGCTTGGTGATTATTACATTCATCGAGCGCTTGCGGCACGAGGGTAAAACAATATTGGAGGCAGTTGAGGAAGGCGCTCTAACCCGATTGCGGCCGGTCCTAATGACGGCGCTCGTTGCTTCGTTGGGCTTCGTGCCCATGGCAATCGCAACGGGAGCTGGCGCAGAGGTGCAACGACCGCTCGCTACGGTGGTCATTGGCGGCATCATCTCCTCCACTCTTTTGACGCTACTTGTACTTCCAGCTCTCTACGTTCTGTTCAGGCGCGAACCGCAGGAATCTGCGCGCGCGATAATCCACCACTGAAAGGAAAATAAAATGAAGATCGTTCTGCTGATAGCTGCCGCTCTGTTAACTGCTTCGCCCGTCGCGGCTCAGCATGCTCACGGAGCGAAAGGTCCGAATGGAGGACTAATTGAGGACGTCGCGGGCGTGCATGCTGAATTAGTAACTTCGGGAAACACGATAACCTTCAATATTTTCGATGATGCCACCAAACCTGTTTCGACGAGTGGTTTCACTGGCTCCGCTCTCGTAGCAAGCGGCGCTGACAAAGAGACGGTGACGCTTTCGCCAGCGGCAGATAACACCTTGAAAGGCGAAGCGAAGAAATCTGTGCCAGCTCATGCCCCAGTAACGCTGATTCTGAAGACTAAGGATGGAAAGTCGGGTCAAGCAAAATTCGTGAGGTGATTCAGTGAGAGTGCTGTTGCGCGCGATCAGGTTGACGGCGGTTGCGGGTCTCGCCACCTCAGCCAACGCATGGCGGGCAACTTACAGCTCGATTCGGGTTCTGATTCACCTAATCCTCGCAGCATCGACTCTTCTGTTAGTGACAGGTTCAATGGCTCTAGCAGAGAGCGATGCCAAGATTACCGGCTTGGGATCGGTAACATGTCAGCGATTTCTTGATGACAAAAAATCGAATGCCATCCTGCGCAGGGATTACATGGCCTGGGCTCAGGGCTTCTTGAGCGGAATACGCGTAAGCCAAGCGGCGGGTATCGATGACCAGCTAAATCTCAGTCCCGTTACATACGATCTCGTTAATCAATTGCATTTTCTTGAAGACTATTGCGAACGGAATGCCAAGCAACTGTATTCAAACGCGGTTGCCGCGCTCTATCAGCGGTTACGAGAAGAAGAGAGTGGAAGTACGAAGAAGTGAGGCAGTGCAGGTCTCTCATCTCTAAATGTTCTTCCGAGTCTATGCTGCGGCGTTGGTTTTGCGAATGGAGTCGACAGTGACCGACGAGATTTTAACCACTACCCGTATGCGAATCGAGGGTATGGATTGCGCGTCTTGTGCAATCAAGATCGAGAATGCCTTGAAGCGTGTTGCCCAGGTTGCGGAGGTCAACGTCTCCGTGCCCACGGGAACCGTTACTGTGAAACATGACTGTGCTGATGCAGAGACGCTACCAAAGCGGGTTACCGGTCTTGGCTATAAAGTTCTGCAGGTTGATCATACGACCGGTGATGGCGTCCCCCCTCCAAAAGTGGTCGATAGCGATCATACCAAACACACTCACGGCGATGGACCTATAGACAGGTTTTGGTGGCGATCGAACAAAGGGCTACTTACTATCGCTACGGGCGGCGCACTTGCTTTAGCCTTCTTGCTGGGAAAGACATTTCCAGAAGCCGAACGATGGGTGTTTTTGCCAGCGATGCTGGTTGGGTTAATACCGATCACTAGGCGGGCCGTCGCAGCGGCAGGCGCAGGAACGCCGTTCTCGATTGAAATGTTAATGACAGTGGCTGCGGTTGGCGCTGTCTTTATTGGTGCGGCCGAGGAGGCAGCGGCAGTAGTCTTTCTATTCCTGATAGGAGAACTTTTAGAAGGCGTAGCGGCAAGCCGGGCGCGAGCGAGCATCCAGAGCCTCACAGAATTGATACCTGCTACGGCGAGACTTGAGGAAAATGGGCAGGTCCGCGAAGTCAAGGCGAGCACACTCGAGGTGGGATCGACCATTCAGGTTCGTCCGGGGGACCGAGTGCCCGCCGACGGAACAATTATCTCGGGAGTCAGCTCGATAGATGAGGCTCCGGTATCGGGCGAGAGTGTTCCTATTCAAAAAGGACCTGGAGAAGCCATCTTCGCCGGTACAATCAATGGCGAAGGGCTCCTCATTGTCAAAGTTACTGCTGCCGCGATCGATAACACGATTGCTAGGGTTGTGCGCCTGGTTGAAGAAGCTCAAGAGTCGAAGGCTCCAACCGAGCGATTCATCGATCGTTTCTCCCACTATTATACCCCGGCCGTAGTCCTGGTCGCGCTGTTGATCGCAGTATTTCCACCGCTTGCGCTAGGTGGATTGTGGAAGGAGTGGATCTACAAAGGTCTCGCAATCCTGCTAATTGGCTGCCCCTGTGCACTCGTCATTTCTACGCCAGCAGCAATTGCCGCTAGCCTTGCCGCAGGAGCGCGACGTGGTCTTCTGATGAAAGGCGGCGGAGTTCTCGAGCAGGTTGGAAAAATTACAATAGCTTGCTTCGATAAAACGGGCACGCTGACGGCAGGAAAGCCACGTATTACGGATATCGTGTCATTCGGGTCCAGTGATACAGATGTGTTGAGATATGCAGCTGCCCTTGAAGCCGGATCTAGTCACCCGCTAGCGCTGGCGATTCTGGCAAAGGCGTCAGATGAAAATCTCTCTTTACCCCGCGCTTTAAATGCCAGTGCCCTTAGCGGAAGGGGAATTCGCGCAACAGTTGACGGTAAGGAAATTTTTATCGGGTCTCCGCAGGCAGCTAATGACATTTCGAAATTGAGCAGTGAGCAGGAAGCCCGCATCTCGGCCTTAAACAGTGAAGGCAAGACCGTTTCGGTGGTCCAAATCGACAAAGTGCTAGCCGGGGCGATTGCAATGCGAGACGAGCCACGCGCCGATGCCAAAATAGGCCTTAGCGCCCTAGCTAGCCTTAATGTCCGCGCGTTGATGCTAACTGGCGATAACCAGCGCACAGCAACGGCAATCGGGAATCAGCTGGGTATTGAAGTAAGAGCGCAGCTATTGCCAGAAGATAAGCAAAAGATCGTAAGAGAACTAAAGTCAGAGGGCTTTTGGGTCGCCAAAATAGGTGACGGCATCAACGATGCCCCTGCACTTGCTGCAGCGGACGTTGGTATTGCCATGGGTGGTGGTACCGACGTCGCACTTGAAACTGCAGATGCTGCGATACTCCACGCACGCGTCACTGACGTGGCAGCGATGGTCGAGCTATCCCGCCGAACCATGTCCAATATCAAGCAGAATATTGTCGTCGCGCTGGGTTTAAAGGCCGTCTTCCTCGTCACCACAATCGTTGGGGTTACAGGATTGTGGCCAGCGATTCTTGCTGATACCGGCGCGACAATCCTCGTGACTTTAAATGCGCTTCGGTTGCTGAAACCAGCCGTATGACACTTGATCTCGTATTGGAGAGAAGTCATGGACGAGAAACGAGTGGAGCGTCGTACTCGGGTGCTCAAATCCGGCACAATCTCATTCGAGGGAGGCGCGATCAGTTGCATCGTTCGCAACATAAGTACCACAGGAGCATTGCTCGAGGTGGAAAGCCCTCTTGGGATTCCCTACCGCTTTGTTTTGCTAATTCCTACAGATCATTTCTCGCGTTCGTGCCGCCGTGTTTGGACAGCCGAACACCGAGTCGGGATTGTTTTCGATCAAGTAGGTGGCGGGCCAGCGTTGAAAGCGAAGGGAGCTGTCTCATGAGATCGGATAGAGCCTTTCCTTTAGCATTACTTCTGCTCCCATTGCTGCTATGCGGTCAATCCTTCGCACGCAGCGGCATGATTATCGAGAGGCCGTGGGCTTCTGAGCACATCGACAGCTTACCTTCTGAGTTGCGGAAGAGACTTTACACTCTTGAGCGCTTGTGCGGTAACGCGGCCGCTGCTGCCCATTACTTCGCGCCTTCGATTGAAGCGAATGGCGCGCGTTTCGTATCGCTGCATTTTGAAGAGTACGCTTGCGATAATCGCGCAGTGATTTGCGATAGCAGCGGGTGCCTTCATGAAGTTTATTTGAAAACGAGAGGTGGCTACCGCATGGTTTTTTCGGGGAAAGCTATTGATCTGAAGATGACTAATGCAGACGGAGTAGCTGGACTAAAAGTTATTTCGAAAAATTCGACAGCAACATATCGCTGGAATGGTCGCGGCTTCTCGCTGCGCACAACCCAACCTAGTGGACAATAGATGCCATCATCGATTATTCAGCATCTCCATCTCGGAGGCGCAAGTCTTAGCTATCGCAAAAAGTTTCGACTATTTTTTACCGTAGTTGCGGTCGTTTTGGTGTTGGGATGCGCGAAAATCGGTGTCCATTACTTTGGTTTCGAATTTCTAGAGCTCAATGCGCTCTTAACAAGCGGAATCGGTGGCGCAATCTTTATTATAGGGTTTCTCCTGTCCAGCATTCTGACTGACTATAAAGAGGCAGAGCGAATTCCAGCAGATATCAGGACTTCAATTGAAGCGATTGATGGCGATCTCGAGGCATTTGCCGAAATCAATAAGGAGTTTGATCTGAACGAATGTCGGTACATTCTTCTAGGAACGCTTGATAAGCTGAGAGTCGGTTTAGGTCATACTCGAGATCACAAGGATATTCCTCCAGCTCTGAACGAGTTGGCAAAGTTAACACCGATTTTTGGACGTCTCGAAGGAATGGGAATGGCCGCAAATTTCGTGGTTCGGCTTCGTGCAACGCAAGACATCCTTCGTCGATCTATGCTGCGCGTCTATCAAATTCAGCGCGTAGAATTTGTTCCGTCTGTCCACGTCTTAGTTCAGACGTTGGTGTTTTCGATCGTCATTATGATGCTGTTCCTCAAAACCGAGGGTGATCCCGCATCAGCGATGATGTTTGGCTTCATATCTTACATGTTCATATATGCGCTGTATCTTATACGCTTGTTGGAGCAGCCCTTTGCTAAGGGACACGGCTCTCTAGACGATGTCAGCTTTTTCTTGTTTGACGAACTTGAAGAGAAACTGCGTGGTCTTATAGGCGACGACGCCACCGTCGGTGGTAAGCAGAAGATGGAGGCCTGAAGGATGCACGGTGGAGGCACTACAGGAACAGCAGCAGCAAAGCATGCAAACCGACTCCGTTGGGCGCTGGTGCTCACCGGCACCTTCATGATCGCGGAGGTTGTTGGTGGCTTGGTAACGGGTAGCCTGGCGTTGCTCGCAGACGCAGCTCATATGCTGACGGATTTTGGAGGTCTCGCGCTGGCTTTGCTCGCCATTCGATTTGCTGCGCGAGAGGCGACCCCACAACTGACTTACGGATACCTGCGGACCGAGGTACTATCGGCGCTCACTAATGCTGTCGTTCTTCTTTTGCTAACCGTGTACATTCTGTATGAGGCCTATCAGCGGTTCCTTGCTCCTCCGGAGATTCTAAGCGGCCCAATGTTGATCGTTGCCGCAATTGGTCTCATTGTAAACCTGATCAGCATGCGGCTATTGGCGGGCGGTTCGTCCGAAAGCCTAAATGTCAAGGGCGCTTATCTAGAAGTCCTAGGCGACATGCTCGGGTCAGTGGGCGTAATTGTAGCGGCGCTTATCATCATGTGGACCGGATGGCGCTTGGCTGATCCGATCATGGGTGCCGGTATTGGCCTGTTCATCGTGCCACGGACGTGGATACTGATTAAGCAAGTCACACATATCTTAATGGAGGGAACTCCTCCTAACGTCGACGTAGGGCTTCTTGAAAGGAAGCTGCTGGAGCTTCCCGACGTAATTGCGGTTCATGATTTACATGTATGGACCGTTACGTCTGGCTTCGACGCTATGAGCTGCCATCTAGTTGTTGCAGATTTTGCGAACAGCCGAGAACTCTTAGTGCAGGCGCGGCGTCTGATGAAGGACGACTTCGGCATCGATCATGTTACAATTCAGCTGGATGATGAAGCAGTCAGGGCAGCGGAGGTAGTGCTCCATGTCTGAGAGCCTAAAGTATCGCGGTTCTCGTACGCGAAATCTTATTAGGCTTCTTATCGGAACGCTTGCCGTCATAACCTCGGTTTGCTCGATTGTAACCCATGATCATGTTGAATCATTCACTCCCAAGTCGACGCAGTCAGATTGGCTGTCATTGAGACATGACACCGATCAACATTCGCAGCGACCAGAGTTAATAGGTTGGCATTGCCACAGCTGCTTTTCCACGTCGATACCCGTGCCACCGCAAATCACGACGCATAGATCAACCGGAATCATGCCTGTTTGGCCGTTGTTGGTTGATGCGCATGCTGGATATTTGGTGGGCGTCGAACCGCCGCCACCGAGGAATAGCTTGCTAAGCGTGGCTTAGGACGAGGCGGACGACCTCGAGTCCAGTCACTTTTCACCTTACTTGAATTTCAGTCGTTAAGGCCCCGCTCGCGGTAGGGCGCTGTTGCGGCGTCGCCATTTGTGCGGCGATTGCGACGGACGCGCGTGTGCGAAATCACGGAGACTGATGTGAGCGACAAAGAGATTATAGGCCTCTCTCGCTTAATTGTGCTGCGGCAGCAGCTCGATAACGTGGCCCGCAATGTGGCAAATCAAACCACACCCGGGTTCAAAGCGAGCCACCTTGGCTTTCAAGAGTATCTAACACAGGCGAAAGAAGAGGTGCCCTCACCCAGGCGATCACTCGTTGCGGCGACGCAGTTTATCGACTTTTCAAAGGGCGAACTCAAACCGACAGGAAATCCTTTGGACGTCGCAATCGTAGACCAATCGTCTTTCTTCGTCGTCCAGACGGCGAACGGGCCAAGATATACTCGCGTGGGGTCTTTTACGCTCGATGCCAAGGGTGACCTAACTACGCTCGAAGGAAAGGCTGTGCTTGGAGTTGGCGGGCGAGTCTCGGTCCCGAACGGAAGTAGTCAGCTTATGATTGGCCCAAATGGTTCAGTGTCCACAAAGCAGGGTAGCCTCGGACAACTTCGCATCGTGAGATTTGAAGACACTCGTAAGCTACGAGCTGAGGACGGTGGACTATTTTCGACGGAAAGCTCCCCCATCGATGTGCCACCGAGTGCCGTTAGGTTGGCGACGGGCGTCCTTGAGATGTCGAATGTCAACGCTGTGGGAGAAATGACCAAATTAATGGCAGCGAATCGAGCCTATGACTTAGTTGCGCAAGTGATTCTCAAGGAAAACGATAAAAACGAACTCAAAAGATTAGCGGGAGAAGACATGTGATTATCCCGATCTCGACTTTTCTGAGTCTCCGCGCTCGATCACTTCAAGCGTTAAGCAGAAAAGAAATTAGCCATGTCGTTCGCTGAGAAAGAAACAGTGACGTGGCGGACTATGCTTTGGAAGGGTCCGAGACTGGTCGATATACTCGAAGTTGAGCGGAATTCTTTCAATCTTATTCGATTAGTCGCCGCTCTAGCCGTTCTGGTATCACATGCTTTCGCGATTAACAGCGCCATAGATGCACCAGAGCCACTTCAGGGAACAACTCCCTTTACGTTGGGCGGGCACGCGGTAAATGCCTTCTTTGTTGTATCGGGGCTTACGCTTTCCCACAGTCTCGAACGTAACCCAAGTTTGAGTAATTATATTTTGGCGAGGGCGTTGAGACTGCTGCCTGGACTTTTCGCTTTTGGCGTTGTCTTCGCTTTTATAGCCGGCCCGCTTCTTACAGGGCTGCCGCTCACCGAGTATTTTCGAGATTCTCGTACCTGGATTTATCCATTCTCTGTTACGTTTCAATTTTCACGGGCGATACCTCCACAAGAGATATTCACAAACGTTGTTTTCTCGGGGGCGATCAATAACCCACTCTGGACTTTGAAGTACGAGATACTGAATTACTTCGGGCTCGCGATATTAATGCGTATTGGAGTGTTCAATTGGGCTCCATTTCTATTTTTTGCGCTATGTGCTGCGATCGCGCTTATGTTTCACGCTAATGCTATGTCCGCACAGCCTGGCTCGACGTGGCTATATCAAGTCGGCCGTTACAGTGTTTGTTTTTTAATCGGCGTAATATCATATCGATTTCGACACAGTATCGATTTGTCTCCGGCACTTTTGTCCGTGAGCACGGCAGCAACGATTCTACTTTCTTCTTCCTTAGTTCGAGATCAAATCTATATTCTTCTAGTCGCTCATTGGGTTCTTGTGGCCGGAGCGATCGATTTCGGGTGGCCCACTCGCCTTTGCCGAGCGAACGACATCTCGTACGGAACCTACATTTATGGATGGCCAGTTCAACAGTCTATCGTGCAAGCATTTCCAGGTATCGACATCACAACGTTGGCCGTTGTGTCGATAGTTATTGTTCCGCTCTTTGGATTTGCTTCCTGGAAGCTCGTTGAAAATCCTGCATTGACGCTGAAAAGGCGGGTTGCTGCCATGGGGAAATACAGGCGAGGAATGCGGGTCAAATAGAGCTAATGACCTGCGATATTAAAACCGAGCTGAAAGCCCAACAAATGGATTTATACTCGGCGATGCTGGCGTGGCACCAAAATTTACACCGGCATCAAGTTGAAGATTTGAATTGACCTTATAGGCGAGACCTCCGCCGAAAAGCACAATATCTCCAAGAGGGTCTTGGGTGCCGCCTCTCACGGCTGCTTCGACGTAGGTTGTGAATTTTTCAGACCATTGGTAGCCAAGTGTCATTGAACCGGTCGCTTCAATGTGACGTGCGTTCGGATCAGCATTTTTTACCGCGTGCAATCCCACATTGATTCCGAGAGAGAATTGATGTCCCAGATCGGCTGCAAAAAACGTTTGGAGGCCGCCATCCACGAATTGGGGGCTTATTCCGTTCTGACGATCAGTGGGAAGTGAAATGTAGGGCAGAACTGCAAGGGCAGTTGAGTCACTTTTCCCGAAAGTGTCGTTTCCCCATAGATTATACTTAGCGCGAAGGACGACAGCTCCTGTCCCCGATTCTGTCGTTTCGGATTCTGAACTCCGAGTTCTCTGTCGAGCGTACGGTAAGACCATGATGGTTGCTTCAAGGTCTTTAGTTAATCCAACGCGAATGTTGCTCCCTATAAACTCATAACCTTGAGTCACCGCTCCGTTCGCAGCCGGACGCGAACGCGAGAAGCCGACACCGGTCGTCTCGATTTGGACGCGACCCGCATCAACCGTAAAGGGCACTTCGGTGATGTCGGGTCGATCTGTGGTCATCTCTCGCAGGAAAGAATCCGGGGTTGGATTGGAGAGAGAGTAGGAACGTTTGCCACTACCTTCCTCACCGAAGGTCGCATGAACGCCAACTAGAAGTAGTGGCGTCGATAGGATCCAGTCCCTACATTTTGGGGTTCTACCGAATGGGAGGGTTATGGAATTATTGCAAATGACAATCATTAGCAAATAATGACGATAAACGCTTTCTGCGTCAACAGCTGTTGCGATCTATTCTCATCTGGATTGCGGACGATCTACACGCAGTTAAAGGGGATTGAAGGTGATCGGTGTTCCGACTTTGTTGTTTAACCGAATGCTCATGGCGACTTCGCTGAGCCAAAATGATTGGTAATCGTGGCTCTCGCTAACGTTGAGCATAGTCCCAAGGGTCAAAAAGCTACTTTTTTGGACGCTTGCGTTGGATTGGCTGAAAGAATTCAGCCGGTTCAACGCGCAAAACCTTTGAAAACTTTTCAACGATCTCAAGCCCCACATACGTCACGCGGCGCTCGATCTTGCTAACATGAGCACGATCCACCTCAGCCTCGTATGCCAACTTCTCTTGGGAGAGTTTTTTCTCGTCCCGAATTCGGCGAAGGTTGGCGGCAAATAGTTGGCGGATGTCCATAGGTTAGACAACCGCAACGTAAGATTCTTCCCCACGGCTTTAAAGCCGAAAAAACAATGTGGCTTTAAAACCACATAATGTCCTATAAGTTCCCGATTTGGTTTGGGAGCATGAAATGGATCAGCAATCAATTACTGGTGGTGAGAACGAAATTGCGACGATCAGGCCATCGACCATTCGGTGGATATTTGGTTCGCTGGAGGGGTGGTCTGTCTTACTATTTTGCTTTGTACTGGTCGGATTGCCGATTCTGGCACTCATCTGGATTGCCCACCTCTGCACGAAGTTCACGATTACGAACCAGCGGGTCAAAATCGCAAAGGGAATCATCTTTCGCACAGTCGACGAAATTGAGCTGTACCGCATCAAAGACGTTCGCGTGAATTACTCTCTCTTAAATCAGCTCTTCAATATTGGCACTATCACCATTCACTCCAGCGATTTTACCAGCAAAGGCGGCTCTCTTCAGCTTCGGTACGTCGCAGATGCGCGAGCGATACGCGAGAATCTACGAAACCTGGTAGAGCAGGCTCGTCGCAGCAGAGGAGTACGCGAACTCGATCTTGATCGCGTCGGCTGAAACCAAGGGGAAATCGTGATGGTTGCGAGTCGAGCGATCCTGGCAATTCCCATTCTATTTTGCACTGGTGCCGATCTTGGTGCTCAATCTGCTGACATAGAAATTAGCGCGTTAATGAAGGGCCGATGTCAGGCAGCCGTGGCTAATAAGAGTTATATCTGCAGCCCGGTATCCTACATCATAACCGGTAGTCGCGCTCTATTCACAATGGTGCTTGATGATCCTGAGGATGATGGCCGCGCTATATCATTCTCGGGCTCTAGATCGGATGGCACTATTGCGCTTGATAAATCCTACGAGCTGCCGATCGATCGTATGCTTGTTAATTCCAAGGATCGGCCAAGACGGAATGACCTGCCGGTTCCTTTAATACAGCAAGCAACAGGTAAATGCATTCAGACTGGAGACTTCACTGAGCGTCAAGTTCGAACGGTTTCATGCACAGCTAAGAACGACCAAGGCATCGAGTATTTACTTCGATTTGAATCGGACGGTTCGTCGATGTCTGTAATACGGTCAAAGGACGAGCGGCTTGCGACGGAGGCGAGCGCTAATAGATCGTTTGTCGGAAAATGGTATGCCGAAAAACCAGATGCTTGCCGGTCAAAGCCGGGCGAGCAGGATAACGGGCTCGTAGCTTACTCGCAGAGAAAATTCGAAGGATACGAATCGACGTGCGAGATAAAGAAGGTTGTGCCCCAAGGAAATCGCTTCGCACTCACGATGAAATGCAGTTCGGAGGGCGAGACGGAAATTGTGAAGGAAAATCTCGAACTCCGAGACGGTAAACTCGTTCGGCTCGGACGTTATCTGGTGACGTACAATCGGTGTCCTTGACGGGTTACCGCTAAAAGGGGAGCGAGCGGTGATCATGGCGGCGATTCTGTAATCGGACTCTAACCACCAGACACAAAATCAAACCAAGCATCTCAATTTAGAGCGCATTCTTCTCCCGGGATTGCTTTACTTTATCAAAATCCTTTTTGATCGCCGCGTTCTCATAGATGATCTTCCATCTGCCGCTGGAGCTATCTTCTGCTAAGAGACCAAGCTGAACAAAAATTTCTGGTGTTTTGAAGTTAGTGTACCAAGAGGTTCGCCCGTTGTTTACGCCGGAAAGAAAGTATCTTGGCTCGGCATAGATTGAATCGCCGAGCCGATGGTTTACGCTTGGCTTTCCGTACTTCTCGCTAAGCAGCGAAGACAACGAATTGTATCGCGACAACACCGACGATCCGAACGGATCGTTTGCGAAAGACTTGCTGATTATCACGATGCGGTACAAGCGATCATTGTATCCGAACGAGCCAAGAACGATCTCAGCGTCGGCTATTACCTGCGGAAGCTTAGTAAAGACGACTCCCTTACCGTAACTGTCTTCTTTTTCCTCACGGAATTCAGCCCCGAGGGCTGTGATTTCGGTTTGAGACACCCCCCATTTTAGCCCCAACGGAGCTTGATCTGACTGCGCGAGTGCTGAAGAAGAGAGCGCCACAATGATAAGCGTCAAAATTAATTTCATAAGCCGTCCCGATCTTGTACGATTTTTCCTTTAGTTGCTGAATCATTCGCTTTGGGAGCGCTGATAGTTAGAATTGGAAATCCGTGTTTGGCCGAATAGAACTTAAGGCGAAGCTGGGAGATTGCGACGTCGTCGATTGCAACGCGCGCTAACGACATCGATTGTACAAGCCCGCCGGAATAGCGTGCTGCTTCAGTGCGAGCTTGATTAGCTCGATCCTCTGCTTGCCGTAATTCATCCAGTATTTCAGTAAGCTCTTGGTCAGGCGCCACGCGAGCAGCGGAGGCCATATTCGGATATCTTAGCGAGATGCGCCAGAATAGTGATCGGCGCTTTTGGTCGAGCATAGCGTCGGTTGCTTGGAGAACCGAAAGTCTAAGGTCGATGAAAGATTTGACGAGGCCGCTCGAATATTTCTCGCTCTCGCGACGAGCTTCTACGATTTCCGCGCGCACCCTGGTCATATCGCGATCGAGATCCGAATTTGGCTGTTCGGTATCCTGAAGTACCAGTCCAAGCACTGAAGCGAGAGCAATAACCGATGTTAGAAGTATGACGATAAGAACGTTCTTCATTTGCCCGACCAATGGAGGCAGCCGCATGCGAATTAAATGTAAAAGGTTATCTCGGCGATGCGCCGCTTATGGACCGATCGCTTTAAACGCCGCATTGCGATAACCCGCGTTCACTTCTTCGCGTTGTTGTGCTTGAGGTGTTGCGTTGAGCGATCCGCTCGGGGTCAGCACCGAAAACATGATGAACCCACCGGCCTTTCGGGGAAAAATGAAATACTCGGCAATTGCCGACCGTTCAGAATCCTCGCAGGATGACATTCCTCTGAATACAACTTCGCTGTCGATGAGCTCGCTATTCCGAGCGGACGCAAATTTGCCCTTACATTCCTTTGCATCATTTCCAACGATCGCAGCCGCAACATCCAGACCCGACGTGCCTTGTTGAGGCGGAATAATGCGAACGAAACCGGTCGATCCGTCCGCCTTCCAGGCGGCTCCAGTCGAGGCAACGGCCGTTGGCGTTTCAGACCTAGTCAAAAGAGAAGGGCGACTCAGGTTGGCCTTAAGAATGAAGTTTGAAGCAATTTGCATCGCTTCAATTTGCAGTTCCGGAGAGCCTTCTTGAGGAGTTCCAGGTTGCAAGCTTGATGTGTTTGTTAATGGCTTTCCAGCAGGAGCGGTAAGCTTGGGAGTACTGTTCGCGGCATTGGCGAAAGGAGCTGCAAAGTCTCCTGCAGCCGAAAGACCGCGATCATTGATTGTCTTCGCACAGTTTACCAGCGCAGGAATAAGAACAGAAGTCCCGTTGAGATTGAATTGAAACAGATTGCCTTGGGCGAAGGCGGACATTGTTCGAGAAGCCCGAAATTTTCTAATCAACGATGAGTCGTCTGGCATTGGAACGAAGACCGTAGTGGCGGCCACTCCAATGCCAACAACATTGAACGTTGCTTGATTATCGAAATTGAGGACGATCGGAAATTTCTGTCCTTGTGAAAGGGTCCAACTATTGTGAGTGAAAGCCAAGAACCACTTGTAGTCCTTCGAAACGACCACCCCAAAGTTGATGCCGCTGTTATATGTTGCGCTGGCAATGCAGTTTGAGAAGGCGCCTGTTTGGTTGTCGGTGAATGCTCCGCCACTCCAAGCGCCGACTTTGATAGATCCGTACGGACCACGCGCATTAGCGGCACCAGCCCAAACGACCAGAAGAAAAGCAACGATCGAAAAGATCCTGACCATATCTCGCTCCCCAAGATCACTATCCAAGCGCAACCTGAGGTAGAGAGCAAGATGCAGAGTGAGGGGGCTGAGGTATCCTCTTGCATGTGACAAAAGCGGAGGACGCCAAAGGACTAGCAGCTCGAATTATTATCTAGGAATTATTTCCAGCATGCGGCAACCGTTTGAATGGCGAGCAAGCGGCGATCGTGACGTCAATTTCATAATCGGACCCTATCCACCAATCCGAACATCAAACCAATCATCGCCGCTCTGATTGGGTTTATTTCAAGCGATCTTCTTCGCGCATTTTGATTTCATATTCTGCACATTGTTCTTTCGTGAAGCGTCTTACCTCGGATGCGGGTCCGTATGTGTTGCCGGGGTATCCACGCATGCGGATCATCTTTTGACCGCCGTACTTGTTCTGAGATGGACCTCTTAGCGTTGAAGGATAATCATCAATTCGCTTTGGCTTGTTTCGTTTCGATGGCTTCTTGAAGTGATTGTACTTAGACATGTATCGGGTTGATCCTGATATCGTTGTTGTTGATTAGTTCTTTGATTGTGACCTTCGTTGGACACTTCTGAATTTTTGTCATTCCTTTGGATGTAGTGATTCTCGCAGGCGAACGAGAATCGAGATGGTCATCATCAAGGAGACGGCAGGCCAGCTAGCCGTTCCGGTACTTCTCCACATCGATTGGCAACAGGATATGTTGTGCCACCCAATCGATGTCGGCTTGTTTCATAATGTAATTTGACAACTTTCGCTGTGATGTAATCGGTTCGATATGGACGCGACCGCCGAGCTCGAAGTGGTCGAGGACTTGCATCCAGCGCTTGTGTGCGGTTTCTTGAAACCAAGTTAGAGCGGCCTCAGGAATCTGCATTATGATGTGATAGTGCAATGGAACAGGGTCTCCGTCCTTGCTCCAGATTTCGGGAACAGCAACGAAGTCATCTGCCAGATCATCCTCTGACAATCGGAACGTCTTTGCGAAGTCTTTGAGGAGACGCGTCCGCCATTCAAGGATGCACAGTGATGCGGCGACTGCTGACTCAGGCCTATTCGGTGTCCAATCGAATTTCAGGACAATCGAGCAGTTGGCGCGGACATTGCTCGCGCGAATGATCTGCAGTTGTCGAACGGCGAGATCTTGCTCCGCCGGACAAGGAGCGCGGCCACGTAAGGTGTTAGTTAGCTCCGCCTCGGTTGTCGCTTGCTTGATCCTCTGAGCCAAACGGGAAAGAAATATTGTTTTCCGTTGGCCGAATGCACCTGATGAACTCCGGTCAGGTTCATCGATCTCCTGTCGATTCAACTGCGCGAAGAGGCTGTCTCTGTAAGGGCGTGGTTTCTGTGTCACGCTCGTATTTATGTGGTCGTGAGCCCGGCATCGGCCGATGAGGCAAAAGAATTTTTCACCCCTCCAGGCGCTCAATTGAAGCCCATCAGCCGCACAACGGTCGAAAGAAAAAAGGCGGCCAACGATGACCGCCTCCTTAAGAAAGTAACGTGCCTCCGAGAGTGTTAAACTTGTTCCTCCTTTGGGTCCGCATGGTCCAGGACAGTCTCTGGGTCGAACTCAGGCACCACTGAGATTTTCTCATTGGGTATCTCCTGCTCTGCGGATGTTCGTTCAGCATTCTTCAGCTTGTCGAGGTCGTCCCAGTTGATCTTGATACCCGGGAACTTATCATGACCTTCGCGAAGCCAATCCTCAAAGGAGCGCTTGCGATACTCCGGCATCGACCAGTCGACATTGATCTTGAGTAGAGGGATCTTAGCGCCCTTGGTGATGTTGCTGGACTTTGGTGGTAGCAACGCTTGAATTTCCTTGCGTGTGATCTTGGGATGGATCGCTCCCGATTCGATGGCGGCTTGGAAATTCTCTTCCTTCATCTTGGTGCATTCCCACACCAACGAATAGCCCGAGGGAATCTTGTTCTGTACCTCAGGAAGTTGAAGAAATGGCGTATCAGCGATTGCGCAGATCTTGTTAAATACCGCGCGGCCCATATCGACGCGTTCCATAAGGAACTTCCGCTGATCTTTCGACAGCGCATCGCGTGTGGCTTTGCAGAGTTGCGCAAGCTTCATCATCTCTGTTGCCTGTTTACGCCATCCGGCATTTACTTTGGCAACTGCTTGGTCGAGCGAGATTGTCGGCAAGCCTTCCCGATCTGGCTTGTCGTCCTGATTCGGCTTTGCGTTTTGCTCACCGGTGAGCGTTTTAGCCTTCTTCATAACTGTCTCCTTCTCTCGCTATGCGAGCTTGTGCGACGGCGCTGCCGGTCGCTGGTTAGGCACGAAAGTTACGTGCATGGCGAAGACATGAGAGGGGCGAGGTGAACTTCAAGGCTGCGATTCCATCGCCCTTTGATGACGCGAACACGGACAGATAAGTGAAGACATGAGTGGATGTTGGTGGACGCGAAAATAATTTTGACTGACATTCGCGATGGATCGCATTGATCGGCGTTCAACGCACGTATCCCGACGCTCACCGGTGAGCAATGGCGGTGAGGTCGCGAGACCAGGTCATCCCGATCTCGCGATACCGGTTGCTTGCGGAGTCTCACATAGTGTCGATCTGGCCTGTCGCCGAGCGAAACTGAAGGTCTGATATCCACGAGCGCATGTCGGGGAAGCGACTTTCCACGATGTTGGCGATCACCTTGCGATCATAGCTGATGCCCTCATTGTCGAGTATTTCGACAGCGCGATCGATGTGAAGTGGTAACAGTTGTTTGCGAGTTGCCTTGATTGCTGAGCCAAGGTCGATGGTATTGAAGCGACTACGTATCGTATCCGGAATCTTGCTCATGTCATTGGCGGTGGCAAAGAATACGCTTGTTACGCGTGCCGTTGTTAAGGTGTCGCCGCGTAGCGCCGAAAAAGCTTGTGCGCTAAGACCATCGAGTTCGTCGATGAATACCGCTCGATGACCGTAGAGCGATTGCAAGGAGACGGTGCGGATCAACTTTCGCACCATGTCAATGCCGTTATCCAGGGCGCCATTAATGTAATGCCGATCAAGGCGAGACTCGGCGATGATCGCGTCGATCGTTGCGGTTTTTCCTGAACCGGTTGAGCCGCAGAGTAGAATGTTCGGGATTGAGCTGGAATTAGCGGATTGCGCGATGCTTGCGAACAGTTGCTTTAGCGAAGCTGGCAAAATCAACCCGTTTACTACGCGAGGCTGATACTTGTCGGTCCAGTCGGCGTGCGGGGGTGCCGCTTGTGCTGTGGTGACTAAATCGAATCCAATGGATGCTGCTGCGACTTTGGTTGCGTTTGGCATTTTAAAAGTCCTTTCTGCAAAGTAGAGGCAAGGCTTCGCCGCGCACCGATTGCTCGGCGAACCTTGCTGTTGTGGGTTTGAGGTTTAGGCTGCCATCAGCCCGGCGAATGCCGGTTGGAGAGGCGGGGATGGAATCGAGAGTGGAAGGCTATCGCGCCATTCCTTCTCTGCCTCGGGTAGGATCAGCGTCCGACGACCAACCTTGACCGCCTTAAGCCGACCTGCCTTGATCTCCTGGTAGACCTTGGAACGGCAGATGCCGTTGCGAGCGCAAAAATCTTTAATACTAAGCACGATGAAGCTCCGTTCACCGCCAACTGAATTGCTGGCGTATGAACAGTTTTCTGTCCGATCCTGCTATTCCAGATGCTAGGACCGGAATGAACTTAAACTGAGAAGGTCTTGAGCTTCATTTTCAGCTTATCTAGCCGCGTCTTAACCCATGCGCCGCGCTCACGTTCGGGTAGCTGCTGCCATTCTGCGGTTAAGCCCCGATAATGACTCTGAAAGCGGTTTACGGACATGAAGTTCAGGTCAGCAAATTCCTTCGCATCATCCTTCTTCGATTCCTTGGCCGATTCAGGATTAACGGCTGGCTCGAATTTGGCGAGCCACCCGATGATCAGTGCTCCTGGGCGGGCTTTCTTTGCCACCTTGTCTTTGCGCTGACGTGAATCTCGGGCGCGCGCAGTGATCTTATTCAAATAGGTTTCAAGCGATCTATAAATGTGCTCCGCAGCTTGTTCTTGTGGCTCGTGCCCTTGCTCGATGAGTACTTTCAGGAGGGCCGCAGCCTCAGCTCTTAGCAGCCAAAATTGGGTCGGGTCGGGGGCTTTCCGAGTGTTGCTAGGCTTCTTGAAGACTTTGTTTTCAATCCCTCTGTTGAGGTCAAGGAGTGCAATTGCAAGGCTCATCAAAGAGCCGGGAATATAGGAAGGCGCCAATCCTGATCGTTCAAAGAATACAGACACAGATTCTAGCGACGCAGCCGCAACATTGCGCCGAAACGCATTAATATCTCGCTCGTCGTCGGGAGGGAGAAGTCTTGAAATCATCGCCAGGCTCGCGATTAGGTCGACCAGAAATGGACCGGCTTGTTCGACTGCTAGTTTGACGTGCCGCGAGTCATCGGTAGATTCGCTCATGACAGCCCCATGCGTTAAATGTAATTCAGGCTTTCTTCGGTGGTGACAACATTCGAAATTCGTCGAGGTAATTGGCCCATTCTTGCATCATCTCGGTTCGCTCGGGAAGATATTGTGCAGCGTTGTATGCGCGCCGAACCTCACTACGTTCTTGGTGCGCGAGTTGCCTCTCAATCGCGTCAGCACTGAACTTTCCGCTTTCGTTCAGGCGTGTTGATGCCATTGAGCGAAATCCGTGAGTGGTCATCTCATTTTTTGAATAGCCTAAACGACGGAGGGCCGCGTTCAGTGTGTTTTCCGAGATCGGTCGTTGCCAGGATCGGGTCGAGGGAAAAATTAGTCTTGAGGATCCGGTGATTGCTTTGAGGTCAGTGAGAATCGCAATGGCCTGCTTAGAAAGTGGCACTATGTGATCTAGTCCCATCTTCATTCGCTTGCCGGGGATCCTCCATATCTTGGACTTGAAATCAATTTCTGACCACTCGGCTAGTCGAAGCTCTCCGGGTCGAACGAAGACAAGCGGAGCCATGCGCAGCGCTGCGCATGTACTGTAGTGACCATCAAATCCGTCGATCGCTCTGAGCAATGCGCCGATCTGGCTTGGTTCGGTTACAGCAGCATGGTGTTTGACTCGCGGGGTTACCAGGGCTTTCCTTAAGTCGACTGTTATGTCGCGCTCAGCTCGGCCTGTCGCTACGGCATAACGAAGGACTTCGCCGACAACACTTCTGATTCTGAGCGCTGTTTCGTAGCGACCCCGGCTTTCAACCTTGCGAAGGCTTTCGAGGAGCTCGGCAGGCCTAATCTCAGCAATCGGTCGTCCTCCAAAATCTCTGACTGCAAATTCCAACAACCATGACTTCTTCTTCAGGGTGCGAGGTGATGAACCCTCAGCCTTCCATTTTTCTAGGCACTCGCTCGCCACCGTCATGAAGGTATTCGCATGCGAAATCTTTCGAGCCTGCTTCTCGGATTTTCGCAGTTCTGATGGATCAGTGCCTACGGCGATTAGTTTCTTTGCAGTGTCCCGGGCGGTCCGCGCGTCCGCTAATGAAACGAGCGGATAGTTTCCGAGAGCCAGCAATTTCTGGCGGCCGGCAAATCTGTACGCTAACCGCCACAACTTGGATCCACTCGGCTGAACAAGAAGGAATAAGCCGCCGCCGTCTGACAATTTAAACGGTTTTGAACGCGGTTTTAAGTTTCGGAATTCGAGCTCTTTTCGTGCTGGCATGCATCTTCCATCTTTCAGGAACTACCAACACTCTCCGAAACTACCAACAAAAATACCATCGAATTTTCTGGATGTGGGTGCACAGTCGCAATCCTCCAAGAACGATACTTTCCCATAATCCATTGTATTTAATGGATTAATGCGACGTTCGTGGATGTCGGTGGATCTGTGGAAACTGTGTGATGGTGCCCCTGGCCGGAATCGAACCAGCACTCCTTGCGGAACTCGATTTTGAGTCGAGCGCGTCTACCAATTCCGCCACAGGGGCCCGCTGCCCGAAGGCAGGGTCGTAAAGCGGGCGGAATATAGCTCGCGCGCCGTTGCGGTCAACCGCCTGTGATCGCGCCAAACGTCGACAGCGGGCAGCGGGCAAGCTAGGACCCATGCCGGACAGGAGATTTGGCGTGTCAAACGGCACCACGACGGCATCGGGACGCATTAACCACACGCGCGATGCAATATTCATTGCCAGTGCGGGAATTGCGGTCATCGCCGGCGCGACCATCGCCGGAGCGTGGTTCTTCGAACTGGTGCTCGATATCCGGCCCTGTCCGCTCTGCCTGGAGCAGCGTTATGCCTACTACCTCGCCATTCCGCTGGCGGCGCTGATTGCAATCGGCGCCTCGCAGGGCGCTTCGCGGCGCCTTCTCGGTGCGGGTCTTGTCATTCTCGGGCTCGCATTGCTCGCCAATGCCGGTCTCGGCGCCTATCACGCCGGAGTCGAATGGGGGTTTTGGCAGGGACCGACCGATTGCAGCGGGCCGATCGTCGATTTCGGCAGCACCGGAAACCTGCTGGACAATCTCAACAAGGTGAAGGTGATCCGCTGCGATGAGGTGCAGTGGCGTTTCCTCGGGCTGTCGCTGGCTGGTTACAACGCGTTGATCTCGCTTGGCATGGCCCTGCTGGCTGCTTGGGGCCTACGCACTGCGCGATAAGCTGCGGGTTTATACCTAATCATCCGCGTCGATCTGCTGACGGCCGAACAGATGAACGATGCCCGGCGTCGCTACCGAGACAAATACAAACCGCGACAGATGATGCGCGCCGACGAAAATCGGATCGATGTGCAGCGTCAGCGCGAGCGCCAGCATGGCGTCCATCGCCCCCGGTGCGAAGGAGACCACGATGTCGCCGAACCGCGCCGGCGTGGCCAGCGCCGCGAGCGCGATGAAAATCGCTGAAATGACGATGGCTACGGTGAACGATCCGATGGCTGCGGCCATGAAGCTCAACAGCGTGCGCGCTGAGATTTTCGCAAAGCGTGTGCCGATCAGCGCCCCGATCCCGATCAGGGCGGCAGCGTAGGCCCAGTCCGGCAGGCCCCCTTCGATCGATCCGGTGCCGTGCAGGATGCTGGAGCCGAGCATGGCGCCGAACATCCAGCTCGCCGGAAACTTCATGACACGCAGCAGCAGCGATGTCGCCACGCACACGGCGGCGAGAACCGTGAGCGCAAGCGGTGTCGCTGGCGCCGCGTGCATCGGGGAGCCGCCGTGCTGGGCCAGTCCGGACGCCGCGAGGATCAACGGCAATGCCGCCGTCAGAATGATCACGCGCATGGTCTGCACCACCGCGATGCCGGCGACATCGGCGCGCCGTTCGTTGGCGAGCATGATGATCTGCGACAGCGCGCCGGGGCTGCCGGCGAGCAGGGCGGATGTGCGGTCCCACTTGTGGATGTGCTGGAGATAGAAGCTGCTGCCGAGCGTAGCGCAGAAAGTAGACGCGGCGAGGATCGCGATGCTGACCGGATAGCTCGCCATGTTGGTCAGCATCTGCGGCGACACCATCGACCCCAGCGACAGACCGAGCGTCATCAGGATGATATGCGCCATCAGCGGCGGCAGGCCCATCGGGCGCCCCGCGATAGCGCCTGCCCCGACCGCGATCATCGCGCCCGAGATCAATCCGCCGGGCAATTCCAGCCATCGAAACAGGGCTCCTCCGGCCAGACCGATCAGGAGCGTTTCAAACGTATGGAGGATGTCGCGCGGCTGGACGTTGCGAAAAGCTCGCGACAGCTTCTGAAGGACAGGCGTCATTGCGGCGGGATTCGAGGAACGGCAACGTCGTTATCACAAATCCTGCCATGCACCGCAAACGGAGCGCGAGCATGGCTCGCACATTCTCCATGCGCAGCGTGACGAAAGAGAACGAAGGCGAGCCAGCCGGTGACTGGCTCGCCTTGTTTCACAGGCTCAATTCGCCTTCCCGGCGGTCTTCTTGCATTCGGAGCGGAATTTCCGGCGCTCCTTGCCGTGCAGTCCCTTGGCGTCGGCCTGCTTCGAACATTCGAGCGAGGCCGCGGTGCGTTCGGCTTTCTCTTTGGGTGTGACCGTCTTGGCAGGCGCAGTTTTGGCCGGCTCAGTCTTAGCCGCTGGCGCAGCCGGAGCGGCTGGCGTCGCGGTTTGTGCGAAGGCGGCACCGGCAAGCATCAACGAGGCGGCAGCGGTGACAAGGATGCGTGAAGGGAGAGTGATCATGGGGAAGTCTCGCGTTGCAGATGGGCGCGAGCCTTGGCCCGCGAGGATGAACCGCCGGTGAACGCCGCAGCGCGGAATGCCTTTTGTAGTTCATTATTTTTTGATCGGCGCGTGCGGCAGCGCGTTGAATGCAAATCGGCGTGAGCTAGGATGTGCTGCTTTCGAGATCCCTCACTCAGGAGAGTTCGATGACAATCCGAGCCAATCTGTTTTGTGCGGCGCTGCTGGCTGGTGCGGCAACCTTCGCTGCGATGCCGGCGCAGGCCCTGACCGCCCAGGAATGCAGCGCCAAATATCAGGCTGCAAAGGCGGCGGGCACACTCGGTGACCAGAAGTGGAATGATTTCCGCAAGGCGCAATGCGGCGCCGACGCGACGCCGGCCGCGGCAACGACGGCGGCTCCCAAGGAAACTCCGAAGGCGGCCGCCACGCCCAAGGAAACACCGAAAGCCGCTGCTGCTCCGAAGGAAGCACCAAAGGCTGCTGAAGCGCCGAAGCCTGCCGCGGCTCCCGCAGCCGCAGGTGCCGCCGTGTATCCGACAGCCATCGCACCAAAGTATTCCAGCGAGGCCGCGGGCAAGGCACGCATGCACACCTGCGTCGATCAATACAACGCCAACAAGGCCACCAATGCGAACGGCGGCCTGAAGTGGATTCAGAAAGGCGGCGGCTATTACAGCGAATGCACCAAGCGGCTGAAAGGCTGAGACTGGTTGAACGGCTATGGACCGGTCGGCTGTGAGTCCCGCCGGTCCAACGCCGCGACCGCCATCGCGCCGCATGAAGCGGGCGCTCATGGCGCTCGCGGTTGTTCTCGTTGCGTATGGCGCGATCGCCTATCTGCTGCTGCCGTCGTTCTGGCGGCATTACGAACATCAGAAGAAACTCGATGGCCTGCCGATGGTGACAGTCACCGCGCAGGGCATTCCCGCCGATCCAATCAATGTCGGACTGGTTGGATCGTCGAACGACGTTCTTTGCGCCATGCGCGAGGCGGGATGGTTTCCGGCCGATCCGATTACATTGCGCTCCTCTCTGGAAATATCGGGCAGCGTGTTGCTGGATAAGCCCTATCCCGACGCACCGGTCAGCCCGCTGTTTTATGACGGCCGCCGCGAGGATCTCGCCTTCGAAAAGCCCGTCGGCAAGAGCGCCGACCAGCGGCATCACATCCGGTTGTGGATGGTCCTGAAGGACGGCGCGGAGAAGCGGCCGGTCTGGCTCGGTGCGGTGACATTCGATCGCAGCGTTGGATTCAGCCATTACACCGGCGCGGTCACACATCACATCGCGCCGGATGTCGATGCGGAGCGGCGGTTGATCGAAACCGATCTGCAGGCCGCCGGGATGATCGAGGCGCGCTACACGGTCGGCGGGGTCGGTCCCACATTGCGCGGCCGCAACGGCGAAGGCGACCCTTACTACACCGACGGCGAGGTATGGGTGCTGCGGCTGGTTGAAGGCTGCATCAAGCGTCACAGACCGCCGGTGGTTCTGACGGGGCCCGTTGCGAACGAACTCAAGGATACGATCTGGAAAAACATCTCCGAGCTTTATCGGCGCTCGCAGCAATAACAATGCCTCCATCCGCGTGCTGCGATTGACAGCGGCGACCTGTCTTGCGTGTTATGCAGCGTATCCGCGCCGGAGCCGCCCATGATCGCCAGCCTGAGTGTCATCCTGATCTGTCAGTTGATCGGCGAGGTCATCGTCCGCGGATTGCGGGTGCCGGTGCCGGGGCCGGTGGTAGGCCTCGCGCTTCTGTTCGCCGTGCTCATCACGCGCGATCGTTTTCCGGTCCTGGCGCGAGGGCCGCTGCGCGACAACGCGGTGGAAGGAACCGCGAAAGGCATGCTGGCGCATCTGTCGCTGCTGTTCGTCCCCGCGGGCGTGGGCGTGGTGCAGCAGCTCGATCTGCTCGCGCACCACGGTCTTGCAATCTTCGTGATCCTGGCGGCTTCGGTGCTGGTGACACTGGTTGTCACCGTCGGGACCTTTCTGATCACCAGCCGCCTGATGCGCCGGGGACGCAATGCGTCATGAGCGGCAATCCGTTTTCGCTCTGGGTGTATCTGTCGCAGACGCCGCTGCTGTGGCTGACCGTGACGCTTGTGGTCTACGCGATCGCCGACGCGGCCTCGCTCGCGACCCATCGCAACCCGCTGATGAATCCTGTCCTGCACTCGATCTGGATCGTCGGCTTGTTCCTTCACCTGACCGGGACCAGCTACACGACCTATTTCAGCGGCGCGCAGTTCGTGCATTTCCTGCTCGGCCCCGCGACCGTCGCGCTCGCGGTACCCCTTTATGAGAACCGCAAGACCGTGATGTCGGCGATTATCCCGATGCTGATGGCGCTCGTGGTGGGCTGCATCACCGCCATCGTGTCGGTGGTGCTGTTCGCGGAAGCGGCCGGCTTGCCGCGGGAGATCGTGCTGTCACTGGCGCCGAAATCGGTGACCGCGGGCGTCGCCATGGGCATCAGCGAAACGCTGGGCGCCAATCCAGCGATCACGGCGGTCGCAACCGTTCTCACCGGCATTATGGGCGCGATCGTGGTGACCCCGACGATGAACCGGCTTGGAATTACCGATTTCCGCGCGCGGGGTTTTGCGGCGGGGCTCGCCTCGCACGGAATCGGGACGGCGCGGGCGTTTCAGGTCGACGAAGTGGCGGGCACATTCGCCGGCATTGCGATGGGACTGAACGCGCTGGTGACGTCGCTGCTGGTGCCGGTCGCAGCCACGCTGTTGCTGCGCTGAGAAAGGCCCCCGCCGATGGGCGAGGGCCTTGTTCGTTCGAGCGGAACTTATGCTGCGCTTTTTCTCTTGTAGCGGTCGGCAGCCTGCGCCCGTGACAGCTTCGGCGTGAGCGCCTTTCTGGCCGCATCGTAGTTTTCCCATTCCTTCACATCAGGCAGCGACGGGATGGTGATGAGTTCGCCGATGTCGAGGCCAACCAGCGAAGCATCGACCATTTCGTCCGCCTGCATCACGATGCCCTGCGGCAGGTGGGCGACCGGTACGCCCGCAATATCCCAGAAATTCGTTGCGGTCGCGCCCGGCAACACAGCCTGAACCCGAACGCCGCTGTCCTTGAATTCCTTGTGCAGCGCCTGGGTGAAATTGACGACGTAGGCCTTGGTGCCGCTGTAGGTGCCGTTGAGCACATCGGTATCGAGCGCCACGATCGACGCGATGTTGATGATGAGCCCGTTCTTACGCGCGACGAAAGCCGGGGCGGCGGCGAGCGCCAGCCGGGTCAGCGCCACGACGTTGAGCTGGATCATCGCGTCCATCTGATCGACATCCGAGGTCAGCAGCGGTCCGGCGGACCCGATGCCGGCATTGTTGATCAGTGCAGTAATGCTCTGGTCGGTTTTCAGGCGCTCCTCGACGCGGCGCAAGTCGGCCTTCGCATTGAGGTCAGCAGGCAAAACCTCGACCTTGCGGCCGGTGTCCTTGGCGAGCTTGGCTGCAAGCGTGTCGAGCTTTGCCTTGTCACGTGCGACCAGAATGAGGTCATACCCGCGCCGGGCCAGCCGGTCCGCGTAAAGGGCTCCGATGCCGGAGGAAGAGCCTGTCACCAGGGCCGTGCCTTTGGTCTGTTGCTGAGACATTGTCGTGTGTCCTGTGTTGATCCGATGGGACCGGCCTGGCCGGTGTTGACGGGATCAATCTAGGGCGCTACCCATACGTCTTAAATGCCATATATACCTCGTTTCAGGACAAAGAGTCGCCACCATGAAGCGCGTTGGTCTTGTCATTTTTCCGGGCTTTCAGATCCTTGATCTTGTTGCGATTTCGGTGTTCGAGCTGGCGAACATGGCGGGCCCGGCGCCGGCCTACGAAATCGAGCTTTTGTCTGAGCACGGCGGGCCGGTTGCGAGTTCGTCGGGCGTTCCGATTGAGACAAGACCCTTCAGCAAGGCGAAGTTCGACACCGTCATGGTGACCGGCTGGATGTCGCCCGTCCCGTCTTCTGCGGGTCTTCTTGCTTTCATCAACTCGGCCAGCAAGGAGTCGCGGCGGGTCGCCAGCATCTGCACGGGCGCCTTCGTGCTCGCAGAGGCGGGCATTCTCGACGGACGACGCGCCACCACACACTGGGCGTTTGCGCGGAACATGCAGGCCCAGTTTCCGAAGGTCAAAGTTCACGAAGACAAGATTTTCATTGTCGATGGGTCGGTGTGGACCTCGGCGGGCATGACATCATGCATCGATCTTTGTCTGGCGATGGTCGAGAGCGATCTCGGCGTGGATGTCGCGCGCGGCGTGGCCCGCAAGATGGTGGTCTATCACCGGCGGACCGGCGGGCAGTCGCAGTTCTCAGCGCTGCTCGAACTCCAGCCAAAATCCGATCGCATTCAGGATGCCCTCGCTTTCGCCAAGAAGAATCTGAAAAACGATCTGTCGGTTGAAGTGCTGGCGGAAGCGGCGCGGCTCAGTCCGCGCCAGTTCAGCCGTGCGTTCCGCTCGGAAACCGGACAGTCACCCGCAAAAGCAGTCGAGAACCTGCGGGTCGAAGCGGCGCGGATTTTGATGGAGGAGGCACAGCATCCCGTTGATGTCATCGCGCGCGAGACCGGGTTTTCCGATCCCGAGCGGATGCGCCGCGCGTTCCTGCGGGCATTCGGCCAGCCGCCTCAGGCGATCAAGCGCGCGGCGCGGATGGCGGCTGCCTAGGCCCACGGAGATCTGTGAGGCTCCGGTTCAACAGGTGCGCAATGATGTCTGCGCGCGTTCGGCTCAAGGAAGTTCCTGACCTTTATTATTTTTTGCGTGCCGCCTTCAGGAACAACTGCTTCCCTTCAAAGGTTGCTCCACAAGTTTATGTGGAGATTACAGATGTTGTTCCTCATGCCGCGTGTAATGACGAGTATTGCCTTGTCCATTTTTGGTCGGCGATGACCTTGAAACAGAATGCTGGCGATCCCGCCGTGAAATCTGGCGTGGAAGACGACGCATCGGCGCGATAATAGGAAATTTGCCTCCGGCGATCGAATGCGCAACTGGACGGCGGCCGCGTCATCGGAGCGTAGGTCTGCCATGCGCGCTCGAAATGAAGAGAAAAAACGCAAGCTGTGATAACGCGTCAAATCCCTGATGCCGAACCCGGAGCTTGCGTGATGTCGCCCTCGCTTTTTTCTCCCCTGAAGGTTGGACCGTATCAGCTCAGCCACCGCGTCGTCATGGCTCCGCTGACGCGGATGCGGGCCGCGCAGCAGGACAACGCGCCGCATCCGTTGAACCTCGAATACTACCAGCAGCGCGCCACGCAGGGCGGCTTGATTATCGCCGAAGCATCGCCGGTCGTTCAAACCGGGCGAGGCAATCCCAGAACGCCGGGCATCTATTCGCGCGAGCAGATTGCTGGATGGCGCGAAATCACCGATGCGGTTCATGCCAAGGGCGGCATCATCTTCCTGCAGCTCTGGCACGTCGGGCGTGTCTCGCACTCCTCGTTCCAGCCCGGCGGGGCGTTGCCGGTCGCGCCGTCAGCGGTTCCGATCTCCGGCAATTTCACCGCCATGACGGTGGACGGAAAGCAGGTGCCTTACGAGACACCGCGGGCGCTGGAAACCGGCGAGATCGCGGGAATCGTCGACAGCTTCCGGGAGGGTGCACGGAACGCGCAGGAAGCCGGGTTCGACGGCGTCGAGATTCATGGCGCCAACGGCTATCTGCTCGAGCAGTTTCTTCAGTCGCGCATCAATCAGCGAACAGACCAGTACGGCGGATCGATCGAGAACCGCGCGCGTCTGCTGCTGGAGGTGACCGACGCGGCCACCGGCGTCTGGGGCGCTGACCGTGTGGCCGTACGCCTGTCGCCTTACGGCGTTGCCAACGACACCGGCGAAGCCGACCCGATGCCGCTGTATGGTCATGTTGTGAAAGCGCTGGGCACACGGGGTCTTGCCTATCTGCATTTCATCGAGCCGCGCAGCAGCGGCGCGGGCCGTGCCGAGGTCAATCATCAGAACGTGCCGTCGGCGATGGAGTTGTTCAGGCCGCTCTGGCCGGGCGTCCTGATCACAGCGGGTGGCTTCACCGGTGAGACCGCAGAAAATGCCATCGCATCAGGTAAGGCGGATGCGATCGCATTCGGCCGTCACTTTATTTCGAATCCGGATCTGCCGCTTCGCATCAGGGAGAAGGCGCCGCTCACGCCTTATAATCGCGCGACGTTTTATGGCGGCGCGGAAGCGGGCTACACGGATTATCCGTTCCATCAGGAGGCCTGAGCGCGGACGTTTACGGATCGAGTTCGGTGTCCCAGTAGAGATAGTCGAGCCAGCTTTCGTGCAGGTAGTTCGGCGGGAACAGCCGGCCGTTGCGGTGAAGCTGGTGCACCGTCGGCGCGAACGGCATCTGGCGCGGATGCATTTTCGCCTGCGCCATCGTCATGTTGCCCTTGCGCAGATTGCACGGCGAGCATGCCGCGACGACGTTTTCCCACGTGGTCTGGCCGCCGCGGGAGCGCGGGATGATGTGGTCGAAGGTCAGGTCCTCCTGCGAGGTGCAGTACTGGCAGGTGAAACGGTCGCGCAGGAAGACGTTGAACCTGGTGAAGGCGGGATGTGTCGTCGGCTTCACGAACGACTTGAGCGAAACCACGCTCGGCAGCCGCATTTCGAAGGTGGGGCTGTGAACCGCGTGGTCGTAATTGGCAACGATATTGACGCGGTCGAGGAACACGGCCTTGACAGCGTCCTGCCAGGACCAGAGCGAGAGTGGATAGTAGCTCAGCGGCCGGAAGTCCGCATTCAGCACGAGGACCGGCCAACCGCCTTGTGACACATGTGCGTTCAAGTAACGCTCCTGGCCCCAACCCCAATTGGCTGCGAAGCAGCTTGGGATGACATACTACAGGCAGCGTGACGGGATTGTGAAGAGCGTTTCCGCTCACCTGCCGGTGAGCGCTTCGCCTCAATCGGCCATCGACAGCATGTGCGCTTGTGCCGGTTTTACGCGGCCTTTCAGCGTATCCAGATAGACCTGCTGGACCGCATCGGAACCCCGGCTTTCGATCACATCGAGCTTGGGGCCCATCGCGGCGGTGAAGCCGGACCAGACCGCGCCGAATCGCTGGTCGATTCCTCCGGGGCCCCATTCCTTGGCGCGCTTGCGGATCTGGTCCGGCGCAAAGAACCATGTCGGCTTGGCGCCGGGCAGGGCGTCGTCGTCGGGCGCTGCATCCTGATGGGTCAGGCCGACCCGTCCGCTATAAACCAACTGGCCGCCGAAGTGCCTGTGCAGCCTGGTGCGCAGATCGGGATTGCCCGCCATATCGACGAAGGCGACCGGCTGATCCGCTGGAATGGTCTCGATGTTGTCGTATGTCACGACCTCGTCGTAACAGCCGAGCGATGTGACGAAGTCCATATTCCCCGCCGCCGTGAGTCCGATCACGCGCACGGGTTTGCGATGACTGTGCAGCAGCCACGCCAGCCCGAATGCCGTTTTGCTGGACGCGCTGGACAGGATCACGGCCTTCGCGCCGAAGAAATCCTTGTCGGCGAGGAAGTCGTCCACCAGGAACGAGAGCATGAACAGCGGCCGCAGCAGCGCCTGATAGTCGCCTTCGCGGCCTTCGAACGCCGGATCGCCGGTGACGCGGGCATAGGCATTGTAAACCGGCGAGACGCTCTGCCGGTGCGCGGCGGCGTCGCGAAAGCCTGTTTTCTTGACGTCGGCGGCTTCGATCACGAGATGCGTCGCCATCGGCAGATAGCCGAACAGCACTTCGCCGACGGCGATGTCCGGATGACGCGATTCGATGACGCGGCCGAATCCCCAGACCGGAATGTTGCCGAAGCCCTCGGGGGAGGGAAACAGATGCCAGTACTTCAACTGTTCGCCGAGCATCGCGTAGGTGATGTTGTTCGCGGTGAGAGCGAAACGCTCGACCTTTACCAGCAATCCATCCTCGGGCAATTGCATCACGCCAGGCAGCGGCGTCTCGATCACTCGGCATTTCGCCAGATCATTACGCTCCACGATGAATTGAGTGGACGAAGTCATTTCCGCGCTCCCGTTGTCTTTGCCGCTTTCTTTCGTAGCGCATTCTTCGCCGGCTTCGCTGACGTTTTTGCGACGCGGGATTTGTTTAAAACGTCCTTGGTGTTTGAAACGGGTTTCGCTTTTGCAGTTTTTTTCTTGGTGGTCGTTTTTGGCGACGCTGTCGCTGTTCCTGCGATCACGCCTTCGCGCTTCTTGATAGCGTGATAGTACGACCACCACAGATGCGCGGCTGCGCCGCGAAGCGGCCGCCACGGCTCCGCCAGCGGATGCATCTCCTTGACCGTCGGCCGCGACTTCAGCGCGAGGCCGATGCGCATCGCCTCCTGAATGGCAAGATCGCCGGCCGGCCATGCATCGCCGTGACCAAGACAGAACAGCAGATAGATGTCCGCGGTCCATGGCCCGATGCCGTGCAGCTTCGTCAGGGTCGCATGGGCGGCGTCCGCGTCCTCTTCTGCGAGCACTTCGAGGTTGAGCCGCTCCTCGCTTAATTCGCGCGCAATGAATTTCAGCGATTTGATTTTCGCCGCAGACAGGCCGAGACGTCCGAGCCGGTCCGCACGCGCGCTCTTGAGCTTGTCATGATGAAAGGGATCGAACGTCGTGCTGACGCGGCTCCAGATGGCGGCGGCGGCTTTTGTCGACAACTGCTGGCCGCAGACAATGGCCGCGAGACCGGCGAAGCCGGGTTCGCGCCGCCGCAGGTTCGGCATCCCGGCAACCTCGAGCACGGGGCTGAGCCGGGGATCGAAACGGACTAGCGCGTGAACAGCGTCCTCGAGGTCCGCTTGGGTGTTGAGATGGACTGTCATTTGGTTAGAACATGAAGCGAATCCGGCGCGGGTGCAAATGTCTCTTCGCATCGGGATAAAGGCCGAACCATGCCGCCACCCGTTTTCCGTTTTGCGCCAAGTCCGAATGGATTTCTCCATCTCGGACACGCGCGCTCGGCGCTGCTGAATTTCGATCTCGCCCGGCAGAGCGGCGGACGTTTGTTGCTGCGTATCGAGGATATCGACGCCACCCGCTGCCGCCCTGAATACGAACAGGCCATCTGTGAGGATCTCGCGTGGCTCGGCCTGACGTGGGAAGAACCGGTGCGCCGGCAGTCGGAGCACCTTACGCTCTATCGCGAGGCGGTTGATCGCCTGATGCGCGACGGCCTGCTTTATCCGGCATTCGAAAGCCGCGCCGAAATCGCACGCTTGGTTGATGCAAAGGAGCGGGCGGGGCCATGGCCGCGCGATCCCGATGGCGCTCCGGTCTATCCCGGCATCGGCAGGCAACTGACGAGCGAGGAGCGTGGCCGGAAAACATCCTCGGGTGCGCCTTACGCCTTGCGGCTGGATATGGAAGCGGCCGTGGCGCGTACCGGCGCGTTGTTCTGGGTGGAGCAAGGCGCAGGTCCAGGCGGTGAGACCGGTCAGGTGCCCGCGAGGGCCGAGCAGTGGGGTAATGTGATCCTCGCCCGCAAGGACACGCCCACGAGCTACCACCTGTCGGTTGTGATCGACGACGCCTTGCAAGGCGTAACCGACGTGGTGCGGGGGCAGGATCTGTTCTGGGCGACCGGCGTCCACCGCCTGCTGCAGGAACTGCTCGGGTTGCCGCAGCCGGTCTACCGCCACCATGCCCTGGTGCTGGACGACGCCGGGCAGAAACTGTCGAAATCGACAAGGTCCACCGCACTCAGGGATTTGCGGGCCGGCGGGATGACGCCGGCAGAGGTGCGGCGTCTTGTTGGTATTAACCCCGCTTAAACCCGCGGTGGCGTGACTCGGCAGCCTCCGACATGCCATGTTGGAGGCTGAATGGGTGGGGAATCATGGCGGCGAAATCGCGCGTCAAGCGTAGCCTGAAGACGCGCGTCAAGCGTGGCGCCAAGACGCCCGCGCAGAAGATGCGCGCGGCGAAAACAGCGGCATCGAAAAAGGCTGCTGCAATGAAGGCTGCTGCGAAGCCGGCGGCCAAACGGCGGGTGAAACGGCCGGAGCCGGACTCGCGTGTAGTCGAGGCTGCGCTGGCTGCGTTCGCTCACGAGGTCCGCACGCCGTTGACGGGGATTCTCGCAATCAGTTCGCTGCTGGCGACGTCAGAAGTTGGCGAGCGCGAGCGGCGCTGGATCGATACGATCAGGGTGGGCGCCGAGCATCTTGCGGCACTGGCTACATTGTTTGTCGATGCGGCGCGGCACGACAGCGCCGGACTGGCGGTGCGCCAGGACTTTTTCGACCTCCAGGCGCTGTCGCGGGCGATGGGGGATTCGCTGGCCGGGCGCGCCGCGGCGAAGGGACTGCAATCGCAAGTCGGGATCGCCGCGAAACTGCCGGTCTTTGTCATCGGCGATCCGGTGCGCCTGCGGGCGGCGCTGGAAAACCTGATCGATAACGCCGTCAAGTTCACACAGAAGGGCACGGTGACCCTCGACGTCGCGGCCCGCGCCGGTCGCGGCGACAGGCTCGAGGTGACGTTCTCTGTGTCCGACAGCGGCATCGGGCTTTCGCTTGCGGAGATCAGGCGGCTGTTCAAGCCGTTCTCGCAGGCGAATGTCAGCATTGCCTCCCGCTTCGGCGGCGCAGGCCTCGGATTGTCGTCGGTCAGGCAGCTTGCCCGCGCCATGGGCGGCGACGTCACGGCAAGCCAGCGGTCCGGCGGCGGCATGACATTCGTGCTGACCGTTGCGCTGAAACGGGCCAGGGAAATGCAGCCGTCCACATTGGGCGCGGATGCGCCGCTGCGCGCGGCGCAGGGCCTGCGCATCCTGAGCATCGAAGACAATCCGTTCGGCCGCGTCGTGCTCAATGCCATTCTGACCGAGCTCGGCCATCTGACCGAATTCATCGGGCGCGGTGAGGCGGCGCCGGAACGGATCGCGCAAGGCGATTTCGATGCGGTACTGATGGACATGGTGCTTCCGGGCATCAATGGCGTTGAAGCGATCCGGCGTGTCCGGGCGCTTGAAGGACGCCACGGGCGTATCGCCATCATCGGTATCTCGGGACGGGCAGATGACGAACAGGCTTCGCGCGCCGCGGGTGCTGATGCCTTCCTGACAAAACCCGTCAGCCCGCGCGCGCTGGCGACGGCGCTTCTTGAGGCGACGCGGCGTTCTGCCACTTGACGATCGAGGCGTTCAGTTCGCCGCCGTACACGAAAATCGCCGCGATGAAATACAGAAACACCAGCGCGATCATCACCGACGCAAGGCCGGCGTAGGTCGTGACATAGTTGCTGGCGAAACGCGCGAGGTACTGGCCGAACACCACGCCGGAGACGAGCGATCCGATCATCGTGAAGACAATGCCCGGCAGAATCTCGCGCATGCGGCGCGTTCCGGCCGGCAGCCACTTGTGCAGGATCACAAGCGTCACGATCAGCGCGATAATGGTCAGACCAAAGCGCAGGATCGTAAAGAGATCTTCGTTCGGTTCGATCCGAAGCGGAATGTGGCGCCGCGCGGCGGCCAGGATCAGCGGACCCAGCACGATCAGGAACGCCATCGCCAGTGAGGTCACGGCCGCGACCATGGTGTAGCCGATCGATTCCAGCCGTAGCCAGTACCAGCGCCGCTGTTCGACTACACCATAAGCGCGGTTCAGCCCGACGCGCAGGCTTTCGACACCGTTCGATGCGAAGTACAGCGCGAGCACGACGCCGATGGTGAAAACACCGCTATGCGATTGGGTCAGGACATTATGGATTTCGCCGGACAGCGCATCGGCGACCTGCGTGGGCCACGTCTCCAGCATCATTTCGGCGGCCCGATCGGCCAGCTCCTTCGATCCGAAAACACCGGCAAGGGAGGTAATCACGATCAGGAAGGGAAACAGCGCCATCAGCGCCGACAAAGCGATGTGACTTGCGATCGCCCAGCCGTCATCGGCCAGGAACGTGTAGAACGCATCGAGTGCGACATTGAAAGCGTCTCGGATCAGCCTCACGTGTCACCCTGATTCACCGCCTTTAAGATGTAGCGCGCCGGGCTCCTAAAGTCATGTACGGTTGAGAGGGTAAAAGGTTCTCCGGCAGGTGATGACGTGGGGCCGTCGGCGGTGTTATGTACCCCTCATGGTAACTTTCCTCTCGAGCATAGCTCTTCCCATCGCATTGGCTGCAGTTACGATCGTGCTGCTGCTTGGCCTGTTCAACATGATGCGCGGCGGCTCGCCCGACACCTCGCAACGGTTGATGCGGCTGCGTGTGCTGTTTCAGTTTATCGCCATCGTCATCGCGATGCTTGCCGTCTGGGCGCTGGGCAAGAGCTGATTGACGAGGCGGACGATTTCAACCGCGACAACGGATCGACGCGATGGTCATTCTCAACCGGATTTACACGCGCACCGGCGACGACGGGACGACAGCGCTCGGCAGCGGCGAGCGGCGCCCGAAGTATGATCTTCGTGTCAGCGCCTATGGAACCGTCGACGAAACCAACGCGGTGATCGGTGTGGCCCGCCTGCATCTGGCGCAGGTCCCGGTAATCGATGCCATGCTCGGCCGGGTGCAGAACGATCTGTTCGATCTCGGCGCGGATCTGGCTGTTCCGCAGCGGGAGGGCAAGGCCGAGCGGCTGCGCGTGCTGGCCACACAGGTCGAGCGTCTGGAGCAGGACATCGACGCGCTCAATGCCGATCTGGCGCCGCTGAATTCGTTTATTTTGCCTGGCGGAACTCCCGCCGCTGCTCATCTGCACCTGGCCCGCACCGTCTGCCGCCGGGCGGAACGGATGGTGGTGGAACTGGCATCCCAGCCTAACGAGCCGGTGAGCGATGCAGCCGTGCAGTATCTGAACCGGTTGTCGGATTTCCTGTTTGTGGCGAGCCGCGCGGTCAATAATAACGGCGCCCGCGACGTGCTCTGGGTTCCGGGGCAAAACCGGTAAGCCGAGATATTAGGTATACCTTCCTCGTTTTCCAGTTTTCGCGCGTTGACCCGGATTGGCGGGACCATTAGGTTCCGCCGCCAACCGCTTTAAAGTGGATGTGATCAACCATTTCAGGACGAAAGGGAACCGATGAAGGTTCTGGTGCCGGTTAAGCGCGTCGTTGACTACAACGTCAAAATTCGCGTCAAGAGCGACGGGACGGGCGTTGAGCTCGCCAACGTCAAGATGTCGATGAATCCGTTCGACGAAATCGCTGTCGAGGAAGCCCTGCGCCTGAAAGAGGCCGGCAAGGCGACCGAGGTCGTGGTGGTGTCGATCGGGCCCGCGCAGGCCTCGGAGACGATCCGCACCGGCCTCGCCATGGGCGCCGACCGCGGCATCCTTGTGAAGACCGATGCGACCGTCGAGCCGCTCGGCGTCGCCAAGATCCTCAAGGCCGTCGCGGAAGAGGAAAAGCCGGGCCTCATCATTCTCGGCAAGCAGGCGATCGACGACGACAGCAACCAGACCGGCCAGATGCTGGCGGCATTGCTCGGCTGGGCGCAGGCGACCTTCGCATCGAAACTTGAAGTTGATGGATCGGACTTCAAGGTCACGCGCGAAGTCGACGGCGGCCTCCAGACTGTCAAGGTCAAGGGACCGGCGATCGTCACCACCGACCTGCGTCTCAACGAGCCGCGCTACGCGAGCCTTCCCAACATCATGAAGGCGAAGAAGAAGCCGATCGACGAGAAGGCTGCCGACAGCTTCGGTGTCGATCTCTCGCCGCGTCTCGAAGTTCTCAAGACAACCGAACCTCCGGGCCGCAAGGCCGGCGTCAAGGTCAAGGACGTCGCTGAGCTGGTGTCGAAACTCAAGGAAGCGGGGGCGCTCTGATGGCCACGTTGCTGATTGCTGAACACGATAACGCATCGATCAAGGACGCTACCAACAAGGCGCTGACCGCCGCTGCCGCGCTCGGCGGCGAGGTCGACGTGCTTGTGGCTGGCGAAGGCGCCAAGGGCGCGGCTGAAGCCGCCGCGAAGCTCAAGGGCGTCCGCAAGGTGCTGCTGGCCGATGGCGCTGCTTACGCGCACGACCTGGCCGAGCCGCTGGCCGCGCTGATCGTCTCGCTCGCAGGTTCGTATGACGCCATCGTTGCGCCGGCGACCACCCGCTACAAGAACACGCTGCCGCGTGTTGCGGCTCTGCTCGACGTGGCGCAGATCTCCGAGATCATCAAGGTGGTTTCGCCCGACACGTTCGAGCGGCCGATCTACGCCGGCAACGCGATCCAGACCGTGAAGTCGAAGGACGCCAAGAAGGTCATCACCGTCCGCACCTCGACCTTCGGTGCGACCGGCGACGGCGGCAGCGCAACGGTCGACAACGCGGCGGCTGCGGCCGACCCGGCGCTGTCGAGCTTCGTCGGTGAGGAAGTCGCCAAGAGCGATCGTCCCGAACTGACCTCGGCGAAGATCATCGTTTCCGGTGGCCGCGCCATGCAGAGCCGCGAGAACTTCACCAAGTACATCGAGCCGCTGGCGGACAAGCTCGGCGCCGGCGTCGGCGCTTCGCGCGCTGCGGTGGACGCGGGCTACGCGCCGAACGACTGGCAGGTCGGCCAGACCGGCAAGGTGGTCGCGCCCGAACTGTACATCGCCATCGGTATTTCCGGCGCGATCCAGCATTTGGCCGGCATGAAGGACTCCAAGGTGATCGTTGCGATCAACAAGGACGAAGACGCCCCGATCTTCCAGGTCGCGGACTTCGGTCTGGTTGCCGATCTCTATCAGGCGGTTCCTGAACTGACCGCCGCCCTTTGAGACGAACTTCCGGGCGCGCAACGCGCCCGGAACCTGCTATGTTGAGCGTTCCGGCGGGTCTTTCGAAACCCCGGCTGGTGTTTGACGTAATGTTAAAGAGGGTGCGGCAAGGTGATTGCCGCATCCTGCGATAGCGAGCCATAGAGACCGGAAGCGAATGGCAACGATCAAGACGGTTGGTGTGATTGGATCGGGGCAGATGGGCAACGGCATTGCGCACGTTGCCGCCCTCGCTGGTTTCAATGTCGTGCTTTACGATGTGTCCGCCGATCGCCTGAAGTCCGCGATGGCCACCATCAACGGCAACCTGTCGCGTCAGGTTGCCAAGAAGACCATCACCGAAGACGCGCACAAGAAGGCTCTCACCAGGATCAGTTCGGCCGACAGTCTCGACGGGCTGGCCGCATGCGATCTTGTGATCGAGACCGCGGTCGAGAAGGAAGAGATCAAGCGCAAGATTTTTCACGATCTCTGCGCTGTGCTGAAGCCCGAGGCGATTATCGCATCGAATTCGTCGTCGATCTCGATCACCCGGCTTGCGGCTTCGACCGACCGGCCCGAGAAATTCATCGGCATCCATTTCATGAATCCGGTTCCGGTGATGGAACTGGCCGAGTTGATCCGCGGCATCGCCACCGATGATGCGACGTTCGACACAGCGCGCGAATTCGTCACCGCGATGGGCAAGCAGATTGCCGTCTCAGAGGATTTCCCGGCGTTCATTGTCAACCGCATCCTGCTGCCGATGATCAACGAGGCGATCTACACGCTCTATGAGGGCGTCGGGAACGTCGAGGCCATCGACGCGGCGATGAAGCTCGGCGCGCATCATCCGATGGGCCCGCTGGAACTTGCGGACTTCATCGGCCTCGATACTTGTCTGTCGATCATGCAGGTGCTGCATGAGGGGCTGGCGGATTCGAAGTATCGTCCGTGCCCGCTGCTGGTGAAGTATGTCGAAGCCGGCTGGCTCGGCCGCAAGTCGCAGCGCGGTTTCTACGACTACCGCGGCGACAAGCCGGTCCCGACGCGGTAATTCGCCGCGCGTCCTTCAGATAAAATTGTTAACCGTCTCCGGCTACGGTCGCTCAACTTGAGTCGGAGAGTGCGTTTTCCATGGACGTGATGAGCATCGTCAGCAGCATGATGGCCATGCAAGCTGCAAACACCCAGCAGCAGATTGCAACCAGCGTCATGAAGCAGAACATCGATTCGGAGAAGTCGGTGCTGCAACTGCTCCAGCCTGCTGCGAACAACCCGCCGGGTGTCGGCGGCAATCTCGATATTTCGGTCTAATCGGCCACTGGCGTGATCCATCCGATACCGGCACCGCCGGGCTCGGTCAGGATCGCGATGCGTCCCACATTCGGGACATCGAAAATCGGCCGCATCAGTTGCGCACCCGCAGCAACCGCCGCCTTTACCCGCGCATCGACATCATCGACTGCCAGGTAGGACATCCAGCCCTCGGGGACGCCTTCGAAGGCGGGCCTGTTGGTCGGAAAAATTCCGGCGGCCATTTCGCCGTCGGCATACGCCACCCAGTAGGTCGCGCCATCCTCCATCGGCATGCTCTCGAAGGTCCAGCCGATGGTTTTCTGATAAAACTGCTTGGCGCGTTCCGGGTCCGGCGTCATCAATTCGTTCCAGTGGAAATGGCCGTGGGACGTCATGGTGATTTCCTCGTTACATTATGCCATTGGCATCGAGCACGGACAGGATGTTGCCTGCGGGGTCCTTGAACCATGCGATGGTCGGGCCGCCGTTGCCACGGGAAATGCCCTTTGCGTCGGTCTTGAATTCCGGTTCGTTGTAGATTTCGAAACGCACGCCGCGTTTCCCGAGTTCGTCGACCGCCTTGTCGACGTCATCGACCGGAAAGTTGAGAACGGTGAAGGTCGCAGGCGCGTGGTTGGCTTTCGGATAGATCAGCACATGGGCGCCGCCGCCGAGATGCAGGTTCAGGATTCCGTGGTCTTCGGAGACCTCAAGTCCCAGTGTGCGGCCATAGAACTCCTTCGCCTTTCCGATATCGTTGGCCGAGAAGCCGCTGAATGCATGACTTGCTTTCAACATGGCTGTGCTCCTTTGCATCACGATGGCTTCGGCTTGCGCCCACGCGGTGTGAAACGCGCGGGCGTAGAGATTGGTTGCGCCTCCACGGGCCGGAACGGCTTTGACCCCATTCCGGCCCGGAGTTTCGCGGTTCCAGGCCGCGTCAGGCAGCCTGCTCATACGCTTGCTTCAAGGTTTTGATGTCGAGCTTGACCATTTTCATCATGGCTTCCATCACTTTCTGTGACTGCGCCGGCGTGCCGCCTTTCATCAACTCTCCAAGCGCGGTGGGGACGATCTGCCATGACAGGCCGAATTTATCCTTGAGCCATCCGCATTTCGATTCTTCCCCGCCGTCGGCGGTCAATTTGTTCCAGAAGTAATCCACCTCCTCCTGGCTCTCGACGCTGACGAAGAAGGAGATTGCCTCGTTGAACTTGAATCTCGGGCCGCCATTGAGAGCGTTGAACTTCTGGCCTTCGAGTTCAAAGGTCGCCATGAAATCATTGACGGTTTCGACTTTGGCGTTGGGAAACACCGATTTGTAAAAAGCCACAGCCTCGGGGACGTTGTTATCGAACCAGAGGAACGGCGTGATCGAAGTCATCGGAATATCCTGTTGGTTTGACAGAGGGGAACAAGATGTCGTTGAGACGGGTTCTCGATCGTCTGGCGGACCAGAGCCGTGATTGCGGCTCTACGCCGTGACGATGGTGTCGAACCCGCCGAAGAACATGCGCTTGGCGTCGAACGGCATCTTCTTCGGATCCATCATTTTCGCGAGGCGCGGATCCTTCATCACCTTGGCCATCACGGCGTCGCGATGCTTGCGCGACCTGTAGGTGATCCATGAGAAGACCACAGTCTCGCCGGCCTTCAGCTTCACGCTCTGCGGAAACGACGTCAGCTTGCCGGGCTTGACGTCTTCGGCGACACATTCGCGATAATCGAGCGCGCCATGATCGAGCCAGACCTTGCAGGCCAGCTTCGCCAGCGCCTTGTAGGCTTTCAGGTTCTTCTTCGGGACCGGCAACACGAATCCATCGACATACTGCATTTCAGACTCCTTGGTGGTTTCCAGGCTTGAGCCGGTAAATTGTCCGGCGGTGAACGGAATTTGATTTCGGGATCAGGCGGCTCTGGCCCGGTTGGCGGGGAATGGATCGCGCCAGGCCGGCAGTTCGTTCAGTTGCGCATGCCAGCGGACGATTTCGGGAAATTCATCGATCGGAATACGCGCGTCTTTTGCGTAGGGCAGGGTGATGGCGACGGCGAAGTCGGCCACGGTGAGTTTGCCGCCCACCAGATAGTCCCGTCCGCGCAGGTGACTGTTCAGCACATTGCCGTACTGCCTCACCCATTTCTGGGATTCCGCCACGATCGCCGGATCCGGCTCGCCCATGCCGAGGAACGGCTTGATGAGATGCTGGAAGTACAGTGTGCCTGCATGACGGGTGAAGTGGTCCGCGCTCCAGCTCAGCCAGCGCATCACTTCGATCTGCCGCTCATCATCGGGCCACAGATCCGATCCCGCCGCCCGCGCGAGGTGACACATGATCGCGTTTGCCTCCCACAGCGTTGTGTCGCCGTCCTCAAGCACGGGGACCTTGCCGTTCGGATTGATGCCGAGAAACCGCGGCGTTCTGTTTTCCGACTTCGCCAGATCGACATGCACGAACTCGACCGGCGAATTGAGATACTTGGCGACCGCGCATGCCTTTCGCGGATTGAGCGTCTCGGAATAGAAAAGCTTCATGTCGCACTCCTGTTACGCTTTCGGGGGCTGCGCGTTCAGGTGAAGAATTTCTCAAGCTTGTCGAGCGTTCCGGTCCAGCCGCGCTTGTGGCCATCGCGGGCGGCTTCGTCGAAGAATTTGTCGTGGGTCAGTGTGAGCAGCGTCACGTCACCTTCTTCGCGCAGCACCACGGTGACCTGCGAGACGCGCTCCGGTGTCGATTGCCACGCCCAGCTGAAGACCAGCCGCTGATAGGGCGTGACTTCGAGATACTTGCCGCCGACTTGATGCGACTGACCGTCGTCGGTGCTGAAGTTGATCTTGAAGTGCCCCCCGACACGCACATCCATGTCGGCCTTCACGCTGTCGCCTATGGTGTGTCCGGGTCCGAACCACTGGACGATCTTCGTGGGGTCCGTCCACGCTTCGAAGACTTTCGAGGCTGGGGCTTTGAGCCGTCGGGCGAGGGTGAGGCTGGGCTGGGTGAGCATAAATCCTTCTCCACAAAAGCGGCGAGACGATCGAGTTGCGCGGTCCAGAAGCGCTGGTAGCGGCTGAGCCATTCCATTGCCTGCTCCATCGGCGCCGCGGTCAGGCGGCACGTGACTGTGCGGCCTGTCTTGCTCCTGGTGATTAGCCCGGCGTCCGACAGCACATCGAGATGCTTCATGACCGCGGGCAGCGACATCGCGAACGGTTTCGCGAGTTCGCTGATCGTGACGCTCTCGCGCCCTTCAAGTTCCGCCAGCAGCGCGCGCCGTGTCGGATCGGCGACGGCGGCAAAAACGCGGTTCAAGCGGTCTGCTGAATAGTAAACCATGTAGTTAAGTATAGGGGTGCGTGCGATGACGTCAAGAGGTCGACGTCAAAGGGAACTGCGGCGTTATTTCGCGGTGGCGGCCTTGATGAGCTTTACAGCGTCGTCGCTGGCCCATTCGGCGGGGCCTGCAATGGTGGCGATCTCACATCCCGCGCCGTCGACCAGCACCGAGGTTGGCATGCCCAGTGCACGGCCGGCGCTCTTGAGGTCCTGAAACACCTTTGCCTTCTGGTCATGGAAATAGGCCAGCTGAGTGAGGCCGCCTTCCTTGAGGAAGTTCTTAGGCTTCTCGGGATCGCGGGTATCGATGTTGATCGCGACCACTTCGAAGTCCTTGCTGCCGAGCATCTCCTGCAATTTGTCGAGCGCCGGCATTTCCTTGCGGCATGGCACGCACCAGGTCGCCCACAGATTGATAAGGACAGTGCGGCCCCTCCACTCCGACAGCCTTCTGGTCTTGCCCTCGGAATCCTCGAAAGCGAGATCGGGCAACTGAAGCGGAGAGGTGGCCATGGTTAATGCGGCGACCTCGCCCCTGGCCAAAGGCGCTATTTTCTTGGCCAGATCGACCGCGGGCGCACATTGAGCCTGCGCTTGCGCATTGCGCATTAACCCACCGATCCCGTATACCCCACCCATTCCCGCTGCGGCCGCTATAATGACGGAAACGACGGTCATTCGGATGCGAGAAGCATTCCTGCGGGCCAAATTGGGTGTCGATGGATCGATGTCGGGCATGGGTCTCGTCTGACGGAAGTGTCGGTTGGCGGTTGGATTTCTGAGCAGGAACGCGTGAGTACCAGGATATGAGCAACAAGATGTGGGGCGGCCGCTTCGGTGAAAGTCCCGACGCGATCATGGAGGAAATCAACGTCTCGATCGACGTCGATCAGCACCTTTACGCCCAGGACATTGCTGCGTCCAAGGCCCATGCAGCCATGCTCGCTGCTCAAGGCATCATTACGGCCAACGATGCAAAAAACATCGCAGGCGGTCTAGACACGATTTTGTCAGAAATCGGCAAGGGATCGTTCTCGTTCAAGCGGGCGCTGGAAGACATTCACATGAATGTTGAAAGCCGTCTCGGCGAACTGATCGGGCCGGCGGCGGGACGTTTGCACACTGCTCGCTCGCGCAACGACCAGGTCGCGACCGATTTCCGGCTCTATGTCCGCGATGTCATCGACGACATCGACAGGGCGCTGGCGGCCTTTCAGCGCGCGCTGGTGGATCGCGCCATCGAACATGCCGATACCGTGATGCCGGGCTTCACCCATTTGCAGACCGCGCAGCCTGTGACATTCGGTCATCACCTGCTGGCCTATACCGAGATGGCGGCGCGCGACCGCGGCCGTTTTGCCGATGCCCGCAAGCGGCTGAACGAAAGCCCGCTCGGAGCCGCCGCGCTGGCCGGGACATCGTTTCCGATTGACCGCCACGCCACCGCGAGCACGCTGGGCTTCGATCGCCCGATGGCGAATTCGCTTGATGCGGTCTCTGATCGGGATTTCGTGCTGGAGACGTTGTCAGCATCCGCGATTGCGGCGGTCCATCTGTCGCGCTTCGCCGAGGAGATCGTGATCTGGACCTCGCCGCTGGTCGGGCTGGTGTCGCTGTCGGACAAGTTCACGACCGGCTCGTCCATCATGCCGCAGAAGAGGAATCCGGATGCGGCAGAGCTGGTCCGCGCCAAGACCGGCCGCGTCATCGGCTCGCTGACGGCGCTGCTGATCGTGATGAAGGGACTGCCGCTCGCCTATCAAAAGGACATGCAGGAAGACAAGCAGGGCGCGATGGAAGCGTTCGCGGCGCTCTCGCTGGCGATCCGCGCCATGACCGGCATGACGCTCGATCTCGTGCCGGAGGAAGCGCGCATGAAGGTTGCGGCCGGCGAAGGCTATGCGACGGCGACCGATCTTGCCGACTGGCTGGTGCGCACGCTGAAAATGCCGTTCCGCGACGCGCATCATGTAACCGGCCGCATCGTGGCGAAGGCGTCGGAGCAGGGGCTGGCGCTGCACAAGGTGCCGCTTGCGGAGATGCAGGCGGTTGAACCCCGGATCACCGCTTCGGTGTTCGACGTGCTGTCGGTGCAGGCTTCTGTTGAGAGCCGGACCAGCTACGGCGGTACCGCGCCGGACAACGTGCGCAAGCAGGCCAAGGAATGGCTCAAGCGGCTTGAAAAAGAGCAAAATTCGGGCTGACCACGGATATTTTCGTTCAATCCGGGCCTCGCCAGAGCGGCACCTTCTTTGTATGGTGGCGCGCAATTTGGGGACACTCGCGCGTGACTTCTCGTTCGAACCGCTCTTTCTCGAAGCTGATGGCCATCGGGCTGATCGCGCTGCCATGCGTGCTGGCCGGTTGCGGCCGCAAGGCCTATCTCGACGCGCCTCCCGGTGCCTCCGTGGACCAGACCAACCCGCAGAACTCGGACTTCGCCACGGCCGATCGGAATTCGGCGGCAAACCTGCAGAACGAAGTGTATCGGCCGCCCGGCAGCGCCAACGTGCCGCTTGCGCCGCGCGGCGAGAAAAAGCGGATCCCGCTCGACGCGATTCTGGACTGATCCCATGAATCACTTCCAGTATCGCAACGGCGTGCTGCACGCCGAGGACGTGAGCTTGACCCGCCTCGCTGGTGAGGTCGGGACGCCGTTCTATTGCTATTCCACCGCGACGCTGGAGCGTCATTATCGCGTTTTTGCGGACGCCTTTGCGGGCGTGCCCACGCTCGTTTGTTATGCGATGAAGGCGAATTCCAATCAGTCCGTGCTGCGTACGCTGGCAAAGCTCGGCGCGGGCGCGGATGTCGTGTCCGGCGGCGAATTGAAGCGCGCCCGTGCCGCGGGTATTCCGCCGCAAAAGATTCTGTTCTCGGGAATCGGCAAGACCGAAGCCGAACTGCGTCAGGCGCTGGCGGAAGATATTCTCTGCATCAATGTGGAGTCCGAGCCGGAACTCGACTTGCTGTCGAAGCTCGCGAGCGAGACGGGCCGAACTGCGCGAATTTCCGTGCGCATCAATCCCGACGTCGATGCCAGGACCCATGCGAAAATCTCCACCGGCAAGTCCGAGAACAAGTTCGGGATTCCGCTGACCCGCGCGCGCGAGGTTTACGCCCGCGCCGCGAAGCTCCCGGGCATCAAGGTGACCGGTGTGGACATGCATATCGGCAGCCAGATCACCGATCTCGGGCCGATGGAAGACGCGTTCAAGCTGCTGGTGGAATTCGTCGACACGCTGCGCGCCGATGGTCACACCATCTCGCATGTCGATTTCGGCGGCGGTCTCGGCATTCCCTATGAACACGATCTGCCTAATCCGCCGGATCCGGTGGCCTACGCGGCCATGGTCAAGCGCGTGACGAAGGGGATCGACGCGACATTGATGTTCGAGCCGGGACGCATGATCGTCGGCAATGCCGGGATTCTCGTCGCCCGCGTGATCTATGTGAAGCATGGCGATGCGAAGAACTTTGTCATCATCGATGCCGCGATGAACGACCTCATTCGTCCGACGCTGTATGAGGCGCATCACGATGTCCTGCCGGTTCGCGAGGATACGACGCGCAATTTCGTCGCGGATGTGGTCGGCCCTGTCTGCGAGACCGGTGACTATCTCGCGCTCGACCGCAAGATGGCCGAACCGAAGCCGGGCGATCTGGTGGCGATCATGACGGCCGGCGCTTATGGCGCGGTGCAGTCCGGCAGCTACAACACGCGTGCGCTGGTGCCTGAAGTGCTGGTCAAGGACGGCCAGTATGCCGTGGTGCGTCCTCGCATCGATGCCGAAGCCCTGATTGCCATGGACCGCGTCGCGCCGTGGCTGTAGCGGCGTAACGCCAAAAGCGCCGCGCTGAGCGGCATTTCCCAGACAGAAAAATTATCTTCTCATCGCTGTTCCGGCGCGAGATGAATCCGCCAGTGCGCCATATCATTTCGCAATAGCATTTCATTGCTGAAAGGCCGTTGCGAGATGATCTTTAGAGCTCATCGATGCGCTCCGCTCCACTGATGAAGCGGCCGCGCAGCCGATCAGGTCATCAGCGCGCCTCCGCCGCGATCATGCGGCGACAGGAGTGATGCACGACGAGTCCTGATCGAAATGGCAGGGGAATTCGTCATGCGCTCTTTTGGATTTCATCGTTTTCTTGTCGCAGCGGCTGCTGCATCGGCTCTTCTTGTCGGCATCAGCACGGGCGCTTTCGCAGACGCGTGGCCGAGCCGCACGATCAAGCTGATCGTGCCGTTCCCGGCTGGTGGTGCGGCGGACACCATCGCGCGGATCTACAGCGAGAAGCTCAGCGAGGCGCTGAAGCAGCCTGTCGTGGTTGAAAACAAGGCGGGCGCCGGCACGGCCATCGCGGCTGAAACCGTGGCCGCGGCCGATCCTGACGGATACACGCTGTCGCTGGCGCCCGCGGGACAGCTCACCATTCTGCCGCACGTGAACACGGCCATTAAGTTCGATCCGTTCAAGAGTTTCGCGCCGGTATCGCCGTTGGCGTCGGTGCCTTACGTGCTTGCAGCGAGCCCTGACGCGCCGGTATCGAGCGTGAAGGATCTCGTCGCCGCGGCAAAGAAGGAGCCGGGCAAGTTCACCTATTCGTCGTGCGGTCCGGGAACGCTCTGCCATCTGAGCGGTGAACTGTTCAAGAGCCTGACCGGCACGGACTTGCTCCATGTTCCGTTCAAGGGCAGCGCGCCTGCCGTCAACGCCTTGCTCGGCAATCAGGTGAATCTCGCGTTCGATACCCTGACTGTGCTCGCACCCCAGATCAGGGATGGCAAGGTCAAGGGGTTGGCGGTGACAAGCCGCGAACGTTCTTCCTTGCTTCCCAATGTGCCCACCGCCGCGGAAGCCGGCGTGGCTGACTTCGTGGTGGACTCCTGGTTCGGCCTCGTCGTGCCCGCGGCGACGCCGGCCCCGATCGTGGAGCGTCTGAACGCCGAAGTGATCCGCATCGGAAAACTCCCGGACGTGCGCGAGCGTCTTGAAGCGCAAGGCCTGAGCGTCACCACCTCGACGCCTGAGGCGTTCACGCAGTTGATCCGCGTCGATTATGAGCGTTGGGGCAGGGTCGTAGATACCGCGGGAACCAAGATTAACTAACGGTCGGCGCAGACAGGCTCCGTGGCTTTGATCGCAGCTGCCCTGGTTGCGATCTACCACACTCCCGGAATCAGCCGGTAACGCACGCGCAAACGGTAAGCATCGTAGCCCGGCAGGTGGATGACGAGAAATCGCTCTTCATCGATCAGGCGCACGGCGACCATCGCACTCAGGATGGCTACGGGAATGAAGGCCCACCATGAACCGAGCGCCAGCGGCGTTGCGAGAAACATCAGGATCGCGCCGCAATACATCGGATGGCGGACGACGGCATATGGCCCCGTCGAGACGACCTTCTGGCTTTCGGCAACTTCGACGATGCTGGAGGCGTAAGAGTTTTCGCGAAAAACCAGAAAGATGATGACGTATCCGATCACGACGCCGATGTCGCCCAGGACGATCAGCGCTGCCGGGACATCCGACCAGTGCCAGCGAAAATCGAAACCGGGCACCAGAAACGCGACGACGCCGGAGACCGCGGTCAGAGTCTGAATGATCTTCTGGCTCTTCTCTTTCTCGGCGACCGGCCCAGCCTTGAGCCGCCGTCCGATCAGCGCGTCGTCGTATTTCGCGAGATACAGGATGATGGCGGCGGAGGCGGCGCCCATGATCGCGAGATAGACCCAGCCCTGCCAGAATCTCAGCGACCAGGCCGGGATGAAAAACAGCGCTGCGATGACAAGCAGCGATCGCAGCAATCCGGCGAATGCCTTGCTGGCGTTGGGGCTCATCGGGCATCTCCGGCCTGCATTGTGCGCGTGAGGTAACTCGCCGCAACGTGCTTCCAAGGCCGGGAACTGTGGCTTGGCGTCACGCTTTTGTGAAACGGAAGCCCCGCTTTTCGGCGGCAGCCTACCTCTTTGGCCGCAGCTTTGCATGTGGGTAGGGCGTTGAAGCCATGCCTCATTGCCGCCGCTGTGCTAACGTCCCGTATCCGACGTTCGCTTTACTCCATGGTACGAATGTCAGAACCGGATCACTAGGTTGCATTGAACTGACTCTGGAGAGCCTGTTGAACGGATCGACCCCAGACCCATCCGAGCATCCGCTCGCTGCCGAGGAGGCCCGGCGTCTTCAGTTGGCGCAGGCTTTGCGGCGGGCGCGGCTTGCGGTCGTATGGGAGCGCGGCTGGCCGCATCTCGCGCGGCTGTTGACTGTCGTCGGTCTGTTCCTTGCGGCATCATGGGCAGGTCTTTGGGTCGCTTTCCCCTTTGCCGTGCGCATCGTTGCATTTACGGTCTTTGCCCTGCTCGCCGCCGTGGCCCTGATTCCGGCGATCCGGTTTCGCTGGCCGACGCGCGAGGATGCGCTGCGCCGGCTCGATCGCGGAACCGGAATTCCCCACCGCCCTGCGACGGCGCTGACGGACACCCTGAAGTCGCAGGACCCGATCACGCAGGCGCTGTGGCAAGAGCAGCGTGCGCGCACGCTGGCCTCGATCAAGCGTATCCGCGCCGGTCTGCCGTCGCCGCGTTTGGCGCTTCACGATCCGTGGGCGCTGCGCGCGCTGGTGGTCGTGCTGATGGTTGCGACCTTCGTCGCTGCGGGCAACGATCGTCTTGCGCGGGTTGTTGCGGCGTTTGACTGGGACGGCGCCTTTTCCGCGGCGAATGTCCGCGTCGATGCATGGGTGACACCGCCGCCTTACACCAGCCGTCCGCCGATCATTCTGTCGAACTCCCTGAACAAGGATGCGCCTGCGTCGGATACGGGGCCTGTCTCTGTCCCGGCGGGGAGCACGCTGATCGTTCGTTCCAGCGGTGGCAGGCTCGATGTCGCCGCTGCCGGTGGCGTGGCGGAAGTTCCGGTGACCGCGAATGCACCGCAAGGCACCAGCGAGCGGCACTTCACCATTACAGGCGATGGCACGGCGCATGTCCGTTCGCCCTCGGGGCAGCCGCAATGGACCTTCAAGGCCATGCCCGATCACGCGCCGAGCATCTCGCTGGCCAAGGATCCTGAACGGCAGGCCAAGGGTGCGCTGCTGTTGTCCTACAAGCTTGAAGACGATTATGGCGTGGCAGAAGCGCGCGCGCAGTTCGCGCCGCGCGCGACCGGGAAAGACAGCAGCGCCGGCGAAGACAGCGCCAGGCCGCAGCCGCTGTTCGATCCGCCATCGATCACGCTCGGACTGCCGAACGTGCGCACCCGCAATGGCGTGGGTCAGACCGTCAAGGATCTCAGCGAAAATCCGTATGCCGGCGCCGACGTCACCTTGACCCTTACCGCGAAGGACGAAGCCGGCAACGAGGGACGCAGCGAGCCGTTCGACATGCGGCTGCCGGAGCGGCTGTTTGTCAAACCGCTGGCGCGCGCGCTGATCGAGCAGCGCCGCAATCTCGCGCTCGACGCCAACCAGAAGCCGCTGGTGCTGATCGCGCTCGATGCGCTGATGATCGCGCCCGAAGCGTTCATGCCCGAGCTCGGACATTATCTCGGTCTGCGCAGCATCGCATCCCAGCTCGGTCACGCCAGTTCGCGCGAGGCCATGCGCGAGACCGTCGACAACCTTTGGGCGCTTGCGGTCGCGATCGAGGACGGCAACATCACCGATGTCGAGAAGGCGCTGCGCGCCGCGCAGGATGCCTTGAAGGAAGCGCTGGAGCGCGGCGCCAGCGACGAGGAAATCAAGAAGCTGACCGACAACCTGCGTGCGGCGCTGGACAACTTCATGCGCCAGCTCGCCGAACAGCTGCGCAACAATCCGCAGCAACTGGCGCGGCCGCTCGATCCCAATACCAAGGTGATGCGCCAGCAGGATCTCAAGAACATGATCGATCGCATGGAGCGGCTGTCGCGCTCCGGCGACAAGGATGCCGCGCGGGCGCTGCTCGAGCAATTGCAGCAGATGCTGGAAAACCTGCAGATGGCGCAGCCCGGGCAGGGCGACGGCGACATGGAGCAGGCGCTCAACGAACTCGGCGACATGATCCGCAAACAGCAGCAGTTGCGCGACAAGACATTTAAGCAGGGCCAGGATTCGCGCCGGGACCGCAGCCGCGGCGAGCAGGGCGACCAGAACACGATGGACGGACTGCGTCAGGACCAGCAGGCGCTGCGCGACCGGCTGGGCAAGCTGCTCGACGACATGAAGAAGAACGGCATGATGCCGGGCCGGCGCGGCGAGAAAGGTCAGCCGGGCCAGGGTCAGCAGCCGGGTCAGGGACAGGACGGCCAGCAGGACGACGGCGACTCGCTCGGCGATGCCGATTCTGCGATGGGCGATGCGGGCAACCAGCTTGGCCAGGGCAACGCCGACAGCGCGGTCGATTCACAGGGCCGGGCGCTCGAAGCGCTGCGCAAAGGTGCGCAGAATCTTGCGCAGTCGATGCAGCCGGGCGATGGACAGGATGGCGGACCGGGCAATCGCATGGGCCGCCAGCAGAACAGCGGCAACACCACCGACCCGCTGGGGCGGCCGCTCAACGGCCGTGAGTGGAGTGACGATCTCACGGTGAAAATTCCCGGCGAGATCGACGTGCAGCGCGTGCGGCGGATTCTGGAAGAACTGCGCCGCCGCCTCGCGGACCCGCAGCGGCCGCAGATCGAACTCGATTACATCGAGCGTTTGCTTAAGGATTACTGAGCCTTATCGCGACGCCGCGGCGTCGCGCGTCACCATCCAGCAATTTCAATCGGAGCCGCTTGACAGTTTTGGGCAACGCTTGTACTTAACCATCAGGTTATTTAACCTAATGGTTATATGAAAGCGAACATGGACCCGCTCAGCATCAAATTCGCAGCCCTCGCCGACCCCACCCGCCGCGCCATCCTTGCGCGGCTGGTGCTCGGCGAAACGTCGGTGACGGAACTGGCGGAGCCGTTTGCGATGAGCATGCCTGCGGTCTCGAAGCATCTGAAAGTGCTTGAGCATGCGGGTCTCGTGACGCGCGGCCGCGAAGCGCAGTGGCGTCCATGCAAGATCGAACCGGCGGCGCTCAAGGAAGTCGACGACTGGCTCGAGAACTATCGCCGCTTCTGGGAGGCGGGGCTGGATCGCCTCGAAGAATATCTCGGCGAGTTGCAGGCGAAGGAGAAGCTCGAAGCTTCTCCAAAGCAGCGCAGGACCGTGAAGCGGAAATCTTCTTCGCGGCGAGCACCTTCAAAAAAGTAAGAGCACTTCTCGGCAAGACTCAAACATCACATCAGACCCAACCGGAGAATTATCCCATGGCCGACCAGTATCCCACGCTGCCTCCGCTCATTCCGCATCTCGTCGTCAACGGCGCCAGCGATGCGATCGAGTTCTACAAGAAGGCGCTTGGCGCAACCGAAGTGACGCGTCTTCCGGCGGAGGACGGCAAGCGTCTGATGCATGCGCAGCTTCTGGTGAATGGCGCGGTGGTCTTCCTGAATGACCACTTCTCGGAATACTGCGAAGCGAACCCTGAAAGCAGCATCCGTCCGCCGAACGTTCTGGGGGGCACATCCTTCGTCATTCATCTTGAGGTCCCCAACTGCGATGAAGCCGTGAAGCGTGCTGCCGACGCCGGCGCGAAAGTCATCATGGCGCCGTGGGATGCGTTCTGGGGCGCGCGCTATGGACAGGTGGTCGACCCGTTCGGCCACGGCTGGAGTTTCGCCCATCCATTGCCGGTCAAGGCGGCGTGATCGCAAGCACGCATCAAAAAGCAAATATCGCTCGGAGAAAAGAAATGGCCTCAGCTCAGCCCGCCGCCTTTGCGGAAACCTACAGCAAGGAATTCGTCATCGAGCGTCTGTTCGATGCTCCGCGCGATCTGGTCTGGAAGGTTTTCACCCAGCGGGATCATTTGATGAAATGGTGGGGTCCGAAGGGCTTCAGGATGATTGTCGGAGATCTCGACCTCAGGCCCGGCGGCATCTTTCACTACGGCATGCAGGCGCCGGACAGCAGCGAGATGTGGGGCAAATGGGTGTTCCGCGAGATCGTCAAGCCCGAGCGGCTGGTCTTTGTCAGCTCGTTCTCCGACAAGAATGCCGGGCTGAGCCGTCATCCGATGGCGCCGACATGGCCGATCGAAATGCTGGGCACGGCGACCTTTATCGATCAGGGTGGGAAGACGCTGCTGGTCAATCGCGTGGTCGCCCTCAACGGGTCCGACGAAGAGCGTGCGACGTTCGAAGGCAACTTCGCCAGCATGACGCAGGGCTATGGCGGAACGTGGGACCAGCTCGCTGCGTATCTCGCGTCGCTGCAAGCCTGAAATCCGGAGCAAGCATCATGAACGAACTGGTTCCGATTTCGACAACGGCGCTGTGGACCGGACGCGTCCTCAGCGGCCTGGTGATCCTGTTCCTGCTGTTCGATGCCGTCATCAAGCTGATTCCGCTCGATGTTGTCATCGAAACCTCGCGGCAGCTCGGCATCCCGACGAACCTCGCGGTCACTCTTGGCGTGCTGACGCTGCTCGGTACGCTGCTCTATGCCTATCCGCGGACCTCGGTGCTCGGCGCAATCCTGCTGACCGGATATCTCGGCGGCGCCATCTATGTGCACGTTCGCGCCGGCAGCCCGCTGTTCAGCCACACGCTGTTCGGCGTTTATCTCGGCATCCTGCTCTGGGGCGGGCTTTATCTCCGCGACGAGCGGCTGCGCCTGATCTTTCCTTGGCGTCGCTGACGCCTGAACCCATCGCATTTGTAACGGAGAGTGACATGACCACCCTGATGTACATTGCCATCATTCTTGCGATTGCGATCGCGATCGTTCTGATCCTCGCCGCGCTGCGGCCGAACACGTTCCGTATCGAGCGGTCCATCGACATCAACGCGCCTGCGGACAAGATCTTTCCGCTGATCACCGATTATAAGAACTGGGGATCATGGTCGCCTTACGAACATGTCGATCCGGCCATGCAGCGGACCTACAGCGGTGCACCGACCGGCAAGGGCTCCGTGTACGAGTGGAGCGGCAACAAGAACATCGGCCATGGCCGGATGGAGATTCTTGAGGCAACGCCTGCGTCCAAAGTCGTCATCAAGCTGGATTTCTTCAGTCCGTTCGAGGCCCACAACATCGCCGAATTCACCATGCGTCCGCTGGGCAGCACGACGACGGTCACCTGGGCCATGCATGGTCCGGCGCCCTACATGGCGAAGATCATGCACATGGTCTTCAAGATGGATCGCATGGTCGGCGGCCAGTTTCAGCAGGGCCTGACCAGCATGAAGGCGGTTGCGGAAAAGTAACGGAGCAATGCGGTGTCCATGCTATCGATCAAACAATCGTGCACCCGGACCCCGCTCACTTGCCCTGTCACCCGGATTGCGCAAAGGGCATGTCTTCAGCGACAGGCAGCCGCATCCGATACAGCCGCTCAACTGGTCGCGCAGGCGGGTCAATGTGGCGATCCGCTCATCGAGATCGGCACGCCACGCCGCCGACAGCCTGGCCCAGTCCTTGACCGTAGGCACTCGTCCATCGGGCAGCGAGGCCAACGCATTCCGGATTGCCGCGAGCGGCAATCCGGTGCTCTGCGCCACCTTGATGACGGCGACACGGCGCAGCACCGCTCGCGGATAGCGGCGCTGGTTGCCGCGATTCCGCGAACTCGAAATCAGTCCCTTCGATTCGTAGAAATGGAGCGTGGAGACGGCGACGCCGCAGCGTTCGGCGACTTCGCCGACGCTCAGCTCCCGTGCAATTGCCGCGAGTTTGTTCTGCTTCATCGTTGCTTGACCTCAACTATGCTTGAGGTTCTAGGCTGCCCTCATCGTCGCCGCAAGCATCGCAACGCAGTGCATGCGACCGGCCGAAAATCAGAGATGGAATCATGCCAGAAGCGAACTATCAGGATCGAACCCAAGCGCAGGACAGCCCGTCGCGGCCGTTCGTGCTCATCAACAGTTTCACGCCCAAGCCGGGCAAGCTCGACGAACTGGAGCTTGTGCTGGAGGCGTCGCGCGATCGCTTTGCGGATCGTGTGCCGGGCTTCCATGGTGGCCGGATCTATCGCGATATCGATGGTGGCTCCGCGCTGCTCATCAGCGTCTTCGAGACGGAGGACCATTACCGAAGCTGGGTTGAGACAGCGATGTTTGCCGAGTATCACGCCCGGATTTCGGACCTCACCGAAGGCATGGGGCAATCCCGGATCGAGGCGAACAGCGTGCGGCGCGAGCGCGCAACCGCGTCCGCTACATGCGCATGCTGAGGTTTCCAGCAGCCCGCTATCAGCCGTTGCGGCCTTCGCCCCGCAGTGTCGGCAAGCCGATGCCGGTGGCCTCGAAGCCGCCGTCAACGCACAGCATCTGCCCGGTGATGTAGCTGGCGCGATCGCTGCACAGGAAGAAGATCGCCTCGGCGAGTTCTTCCTCGAGGCCGTAACGGTTGAGCGGAATGGTATCGTGATAGTCCGCGCGGATCGCAGGCGTGTGAACTGCTTTCGCCATCGCGGTGTCGACCGGGCCGGGCGCAACGGCATTGACGCGAATGCCGAGCGTGGCGAGTTCGACGGCGAACTGTTTGGTGAGGTGGGCGAGGCCGGCCTTGCTGGTGCCGTAAGCGGTGCGCAGGGTCGAGGCGCGGAGCGCGGAAATCGAGGTGATGTTCACGATCGCGCCGCCGCCGGTCTCGCGCATCAGGGGAGCTGCCGCCTGTGTGCAGAGGAACGGCCCGGTCAGGTTCACCGCCAGCACGCGGTCCCAGTCGGCCTGCGTTGTTTCCAGCAGCGGCTTGAAGATCGCGATGCCGGCATTGTTGACCAGCGCGTCGAGTCGTCCGAAGTGCTGAACCGCCTGCCTGAATGCGGCGGCGACCGCGTCGGCATCCGATACGTCGCAGTGGATCGCCAGCGTGGTGTCGGGTGCTGCGAGGGTCTTGAAAGTCTGGGCAAGCAGGTCCTTTTCGATATCGAGCAACGCGACCTGCCAGCCTTCGGCCAGAAACCGCTTCGCTGCGGCAAGTCCGATACCGCGCGCCGCGCCGGTCACCAGCGCCACCTTCCGTTGTTCCTTGGTCATGTCCCGTCCCGTTTCCTGATTGACGCCAACAGCGCTCTCCATGGCATTGACCATTTTTCACGGGCCGCCACAACAGCTTCGCCAGCCGGCCGCGCGGCCTGATCGCGCGCCCGCTCATACAATCGACAAGAACGTTCAGGATACGTCACGCCATGTCTTCAAGCTTTGCAAAAAACGCGATCGTGCTGGGGCTTCTCTCCGCGATCGGGCCTTTCGCCATCGACATGTATTTGCCCGCGCTGCCGGCGATCGCGTCGGATCTTCGGGCATCCACCGCGGCCACCCAGATGACGCTGATGGCGTTCTTCGTGGCGTTCGGGGTGTGCCAGATCGTCTATGGACCGGTTTCGGACATGGTGGGCCGCAAGCCGCCGCTTTATTTCGGGATCGTGGTGTTTGCGCTCGGCAGCATCGGCTGCGGTCTCGCGCCGAGCATCGCGTGGCTGATTTTCTTCCGCTTCGTGCAGGGTCTTGGCGCAGCCGCGGTGATGGTGATTCCGCGTGCGGTGATCCGCGACCTGCACACCGGCGTCGATGCGACACGTTTGATGTCACTTGTCATGCTGGTGTTCAGCGTCTCGCCGATCCTCGCACCGCTTGTCGGCAGCGGCCTGATCGTGCCGTTCGGCTGGCGCGCGGTGTTCGTCGCGGTTACCGTTGCCTCGGTTCTCTCTTTTCTGCTGGTCGCCTTCATGCTTCCTGAAACGCGCCCGCCCGAGGAACGGGTGGAGGTCAGCGTCCGCAGCGTGCTGGATGGTTTTGGCGAGTTGTTCCGCGACTGGCGTTTCCTCGGGCTGACTTTGATCGGCGGTTTCGGCATGGCGAGTTTCTTCGCCTTCCTCGCCAGTTCATCCTTCATTTATATCGGCCATTTCGGGTTGACGCCGACCCAGTACGGCCTGACCTTTTCGCTGAATGCCATCGGCTTCATCGGCGCTTCGCAGTTCAGCGGATATCTGGCTGCGCGTTTTGGTATCGCGCGGGTGGTCTCGGTGGCGGTGACCTGCTTCACGGTGGCGACGCTGGCTCTGTTTGCGGTGACCGCCGCCGGTGTCGACAGCCTCGCCGTGCTGGTTGTGATGCTGTTCATCGCCAACGCCTGGCTTGGGCTGGTGATTCCTTCCACCATGGTGCTTTCGCTGGAAGATCACGGCCCGATCGCGGGCATGGCGTCGGCGCTGGGCGGCACGTTGCAGATGATCACAGGCGCGGTGATGATCGTGGTCGCCAGTGCATTCTTCAACGGGACGGCGCTGCCGATGGTGACCACCATCGCGATCTGCGCGGTGGCGGCTTTCATCCTGACGCGGCTGACGCTGCGCTCTGGAGACACCGCGCCGCAGCTTGCGGAATAGCAAATCTGCTTAGGATTTAGTCGTTGCGCGATGCCAGCGCGTCTGCAACCGCGGTGCGGATATCCGCCACCGCAAATGGCTTGGTGATGACGTCGTGGATGATGGCTTCGAGGCCAGAGGCGCGTTCGCGCTGATCGGCAAAGCCGGTCATCAGGAGAATCGTCAGCCGGGGAAAGTCGCGCGCGGCGGCCAGCGCCAGGGCGATACCGTCCATCACGGGCATCTTAATGTCGGTGAGCAGAAGATCGAATGCGACCTCATCGCGGTTGAGGATCTCAAGCGCTTCCGCGCCGTCCTCGGCGGTGACGATCTCGTGGCCGTCCATGGCGATCGCACGCGCCACCAGCAGGCGCATCGACTCCTCGTCGTCGGCGATCAAAACGCGGGACATTCAGGTTCCTCCAGTCGCGATATCCCGCTTGTGGAAGAACCTCACGGCAATTTCGCGGCCTTCGGCGGGCGGCGACGCCAGCCGTGTCTTGAACCAGGCTTTCTCGCCGGGGTTGAGCACGGGCTGCTCCAGCACGGCATTCCACGCATAGATATCCGCGCCGTTGGCGTCGCGCACGATAAACCGCAGCCGCGGGATTTCCACGGACCTGCGTGCGACATCGACCAGGGCACCTTCGATCAGCAGGACGGTTTTGTCGTTCACCGTCTCGGTGCTGATCCTGAGATCCTCGAAGGCGAGTCCGCGCAGGTTCACGCCCATGCCGATCATCTTGTAGAAGGCGGCGGTTTGCGGCATCGCGCGGACCACATCGGTGCGCCAGGCGATCAGGGCGAACACGACTGCGCCGAGCGCCACGCAGGCCGTCGGAAGAGTCAGAACGCCAGGAAGAGCCTTCGCCCAGTTCGCCGATTTCAGGAACGGTGCGACCGATGAACTGAGTTTCCTGAACCGGGAGGATTTGGCCGGACCGGTTTCGGTCATCGCCTCCTGTTGGGCCAGAGCGGTCCAGTTCTGGCCGGTCTCCCCGGTCTGCCGAGCCGATGGCTCCGACCATTCGCCCGAGATGGGCGGGCTTTCGACATGCGGCATGCCGTTGTTGTGCCAATCGGCCGATACGTCTTCCCGTGCGCCGAAATCGTCCTGCGGGTGAGTTTCTTCCACCTCGTACCCGGACATGGCATCCGCCGAGGTCAGTTCCTGCGGCACGGCGAGCCAGACTTCCTGGCAGCGGGCGCAGCGGACTTTCCGCCCCGCTGCACCGAAATTGGCCGGATCGACCTCGTAGGATGTCGTACAATGGGGGCAAACGATGTGCATGGACGAATCGCTGGAATGAACGCGCTTGGTGGGATGAGGCTATCTGGTGTCCGTTAACGAATCGGAAACCATAACGGCCGCAAAAGCGTTTTACGGTATCCGCCCCTGTGGTTGCCGGCCGAACGGGGCCACCCGGGACGGTATCTCCATCGGTCATGTCGAACGGAGCTGAGATTGGTCCGGTTCGAAAATGTCGGTTTGCGCTACGGGCTTGGCCCGGAGGTCCTGCGCGACCTGACCTTCCAGATTCCCGCCCGCTCGTTCCAGTTTCTCACCGGGCCGTCCGGCGCCGGCAAGACGTCGCTGCTGCGGATGCTGTTCCTGTCGCTGCGGCCGACGCGGGGTCTGGTCAACCTGTTCGGCAAGGATGTGTCGCTGCTCGACAAGGACGGGCGCGCCGAATTGCGTTCGCGCATCGGCATTGTGTTGCAGGACTTCCGGCTGCTCGATCACATGACGACGTATGAGAACGTCGCGCTGCCGTTCCGCGTCATGGGCCGCAGCGAATCCAGCTACCGCAAGGAAGTCATCGATCTGCTGAACTGGGTCGGCCTCGGCAAGCGGATGGACGCATTGCCGCCGATCCTCTCCGGGGGCGAAAAGCAGCGCGCCGCGATTGCCCGCGCGGTGATCGCCCGGCCGCAGCTCCTGCTGGCGGACGAGCCGACCGGCAACGTCGATCCGTCGCTGGCGCGGCGGCTGCTCAGCCTTTTCATCCAGTTGAACAAGTCCGGCACCGCCGTCATCATCGCCACTCACGACATCGCATTGATGGATCAGTACGAGGCGCGGCGCATGGTGCTGCATGAATCGCGGCTGCACATCTATGATTGATGATCGCAAACCGGTGATGGATCTGGGCGACAGCACGTCGGAAGTCGCCGCGCATGCGCGCAACCTGTCGCCGATCGTTCCGCGCGGATCGATTTCCGGGCGCGCGCTGATCGCAGTTGTTGCCATCATGACCTATCTGGCGTCGATGACGACGGGCGCGGTGCTGCTGGTGCGCGCATCGGCTGCCGAATGGCAGTCCGACGTTTCGAGCGAACTCACCATCCAGTTGCGGCCTTCGCCCGGCCGCGACATCGAGCGCGACGTTCGCAGCGTCACGGAGGCGGTGCGGGCACAGCCCGGAATTCTGGAAGTGCGGCCGTTCAGCAAGGCCGAGTCGGCGCGGCTTCTGGAGCCGTGGCTGGGCACCGGATTGTCGCTCGACGATCTTCCCGTTCCGCGCGTGATCGTCGTGCGTGTCGCGCCGGGGTCGACGCCGGATCTGGTGACTCTGCGCCGAAGTATCGCGCAGGCCGCGGCATCCGCCACCATTGATGACCATCGCGCGTGGATCGAGCGGATGCGTTCGATGACCGGCGCGATCGTTCTGGCGGGCACCGGGATTCTTATTCTCGTGATCGTTGCGACAGTGATCTCAGTGTCGTTTGCCACGCGCGGTGCGATGGCGGCCAACCGGCCGATTGTCGAGGTGCTGCATTTCGTCGGCGCGCAGGATCGCTATATCGCCAACCGTTTCTTGCGCCATTTTCTGCGGCTCGGCCTTGAGGGCGGTCTGATCGGCGGACTGGCGGCGATGCTGACCTTCGGCTTCTCGGAATCCATCGCAAGCTGGTTTTCGGGGACGCCGGTGGGCGATCAGTTCGCAGCGCTGCTGGGGACATTCGCGCTGCCGGCCTCGGGCTATCTGGCGCTGGCCGCCCAGACCCTGATGATCGCCGCGGTTACGGCGTGGGCCTCGCGGCGGACGCTGTTTGCGACCCTTGAAGAGATCGACTGAGTGTGTTTTCAGGCGGGCCGGTGCCGCTTTGGCAGAGAGAACCTGTCAAAACATGGTGTTGGTTGGGTTTTGAGGCCACAGCCACGCCGGATTTTGAGATAAGGTAGGAGCCGCGCAACATCATCACGTGCGCCTGAGCGAGTAGAGATTGTCCGAGACCATACACCGCCGCGATGCCACGCCGAAGCACGGGCGCCTGCGCCGTCGTGTCGTGATGCTTGCCATTGCCGGAATCCTTCTTTTTGTCGGACTGGGCTTCGTCGATTTCCTGTCGCGGGTGCCGCCCGCGGAGGAAAAGCCGTCGCGCAATGCCGACGGCATTGTGGTCCTCACCGGCGGTTCGTCGCGTGTCTCGGATGCGCTGGAATTGCTGTCGGTGGGATACGGCCGCCGGCTGCTGATATCGGGCGTGCACCCGACCAACGGCTACAGCGACATCCAGCGCACGCTGCCCGAGAGCCAGCGCCTGCTCACCTGCTGCGTCGATCTCGACCGGTCGGCGGTCAACACCCGCAGCAACGCGACGGAGACGCGGCGATGGGCGGTCGAGCGGGGTTTCCGCTCCCTGATTGTGGTGACCTCGAACTATCACATGCCGCGCGCGATCGTTGAATTGTCCCACGCCATGCCGGATATCGAACTGGTTCCGTTTGCCGTGGTCGGCGACAAATGGCGTGAGGAGCCGTGGTGGACGAGTGGCGCTGCCTTGCGGCTCCTGCTATCGGAATACGCCAAGTATCTTTTTGCGCAGACGCGGGTCGCTTTCGGCGGCGTGGGGCAGGGCGGCATGCCGGAAATCGGAACACAGACCGTCCCGCATCCGAAGCCGGCCACCGCGTCCGCCAACTAGTCGTCAGGTTCTGACATTCGCATTCCAGGCAGGTTCGTCGATGGTTTCGGTATTTTTGCGTTCGCTGCTCTACAACCTCGTTTTCTATCTGAACCTTGTTTTCTGGGTGATCCTCGGCCTCCCGACCTATGCCTTGCCGCGCGCGGGCATCATCTGGATCGCAACCAACTGGGGCAAGACGAGCATCTGGTGGATGCGGATCATCTGCAACACCAGGGTCGAATATCGCGGCCTCGATAAAATCCCGAAAGGTCCGCTGATCGTCGCCTCGAAACATCAGTCGGCCTGGGAAACCTTCGCGCTGCTGCAGTTTTTCGATCAGCCGCTTTACATCCTGAAGCGCGAACTGACGTGGCTGCCGCTGTTCGGCTGGTATCTGCTCAAGGCCGGGATGATCGGCGTCAACCGAAGCGCGGGCGGCCGCACATTGATCGACATCACGAGGCGCGCCGCCGAGGAAATCAGGCGCGGCCGTCAGCTTCTGATTTTTCCCGAAGGCACACGCCGCGCCGTCGGCGCACCGCCGGATTACAAGAACGGCGTTAGCCTGATCTACGGCGAGGCCGGAGTGCCCTGCATTCCCGTTGCACTCAACTCCGGGCTGTTCTGGCCGCGGCGGACGTTCCTGCGTTACCCCGGGACCATTGTGATCGAGTTTCTTGATCCAATTCCGCCGGGTCTCAAACGTCACGACTTCAATGCGCGCCTGCAAGCCGCGATCGAAGAAGCGAGCGACCGGCTGGAGAGGGCGGGGCGCGAGGAACAGGTGCGCCTGATCGGCTTTTCGGCGCCGATCGCAGCCTCCGTCAGATCCTGATTGACTACGGATGACGGTGAAGGGCGCCTTCGCCATGGAGCATCGCGGCAAGACGATGCAGCGGCGCGTCGCGAACGCCCTGCGCTTCCAGCGCGGTCACGGTTGCGATGACGTACTCGTCATTCGGCCCATAGGCGCCGTGACCCTGACGCACCAACCGTAATTGCTCATCCATTGTGAGCCGACCGGCATACTGGTCGTGGCTGCGGTCGGCGACATAGGCGAGCGCGCTGACCCTCTGGCGTGCATCGCCTTCAAGCCAGACCGAGCGCATGACTTCGCGGTAGACGCCGGTCACCTGCTCGCGCGCCCGTAAGTAGGCGACCGTGGCCTTTCGCTCAGCCGCCGCCACCCGGAACGCAACGCCCTGACAGGCGCCTCCGCGATCGAGGCCGAGCACCAGGCCCGGCTTTTCCGGGGTGCCCCGATGGACCATCGAGTAAATGCAAAGCGAACGATGCTCGCCGATCAGCCGCGCAGGTTTTTGCTCAAGGAAGGCGAAGCCGGGTTTCCAGATCAGCGATCCGTAGGCGAACACCCACAGATCGCCTTCGGGAAATTCGGATTCTGAAAGGATTTTTGCGGCCATGGCGACGTCACCTGATGGATCACGCCTATCAGTCCACCGCCCCGTGCGCAACTTGACGGGCCTCAAGCGTATGGACTTCAAGGCGATTTGCGCGAAAGGTGCATCTTTCAATTGCCCGATTCCTCTGGTCTAGCTTGCCCGATGCCGACATCTCCCATCGCACCTCGCCGCCGTCTCTGGCCCGTTTTTGTAATGCCCGTTCTGGTTCTCGTCGCAGCTGCGGCGTGGAGCGGGTTCTGGTTCTATGCAGCATCGCATGTCGACGAGAAGTTCGACGAATGGCGCACGCGCGAAGCGAAATCCGGCCGCGCCTATGAGTGCGCCAGTCGCTCGGTCGCGGGCTTTCCGTTCCGCATGGAAGTCCGCTGCACCGATCCGGTGGTGACGCTGACGTCGCAAACCGCAGATCAGACCCAGCTCACAGCGCGGCTGAAGGATATTCTGGTGGTCGCGCAGGTTTATGATCCGACCAAGATCATCGCCGAATTCACCGGGCCGGCGACCGTCGCAAGCCGCAACGAGGCACCGTCATTTGTGGCGGGCTGGACCACGGGCCGTGCCAGCGCCTCTGGCCTGCCGACGCCGCAGCGCGTCTCGCTGGTGTTCGACGATCCGGCGCTCGATCGCATGAACGGCTCCGCCCAGACACCCCTGTTGCGCGCAAAGCATCTCGAGCTGCATACACGCCTGCTGGAAGGCTCGTTGTCGAACAATCCGGTGGTGGAAACCGCGTTTCAGGTGAACGCCGGAAGCCTGCAGGGCCTGCATCCCATTCTCGCCGAGCCGTTTGATGCGGACATCCGCGCGTTGCTGCGCGGCCTGAAGGATTTTGCGCCGAAACCCTGGCCGGAACGGTTTCGTGAAATTCAGGCCGCGGGCGGCCGACTCGATTTCACCCAGTCGCGCGTGCAGCAGGGCGAGACCATCGCGGTTGCCGCCGGTTCGCTCGCTCTGACGCCGGCCGGTTATCTCGACGGCGAACTGACGATGACAGTCGCCGGGCTTGAGCGGGTGGTCTCGCAGCTCGGCATCGACAAGCTGCTGATGGACGGCGTGCCGCAATCGACCGTCGATCGCATCGCGCCCGGCATCAGCGCACAGGACGTCAACAAGGTGATCGGTGCGCTCGACCGTATGATTCCCGGACTCGGCAATGTCGCGCGCAAGAACGCCAATGCCGGCGTAGTGGCGGGCATCAACATGCTCGGCCAGGCCTCAACGCTGGAAGGCAAGCCGGCACGGGCGTTTCCGCTGAAATTCACCGAGGGTGTGATCTCCATCGGTCCGCTGCGGATCGCGCAGACAGCGCCGCTGTTTTGAGTTTTTCGTCATTGCGGGGAGCTGAGCGACAAAGCAATCCAGCTTGCTTCAAGAATGGATTGCTTCGCTGCGCTGGCAATGACGCGTCGGAAGAAAGCTACTTCCCTTCCGGTTTCGGCAGGTTCGCGTGCTTGCGGCCGAAGTCGGGATCGGCGGTTTCCTGACCGAGATTGACGATGCCGCGGCGGATCGCGCGGGTGCGCGTGAAGTGATCGAACAGCGCCTCGCCGTCGCCGCGCCGGATCGCGCGGGTGAGCTTCGACAAATCTTCCTGAAACGCCCCGAGCATTTCCAGCACGGCATCCTTGTTGGCGAGGAACACGTCGCGCCACATGGTCGGGTCGGATGCGGCAATGCGGGTGAAGTCGCGGAAGCCGCCCGCCGAGAATTTCAGCACTTCCGCCTGTGTCACGTCTTCCAGTTCATCGGCGGTGCCGACGATGGTGTAGGCGATCAGATGCGGCAGGTGACTGGTGACGGCGAGCACGAGGTCATGATGATCGGCGGCCATGGTCTCGACATTGGCGCCGAGCGCGCGCCAGAATGCCGCGAGTTTCTCGACGGCGGCCGGATCGGCGTCCGGCGGCGGCGTCAGGATGCACCAGCGGTTGATGAACAGTTCGGCGAAGCCTGAATCGGGGCCGGAATGTTCGGTGCCCGCAACAGGGTGCGCCGGAACGAAATGGACGGTCTTTGGCAGGTGCGCGGACATATCCCGCAGCACCATGCCCTTGACGGAGCCGACATCGGAAACAATCGCGCCCGGCTTGAGATGCGGCGCAATTTCCTCCGCGACCGGCCCGCAGGCGCCGACCGGGATGGACAGGATCACAAGGTCCGCGTCCTTCACGGCGTCCTTGTTTGTCTCGACCACGCGATCGACGATGCCGAGTTCCTGCACGCGCGCACGGGTTGCGGGCGAGCGCGCGGTGGCCACGATCTCTCCGGCAAGTCCCTGGGCGCGCGCCGCGCGCGCGATCGAGCCGCCGATCAGGCCGAAGCCGATCAGTGCGATACGCTTGAATAGCGGCTCAGTGTTCACTTCTGCCCCATGAATTCGGCAAGCGCCGCGACCACGAGGCGGTTGGCTTCCTCGGTGCCGACGGTCATGCGCAGCGCATGCGGCAACTTGTAGTTCTTCAGCGCGCGCAGGATCAGCCCGCGCTTGGTGAGGAACGCGTCGGCATCTTCCGCCGTCTTGCCCTTCGTTTGCGGGAAGTGGATCAGGACGAAGTTCGCCACGCTCGGCGTTACCTCAAGCCCGAGCTTGCCGATTTCATCGGTCAGCCAGGTGCGCCAGGTGTCGTTATGCGCGCGGGACCTGTTCTGATGCTCGGTGTCTTCCAGCGATGCGATGGCTGCTTCGGAGGCGGGCGTCGAGACATTGAACGGGCCGCGAATGCGGTTCACCGCATCGATGATGTTGGCAGGGCCGTACATCCAGCCGACGCGCAGCGATGCGAGGCCGTGAATCTTCGAGAAGGTGCGCGTCATCACCGTGTTGTCGGTGGTGGCGACCATCTCGATGCCGGCCTCATAGTCGTTCTTCGAGACGTATTCAGAATAGGCCGCGTCGATCACCAGGAGCACATGCGAAGGCAGTCCGGCGCGCAGCCGCTTGACCTCGTCGAACGGCACATAGGTGCCGGTCGGGTTGTTCGGATTGGCCAGCCACACCATCTTGGTGCGCGGCGTCACCGCACCGAGAATCGCGTCGACGTCGGCGGTGTAGTTCTTCTCCGCCGCGATCACATTGATGGCGCCGTTGCCCATGGTCGCGATCGGGTAAACCAGAAAGCCGTGCGTGGTGTGAATCGCCTCGTCGCCGGGGCCGAGATAGGTGTGCGCGAGATAGTTCAGCAGTTCGTCCGAACCCGCGCCGCAGATGATGCGGTCGGGATCGAGGCCGTAGGTGCGTCCGATGGTTTCGCGCAGCGCGCGCGAGGTGCCTTCCGGGTAGTCCTCCAGATGATCGGCGGCGGCCTTGTAGGCGGCAATGGCTTTCGGCGACGGCCCGAGCGGGGTCTCGTTCGCGGACAGCTTGAAGACGCGGCCGGTCAGCCCGGCGCCGCTTTTGCCCGGCGTGTAAGGCGCAATATCGAGAATGCCTGGCTTCGGCACAGGACGGGACATCAACTCAACTCCGAAAGAAGACTATTTGGACGTAGTGGCAGGCGGCACCGTATAGCGCGTTGCATGGCTCCCGACGAGAGCCGATGAACGCACCGATGCTCCGGCCGCGACCAGCGCGGCGGTGATTCTCGCAAGGCCGTCCGGTCCCGGAACCGAGATCAGCAGGGCCGCGCCGTCGGAAGCCGTGTCCGGGACGGCGATAATCTCGGAGAACGGCGACAGCGCACGCGCGACATCCGCGCTCCAGCCGGAGACGCGCACGCTCCACATCTCGACCTCGGTGACCATCGCATCTGCGGCGACGCGCGACACCACGAACACCGGCAGCGCGGCGGGGTGATCGGCGCGCTCGACGAACGGCAGGCGCGCGATGATCTTCGGCGCATTGGCCGGCTCCAGCGCGAGCCACCAGGGCGTGCGGCTGCTGACGGCGGAAATCAGCGCAAGGTCGCCCTTGGATTTTGCCACCGCCTCGACCGCAGCTTCGGCGTTGAAATGCGGGATGAACGGAACGGTGAAGCCGAAATGGAATCGCGCCGAATCCCGCATCGCGGATTCGCCGACGGACAGATCGGCATGCACCGAGAACGGCGCCTGCACATAAGTGAAGGTCGAGATGATGACGCGCCAGATGCTCTCCACGGTGTCGAGCGGGAGAATGCCGCGATGACGCTGCACAAGGCGGCGCATCATGTCGGCCTCGCGCGCGGGGCGGAAGGCCGAGCCGACTTCCTGCGTTTTTTTTACGGAGATCAGACGGTCGATGATGTCGCCTCGCTTCATCAGCAGCTCATGCACCTGCTCATCGATGGAATCGATTTCGCGGCGCAGGTCCTGGAGGGATGGCGGTTGCTTGGTCATCTCTTCAACATGGGCCGGACGCGGTGTGCGGCGGCCTTCTGGAATTCATCGAAAACGGGATTGTCGGGCGCATTGATAGGCAGGAGAGCGCCCGAAAGCAAAGAAAACATTGGCAATTCCAGCCTCACACGATCGCAGGGAGGGGCTGCGTTTTCGCGGTGCAGCTTGACGAAAAGGCTGTTCGTGACTAGTAACTTAGCTATTCCGTGGTCATTTGAGCCGGCCGGCTTGCAGCCACGTTAAACAACTCGCTAAACAGGCCGGGGATGTAAGTGATCCCGGCCGAACCTCGTTTCAGGCCGGGTTTTTTGTGCCTGATTTCCGACGTTGGTCTCGCGACCTGCTGAGGAGGCCAGTAGCAAAATGGTTAATGTCAAACCGTTGAAGAGCGACACACCGTCCACCGAGCGCGCGCACGAGGCGGATCATCCGTCGTCGCTCCTCGCGCAGTTCGGCGCGGACAAGCCGCTGCGGCTGGACTGCGGCATCGATCTCACGCCGTTCCAGATCGCCTATCAGGCTTACGGCCAGCTCAACGCGGATCGCTCCAATGCGATCCTGATCTGCCATGCGCTCACCGGGGATCAGCATGTCGCGAATGTGCATCCGGTCACAGGCAAGCAAGGGTGGTGGCAGACACTGGTGGGCCCGGGCAAGCCGATCGATACCGACCGCTATTACGTCGTGTGCGCCAATGTGGTCGGCGGCTGCATGGGCTCCACCGGGCCATCATCGACCAATCCCGCGACCGGCAAACTGTGGGGACTGGATTTTCCGGTCATCACTATTCCGGACATGGTGCGCGCGCAGGCGATGCTGCTCGATCATCTCGGCATCGAGAAACTGTTCGCCGTTGTCGGCGGATCAATGGGCGGCATGCAGGTGCTGCAGTGGACCACGGCTTATCCCGAGCGCGTGTTCTCCGCGCTGGCGGTGGCATGCAGCACGCGGCATTCGGCGCAGAACATCGCATTCCACGAACTCGGCCGTCAGGCCGTGATGGCCGATCCGGACTGGCGCGGCGGACGCTATTTCGAGGATGGCACCCATCCGCACCGCGGGCTCGGCGTTGCACGCATGGCCGCGCATATCACGTACCTGTCCGACGCGGCGCTGCATCGCAAGTTCGGCCGGCGCCTGCAGGACCGCGAAGTGCCGACGTTCTCGTTCGATGCGGATTTCGAGGTCGAAAGTTATCTGCGCCATCAGGGCTCGTCGTTCGTGGAGCGCTTCGACGCCAACAGCTATCTCTACCTGACGCGCGCGATGGACTATTTCGACATCGCCGCCGATCACGACGGTGTGTTGGCGGAAGCCTGGCGCGGCACGCGCACGCGGTTCTGCGTGGTCTCGTTCACCAGCGACTGGCTGTTTCCGACCTCGGAGGCGCGGGCCGTCGTTCACGCTCTCAATGCCGGCAGCGCCCGGGTGTCGTTCGCGGAGATCGAGACCGACAGGGGACACGATGCGTTCCTGCTCGACGTGCCCGAGTTCATCGAAATCTCCCGCGCGTTCCTGGAATCGGCTGCGTCGGCGCACGGTCTGACCTCGGCGAGCCGCTAACATGACAATCCAGGATCAAACATTCCGTCCGACCGCTGTTCTTCCCGTCACCGAGAACGGCTATCGCGCCGATCATTTGCTGGTCGCGGAGATGGTCGAACCCGGCTCGAAAGTGCTCGACGTCGGCTGCGGCGAGGGCGATCTGCTGCGCTTGCTGGAGACGCGTGGTGTTGACGGACGCGGCATCGAACTGTCGCGCGAGGGCGTCAACCGCTGCGTCGCCAAGGGACTCGCCGTGGTGCAGGGCGACGCCGACACCGACCTGATCAATTATCCGGACGATTCGTTCGATTACGTAATCCTGTCGCAGACCTTGCAGGCGACGCGCCAGCCGCGCGTGGTGCTGGAGAATCTGCTGCGCATTGGGCGCAGCGCCATCGTGTCGTTTCCGAATTTCGGCCACTGGAAGATGCGGCTCCAGTTGCTGGTGAAGGGCCAGATGCCGCGCACCGACAACCTTCCGGCGACCTGGTACGACACGCCGAACATCCATTTCTGCACCATCAAGGACTTCGTGCAGTTGTGCGACGAGATCAACGTCAAGATGGAGCGCGCGGTGGCGCTCGATCTTTATGGCCGTCCGCTGCGGCTCAACGCGCCATGGTGGTTCTGGAACATGTTCGGTGAGCAGGGCGTGTTTCTGCTCAAACGCCGCGACTAGATCCAAAGTTCGCTCCGGGGAATGCCGCAAAGTGTAGCGAACTTCGGATTCAGGAGACCGGCACGCGTTAACATTCGCGGCTCCAATGTGGCCGTGTATGTTCGCATTCTCGCCGTGAAATGATCCCGTTATCGCCGCGAAATGAATCCGCGAGCGCCTTTTCCTGTCTTGCTCTCGTCACACCTAGCCGGTTTTTGCGCTGCGGTATGTCGTTCGCGTGCGAACGATGGGCACAGGGGGTGTCACGAGGACTAATGGATGACTCTATCGCGTAAACTTCGCCTGCCACTTCGAGGCGCCGCGCTGGCGCTGTGTTCGGTGGCAATCGTCGCACTGGCAACTCCGGCTTCGGCAAGGCCTCATCACGGCGCAAGCCGTCACTACCACGCTCACCTTTCCAAGCATCACGCCAAGAAGCATTATCGTCATCACGCACGGCGTGGCCGCTACGCCGCAGCAGCGGCCACTGCGGAAGCATCGACGTCGCAGGGCTTCGGTGGTTTCGGCGGCTCGAACATTGTCGCGGAAGCGCGGCGTTATATTGGCAGCGGAAATCCGACGGGCCGCTCCAGCCTCTGGTGCGCGCGCTTCATGAACATGGTTCTTGAGCGTTCCGGCCACAAAGGCACCGGCTCCGATATGGCGCGTTCGTTCGCGGGCTACGGCCAGCGCATCTCCGGCCCGCAGGTCGGCGCCATCGCGGTGATGTCGCGTGGCCGCCGCGGCGGTCATGTCGGGATCGTCAGCGGCATCGACCCTAAGGGCAATCCGATCGTGATCTCGGGCAACCATGGCCACCGCGTCGCCGAGGCCACCTATTCGCGCGGGCGGGTCTACGCCTACGTCATGCCGTCGAGCTGAGTTCTGTGATTGTATCACCGGCGGCAATCGTGCCGCCGGTGATCACTTCGGCGTAAACGCCGCAATCGGCGTGATCGAACATCTGCATCAATGCCTGCGGAATATTCAGGTCGCGCTCGGCAGTCACCGGATCGACATTGACGGCGGCACAGCGCACGATCCGCTTGTTCACTTTCAGCCGCGCGCCGCCGATTGTCAGTTCCTTCCCCAGCAAATCGAATTCGTGCCATGCGGGCCAGCCGCTGACATAGAGATTGCCGCGAAAGCGCAGCGGATTGACTGGCTGCCCGACGATGGTCTCAATGGCGGCCACGCTGGCCAGATTGATGATGGACACCACCTTGGCGGCGACGTCGGAGAAGCTGTGGCCGGGTGCCGCGAGAACCTTCGGCGGCCCCTTCAACTCGGGCGCGAAGTTCTCCACGAAAAACGCCTCGATGGTGGCGCGGCCCTCGGGTGTTTCCAGATCGCCGCGCGCGGCCTCAGCATCGTTGTGCCTGATCGTCAGAACATTGGTCGCATCGTCGAACCGGGTCTGAAGGCCGGCAAGGCGCTCGTTCCGCATCAGCATCAGGAACCGGATTTTCGGATAGTATTTCGGATCGGCAGGGTCGAAGCCGATCGGGCCGTTCTCGATCGCGTAACGGCGGTCGGCGGGCAAGGTTTCGCCAGGCTGCAAGGCTGTTTTCGCAAGCAGTTCCGGTGACAGGCCTTTGACAGGGTAGCGATAGATGGTCTGGAGGGTCGCGGCGGTGTTTGTCATTCCCGGTTCTTAAGCGGATTCGGCATTTCCCGCCACTTTCGCCGAATTTTCAGTCCTGCCTCTTTCGCGGGCGCGCCGCAGTTCCCACATGACGCCTGGGCCGGTGCAACGCCGGTCCCCGCCACGGATTGAGGAACGTCAATGCCGGCGGCGGAACCCCATTGAAGATGCTAAGATCCGTGCCTTCGGGGCGGACACAGCAGGCTGAGGGAAAACCCGAAATGAATATTGAAAAATATACCGACCGTGTGAAGGGATTCATCCAGTCGGCACAGACGCTGGCCATGCGTGAGGGCCATCAGCAATTCACGCCCCTGCATATCCTCAAGGTGCTTCTCGACGACAGTGAAGGTCTGGCGGGTGGTCTGATCGACCGTTCCGGCGGCAATTCCCGCGCGATCCTGAAAGCGACCGAGGATGCGCTGAACAAGATGCCGAAAGTCTCCGGCGCGGGAGCGGGGCAGGTCTATCTGGCCCTGGCGACCGCACGCGCTTTCGACGCTGCCGAACAGGCCGCCGAGAAGGCCGGTGACAGTTTCGTCACCGTGGAGCGGCTGCTTCAGGCGCTCGCGGCGGACAAGGACAGTGACGCGGGCGCGCTGCTCGCCAAGGGCGGCGTCACGCCGCAGAATCTCAATGCTGCGATCAACGCCCTACGCAAGGGCCGCACGGCCGACAGCGCGTCGGCGGAAAACGCCTATGACGCGCTGAAGAAATATGCCCGCGACCTGACCCAGGCCGCGCATGACGGCAAGCTCGATCCTGTGATCGGCCGTGACGAGGAAATCCGCCGCACGATTCAAGTGTTGTCCCGCCGCACCAAGAACAATCCGGTGCTGATCGGCGAGCCCGGCGTCGGCAAGACCGCCATCGTCGAAGGCCTCGCGCTGCGCATCGTCAACGGTGACGTTCCGGAAGGTCTCAAGGACAAGAAGGTGCTATCGCTCGACATGGGCGCGCTGATCGCCGGTGCGAAGTACCGCGGCGAGTTCGAGGAGCGGCTGAAGGCTGTGCTCTCGGAAGTCACCAGCTCGGACGGCCAGATCATCCTGTTCATCGACGAGATGCACACGCTGGTCGGCGCCGGCAAGGCCGATGGCGCGATGGATGCGTCCAACCTGTTGAAGCCCGCGCTGGCGCGCGGCG